>LQAI01000002.1_pt1 | contig 537883 bp, 640 predicted proteins | sample 1535821 | NCBI WGS metagenome assembly LQAI01 (sample SAMN04331586, study PRJNA305678) | bioreactor metagenome | isolation source: bioreactor_5 inoculated with Wadden Sea sediment 1st replicate of a... | place: Germany:Bremen
CTCTGCGACAACCCGGGCCCCCAGCCCGGAGCCGGAACCTGAACCGGAGCCAGAGCCGGAACCTGAACCGGAGCCAGAGCCGGAACCTGAACCGGAGCCAGAGCCGGAACCGGAGCCGGAGCCAGAACCTGTTGAAGGACCGGAGGAACCCCACCCGGATTCCCTTACTTCCCCAGTGGAGTCCCCTGTGCAGCTGGATACACTGGAGACCCCCGCTGAAGCCACTGGCCTGTACAGCTGCCCCCTGGGCTTCACCCCTGCGGAAGCCTGCCCGGAGAGCAGCCCCTCCTGTGGCCTTTATGCCGACCTGAACGCCGACGGCATATGCGATAACCCGGGAACCGAATGCCCCGCCGAGGAAGACACCCTCTGCGGCCTCGACAGCCCCTCCATAATAGGCTGCCCCCTGGGTCTGCCCCCTGAGGGGGCCTGTCCGGATTCACTGGCCCTCTGTCCCCACTGGTACGGCGTCACCTCCGGCACCGTATGCTCCAACCCCGCCGGGGGAAGCAGACGGGTGAACATCATCCTGATCACTCTGGCGGTGCTTCTGACGGCCTCCACATACATGTCACGGAAGTACTACGGGAAAAGGCTGAAGGACCGCCTTAACAGGAACACTGCCCACCATGTTACACGGGGGGTCTCCCTGATGATACTGGGCTTCGGGGTTCAGGGGTGTTTCTGTCCCCTGGGTACATTCCAGTACATATTCACCGAGGGCGGGTTGGTGTTCCTTGGGCTGACCGGCCTGGCCATTCTTCTTCTTCCCTTTTTATTCAGCATGTTCTTTGGAAGGATATTCTGCGGATGGGTCTGCCCCATGGGGGCAATGCAGGAGTTTCTTTACAGGATACATGTTCCCGGGCGGTTCTCTCCCTCGGGAAGGCTCCACCGGAAACTGCGCTACATGAGCCATGTGGTTCTGTTCGCCCTGATTGCCGCCATTCTCCTCAACCGCTACGGCGTTATAAGCATGGCCTGGAAAGCTCCATTCTGCGCGGTGGACCCCTTCCATACCATGTTCACCCTGTTCCTCTTCGGCAGTCTTGTTATCGCCGGGGCAACAATCCTCCTGGCCATATTCATCAGAAGGTTCTTCTGCAGATATCTCTGCTTCTACGGAGCGGCCCTTGCGATATTCTCAAGGCTCAGCCTTTGGAGCCGCATCACGGGAAGTAAGGAAAACTCCCGGAGATGGACTCCGACGAGGAATTCGACAAGTAACTCCTAGAATCTTACCAGTTTCAGCGGCGGGACACTGCTGCCGGGTACCGAGGCGAAATACACACCGGAGGGAATGCCCGCTGTTTCCCATACAGCTGAGTACCCGCCCTGGGAAGGCCCGGCGGGAAGTTCCGCCACTATCCTTCCGGAGATGTCCCGCACCTCGACCCGGGGCAGTGCCACTCCGGGCAGGAAGCAGTTGAAGACAACGGATTCCCCCAGGGGATTGGACGATACGGAGAGGAAGGGCTGTTCAACCGCCGATGAGTAGCCCTCGGTACCGGAGGAGGACCCGGCTACTTCAATGTCGTCTATGTACCAGCCTCTCGGTTGCCGGACTCATCGGAACCGAAGACGAACCTGATGGCCCCGGGGCCGGCAAGGGAGTCGGGGATCTCTATGGTGTATTCCGTCCAGTCCATGATTCCGCTGTATACCGGCGTACCGGAGGGGAAAGGTCCAGTGGTGCCCGTGGAGATCGTATGGGAATAGGCGGGTATGGGAAACAGATCAATCCATTCCTGTGTTCTGCGGAACTGAACGGTTCCTCCATCAAATGCCACTGAAGAGGAGAGCTCCTGTGCATCCAGCCAGCTCCAGAAAAGAACTTCACCATCGAGGGGGAAATTCACATATGGGGATTCCAGATAGCCGTAGTGGTTGTTGGAGTAGTCGCCGGTTCCTGTTGATCCGCACTTGAAGCTGTACTGCCCGGAAGGGGTGTGGTTCCGGGAGGAGGAAACGTGCCAGTCGTTCTCCCATCCGGTTTCTACCGGGGACCACGACCAGCCGAAGGAATCGCTTTCAAGGTCGGTTGAAAGACCGGAGCCAACTGGTAGAAGGAACTCGATCTGGTGCTGATAGCCTTCATCCGCCATGATGGTAAGGCGCATTTCATAGGCCTCTTCCGATGGGGTAACAAGGGGTGCAGTTACAGAGAAATCCTGGCTGCCCCAGGCGTAGCCTTGTTCTTCCAGAGTGCCGAACTCAGTGTAGTTCTGTGTTACCTGGAGATCCGGGCTGAGGGATTGAAGGATACCGAAGGCATTCTGAAGGGTATAGTCAGAGCTGTTAAAAACCTCTGTCGCGAGTGCGATGGTCTCTCCAGGCTCAAGGCAGAAGTCTCCGTCGCCGGCTGACTGGTCGCTGGTTGTGAACCATGAAAGCTCCGTGAACCCGGAGATGTACCCATCCACTTCGATCCAATCCCAGTGAGCGGAAGGTTCACTGCCCATGAGCAGACCGAACAACCCGGCCACGGGCAAAGGATCCTCCGCTGAAAATGACCATGAATCTCCGGTTGATGGCACCTCGATCAGAAAGTCAAGCTGATCGTCCTGACATGAAAAGGTAAGATCGTAGAAAACTCCGGAAGGGAAATCAGCTGTCAGGCTGTTCAAAGATGTGGAAAGCGAGCCCTGTTCCACAAGCCGGATCCTGGCAACATCATGATCCGGAGAAACATAAGCTATGACACCGGAGTTATCCTCGGTAAGTCTTGTCATTACACCGAAGGCATGAACACCGGTGCAGGAAGAGGTTACTGTTATGTCTGTCAGTTCCATCTGGGCAATTGGCGCCAGCACCCCTGGAGAACCGGAAATGCTGCCGTTTACCATACCACTGGAAACAGACCAGGAACCGTTTCCAATTCGCGATTCCCAGTCGCTTATATCGTTGTCCTCGAAATCGTCCTGGAAAGTAATCGCCAGGGCCGCCAGGGGAAGCAGGAAGACTGTCAGAATGAAAAATCTATTAAATTCCATTATGAATACCTCTCTTTCTGTACCTATTTGAATACAGTTCGAGAGCTATGTCAAGAGTCTGTTGCTGTTTATATCGCCTTATCGGCTATTCTCCCAAAAGCTTCAGAACCGACCGGGCCTGCCGGGCCACCGGAGGGTCTATCATCTTCGAACCCAGGGCAACGGCGCCAAGACCCTTCTCTTCCGCCTCCTTCATGGCGGCTACTATCATTCGGGCCCTTTCCACCTGTTCCGGGGTTGGCATGAAGCCCTGTTCCACGGTTGCTACCTGTGCCGGGTGAATGCAGCCCTTTCCCACGAAGCCCAGCATTTTCGCCTCTTCAACGCTTTTCTTCAGACCCTCTTCGTTCTTAACATCGGTGTAGACGGTGTCGATGGGCTGCAGCCCCGCTGCCCGTGCGGCCATGACCACAATGCTCCTGGCGGTGAAGCTTTCCCTTCCCTGGGCAGTGGGGAGCACTCCCATTTCCGCGGTAAGGTCCTGAAGACCCAGTGTAAGGGCTGCCATTTCCGGGACCGAATCGGCTATGGACAGGGCGTTGAGAACCCCACGGGGGCTTTCGATGATGGGCATTATCCAGGGGAACTGCTCCCTGCCGCAGAGTTCCATTACCATTTCTATCATGTCACGGTTGGCGGCCACCTGATCGGCGCTCTCCACCTTGGGGACAAGTATGTGCTGCACCGGCTGGGGCACTATCCAGCTGAGGTCGTCGGTTGCCTCGTATCCCTGGTTGATCCTTACCATTACCTCGGTATCGCCGAAGTCGAGGTTGGCCAGTGCGTAGGCGGTGAGTATCCTGGCCTCACCCTTCCGTTCCGGGGAAACGCTGTCTTCGAGGTCGAGGATAACGCCGTCGGCACCGGAAGCCGCGGCGTTCTCAATGAACCGGGGGCTGTTTCCCGGGGCATAGAGACGGCTTCGCCTGGGCCGGTCCTTCTCGTGGACGGACCATTTCTCCGCAGGGGGAGTATCAGGAAATCGTCTCCCAGTTCCATTCGGACCGCCGCCTCGAACCTTGCGGCGGCAACCCATGGAGCGGAGCCGGAGTCCTCCGCAACCGCTGTTCCCGTTGTAAGCTCCAGCCTTTCCGCAGCTCGTTCAACCTGCTTCAGCTGGGCAGGGGTGAAGCCCCGGAGGCTGAGCTCCCCTTTGCCGGGGGTGTATGTAACTAAGATGTCGGACTTAACCCTTGGTCCTGAATAACCGGCACTCGAGGCCATTATCTTTCCTCCTCTAATAGTTCTGATAAGCCGGGCAGGTGCTGCAGTCCAGCGTGCTGCAGCCGGCGTCGCTGGTGAGCAGGAAGGTGAAACCCTCTTCGGGGTGGCATCTGAAACTGTAGCTTGAGAGATACTGATAGACTACTCCCGCCCTCTCGGAATCATAGGGCTCGTATTCCACCGCGAAAAGGCGGAAATTCCTTGAGGCCGCCAGTTCGTTGGCCTGGATCTGCCAGGGCTGCAGTTCAGCTCCGGAGCGGAAATCCATCCACCAGGGTCCTATGACCCCGGAGAGCTCAGGGATGGATGCAAGGCTTTCATTCCAGCGGTTCTCAGTTGACTCCACAAGAACGAAGACCGGTCCTCCTGAATCCCGGAGGTCAGCGAACATGTCCCGCCCTCTGTCCTCCTCCATTTCAGGGAAGGTGAGTATGTAGAGGGTGTCTTCCTCCATGGCATTGAACACCTCCGCATGGGGGGAATCCCCGGCATTGTCTACAACAACATCCCCGGAGGAGAAGTAATAGGAGGCTACCCCCGGATCCCCAGTATTCCAAAGTAGACCGCCACGAAGATAGCGGCGTACCTGGCAACGGTGTTAAGCCACTTCTTTCCGCTGAAAAGGCCGAATGCAGCGAAGGGAAGGATGTACACTGTGGTGCCGAAGAAGAAGCCTGTGAAAAGCAGGGCGCCGTCCAGGGCGCCGCTGGACTTGAAGGCGCTGGTAACCGCCATGAGGAACGCCGGACAAAGGGAGAATCCAGTGAGCATCCCAAGCAGGATCGGGCTTTTGGTGAACTTCATCCACTTGGGGATGTTGCAGCCACCGCAGCTCTTGTGAACCCTGACCACCGATACAACGAGATAGACAGAGAAAAGGATGTAGCCGGCGTAGGCCAGGGGAATTCTCACCGATGAGGGAAAGTAGCCCCCCACCAGGCCCATTACCGCCCCGAAGGCGGCGTAGGAAACGAATCTCCCGAGATTCAGAAGCAATATGGTAATGACGGACTGCTTTCCGGTGCGCTCTTCGCTGAGCAGGTAGGAAAGATAGACCGGCCCGCAGGAAGCAAGACAGGAAATACCGGTGGCAAGGCCCAGCCCGGCACCCTCAGCAAGTCCGGAAACATTATTAACTCCTCTGTCTGGTGAAAAGGACACCGCGGCTGCTCTCAATAAGATAACAGCCGCGGCGGTATTTGTTCCATTATGCCGTTAATGGGCGGCGGGGTAAAACCCTATTCCGCTTCTGACCCTGCCCCATACTTCCGCGGGGTCAAGGTTGGAGCCCTCACGCTCGTAGAGGGCGTATACATTCAGGCCGTTCTCCATTCGGAATTCCAGGCCTCCCCCGACAACTTCCCTGGTTCTGTAGCCCCCGGTGTTCGCAACTGAACTGGGGCCGTACCAGAGTTTGCCGGTGAGAAGGGCGGAAAGACCTGATACCAGGCTGATCCTGCCCTCGACCTCGCCCAGCCTTGTTGTAACCGCGGACTGTGTGAACTGGCCCCCCACCGTGATGGAAGAGGGGACATTTCCCCAGCCTGCGAACTTGAACCTCGTTCTGAGGGCGCTCTGGAAGGGGCCCATTGCCGTCTGGTCTTCGTAGAAGTCCGCCGCCTGGGAGAAGGTGATGTTGAAGGCGACATTCCGGGCAATGTTCTGCACCGCCCGGAGCCTTCCGGTGAAGCGGTCTGGAAGGTCCATGCCGGTGTAGTCCTCCCCGGTATAGAAGGAATACTCCGCTTCAGCTGTTACGAAGGAAAGCACCGGGAAGCGGCCGGGTGTGTATCCCGCTGCGATATCCACACGGGACCAGTCCCCCTGGTAGTCGTATCCGTCGAGTTTCGTTGTGTGTGAAACTCCACCGGCTGAGAGGTAAGCCCCCACTGGTGTGTGCCAGAGCACCCCTCCGCCGAAACCTGTTTCCGACCATTCGGCGTCGAGATCGGAATCGAGGGCGGCGACATCCCTTAACGTGTACCGTCCGGTTGCCTCGACCTCGAACAGACCGGGAAGGGCCCATTTGAGGGTCATGCCAGGGCACAGGGAAGAATTGTGGTAGCCCTCACCCAGGGAAGCGGGGTAAATGGTCTGTGAGCTGTCGAAGTCAATGTCATACCGCAGTTCGGGATTCACGGTGAATCCACCGAAGCGGACCCTGCCCTCGAGGAGGGACTCAAGCCTGTTCCCGTGCAGACGGGGAAGTGCCGCGCCGGTTCCCGCGGTGGACCAGTCCTCGTTCAGTGTGATGTTCCAGGTTTCACCGGTGGCCCTGAAGCCGGCGGTTATCTCCTTACGAAGGCCGTCGCCGTATGTGAGGCTGTCGGAAACTCCGTCGATCTGTACCCACTCCTCCATGGTAACACCGAAGACCGTGGCCGCGAGCAGGAGCGTCAAAGCTGTGTATTTCATCAGTATATGGCTCCTTCCGGGCAGACTTCGATACACCGGTTGCACTGGTGGCACAGCACCGGGTTTATCACCGCGTCGCCGTCTATCACCTCGATGGCGCCATAGGGACAGACCTCTTCGCATTCACCGCATCCGATGCACCTGGCGGTGTCAACGGTTATCATGGCGTTGGCCAGTGGGCTGCTGCATGCCGCCAGGGCGGCAAGGACCAGCAGCGCCAGCAAAACGAGCCTAGTGGATGGCGTCATAGGTGCACACCCCCTGACACAATCCGCAGTTGATGCAGACTTCCGGGTCTATGTGTGAAACGCCGTCTTCAATGGTAACGGCATCCACGGGGCAGACCTTCTCGCAGTCACCGCATCCGCTGCATTTATCCGGTTCCACCTGGTATCCCGCTCCGGCAAAGGCCGCAGCCACCGCCGCCGCAAGGACCAGGATCATCATCCCCCTCTTAAGCATCAGTCCTCCTCGAACCCCTGTTGCAGGATAATCTCATCGTTCTCCGGTGTTATGCCGATCAGGGAGCAGTCCTCAAGGTTCAGGGGGTGAATGGCGTTCACCGGGCAGCTTCCAGCGCAGATGCCGCAGTTGATGCACAGGGCCGGGTCGATAACCGCCTTTCCGCATTCATCCACGGAAATGGCCTCCACCGGACAGGTGCTGACGCAGAGCTGGCAGCTGATGCAGTCCTCGGGAACCACATAAAAGGCTTCCTTCAGTTCAGTGCCCCCGGGGAAAACCCCCTCTTCCTTTTCCAGTACAGCGAGAACCGCTCCACCGGCACGGACCTCCAGTCGGGCGAAATCGCCCTCCACCTGGCCCCAGCTGATGGAAAACACTCCCGCCGCGGCGGCGAAGGCGCAAACCAGTACTATGGCAGCGTTCTTCATTTACGCTCCTTTCCCGTTTTATCAGAATTATGGTCTTACAGGCTGTTCGCTTACCCAGTCGGCGGGCACTACACGGTGCATCATTGATTTCAGGCCGAGATAGCTCTCGGTAGGATCAATTACGCTGTTGTAGTTCCAGCACTCCACAAAGCATTTGCCGCAGTTCTGGCAGAGGTCGTAGTCGACATACACCATGTAGTTCACTGGCCCGGCTCCCACCGTATCCTGCCAGATCGCATCGTAGGGGCAGCCTGTGCCGGTGAATACCGTTCTTTCCTCGTCTGCCCAGTCCTCTACGATATGGCAGCCGCCGAAGCATCCAAGGCTGTCTTCGCCGGGCTGGCAGAGGCCGCAGTTCTTGGTCAGGGGAGTCCAGATCGAGCCCCAGGCATTGAAGAAGACAATTCTGTAGGCGGCATCGGTAACGGCGATCTCATCGGCGGGCTGGTCTTCACCGTAGAAGGCCCTGATACCGAAGTAGTAGTCCCTACCGTTCCTGGTCCCTGTGATCGCTTCCACGGGACATACATCCTGGCAGAGGCCGCAGGAGGTACATTTGTCGTAGTCTATTACCGCAACGCCGCCCTGAACCATAATTGCGTCATTGGGGCATTCAGCCTCGCAGAGGCCGCAGGCAATGCAGGGTTCCGGAAGAACTTCGATTACATTGAATGCCAAGCCGCTGTCCGCCGGGGCTACTACTATTTCCATGGGGATTGCGTTCTCCCAGTTCTCTGCGGTAATAGGTTCCTCGGAAGCCCTTATCTCGTAGAAAGCCGCTCCCTCCACCTCGCTCCAGTGCATGGTGAAGGCTGAGTACTCTCCGAGATTGTCATATTGCCAGAGACCCTCCGAACCCTGGGTGTACCCTATCTCCACCATAAGGGTACCGGCGCTTACTGCAGTGGGAATAACTGGATTGTCCGCTTCGCTTATACATGCTCCCACCGTAGCAAGAACGATGATGGCCACTAGAGCCAGTCTGTTTCCTTTTTCCATTTCCGCCTCCGAAGACAGTGTCTACCTAATCTATTCCAGAGAATCAATTATGGTTCCTTCTCCGGAAGAAAACAACCGTTTCTGGAAACCTCTGATGCCGATGGACTTTTATGGTCTTACAGGATAATCAGATTCCCAGCCGGCAGGAACGACTCTGTGCATAAGCGACTTGAGACCTGCATAGCTCTCAGTCGGATCAATCACAGCGTTCAGGTTCCAGCACTCCACGAAGCATTTGCCGCAGTTCTGGCAAAGATCGTAGTCGATATAGACCATGTAAGGGATATCCCCGACGTAGACGGAATCCGGAAGAATGAGAGTATCCTGCCACATTGCGTCGAAGGGGCATCCTGTACCCGTGGATATGGTCCTCTCCTCATCAAGGTAGTCTTCCATGATATGGCATCCACCGAAGCATCCCAGTGAGTCGGACCCGGGCTGGCAGAGACCACAGTTCTTGGATACGAAGTCAGGCCCGAAGTACGGGTACTTGTTGTTGTAGAAGATGATCCGATAAGCCTGATCGGTAACGGCAATCTCACTGGAGGGCTGATCCCCGTTATAGAATGCCCTTATCCCGAAGTAGTAGTCCCTTCCGTTCCTGGTTCCGGTGATTGCATCAACAGGACATACATCCTGGCAGATACCGCAGGAGGTGCATCTGTCGTAGTCAATTATCGCAACCCCTCCCTGAACGGTTATGGCGTCGTTGGGGCATTCAGCCACGCAGAGGCCACAGGCAATGCATGGTTCCGGCAGGCTTCGATGACATTGAATGCCATACCGCTGTCAGCGGGGGCAGGTATCATCTCCATGGGAATCGCATCCTCCCAGTTCTCCACAGTTATCGGGATCTCGGATGCCCGAATCTCGTAATAATCAGCATCCGGCATCTCGCTCCACCTCATTAGAAAGGCGGAGTACTCACCTATCCTCTCCGGAGCCCACGCTGCTTCACCTCCTGCTGTATATCCCAGCTGAACTGTAAGTGCGTTAGAGCTTATGCCCGACGGGGGGATAAGCGGGTTGTCCGCCTGGTTTATACAGGCCCCGCCAGCGGCAAGGAGAACAATTGTAATCAGGATCAGTCTGTTCCCGAGCATCATATATACCTCCTAAGCTGGTACTATGTATCGTCAACGGGAAAAGGACAACCGTTTCTGGAAACTCAGGGAGAGGGATCGCTATATTCCAGAAGAAGGAGGTGTTTCTTGCTGAAGGTCATGTCCGTACTTGTTCTGTCATTTTCCCTCTTTGCCGGAACCATACTCAGTACCACGGATGGAGGGGAAACCTGGCACCGGGAGTTCTCGGGAACTGCCTGCGATCTCAATGGAGTCGCTGTTGATATTTTCACCGGAACCGCTCTCGCTGTGGGAGACAATGGCAGAATACTTCGAAGGGATGAAGAAGGTATCTGGGAGGATGTTTCCCCGGCAGGCTTTCGGAAAGACCTGTTCTCAGTGGTTATGGGAAGCCGCGGTGTCTGCATGGCATGCGGCGCCGATGGAGCACTCCTTTCTTCCTTCGACGGAGGCTTCACCTGGAGGGTATGGGACCAGTTCGACAGCGGCGGGGCTGACCTGTTCAGCGTGAACTTCGACCCCACAAGCCCTGATAATTTCGTGATAACAGGAGAGAACGGCTTCGTTCACAGCGCTTCTGACGGCCGGCTGGAGCTGGACAACGTTAGCGGATCCTGCGTCAGCCTTTGCTCCGGAGAGGCTGAGCTTTTGGCAGCCCCGGGGCGGGGGTAACTCCCCTTGTTTCCGCGGGCAGCCCCTGCGCCGCCGTTGGTGAGGGGGGCGCGGTCTTTCTCTTCGAGAACGGCGGATGGACAGGGGTTGAGAGCGGATGCGAAGAGAACCTGAACGGGGTGGCCAACCTGGTATTCGGAGAGACCTTCTGCGCCGTTGGTGAGGGGGTACGATCATACTCTCCCGTGACAACGGCCGCAGCTGGAGACCTGTGAATTCCGGGGTCTCCTCAGACCTTAACGGAGTAGCCGGCAACGGCTGGGGCCAGGGTTACATAGTTGGCGACGGCCCCTTCGGGAGGTACCTTCCGTGAAGCTGAAGGATGTCTACACCCGGCTGCTGGAGCATTTCGGCCCCCAGGCTGGTGGCCCGGGGAGACCTCCGAAGAGCACCTTGCCGGATGCGTCCTTGCCCAGAACACCAGGTGGGACAGGGTGGAGCCGGTGATCCGGCGCCTTAAGGACATGGGGATCCTTGAAGGAAACAGACTGCTGGATGTGCCGGTTGAGGAACTCTCCCTGCTTCTCAGGGCTCCGGCACCTACAGAAGGAAGGCGGAGTATCTCCAGGGAGTCTGGGCATACATGGCAGAGCTGAGCTGGAACGGAACTCCCGGGTCGGTGACATTGGATACGGTCTCCCTGAGGAAGGGGCTACTGTCCATCAAGGGAGTAGGGCCGGAGACCGCGGACTGCATACTCCTGTATGTGCTGGAAAGGCCCATTTTCGTGGTTGACGCCTACACCAGACGCATCCTTTCCCGGCACGGGCTCTGCCCTGAGAAGGCTTCCTGCCACCATATTCAGAAGCTTTTCCATGATGCCCTTTCTCCCGACGTGGGAGTGTTCAACGAGTTCCACGCCCTGCTGGTTGCCTGCGCCAAGGGGTTCTGCCGTCCTCAGCCGAAATGTGAGGGGTGCCCCCTTCGCGAACTCAGCTTTATTCCTTATATTTCCTCTCCTTGCGCGGAGGGGTGCCGGAGCGGTTGAACGGGGCGGTCTCGAAACCGTTGTCCTCTTTTCGGGGACCGTGGGTTCGAATCCCACCTCCTCCGCCAGGAAGCCATCCGTAAATTTGACAAATAACTCCTGTAACAGTGCATCAGATGAGGGATATCCCTGATACTGATTTCGTGATATATTGTGTTTGACATCGTTTTCGCTGGAGATACCGGACAAGAATGGAGCTGAAATGGAAAAAACGAAGAAGTGCCTCGAAGAAGCCTTTGCAGGGGAATCCCAGGCCAACAGGAAGTATCTGGCCTTTGCCGATAAGGCGGAGAAGGAGGGCTACTCCCAGGCCGCCAGGCTTTTTCGCGCCGCAGCCGCCGCTGAGACAGTCCATGCCCATGCCCATCTTCGGGCTATGAATGGTGTGGGTTCCACACAGGAGAACCTGAAAGAAGCGATCGAGGGTGAGACCCACGAGTTCAGGAGCATGTACCCGGACATGATAAAGACCGCCGAGGAAGAGGGGGAGAAGGCTGCCCTGCGTTCCTTCAGGTACGCCAACGAGGTGGAGCAGATCCACGCCGGGCTTTACAGCGATATGCTTCAGGGCCTCTCCGGCGAACAGGAGGAATATCCCTACTTCGTCTGCCCCGTCTGCGGTCACACAATTGGCAGGGAGGCCCCGGAAAGGTGCCCGGTATGCGGCGCCATGGGTAAAATGTACAACAGGATCGACTGACCGGATCCCTTGTGAGTCGGGCGGCTTCGGCCGCCCCTTTTTTTGGACCCTAAGTTTACTATTGTCTTTTTAGGAAACCATAGGAAAGGAGAACTACAATTAGCACTTTAATCTATACTTTAATAGCGACTGCCCTTCTTGCAGCCCCGGATTCCCTGTACTTCCCCCTTGAACCGGGAACCAGATGGGTTTACTCCATGGAAGGCTCCATGTCTTCCCTTGGTATCGAGACCACGGAAATGCTCTGGGAGAAGATCGAAACCGTCATGGGGACCGACACCCTGGAGAACGGCCTTGAGGTAAGGAGGGTGGATACATCGGTAAGGGATACCGTTGTCACCATTGGCGAAACAATGCTGATGGACTCCAGCTACACCACCTGGAGAAGGCTCGAGGAGGATGGGCACTACAGCTACCTCGACCCGGAGGATGCCGACTCCGTGGAGTTCATACCCTTCCCGCTGGAAGAGGGTAACCCCTGGGAGTTTTCCCGGACGCCTCCTACACTGGCCGAGGTGGTGATCAGCGGTGAAACGGTCACGGTACCAGCTGGTAGCTTTACCGACTGCGTTGGAATCCGCTTGAACTGGAGCAGGGCCGATGCCGAGTTCGACCGGCTGATGTATCTGGCCCCCGGCGTCGGAATGGTCAAATGCCTTTACTCCCAGACCACGGGGAACATAGAGGTTTACATCGAATCAGAACTGACCTTTTTCGAACAGCCCTGATACTCTATAGTATCACCGGTGCTCGAGGATATTAAGGAGGAGATCATGAGAAAGATATTATGCGCTCTGGCGGTTATGGTCCTGGTGTTCGCATGCGGAGACGACGACTCACCCTCCGGGCCTGAGCAGGGCGGGGAAGACTCCGCCTACTATCCCCTTTCCGTGGGGAATCAGTGGGTATATGACCGCAGCGGCACGATGGAAGTGGCAGGTTTCCAGACGGGAACTGAACGGGATGAACATCTGCGACATCACAGGCGAGGTAACCCACGAACTGGGGTTCGATGTGTATGTGCAGGAATACTCAATTGCCGACACGATGGAAAGCGCCGGGCAGACCCTCGTAATCGATTCCACCTACACAACATACATGCGCCTTACCGACCAGGGGCTTTACAGCTATGTGAGCCTCGCCGGAGGAGATTCAGTGTCCTTCGTTCCCTTCCCCCTGCAGGTGGGTGCCACATGGCAGTTCTCCGAGAATCCCCCGATGACAGCTGAAATCGTGTCCCTCACCGAAACGGTCACGGTTCCGGCGGGCACCTTCGAGAACTGTCTTGAACTGCGCGTATGGTGGATAGAGAGCGGAAGCACCCTGGAGAATGTCAGCTCATTTGCTCCGGATGTGGGAAGGGTGAAGAATGTATACACCCATTCCTACCAGAATCTGGTGACCACCATCGAATCGGAGCTGCTCTCCTATTCGGTGAACTAGCCGCCGTACCAGTAGAGTCTAAGGTCCTCCGGGGTTTCAGCGGGGACTTCCCGGGGGATGGTGGAGATGAACCACTTCATGTTGGAGTAGCGGTGCAGAAGAAGCATTCGCATTATTCCCCTGGTATCCCCGGCATACCCGCAGGTATTCAGGAACCCTTTGAAAGACCCGGCTCCCCGCAGCTGAGGAAGAGGCCCACGGCGCAGTAATCGTATTCGGGAACGGCAACCATCGAAGGCTCGAAATCCACCAGCCCGGTTATCACCGGTCTGCCTCCGTTCTTTCTTACGAAGAGATGTTCCTTCATTATCTCGGTGTGGCAGACCGCTCTTTTGAAAGGTTCTCAACGGGCTCCGTTGAGTCTATGTACTCCCGTATCAGACCTGTCCATCTTTCATCGAGGCCGAATCCCCTGTGGTTTGCCTCCAGGTTCGCTATCTGTCCCCGGATGAATTCCTCCCAGTTGGTCTCATGGGTCTTTACCTCTTCAACGGGAATGGAGTGAAGTTCCCCAAGAAGATGGGCTGTCTGTTCCATCAGCCTTTCCCTGTTTACCCGGGAGAGATCACCCCACAGGGCCTTCAGGGGAAGACCAGTCATCTCCTCCATGACTATGTAGGGGTATCCCCGGTGGACCCCGGAGGCTATCAGCTCCGGTGTGGAAACGGAAAGCCTTCCCTGGAGCAGTTTCAGGAACCCCGCTTCGTTACTGCAGAACTCCGGCTCTTCCGAGGAGAATATCTTCACCACAAGGCCGTGGCCTGTTCTGTAAAGAATGGTGGAACCTCAAGTATCCTGGATCCCGCAAAGGGCAGACGGTTTCCAGGCATATCTCCCGGGCCAGCTTCTCGCACTCGGCGTCCATCCTGGCCAGTTCGGAAACTCAGGCCTGATGTTCAAAACTGTCTCCGGTCCTGCCGTACTTCATCAGTTCAAACAGCTCCCCGTGTGTCATTTCCCTCCATACGCCGGATGATGTGGAAAGGAAGGAGAAGCTCCCGGAAGGGGTTCCCGTCGGGGAGGGGAGAAGGTCCCTTACCCTCCTTGCCACCCCGGGCCCGGGGCTTATTGTCTTCACCCCGAGAAACTCCTCTATGAGGTTTGCTATAAGGGGGTAATGGGTGCAGCCCAGTATCAGGTGGCTGAGGTTGAGGTTTCTCAGGGGTTCCAGCTCTTCTGTGAGGTCCCTCCGGAGTTCGGCTGTATATCCCTGTTGTAGTATTCTTTCAACTATGGTGGCCAGGTTCGGCATGGTGAGGTGGGTTATGCTCTGCCCGGGATCGAGCCGTTTCTTCAGCTCCCTGAATTTTATCGAGTTGCCGGTGAGGACAGTTGTTATCACCGCGGCCTTCGTTATGCCTGGGTAGAGGGATTCGTGGTTGAGAACGTTTATGTAGGGCTCAACCCCCACGAAGGGCACCGAAGGGTGCTTTTCCCTCAGATGGGAAATGGCAGCGGCTGTGGCGGAGTTACAGGCGGCAACAATCAGGTTCGCCCCCTCTGGAGCAGTATGCCGGTGATGTAGAGGCTTCTTTCGGTTATTTCCCCGTCTGACCTGGTCCCGTAGGGAGCGTAGAGATCGTCGGATATGTAATCCACCACAACACCGGGCACCTCCGAGAGGATCTCGCTGAGGATGGAGAACCCGCCTATGCCCGAGTCGAATACCCCTATCCTGGTCATTGTTCCCCTCTGGCGGTCAGGGTTCCCTTGTTGAGGGAGAGTGATGTCAGGGCGGAAAGCTCTTCAGCCAGGGCCTTCAGCCTGTCCTGCTCCGGGGACTGCATAAGCAGGATCCTTGAGCCCTGCTTCATGTTCAGGAAGATCACAGCGAAGACACCGGACGCGGTTAAGCAGGAAATATCCTTTGCGTCCTGGATGCGTACCTTCCGGACGCCGGTTCTCTGGCGTTTGTAGGATATTGTGCGGTTGATCTGGTCCACTGTGATCCCCGGGCCGTGACCGGCCTTTTGCAGAACCATGGACAGCAGCATGGAGAAGACCACCACCCCCCCGCCGCGAGGAGCATTGTTGCCCCCCGGCCGTCGTTACCACTGGAAGAAAATACCACTGCGACGACAATGATCAGCGGTACGAGCAGAATGACCGGTCTGAGCCGGGAGACTCCGCCTAAGGATTTTGCGAAATACTTGTCGCCCTGATCCTTGAAATACTCCATTAGCATCCCTCCCCTTCACATGGTGAGATAATAACACTTCTGCCCGGTTTCAGCCTCCATGATCCTGCGAAGGGCCTCCCCTTTCCCCCTCCCCCCGGCAGAGGAACTGGGCGGTTCCGTCGCCCTGGGACCCAACGCCCTTGCCCCCCCAAACCAGGCCTGTGCCTCTGCCCTTTTCGAGCACACCGTGAAGGATAGGGGCACGCAGTTCGCCGGGGCAGCGTGGGGTCACCAGCGCGTCAAAGATCTCCTGGGCTTCGTTCATCAGGGAACCCAGCCCCCGGGGGTTGCCCCGCTCCAGCATGGTCCGGGCTGAGGTGACTATCCTGAGATTTTCCTCGCCCAGAGCCCTTCTCAGGCCCGGGTCGCCGCCGGCGAAGGAGGCGTTCAGGTCCCTGAGTATCCTCTTCGTGTCCTTTTTCCCGCCCAGGTCGACTATCAGGAGGTGGAAGTCTCCGCCCGGGGTGAGTTCATCGGTTTCCATGATGTCTCCGCTGAAGGAGAGCAGAACCGGCCCTCCTCCCCAGGCACAGGCCTGATCCATGCGCCCGCAGTGGGAACCGGTGAGAAGCTCTCCCCGGTATGCCGCCTCCATTTCCTGCCGAAGGGTCATTCCCAGGCGGTTAAGTCTGTTGAACCCACGGGCGGTGGCCACGCACACAGCCGCCGAAGAGGAAAGGCCCTTTCGCAGCGGAAGGGTTCTTCGGTGAACCCTGAGGCTGAGCCCGGCGGAGGGATGCTTTCGGAGTATTACAGAGGCTGTACCCGCGGCGTAGGCATTGAAGTTCCCCGGGCGTTTGCCGCCTCCTTTGCCTCTTCCGCCGTTGAGTAGTGTTCCCAGGTGGAGAATGACCCCCGGGAAGAACCTGACTGATGGAGAATCCTGGTCCTTCAAGCCGGGCTTCTGCGGTTATGCCCTGGTCGGTTCCTGCGACGATGCAGGCTCCAGGGTGTACGGATGGTCCTCCCGGCGGTACTCCCGGCCCAGTCGCTGTGTTCGCCGAAGAGACACAGCCTTCCCGGGACGAAGATCTCAGCGGAGCCTGTCAATATCCTCTGCCTCCCGGGACAGACCGAATCTCTTCAGGGTTTCACCTTCGGGTATTCCCGTTTCGGTGTTCCATCCCCTGAGACGGTAGTATTCGTCCATTACCCCTTTGAACTCATTCCTGTCCATGGAGGTTTTCACCCCGGTGACCGGGCTGGTGAGGTACTCGGTTTTCTCGTAGTAGGGTATGACCCCTCGTCGTCCTTCCTGGTCCTCTTGAAGTTCCTGAAAAGAAGTGCCCGTTCAAGCTGAATTACCCTTTCAGAGGCGAACTCGAGGTCCCTGTCGCTCCAGTCCACACCGGTGCAGGAGGTGAACATGTGCCTTTCGAAGGAGGGGCCCTCCATATCACCGGCCCTGGCGAAGTTGTCCGGGGTCTTCCTTGAGTAGATCCTGGGGAAGACCTGGTCGCCCACGGTGAGGGAATCCTTCATTACCGAGCGCTGTCCGTGCCACCAGGCGGGGAAGGCCTTTGCCCTGTAGCCCCATTCGGGTCGGCGGAATCGGTGGTTCCGTATATCCTTGCGGAAACCTCCATTATCCTCTCCCAGGACAGCCCGTGTTCAGGGGAGCAGATCCGGCTCCAGCCCATGATGTTCTGGGCGTACCCGTGGGCGCTGGATATGGGGTCCCGTGTGTCCACCGCCCACTGCAGGGCACTGACTATCCAGTATGGAAAGAACACATAGTTTATCCTGTCGCCGTGACCGTCCCAGTGGCCGGCATATCCCCATGCGGGGAAGAGGCGTTCAAGCTGTTCCCTGCCCACCCCAAGAGCGGCGGAGGCCCTCACGGTCCCCTCGGAGAGGGCAGACCGGAACTCCCCCTCCCTGGCGGCGATACCCCTGAGCAGAAAGTCCCAGAACACCGGGTCGTCGAGGTTTATCTCCATGCCGTCTATCTTCGTGAGGACCCCCTCGGTATGGAGGCTTCGCAGCCAGGGGGCCATGCCTATGAGTATTTCCCAGTGGTTGAGGCCCAGGTCGTTGGCAAGCCGGCCGATCTCGAAGCCCGCCTCGAAACCCAGTTCCCAGTCGTAGAATCCGCCGGGGAAACCCGGAAAGAGCCCAGCCACGCAGTCCACCTGGCCGGAGAAGACCTTTCCCCTCTGCAGGACCGCGGGAACCGTGGTGTAGAACCTGGCGTCGTAGCATTTCACCGCGCAGCCCTCGGTGCATGCCTGATAGCGCTGGCCATACTTCTTCACCCTGTCCGGGTCGAGCTGGGGTTCATGGGGCCAGCCGTGGGATGCGTGGGCCTCCTCCCTGATAAGCCGGCAAACCCGCTGGAATTCCCCGGGCCTGGCTATGTGAAGTGGAATGGTTCCCCGTACCGCTATAGCCTTGAGATTCTTAGAGCCCATCACCGCTCCATAGCCGCCCTGGCCGGAAGCGCTTTCCGTTTCCGTGGCGGCGATGGCTATCCTTACAAGTTTTTCCCCGGCGGGGCCGGTGGCAAAAACCCTCCAGCGGCTTCCATGGCGGTTCATCAGGAGCTGCTGGGTACGGTAGATCCCCATGCCCCAGAGGTCTGATGCATCCTCTATGGAGCAGTTCCCGTTCTCTATTTTCAGATACACCGGACCAGAAGCCCTTCCGGTAATGATAAGGCCGTCGATACCGGCGCGTTTCAGCTCCGGCCCCCAGTGGCCTCCGAAGGAGGACCTGGAGAACCACTCGGAGGGATATCCCTGGGGAGCCAGACCGCAGACGGTTGTTCTGCCGCTGAAGGGTGCGGCGGTTCCAGTAAGGGGTCCGGCGAGTATCATCAGGGGGCTCTCAGGGCTGAAAGCCCCGGTGCCCTGGGGTATCTCGTCCCAGGCCAGCCGGGCTGCCAGGGCCCTGCCTCCATACCATTCCGGCAGGTAGTCGGAGGTGGGCTGGCCTTCTACGGAGCCCCTGGACAGGTCGATCCTCAGCAGTGTTCCGCCATAGCCTCCGTATTTCACCGGCGAACCCCGGTGAGCTGTATCGCATTGAAGGCGCAGGCCCCGGCGCAGAGGGGGTTCCCCCCGCAGAGGTCGCACTTCACCGGCGGGGCCGTTCCTCCTGTCAGGAATATCGCATCGAAGGGGCAGGCGGATACGCAGGCTCCGCAGGCTGTGCATGTAGATCCCTTCAGCTCCACAGCCCCGGTTTCCGGGTTCCTCTTGAGGGTGCCACTTCCGCAGACAGCGGCGCATGCCGGGTCGCTGCAGTGCCTGCAGTAGACAAGGGTGTTCATTCCGGTGAAGGGCTGAAGGTTCACCCTTATTACCGGAAAGGGAGGAAGATCCCTTACCCGGCGTTCCAGGGCGCAGACCCCTTCGCAGTTCCTGCAGCCTGTGCACAGGGATGATTTGACGGATATCCTTATCACAGGTCTCCCTCCGGTTTCCCGGGGTTCACAATGCCCCTGCCGAGTCTCCGTGTCAAGATGGTTGTTGACTCCATGACCTCGGGTTATGTTTCCGCGATGAAGACTGGAACCCGATGAGCCGGTGATCGTAACCGGCGGCAACAGAACCGGCACCTCCTGGGTTGGCAGGAACCTCTGCCTCTCCCGGGAGCTCTTCCTCGTGTGGGAGTCCTTCAATCAACAGGACACAGTTCCTCTGCTGAAACATCCGCTGGAAAAACACTATCGCAGGCTTCTTCCCCGGGAAGAGCCGGTAATGGCCGATTTCATCAGAAAGAAGATGTGGATAGAAATGCTGAGGTCCGCCGAGGGCGGCCCAGGGCTCCGGAACAAACTGAGGAAGCTGGCAAGGGCCCTGTCAAACTATTACGGTTACATCACAGGAGGGAAGAAGCCGCTGTTCAAAGACCCCATTGCCCTCATGTCCGCACCCTGGTTAGCCGAAGAGTTCAACGCACGGGTGGTACTTACAGTGCGGCACCCCGGAGCCTATGTGAACAGTATAAAAAGGCTGAACTGGCCCACCAGGGTGGAGGAGTTCGAAGAACAGCCATGGCTTATGAAGACCCTTCCGGAAACCCTTCAGGAGGAGATACGCGCCCGAATTGCCTCCAGGGAACCGCCCCGTGGTTATGTACTGGAGGATGCCGCGCTGTACTGGAAGGTTTTCTACACAGTGGTTGACGGCTACAGGAAAACCCACCCCGGTTGGATAACCGTTTTCCACGAAGATCTCAGCAGGGATTACATAGACGGCTTCAAGGCCCTTTATGAGAAACTGGACCTCACATGGACCGAAAGTATAGAGGCCACCATAGAAGCCCAGTGCAACCCCGGGAACGAAGTGGTTCAGGGCAAAGTATCGCATCATTTCGTTCAGGACTCCGCCGGTGTCTCGGTGATCTGGAAAACCCGGCTGACCGACGGGGAGAAGAGCACAATCAGGCGGATCACCGAACCGGTTTCCAGCCTGTACTACAATGACTCCAGCTGGGAATGACCATTTCCACCCTTCCATCAGATACAGCGAAAGGGCATCCAGAGTAACCGTCCGGGTGAGACCCGGCTCCGTGGAGGTGGTGGCCCCCCGGGGCGTCCCTCGAAAGGTGATAGATGATTTCATTGAAAGTAAATCCAGCTGGATAAGGGGGAAGCTGAACCTCTTCCTGTCCGTTAAGGGCCCGGTTCCCCTGGAAGAACCCGCTGAAGGCTCCGTACTGTGGCTTTTCGGCGAACCACTGGAGCTGAGGACCGCCGAAGGGGACATTCCCCCGGTGATAAATCCCCCTCTGCTTACCATGGGTATCTCCTGGTTCTCCCGGAGGAAGTTCTGCGAGTGGCTGGACGGGATGCTTCTCGAAAGGGTGAACTCCACGGCGGAGGCCTTTTCCAGGGAAACCGGGAAGATTCCGAAAAGGATCCGTCCGGGCAATGCCCGGACGCTGGGGAAGCTGCTCCGACAGGGGGGTGGTTATGATAAACAGAAAACTGGTCCACGCCCCGGCTCACATCATTGACTACATCGTTCTGCACGAACTCACCCACCTGATACACAGGAACCATTCAGCTGCTTTCTGGCGGGAACTTGCCCGGCATGTGCCGGACATTCCCCGGGCGAAAAAGTGGCTTCGTCTGCAGGGAGCCCTTCTTATATGAGAAAGGGGCGGCCAGTCGCCGCCCCCTTTCAGGAACTTAATCGATGTCAGCGGGCGATGATCATCCTTGCTGTAACCGTGTTACCCATGCTCTGGGCCCTTACCAGGTACATCCCCGGCGGAAGGGCTTCCGTTGCAAGGGAAACCTGGCTGAGACCGCCTGAGAGTTCCTCGCCGGTGGAGAGGACCTGCCTGCCGGTGAGGTCAAAAACACCCAGGGCAACGGTGCCCGGCCCGGGAAGGCTTACTGTGAGGGAGGCGGCTCCCCTAACGGGGTTGGCGTTAACGGCGAGGCCGAATCCGCCTTCAGGCACACCGCTGTGATTCTCTTCCACCGATGTGGTGACCGGTGTGGCAAGGTAGGCCACGGTGGCGATGGCAGCCCTGGCCATGTCGGTGCCGAAGGGGAAGTACTCCAGGTAGTTGTCCATCAGGTCCGATGTCTGGTGGTAGTAGGGGTTGGAGAATACATTCTTTTCTATGCTGAGCATGGCGGGGTATCCGGCGCTCCAGAAGCTTGCGTGGTCGCTGGCCCCGGTGGGATTGGAAGCCACGGTCTTCACAAGGGCCGGCACATAGGTGTCGCTTATGGCGTCGAAGGCCAGGCCGAGACCGGTGGAGGCGGTGTTGTAGTGGAGCCATGCCTGGTCGTCCGGGGGAGGGCCGTAGAAGATCATGTCGAGGTTGACCACCCCGTGTATATCCATTCCAGCCGCCGCCGCTGAATCGGCGTAGTGGCGCTGCCGTGGAGGCCCTGCTCTTCGCCGCCCCAGAGGGCGTAGATAACGGAATACTCGAAGTCGTACTGGCTCATTATCCTGGCGGCTTCCACCACAGCGGCGGAGCCGCTGCCGTTGTCATCGGCACCGGGGGCGTCGTACTGGGTGTTGGGGGAGGTGCTGTCGAGGTGGCCGCAGATCATCCAGTACTGGTCGGGGTAAAGGGTTCCCTGCTGGATGGCAATAACATTCTGGCACTGGTATCCCATCATGGAGAAGTACTGAATCTCGGAGTCGAGGCCGTGGGAGAGGAAGCGGTCGTTGCTCCAGTCGCAGGCTGTGTCGTAGCCGTCGGTGTTGGAGTACCGGGTGAGGTAGCTCTCATAATTGTATGTGATGGAGATCAGGCTGTCTTCGCTTACTGCGGTGACGATGTCCGAAATGGTGTCGTCGTAGCCGCTTCTCACCGGCACCGGGATGGGTTCAGCCGGGGCCAGGGTTTCCCGGAGGGGGCCACATGGAACACATCGGGCCTTCTGAAGCCGCCGTTCAGCGGGTTGTGGAGCTGAATGATGAGTGTGTTGCCGTTCCGGTAGAGAACACTGCCAAGTTCCGTTGTCTGAAGAACTCCGTTGTCGTTCTTCACCGTGACCATGGCGAACCTTTCCAGGCCGCCGTCGGTTTCACTGAGAACCCTGGAATCCACCGTGGGTGTGCCGAAGGCAACCACATGGGAAGGGGTTCTGTGAACTATAATGTGTGACTGTTCCGCGACGGCGGTGCCGTCGGGGATCAGGAAAGCTGGCCGGCCAGGGCCGTTGCAGCGAGTACCGCAAGAAGCAGCAGTACGGTCTTCATGAATACCTCCAAGGATATGGCGGGAAAAATACACCGCTAATATGTACAAATTGGATAGAGAAAGGTTTCACACTGCAGGGGAACACTTTTGTCCATGAAGGTGTATTATATCCGTAAGCGGTTTGTTCCCTGAAATAGGAGGAGAAATGAAATTAGTACTTCTGATAATGGGCTTCGCTACGGTCTTCGCCGCTGGGGACAGCATTGTGGTGGGCCAGGCACAGACGCCCTCAACCGACCCCTTCTGCCATTGACAGGGCAGTTCCAGACGCCATCAGGTGATGGTGACAGCGGAAGAACTGCAAAACATCGCAATGGAAGTGAACGCCATCAGCTTCAATGCCGCCCCACCCTCCGACCCCGAGGGACCCTACGAAAACCTTACCGTTCTCATGGGCCATACCGGGCTTTCCAGCCTCACTGAAACCTATGACGACAACTGGAGCACATCGGGGACAACCGTGCTGCCGCCCTCAACGGTGATATTTACTGATGTTGTCATAGGCGATTGGTTTACCATTGAGCTGGATACCCCATTCCAGTACGATGGCAGCCAGAACCTGCTGATCGAGATCGTATGGTCCGGGCCGACTCCTGTGCCCTTCGGCCAGGGCAGTCTGTATTCCTGGAGCTGGAATGCCGGAGAGAACCGTTCGGTGTCCGGCACCAGTACCACCTCTCCAACGGGTTTCGCCTCTACGATAGTGCAGATGCTGAGGATCGATTACGACCCCCTTGCCCTGGATCAGACCACCTTCGCCGGTATCAAGGCCTCCTTCTGAAGAGCTGGTAAAGGATTATCGAGGCGCTTACACCGGCGTGAGGGACTCAACGCCGGGGGCCATGGGTATCCCTACCGAGCAGTCCAGGGCTTCGATGGTTTCACCGGAGAGCCCCCGGGCCTCGGAGCCGGTAACGATGCAGAGCGAGTTCCCCTCAAGGGATTCAGGGGTTCTGCTGCCTCCGGTGTCGGTGCCTGTGAAGAGGTAGTTGCTGAATCTCTTTTTCAGAAGGGCAAGGGACTCGACCTCGATTATCGGAATGGCGGAATTGAGCCCCGCTGATGCCCTTGTTACCTTAGGGTTCCACGGGAAGGCGCTGCCAGGCAGGAACACCACGCCGCTGCAGCCGAAGGCTGCGGCGGACCGCACCGCGGTTCCGGCGTTGCCCGGGTCGGCCACGCCGTCCAGGGCAAGAACGATTCCTCCGTTGAAAACCCCTTCGGCTTCATGCACCGGTATGGGAGCCACCGCGGCCAGGCCCTGGGAGTGTTCCGTACGTGAGATGTCGCTGAAAATGGCCTCGGGTACCCGGAGCACCGTAAAGCCCTTCGAAGAAGCCATTCGAGCGGTATCCACACATTCCTCAGTGGCCTTCTCCGAAAGGATGACGAAACAGGAGTTGTCCTCCCTTGAGATGAAATCCCGGATGAACCTGGGGCCCTCCAGCAGATAGCTTTTCTTCTTTCTGCACTGGGAGGATCTGCCCAGGGAGGCGGCCAGTTTGATCCGGGGATTGGATCGGCTGGAAACGCTTTCTATCACTGGGCGCCCTCGGGAATACCCGCCTCTATCACCTGCCTGATCACCTCTTCTATAGGCGCCGTTGGGCGAATTCCCGTGAGGCTCACCAGCCTGGAGACATCTGGGACACGCCTCTGCATGTCCTCAAAATCCGCGGGATAGGCCTCTTCGTAGGGGATCTTCACTATCTCCGAACTGGACCCGGATATCTCCCGAACCCGTCTGGCGAGCTCCAGTATGGTTATCTCCTCGGTGGAACCTATGTTTACCACCCTGCCCACTGCTTCCGGGGATTCCATGAGTGCCAGGGCGCAGTCTATCACTTCGTGGACCAGGCTGAAGCACCTTGTCTGGGTTCCGTTCCCGTAAACGGTTATCGGCTGCTCGGTGAGGGCCTGGTTGATGAACCTGGGAAGGACCATTCCATACCTGCCGGACTGTCTTGGACCCACGGTGTTGAAGAATCGGCAGATAACCACCGGGAGCCCCCTTGAGTGGTTGTAGGCCAGGGCCAGGAACTCGTCGAGGGCCTTGGAGCAGGCGTAGCTCCACCTGTTCCGGGATGTGGCCCCCAGCACTATGTCGCCGTCTTCTTTGAAGGGGACCTGCCAGCTTTTTCCATAAACCTCGCTTGTGGAAGCGATGAGGACCTTGGTGCCCCTGTCCTTTGCCGCGCGGAGCACATTTTCGGTACCGCTTACATTTGTTTCTATGGTTTCAACCGGTTTCCTTATTACATTCTCCACCCCCACTGCTGCGGCAAGGTGAATCACCGTTTTCGAACCGTGGACGCACCTGTTCACCGCATCCGGGTTTAGAACGGAGTCTTCAACGAAGAGGAAATCCTTCCTGGGCAGAAGGGCTTCGATGTTTGCCAGATGCCCGGTTGAGAGGTCATCCAGAACGCATACGGTCTTTCCCTGGGAGACAAGCTTCTCGCACAGGTGGGAGCCGATGAAACCGGCTCCACCCGTTACCAGCACATCGTATTCGCCGGGCACTAGCGGGGCACCACGCTGAGGAGGATACCCGCTGCGATGGCGCTTCCTATGACACCGGCAACATTGGGACCCATGGCGTGCATGAGGAGGTGGTTGGTCTTGTCGTACTTCCTGCCCTCCACCTCGGCAACCCTGGCCGCAACTGGAACGGCGCTGACACCGGCGGCGCCAACGAAGGGGTTGATTCGGTTCTCGCCCTTGAGGAAGAGGTTCATGAACTTGGCGAATAGAATGCCCCCGGCGGTGGCGATCATGAAGCTGACTATTCCCATGATGAAGATCTTCAGGGAATCGAAGGTAAGGAATGTGTTGGCTATCGTTGTGGTTCCAACGCTGAAGCCGAGGAGGATCACCACAACATTGTTCAAAGGGCCCTGGGCTCCCTCGGCGAGCCTTCTGGTAACACCGCTCTCCTTGAGGAGGTTTCCGAAGAAGAGCATTCCGAGAAGGGGAATGGCCCCGGGGACTATGAAGGCGGTGATAATGAAGGCTACTATGGGAAAGAGTATCTTTTCCGTCTGGGAGACCTGCCTGGCGGGTTTCATCCGCATCCTGCGTTCGGCGGGAGTGGTTAGAAGCCTCATTACAGGCGGCTGGATAACCGGGACCAGGCCCATGTAGGAATAGGCGGCAAGGGCAATGGCCCCAAGCAGATGCGGGGCCATCTGGCTTGCAAGGAAAATTGCCGTGGGTCCGTCGGCGCCTCCGATTATTCCGATGGCAGAGGATTCGCTGAGGTTGAACCCCAGGAACAGGGATCCCAGGAGAGTGAGGAAAATACCTATCTGGGCAGCAGCTCCCAGAAGGAGGAGCTTAGGGTTTGAAAGCATTGCGCTGAAGTCGGTCATGGCTCCTATTCCCAGGAAGATTAGTGGGGGGAACAGGCCGCTTTTTACGCCGAAGTAGAACAGGCTGAAAACAGAGCCGGGGTCCTGGTAACCGATGGGTATCAGGGCGGGTTGTAGGGCATGTTCCCCGCAAGTATACCAAAGCCGATGGGTATCAGGAGAAGGGGTTCGTATTCCTTCCTTATGGCCAGGTAGATCATTAACATTCCCACCACCATCATCAGCGCGTTGCCCAGCTCCAGCTGGCCGAAACCCGAATCGGCCAGGTAGTTCGCAATGCTGATGTCGCCCAGCCGGAGGTTTTCAGGCGAGGCGGTGAGGGCGGCAAGCAGTCGGGAGGCAAAGGTCATGGTTCTCCCCCTAACCTATTCTCATTATAAGGGCGTTCTCGAGAATGGTGTCGCCCTCTTTAACAGCGATCTTCGACACTTTGCCGGCCACCGGAGCCTCTATCTCATTCTCCATCTTCATGGCTTCCATTACCGCTACGGTCTGTCCCTCGGTGACCTGGTCACCCACGGAAACAAGGACCTTCAGTATTGCCCCGGGAAGGGGAGCGAGTATGTCGCCCTTTCCGGACAGACCCCCTGGAGGGGTTGTTCTGTCCGGAGATGAGGATGCATCGGGAACCGTATTGCCAAGGGAAAGTCTGGGGGTTTTGGACAGAACACCCCCGGGAGCCTGGATGCCCACGGTGTAGGAACGCTCTCCCAGTTTCACTTCCACTGTGTCGTCCTCTATACGGCCGATGTTGACCGAATAGGTCTTGTCATTCACTGTTATCTTGTATTCGGGCATTATCGGCTCCTGTTCCTTTGCCTGAAGAGGGACTGATTGGTGAGGACCCTGGACCTTCCCGCCAGCCGCCAGGGAGTGTAGGGTTTCTCATACATCTCCCAGGTTAGCCTGGCTTTCTGCATCATGCTGATACGGGTGATATGGGCGTGGATGGCGGCGGTAATGGCAACCACCTCTTCCCGGGTTGGCTCGGAGGCTTCCGTTGTCCCGCCGGTGGCTGCCGGGGGCTTTTTCTTTCCCTCGGCGATCCTTCTGATGATCGGGAGGGCAAGGGCCAGTATGGCCAGGCCGGCAAAGACCGTTGTCATGCCCACCAGGGCAATCCTTACGCCGAAACCGAAGGTTTCAGGAATGGCTAAGATCGCCCCGCGGAGGAGTGTCGCCGTCATCATAGAGGAATGTTCCCATGCTTCCTGGAGGGCAGTTCCTGCCTCTTCGTCTGGAGCATTTCCAGGCTCTTGATTATCCTGAACCTGGTGTTTGAGGGTACTATGACGTCGTCGATGTATCCCCTGCCGGCTGCGTTGTAGGGGTTGGCGAATTTTTCGCGGTATTCCGCAACGAGCTCCGCCTTCCTTGCCACAGGGTCTTCGGCTTTCTCTATCTCCTTACGGAAATGATGCTCACTGCGCCGTCGGGGCCCATTACCGCTATCTCCGCCGTTGGCCAGGCAAAGTTCACATCGGCCCGGAGGTGCTTGGAGGCCATAACATCGTAGGCCCCTCCATAGGACTTTCTGGTGATCACGGTGATCTTCGGAACGGTGGCCTCGGCATAGGCGTAGAGGAGTTTGGCTCCGTTCCTGATTATTCCGCCGTACTCCTGCCTTGTTCCAGGCATGAACCCGGGAACATCCACAAGGGTCAGTATTGGAATGTTGAAGGCATCGCAGAACCTTACGAAACGGGCTGCCTTCACCGAAGCGTCGATGTCCAGAACCCCTGCCAGATAGGCGGGCTGGTTTGCCACCACCCCAACAGGTCTTCCGTTGAGCCTGCCATAGCCGATGATGATGTTCTGGGCGTACATCCGCTGGATCTCAAGGAATTCGCCGTGGTCGAGGAGGCCGGAGATTATTTTACGCATGTCGTAGGGCTTGTTCGGATTTTCAGGAACGAATGAGTCAAGCCATTCGTCCATCCTGTCCACCGGGTCGGTGGGGGGGATGGAGATGGGGTCTTCCATGTTGTTCTGGGGAATGTAGCTCACAAGCTTCCTTATGAGCTGAAGGGCTTCCTGTTCCGTTTTGCACACGAGGTGGGCAACACCGCTCCTGCTTCCGTGGATGTGGGCGCCACCCAGTTCATCCTTGGTTACATCTTCTCCGGTGACGGTCTTCACAACATCCGGGCCGGTTACGAACATGTAGCTGGTGTTTTCCACCATAACGGTGAAGTCGGTGATGGCCGGGCTGTAGACCGCTCCCCCGGCACATGGCCCGAGAATGGCGGATATCTGGGGTACCACTCCGGAGTAAAGCACATTTTTCAGGAAGATGTCGCCGTAGCCGGCGAGGCTCTCTATTCCCTCCTGTATCCTTGCGCCACCTGAGTCGTTGAGACCTATCAGGGGTGCTCCGTTCAGGGCGGCCATGTCCATGACCTTCAGTATCTTTTCAGCGAAGGTTTCGGAAAGGGAGCCGCCGAAAACCGTGAAGTCCTGGCTGAACACATATACCAGTCGGCCGTCGATGGTACCGTAGCCGGTAACCACGCCATCGCCGGGGAACTGCTGCTTTTCAAGACCGAAGTTGGTGCATCGGTGGGTCTTGAGCATGTCGAACTCTTCGAAGCTGTCCTCGTCGAGGAGAAATTCGATCCTTTCCCTGGCGGTGAGCTTTCCCCGGGCGTGCTGCTTCTCGATCCTTTTCTCGCCGCCGCCCAGGAGGGCTTTTTCCCTGAGCTTACTGAGTTTGTCGGCATTATGGTTTGAGCTCATTCTTTCCCTTTCCCTTCAGGGATTAGTGTTGACAGAGTTCGGTGAGCACACGGCCGCTTGCTCCGGGATGGATGAAGGCTATTCTGGAACCCCCGGCACCCTCCCGCGGCTCGGTGTCTATCATTCTTACTTCCTTCTCCATCAGTTCGGAAACGGCACCGGAGGCATCTGTTACCCTGTAGGCGATGTGGTGGATACCCTGGCCCCTCTTCTGAAGGAAGACCGCTATGGGGCTGTCCGGGGAGGTGGGCTCAAGGAGTTCTATCTTGCTTTCTCCCACCTTGAACATGGCCACCTTTACCTTCTGGGAAGGCACTTCCTCTGTGCCCGCGGATTCGAGGCCCAGGGCGTCGCGGTAGAATGCGGAAGACTCTTCCAGGTTCTCAACGGCTATTCCGATGTGGTCTATACCGGTAACATTCATTTATTTCAACATCCTTTCCGCCTTTTCAAGCAGTTTTTCCCCGATGGCGTAGGGCGTTACCTCACCGGCTAAGATAAGCCTTTCAGCACCCTCTCTGCCATTGTATTCAAGTTCGAGAAGACGGTTGAACAGAATTTTGCCGTTCTCCTCGAGAATACCGTCAAGTATCTTCAGGGCGTTGGGGGGAACACCGCCCCCTACAGCCGATGGGTCCTTCAGGGAATCCAGGGCCTTCCACAGTTCGGAAAGGCCTTCTCCGGTAACGGCGGAGGTTCTTATGACCCGGGGCTTCTTCATGTGGGATGGCATGAGTTCAAGGCTTGCCTTCACATAGTTCTCAAGCTCGTCAACACCGCTTCTGTCCGCCTTGTTCAGCACTATTATGTCGCCTATCTCCATGATGCCGGCCTTCATGGACTGTACATCGTCCCCCAGTCCCGGCACCAGGACCAGTATCGTTATGTCCGCCAGTTCCGCCACTTCGACCTCGGCCTGTCCAACCCCCACGGTTTCTATTATCACCGGGCTGTAACCGGCGGCGGCAAGGACCATTGAGGCGTCCCGGGTGGCTCCGGCAAGACCGCCCAGGTGGCCCCTGCTTCCCATGCTTCTTATGAACACCGAAGGGTCGGAGGCGTGGGTCTGCATTCTGAGGCGGTCTCCCAGAAGGGCACCGCCGCTGAAGGGAGAGGACGGGTCCACGGCTATCACGCCCACCCGGTTCCCGGTTTCCCTGTACCTGCCTATCATCCGGTTCACCAGGGTGCTCTTTCCAGCCCCGGGCGGACCGGTGACACCCAGGGTGAAACCCTTCTGCTGACCGAACAGGCCATCAAGTATCTTCCTGGATTCCGGGGTTCCGTTCTCCACCATGGTAAGGGCCCTTGCGATGGATCTGATGGACTTCGGTGATCTCCCGGATAGTGCCGGAGGGGACGGTCATCGAGGGTTACTGCCTTTCTCATGGTGGAGTTAATGAAGTCGACAACTTCAGAGGCGGGGTTCCGGTGTGAAGATGGCGGCATAGCCTGCTTCCTTCAAGCCCGGGATGTCTTCCTCGGGGATCACGCCTCCACCGAAGAGAACGATGTCCGAGGCGTTCTTTTCCCGCAGTATTCGAGCGATCTCAGGGAAGAGGTGATTATGGGCTCCGGAGAGGAGGGAAATGCCAACGAAATCCACATCTTCCTGTATGGCGGCGTCGGCAATGGCCTGGGGGGTCTGCCTTATTCCGGTGTACACCACTTCCATGCCTGCGTCGCGGAGGGCCCGGGCTATGTATTTGGCTCCGCGGTCGTGGCCGTCGAGGCCCGGTTTGCCTATCAGAACTCTTATCCTGCGATCCATTATGCCTCCAAAAGAAGCGAGTATGTGTTTACATGACAAAAGAATAACCAAATCTAGAACACCCGGGCGCCGTTGTAAAGATTCGGCTTCGCACTTCCCGAATACCGGAAAAGGAAGCATATTAAACACGATGCTGGATTTCCAGTACCAATCACGAACACGGAGGAACCAATGAAATTTTCCATCATTCTAATGGGTCTAGTCACCGCTGTATCCCTTGCAGCCCTTTCACCTTCCACAGTGGCGGGTTATCTGGATCAGATAGGCGCCTCCTACGAAGAGGAGGAGGGTGTTTTCTGGCTTCTGGCCACCGACTCTCTCAGCGGAGATGTCTTTCCCATTTTCTACATCGAGGTGAACGCACCCATGGAAGCCTGTTTCATGGCGGGCCCCACACCGGGTCTGGTTCCGGAATCCGGGGCTGGCAGGGCGGCGGCATTTGAAAAAATGGCCGAGCTGAACGCCGTGTATCCATTCGTTAAGTTCGAACACGACATGTCAACCGGAGAGATCATCTGCACATACACCTTTTCCACCGAGAACGGTGTGGGTCTCGAGGCCTTCGCCGCTATGCTGCAGGTCGTCTTCGGTACCATAGACGAAACCGCCGAAGAGCTGGCGGCACTCTAAAAGGAGGGATTCAGGGGGATGTATGGCAGCATAGCCATCTGCTCCGGCAGGGCCAGCCGGAAGCTTACCGAGGATATCTGCACTATCCTGGGAATAGAACAGGAGCCAGTGGAGTTCCACGATTTCTCCAACGGGAACATGATGGTCAATTTTCCCGGAGGAACCGTTCGCGAAAAGGATGTTTTCGTGATCCAGTCCGGGGAAAGATCGGTCTTTCAAAGCAAGACCGAGGCCTACCGTACGGTTTCCGGTGACATCTTTGAAATGCTCCAGATGATAAGCGCACTGAAGGACAGCGCCGGCAGAATAACCGCGGTAACCCCCTACTTCCCCTACGCCCGGAGCGACAAGAAGGACAAGCCCAGAATAGCCATCACCGCGAAAATGATGTTCGAGCTCCTCGAGGCGGTCAAGACCGACAGGGTACTAGCCATGTCCCTGCACTGTCCCCAGTCCCAGGGATTCAGCAACATCCCGGTGGACCAGCTCCATTCCTACAGCGTTTTCGTTCAGAAGATACTTTCCATGGGCCGGGAGAAGCTCTCCTTCGTTGCCCCGGACTCCGGAAGCATACTCGACAACGATTTCATAGCCCTGCACACCGCCAAGGGTATAAGGGACGCCGGAGGCACCCCGGACATAACAACGGGATATGTGAAGAAAATGCGGGTGGACGACAGCGAGAATCCCTGGTGAGAACGGTGGAGGGCCTCGATGACCTGTCGGACAGAACTGTTATCATGAGCGACGACGAGATACTCAGCGGCAGAAGCCTCATCCTCTGCGCTGAAACGGTGGCGGCAAGGGGGCGAAGGAGATCTATGCCTTCATCACCCACGCTATCCTCAGCGGTGACGCAGTGAAGAAAATAGAGGAAAGCCCCATCACAAGGCTCTACATAACTGACACCGTAGAGTTCCACCGCGATGGGGCGGAGCAGGTTAACGGAGGTCCTGTTACCAAGATAGAGATACTCTCCGTTGCCCATATGTTCGCCGAGGCCATCAAGAGGATAAACGAGGGAAGGAGTCTCAGCTCCCTCTATCTGTAATGTTATAAATCCAGCGAGGCCGCTGTCCGGTTTTTCTCCAGTGGAAGAACTGCCTGAGGATCTCTTCGTGGTCAAAGGCGATATGCTTCGGAAGGCCATACTCCGAAAAGACCTCCGCCCTGGCAGCGTCGTCTCCGCCAAGGGGTTTCCCCGAAGCCCTGCACCAGTAAACGGCGCTCACAGTGTCCCCCCTTGGATCCCGCCAGGGGCGGGAGTAGACATGGAAGAGGTCCAGCACCTCTACTTCCAGGCCGGTTTCCTCCAGGGCTTCCCTCTTCACCGCCTGAAGCAGGCTTTCCCCGGGGTCCACGAATCCCCCGGGGAGGGCCCAGCCGGCGGGAGTGTATTTCCTCTCTATTAGGACTATTCCCCGGTCCTGCATCTCTATCACGGCATCGACGGTAAGCTCAGGTGTCTTCGGTCGCATTGGAACCTCCATGGAACACTTTCGGCAAAAGTTTGTATATTTCGTAACAATCGAAACTATCCCTGAAAGGAGAACCTATGAAATATCTGCTGCCCCTGACACTGGTCCTGGCCCTTGTAGCCTGCGGCGAAACCGAGGAAGCCTCGGCGGCGGGCACCGGGGAAGCCCCTGAAGCCGAATGGATCCATGATGACCTCGACGCTGCCCTTGCCCTTGCCGCTGAAACCGGCAAGCCGGTATTCGTGGACATGTACGCCGACTGGTGCGGCCCGTGCAGAATGCTCGCCGAAGACTATTTCCCCAGGGAGGACTACAGGGAAGTCCTCAGCCGGGCGGTCACCGTGAAAATAAACACCGACAACAATCAGGAACTGGCCTCGAGATATGGCATCCAGTCCATCCCCACGCTGATACTTCTGGACAGCCAGGGAAACGAGCTGGACAGGATCACCGGTGTCATGGGCTCTCCGGAGGATTTCCTGCCGATCATTGAGGAGTTCATAGCCCAGGGCCTCTAGCTGTATCCCTTTTCGGTCAGGATGGCTATAAGCCTGGAGAACTCGCCTTCCATCACTTCATAGATCACATCAGCATTGGAGAGGTCATCCCCAGAGGCGAGTTTCTCCAGCCTGGAGGAAGCCTCTCCGAAGCCGTTGGCCCCGACGTTCAGCGCGGAACCCTTCAGTGTGTGGGCAAGTATCTTAACCCTCCGCCGGTCTTCCAACCGTACCGCGGCCTCCAGCTCTTTCATGTTCTCCCTTGAGGTTCGAAGGAACATTCCCAGCACTTCCCTTATTGTGTCGGTGTCTCCGTCGAAGTCCTCCTCAAGCCTGGCGGCATCGAAAGATGAACGGTGTTCCACAGGTTCCGAAGCCGCCTGGAGGAGTTTCCCCGCCCATCTGTCAAGCACCTCCGCCAGTGAATCCGGTGTTACGGGCTTTGCAATATAGTCGTCCATTCCAGCCTGTATGCACTTCTCGCGGTCTCCCTTAAGGGCATTGGCGGTCATGGCGATTATCACCAGCCCGGGTTTTCCCAGGCCTTCCTTCCGTATCTTTTTTGAGGCCTCATAGCCGTCCAGCACCGGCATCTGGCAGTCCATGAACACAATGTCGTAGGGCCTCTCTTCAAGGGCTTTCACCGCCAGCAGGCCGTTGGCGGCCACATCCGCCCGGTAGCCCTGCTTTTCCAGGATCTTAACTGCCACAAGCTGGTTAACCGGATTATCCTCGGCCACAAGAATGGAAATTGAAGCCTTCCTGGACTCCTTCAGGGAGTATTTCGTGATCAGCGGGGTTTTTTCCTCCACGAAGGTCTGTCCTCTGATCCTTGCCAGGCAGTCATAGAGCTGAGACTGTTTTACCGGTTTGGTAAGATATGCGGAGAACCCCAGTTCATGAAGTCGTGCCGCGTCGCCCCTTGCGCCCATGGAGGACATCACCACCATTTTCGGTGTTTCTATGGTTTCGTCCTCAATGATCCTTCGGCCAAGCTCCTCCCCGTCCATCTCCGGCATCTGCATGTCCAGTATGGCTATCTCAAAGGGCCTGCCGCCTGCTGTGCCCCTTCGAAGGGTTTCCAGTGCGGCAGCGCCGCCGGAGGCGATGGAGTAGTCGCATTTCCATGAATCCAGAAGCAGGGAGATAAGCCGTCTGTTGGTGGAGTTGTCGTCCACGGCAATTATACGGGAGTTCTCTATGGTGCCCGGCCGGACCCTTTCGGGAAGGTCCTTCTGCTTTTTCAGGGACAGGGTGAACCAGAACTCGGAGCCGGCCCCCTCACGGCTGAGAAGACCGATCTTTCCCTTCATGAGCTCTACCAGTTTCCTGCAGATGGACAGCCCAAGGCCGGTCCCCCCGTACTTCCGGGTGGTGGAGGAGTCCGCCTGGCTGAAGGCGCTGAAGATCCTTTCCTGCTTGTCCGGGGGGGATTCCTATGCCGGTGTCCCTCACCGAGAAGCGCAGGTGGACCGAATCGTTCCTTTCGAACTCCGGTGTCACGGAAACGGAGATCTCTCCCTTATGGGTGAATTTCAGAGCGTTGCCCGTGAGGTTCAGAAGTATCTGCCGAATCCTGCCCGGGTCTCCCATGACACCGGCTGGTATCTCCGGGGCTATCATAAGAATGAACTCAAGACCCTTCTGCTGGGCCCTCATGGCCATGAGATCGCCCACCTCTTCCAGAAGCAGCCTGATGTCGAAGGGGGTCTCCTCTATCTCAAGTTTTCCCGCCTCTATCTTGCTGAAGTCAAGAATGTCGTTAATGAGTGTAAGCAGGGCATCGCCGCTGGTCCTTATCGTCCCGGCGAACTCCCTCTGTTCCGGTGTGAGGTCGGTTCCCATGAGCAGGCCGGTCATCCCTATTACTCCGTTGAGGGGGGTCCTTATCTCGTGGCTCATGTTGGCCAGGAACTCGCTTTTTGCCCTGCTGGCTTCCCTGGCGCCCTCGGCGGCCTTTTCCGCCATGCGCAGGGCTTCCTCCAGCTGGCTGTTCGTCTTCTCGATCTCCTTCCGGTTGGCGTTCCTTTCCCTTTCGATGAGCATATTGTCTATGGAATAGGCCACATCGTCGGCAACCTCCTGGAAATGGATTTCTCGTCCTCTTTCCCGCTCAGTTCCATTGGAGCTCCGCGGAGATAACGCCGTGTATCCTGCCCGGACACCGAGAATGGTTGTGAAGGGCCTTGATGAGGGGTCGAGACCCAGCAGGGGGCAGTCGGCGCAGTTGTGCTGGACATCGGCTATGGTAACGATCTGCTGGGTTTTCATTGCCAGGTCGGCGCAGAAGCACAGCTTGTCTGAAGAAAGATTACTGTGGAGTGCATCGATCGATTCCCGGGGAACCCCGGCGGAGACGGTTTTGTAGAAGACCCCGGTGGAATCGTCGAACAGGGATATCCATGCCGAGGCGTATCCCCTGGTGGATATCAGGCGTCGCAGACCCCTGTACCATTCTGTCGATGTTCTTTTCCTTTGTGATAAGTCGGTTCACCTGGCGGATGGCCATGAGGGCCCTTGTGAGGTGTTCCGATTCCTTCTTGGCCTCCTCCAGCTCCGAGATGTCGGCGAAGGAGCCGAAAAAACCGGCAATACTGCCGTCGGCATTACAGTTGGGAATGGTGTTGGCCAGTGCCGGGAATACACTTCCTCCAAGTGTACGGAAAGAGGTTCTGAAAACAACGTGACCCGAGTCGCAGGCCCTTTCGAAAACCTCCTGAAAGCCCCTCCGGCAGTTTTCCGGCACATGGTCCAATAACCTTACACCGATAAGTTCTCTGCTGTTGGCGTATCCCAGCTTTTTTGCCAGGAAGGCGTTGGCATAGGTTAGCCTTCCCTCGGTGTCGATCTCACCGATACCCTCCTGGACCGCGTTGAGGACCTTCTTGTAGTAGGTTTTTCTGTCGTCCAGGGCCTCACGGGCGGCAGCCAGACTGCTAACGTCCCGGATGTATCCCTCCAGCCCCCCGTCCGCAGGGAGCCTGGCGGCGTTGATCTCACAGTGGACAAGGGATCCGTCCTTCCTTTTCAGAAGACCGGCGCAGCCCGTTATAACCCCCTGGTCATGAAGACCGTGAAGGAACTCCCTGCGCATTTCATCCGGGGGAAAGAAGTCCCTGGTGAGCCGAAGCCCCATCATTTCCTCCGGGGAATCGTACCTGAACATTTCCACTGCCCTGCGATTGACCGCGGTAATGGCACCGGCGCTGTCCACCCGGAAATAGGCCTCGCTCATGGAATCGAACACCCTGCGCAGATCCTTTTCCTCCATGATTCCACCCGTCGGTTTGAGATAACTGAGAATGTGAATTTCCCCGCTCCTCGTAAAGGGGTAAAGACAAGGGGGAAAGCCGAAGCCTTCCCCCTGTGCCTTGTTCAGTTTACGGAGCTAGAGCTTCACCGCCCTGAGGGTTTCTGTACCCGAGGGGTGGTAAGCCTTATCACATAAACCCCCGCAGGGGCTGCTTCAAGGTCGGCCTGTATGGTGTGGCTGCCCTGTTCCAGTATTCCATTTGCCGGTGTGCTGACTATCCTTCCCGCAAGGTCGAGTATCTCAACCGTTGCCTGGGAGGCCGCCGGGAGGGTGAAGCTGACATTCGCCGTTGAAACGATGGGGTTCATCGAGATGGAGAAGCCCACCGAGGGAATGCCGTGGTTGAAATCGGAGACGGATGTTTCAATGACCCCGCCGAGCCAGTATGTGTCTCCGCAGCTGTCCGGTGTGTCGTCCCACTGGGGGTGCTCCTGGCCTGTCTGAGCGTAGTAGTCCCACTCTTTGCCCCTGTCATAGGCTTCCCACATGGAGACAACACCATCGGAGTTCAGGTCGGGATCTCCCGGAAGGGCACCGCCGGAGTATGAACCTGCAGGTGGGACGCTTCCGTGCATGGCACCGGTCCACCAGTATACATACTCGTCATACTCAGGATAGGTGTTGCCGGCCCAGCTGTACTCACTTCCATTCGCGGCGCTTGCGAAGGTCCTGGGCTGATCTGCTGAAGAGTGTATGACCTCTTCCAGGAAACCGCCTGAAAAGCACTGTTCCATAACAACATGGATGGAAGCGGCGGTAAAGTCGTTCAACCAGTCCTCGAAAACATCGTCATCCAGGGTCTGGCTGTTCCAGAGGTTCAAAATAACCTCGGGGGGGTTGTCGAATCCGCCCTTTCCCTGTCCACCGTGATCGGTGGTGAAGATGAACAGGTGGTCCTCGGAGCCAACCATGGAGGCCATATCGTTGTAGCCGTTGGTGACTCCGGTGAGGGTCGCGTCGTAGATAATATCGCTGTCGCCGTCGTCATCGAAATCGGGGATGGAATTTATTCCTCCGGACTGGTCCGGGGCCGGGTTCAGGCCGTCTGCGAAACAGACGATTATGTGGTCGTCTGGAAGCAGGTAGTCATAAACGAGAACATTGTAGATGAACTGCACATCGCCGTAGTACCTGATGTGATTGTTCCCCATATTGGCACCACCGGAAATGATCCAGGCGTACATGTTCTCAGCGTTTGCCGAGGTGGATTGCACATTTGGTTCGAACCACTGGATGAAATCCTCGTACTGACCGCGGCCGCAGCCCGGGTCCGGGAGACATGTATAATCCACAACCATCCTGGGAAGAGCATCCGGGGGAACGAAGTTCCGCACGACTTCCATCTCTCCCTGAGGAGAAACGAAAACCCAGCGGCAGGGATGTGCCCAGTTCGCATAGGCGTAGTCGTCCACCAGAACAAGATAGCTGTCGAAGGGAACCATGATGCCCGGGTATGACCAGGCACCCATGATCTCGCCGCTTTCAAGGATTTGGTCGAGGCTTCTCACTTCCTTGTTGGTGAAGTCGGTGAGGATTGTTTCCATGACAAGGGCCGCAGCTTCGGAACCGCTGTTAACCACGGCACCCAGGGAGCAGCCGGCGAAGAGGGCGACAATTAGCAGTTTAAGCATATTTCCTCCAGATAGTTGACGCGCTAAGGGGTTTCAGGAAAACTATAAGCAGGAATGTGATAAAAAGAAAGTCTGCTAACTGAACAGCATTTTAGTAAGGTAATTTACGATATGTTCCTCCCCGGATGCTGCTACTTTCCCTGGCACCGGTTCCCCGGCGATCTTCAGGGCTTTCCGGAAGACACTGCCGGTGTTCCCATCCCTCAGCACAAGAACTCCCCCGGAGGCCTCGGCGAAGCCAGCAGGTATTCCTCTTCGGGGAAGGCTCCGCCGGGGACAAGTATGGCCCGTTTGCCCATGGCAAGTATCTGGGAGACTATTCCATAGCCGGGTTTGGTCACCACCACGTCCGCGGCGGCCACCAGGTCGGCGAACCCCGCCCCGGCGGCGGCAAGTGTCCGGTGATGGATGTTGGGCCACCCGGGTCTTGCCTGCTCTGGAAGTGAAGTGAAGGGCGCCACTCCCATGGGAGGCATCTCCGGGAAGTCTCCGGGAAGATGCCTGAAGGCCATGAGACACCTCAGTCCTTCCCGGGGCAGGAGGTGTGCGACCCTCCCGGGGTCTCCCTCCGGGCCGCCCCTGAGAAGGGGCATATCCACGGTAAAGCGGAAGGGTGAGTGACAGGGGCCCATGGGGAGCCTGAGGTATGTTCCCCGCTGGTACATCCGTGATACCTTTTTGATCTGCCCGGTCCGTTCCGGGCACATTCCTTCAAGGATCCAGTCCCAGGTGAAGTTGCCTATGCCGATGGCGGGTATTCCGTTCTCCTGTGCTGCCCGTACCGGAAGGGGGTCGATATCGGTTACTATCATTCCGGCCCGGAGCTCCCTCTGCAGGGATATCTCCTCACGAAGAAGCCGGGGTTCCTCCCTGATGAAAGTGTTAAGGTTCCTTCCGGTGAGCTCAACGCTGGGAATGCCCTTTTTCTCAACCGCCACTGGGGAGAGCTTCCCGGGAATGACGGAATCCACCGGGACACCCCTCCAGAACCATTCAGGCGTGGAGGTTGAAAGAACTATCCTGATGGAGGGCAGGGCTCTTTTCAGCCCCTTATGACCTCCCGCTGTCTTGCGGCATGTCCCCACCCGTGGGAGGAGACATGCCACAGGACCGTTCTATCTGGTAACGACGAGCCTGGCAGCTGCTTCCTCCAGGGGGGTTTTCAGCACGCAGGTGTAAACCCTGCGGGAAGGCCTGTGGTTACCTGGAGTGTGTTTCTGCCCGGCGCTGAGGCCGAGAAGGTTTCCCTGTGAACCAGCCTTCCTCCGAGGTCGTAAATCACCAGGGAAGCTCCACAGGCTCGGCTGCTGTGTAGAGAATGCCGAAGCTTCTGCCGGCGGGGTTGGGTGAGATGCTGAAGCCCGAAGGCTCCGGCGGGGAGCCCTCTGTACCCATTACATCGATCTCAGCCATGTACACATCGGTGCCGGAGCCCATTTGATTGGCGTGAACATGCTTCCCAGCTGAGGTTATGTACCTGCCGTCTGAGGAGATGTCCACATGGAACACGGAACCCGGGGTGTTTATGGAGAAGACCGGGGCTTCAGGGGCAAGGTCGTCGAACACATTCACCTCGCGCCTCCGCCGGTCTGGCATCCCCATGAACCGGCCACCATCCACCTGCCGTCGGCGGAGCATTCCATCCACTCCATGACATCCTGGTGGGCACCGGAGCCCACGGGATAGTCGTATGTCCACAGGGGTGACATTGTGTCGAGGTCGTACCTGATTATTCTGTTCGTGCGGTAGTCGTTCCTGTAGAAACCGAAGTAGACCGTGGAGTTGTCCGCCGCCACGGCGGCGGCTCCGCCATAGTAGCCGGTGACCGCCATGCCGCCGACGAGGCTGTATTCAGAGCCGTCCCATACCGCCACCCTTGCGGCGGTGAAGCCGTAGGCAACCACCGAACCGTCCGGGGAGACCCCGAAGCAGTCGTTTGAGGCGTCCAGGGCCATGGAGGCCTCGAGGGTGCCGGTGGCGGTATCCACGCGGTAGAGGGTGGCGGACACACGGAAGATGCACTTCGAGCCGTCCTCGGTTATTCGAAGCTGTCTGGGATAGTAGGCAAGGGAGGGGTCTTCATAAACGGCGATGGGTGTTGCACTGTCCGGAGAGAAGAAAAGAATGGCCAGGTGGCCGCCCATGGCTCCCCCAACAGCCAGGACCGACCCATCGGCGGCGCAGGCGAACTTGCCCGGGCCGTCAACCGAGCCGGAGTCGAAGGTGCCACCGGCGTCGTAGCTCCAGACGGGTGTTTCGGAACCCCCGGCAAAACAGTGGACCGCTGTGTTCGCGCCCCTGGCATTATCCCAGTTTTGAACCGCGTAGAAAACATCGGCGGACCTGGCCGCCGCTGTGCTTGTTCCCAGGCCGGTCCAGCCCTCCTGGGGCTCGTAGCTCCAGAGGACCGTGCCGTCTCCGGTTGACCCCTGGAACATCTGTGCACCGCCATACCAGCCGCCGGTGAAGACATACTGAGCCCCGAAGCCAATGGGGGCCATTTTCTGCTGGGCGCCGGTCTGAAGGGAATAGTGCCAGAGGACCTCCGGAGGTTCGTAAAGGGGCTGGAGGCGAGATCCCGGAGTGTACTCCCCGGTAATGGTCTCGGTGAATTCACCCCGGGACACACGGCGGAGAACTCTGCGGTACCGGTTTCCCCGAATGAACTGAAGCAGAACAGGAGAACGGCGAAGGCAGCGGAAATGAAAGGTTTGATCATGGGATCCTCCTCAAGAAAAAAATGTAGAACGCATACAATGATATGGGAAGTACCGTCCTTTCACAAGACAGCTTCCGCCGGTTTGTCCCGGCTGTGTTTGCTGTTATCTTTCATTCTGTAAAAATGCCTGGGTTCTGCTTAAGAGGAAAGGTCTTTTACCGGCCTTACGGCGGAACCCCTGAAGAGAACACCCAGCAAAAGGAGGACTTCAATGCCCGACGACAGGATGGCTCCATTTTCCACCGGAGGGTTCTTTCTCGTACAGCTCGCGCTGATGATACCGGTGGTGAACCTGATACTGCTTCTGATATTCGCCTTCGCAGGCTCGGTGAACATCAACCTTCAGAATTACAGCAGGGCAATACTCATCTGGATGCTGGTGGGTATAGGAATTGCACTGATAGTGGGTGTTGTTGGAGCCCTGGCAGCCGGCGGCATAGGTGCATATCTCGACAGCATCTCCACCCAGTACAAGTAGCGTCGAATTGAGGAACGGCAGCACGGCATCCGACCTGAGGAAGCTCTGGCAGGACCGCCGGCTGCTGTTCCGTACCCTGGCCTACCTGAAGCCCTGGCTGGGCTGGCACGGTCTGGGTTTTATCCTTACGATAATCACCGCCGGGCTTGCCCTGGTGCAGCCCTGGGTGACAAGGCTCCTCATCGACAAGGTCCTTATACAGGGCGACACAGAAATGCTTGTGAAGATCTGCTTCGCCTTCTTCGCCGCGGTACTTCTGGGTTCCATCGTGGGAATGGCCAGGTCTGTGCTCTTCAGCTGGATAGGCCAGAGAGCCGCCATCGACCTGCGGATGGCCCTCTACCGCAAACTCAACATCCTCTCACTGGCCTTCACCGGCAGGAAGAGGCTTGGCGAGCTCATGGCCGGCTTCAGCAGCGACATACCGGTGATGCAGAGCCTCTATTCCTCAACCCTGTCCAGCGCCCTCAGCGATATGATCAGGTTCTTCGTGGTACTGGCGGTGATGATAACCATAAACCCGGGGCTGACCCTTCTGGCGGTTCCATCCATTCCCCTGTTCGCCCTGATCATTGCCTTCGCCGGGACCATGCTGAAGAAGGCAAGCGCCGAGGTCCAGGACAAGAGGCCTTTTCACCGCCACACTTCAGGAGCAGCTGTCCGGGCTCAGGACATCGGCGGCCTTCAATCTGGAGGACAGGGAGAGCGGAAGGTTCCGCTCCTCCATGACGGATCTCATGCACTCCAACATAAGGATGACCGTAAAGGGATTCGTTTTCAACGCCGGTTCCCTTCTGGCCTCCTCAACCCTGATCCTTGTGATATGGTTCGGGGGCAATCAGGTGATCAGGGGCGAGATGCAGGTAGGTGTGCTGATCGCCTTCATCAGCTACTTCGGTATGCTCTTCGGACCGGTGGGCTCCATTGCCGGTGTCGCCGGACAGATGCTCAAGTCCATGGGTGCCGCCGAGAGGATATTCGGCATCATGGACACCCCCCCGGAGGTTCAGGACGCACCCGGGGCCTTTGAGCTGGAGGATGTTCAGGGGGAGATCGAGCTCCGGAAGGTGTCCTTCGGTTACTCACCGGAGCTGCCGGTGCTTTCAGGTTTCTCCGGGATCATATCCCCGGGGGAAACCGTTGCCCTCACCGGGGAAAGCGGAGCGGGAAAGACCACACTGGTCTCACTTCTTCTGAGATTCTTTGACCCTTTGCATGGGGAGATACTGATAGACGGGAAACCCATCAGGGAAGCCACCCTTGCCTCCCTCAGACGGAACATCGGAGTTGTTTTTCAGAACCCCTTCCTTTACCACTGCACCGTTTTCGAGAACATCCTTCTTGCAAGACCGGAAGCCTCCATGGAAGAGGTCAGGAGCGCGGCGAAGGCCGCCCACGCCCATGAGTTCATAACCGCCCTTCCCCTGGGATATGAAACCGTGGTGGGTGAAAGGGGAAGCAGCCTTTCCGGAGGCCAGGTGCAGAGGATCGCCCTGGCAAGGGTGTTTCTGAAGAACCCCCGATAGTGATACTTGACGAGGCCACCAGCGCCCTTGATTCCGCCAGTGAGGAAAAGGTCCAGCAAGCCCTTGGCAGACTGCTGAGCAACCGCACCTGCCTGATCATTGCCCACCGGCGGTCTTCCGTTGAAATGGCGGACAGGGTTTTGAGGATACCCCTCCTTGCCTGTGATGAAAACGGTTAAGAAACCGTTAATCCTTCGGCCGGTACTGGGTGTCAGAGGTGAAGATAGGGGTTATCCACAAAGTTATCCACAGCTGGATCCGTGAATTTCTGCCCATTATGCCGCCGGGGTTTATTCTGTATTTATATCTGCGCAAAGTGTTGAGCTCCATGGCATAACCAAAATCATAGCAGATTGGTGGAGTTGCCGCGGGACCGGTATTGTCAATTTAATTAGGCTGCGAAAATTAGCAAAAGGGGACGGGGCTGTGCAAAACCCTGCCAATTAACAATTCAGCATTTTCCTGGCTGATTCCACCGCCGAGTAGGCGTCTTCCCCGTAATGGGCACCGATCTCCAGGGCGAACTCCCGGGAAACTACTGCCCCCCCTATCAGTACGGGGATAGATGAGCCCTTTTTTCTGAGGAGGTTCACCACTTCCTCCATTCTGGAGGCGGTGGTGCTCATCAGGCCGAGAGGGCGATGGCGTCGGCACGGTGCTCGGCGGCTGCATCAACGATCCTGCCTGATTCCACATCCTTGCCCAGGTCAATAACCCTGAACCCGGCGTTGGAGAGGAAAAGACCCACGAGGTTCTTCCCTATGTCGTGGATGTCCCCCTTCACAGTAGCCAGAACTATGGTTCCAAGGGGTTCCGCCCCGGATGCCTTGAGGTGGGGTTCAAGCACTTTCATCAGTGCCCCGCAGCACCGGCTCCGGCGATAAGGTGGGGCAGGAACAGCTTTTTCTCCGCATAGAGTCTGCCCAGCCTGTCCATGGCCGGAGCAAGGGCTTCGGTGACTATTTCCCCGGCGTTGGCACCCTTCTCCAGCAGTGCGGATGAAGCCTTGACCGCACCTGCGGAGTCGCCGCCTGTGAGGGCGTTGCGAAGGAGGGCAAAGCCGTCTTCGCCGTTTTCCTGCTCACCCGGCGGCACTGGAATGTCCGCCGGATCCACCCTGCCGGAAAGCACCCCGGCCCCGGCGGTGATGTGTTCCGTGAAGGGGCTGGTGACATTTACTATTCCCGCATCCAGCCCATGTGAGGCCAGCATTGCCAGGAAGGCGGCGTTAATACCTTCTCTGTGTGGCAGACCGTGGGAAACATTGGAGACCCCGGCGATGGTGAGAAGCCCCTCCTTCCGGAAGAGGCTGAGGGTCTTCACCGTGGCGTCGGGGGATGAACCGGTGGCAACTGCCTTCACGATGGGGTCGGCAAAAATCCGGCTTCGGGAAAGCCGTGGTCCTCCAGTATCCTCAGGCCCGCTTGAGTACCGCCAGCCTTCCGCCGGAGAGTCCGGAAGGCCGTTCTCCCCTATTGGCAGAAGAACGGCGTAGCGCCGTGGCGAAGGAGGACCGGCACTCTGGCGGCTATGTGTCCTTCGGTGGACATCAGTGAGTTGAGAAGACCTATTCCGCCAAGCTGCCGGAAGGCCTCTTCTATCATTTCCGGCGCCGAAAGGTCGATGGAAAGCGGCGCACCGGTGCACAGGCCGGCGGTTATCCTGGTAGGCAGCCCCGGTGGAACAAGCCTTTCCAGGCCAAGGTTGATATCCAGCAGGTCTGCCTTCTCCTGGCGGCGGGCCATGGAGACAACGAACTGGTGGTCGCCTGCACGTATTGCCTTCTTCAGTTCCTTCCGGCCGGTGGGGTTGATGGATTCACCCACCATCAGCATGGCTCCACCGATGGGGACCACCCGGTCCACAGAGGAGAAAGCCCTCACCGGTTCTGGGTTCATCTCCTGCCGGGAACGGTTTCCCACCAGCTTTCGCAGGGCGGCTATGTGTTCCGGGGTGGTGCCGCAGCAGCCCCCGATGATAGAGGCCCCGGCCCATGCCATTTCCTCGGTTGCCCCGGCGAACAGCTCTGGGTCCATTGAATAGTTTCCCCTGCTGTCCGGTAGGCCGGCGTTGGGTTCCACAGTTACATGCTTCGTGGAGGTGGAGGCGAGCTGGCTCACAACCGGCAGCAGCCCCTCGGGACCGGTGGAACAGTTGGCCCCCAGGGCATCCACCGCCAGCTGCTGGCAGAGTACCGAGAGGGCGGTGGGGGATGTTCCGGCGCCGCTTCTGCCGTTTTCCGCGAAGGTGAGGTGGGCGCTGATGAACCCATGGGGGCAGGCGTCCCTCACTGCAAGTACCGCGGCCTTGAGCTGCCTGGGGTCGGTGAAGGTCTCAAGGAAGAAAACCGAAATGCCAGCGGAGGTAAGGGCCCTGGCCTGGACAAGGAAGCCGTTGTAGACATCGGTCCAGGAGGTGTCTCCCACGGGATAGATGAGCCGGCCTGAGGGGCCGATGCTCGCCGCGGCTATTGCAGTGGTCCCCGCTGCTTCCAGGGCGGTTTCCGCCAGGGCGGCGTTCACCACGCGCACCGGTCTCCCAGATGGAACCTGCTGCCGCCGAATGTGCAGGCCAGTATGATGTCGCTGCCGGCCTGTACATATGACTCGTGGATGGAGCGGAGAACCCTCCGGTTATCGAAGGCCCACATCTCCGAAGACACCCCGGCGGGCATTCCGTGCCTCATGAGCATGGTTCCCATGGCGCCATCGAGGAAGGCTATCCTTCTTCCAAGAAGTTCCCTCAGTTTTTCCGCTGAATCCATCCGACCACTCCCGTCATGCTTTTTACAGGTGACAGCATAAATCCTTCGCTGCAGACTATTCCCGAATCGGGAAACATAGCTATTATCTCCGGCTGTACCGAAAGGGGAAGGTCTCCGTACCCCGGTGCCGCCCTTCTGGTGGGAGTCATTCCCAGCTGATCCGAAAGGAATATCTGCAGTTTTTTCATCAGGGCCTCAGCGGCCACCGACGCGGCTGAATCGTTCATGAAACCCTGGAGGGGATCGGGATGGGATATAGCCGGGTCAATCCCGGGGCCCAGGGTGACCGCCATAACCGAAAGAGGTATTCCGGGAAAGACCCCCGCCAGGGAACAGGGGATCTCTGGCCCCTCCAGGAAGACCGCGCCGCACCAGACCGTGCCCAGGGCGGACAACGCGGAAACGGCCCTTTCCGCTGACCTTGTGACATCGGCGCCGGCATCACGGGGAGGACAGCCGGACCGCCAGAGCACCTGCTTCAAAGAAGGCAGTGGAAGGGGCAGCCCCGGGCGGAAGGCTTCACCGGAGCTCCCGTAGCCCCGAATCGTTCACAATTCGCCTTATCTGCTCCACCCTGTTCATTGTGTAGAGGTGTATTCCCCTGACGCCGTTGTTCACCAGGTCGGCAACCTGTTCCGTGGCGTATTCCACACCGGCACGGGCAAGGGCGTCAGGATCCCCGGCGTGTCTGTCGAAAAGGCTGAGGAGACCCGCTGGAACCGATACCCTGCACATCATCAGTATGCGCTTTATCTGGGTGTAGTTCAGTATGGGCATTATCCCGGGTATGATGGGGACATCTATTCCAAGGGCCTCGGCCCTTTCCTGGAAGTCGTAGAATATCCTGTTGTCAAAAAAAGCTGACTGATGAGATATTCGGCCCCCGCCGCCACCTTCTTCTTCAGATGGAGGAGATCGGTGCTGATCCGGGAGGACTCGAAGTGTCCCTCGGGATAGGCGGCGGCGCCAATGCAGAAACCACCCCTTTCCGCGATGTGTTCTATGAGCTGCGAGGCATAGGTGTAGTCGGTGCAGAGGGGACCTCTGCCCTGGGGGATGTCTCCCCTGAGGGCGAGGATGTTGCATATCCCCCGGTTTTCCAGTTCGTCGAGGAGTTCAGAAACCTCCCCCCGGCTCTGGCCTATGCAGGTTACATGGGCCAGGGACTCGCACCGGTACTGGTCGCGGACGCGGGAGGCTATTTCCACCGTTCTCTCCACCGAGTGCCCCTGGGAGGCGTAGGTAACGCTGACGAAGGAGGGCTCAATATCCCGCAGGCCGTCCAATGTCCGGAAAACGGTTTTCAGGCTGTGTTCCGGCTTCGGAGGGAACACCTCCAGAGAAAGCACTGGTTTTTCCCACTTGTAGAGGTCGGCAATTCTCAAGACAGACCCTTTCCATGCAAAAAAGTATTACAGGGCAGCAGGGAAAATAATCACATCGGGCATGTCTAAACAGGTATATTGACGGAGGTGGAAGAAACCGGTATCATAGCGCCCAGCATCAGGAGTAACCCCGGAAGGGGCGCCAACCGAGACCCAGGTCCACGGTGGTCAGGCTTTGAGCCGATGTGCGGGAACACCCGAAAAACCTGCCCTTCGCTCTGCTGATGCAGGGCGATTTTCTTATATGGAGGAGTTCACATGGCTGAAAACACAGGGAACCATTCGCCGTCTCATCGGCCATGCCGCTCCATCTCCGATCCATTTTCCGGAAGCATGATGATGTCCGGGCCTGCGGGGTTCGGGAATCCCGGGTGCGGTAGCCACCCCCTCCCGTATCTCCGCGGGGCCTTTTCAGAGGCAGGATATCCACACAGTTCACCAACAGGCGGAGAATCATGTACACCGAAAGATTTTACAGAAGCTGGACCGCCGGCAACGGCCTGGAGTCATTCCGGGTGGTTTCCGGCGAGAGCGATCTTCAGATATATGCAGAGAAGTGCCTGAGAAAGAGGCCATGGTCTCCTTGAGGACATAAGGGCCAGGCTTCGGGATCACATTTCCCGTCATCCTGTGTTCCTCAGGTCCATGGTTCCGGTGGAGACCGGAACCCGGGACTTTCCTCAGGTCCATGGAGGAATCGGGAAAACTCTGGAACACCGGACCCATGGCCTCGGTTGCCGGGGCAATAGCCAATGAAGTGGGGCGTCTGCTCTCGGAACGCTCCCCGACGGTCATAGTTGAGAACGGAGGGGATGTATGGGCACTATCACCGGTTCCCCTGGAGTTCCTGGTCTACCCCGGGGAAGATACCCCCTTCTCCGGTGGAATACCCTTCACCGTGGGGGCGGCGGAGGGAGTATCCGTGTGCACCTCAAGCGGAAGGGTGGGCCCATCCTTTTCCATGGGCAGGGCGGATTCGGTAACCGTCATTCACCGTTCAGGGGCAGTTGCCGACGCCGCCGCAACCTCCATCGCCAACAGGATACGCGGCGGAAAGGACATTACCCCCGTGGTGGAGTCCATTGCCGCTTCCCGGAAACTCCTGGGAATACTGGCGGTGTGCGGTGAATCAATGGGCATCTGGGGTGACATCAAGCTGAAGAGGAGGGCATGAGATGCCACGGACGATGGAAGAGATCAACGAGAAGATCGCCCGGGGAACCGCAGTGGTCCTCACCGCCGGGGAGATGAGCTCCCTGGTGAGGGAGCAGGGGGCCGGGAAGGCCTCGGAAAGGGTGGATGTGGTTACAACGGGGACCTTTGGTCCCATGTGCTCCAGCGGCGTTCTTCTCAATACCGGGCATTCATCCCCAGGATAAACTACAGGGAGGCGTCGATGAATGGTGTTGCCGCCTACTGCGGCATAGCCGCGGTGGATCTATTCCTGGGGGCCACCGCAGGAAGCGGGAATCCCTGTTATGGAGGCGGCCATGTCATAGAGGACCTTGTCAGCGGAAGGTGCGTCTACCTACAGGCAACCGGTCACGGAACCGACTGCTACCCTGCCCGGGAACTCAGCAGGGCCCTGAGCCTGGAAAGCCTTCAGAGCGCGGAACTGACCAACTTCCGCAACTCCTACCAGAACTACAATGTGGCGGTGAATGGTTCCCGGAGGGAAAGGAGAACCTACCTCGGTGTGCTGAAACCCGGCTACGGGAACGCCGGCTACAGCGGCAGCGGAGAATACAGCCCCTTATCAACGATCCCTACTTCAGGACCATAGGCACCGGAACAAGGATCTTCCTGGGCGGTGGAACCGGGTGGATAACCGGCCCCGGCACCCAGCACTGTCCCGACCCCGCAAGGGGAGCCAACGGCGTTCCCATAGAGGGAGCCGGGACCATTTCCGTCCGGGGCGACCTGAAGACCATGCGCCCTGAATACCTCCGCGGGGTCTGGATCAAGGGTTACGGCGTTTCCCTGAGCGTTGGCATAGGGATCCCCATCCCTGTACTGGACGAGGAGATGGCCAGTTTCACAGGTGTCTCGGACGACCAGATAATGGCCCCTGTGGTTGACTACTCATCGGATTACCCCAGCGCCTCCGGACGGGTGCTGGGGCATGTGTCCTACAGGGAGCTCTACTCCGGGGAGATAACGGTAAAGGGAGTGAAGTCCCGGACCTTCAGCCTTTCCAGCAGAAGACTTGGTGAGGAGATAGCCAGGGAGTTGAAACGGAGAATAGGAAGCGGAAGCTTTCTCCTCACCACGCCATCGGAGAACCTCGAAGCCATCCGTAAATTTGACAAATAGATTGCCTAAAAAGAAGCAGGCAAACCAATTAAGCATGCCCTTTGGACCAAGTAAGGAGGATTTTATTATCGCATCAGCTTTATAGCAGAGGAATATGTATTCCCCAGCCTGAAGAGCAGGAGTCCCGGGGGAATGCCCCTGGCATGGAAGCCTGCGGTTCCCGCTTCCACCGGCCATTCCCCCGCCAGCCTGCCGTCGACGGTGTAGCACATCAGAAGACCCTTCTCCTCCGCGGTTACAGTGAACCAGGAGGAGAAGGGAGAAGAGACCGCAAGGTTTCCCGAGGTGTTTGGTTCCTGCTGTAATCCCGTGGTGGAGTTCACCGCCGCCACCGCGTCAAGGTCGAAAAGACCGCCGTCCTCAACCGAGTCGCCGCAGTCGGTGAGCCTTATGAACCTTATCCAGTCGAGGTCCAGGTCCGCAAGATCGAACTGGTCCCCCCGGAACCTCCGTTGGTGGGGTCCTCCCCGGAGGTGGGCCATACACCGGCAAGGCCCTCGAGTGTAGCATCGTTCCAGGGGAACATCAGCCAGTTCTCTCCGTCCTGACTTACCTCTACGAAGGCGCATTCCCTGAAGTAGCTTCCTCCCGTCTGCATGACATTCTCGAAGACTGTGAAATCCGTTCCGGGGCCGTTAACCACCGTGTTGTCAATGAACTCCACAATCACCCAGCCATCCTTGCCCAGCGTAAGGAGTTCATCTTCTCCCACAGCCGGAGACTCCGGAGTGGCTTCTGGATCAGGGGGCCCAGGATGTTGTTCGGATAGTATGACTGACCGTAGCCGGCCCGGGGCCGTACTGGATCGCCGGTGAGCCGTCCCCCCATGGATCCGCAATAAGGCAGAGAAGCATCAGGCCATCATCTCGAGATCACCGCGAACCTCACAGAGGCTTCCCGGCATATCGCGGTATAGAGGCCACTGGGAAGATGCGCCACGGAGAATTCAACGCTTCCCTCTGATCCCAAGGCTTCGGCAACCCTTCTGCCGGTGATGTCATAAACCTCAACTGAAGCTCCTGCGGGAACCCCCCTCACTGCAATGGAGCCTGTGGCGGGGTTGGGGCTCACCTCTATAACAGGACTGCCGGACTCACCGGAGCCGTGAACTCCGGTCAGTGAACCGGAAACCGCAATTGGCCCGGGAAGGACCAGGGAATAGGTCTGGACCAGTGTTTCCCCTGCGTCGTAAACCCTCACCTCGCTGGCTGCCGTGTCGGTTACCCAGAGGTTTCCCCCGTTGTCGGCGGCCAGTCCGTTGCCTCCTGCGCAAAACGGGTCGTTCATGTCGTGGAGCACCTCCAGGGTTTCCATGTCAACGGAAAACACCCCTCCGCCCCAGGGATCCGCTGTGTAAAAGATCCCATTTGCCGAAACGCAGTATGAAGGGAATCCGCCCACTTCAAGGGTGGCTATTGTGGAGCCTGTTTCAGGATCCAGCACCACAACGCTGCCCTCGTCGTTGCCGTAGGTCCCGCTGCATGTGACGAAGAGCCTGCCGTCGTCGGCGACCACAAGGGACTGGCAGTTGGTGCCGGCGGTGAGTGTGTCGGTGACGTTTCCATCTGCGATGTCTACCACCACTATTGAATTCCCTGTGCCCCAGCCTCCGCAGGCGGTGTAGAGTACGCCCTGGTCCTCCGCCATCCATTCTGGAGCGGGGCCTATTCCAGCAAGGGTGTCCATGATGGTCATGGAACTGGGATCCACCATGGTGATGGAGTTGTTCAGGGCGGCGGTTACCGCCAGACTTCCGTTTGAGAGGGGAAGGGAAGCCCAGCAGTTCCAGCCTGTGCCCATTCCCAGCTCTGTGGTGGTCCATGTGTCCATATCGAACCTCTGAAGGGTGCCCGAATCACTGCCCGAGTTCACCACGAAGGCTAAGCCATCGTGGATCCTCACATCGTTGGGGTAGGTGTGAAGTATTCCTACGGATGGAGTTACGGTTCCGGTGACGATGTCGATATGGGCCAGATCTCCGCCGCAGATCACAAGGGCATCCCCTGAAACAAGCGACAGCAGAAGCAGGCCGATCCCTGTTGAGAACATGGTTGTCTCCCGTTGCTCGGCCGCGTGAAAAAATGGAAAGGAATATCCCCCCACCCTTCCCGCGAAGGTGAAGTTTCAGTGTCGGCAGAAGGTCTTCTGGCTTCCGGTCATTATGATTCCGCGCCTTCTCGCGGGTACCCGCAATGGCCTGTGCGGAATCGATACCGGTTACAGCGGCGGGGCCGCGCGGGAGTCTCACCCGCTTCCCTGACGCTGCCGACGGGGGTAATATATTTTCCATTACCGGAGGTGGTAATGGGAGGATTTTTTAAAAGGGTGCACGAAATAGTCTCGGGCATTCCCCCGGGCAGGGTCATCACATACGGTCAGGTAGCGGCAATGGCGGGCAATCCCCGGGCTTCAAGGGCGGTGGGCTATGCACTCCGGGCAATACCAGAAGGAGTGGACATCCCCTGGCACAGAGTTGTGAACTCCAGGGGTGAGATAAGTTCCAGACGAACCCTTCAGGGAGACGATGACAGGATTTTGCAGAGGGTTCTTCTGGAGTCCGAGGGAGTAGAGTTCTGCCCCCGGGGAAGGATCGATCTGAAGATATTTGGAACTCCCGGGGAACAGCCTGCTCCCTGAGGACCCTATCAGGTATCCCCTGGAGCATCCCCGCAGACGGTGTTCTCGGGGATTGGGGAATCGTCCTCGATGGCTCTTTTCAGGTTTTCAAGAGCATCAAGGAGGTTTTGCTTCGGACAGGCTATGTTCATCCGCATGAAGCCGCTTCCCCCGGGGCCGAACATCGCGCCATTGGAAAGGGCGAGACCGGCCTTGTTCACGAAGAGTGAAGCAAGCTGTTCATCGGTGAGGCCCAGCCCCCTGCAGTCCAGCCATAGAAGAAAGGTTCCCTCTGGTTTCAGAACCGAGACTTCCGGGACCTCCCGATCCAGGAAAGTATTTACTGCCTCGTAGTTGTTCCACAGGTAGGGAAGCAGCTGGTCCAGCCATTCCTCCCCGTGGGCATAGGCCGCCGTTGTTCCCACTATCCCGAAAATGTTGGACATGCCCAGGTGGAGCTTTTCAAGGGACAGTTTGAACCTTTCCCTGAGTCCCTTGTCAGGGATGATGTTCACCGAAAGCTGGAGCCCTGCCAGATTGAAGGTCTTGCTTGTGGCATAGGCGCAGATCGAGTTCCCATGTAGAAAATCGTTAACCATTGCCGCCGGTGTATGACGGAAGGGTGAAAAAACAATGTCTGCGTGTATCTCATCGGAAAAAACGATCAGACCGGTGTCCCTGCATATGGATCCCAGTTTCTTCAGTTCCGCCAGGGTCCAAACCCTGGCGACGGGATTGTGCGGGGAACAGAGGATAAGCATTGTTGCCCGTTCAGCCTTTTTCGCAAGGTCTTCGAAGTCGATTTGATATCTGCCGTCCTGGAGGGTCAGCTGATTGTTCAGGATTTTCCTGCCGTTAAGTTTCACCGAATCCATGAAGGGGAAGTACACCGGCGGCTGAATGATCACGCCGTCTTCAGGGGCGGTGAATGTCTGAATGGCAAGGTTAAGTGCCGGCACCACGCCGGGTGTGGTTACTATCCAGTCCCTCTTTATCTCCCAGTGGTACCGCCTTTTGAACCAGTTGACCACAGCTCTGTAGAAACTCTCTGGTTTTGCCGTGTAACCGAACACTCCGTGGGAAGCCCTCTCGATGATGGGGTTGAGTATTGCCTCCGGGGCCTTGAAGTCCATATCCGCCACCCACAGGGGGTTGAGGTCCTCCTTCCCGAAGAACTCCTTCAGGTAGTCCCATTTTATGCAGTGGGTCCCCCTGCGGTTCGCCACGGTGTCAAAATCGTGCTTCATACATTCCTCCGGCCTTGCAAGTTCACGGTTCTGAAATATTGCACATTCGGCTATGAACCCAAAGGGATTGACTCAAACCAATAAAGTTAACCTATTAAGCAGTATCGGGAGGAAGTTTTGAGAAAACCGTTCTGGTTTTTTCGGTGGTTGTTGTGTTCTCCCTGGCTTCATTTGCAGGGGAGCCGGAGATACTCTGGCGTTCCTGCTTCCCGTCCGCCGGTGAGTCCGTTGTCTGGGATGCGGTGGAAGGCCCTTCCGGGACCGTGTTCACCGTTGGGGAAATCAATATCGGAACCGAGGGAAGGAGGGCGCTGAACCTCTGCACCTTCAAATCTGACGGATCAGTTCTCTGGGAGCGCACAGCCCTTTCCCTGGGGGATGCAGCTGGCTTTTCCGCTGTCACCCTGGAGGACGGCTTCATCGTCTGCGGCTCCGTTGAAGACACCAGCTGCACCGAAGGCTTTCTGATGAGGTTGGATGCCGAAGGGAACACCCTCTGGACTGCCAGGGAAGGGTATTCCGGGGAAGACTCATTCAACGACATCGTACTGACCTCCGAGGGCCTTCTTATAGCCGTGGGTTATTCATTCAACTGTGAGACCGGAGACAGAGACCTTCTCGCGGCGTGCTTCACCGATTCCGGTACAGTGCTCTGGAAGAAGCGTTATACCGCGCCGGGATACCAGACCGCAAGTTCAATAACGGCAGACATTTCGCCAGAGGGGGCTATCTCATAACCGGTTCCGATCAGGGGGACGTTTTCCTGATGAAGATAGATGAAGCCGGCAACTGGAACTGGAAGACCACCCACGCCATCGAGGGGCACCAGACCGGCACCGACATAGCACCTCTGGCTGATGGCGGTTACATAGTAACAGGCAGCACCAGGCAGGGTGCACTTTTCTCCGATGCCCTGATGGTGTTCTTCGACTCGGGCGGGATGGTGGTTTCTGACCATTCATGGGGGCAGGACGGTCCGGACATGGCCCGGGCGGTAATAGGGGTTCCCCCGGCGGGTTTCGCCGTTCTGGTTAATTCCAACAGTGGCGGCGGTGAGGGCTACCGGCCGTGGCTGATACGCTTCGATCCATGGCTTTCCAGAATATGGCAGATGGAACTCACCAACTCTGATGCCATCTTCTATTCGGTGAGAACCACGGAGAACGGGGGCTTCCTGGTTTCAGGGAAGCTATCCCTTCCCGGAAACGGAGCGGAGTATTCATCCCATGTAATGATGCTTTCCCCGGAGGACCTTTTCAACTGGGACTGACCAGAGCGTCCAGCTGCCTAACCATTTCCACCGCTCCCCTGAACACCTCAGCCGGCCCGGCGGCGGTCATGTAGGCCGGTGTGGTCACTATGCCCTTCTCCCTGTCGGTTACCGCTTCGGTGGCGGGGCTTTGAACATGGATGCAGCCCATCTTTTCTATTCGGGCCGCGGTTTCCTCGGAGGTTCCCACTGTAACCGAAGCCCCTGGAATGCACCTGGCCACCAGCGCAGGAGCTATGCACATTGCGCCTATCGGTTTATTGCCCTTCACCGCCCTTTTCAGAAACTCTTCCACGACTTTCAGGGCGGAGCAGTCGGCCCCTTTCAGTGCAAAATCGCACAGTGTAAGGGCCGCCCCAAGCCCGCCGGGGATAACAACAGCATCCACTTCCTCGGCCAGTTCCGGAGACAGAGGCACAATATTGCCCCTTGCGATCCTTGCGGCTTCCTCAAGGGAGTTCCTGGGCTCCATGGGCTTTCCAGTGATGTATGAAACCGTTTTCTTCTGGGTTGTGTCCGGGGCGGTAAAAAGAATTTCCCACCCGGCTTCGTCCAGTGCTATAATGGCGGAAACGGCCTCGTGTATCTCGCTTCCGTCCATGTTGCCGCATCCTGACAGAAGAACCGCGGCCTTCTTCATTCTTGCCTCCTTTTCCCTTCTGAAGAACACTTTCCCGCTGTTTCTAATATGTTAAGAAGGAAGACGGTTTACAGGGAGGGGAATCGTGAAAAAGCCTTTGACAATTCTTTCCGTTCTCATCTTATTCGGTTTCCAGGGTTGCTACTACGGCTCCATGACCGGGGCCAGGACCCTCGGGAAAATCACATGACTGTTACCGGCGCGGTGGGGCTGCCGGCATATCTCACCGCCGACGACAGGCGGGAAGCCGGGGAGAGCAGTATAGACGATGTGCCTGTCTCTCCATCGCTTACCTTTCTCTCCGGGGCCACGGACAGGATCGATATAGGAGCTTCGGCAGGGCCTACGGTCTTGGCCCGATGATAAGGGTGGGCCTTCTTGACCCCGGGAAGCCCTATGCTGTCTCCGTTAATGCCGGAGCCGGCTATATCGTTCCCGCCAAGCTGCTTGGGACACGCTTTGGAGCCGCCGCCGGGTACTCCTTCGGGGGGTCCCTGGAGATATACGCCGGCTGGGACGGCGGATATGGTCCTGATGTGATCAACATTCCCGAGAATGCCGACGGCGGGAACGACTGGGATGAGGTTGAGAACACCTTTCACCACGCCATGAACGCAGGCATTCTCTATTTCCTTCCCCCCGCCGGCGGGGAGTGGATGCCTGAAGCCGCCGGTTTTGAGTTTTCCGTTCCCCTGGACCTTTCCAGGAACCTGGTGATGTTCGGCCTTGCTGTTACATACTGAGGCCCGGCCGACATGCGACCGGGCCAGAAGAAGCAGGACTTTTCTAGAAGGAGGCCTTGATCTCTCCCCAGGTGCTTCTGGTGAGTGCGACATAGTCCTCGGGAACGATTATCGTGGCGCCGTCCGGGGCGTTCACGGTAAGGTCGTCGATCCAGACGATGTCTCCGGGGTTCGAGTAGGTTCTCACTTCGATGACCAGGCCTGTATGGCCTTCGATCACTGTCCACTCCCATTCAGCCATGTCCCATCCGGTTCCGGGGCCGTAATCGCTCTGGCCACCGGCGCTGCCGTCGTAACCGTTGATATCCTCGGGGTCATCGTTCCAGTGAGCCCATATCCTGCAGCTGGGAGCGGAGCTTGGGGTGACATCGTATCTCCAGAAGGAGGCTGAAACGGTGTCGCCGTCGTCGAGACCCGTGACCCACGCTATGAAAGCCTGGGGAGTTCCAGAGGCCATATCATCCTCGAGCTTGAGGCTCTGGCTTCCGGCATAGACCGGATCGGTGTCGATGCTGGCTATGATGTCGCCGTAGCTGCCCAGTATGGTGTCGGTGCCCTCCCAGCCGCATGTCTCGGTGGCGGCCAGTACCGTAAGGGGCAGGGAGACAAGGAGTAAAGGAAGAAGAAATCTCATTGGGATCTCCTTTAGTATATTGTGAGAGTACATGAAACTCCGTCCTTCGAAGCTTAACTGAATATTATACTTGAATTGTTAAGATTGCGTTAGTGAGGTATAAGGCTATGCAGCTTAATGATATGCATGTTCACACCGCATCCTCCCCCGACGCAGAGATATCCGCCTCTCGGCTCTGCAGGCTCGGGGCCGCTGCAGGTGTTGGGCGGATAGGTTTCGTGGCCCATCTCGATCTCCACCCCGGGGATTTCTGCCACGGGGGTTTTCGGGAAGAGGAGTATCTCGCTGAACTCGACCTTGCCGAGAAGGCCGGCGGCGCATCGGTGCTACGGGGACTGGAGATAGGCGAGCCCCACAGGTTCATGGACGGTGCGGTGAAAATGTTCAGCCCCGAGGGATATGATTTCATCACTGGAGCCCTTCACTGGCTGGGGGACAGGATGATACTGGAGGAGAGGCCCTTCCTTCGCGAGAAGCCCCTCCCCCTGATAGAGGAGTACTACAGGCAGACCCTCTCCATCGTGGAAGGGGGCAGCGTGGACATACTTGCCCACATGGGATTATTCAGAAGGGGCATGGCCAGGGCGGATTTGCCGGTGGACATCGACGAAACCCTTCTGTTCCCCGATCTTCTCAGTGACATTCTCTCCACAATGATCGAAGGGGCATGGCCCTTGAGCTGAACACTTCCGGTCTCAGAAGACCGGAGAGAACCACCTATCCAACCCCGCAGGTGCTGAGGCTGTATCATGAACTCGGCGGCCGTCGAGTTACCATGGGTTCCGACACGCACAGAGAGGGACATGTGTTCTTCGGCCTGGGGAAGGGCCGGGAACTGCTTGCAGACTGCGGCTTCAGGGAATACGGGTATTTCAGGTCCCGGGAATACATTCCCTGCCCTTTACATTGACGGGGTATTCAATTCATAGTTAGACAGGCGGTTGAGCACCGTCTGGCAAACCGGGAGAGATCCCGGGACGCAAAGCTACGGGTCCTAACCCGCACAGGGGATGCGGGAAGGATGGCCGGGCCGCCGTTTGATAATGGCAAACCGGGAGAGATCCCGGGACGCAAAGCCTACGGGTCCCAGCCCCTCCGGGGGAAGGACGGCCGGGTTACCTGACGCCCCGTCCAAGGACGGGGGATTGGAGGTGCTCGCATGTGGAAGATCATAGTGCTTACGGCACTGCTTCTTCCGACGGTTCTGCTGGCTTCGGTCACGGAGACAGCCATTCCGTCCACCACCGAGGCCTATCTGGCAGCCGCCGATAGTGCCATGGAGGATGGAGACTTTGGTGCTGCGCTTCTTCTTTACGAGGAAGCAGTTGAGAGAGATCCCCACTCTCAGGTTGCCCTCGCTGGAAGGCTTATAGCCTTCTCGAGAAGCAGAGGCTCCGGGTCAGCCATCGCGGTGGCCGGTATGAACTGAGCTGAAGGTCCCGGCGGAAGGGTCCTTGCGGCCCCTTCGCCGGGACCTGAGCCAATCGAGGAAAACGGATGTAATCAGTTGATCTCAAGCAATGTCCGGGCAATGAACACGGGACCCGAGCCCTACAGCCCTTCAAAGTACACATGGTTCATCATACTGGCCACCGCCGGAGTCTATCTCTATCTGATGAACTATCAGGTCTGGTATCTCCGTTATGCTCTGTTGGGGTCTGTACTGCTTCTCGCAGCCGGCGTTCTGTTCACCGGTGTAAAGCAATGGGTCCTGGCACTGCCGGTGCTTGTGACCTTCGGCGGTGTCTCCTTCAGCCACGGTCCCTTTTTTCTTTCCCTTACCACCGTCGGGATCGTAGCCGCAGCCGGCGTATACTTCGTAAACAGGCTGAACGGTTTCGGGGAAAGGGTCGATTTCCCCCTTCCGGTTAAACTGGTTGCTCTGGCATACCTTGCTCAGCTGGCTTCCATTTTCGCCACCCTATACCTCCACGACAGCCCCCCCTGGAATGTGCTAAGAGAGGGGCACAAGATCTTCATCGGAGCTCTGTTGCTTCCCCTTGTGTATGACTGGTACGGCAGGGGGATATGGCTTTCCAGGATGCTTAAGGTGCTCACCCTCATGCTTCTTGCAATGTCTGTTTACGGTCTGTATCAGTATTCATCGGGAAACCTCAATCGTCTGGGGGAGCTGTCCTCCGGATTCGATATAGTAGGAAGGGTTTACTCGACGATAGATGGCGGACCCAACGCCTATTCCGGTGTTCTCGAGCTGCTGGTCCCAACCGTTCTTGCCGCCATGTTCCACTTCAGGAGCAGGCTGTGGAAGGCTGTTGCCTTCTCCACGGTGATCCTTGGGGTGCTTAACACGATGTATACCTACTCCCGGGGAGGTTTCCTCACTGTTTCAGGGGCATGTCTGCTCTACCTTATCTACAGGTTCAGAAGGAAAATATGGATACCGGTGGTCTCGCTGCTCCTCTTCGTGGGTTTCGTGGTGGCCAACGCGGAAGACTTCCACAGACAGCTTACAATGTTCAGCGATATGAGGTCGCTGATGCTTGATACCAGCCTTCTTCACCGCTACACTTCTTATAAGGGCTACCTTGAGGAGATGATGGTGAACCCTCTGGAGGGAACCGGCTGGGGCGGCAGGGAGTTTTATCATGGTAGGACAGCTCTCTACGGATTCTGGGAAGTGCGCCACGAAGACAGCGTGAACAAGCTTGAGGGTTTCGGAGGTTTGAACTCCCTTGTTCTTGAGATGCCTTTGAAAGGTGGAGGATTTTCCGCTTTATCACTTCTTCTCCTGATGGCTGCACTGGGGGTTACGGCCATGAAGATCCTCCGTTCAGGCGCGGAATCCTCCACCGGGTTCGGGCTTCTGTGTGGCGTGGCGGGTTTTTCCCTTCACCAGGTTTTCGACAATCTTATTCCCTGGCCCCAGACGGGAGCCTTCTTCTGGATCGTGTTCGCCCTTCTCACTGCAATGGCCTATCCTTGTTGCGTGAAGAAGAAGGATTCACTATAGATTTCGGATATTGTTTCTATTAGAGGGGTCGATCCTGATTACTTTCTTTCAGTGCCTGTTCTGGGTTTCCCTGGGCCTTATTCTTCTTCCCATGGTGTTTTACCCGGCTTTCATGCTGCTTCTCGGAGTGCTGTCCAGAAAGAGAAAGCACCGGTCTTTCGATGAGTACCCCTTCGTCAGTGTCATGGTTGCCGCCAGGAATGAAGAGAAGTGCATAGGAACCAGGATCGAAAATCTCCTCCAGCAGGATTATCCGGCGGACCGGTTCGAGGTCCTGGTGGCCTCCGACGTGTCCACCGATTCCACCGATGCCATCATTAAGGCTTTCGAGGATCCTAAGGTGCGGTTCTACAGGTCCGAGGAGAGGCTGGGAAAATCCGCCCTCATGGTGAAACTGTCACGGCTCGCCAGGGGTGAGATACTGGTATTCACCGACGCTAACACCCAGTTCAGGGCAAACACTGTAAGGGCCCTGGTGGAACCCTTCGCCGACCCCGCTGTGGGTTGTGTGGACGGATCGAAGCAGAACAGCCTGAACAACATCACCTGTGAATCGGTGTACTGGCGCTACGAACAAATGCTGAAAGCCCTTGGAAGCCGCCTCGGAGCGGTTCTCGGGGCCACTGGAGCCGTTTTCGCAGTGCGAAAATCCCTTTATACGCCGGGAGATCCCTCCCGGGCCGACGACTTCGAGACCGCGGTAACCACTCGAATAAAGGGGCACCTCTGTGTTTACAATTCCGAGGCCGTTGCCGCGGAACCCACCCCCGACAACTCCAGCCAGTATCACCGTCTGGTCCGAATAGTGAGCTGGATGATGGGCTCCGCCTTCACCCTTCTCTGGAGAGCCCTTAAAGCGGGAAGGGTGGGCCTGGTTCTGCAGCTTCTCATTCACAAGGTGTTAAGGTGGAACATGGGGTTCTTTGCCATTACCGCCACCATTGCCGGGATTGCCCTGGGATTTTTTCATTCCTTCACGAACTGGCTGTTCATCAGCGTTCTGGTTTTCAACCTTCTGGCCCTTGCCGGGAAGCTCATGAAGGGCAGCATGCCTTCGGTTCTGAAGCTTCCTTTTTTCTTCTGGCTGATGTGCATTGCTTCACTGAAGGGTGTTCACAAAGCCGTTACCGCCCGATCGGCGGCGATCTGGGATCATAGTGCCAGGTAGGCCGAGCAACCTAAGGAGGTTTTCTTGATACCCATCGGAATCATAGCCGCTGTTTTGTTTTCCAATGTACCCTCGGTTTCCGGGAGCGATATTCCCATTGTCCAGACAGAGTACAACGGCATAACATCAGCAGACTACTTCGATCCTGAAGAGTATCAGGTCGGTTTCGGTGACCAGATATGGATTTCCTTCCCCGGCGGCGTTCCCTTCGCCAGGTCTGAAGAATCCGTTTCCACAATCGTTCTTCCGGTGGGTCTCGACGGCATACTGAGTGTGCCCGGAATGCCCCCTATAAGCGTATCCGGCCTGAACCTGTCCGATCTTCAGATTATCATAGAGAACATGGTGAGAGGCAACTACGGCAGCTTCGCTGTCACATCCGGCCTGGCAAGGTCCGCCAGTTTCGAAATACCCGTGACCGGTCAGGTAAGGCAACCTGGCATCACAGCGGTTAACGGCCTCACAAGGCTTAGCGAAGTGATATACGAAGCCGGCGGCGCCACCGCCACCGCCGCCATGTCCAACATTCTCGTGGTGCATTCCAATGGAGATTCCTCATACTACGACCTGAACGCTTTTACCCTCCATGGGGATATGGCTTCGAACCCCCTCATGAGAAGGAACACAAGGGTGCATGTATTCCCATCGGAGTCCACCATAATCCTCGAGGGCGCCTCTCATCATTATCCGAGGGAACTCCCCAGGAGGTTCAGCAGCCTTCTTCTATGCTGGATTCACAAAGGATGGTGATCGAGTACATTCCTGAAGAAACCCCGGGGGAAGCCCTTCGAAGGATCGGCGGCGCATCGGAGGCGGCCAATGTTTCCGGCTGTTTCGTTCAGCGGCCAACCGATTCCGGTCATGGGTTCGAGGTGCTACCCTTCGATCTTGGCCGGAGTTCCGAAACCTTTTTCCTGGCTCCCGGGGACAGAATAATCGTTCCCTTCGCGGAAAGGTTCATAAATGTTGTCGGAGAGGTCAGGTCCTCAGCTCCGGTGGCGTACTCCCCGGGGATGACAGTTAACTACTATATAGGCATGGCCGGCGGCTTCCTGCAGACCGCCAGGCGGAACTCGATCAGACTTGTCAGTCCCGACGGCGAAAGCGTAGAGGCCGAACTAACCACCATTGTGCCCCAGGGTACCACGGTGGAGGTTCCCAGGGTGGCGGTGTATTTCTGGCAGGAATACCTCACGATCCTCACCGGAGTCGCCACTGTAGTTATCTCTTACCAGAGTCTGTTTCAATAGGGGATCTTATGAGAAATACGCCGGACAGTTTTCTGTACACAATCCTGAAGAACAGGAAGTTCATACTCAAAGCCCTGCTCCTGGTCATGGCGATCACCGTCGGGGTTACGTTCCTGCTGCCAAAGAAATACACGGTGAAAACGGTCATACTGCCCCCGGAGGAACCGGCTTCACCGGGTCTGAACATTGGCGGGTTGTCCGTGGGCGAGTTCGCCGGCTTCTTCAGTGGAGGAATGGGGTATTCCCTTCCTCTGATGACCACCCTTTCCGATGTCTACGCGAAAATACTCAACAGCCGAACCCTTATAGACAATGTGATAATCAGCACGGGGTATGCTGACACCGTGGGCATAAACGAAAAGCATCCCGATAATCCTGAAGTGGCCATGTTCCTGGCCAGACGCCATTTCAGCAAGAACTACAGCGCAAACGTGGGCTCATCGGGGTTCATTGAGATCGAGGTGACCACCGGTGATCCTTACTACTCAGTGAGTGTTTCCGAAAGGGTGGTCTTCCTCCTCGACAGCATCAACACCGATATAACCCTGACCCGCTACAGGGAGAGCCGGCAGATCACCGAGAACCAGCTTCAGGTTTCCAGGGCCGCCCTGGAGAGAACCACCGCAAGCCTCGTAGGTTTCGAGGAGGAATACGGTTCCATCATGCCCGAGGAGGAGATCATCGAACTCATGGGCGTAATGGCTGAAATGAAGGCAGGTACATTGAGACCACCCTCATGGCCAATGCAATACGCAACGGCATCAGGTATGGAACCACCGCCCAGATCCTGGAACTGGAAACCGAGGCACGGGCACTGAGCCAGGCCATAACCATGATTGAAACCGGTTCCGACGAATACTCCGACCTGAACATGGGCCCCGGCATAAGCCAGCTTCCCCCGGCGGTAATCGAGTACGCAAGGCTGAGGACCGATTTCGAAATGCACCTGAAGATGGCCGCCGCCCTTGAGCTGCAGGTTGAACAGGCACTGATTCAGGAGGAGAACATCAAAAGCTCCATCAGGCTCCTGGATCCTCCAAGGCATCCCGGCTGGAAGAGCAAGCCCAAGAAGCTCTACATCTGGATAGAGGTATTCCTTGCGGCATCGATCCTGCTCGGCGTTTTCATCTTTTCCAGGGAGAAGATGCTTGCCCTTAAGGAAGAGAAGCCTGAAGTCTGGGCGAAATGGGATGAGATGTTCAGGGATATCCGGGGAGATTTCAAAAGGAAGAAGTGATTCACCTCACCGGATCACTTCAACCCCCATCCTTTCCGCTATCACAGCGGGAAGCCTTATGCCGCCGTCCTCCAGTTGATTATTCTCAACAATGGAGCTGATCAGCCGGGGAAGGGCAAGCCCGGACCCGTTGAGCGTGTGGAGATAACGGGGTTTTCCGCCGGATGCGGGACGGAACTTCATTGATCCCCTCCTTGCCTGAAAATCCCTGAAGTTGGAAATGGATGAAACCTCCAGCCACTTTTCCTGTCCCGCGGACCATATTTCGATGTCAAAGCACCGCGCCGCGGCGAAGCTCAGGTCTCCGGTTGCCAGAAGTAGCACCCGGTAGGGGATGTTCAGCTCCCTGAGCATACCGGTGACATGATCCACCATTTCCCCCTGGGCATGGTCGGACCTTTCCGGGTGTTCCAGCCTTACCATTTCAACTTTTTCGAACTGATGAACCCTGTTCAGGCCCCTGGTATCCTTGCCGTAGCTTCCCGCTTCACGCCTGAAGCAGGGGGTGTAGCCGCAGAGCATCACCGGAAGTTGGGATTCTTCCAGTGTACGGTCCCTGTAGATATTGGTCAGGGGGACCTCACCGGTGGGAATGAGGTAGAGGCCGTCCCGCTGAATTTCATACATGTCATCGGCCATTTTGGGAATTTGCGCCGTGGCCGTCATGGAATCCCCATTGGCCAGGAATGGCGACCAGACTTCCTCTATGCCCCGCTGGGTGTGGTAGTCCAGCATCCAGTTGATGAGGGTTCTCTGAAGCCGGGCTGCCCAGCCCCGGAAGAGTATGAAGTTCGATCCTGCTATCTTCCCGGCTTCCGCCGGGTCGTAAACACCCTTCATCAGTTCCCAGTGGGGTCTGGGCTGGAAGGTGAACCTGGGGATGGTTCCCTGCCTGTCCACCTCAAGGTTGTTTTCCTCACCGCCCCGGGGCACGTCATGGTCGGGTATGTTGGGAAATCCCATTTCGAGCCGGTCCAGCATACCGTCTATTCCGGAGAGCTCTTTTTCAAGGGAGGACAGTTTCTCACCGGTGGCGCGGCTTTTCTCCATCTCCTCTTCGGCGGACCTCCGCTCTTCTTTTTCAAGGCAACGGCCTTGCTGAGGGCATTCCTTTCGCTTCGGAGTTCCTCTATGGAGAGCATCAGGGTTCGCCTTTTGCTGTCGGCTTCAACCCAGGCTTTATAGTCGGTTTTCTCGTTCTTGTCGGCGATGGCCGCTGTTACCAGTTCAGGCTCGTTCCTGAGTATTTTTCTGTCAAGCATTTCTGCCCCTCCGGCTTCCTTTAGAAAATATGAGGGAGGAATATAAGCAGGCCGGTGGCCGCAGCGGCAATGGAAGCTGCCAGAACGCCCCCGGCGGCGGTATCCTTGGCCTTTTTGACGAGTTCGTGCCTTTCCGGGGCAACACGGTCCGCAAGGAACTCCACAGCTGTGTTAAGGGCCTCAGCGGCCCAAACCAGACCGGTGGCCAGGGCCAGGATCGCCCATTCCAGCGCCGTCACCCGAAGGACCGCAGCCAGAGCAGCCACGGCCAGTGTTGCTGCGAGGTGTATCCTGGCGTTCATCTGTGACTTCACAAGTGTTCCCAGCCCTCTGAAAGCGTGGCCGAAGCTCTCTATTCTCTTTTTCACCATAATCCCGGGTGTATCCTTCCATGGCTGTCTATGAAAATTGAAAGCGAGAGACCTTGTTCCCCTCCTTCATCCCCCGATGGCTGTCGCGGCAATACCGCAGGCCACGCCTATGGCCGCTCCCATTACTACATCCGATGGGAAATGCCGTGCCATGTTTACTCTGGAAAGACAGGTATACAAAGCAAGGGAGGCGGCAGGGATCCCTGCGGCGGGGCCATGGTCGGCCCAGAGAACAGCCGCGGCGCATGAGGCGCCGGCGGTGTGACCCGAGGGAAAACTGCGGCTGTCGGAGCCGTCTGGCCTGGTGCGACCGGTGATCCTCTTCAGGGCGATTGTCAGACCGTAGGTATAGAGAAGGCCCCTGCAGAGGTCTTCTCCTGTGTTTTCCATTGCCTGTTCCTCGGCGAGTATTCCGGTGATCCAGAAACCGGTGGCGGAAATTGGCAGCACAGGACCGAACAGGAGATCGTCCACCCGATCAAAGGTGCTAAAGGGTGACCCGGGAAGGAAATCCCCGTGGCCCTCCGGCGATTCCAGGAAACCCGCCGCATAAGCCCCTGCGGACCCGGCTCCAAGAATGAGAAGGGGGTTGCCGGAGAAGAGGTTCTCGCCGGTTTCCAGCGTGTTGTCCACAAGGCCTCCGGAGGCAATCCCCGCGGCAATTAGAACAAGGAGGAGCTCAGTTCCTGTAGAAATCCCCGACAGCCTGTATGACCTCATTCCGCTCTTCCGTTGTGAGTTCACCGAAAACCGGCAGAGAAAGGGCTTTCCCACTGCACATTTCCGATACACCGAAGTCCCCCCGGGAATGCCCCAGTTCCCGGAAGCATTCCTGGAGATGAAGGGGGAGGGGGTAGTAGATGGCACAGCCTATCTGTCTGCTGCGCAGCCACTGGAGAAGTTCATCACGGCTTTCCGCCATTATGGTGTACTGATTGTAGATGGACCATGCCCTGGGTCTATCACCGGTGTCTTGACCGCCTGGATGTCGGCAAAGGCGCTATTGTAGGCTTCAGCGTTTGCCCTTCTGCCCTGGTGCCAGTCTTCCAGCCGGCGGAGCTTTACCCGCAGGAAGCCTGCCTGGAGCGCATCAAGCCTGCTGTTCGTTCCCACCTCGCAGTGGAGGTAGCCCTGTCCGCCATGTTCACGGAGGCTCCTCAGCCTTTCTGCAAGTTCAGCGCTTCCGGTGGTTACCATACCGCCGTCGCCCAGGGCCCCCAGGTTCTTCGAGGGAAAGAAGCTGAAGCATCCCGCAGCGCCAACGGAGCCGGCTTTTCTGTCCCGCCACCGGGCTCCCACCGCCTGGGCGGCATCTTCAACCACCGGGAGTTCCCATCTGCCGGCTATCTCGCAAAGGGCGTCCATGTCAGCCATCTGGCCGAAAATGTGCACCGGAAGGACCGCTGCAACCCTTCTGCCGGTGACCCGGTGAATTACCCCCTCTCGGTGACGGCGCATTGATCGTTAAGCCATTCATCGAGCTTTTCAGGGTCCATATTAAATGTGTCCGGAAGTATGTCAACGAAGGCTGGAATACCCCCGGCCCTAACTATGGCTCCCGCTGTGGCAAAGAAGGTGAAGGGAACTGTAAGGACGATGTCGTTCTTTCTGAGACCCGCCGCCTGCAGGGCCAGTATCAGCGCATCGGTTCCCGAGGCGCAACCCACTGCGTGGGAAACTCCGCAGTAATCGGCGAACTCCTCCTCAAGTTTCTCCATTTCCGGGCCCTTTATGAACCTGGATGTTTCCAGGGCATCACTGAAAACCTTTTTCAGCTCTTCCTTTATCTCCGCGTGCTGTCTGTTTATATCCAGCAGAGGTACCGGCATTGCATTCCTTTCCCAGGGCTCAGTGAGCGCCTTTTCCAGTGAGAACCACAAGCACCGTTCTGGCCAGTATTTCCAGATCCAGGAACAGGGACTGGTTCTCTATGTATTGAAAATCGTGTTTGAGTTTTTTGGACACATCCTCGATGGTGGTGTCGTACTCCAGTTTCACCTGGGCCCAGCCGGTTATTCCGGGCTTCACCGTGAGCCTCTTGTCATAGAACGGATAGATCTCCCTCAGTTCCCGGATTATCTCCGGCCTTTCCGGCCGGGGACCCACCACAGCCATGTCACCGGAGAGAACATTAAGGAACTGGGGGACTTCATCTATGCGGGTTTTCCGTATCAACCTGCCAACTCTTGTAACCCTGGCATCATCCTTTCCCGCCCACACCGCGCCGGTGCCCTTTTCCGCGTTGCGTACCATTGAACGGAACTTGAAGATGCGGTATTCACGGCCTCCCTCCCCTGTCCTTTTCTGCCTGTAGAAACTCCTCCCGGGGAGTCGATCACAATGGCCGCTGAGACAGCTATCCACACAGGCATTCCAAGCAGGATAACAAGGAGGCTTATCAGGTAATCGCCGGTGGTCCTTACCAGTTTCTCCCAGAAGGACAACCTGTCTGGAAGGAGCTCCATAAGGGGCTGCCCCAGTATCTGGGTGTTATGGACGTGTCCCGCGACAACGTCGAAGAGGTCCGGCAGAAGCTTGACCCTGAGATGGTTCTGAACCGCCGGCATGAGAACGCAGAGTACATCGTCGTGGAAGTTCGAGGCAATGGTCACGAGGAGGTCGGAAATGTCGTGTTCCCTTGCCAGCCTGTCGATGTCCTTAATGTTCCCCAGAGGTTTTTCGCTTACCGCAGGTTCAGCCACCGGATGGGGCGGGGTGATGAATCCCCTGATGGAGTATCCCAGGGAGGGGTTTATCCTGAGGTATTCCACCAGTTCTTCCGCCGAGGGGCCCAGACCTATTACAAGGGCATTCCTGCTTAGCTTTCCCCTCTTGGCCAACCGCCTTTCCAGGAGCCTGGAGACGCACCTGGCCAGGAACACCAGCAAGTTCATGAGGGTGAAATAAATGAAGAAGATCCAGCGGCCTATGGATGCTTCCGGAGCGATGAGAAAGCAAGAGGGAGAGAATCACGAAGCCTGCGAGGACAGGCTTGAAGACCATCCGTATCTCGTCGGCCCAGCTTCTGTCCCAGTGAAGCCTGTAAGCTCCGGTGACGGCAAAGATAAACCACCAGTAGAAGATGGAGAAAAAACTGCCCGTGGTGATCACATCGGTGGATACCGCCGAGATCCCGGGGAAAATACCCCATCTGAACTTGATCAGGGCGGCGAAATAGAGGGCAGTGAACGCAGCCAGACCATCAAAAAGCATACCGATGAAGATAACAGTTCTTTTCATCGGCTCCTCCTGAAAAGATGTTTTCTGAATGTGGAGAATGCCCTGAGGGTCCTTCTACCCTCGGTTGCCGGGTGAAGGAGGGTCTGCCAGGCTTTGTAGGCTATATAACCCGGCCGCAGGTAGAACCTCTGCCTGGCCCTGTCGCACCAGGCGACGAGATCCTCCGAGGAAAGGCCAGGAAGGTCAACCACGCAGTTATGAAGACCCTCGGGGGTGAGCCACCGCCGGTAATCCTCGGTCTTCAGGCAGCCTGAAGATCTCAGCTGGCTGTATAGCCTGGTGCCGGGATAGGCCATCACCGGAAAGAACTGGGCTGTGTCCGGCTTGAGCTGCACCGCCATTCGGAATGTCTTTTCCAGGGTTTCCCGTGTTTCTCCGGGATTACCCGCCATGAAGCAGCCGTGGACCAGGAGCCCGGCTTTTCTGGCCCTCTCGGCGAAGGCCAGGTTCTGCTCCACCGTGGTCCCCTTGATGACATTATTGAGTATCTCCTGACTGCCGGATTCGTAGCCCACGATGATCATCCTGCAGCCGGCGGTTTTCATGATGTTCATTGCCTCGAGGGACAGGTTTGCCCGGGTATTTGCGGTCCAGGGGAGCTTGTTGCCTGCCTTTATCAGGGCACGGGATATCTCCTGAACACGGTTTGAATCCACGCTGAAGGTATCGTCCTCGAAAACGATCTCCCGTACCTGGGGGAAGTACTGCTGAATTTTCATGAACTCACCGGCCACGCTGTCCGCCGAGCGGGTCCGGTAGCCTCCGCCATGGAGAACCTGGGGCCATACGCAGAAGGAGCACTTGAAGGGGCAGCCCCTGCTGGTGATCATCATTACGGAAGGATACCTGGCCGCGGCAAAGAAATAGTTCTCCGGCTTGAGATGCCTTCTGTAAACATCGGCCAGCAGGGGGAGCGAATCGAGGTTTTCCACCGGTTCCCTGAGGCCGGTATGAACGATGCCTTCCCCGGTGTTCAGCCACAGTCCGGTAATCTCCCGGAGGTCTTTTCCCATCTGAACCCCGTCGGCGGTTTCCGACAAGGTGATGTCCGCCTCCCCCGGGCAATACCGGTGATGAAGGGAGCTTCCCGAAGAACCTCTTCAGGCATGGCGCTGGCATGGGTTCCCATGAGGAATATCATCGTGTCCGGCAGGGCGGACTTTATCTCTTCAGCCCTTTCCAGGTCACTGTGAATGGACGGTGTACTGGTGTCGATGAGGGTGATTTCCGGCTTGAACTTCCGAAGCTTTTCCAGGAGGTCTTCACTGGAAATGTTAGCCGCCGGGCAGTCCAGAAAAAGCACCTGGTGACCATTTCTCTCCAGCATGCCCACCGCGTAGGCCATCCAGAAGGGCCAGTACATGGTTCCGCTTTTCACTATGGCCGGTGAGCGGGAAGACCGTGAGAAGCGGCCATTCATGAAGGGAGGGTTAACCGCCGCCACCCTCATAGGAGACCCTCGATCTTCTCAAGGAACCGATCGGCGGTCTTTCTCCAGGTAAACCGGCCTGCCCTGGCCCTTCCCTTTTCACCCAGCTCCTTCAGCTTCTCCGGCGAAGCCACCTTCAGTTCCGCCATGCCCCTCATTATGTCAATTACTGAATAGGGGTCGATCAGTATGCCGGTGTTCCCGACCACCTCTTCAAGGGCTGTGGCCTTGGATGCCATCACCGGAGCGCCGGTGGCCATGGCCTCCAGGGCCGGCAGACCGAAACCCTCGTATACTGAGGGTATCAGCAGGGCCCTGCAGGTCATATAGAGTTCCCGAAGCTCGTCGTCGGATATGTATGTGAGTACCGTTATGGCTGATCTTGCGGGATTTGAGTCGAGGTGTTTTTTGAAGTGGTTCCAGGCCCTGTCCCTTCGCACCACCATCTTCAGGGGCGGTGTGGACCTGTCCATGGCCCAGAGCCTGCCGTAGGCTGTGAGGAAACGGGGTATGTTCTTGTAGCCCCTGGCATTGCCCACATACAGGAAGAAGTTCTCCCTTTTCCGCTGAATTTCCACAGGTGAGGTGAAGAGGGCCTGCCCCTCTCCTGTGATGAATATCTTGCTGGAGGATGAATTGAACCTGCGGAGGACATCGAGCTTAGTGGCCATTGTTGGAACGGCAACCGCCTCGGCGTGGCCAACGGATCTGGAGAGCGCCCTCTGAAAAAGAGCCCTGCTGAAGGCGTTTCGAATGACACTGTCGCCAAAATAGCATGGAAGGTTCAGTACCATGAGATCGTGTACCGTAACTATGGTTGGGGCTTCAGGCTGGGGGCCGGCCATGGAAAAATTAAGGAACACATCCGGGGAGAGAGAGTTGATCCTACGGGAAAGCTTTTTGTTGGAGTTGGCCCTGAACCTGGAGGAGTTGTCGTGTATGATGGCGGCGTCGGTCCCTTCCATGTGGAATGAGGCGTTCTGCTGCATTAGAAGGCTGATCTTCCACTCCCGGCGGTTCTCCATGATGCACTTCGTAACATTCAGGGCAAACCTGCTTATGCCGTCAACGTTCTTCTGTACTGCCCGGGCGTCGATGAGCAGGTGGGGGCTCATCTGGCGAGGCCCCTCTTTCTTAGCTCTTCGGTAGCCTTGTCGACCATGTCGGTGGCGCTCTGACTGGCCACCCATTCACAGAGTTCGCTAACACCGTTCTCAAAGGAGGTTTCAGCCTTGAAGCCCAGTTCCTCCCCTGCTCGGGATACATCGGCGTAACAATGGCGGATGTCCCCGGCCCTGTACTGGTTGTTCACTATGAAATTGTCGGTGGGCTGACCCAGTTCCCCTGCAATGGCCTCCCCCACCTGCCTGACCGAGAGCTTTCTACCGGTGCCCAGGTTGTAGACCCTGCCAGCTGAACAGGGATTTTCGATGGCTGCAAGACAGCCCCTGGCAATGTCCCGAACATGGATGAAATCCCTGCTCTGGCCGCCGTCCTCGAATATCACCGGGGGTTTTCCGTTAAGGAGTCTGGAGGCGAAAATGGCTCCCACACCGGTGTAGGGATTGGAGAGTGCCTGTCTTTCTCCGTAGACATTGAAGAACCTCATTGCCACAGCGGGTATGCCATAGGCGTCCCCCACGGCCAGGAAGAGTTCTTCATGGTCGCGCTTGTTCACCGCGTAGACACTGGTGGGGAAGAGGGGTTTTGCTTCCGGCGTGGGTGCAGGGACGCACCCGCCTCCGCAGACCGGGCACAAAACTTCCCATTGCCGGCGGGACAGCTGCTCCGGGGTTCTCAACCTGGGGAACACTCCGCCGCACTGGGACACTCATAAAGCCCTTCGCCGTATATGGACATGGAGCTGGCAACAAGCATCTTCTCGATGTGATCCTTCTGCTTCGCAGCCTCCTCAAGGACAACCGCGGCTCCCATGGTGTTTATGGAGGTGTATCTGGTTATCTCATACATGGACTGGCCCACTCCCACCGCCGCGGCGAAATGAACCAGTATGTCGCTGTCCGCCAGGGCGCCGGCAAAGGATTCCGCATCCCGGACATCCCCAACGATAAGCTCGACTTCACCGTTGAGATAGCCCGGTCTTACGGCGTTTTCACCGTGGACCTGGGGATCAAGGTTGTCATATGCCTTTACAGAATATCCCTGCTCAAGAAAAAGGTCCGCGAGATGGGAGCCGATGAAACCGGCTCCGCCGGTGATAAGAACCCTTTTCCCCATTGTATCCCCCTTAGATTCGCACGGGGAGGGAATGGCTCTCCGCGCCGCTGAGTTTTGTTTCACTGACTGGGTAAAATAACAGAATGGACCCTTTTCGCACAGTTTACCGAATATCCTCGATAACTTCGAGCAGGCGGTGTATGCCGGATAGCAGGTTTCTCTTTCCCCTTACGAAATCAAGGGCCCTGCCGGTTACCTCCCCGGAGTTTCCCGCAATGACCCCGGCAAGGACATCGGCGCCCTGTTCCGGGGTGCCGTCAAAGAGATAGCCGGTTTCACTGTGGCTGATATTGTCTGTGAAGCCCCCCTCGGAAATGGCCACCACCGGTGTTCCGCATGCCATGGCCTCAAGGGGAACAAGACCGTAGGGCTCCCTTCTCTGGCAGCAGAGAACGGCGACGGCGCTCCTGTAGAGTTCCCGGAGTTCGATGTTGGAGACGCCTTTTCTTACCGATATTCTCACCGAGAGCCGCTCTGCCACCTCCTTCAGGGTATCTCCATAGCCTGGAAACTCCCTGTCCGCGGTGATGATCAGTGGTGGTCTGGACTCCTTCGGGATCAGGCTGAGTATCCTTATGGAGGTTTCGTGTCCCTTGAAGGGCCAGAGGGCACCCACTGAGAAAACATGGCCCCTCCTCTTAGCCCCGGAGGCCGCCGGGGTAAAGAAATCGGTATCAACCCCCGGGGGGACCACCGCGGAGTCCCGGCTGTAGATATCCATTATCCTCTTCCTCATGTAGCTGGAGAAGGTTGCCATGCGGTCAGCGGAGGACGCCGATGAAAGATCCATGCGTTTCTCCAGGGCTTCCAGGGGTTTAAGGGCAAGTTCACCAGCCGGGGAACCGGTCCTTCTTATGATGTCTTTCTCGTAGATGTGCCTGGGGTATTCGTAGCAGAAGTAGAGGGAGGGAACCGTGAGATATCTCAGTATTGGAGGCGCCGCCACGGGCATTGTGTTGTGAACAAGGGCGATGTCCGCCCTGCCGTTGATGTTCTCCGCTATTCGGCGGCAGACCCTCCTGAAGCTGAGCAGCCTGGCTGCCAGGAAAACCGGAGCCACAGGCCTCAGGAGGCCGGCGGGTCTTTTCCACATGGGGTAGGGATGAACAGTTTCCCTGATGTTTTCGGAGGGGGGGAATGAGCCGCTGCCCCGGGGGCGGTGCACCTCCAGGGAATATTCCCCGGCGAGACCCCGGGCGAACTGACCGGCGACCCTTATACCCCCTCCCGAGGGGAGCATGTGGAAAACGGCCAGCCTTCTTTTCATTGACACCCTTTACTCTCTGCTTTGAGTTACAGGGGCACAGGTTGGAGATACAGCGCTGGGAACTCCTCTCCCGGCGGGCAGTCCGGATGGAGGACAATGTTCACCGGAAAAGGGCCTTCGGTCTTTTGGCCCGTTGTCCCGTAACTCCGTGAATAACCGCCAGCCACATCCAGGGTACCAGCTTCCCTGATCCCCTGACGGGGTAGACGATGGTTTTCATCATGGTTACCGCGAAGTAGTAGAAAGAAAAAAGTGTCATGTTTAGGAAACCCAGATTCCGCCGGGCGAAGATGAACCTGTTCCTGTGGGTGAAATAAACCGCGAAGGGAGAAAGTACGCCGCCAACCGTAATGGAAACATGATGTACCACCCTGGCCCCGGGGACCAGATAGTTCCTGTAGCCCATTTTGCGTGTTCTTATGCTCTGCTCGGCGTCTTCGTGATAGATGAAGAAATTCTCGTCCTGATATCCTATTTCCCGGAAATGGCCGGTTCTCATCATCATTGCGCAGCCTGAAACCAGATCCACCTCCACCGGCTCCCGGGGGAGCTGGGAGGTGGTTGCGTACAGCTGCTTAACCCCCATTTTCCAGGGGATGAACCTTCCTCCGGCGTGCCAGATCAGTTTGTTGTTCTCGGCATAGGTAATGGCCGGTGTTACAAGGCCGCTGTCCGCTTCTTTGCTGAACTGCTCTACCAGAAGGCCAGTGTATCCGGCTCGACCTCGGTGTCGTTGTTGAGAAGCATCACGAAGTCTACATCCCTTCGGCAACCATCTCAAAGGCCTTGATGTTTCCGGCGATGAACCCGTCGTTGGAATCACTCTGGTGGAAGCAGATCCTTTCCTCGTTGAATACCCAGTCCGGCGGCTTTTCCCTGGAACAGTTATCAACGAGACCGATGATCACCTTCACTCCCCTGGAATCAAAGAGGGACTTGACGCATTTTCTTGTGAATCCCCACTGGTTGTGGTTGATCATCAATATGCCGACTGAAGGGAGAGCTGGAGCAGAGGAAGAGGACATTGAAACCTGATTTCTTTCCGGTTGTGATGTGTTACTGCAAAGGCGAATCAGAGACTCAGCGAAAATAACAGCTGGAGGAGGCAAAGGAAACCCGGGCCACTGTTTTCACTATATTGCACCCTGATTAGTGTTGACAGATGCTTACAGGAGGGGTTCAGTGGCTCTTTCGGTCACGGTGGTAACCGCCGCCTTCGGCAGCGGAGGAAGTGTCAGGCAGTGGGCAGACGCCTGGACCGGCGCCGGTGCCCGATGCGTTGTTACGGATAACGGCGGGGGACTTTCCGGGGACATGTTCCCCGGCGTGCTCCTGTTGCCATTCACTGGGAATACCGGTTTCGGCGGTGGAATCAACAGAGCGGTTGAAGGGGCCGATTCGGACCTCGTGCTGATAACGAACCCGGATACCCTCCCGCCGGGAAGGGTTCACTGGAAGAGCTTGCTGCCTTCCATGGAAGGAAAACGCTCTCCGCCGGTCAGTCGGTGAACCACCGGGGGGTGGAAGTGCCCTCATCGGGTGTGTGGCCCGACCTGCCTGGGTGAGAAGACAGGTTCTGAAACCGGCGGACACCCTCTGGCGAAGATCCAGGAGGGACTGGCTGCAGGGCTCGCTGATAATGGCCTGCAAAAGGGATTTCCTTGACCTGGGCGGTTTTGACCCTGGCTACCCCCTCTATTTCGAGGATACGGACCTCTGCGCCAGGGCTGTAAAGGCTGGTATGTCAATATCATACAACGAGAAAGCCACTTTTGTACACAACCAGGGAACCGGTTCATCGGGCAGCGCCGCCGTGAGATTGGCAGGTTTCCACTGGGGAATGGCTAGATTTTTTCAGAACCACCGACGGGAGGATTTCTTCGCCGTAAGGAAACTTATCCTTTTGAAGTGCCTGATTCGCGCCGTCATCCTTCTTCCGCTCAGCCCGGGAAGGGCGTCGGGATACATGAAGGGTTTCAATGCGGTGTTCAGGGGTATCCCACCTGCCCTTCCGGAGCGTGCCAATGGCTGAGAGGAAGAAGCCCCGTCAGGACGGGAAGCTGCTGGGACTCTCCGCAATGTCCTTCGGCAACGCGGCATCCGCCATCCTTTCCTTCTTCAGGTTCGCCCAGATCACAGCCATTTTCGGAGCAAACTGGCAGACCGACGCCCTGGCGGTGGCAATGGTGTTTCCCATACTGGTGAAGGACGTGGTGGCCCACTCCTTCGGCTCAACCTTCATTCCCATTTACTCCAGGGTAATGGAGAACGGCAGTCCACGGGACGGCGTGGTTTTCGTGAACAGGGTGCTTTGCTGGATAATGCTTGTGGGCATGGTTTTACTGCCCTCCCTCTGGTACCTCAGCCCCTCTCTGGTGAGGCTGGTCAGCCCCAACGGCTCCCCGGAGCTTCTTTCCCTGGGGGTGAACCTTCTCAGGATCATATTGCCCATTATCATCATCGGCCCCCTGAAGGGGATACTCACCAACTTCATAACCTACGAAAAGCGTTTCAGGATACTGCCCATGGGAATAATGCTGGACCTGCTTATCTCCCTGGGGATAATAATGGTGGTAAGGGATGGCATCGGCGTAACTATCATCCCGATATCAATGCTGGTGGGAGCTTTCATTGAAACCCTTTTCCTCCTGTATCACTCATGGCGGAGCGGCTTTTTCATAAAACCCTCCGTGGCTGTGGACCCCTACCTCAGTCAGCTGGCGAGAATGTCACTGCCGGTGGTGATGGGCACTCTTGTGGGTTTCTTCGGCCCCATAGCCGACAAGATGCTTGCTTCTTTCCTGCCGGAAAGCTCGGTCACGGCCATTGACTACGCGAACAGGATAAAGACCATAGTTCTTTCCATAGTTTTGGGACCCGTCCTTGTGTTTGCCGACCTCTCCTTTTCCGCCGAAGCTGCTAGGGGTAAAATGGACTCTCTGCTGGAGGTTCTGCGGAGGAACATGAATGTAACCTCCCTGGTGATGTTCCCCACGGCATTCCTTCTATCCGCCCTTTCGGTGCCGGTGGTTTCGGTGTTTTTTCAGAGGGGTAGTCTCTCCGGTTCCGATGCCGCGTACATAGGATACGCCCTTGCCTTTTATGCTCCATGGCTGGCACAGTTCGGCATCGGCTCACTGGTCTCCAGAACGTTCTATGCCCAGAAGGACTCCAGAACTCCCGTGACCATTGGTATCATAGGGGTTATCGTTAATGTGCTCCTGAACCTGATACTGGTCGGCCCCCTTGGCATCGGCGGCCTCGCCCTTGCCACCACCGTTACTTCAACGGCCAAGACCGTCTATCTCATCTGGTCGCTCTCAAGGAAGATGGGGGGACTGAACCTGAAGCTGATCGCCGGGGAACAGCTGAAGCTCTTCGCGGCAAACCTGCTGGCAGTGGCGGCCTGCCTCGGGGCAGGATACATCTGGGCCTTCAGCACCGAAGCGCCCTTCACCACAAGGTCCTGCAGCTGGTGGTCTACGCCTTTACCGGTCTGTCGGTTCTGGTGGTGCTTCTGCAGCTGTTCAGAAGCACATCCTTCCAGAGGGCAAGGGTGGAGGTCTTCAACAAGTTCGGGAACCGTATCTTGCGCCGTGGCTAGAAGGTGTCCGCCAGTATTTCCCTGAACCGCTTTCTGGGGATCTCCACCGAGTAGTTCTCGTGTATCCAGCGGTTGGCTGCCCGTCGGGTTTCAAGGGTTTCCTCCCAGTTCTCTTCCAGGAAGTCCAGCTGCGATGCAAGCTCCTCGGCGGTGGTGAATGTCCTTACCAGTTCAGGGGCCTCAACTGCGATGTGAGTCCAGGGTTTCGCCAGGGTGAAGAGCCCGATGATATATAGGCGTTAACCTTCATCTGGTAGTGAAGGGGAACCTTCTTTATTGTTGCTACCCCCACCTGATAGTTCCGAAGAAGCTCCGGAACCCCAAGCCTTGGCACCGGAGGAAGCCGTCTGACCCGGCCCCCTGTTTTACCGCAGATGGCATCTATCCTGCGGGTATCCTCTCCTGTTCCCACTATGTCGCCCTTCATGTTTCTCGAAGCATTACTCCCTCTATGAAGAGCTCCGGTTCCCTGAAGGGATTGATAGTGGTGAGAAGCACCACCCTTTCCGCCGCGGGATGCTCGGTGTAGGTGAACCGGGAAAGGTCCTGGTTGTGGGGAAGCACCTCCACGCCGGGCACATAGACCAGTGGACTGGCGGTGGCGAAGAGGGCGCCGGACAAAAGCCGGTTCAGCCTTTCCCCGGTTAGGGAAGGTTCAGGGGCGTGGAAGCGCAGGGCATAGGGAAGGCCGGCATAGAGGGCCTGGAAGCCGGCATCGGAGTCAAGGCAGAGAATGAAGTCCGCCTGGAAGCTCTTATAGTATCTGCCCATCTTTGCCCGGAAGAGACGCCTTGCGGCTCCGTTCCTGAACCGGTTGACGGGACCTGACATGGACCTGCCGGAAAGCACTCCCGCCACCTTGATCCCCTCAATGGTCCTTTCCCCCGGGGGAAAGTCCCGTATGAGATACATTGCTTCGTGCTGGTTCCCGAAGAGGTCGAGGGGTGTGGTCCATCCGCCGGAATACCCCGGTATGGTGGATGTGGTGGCTACCAGTATTCGCAAGTCAGCTCCCGAAGAGTGAATCGAATTTGTCAGCCCCGGAGGGGCCGGTCTCGTTCTTCCCGGTTCTCTCCAGGGGCTGCCACTCTTCACAGAAATTCTTGCCCTCCCTGTCCGGGACCGGTTCGGTGGTCATGGAGCGGCACATCCTTGCCCCTTCGTCCCAGAGACGGCATTGAACACAGCTGTGAAGCCAGCTTCCGCAGCCTTCGCAAACGGAGCTGAAGGCGACTTTCTGAAGAGGCCACTCCTCTCCGCAGCGAATACACCTCATTCTAGAGGAACTCCTCGAGGATCTTTATGCTGGTAACCCTCCATTTGTCCTCCCTTTCTCCGGGAAGCTGGACGGTATCCCCTGTGGAAAGTCCCAGAAGAGCCGCTCCAAGGGGTGCTTTATAGTTGATGCAGCCCTCGCTGGAATCGGAATCGAGGGGGCCGACAACCTTTACCGTTTTCAGGTCAGTGCTGGAATCCATGGATTCCAGAAGGACCTCGGTGGGGGGGCAGACCATTTCCGCGGTAACCTGACCCACTGGATAGGGTCTGAGGAGCTTGAGCTCCTTCCGGAAACGGTTCAGTGTTTCCAGAAGGAAATCCCGTTTTCCAGGGCTGCGGTGTATTCGGCGTTCTCGGACAGGTCGCCGTGGGAGGCCGCCTCGGCTATCTGTCTGGCCACCGCCGGGATCTTCTCTCCCTGGAGGTTTTCCAGCTCCTTCATCCTTCGGGCTATCCCCGCCCTGCTGCTGTAGATGACCTCGTCTTCCCAGAACTTCCTGATGTTGGTGAAGCCCCCGGTCCGTCTTCCGGACAGCTCCCGCCTGGCAAGGAGGACCAGGCCGCTTTCCTGGGCGCGATGCTTTCCTCGAGGAGATCGGTGAGTGCCTCCAGCCTTCTGGTATCGAGGAGTGAGATGTGCTGTTCAAGCTGGGGTCTGAGCTTGTCCATGAGGAGATTGCAGATTCGTCTCTGCATTTCGGACTTGGCAAAGCTGAGATTTTTCAGGGCCAGAGTGACGATCCTGCCCGGTTCCATGTATTCGCCCAGGTTGGCCGCCCTCTCAAGGGCCCACATGAAATGTGCTGTTTCCCCGGGAGAATCCAGCGCCCTGAGGAGATATTCGGCATGGAGTTCGGGATTGTACTTAGCCGCGAAGTCCGCCGCCAGTTCCCTGAGGTTCCTGGGGAGACGGTCGAGGAGGGTGAATATTTCAGAGCCACCGGGGGCTGTCCTGAAAAATCTTTCCAGGTATACCTTGCGGCACGTCAGCGAATGGATCTCCCCCATGGCCCTCTCCACCCTGACCGCCTTCGTTTCCACCAGGTGCTCGGTGCTCTCCTGGAAGCCCTTGATCTCACCCTTTCCGGAGCAGAGCCAGGCAAGTTCAAAAACCGCTCCCTTTTCGATGTCCACCATTTCCACCACATCCGGGAAAAGGACCTCCAGATCACTGAGTTTCCCGGCGGGGGCGGCCTTTATCAGGGATGTAACGGTTCTCGTTTTTTCCGACAGGGGTATCTTGCCAGTATCGAGAACCGCACTTACCTGGGTCGCCAGGGAGGTATTGTCCGCTGGAATTATGGAATCTCCCATCAATATGAAACCGGGGGATTCCTCCGCCGCCTTTTTAAGGGCTTTCCACATCTGTTTCGGCATCACATCGGAACCCTCAAGGAGCCTGAAGAGGTTTACCTCGGTTAGAGCTCCATCGCTGGACATGTCACTGAAGGCCCTTTCAAGGAGCTGTTCACCGCCCTGTTCGAGAAGCCTGGTGAACTCCTCTGGCCTTTTCCATCTTACAACGAAGAGGGAACTGGGGTCGATGGGGGTGGTGGAGTCCATCAGTGCCGCCAGGGACATGTCATGATCCCTGGACCGCTGGAAATCCACGGTGAAAAGACTTCGGGAAACCCTGATGATCTCGCCGGGACCGAACTCCCTGTGAAGTATGAAACTCCCCTTCTTGTATTTCAAAAGGTCCTTCAGCCTGGTCCAGGATTCACGAAGGGACTTTTTGCCTCCCTGTATTCCGCTGGCTGAGATGAAAGCCTCCAGGGGTTCGTAGACAAGGTACTTGTCACGGAGGGATTCTACCAGCACCGAGGCAAGGGTTTCCGAACGGTCAAAGAGGAGGGCGGCCCGGGATGTGAATTCAAAGGCCTTTCCGATGTCCTCCGAGTCGAATTTTTCCGCTGCGGTTTCCGCCAGAAGAAGTGCCAGCTCTTCGTCCCTTTTTCCCAGGACCCTCAATGATTCCACGAGGTCCTCTACTTTGGTTCCGCCGTTCAACGCTGCCTGCCAATGGGTTTCGAAGCTGCTGATCTCGGCGGTTTCCGCCTGTTTAACAAGTCTGGACAATTGCTTTTCCTCTCCGATAGTATTTCCCGGTATATTTACTGGAAAATAACACTCTGAGGTTCGCTGTGTTAGTCTGGCCGCGGAAGGAGAGATTCATGGATCGACGGGAGTTTTTGGAAAAGGCCGGAAAGGCCGGGGGGGCAATGCTTCTTTCCTCTTTTGCCTCCAGGGCCTCGCCGGGGAAATGGAGCAGGGAATGGAAGAACTCTGGAACGATGGATCCTTCCTTCAGGACTGCGTTGACGCCTCCGGCGAAGCCCGGGGGATGATCAGGCAAGGGTCGACGGAGTCTGGGGGGATTACCAGACAGCGAACCTGCCGGACAGATTCCTTGACTGGAATCTGGAAGCCAGGCTGGAGGTCCTCGACAGGATCCTTGACATGGTCACCGGCCGGGGTGGCACTCCTCCTTCACTGGCCGGCCCCCATAACGCCGCCATGGCCACAAGGGGAGCCAGAAGGAACGACAGCGTGCTGACCATAAACAATGCCTTCAAAGGCATGGGCTTATGTCCCCGCAGGGAGTTGATAGCCGAAAAGATACGGCACATGAGGGATACCATTGGCGACCCCATGCCGGAGAAAATAGAGTTCCTGAAGCAAATGTATTCCGACAGGACCAATTTCGACACCACCAAGCTGATCAGCCTTGAACTCTATTCCACACCGAACTTCGAAACCCATACCTTCATTAACCTGATGAGCGAGCCTGTTACCAGCCTGGTCTTCCTGGACAGCAAATCCTACGAGGTCCGGGGGGTAGGCCAGCTGGTGGACTACTCCGAGCCCACAGAAGGCAGCTATGCGCTTCAGATAGTGGAGTACACCAACATCGCCCATTCCTACTTCCACGGCGAGTTCCCACGGATGTTCCCCGGCATACTGGTCCATGTGCTTGAAACCTTCGACAACACGCCGGGAACAGGTCGGGGCGTTCTGGTAAACGGTTGAGCTGCAAACTGGTCATCTGTGACCTCGACGGAACCCTCATCTCTGTTTCCAGCGAGCTTGTTTTCGTGAAGGGCCTCCTCAGAAGGGGGGTTCTCCCCCCTGCGGTGATACTTAACTTTCTCTATCACTACCTCAGACATCCGGTTCGCACCTTCAAGGAGGGCAGGGGATGGAACAGGGGATACTTCAGGGGCCTTCCGGTCCCGGTAATGATGGAGGAGGTCAAGGGTGATCTTCCCGTTCTTCTGGAAAGGGTCAGACCAGGGGTCCTCTCCCTTCTCAGGGAGCGCCAGGGCCAGGGCGCCGGGGTGGCGATCCTTTCAGCATCCATTACGCCAATAGTCCGTTCCGTTGCGGAAGCCCTGGGCTTTTCCGATTTCCGGGGCAGTTCTCCCCATGCTAAGAACGGTGTATGCACCGGTCATCTCGTGGGCCAGAGACCATGGGGAAGGGCAAAGGTGGCCCCGGCCCTGGCGCTTATGGAACAGTACGGGGCGGCTCCTGAAGAATGCCTGGCCCTGGGTGATTCCTGGGCGGACCGTTTCGTTATGGAACTCTGCGGCGAAGCAGTCGCGGTTGATCCCGGAGGCAAGCTGGCCGCTCTGGCCGACGCAAGGGGATGGAGGGTGATTGAACGAAGGAAGTAAAAGGGTCAGGGCCCTGGGAGCGTTCTCCGGCGGCCTCGACGGTATGCTTGCCGCCAGGGTCCTCATGGACCAGAACATACATGTGGAGGCGGTTACCTTCGACAGCCCCTTCTTCGATGTGGATGCCGGAAGACGGGCGGCTAAGGAACTGGGCATACCCTGGCGGGGGGTGGACATCACCGGGGACATACTGGCCCTTCTGGAATCCCCCCCCAGCGGTTTCGGAAAGAACATGAACCCATGCATCGACTGCCACGCGATAATGTTCAGAAGACTGGCTGAACTGGCCTGGGCAGAGGGATTCGACTTCATATTTTCAGGCGAAGTGGTTGGCCAGAGACCGATGAGCCAGAACAGGGGTTCCCTCAACAGGGTAAGGAACCTCTCCGGCACCGCCGGTGTCCTGCTGAGACCGCTTTCCGCCAGGATACTTGATCCCACTCCCATGGAGGAGCAGGGGCTTGTTGACCGCGATGGGCTTCTGGGCCTTAACGGCAGGGGAAGGACCGCCCAGCTGGAACTGGCCGAAAGATACGGCTTCAAACTGATCCCCGCCCCGGCTGGGGGCTGTCTGCTCACCGACCCCGGATACTCGAAGAGGCTCCGGGTGCTGAAGGAGCATGGGCTTCTCAGTGCCGGCAACGCGAGAATGATACGCCTGGGCAGAATGTTCATACTGAAGAAGGCCATCGGCATTGCCGGCAGAAGCGAGGCGGAGAACAGGGATATCGGCAGGGAGGCATTCGGCTGTCTCATAGACCTGGCCGATGTTCCAAGCCCCCTGGGCACCATTCTGGGGGAGGCAACCGAAGAGAACATCAGAACCCTCGCCGCCATAATGGCTCATACACCAGGGGCAGCGGCCCCTTCACCGCGGTTACCGCCCGGGGCAGTTCGAACTGGTAAAATGGATCCAGCCACCAGGGAAGGCTACACCGTAATCCTCTGATCAGTCCAGCAGCTCCCCGAAAAGTGATATGATCTTCCCCTCCCGGTGATCCACCAGCACCGGCTGATCCAGCATCATAGGGGGGAAGGATCCCTTCAACAGCCTGAGCTCCAGCCTGTCCCGTAACCTGATACGCGAGAGGAACTCCCTCTTAAGCACCCGGTGAACGTCCTGAAAACCGAACCAGTTGTCCTCGTCGAACTCCATGAACCACAGGGAAAGGGCCAGGGAAGCGGTGAGCCCCTTCCCGTACACATCCATGTACGCCTTATCCGATCCTGATCCCAGTGCGATCCCCGCGATCTCCATCAAAGCACGGGAATCCCCGGGAACTCCGCCCTCGGGTATGGGAACGGTGCTCCATGAAAGCTGGAAGCAGCCGGGCAGAACCGTTTCAGCAAGCTCTCTCAGTGTTTCTTCCATTTAACCTCCACTGATGAATATGCGATTCAGAGAGGCTTTGGGGAACCGGGGTTGACGGAGGCAAGAAGTGGTATTAGAGTACCATTATACCAAAATAGAAGGGCTGGGAAATGGCACAGACACTGAGGATATCCGAGGGGGCTTCAATAGCCATGCACGCACTGATACACCTGGCGGAAAAGCAAGGCAGGCCTGTGAGCAATGCCTCTATCGCCGAGGCTTTCAGAGTAAGCTCCAACCATTCCTCAAAGGTGATGCAGCGTCTGCTGAAGTCCGGCTTCGTTCAGGCGGTGAGGGGCCCCGGAGGAGGGTACACACTGGCCCGGGACCCGGGGATGTGTCCCTTCTGGACATATACAGGGCCATCGACGGGGAACCGTCGAATACGGGGTGCCTCTTCGGCAGGGGAAAGCACTGCTCCCTTAAGACCTGCCTCTTCGCTGCTCTGATAAGGGATTCCGAAGAACTGGTGGAGAAGCATCTGGGATCGGTTACCCTGGCTGACTACATAGCGCTGAACATTGCGCTGGAGGAGAAATGATAAGGAAGATAATAAGGATAGACGAGGAGAAGTGCGACGGCTGCGGCCTCTGTGTTCCTTCATGCGCCGAGGGCGCGCTGCGGATAGTTAACGGCAAGGCGAAGCTGGTGAAGGAAGCCTACTGTGACGGGCTGGGTAACTGCCTGGGGGACTGCCCCAGGGGTGCGATCACCATGGAGGAGAGGGAGGCTGATCCCTTCGACGAGGAGGCGGTTCAGGAACACCTGGAGAAGCCGAAGGCCTCCGGTGGATGCCCGGGGATGGCCGCAATGAGCTTCGCCGGTAAAAAGGAGGAGCCGGAAGCGGAAAAGGAAACAATATCAATGCTAGGGCAGTGGCCGGTGCAGCTTCATCTGGTGAGCCCCGCCGCTCCCTACTGGAACAAAGCCGACGTTCTCATAGCGGCGAGCTGCGTGCCTGTGCCTCGGCGACTTTCAGAACAGGCTCCTGAAGGGCAGGCGGATAGTGATAGCCTGCCCCAAGCTGGACAGGACCGAGGGCTACCTGGAAAAACTCACGGATATCCTGAGGCACAACGACATTTCAAGCGTTACGGTGGCGCACATGGAGGTTCCATGCTGTTCCGGTCTGGTGGCCATGGTGGAAAGAGCCCTGGCCGACTCGGGCAAAGTAATACCATACAGAAGGATAAAGATAGGCATCCAGGGCAGCGTCCTGGAAGAGAAATAGGAGGAATGAGAATGAGCAAGATGTTCTGCTATCAGTGCGAACAGACAGCAAAGGGAAGCGGCTGCGACACCTTCGGTGTCTGCGGAAAAGACCCGGAGGTTTCGGCGCTGATCGACCTTCTGGTACATGTGACGAAGGGGCTTGGCCAGTACGCCCACAGGGCAAGGAAGAACGGTGCTCTGGACGATTCGGTGAACCTTGCAACGGCGGAGGCCCTTTTCTCAACGGTTACCAATGTGAACTTCGATCCTGAAAGAATGGCCGGAGTTATCAGACAGACAGTGGCTGCCAGGGAAAAGGCCAGAAAGCTTTACGAAGAAGCCTCGAAGAACCCGGAAAAACTCCAGGGGCCGGCGGTTTCCAGGTGGCCGACGACCTGAAGGAAATGACAGCCCAGGGGCTGGAGGTGGGGATAGAAAAGAGGATGTCAAACCAGGGCAAGGATGTGACAGGCCTCCAGGAACTGCTTACCTACGGCCTCAAGGGAGCCGCCGCCTACATGGACCACGCCCACATACTGGGCAGGGAGAGCGAGGAGACCTACGCCTTCTTCCATAAAGCCCTTAACGCCCTGGCGGAGAAGGAAAGCGATATCGATACCCTTCTGGGTCTGAACCTGGAGTGCGGAAAGGCGAACCTTGCGGCAATGGAGGTCCTCGACGAGGCAAATACCGGCACCTACGGCCATCCTGAACCCACCCCGGTGCGGATCACCCCGGTAAAGGGCAAGGCCATACTGGTTTCCGGACATGACCTGAAGGACCTCGAGGAAATACTGAAGCAGACCGAGGGAAAGGACATCAATGTCTATACCCACGGGGAGATGCTTCCCTGTCACGGATACCCCGGCCTTAAGAAGTTTACCCATCTTGCAGGCAACTACGGTGGCGCCTGGCAGGACCAGCAGGAGGAATTCGAGAAGTTCCCGGGGGCCATTCTGATGACCACCAACTGCATACAGAAGCCGAAGGAAAACTACAGGGCCAGGATATTCACCACCGGCCTGGTTGCCTGGCCGGGAGTCGAGCACATCGAGGGATACGACTTCAAGCCTGTGATAGACGCCGCCCTGGAAGCCCCTGGATTCCAGGAGACCGAACCGGAGAAGACCATCCTGGTGGGCTTCGGCAGGAACGCTGTTCTCGGTGTTGCGGACAAGGTTATTGAAGCGGTGAAGGCCGGGGACATCAGGCACTTCTTCCTGGTAGGCGGCTGCGACGGGGCCAAGAGCGGCAGGAACTACTACACCGACCTTGCAACGACCATCCCCGACGACTGCGTGATACTCACCCTTGCCTGCGGCAAGTACCGGTTCAACAAGCTGGACTTCGGGGACATCGGAGGAATTCCCAGGCTTCTGGACATAGGCCAGTGCAACGACGCCTACTCGGCGATACAGATAGCCCTGGCCCTCTCCAAGGCCTTCGAAGTGGAGGTGAACGACCTGCCCCTCTCCATGATACTTTCATGGTACGAGCAGAAGGCGGTGGCCATTCTCCTCACCCTCCTTCACCTGGGCATAAAGAACATCAAGCTGGGGCCCACCCTTCCTGCCTTCGTTACCCCGGCGATCCTCAATGTCCTTGTGGAAAAGTTCAACATAGCTCCCATAACCACGCCGGAGCAGGACCTGAAGGAGATCCTGGGATAGTATTCTCGCTGGGAATGGAATGCCCCCTGCCGGAAGGCGGGGGCTTCTCAGTCTTCGGTGTCCCCGGCGGCCTCTTCCAGTATGTTCCCGGGGATGGGCCGGCTTACCTTGGCCCCAGCTTCCTTATCTTTCCACCCGGTTGACCAGATTGCCCTGCCGGAATGAAGCCGTTTCAGCGCAAGATCGAACGAGTCGGAAACGCCGGAGAGCTTTCTCTGGGCGTCGTTCATGGCCTCCACCACCAGGGAGACCTGGTCGTAGAGCCTGCCCGCCTTCTCGGCTATCTTTTCAGCGTTCCGGTTCTCGTTCTCCCTGCGCCATATCTGGGCGATGAGCTTCAGAGTGATGAGAAGTGTGGAGGGGCCGGAAACCACCACATTGGTGGAGGAAAGGTCATAGATGAGCCCTGGATCCGCCTGCATGGCAGCCTGGTAGGCGGGCTCAAGGGGAATGCACATGATAACGAAATCAAGTGAACGGTTCCCGTGAAGGGAGCTGTAGTCCTTCTGCCTCAGTTCCTCTACATGCTTCCTGACGGATGTAACATGGGCCTTAAGTTCAGCGTTTCTCACAGGATCCTCTTCCGCCGAGACATACCTTTCGTATGCGGTGAGGGAGACCTTGGAGTCCACCACCACCATTTTCTCCCCGGGAAGATGAACAAGGAAATCCGGTCTTTTAAGCTTGCCCTCCCCATCGCGGAATGAGGTCTGGGTTTCATACTGAACACCCTTCTGCAGCCCGGAGGCTTCGAAGATCCTCTCCACTATCAGCTCGCCCCAGTCCCCCTGGGCCTTGCTCTCTCCCTTTATGGCCTTTGCCAGGTTGTTGGCGTCGTCGCTTACCCTGTTGCTCAGTTCCTGAAGCTGGCGTATCTGCTCGATGAGCTTCGCGCTGGTCTTCACCTCTTCGGTGTGGACATCGTCCACCCTCTTCCGGAAGGAATCCATCTGCTCACGGAACGGTTTCAGGAGACCGGATAACCGCTCGGCGTTCTGTTCGGCGAAGACCCTGCTCCTGTTCTCGAAGATCCTGTTGGAGAGGTTCTCGAACTCCTTCTTCAGCCTTTCCTCCGACTCGGTGAGTTGCTTCATGGAACTCTTCAGGTTCTCAAGTTCGGTGCGGAGTGTAGCGTTCTCTATCTTGAGGGACTGGGATTCCTCCCTGGCCCGAAGCAGTTCCTCCCTGCGGGGGCCGTCGGCCCTGGTTCTCACCGCCAGATAGAAAAGCAGCAGAACAGCGGCTGATGAGACAATGAGAACGGCTGTGAGCATCTTCCTTCCTTTCTTCGGGGTCGATGATGAGAATAGCCGCTAAAAAAACTGAGGTCAACCATTTCAGAGGGAGTTATGCAATATTAGTATTCAAAGATAGATCTGCATAAAAAATGCCGATCTTTTAAGGGGAGCTACCCGAGGAAACGGCATCCCCGTGCCGAGGTCCTTCTGAACTCCCGTATCTCCACGGAGTGAATCTTCAGGGCTTCTGAGAAGGATATTTCAAGAAGGTTTCCCAGGGACCGCTCACTCTGCTCGCAGGTTCGCAGGTTCCCCGCAGGGTCCACCGCCCACTTCGTGTCGCCGCACCTGCAGGTGGTGAACTCGATCCCGGGGAAATCATGCTGTCCGCCAGCTCCGGCTCCACCGGGATCCCGGTGTAAACGTGAACCGGGCAGGATTCAATTGCGCTCTGTGCCTGTTCAAGTGCATTCAGAAGCTGTTCGTCATGGGGAATAAGGGCTTTTGCACCGTGCTTCCCCCTTCCCGTGGGAATGAATCTGTTCAGGCATACCGAATCGGCCCCAAGCGCAGCGGCGGTTCGAACCCTGACCCCGGTGAGGTGGTGGTTGTTCCCGGTGATGCAGAGCGAGGCCGTCACCGTTGCCCCGGTCCTCACCACATGGGTAAGAGCCATCACGGTCTCATGGGAGGGGTTGGTGAAGCCTATGTCGAAGTGAGAGACCCCGGACGCAACAAGTGATCGTGTTCTTTCATCGGTGAGCAGTGTTCCGTTGGTGGCCACCGCCACGGGAAAGCCCCTTGAGTAGAAGGTGGACGCGATGTGCTCAAGGTCAGCTCTCATAAGGGGTTCACCACCGGTGAGGGTGACTCCGACCCCCTCTTCCCCATAGCCGATGGAGTCAGCTATCACGCCGTACAGTTCCGGTTCCAGCTCTTTCACAGAGCCAGGGGGATTGTAGCAGAAACCGCAGTCAAGGTTGCACCGCCTGGTGACCTCCAGGGCAAACCATCGGCTGGTCAGATCGCTCCTCCTTTTTTTCAGAGTATTACCGGCACATGCAGAATGTTCCCGAAGGGGATACCCGGGTTTCTTCATTGACAGCGAAGGAGTTCGGGTACTATCATCAGTTTCGGTAATGAATTCAGTTACGATATTGGATGAAACTGGCCCGAAATCGGTGTTTCGGGAGTAGGTATGGGAGTTCAGTAAAATCAGCTTTCCTATCATACTCCTGGCGTTTTTCGATCAGGAGTTCCATTGAAAATAGGTATTGATGTTTCTCCACTGTATATGCATGTTTCCGGCATATCGAACTATGTCCGGCACATATTGCAGGGGCTTGCGGTTACAGGTTCAGACCACAGTTTTGTTCTTTACACCAACAAGGCAATAGATTTCAACTTCAAGCTTCCGGACAATTTTACTGTCCGAGTTGTCAGGCTGCCTTTCCACAAAATGCAGATCTGGTTTCAGCTTGGTCTTCCACTCAGAATGCTGATCGATGGAATTGATGTGTTCCTCGGCCCTTTTCACAGACTTCCTCTTCTTTCTACTATTCCTTCGGTTCTTACAATACACGATCTTTCCGGTCTTCTTCTGAAGGACTTGCATGTTCGCAGTGTAGTTGCCCGGAACAGATTGATCCCTCTCTTTGTCAGAAGGTCCAGAAGAATTATCGCAGTTTCTCAGTTTACGGCTGATGAGATCAGGAGAACTTTCCTGAAGTTGGAAATAGAATCGATGTGATCCTTGAAGCCCTTCACCCAGTCTGACCCGTGTAACTGATGAGACCTTTTTGCAGGCTGTCAGGGAAAAACTGAATCTCCCGGACAGATTCATCCTGTTCCTGGGAACCCTGGAGCCCAGAAAGAATCTTCCGGCATTACTGAGGGCTTATGAATCAATTGCAGGCAGGATCACCCAGGATATCGTTCTGGCCGGAAGGATGGGCTGGGACTCGAAGATCCTCATGCAGTTCCTGAAGAATAGTGATATTCGTGAGAGAATTCATCTTACCGGATTCGTTGATGATGAATATCTGGCTTCCATCTTAAGCATGGCTGATATTGTGGCTTATCCGGCGCTTTATGAAGGCTTCGGTCTACCCGTTGTCGAGGCCATGGCCTGTGGAACCCCTGTTCTCACCTCTTCCGTTTCATCTCTTCCAGAGGCTGCAGGAGGGGCTGCTGTTCTCGCAGACCCTGAGAGCGTGGAGGATATGGCCTCAAAACTGCTGAAGATGGCGACGGATGAAGAACTGAGAGAAAGCCTTGCCTCCCGGGGGCTCGCCAGGGTTTCCAGGCTTTCCTGGAACAAAGTCGCGGAAATGACCCTTGATACCTGCCTCAGAGCAATTGAAACAGAAGAAGATTCTCCATGAAAGCAGCTTTTTCAGTTTTCTGCCCAGTGGAGGAGCAGCCAGGGTTGCCGGCCAGCAACTCAACAGCCTGCGGGATCGTTTCGACTGGTGTGCATATCAGCCCGAGGGGGCATTCATCTTCTGCCTGAATCGGGAGTTCCTCTAAGATCCTACCATTCCCCGCCGGCAGAAGACTGAAGGGAGCAGCCAGGATACTGGCCCCCGTCCTGCTCTGGCGCAAGGCCTTTGCCTATCAGGCTCTCTGCGGAAGAATAGCGGACGACATCAATGCGAGCAGTGCAAAAGTGCTCCTTGCTCACTCCTCAATGATAATTGCCGGTCCTCCTCTACTCTGTTTCCAGGGACCTCCTTCTGTCTATTTCTGTCACGAGTACCCCCGCTATATCTATGAGAAGGGAATGTACAAGACAGGTTCAGCAGTAACTGATTTATTGATCGCCCCTCTTCTCAAATGGGAGAAGAGAGTTGACAGACGGGCAGCCCGGAAGGCTGAGATCCTCGTCGCAAATTCTACGTTCACAGCTGAAAAGCTCAGTGAAGTGTATCAGCGAGAAGCAGTTACCGTTACTCCAGGTGTAGATACGGATTTTTTCACCCCAGGCGGGAGCAAGGGTGATTATGTGCTGACCGTTGGTGCTCTTTCTGAATTCAAAAGGCATCACCTGGTGGTTGAAGCCCTGTCTCTGATCCCCGAGAACAGCCGACCCCGGATGAGAACCGTTGCCGACAGAGGGGACGAAGGCTACGCTGTATTTCTCTCTTCCCTTGCATTGAAACTAGGTGTGGATCTGACGATAGAAAGAGGCGTTTCGGACTTGAGGCTCCTGGAACTGTATCGCAGTGCATTAGTTACCCTATGCCCCCAGCGCAATGAGCCCTATGGTCTCGTTCCTCTTGAGGCCATGGCCTGCGGCACCGCTGTGGTTGCCGTTAATGAGGGAGGATTCAGAGAGAACATAGTTCATGGTGAGAATGGTTTTCTTGTGGAACCCGAAGCATCAGCCATTGCGGAAGCGGTTCGGAAATTTTCCACGGATGCGATTGACTCATCAGCAATGGCAGCCGCAGGAAGAGACTTCGTGCTGACGGGAAGATCCCTTCGTGTTGAAACGGATAAGATGGCTGATCTCCTGGAAAGGGCAGCCGGGGGGGGCTGAGCCCTTTGCTTCTCTTCCCTATAAAGGGTTTTCCCGGTCTTTATCCGTTATGATTGGATCTGAGACTGAGCTATTAGAGGGGGTATAGAGTGGAATTCTTCAGGGAAAAAGGCGACCGGTTCATGGCGGAATCCATTTCAGGGAATCCCGGAGCAAGAAGAGGATTAAGGCTGCTCATGCTCCTTCTCTCGGTGGGAGTTGTTGCCTACATTCTTTTTTTCACACCTGCGGGGGAGAATCCCGACAACAGAACACCGCTGATCATAGGAATGGCGGTGCTTCTCTTCAGCTCTGGGATGTCCATGGCGCTGAGAAAGGCAGGACTGGGATCGGGAATAGTGGTGGACCTCTCCCGCGGAACGCTTTCCTACAGAAAACCGGGATCCAACCGTTACAGGGTTCATATCGCATCTCTGAAGCGTATAATAATCAACACTATCCCCGCCAGGGCTTCCGTACTCACCCTGGAGAATCGGGATGGAGGCAGACACATTCTCATGTACTCCATGGACACCATGAAGATGCGGATGTTTGCCGAAGAGCTTGCTTCCCTTACCTCCCTTACCCTGGACGAGGAAGTGGATCATCGCTACGCCTCCCATGGTTTGAATCGGAGTGTCTGATTCGGGAATGGGCGGCTTCCAGGTATATCTCCGTCCTTTGTCCATAACAGGATTGTCACTTTCCCGTATGAAGATAATCGGATAGGTTTTATAGTAACTGGCCTGCCTAAAACCGAACACCGATTTTACGGGCATGCTCATTACAACAGAGGAGGGAAGAATGAAAAGCATAATGCTGGCCGCGTTCCTTATCCTGGCCATGATCGCCGCCTCCTGCGGGGGAGAGGAAGCCGCCGCGGAAGAACAGGAAGTAACAACAGCAGAGGAAGCGGTGGAAGAACGCCGGGGACACATCCGAAGTGGTACCGGAACCAGTTGAGGTAGTCGTCCTTTACCCGGAAGGTACCATCGACCCGGCCACGGTATCCCCGGACCAGGTGATATCCGCCGGGGACCTGAACGAATCCTATTTCGCCTGGACCGACAGGGAAGTAACAATTGCCGGCTACCCCTCTATCTGGTACGGCGACAGCATGGTGGTCGAAGACGAGCTCGGTCTTGTAATGGACCCCGAAGATGATGACGATCTTGTGGTTGCCAACTTCGACGAAAACCCCGGACAGTCTGTGTACCGCGGGGAGATCGTCGCTGTAAGGGGTATCGTTGAGGAGGGATGGAACGGTCCCGAACTCAACTCTGCTGTTATCGCAGAAGCCCCGGCTGATCTCTCACCGGTGGAAACGAGCCCCTGGGTCTACGGGGATGAAGCCATACCCGCTGATCAGTTCGTTGAAATGTTCAATGTATGGAACGGTATGGAAGTAACCGTTGAGGGCTACTACATCTCCACCACCACTTCAACCCTGAACGACGGGGTAACTGTCAGGGTTGATCTAGGTGCCAGCGACGACCATTACAACAAGGTCGCCGCTTGCAGGATGACAGCAGAGATACCTGAAGAGGTCAATGACGCCATGGTCGCAGACAGGAACATGGTTCAGATAAGAGGAACCGTGGCAGGTGAACTCTTTGGCGCGGTGGGCCTGGAGAACTGCGAGATAGTAAACAGATAACTCAGCGGTCAGTCAGATCCCGCCTCCATCAGCTCGGTGAGAATTGCCCTGAAAACCGGCAGGTCCTCCTGGAACAGGGCATACTCCTCCAGGAACTCCTCGTGCTGTTCCACCACAAGGCTGTAATGCCCCTTGTACTGGCTGGGGGGTGTTTTTGCCAGGGTGTCCAGGGCGGCGGTGTAGGACATGTCCAGCCTGTGAAGTATGGAGTCCACCGTTACTGAGGTTTCATCATAGAAGTGGTAGTCGTAAAGTGCCGCTCTCCCGTCCCCATTCACCATTTCAAGAATGGAGAGGATGATGGCCCTGTCAAGAAGACTGTCCCTTGCGGCGGCATACTCGGCAGCGGTTATCTCACCTTCTTCCAGGAGTTCGGTGAGGGATGTGATCCGTTCCTCGAACTGAACAGCAGTCCGTCCTGCACCGTTTCCGTCCACGGGGGGATCATCCTGGTCATCAGCATGGGGTTCATCCTTGAAAGCCTTACCGTCCTTGTGCCGGCCAGGCTGATGGTCATATCCAGAACCCGGGGAATTCCGGAGTGTTCGAACTCCATGCCCTGGAACAGACTTTCCAGGACAGTCTGCAGTGAATCACCCTTTTCCGTTGCAATGGGGAAGCTGCTGTAGCCGTCCCTCTGCCTTACCCTGTTAACGGTTCTCCAGATGGTTTTCAGTGTGTTCCAGTCCTCGGTCTGGAAGAGTTCCTGGAGCTCTGTCCGGGGCAGCGTTGCGGCCAGTGAACCGACAATAGCGGTTAGTTCAGGGAACATGGGGCCCTCCTCCTTTTTTCGAAGTATTCCCGGACTCCCGGGAATGTTCCAGCGGGAAAAGCAGTTTATCTTATTGACAAATTCCAGTTCACAATTATCATAGACTCGCCGTTCAAAACAGGAGGTCTTTAATGATCAGAAGGATTACATCATAGAATAACACGGGGGTTTTCCCCTGTTTGTCGTCCTATTTGCCTTCAGGTTCGCTGCTTACGCGGGCCGATCACCCTGATTGAACGGAGCCTTCCAATAGATGCTTAATTTTTACGACGATTTCACAGACGACAGAGCCGTTAAGGTCAGCTCACTGAAGCTGCTGGCGAGGTTCTTTCCCTATGTAAGACCATACTGGAAAGCCTTCCTTGTGGCGGTTCTGCTGCTGCTTCTGGCCATAGCGGGAGAACTTGCAGGGCCCCTGGTGCTTCGGGCGGTGATCGACGATGCCATCCCCTCCGGAAGCTCTTCGGAGATAGTAAGGCTTTCCGGGATCTTTGCCGGACTCTTCCTTCTTACCATGGCCATCGCCTACCTTCAGGTGATAATGGCCAGCAGGATCGGTCTGGGCATCGTCCGGGCCCTGAAAAGGAAACTGTTCGACCATGTCCTTACACTTTCCATGGGCTTTTCCACGCAAATCCCTCGGGCAAGCTCATGGCCAGGGTGGAGAGCGACACCGAGCGTGTCCGGATGCTCTTCAGCGAGACCAGCATGGCCCTCCTTCGGAACGCCGCCATGGTTCTGGGCACCATGATCATCATGTTCAGGACCGATTCCTACATCGCCCTCAGGGTGCTTGCAATAACCGTTCCCGTTGCCCTTGTATCAATTCCGGTCCTGAGGAAAATGAGGGTGATATGGGGCAAGGTGAGAAGGTCATACGCCAGCATCGCCGCCGTTGCCTCGGAGTTCGTCCGGGCGGTTCCCGTGATGCAGGTTTTCGGCACCACCGGTTTCGCAAGGGACAAGATGCACCGGGAGGGAAAGGAGTACTTCCGCCGTGAAATGAAGGCCTCGGTTCTCGAATACAGTTTCTGGAGTTTCCTGGGGACCCTTGAGATAGGAGCAGTGGCGGTGATCCTGGTGGCGGGGAGGCCAGGGGTGATAAGCGGAGCGGTCACCGTGGGTACCGTGGTCCTCTTCGTTGAGTACACCAGGCGTCTCTTCGGCCCCCTTGTGATGTTCGGTGAGACACTGAACCAGATTCAGAGGGCCCTGGCCTCGGGGGAGAGGCTCATGGAAATACTGGACACGGAAACCCTCACGCCCGACGGAGCCATAGGTGGCGGTTTTCCCGGGAACTGGGAGCGGATAGAGTTCAGGGATGTCTGGTTCCGCTATTCCGAGGATAGCCAGTGGGCACTGAAAGGGGTGAGCTTCGTTCTTCGCCGGGGGGATACCATGGCACTGGTGGGGGACAGCGGAGGGGGAAAGAGCACCATCGTTTCCCTGCTGATGCGTTTCCACTACCCCCAGAAGGGCGCCATCACCATAGACGGGGTGAACATAAACGACTACACACTGGATTCATGGCGCAGCGGCCTGGGGCTGGTCCTCCAGGAGGTGAACCTGTTCTCGGGCAGCCTCTCGGGCAACCTTTCACTCTTTGACCACTCCGTTTCAAGGGAAGAACAGGAGAAGGCCCTCCGGGCAATAGAGGCCGGTGAGCTTCTGGACTCAATTCCCGGCGGGCTGGACGGCAGGATAAGCGAGGGGGGCGCCAACCTGTCCATGGGCCAGAGGCAGCTGATAAACATAGCCAGGGCCATGCTGAGGCAGCCGGAGATACTGGTTCTCGACGAGGCCACCTCAAGCGTGGACCCGGGCACCGAGCAGCGGATACAGAGGGCCACGGACATAGCCCTTGAGGGCAGGACCGCCCTTGTGGTGGCCCACAGGCTGGCCACCATAGAGCACGCCTCGAGCATACTCGTGGTTCGTCACGGAGCTGTGGTGGAAACGGGAACCCACGGCGAACTCCTTCGCCAGGGCGGCATCTACGCCGGTCTCCACGGGCTGCAGTTTGGAGGTGAGGGCAGTGAAGGCTAGAGGGATCCGGGGATGGACCGTTTACCTTAAATGGATATACAACTACTGGAAGCCGGTGAGGAAGTATCTGGTCTTCCTCATACTGTTCACCCTTGTATCCAGCGCCGTGGCCCTGGGTTTCCCCCTGGTGTTCAGGCATCTTCTGGACAATGTGCAGACAATAATGGGCACACCGGAGTCCGCCGGTTTCAACAGGCTGATGCTGGTACTGGGCGGCCTTGCCCTGGCCCGTTTCGTGGCCGGGCTCTACCCCTGCGCCAGGGGAATAATCAACGCCGCCATAGGCGTTCTGGTAAGGGACGATGTCTTCGCCTCCATTATGAGGAAGGACTGGAGGTTCTTCAACCGCTTCAGGCCCGGCGACCTGACCACAAGGCTCACCGATGACATAACCGACTATCCCAGGATAGCCTGGTTCAGTTGCAGTGCCTTTTTCAGGGCCCTTGAATCCAGCTCCAGGCTTCTGTTCTGCATGGCGGTGATGCTCTTCATGAGCTGGAAGCTCACGCTGCTGGCCCTGGCCCCGCTTCCGGTGATGCTCTTTATCTTCTACACCGTGGAGCACCGGCTGGGGAAACGGGTCCTGGCAAGCAGAAAGGCCACCAGCCACACCAACGACCTTCTGGACAGCACCTTCGACGGCATTGCCATAGTGAAGGCCTACCGGGCGGAGAAACCCCTGGCCCTGAGGCTTCACAGGCTGCTGAACGAGCGGTTCGACATTGACTATTCCCTGATAAAGCTGGAGATGATAATACACGGTCTGTACAGCGTTATCGGGCAGGTGGGAAAGGTTACGGTGATGCTTGCCGGGGGCCTCATGGTGATAGACAACAGGATAGGGCTGGGAGACTTCTACGCCTTCTATGTCTACCTTGACATGCTCCTTGCCCCGATGATGGACATACCCAACCTCTTCGTTGCCTCAAGGCAGGCCTTCGTGTCCATTGACAGGGAGATGGAGGTAATGGACTTCCCGGAACCCCCGGAGAGGACCACCGACGACCCCCTGCGCAGGATAACAGGTGTAAAGGCCACCGATGCCGGTTTCACCTACGACGGCTCCGGTGGGCTCACCGGGCTGAACTTCCATCTGCGGGCCCCTGAGATAGTGGCTGTTGTGGGGGAAGTCGGCTCCGGCAAGACAACCCTGCTTAAGATGCTCGCCGGCCTCCTTCCCCCGGAGGAGGGAGAGATTACGGTGAACGGCGTGGATTCACGCAGGATGGACATAAGCAGGGCGGCGGGTTATGTGCCCCAGGACTCGGTGCTGCTGGGGGAATCCGTGGACGAGAACGTGAAGTTCGGCCGGGATTTCGTTTCCTGCCAGGACATAGAGGAGGCCCTTGCCTGGCGGGCATAGGCGAGGACGAGCTGGAGCAGGGGAAGATGCTGGGCCAGAGGGGGGTTGGCGCCTCCGGTGGCCAGAGGCAGAGGATCGCCATCGCCAGGGCAATGGCGGGAAACCCGTCACTTCTCCTTCTGGATGACTGCACCGCCGCCCTGGACGCAGCTAAGGAGGAGGCTTTCTGGAACAACCTCAGGTCCGGGGACTCACACCCCCTCACCCTTGTTGTTACCCACCGGGAGGCCACCGTTAAGCAGAGCGACAGAGTTCTTTTTATACATAGGGGAAAACTGGAGGACACGGGAACCCACCGGGAACTCCTCCAGCGGAACCCGGACTACGCCAGGGTTATCCGTGGCATGGAACTGGAGGAACAGGATGCCGTATAGAACCGAAGAGATAGGAAAAGTCCTTGAAGGCCACACCGGGGATCCTCCCTTCCACAGGCTGTTCAGGGAAACCGGTGAACGGCTTCTGTTCACCCTCTCCATGGCGGAGGAGCTGAATGAAGGCCCGTCTTTTGAAAGGGTGAAGGAGCTGAACATTCACTGCCAGGCACCGCTCCTGCAGGGGGCCTACGAGAAGACATTCGCCGACCCCGCCATGGCGGTAAAGCTCCTGGGAGAGGAGAAGGGCCGGTTCGCATCGGTCCTGGCCCACCGGGTTTACACTCTGTTCAGAGCCGCCTTTTCCAGAAACTCCGCCAGGCTTCAGGAGGTGGCGGACCAGTGGCTTGAGGCGGCCATGGCCGGGGAGGAAGAGTTCGTAGCGACCCTTACAGAAGCTTTCAGGCGGGTCAGCGCCGACGTTTACAGGGAGAAAGCCACCCAGGGCTTCAACCCCGGCGGAACCCCATGGACCGGCATAGCCGAAAAGGCTTCAGGGGATGACCTCTCCTACCTCTACGCCTATGGAGAGCGGATAACCGACAACGACCTGAAGACAGCCGAGTTCATCTTCTCCATGCCGCTGAAGGACCTGCAACTCCTTGCGGAGACCATGGTGGACGCCTACATAGAGGGCTTCCGGGAGGACTCCAAGGACATAACGACGAAGAGTACCGTCGGTCTCATAATCCAGGCGGGCTACGAGCGCATCGTTCCTCTTCTGGTGGAGGGGTTCTCGAAGCACGGGCTCAGGGCCTTCGTGATCACCGTTCAGGGAACGAAGCTCAACCGGCAGATGGACTACGATCACAGGTTCGACTACGCCCTGTACATCGATGAAGGCAGGGTGAACCGGCAGCTTATGGCCATGGAAAAGGCCTACCAGGAGCACAAAGGTCTTATGGAGGCCTACTCCGGCATCGCCTTCCTCGAGGTCTTCGGCGAGAAGCCCTTCAGCCCGGTGCCCAAGCCCGAGGCCTGCAAAGCGGGGAAGGAAGCCTCAGCCCTCTACAACCAGCTCATGCAGAGATCCATGATACTCAGGAACAGCTACATGCCCAGGGAGGAGACCAGCTTTGAGATAATAGCCTTCCCCTCCCCGGAAATAGAGGGCGATTTCAGGGAGATCTTCAGGGACACCGTAGGGGTCAACACCCTTTCCAACCAGGTTTACAGGCCGGTTCAGCAGGCTATCATAGACGCCATGGACGGTGCGGAGTACGCCAGGGTGAAGGGAAGCGGCACAAACGAGACCGACCTCACTGTGGCCCTGTGCCCAATTGCAGACCCCGGCGGCAGACCGCCTTCATTAACTGCCTGGCCTCGGTCAACGTGCCACTGGGAGAGGTGTTCACCTCGCCGAAGCTGGAGGGCACCACCGGTCTTCTCCATGTGGAGGAGTCATTCCTGGATGGCCTGAGGTACACGGACATCAGGCTCTGGTTCAGGGACGGCTACCTTGAGGACTGGTCATGCGAAAACTTCGACGACAGGGAAAAGGGGAAGGAATACATACACGAGAACCTGATCTTCCCCACAAGACCCTCCCCCTGGGAGAGTTCGCCATCGGCACCAACACACTGGTCTACGAGATGGCCCTGAAGCACCGCATCATGGGGCTGCTGCCCATACTCATACTGGAGAAGATGGGTCCTCATTTCGCAATAGGCGACACCTGCTTCTCCTGGGAGGAAGACAGCCAGAAGCCCTGTCCGGTCACCGGCAAGACCATGGTGGCTGTGGACAACGAGATGACACTGCTCAGGAAGGAAGACCCCTCGAAGGCCTACACCAACAAGCACACCGATGTCACCCTTCCCTACAGCTCACTGGATTCCATAACCGCAGTCCATCCCGACGGAAGTGAGATTGCCGTGATCAGCCGGGGCAGGTTCGTCCTTCCCGGTACGGAACTGCTGAACGAAGCCATTGAAAAGGCCCATACCTACCTCTAGCCTCCTTGAGGACTGCAGGCTCTGTCCGCGTCTCTGCGGCGTGGACAGGGCCTCGGGGGAAAGGGGTTTCTGCGGCGCCGGGAGCACCATGGAGGTTGCCTCAGCCGTTGTTCATCCGGGGGAGGAGCCCTTCCTGACCGGGGATACAGGCGTGGGCAACATCTTCTTCAACCACTGCTCCATGGCCTGCGTCTTCTGCCAGAACCACCAGATAAGCCGCCGGGGAGGGGGGAAGGAACACACCCCCGGAGCCCTGGCGGAGGTCCTTCTGGGCTTTCAGAAAAGGGGTTGTCCCACCGTGGGGTTCGTTTCCCCGGGGCACTATCTGCCCCTGGTTGCGGAGACAATAGCCCGGGCCAGGGATATAGGGCTGAGTGTTCCCGTTATATGGAACTCCAACGGATATGAAACGGTGGAGCCCCTGAAGCTCCTTGAAGGCCTTGTGGACATCTACCTTCCCGATCTGAAATACATTACGGAGGAGAACGCAATGCTCTACTCCGCCGCTCCGGGCTACACCGAAGCGGCGAGGGCGGCAATAAGTGAGATGTTCAGACAGACGGGCCCTTAGTGTGAAGAACGGCCTCGCCACCGGAGGGCTTGCCATAAGGCACCTGGTGCTTCCCAATGGACTGGGGGACACGGAAGAGGTGCTCCATTTCATAGCAGAGCTTTCAACGGATATCCCGGTGAGCCTCATGTCACAGTACAACCCGGTCTACCGGGCGGCGGACCATCCCCTTCTCTCAAGGAGGGTCAGCCCCACCGAGTACTGGAAGGCGGTGGACACAGCCCATGATCTGGGCCTTCACCGGACGCTGATACAGGATCCTGGATCCTCCCCGGACAGCTATCTTCCGGACTTTACCAGGAAGAGCCCCTTCAGCCACTGAGGGCGGAGAGGAACCTCCGGACCTCGGCGCCGGGGTCAGGCGCGTTCATGATAGCGGTTACCACCGCAACCCCGGAGCACCCGGCCTCCATTACGGCGCAGGCATTGCCCGGCTTGATGCCGCCGATGGCTATCAGTGGAAGCAGGGAGGCCCTGGATAGTTTTTCAACCATATCCAGCCCCAGGGGTTCGCCAAGCCCTTTTTCGTGTTGGTTGAGAAGACCAGGTTGGCTGCGATGTAGTCGGCGCCTGCTCTGGATGCCTCCACCGCCTCTTCAACGGTTCTTGCGGATACTCCGATCACCGCCTTCGGCCCCAGTATTTCCCTGGTGGCACCGGCGGGCATGTCATCCTGACCCAGATGCACACCGTGGGCCCCCGCGGCAAGGGCAACATCAACCCTGTCGTTCACCACGAACCACGCTGAAAATTCATCGCAGAGCTCCCTGAGTTTCACAGCCATTGAACACAGGGCCCGGGTGGAGGCTTCTTTGTCCCGGAGCTGAAGGAACCTCACTCCGGCTTCCAGAGCAGTACGGCATGTGGGAAGCACACCCCGCCCGCCATGGAGCACCGGATCGGTCACGAGGTAGAGCTTCAGGGCCTCCCGAAGGGGGGGCTTCACAGGCTGGACTCCACCCTGGCGGTTGAGACTATGGTCCCCCCATCCAGCGCCGCAAGCCTGTCCAGGAACTCGGGCACGAAGGAACCGGGGCCCCGGCTGGCACCGGCGGCAAGCTCCCCGGCTATGTTGTAGCATGTTATCCCGGCGGCCACTGCATGAAGAAGGGGTTGCCCCACAGCGGCGAAACACGCCGCCGCGGTGGTGGCTCCGCAGCCGGTACCTGTGACCCTTCCCATGAGGGGGTTGCCGTTGTGCACCTTTATCCAGTTCACTCCGTCGGTGATGAAGTCGGTTTCACCGCTCACCGCGGTGACGATTCCCGTTTCCCCGGCGAAGGACATGAAGAGTGCGTGGTGGCCCTCGCCGCTTGCCAGTGAATCAACCCCTCTGACAGCGCCTGATGTTCCGGCGAGGGAGAGGACTTCCCCGGCGTTGCCCTCACAACGGAAATTCGAAGCTCTGAGAGCAGGGTTTTCACAGCGTTGGTGCGAAGCATGGTTGCCCCGGCTCCCACGGGGTCAAGCACAACGGGAACTCCCTTTTCGTTCGCCGAATGCCCCGCGGCCACCATGCTCTTCAGAAGGTCCGGTGTGATGGTGCCTATGTTCAGCACCAGTGCCCCTGCGTATTCAGCCATCTGGGGGATTCGGCAACAGAAGGGGCCATCACCGGGGCCGCTCCCATGGCAAGTGTGATGTTGGCGGTGAAGTTGGTCACAACCGAGTTGGTTATGTGGTGTATCATTGGATGGAGGTCCCGTACCCGGGCCTCTGCCGCCGCAGCGGCCTTTCCGTCAAAACAGTGCTCATGGATTTCCTTCCGCAGAAAACTGATCAAGTTCCAGGGGTATGATCTCAGGCAAAAAGCCACCCCCAACCCACGGGGCAAAACTGCCCCATGCCCGGGCTCCTGTCAATGCCGGGTATCTACCAGAGGGTCCTTACATGGGGATAGGCCAGCAGCCTGGAATCGGCGGTGATAAGCGCGGCGCTGGTGGTTCTTGCGGTTGCCGTGATGATCTGATCCGCAGGATCGCTCACCGGGCAGTCCGGCAGGCTGGTTGAATCCCAGGCGGTTTCCGGGGTGATGGGAACGGTTTCCAGCCCGGGCATGCCCAGGGCTTCCGTGATCCATTCCCCGGGTGTGCAACTCAGCTTGAGGCGCTTCTTCTCGACCAGCTTGCAGAACTCCCACAGGGATATGGTCGAAAGCAGCAGCCTGTGATCGCCGCCTCCGTTGATAAGGATATCCCTGGCCCTGTATGAAAGCTTTTCCGGCCTTGCCGCCCACCAGATCCATACATGGGTGTCCAGAAGGAAGTTCACCTGCAGGACTCCCAGTCCTCCTCCGCCACCGGGGAAATTACATCCCCCTCGTAGACGATGGTTTCCGCCAGACTCCCGGGTTCGGGGCTTCTTCGGTACAGGGAACCACCCTTGCCAGGGGTTTGCCCCTTTTGGTTATCACAACGGATTCCCTGGTCTGGTACACCTGGGAGAGAACCTTCAGGGCATGTGTCTTGAAATGTGTCACCGTCATTGTTCTCATTGTTCCTCCATGAGTAAATATGGTCATTTAAAGTGGTCATGTAAATTCCGGAGGGTGAAGTGACTTCCGCAGGGGTGAAGAATTATCTTCACCCATAACCCTTCAGATAACAAAGGAAGAAAGCAAAACGATGTTAGCATTTCTGGCAATAACGGTTTTATCCCTCCCCGGTCCTGTTGAGAACGCCGCCCAGGGGCTTCTTGAACAGGGGGGAATGACCCCTGAACAGATGAACTTCGACAGGCACTGGGCCACCGGTGTGAAATTCGCCGACAGCACCGTGGTGAGGTGCATACAGGATGTGTGGGCCCTGCCGGAGGTTGCGGATTCAGTCCTCTCCGGGGCCCAGGAACTCACAGTCCGGGAAACGGTTCCCGGGGGCATGGACTCCCTTGTTTCACTGATGGAGGAACTGCATTTTTCCTACCGGAGCGCCCTTGACACACTGCCGTCCGCCGATTCCCTTGCCCTTCTCTGCTGCGGGATGTGGGCCCGGAGTGATTCCGCGGGAACCCCTGGGGAATGGGGGCTTCTCTATTCCTCCCGCGGATTCGACATACCGATCGAACAGGATTCACTGGAGATGGAGCTCGATGAACTGGCTGGGCTCCTCGCCGGGTGGGTCCCGGTGGAGAACCCCTCACCGGAGCTTTTGATAGGCCTTGTGGCGGGTATCGAAGTAGAGGAACCCTACGGCACCCTCCTCGCCCCGGGGGTTGAGGGCAGGGTCTTCGACTACAGCCTGGACCCACCGGTCACATGGGTCGTCGGAGGTCGGGAAAGGAATGTCTACACCGGGGAGACCAGATACGACATCATCGTTGACATAGGGGGGGACGACCTCTACCTCTGCGGAGCCGACGGTATTGGTGTTCTCGGCCATCCGGTGTCCCTTATAGCGGACCTGTCCGGTGACGACACCTACCTTTCCGCCCTTCCCGTTTCCCAGGGATCCGGTTTCATGGGCTACGGCGCTCTCATAGACCTCCAGGGCAACGATATCTACAGGGGTTCCTCCTTTTCACAGGGGTCGGCAATGATGGGTGGCGGCCTTCTGGCGGACCTGGCCGGTGACGACTGTTTCACCGCCGATGTTCACTCACAGGCTGCGGCAACACTGGGAACGGCGTTCCTTATCGATTTGCAGGGGGACGACACAAGGAGGGTAAGCTCCTGCGGCCAGGGGTTCGGCGGCCCCGGGGGTTACGGGAACCTCATCGACGGAGGCGGTCACGACACATACCTTGCGGGATTCACCTACCCCCACGAGCCCTTCTGCCCAGGGACCACATAGCAATGGCCCAGGGATTCGGAACCGGCCTCAGACCCTTCATCGCCGGTGGGTGGGCACCCTCTGCGACCTCGGCCGGGGCAACGATACATACAGGGCCGAGGTCTTCGGCCAGGGCGGGGCTACTTCTACTCCCTGGGGGTCCTTACGACACCGGCGGCCAGGATGTTTACTCCTCCGCCCAGTACAGCCAGGGTTCGGGAATACACCTTGCCTCGGGGATCCTCGTGGACGCCGGGGGCGACGACCAGTTCATAAGCCGCCGGGGCCCCTCCCAGGGCGCCGCCCACGACCTTTCCACAGGCTTCCTGCTGGACATGGAGGGGGAAGACTGCTACGCCACCGACGGCGGACAGGGCCTTGCCCTCACCAATTCAGCCGCGGTGTTCGCGGACCTTCAGGCTCCGACCTCTACGCCTCGGGTCTGGTCGGGGTGAATCCCGCTGGGCCAGGGGTTCCGCCGGTTCCGGCCTTTTCCTGGACATGGCGGACACCGATTTCTACATGGGCCAGGGGGAGGACGGGGTATCCTGGATAAGGGAGTATTCCGCCGGAGGGGACATACCCGGTGTGACCCCGGTCCCCCCGGACGAGGTGGTTGATATCGGCAACCCCGGTGAGCTGGGCATCGACTCCCTCTTCAGCGTGGCCTCGGAGTGGGGGGTATCCGGCAACAGCGAAAGGGTCCTCGCCCACAGGGAGGAGCTCGCCTCCCGGGGCAGGGCGGCGGTGGACTACATACTCCGGGAGCACCTGGATTCATGGGACGGCCTGGAACACAGGGCCATAAAGGCGGTCTTCACCGAAAACTCCGACTACGCCGTGGGGAAAATGATGGAACTTCTGAAAGACAGCCTTCCCGGCGGGGAACTGGGCAATGTCATCCAGTGGCTGGGGGAGGCCGGGGGCGAGGGCTCCAGACCCCTTCTGGAATCCATGCTGGCGGATTCCCAGTCAACGGGCATAACGGTGATCCTCATCAGCTCACTGGGGGACCTGGGGAACCCGGGATCCCTTGATGTGATAGTACCCTTTGCCTCCTCCGGGACCGAAAGGGTAAGAAGGCAGACCGCGGTAACACTGGGCAAACTGGGAAGCGGAGCCCTCCCGGTCCTTGAGGCGATGACCGAAGACAGTTCCCTTTCAGTGCGTTCAGCGGCGGTCCGGTCCATTGAAGGAATAAACGACAATGAATAGTGGTATCGGTTGAAAGGGGTTTGACACGGTTTCATCTTGGAGCTATCTTGCCTATGCGAGGGGCGTAGCTCTTCGTGTAAAAAAAGAACGAAAGCGAGGAGAAATCTATGAGGAAACTCAGTATTGTTTTCATGGCGGTCCTTATCGCCGCAATCGCCGGCTGCGCCGGTGATGACTCATCCGGCGACACCGGCACTCTCACCACTGTGCAGGACCTTCAGCTTGATAACACAAGCACGGGCAGAACAGTGGTTCTCACGTGGGCCGAGGTATCCGACGACATCGACGGCTACAAGATCTACTTCAAGGCCGACGGCACCGGCACATGGGCCGACGCCGGCGAGTCAAACACCACAACCTTCACCCACAACGCAGTGGTTGCAGGCCACTACGCAGTGAAGGCCTACAAGGGCGACAACTACTCCGAGAACATGTCCAACGAAGTAAGCACAATGCCCAGCATCGTGAATGTTACCTACACCATTTACGACAACTACTCCCCGGAAGATAAGCCCAGCGGATTCATCTTCGGTGAAAACTCCGGTCAGACCGGAAGCGCCGCCAGCTCAGGCTTCGTCCAGGACATCTATGCCTACGACGAAAGCAAGGGCGATGAAGATGTCTGGCTCTACAGCGGCAACTTCGGCCAGTTCGGAAACGGCAATCAGAGCTACTTCCAGGAGCCTGCATCCGGTGTTTACGGCAACTGCGACCCCGACGGCTCATGGTCCGGTACATCCTACATCCTCTACACCTCCGACAGCGTTGTATTCGTTGCCTTCCCTACCAGGGTGGCAGCTTTGCCTACGCCAAAATGTACGGCCTCAATGTTGCCCAGGATCCCGACAGCAACAACGGTACAAGCGTAAGCTTCATGTATGAGTACCAGCCTAACGATCTCGGGCTCACTCTCTTCACAAGCAACGCCAACTAATCGTTATTTGTGACCTGAAAGAGGGGGAGGGGACACCCTCCTCCTCTTTCGTTAGAGGTACAGGAGGAAACGGATGACGGCACTTTTACTCAGCGTTCTTCTCTCTGCTCCTTTCTCCGGCGTGAAGCAGGGGGGCTTCCTCCCATGCTGATAAACCCTGATGCCTACACGGGCACTTCATCTGAGGGTCTTCCCTCGAACCTCGGTTCAGTCATGGACCAGGTTCTGGCTCTTCCCGGGGCCACCTTCGGATTGGGTGTTGTTGATCTGAACACCGGAGAACGCATCACCAGGAACGGGACCCGCAGGTTTCAGACAGACAGGGCGGACATAGTCACAGCGGCAGTTTGCGTAAGCCGTCACGATTCAGGCGAGTTTCCCCTCGACAGTCTGGTATCCCGTGATGAACAGCTCTGGCAGATAGTCAGAAGGGGGCAGCAGGGAAGCAGAGAGGCTTCCCAGTCCATAAGGTTCTATATGGGGGGGCTCGAGGTTGTGGATAACTGGCTTTCCGCATCGGGATTCAGTTCAACAAGCTTTCCCGGAGTTCAGCTTGACTGGGAGGGCGCACCGGTTGTTGACCCCAGTTATCTCACCGCCTCCGACTGCCTCGATTTCATGGAGATAGTTTACGGCTCCCTTGGAGAGCAGGCGGTAAGGAGAATGGCCTCAAACCCGCCCCTTTCGGAAGACCTCAGGGCTGCCCTGGCCCCGGACGACATCGTCTATGGCTGGATAAGCGACGGCGGAGACACCAGAAGCATCAACCTCATAGTCTTCACACCCGACGGGGGGAAATACGGCGTTTCCGTTCTGACCAGCAGTCTCTGCTGCCCGGGAAAGGCCGACCTGGGCTTCACCACCATCTGGAACGCCCTTCAGTAGCATTTCTCAGTGAAGCCCCGGGGGCAGCCGCCTCGGGGTTTCTTTTTTTGTGCGGTCATTGACGGAAAAGTTTAAACCGCTATCTTTCCGCCAACCCCCGATTTCCAATAATCCATTCGAGAGGAGACCATAATGGCCATGAACCTCAAGGGCAGGAGTCTGCTTACACTCCTTGACATCACCCCCCTGGAGCTCCGTTACCTTCTTGACCTTTCCCACAACCTGAAGCAGGAAAGGCTGGGCTTCCAGACCTTCCAGCGATTCCAGGGCAAAACCCTTGCAATGCTCTTTGAGAAGCGCTCCACCAGAACCCGCTGCGCCTTCGAGACAGCCTTCGGCGAAGAGGGGGGCCACCCGGTCTTCCTGAGCTCCGCTGACATTCAGTTGGGTTCCAAGGAATCCATAGAGGACACAGCAAGGGTTCTGGGCAGGATGTTCGACTGCATCATGTTCAGGGGATTCAGCCAGGATACGGTGGAGGCCCTGGAAGAGTACTCCGGCGTTCCGGTATACAACGGCCTCACCGACCTCTATCACCCCACCCAGATACTCGCCGACCTGATGACCATAGAAGAGCACCTGGGCGAGCTCAGGGGAGTGAACTTCGTTTACACCGGCGACGGCAGGAACAACATGGCGAACAGCCTCATGATAGGCGCCGCAATGGCGGGAATGAACTGCACAGTTCTCGCCCCGGAAAGCCTGCAGCCCGAAGAGGATCTTGTGGAGACCGTTATGGGCCTCGCCGAGGTCAGCGGCTCCGAGATCCGGATTACCGACAATGTGAAGGAAGCCGTGGCCGGCGCCGATGTGATATACACCGACGTCTGGGCCTCCATGGGCGAGGAAGACAAGGCCGCTGAACGCATTGCCATGCTCAAGCCCTACCAGGTGAACGAAGACCTCATGGCCGCCACCGGCAATCCTGAATGCATCTTCATGCACTGCCTGCCGGCGGTGAAGGGCAACGAGGTTACCTTCGAGGTTATCGAGGGCCCCCAGTCCGTGGTATGGGACGAGGCCGAGAACCGGAAGCACACCATCAAAGCACTGATGGTGGCAACGGTCTGCTAGTTACCGCTGCTTTCTGAATAAGATGCGCCCGGCGTTTTCACCGCCGGGCGCTTCAGTTTTCCTCGTGGAGCAGTTTCAGGTAGGACGCGTGCCTGCCGGGGTCTATCTTACCCTCTTTTACAGCCTGGACCACCATGCAGCCCGGTTCGGTCTCATGGAGGCAGTTACGGAATCTGCAGGGGGGCAGGTCGTTGAATTCCCTGAAGCAGAATCTCAGTTCATCCGGGGTATGTGGTCCACGGAAAAGGCCCTGAGGCCAGGTGTGTCCATCAGAAAGGTGTCTTCCCCGAGCCTGAGAAGCCTGGCTGAACCGTGGTGTGCCGCCCCTTGGTGGTCTTCAGGTTGACAGCCCCCACCCTGAGATCGAGGTCGGGGTTAACCGCCTTTATCAGCGATGTCTTCCCCGCGGCGGATACGCCGGCCAGAACCACTGTCTTTCCACGGATGAGCCCGCTGAACTCCTCGAGCCCCTGTGGCTTCACAGTGCTGGTCCTGAGGACGGTGTAGCCTGCGATACCTCTGTAAACGGCCTCCAGCTCATCGGGGTCTGCGGCGTCCTCCCTGTCGGTGAGGTCGATCTTGTTCAGTACTATTGCAGCGGCCAGCCGGTTCCATTCCGCCGAGGCAAGTGCCCTGTCCAGGAAACCCCGTCTCAGGGGCGGGCTGGAGATGGATGCCACCACCACAACAAGGTCGATGTTTGCCGCGAGGACCTGCCTTTTCCCCAGGGGGAGGTGCGCTCGAGGCAGGTCTTCCTGGGGAGGACCTCCTCCACATACCACTCGCCCCGGTCCTTCCGCACCACCACATTGTCGCCGCAGACGGGATTTCCCGTGACCCTGAATACATTGCTGGATACACGGGCCCGGGATGTTTCACCCCCTGGGAAGAGAAGGGTTACTCCCCTTCTTCCCGCGGAGGATATCCTTGCGGGGCGGGTTTCTTTACTGGAAATAATACACCTCGATGCCGTTCATTGTTTCAAGCCATTCCTGTGTGTGCCCGGGATAATATATGCCCTTTTCCAGAACTACTATTCCACTCACCCCATGAGCCTCAGGTCTTCCCGGGATGCTCCCTCCCAGGCGGCCCTGTCGGAGGAGACGAATATTCCACGGGGGTCGCTTATGGAGTTGTTGAGGGCTATTCCCGGTATCAGCAGTTCGTTGGCGGCGATAACGCCCTCCTCAGGAAGCCGGACTTCCGAGTAGAACTCCCTGACCTCGGCGTATTCCCTGAACTCCGGAAGGGTTGCCACCCACTGGAAGGAGGGAAAAACAAGGGCCGCGGCCACCACCGCCAGCCGTGTCTTGCCACTGAAGAGCCTCCATATCTCCATGAAAACGAAGGGGGCTGCCAGAAGGAAGAGCTGGTCGATGTACCTGGGAAGCACCAGGGAGCCCCATGGAAAGGGATACGGTGAGAAGGGCGAAGTTCGCCCCGAAGGGAACCGCCAGTTTCCAGCGCTTTATACAGCCGTAGAAGACCGCCGCCCCGGGGGCGCCCAGTATGAGAATGGAGCGGAGCCCTGCCCAGGGCAGGAAGGTCAGAGAATTCGGGGTGGGATAGTTCATTGCCGCCACGGAGTACCTTACCTCCCGGGATGCCCAGGTGAATGATCCGCAGGCGGTCCTGTGAAAGTAAAGCCAGACAAGGGCGGAACCTGCCAGGAGAAGCATGAGCTTCCAGTTCCGGTCCTTGACGGCCCTCCATCCTCCGTAGATGAAACCCTCCGGTCTGGACAGGGAGGCGATAAGGCTCCGGCGATGCCGCCCTTCGCCGTCTGCAGAAGCATCATGGCGCCTATAAAGGGGATTGCCGGGTTTCCCCTGACTGCAAGGAGCACGAAAACCGGGTTGAAGCCAATGAAGAATGCCGCCGCGGTGCCGGCGCCGTTCCTGCCCCCGGCATACCATGCCGAGACCAGAACGAAGGAGACGCCAAGAAGCACCAGGAGAGAGTGGTACAGAACACCTCCAGGGGCGCGCAGGATGCCGATGAGGAGTTCCAGGGGCTTCGGAACGGTGTTGGGATAGTAGAGGCGCCAATCGTCGGTGACGCCGTTCTCCGATATAGTGAGGGAACCCTCCTCAAGGAACTGCAGGGCCCACATGTCATGGGCGTTCCGGTCGGGGTCGGGGAGGTCCCCGGCGGCAAGAAGGAGCGCCGCGGCCACCGGTATAAGGGCCAGGGGAAGCAGCGTGGCGGATTTCAGTTTTCAGGCTCCATGAATCGTATTATGAACTCGTCCTCCCTGCCCCAGCCGAGGATTTCACGGATCCTTTTCTCCATGTAAAGTGAGTCGTTCTCAAGGAGATGGATCACATTGGTGAGAGAATCGATCTCCCGTGACAGGGAATCGTTGGCGGCTCTGATCTCCTGGATCTCCCCCTGTATCTCGGTGATGGCCATGAAGCCGTTCCTGTTGTAGATGAGGATCAGCCCCGCTATGAGAAAGGCCACGGTGACAAGGAGGGTGGTAAGGAGCCTGGTGTTCCTGACCTCCTCCCGCCGCCTCTGCTCGTACATGGCTTCAGCCCTTCAGAACTGCCATTCCGGCATATTCAGCTGAACCCTCGAGGGCTTCCTCGATGCGGAGCAGCTGGTTGTATTTTGCGGTGCGGTCGGTTCGGCAGATGGAGCCGGTCTTTATGAGACCGGTGTTCCTGCCAACGGCGAGGTCCGCTATGAATGTGTCCTCGGTTTCGCCGCTTCTGTGGCTTATCACCGCCGCCATGTTGCTCCTGTGGGCGTCGTCTATGGCCTGGAGGGTTTCGGAAACGGTTCCGATCTGATTGAGCTTGATCAGAATGGCGTTGGCTGCCTTCAGGGCGATCCCCTTCCTCAGCCTTTCCACATTGGTAACGAAAAGGTCATCGCCAACTATGTGGATCCGGGTTCCAAGCTTTTCCGTGATAAGCTGCCATCCCTTCCAGTCATCCTCAGCCAGCCCGTCCTCTATGCTGATGATCGGGAAACGGTCAACGAGCTTTGCCCAGTAGTCCACCATGGCCTCGGAGGTGAGACCGGAGGGGTCTTCACCGTGCATGAAGTATCTGCCGTCTTTGTAGAACTCGCTTGCCGCCGGGTCGAGGGCTATGAAGACATCCCTGCCCGGGCTGTATCCCGCTTCCTTTATTGTATCCACTATGAACTCCAGAGCCGCGGAATTGTCAGGGAGGTCCGGGGCAAGGCCGCCCTCGTCGCCAACTGTGGTGGACATTCCGGCTTTGGCCGCCCTTTTCTTCAGTGTCTGGAATATTTCCGCCCCGGCCTGGAGGGCCCTGGAAAATGTTCCGAAGCCAGCGGGTACCACCATGAATTCCTGAAGGTCGATGGGGTTTGAAGCGTGCTGCCCGCCGTTGATGATGTTCATCATGGGAACGGGAAGGACCCTGGCCGCCGGGCCGCCGAGGTAGCTGTAAAGGGGAAGGGCAAGGCTGTCCGCCGCGGCCCTGGCGCAGGCCATGGAACCGCAAGGATGCGTTGGCCCAAGTCTGCCCTTGTTCGGCGTGCCGTCGAGTTCCCTCATCAAACCGTCGATCTCTATCTGGCAGAGGGCCTCCCTGCCAAGGAGTTCAGCGGCGATCTCCCCGTGGATATTGCTTACTGCGGAGAGGACCGATTTGCCCATGAAGCCGCTTCCCCCGTCCCGGAGTTCAACGGCTTCGTGCTCCCCGGTGGAGGCTCCGCTGGGTACCGCTGCCCTGCCGAAACTGCCGTCTTCAAGGTGAACATCCGCCTCCACGGTGGGATTTCCCCTGGAATCGATGATCTGTCGTGCGCGTATATCTATTATTTCAGGCATATTCCTTCTCCTTGCGTTGAATTCTGACCGCCGGGAATATAGTGTATGCGGTTTCAGCTATGAATGACCGGCTGGTCTTCCGACTGTTCCGACCCATAGGCCCTCAGTATGTCGAGGTGGGGTCTGGCGGCTATTATCTCGCTGAACACCCGGGCAAGGTTGGGGTCGAACTGGGTGCCGGAGTTGCTTGTAAGCTGTTCCAGGGCGTACTCTTCCCCGGGTGATGCCCTGTAGACCCGGTTGCTTGTCATGGCATCGAAGGAGTCGGCAACTGTTAGGATCCTGGCTGCCATAGGGATGTTCCTGGCGGTGATGCCGTCGGGATAGCCCTTGCCGTCGTACCTTTCATGGTGGTGGCGTATTGCAGGGAGCAGGTTCTTGAAGGCCTTGATGGGTTTCAGTATGCTGCAGCCCTTCACCGGATGGGTCATGATTATCTCGTACTCTTCACCGGTAAGCCTTCCCGGTTTGTTCAGGATGCCCTCGGGGATGCCGATCTTGCCTATGTCGTGGAGGAGGGCGGCGTTCCAGAGGTCGTTCCTTTCGTCGCCGGATATTCCCAGCCTGTCCGCAAGGGCAAGGGTGTAGGCTGTTACGTTCCGTGAGTGGAAGTGGGTGTACTTGTCCTTTGCGTCCACCGTCTGTGCCAGTGCGGTGATGGTTTCCAGGTAGTTGCTCTGGTTCTCCCGGTGCTGAAGGGAATTGCACATGGCCGATGTGGCGTGCCGAAGCAGTATGGGTATGAAACGGCTTGAGGGCAGAAGATGGGTCCTGCCCTGCCAGGAGCCCATGATCATCCATCCCTGGATCTTGCCGTAGTCGTCGAGGTTGGTCACGGTGAACTCCGGGGGGTTTTCGTAGGTCTTTATCTTCTCACCCACGAAGGTTTCCGACCTTATGCCCATCATGAGCTCACCGGTAAGCTTCTTGCCCAGGCTCTTTACCAGCTGCTTTTCAATGGAGGCGAAAACCCGCTCTCCGGGAATGGCCTGGTTGCTGAGTACGTAGTGGAAGGGGCTGCCGTTTTCCAGGGATATGAAAAGGCCTATCACGTCGAAGGGTATGAAGTCCCGCAGGCCCCTGGCGATGGTGGATACCGATGATGACACCTCAAGGGAAGATGAGAAGCCGCTGGTGACGAGGTTGATCTTCTCAAGCTCTTTGTTGTTGAAAAGCAGTTCCTCGGTCATGCGGAGGTTCTGGAGCTGATTGCCCAACTGGGCGGCGTACAGGGCAAGAAGTTTCAGGTCTCTTGTCTTGAAACGGTCCCTTTTACCGGAACGGCCGGCAAGGATCACCCCCAGGTTCTCCTCGTCGGTGGGAATAACCGTTCCCATGAAGGATGCGCTGGTGCCGGACATGTCGGTATTGGAGGCATCAGTGGGGTCGAGAAGGACCTCGCCACCGGACTGCATGGTCCTGCTGGCAAGGAAGTACCAGGTGACCTCGTCGGCAAAATCTCCCTTGCCCTTGTCAACCGCCTTTTCAAGCATCGTGCCGGTTCTTTCATTTCTCAGGTAGATCCTGAGGGAATCGGCCCCGAAGCTTTCTGCGGTCTTTGCCCCGAAACGGTCGAGGGACTTCTTTCTGGTTTCCTTGGTTATTCTGTTATTGACGGTGAGTTCATGCAGTATGCGAAGCTCGGTGTAAGTGATCTCCGAAAAGTTTGTTCTCTGCTCGTTCTCGGCCCTCTGAACCGCTTCGATAATCTCCGAATCGGAGAAGGGTTTTGTTATGAAATCGTAGGCGCCCTGCCGTATCGCCTCCTTGGCAAGGTCCACCGAGGCATGGCCGGTGAAGAGGATAACGAAGGTGTCGGGGTTCATGTCCTTTATGGAAGCCATGAGTTCCAGACCGTTGGTGTCCGGCAGCAGTATGTCGCAGAGTACTATGGGATAGGTTTTTGCCGAGAGGTAAACGGATACGTCTTTTCCTGATTTGGCCGAATCGGCAATGTAGCCGTTCTTCTTCAGTGTTTCAGTTACGATCTCGCAGACAACGGGGTCGTCATCGATCACAAGTATCCTGGGATGACTTGTTTCCAAACTAGTTTCCTTCCCGACCCCCGTTGATACCAAGTTTTTTCATTCTCGCCAGAAGAGTGGTCCGCTTTAACCCCAGCTTCTTTGCCGCAGCGGTTTTTACACCATTGCAGGCATCCAGCGTTTTTTGAATATAGTGCCGCTCAACCGAGTCAACAATCGCATCGAGACTGAAACCCGGGTCCTCCGGAGAGTCTTCGGTGCCGCAGCCGCAGCGTACCCAGGCGGGGAGGTGTTCATCCCGAATGGTTCCCTTGCCGGCCAGTACAACCGCCCTCTCCATGACATTCTCAAGCTCCCGGACATTCCCCGGCCAGTGATATGTTAAAAGCGAAGTAACAGCGGCATCGGAAAGCGTATTACCTTCGAAGGGCCCCTTCATCCTTCTGAGGAAATGCTCCGCAAGGGGAATGATGTCGGCATCCCGTTGCCTCAGGGGCGGGATCCGGATCTCAAAAACATTTAGCCTGTAGTAGAGATCCCTCCTGAAGCGGCCGCTTTCAACATCTTTCCCTATGTCGCTGTTCGTGGCTGAGATCAGCCTGGTGTTCACCGGAACCGGAGTGGTGGAACCCACCGGGGTCACCTCCCTCTCCTGAAGGGCTCGGAGGAGCTTGACCTGCATGGGCTGGCCCATGGTTCCAATCTCGTCCAGGAACAGTGTTCCGTTCTCCGCCGCCTGGAAATGTCCTATGGTGGTGGTGTGGGCACCGGTATAGGAGCCCTTGGCATGGCCGAAGAGCTCGCTTTCAAGGAGCCCCTCGGGAATACCTCCGGAGTTCACCGAGATGAAGGGTCCGGCGGAACGTCCGCTCATTCTGTGGAGGGCCCTGGCTATCATTTCCTTGCCGGTTCCGCTTTCTCCGGTGAGAAGCACGGTGCTGTCGGTGGTGCTCACCTTTTCCGCCAGATCCATCACCATCTGCATGGACTGGCTTTCGATGATAAGGGACTTCCCTGAGGAATGCCGGCGTATCCTCTGCTTCCTAATGACGGAATCCACCGACTCCAGGAGACGGGCCGCGGTGAAGGGTTTGGGGATGTAGTCCATGGCGCCGAGGTCCATGGCCTCCCTGATGCCGTCGATGGAGGCGAAACCGGTAATGGCGATGGCTGCCATGTAGGGATGCTTTTCCCGTGCGATGCGGACGATGTCGATCCCCGATCCGTCGGGCAGCCTTATGTCGGTGATCAGAAGGTGATATTCACTTCCCCGCATTCTGGACAGGGCCTGTCTGCTGCTGGTTGCCGTGTGACAGGTGAATCCGTTTGCGGAAAGGACCTCGGTTACGAAACCGAGGATTTCCGGCTCATCGTCCACAACGAGAACCCTGTATCCCCTCCTTGAAGCATCCATGCGTATAGTATTACGATTAATGTATGCTGCGTCAATTACCTGACAGGGGGCCGGATGGATCGTTGGCAATATTTTGTCACCATTCTTTTGATTTTGGGTTGCTCAAGGGAGCCTGTTCCGGAGGACAGCTATTTTATAACCATAGATGACTATAACCGCCTGTCCGTGGACACTGTGCAGAGCGAGCCTGTTCCACCTGCGGATACCCTTCTGGTGGTTCTTCCTGACACAGTTGCCCTGGATTCATTGCCTGCAGACACCCTCCTGACCGATTCCCTGGTGATCCTTCCGGACAGCCTTCCCCCGGACTCCCTGCAGGTGGATACCCTTGAGGCTATGCCGGACACTCTGCAGTTGGAGTCGCCCGTGGAGGGCTGGAATGTTGCCAGGCTGGAAATACGGGGCTCTCTTTACGGGACCCTTGCGGCAGTTACCGATGCCGACCCGGACATACTGGGGGCACACTGCGTGAGATACCTCGTATGGGAAATGAATCCCTGGAACGGATTCATAGGGGGAGACTCCCTGATCATTCTCTATGACCCCGTGGGCTCCGAAAGGGAGAACATGGTAATGGCCTTTGAATACATTCCCGTGGCGGGTTCCTCCAACCATGGTTTTTCCGGTTTCGTCTATAAGAGGACCGGTGACAACTGGCCATCGGTGTGGAAGCCCGACGGCACCGAACTGGTGAAGCTGATGGACAGGCTTCCAGTTAGGACCTTCGAGGAGATAACCAGTGTTTATGGCGAACCCAGGGGAACTCATACCCATGCGGGAATTGACTTCAAGGCCCCTGAAGGGACTCCGGTGTATACAGTTACCGGAGGCACCGTTGAAAGAACCAACTGGAACACCGTATACAACGGGAACTGCGTTGAGATAAAGTTCGGCGGTTATTCCGAGCTTTCCCTTCACCTGAATAGCATTGACAGCTCCATCAGACCCGGGGTCCATGTGGAACCCGGAGCGCGGATCGGAACCGTGGGCAACACGGGGATATCAACCGCACCCCATCTTCACTATCAGATCAACGATCCTGAGGGATACTCCATAGATCCCTATCTGTACTTCAGCAGTCACCGAAGGACCCTGACCGAAGGGGACATGACATCCTTCAGAGGCCATGTGGACGCCTGCAGAGAACGGATGGGCGAGTAATGGCCAGATTCACCGTTCTGACACTGAACTGGAACGGACTTGAAGTTCTTCCGGCGATGGTGGAGTCCCTGGCAGGGCCGGTTGAGGAGCTCGGCGGTGAACTGGTGGTTTTCGACAACGGGTCCTCCGATGGCTCCCAGGATCTCGTAGAGAAGCAATGGGGCGACAGAAGCTGGTTCCGCCTTGTGAGGTCCGGGAAGAACCTGGGTTTTGCCGGAGGGGCTTCCAGGGCCATTGATGACATAGACTCTGAGATCATAGTACTGGCCAATTCAGACACGTTTTTCCTCCCCGGCAGCCTGGAGGAACTCCTCAGCGCTGCGGAGGAAGGGGGCCCTTTCGGCGTGATGGGCCCAAGACTTCTCTGGCCCGATGGAACGCTGCAGAGGTCCATGAGGGATTTCCCCTTCCCGGGTGCTTATCAGGGAACATCTGCCGGTTCTCAGAAGGGGTTCGGCGGTGAACGACCCGCATACAGAAAAAAAGAATGTGGACTGGCTTGTGGGAGCGGTGATGGTATTTCGGCGGGACGTTTTCCTTGAAAGCGGAGGATTCGACAGGGACTTCTTCTTTTACCACGAGGAAACGGAGCTTCAGTACAGGCTGACCAGATTGGGCTATCCATCGATCTTCATACCCGCCGCTGAGGTTATACATGTGGAGGGGGCCTCAGCCAGGAAAAAGTTTGGTAAAACCACCTATACGAGGTATATTCAGGCGAAGATCAAGTTTTTGCGAAAGCATGGTTACAAAGGCTCCATAGCCCTTTTCAGGGCTTTTATGGGGGTGCTGCAGGGGTGCAGGCTCATCTTGGGTTTCATCATCCCGGGCCTGGCGAAGCGGGACATACGCTTTACATTCTATTACTGCAGGAAGGCGCTCGCTGAGGTTTTCCGGCGTAACGGACAGGATAACAGATGACAGCAATTCTCGGATTGAACTGCTACAAGCACGATGCATCGGCTGCGCTCTTCATCGACGGAGTTCTTGTGGGGGCTTCGGAAGAGGAAAGATTCACAAGAAGGAAGCACGATGCGGAATATCCGGAAAAGGCTATTGGTTTCCTCCTTCGGGAGGCAGGGCTCAAGCCCTCTGATATTGACCACGTCGCCTTCTACATGGTTCCGGGAAAAATTCGCAGGGAATCCTTCAGGGCTTACCGTGGCTATATGTTCAAGCCCGGTGCGGTCAGATTCCTTCTGGGGCAGCTGCAGGGTTCCGCCAGAATGTCTTCGATCCCGGCGAAAATGCGGGGGCACCTCGGAGAGGGGTTCAAACCGAAGTTTCATTTCATAGACCACCATGAAGCCCATGCCTGGTCAGCCTGGCTCGGTGCCGGGTGCAGGGACGCCGCTGTCCTTACAATGGATGGCGCCGGCGAAATGCATTCCAGCCTTCTTGGTTCCATTTCCAGCCATGGCCTGGTGGAATATGCCAGAACCCACCTGCCCGCTTCACCGGGGCTCTTCTACTCCGCTGTTACATCCTTTCTCGGTTTCACCCCGGACAACGACGAATACAAGGTAATGGGTCTTTCCAGCTACGGAAAACCGGAATATCTCGATCTGTTCAGAAGGATAATCCGGGGAGAGAGTGGCCGGTTCGTTATCGATCACCGGTTGCTTGATGTTACCCGTGGAGTTCATCATTCGAATTTCAGCGGTGAGGTAATAGATATCATCGGTAAACCAAGGGATCCCGCGCAGGGGGAGCCGAACACCAGGCACGAGAACATAGCCGCAAGTGCCCAGAGGGCCCTGGAGGAGGCCGGGATGGCCGTTGTGAAGTACCTCAGGGCAAAAGCGAAGGAAGACCTTCTGGTGGTTTCCGGTGGAGTGGCATTGAATTGTGTGATGAACGGGCTTTTCGAGCGGGAGAGCGGCTTTTCCGAGGTCATTCCCTTCCCGGCTCCCAATGACGCAGGAACATCAGTGGGTGCCGCGGCGGCGGTTCACCGGATCGTTGCTCCCGACACGCCGCTGAAGCCTGTGGAGACAATGTATCTGGGGCCCGGCTATTCCAGGACCGATATAGATGAAGATCTTCGAATGGCTAAGCTTTATCCGGAAAAACCCGGGAAACTGGCCCAAAGGGTTGCTTCTCTTTTAGCCGAAGGGAAGGTGGTTGCCCTTTTCCAGGGCAGAATGGAGTTTGGCCCCAGGGCCCTTGGCAACCGTTCCATACTGGCCGATCCCCGGAGGCCGGAAATGAAGGATATCGTGAACAGCGTAGTCAAGCACCGCGAGGGTTTCAGACCCTTCGCTCCGGCATGCCTTGAAGAGGAAGCGGGCAGATATTTCCTGGGCTGCGGCAGTTCACCCCACATGATAAAGACATATCCCGTGGTGGAAGGAATGGCTGAAGTGATCCCGGCGGTGACCCATGTGGACAATACCGCAAGGGTACAGACGGTTTCCCGGGAAGATAACCCTTTTTATTATGATGTTATTCGAGCTTTCTTTGATATTACCGGGGTTGCTGTTATACTGAACACGTCGTTCAACATAAGGGGTGAGCCCATTGTGAACACTCCGGTCGATGCGGTAAGGTGTTTCTACGGAACGGGAATCGACGCCCTCGCAATGCCCCCATATCTGTTCATGAAGGAGAGCTCACCGGAAGAAAAGGACTGAAGTGAGCACTATACTCGGGCGGGGGACCGTCCTCTTCGTAGATGGCGATATGGAGCGTGCCTCCAGGCTCAGGGCCGAGGCATCGGCCTCGGTTACAACTGCACGGTGGAACACACGGCGAGAACCGCCCTCAGACGGGTAAAAAGCCGTGCTGTAAATGTGATAGTAGCCAGCGCCGAACTGACAGACCTTCACATGGACACCTTCCTGGAAGCCCTGTCCAGGGCGAATGTGGACTCCAGTGTGGTCATATACGGCAGGAACATCAGTGCCGCCGAGGCCATATCCTGGATGCGGGCCGGGGTGGTGGACATACTCCTTGACCCCTCCGACGGCGAAGCCTTCGGAATGCCCTGCAAACCTCCTTCGCCAGGTCTTCCCTCAAGCTGATCAACAGAGCATCAAGCTCCGGAGAGGCTGGCCGGAGTGAAAAGTCCGGTGGAGAAATGCTCTACAGAAGCAGGTCCATGACCGACCTGATGATAAAGGCCGCCCGGATAGCGCCGGTTAACACCACCGTGCTGCTGTCCGGTGAAAGTGGTACCGGCAAGGATGTCCTCGCCAGGGAGATACACGCCTCAGCAGGCGTCCGGGGAACTACATTGCCATTAACTGTGCCGCCATACCTGAAACCCTGCTGGAAAGCGAACTCTTCGGCCACGAACGTGGAGCCTTCACCGGAGCCGAAAGCCAGCGCCAGGGCAAATTCGAAGCCGCCGACCATGGCACCCTTCTGCTGGACGAGATAGGCGACATGCCTCCGGCAATACAGGCCAAACTCCTTAGGGTCCTGGAGGAGGAAAAGGTCACCAGGCTGGGGGCAACAGGCCAATACCAGTGGATGTGCGGGTGATTGCCGCCACGAACCGGGACTTGCTGGAGATGGTTCAGGATGGTTCCTTTCGGGAGGATCTCTATTACAGGCTCAAGGTCATCGAGCTCAATGTCCCGCCCCTGAGGGCAAGGAAGAGCGACATCCCCCTGCTTGCCATGGCCCTTCTGAGACAGTCAGCGGAAAGGCACCACCTTTCCATGCCCGAAGTGGAGCCCGAGGTAATTCAACGACTGAAAACATACCGGTGGCCGGGGAATGTAAGGCAACTTAAGAACATGATGGAAAGCCTTCTGATAACATCATCAGGAACCATAACCCTGGATGACCTCCCCCCGGAGTTGGAACGGGTCAAGGAAGACTACTGCAGCAGTCTTGAGCTCTGCCTTCCAATGGAACTCTCGGAAGTGGAGGAAGAGGTCGTTAAGAAAACCCTTGACCTTACCGGTGGCAACAGAACGAAAACCGCCTCGCTACTGGGGATAGGGAGAAGAACTCTTCAGCGAAAACTTGAATCATACGAATCAAAATAGAACGAACAGGAGGGGGATGGTATGAAAGTAGTCACACAACAGACCATCGGAGCCAAACAGGTCCTCTTTGCGGTGCTGGCGGTTGTGGTAATCGTCTGGACACTTGCGGGAGGGCCCTTTTACATCGTCGGTCCCGAGGAAGCGGGGGTGATACTCACCTTCGGGAGGTTCACCTCGGTGAACGGGCCGGGGTTTCACTTCAAGCTTCCCTGGCCTGTGCAGAACGTTATCAAGGCACCTGTGAACGTGGTCCAGAGGATCGAGATAGGTTTCAGATCCTATGAATCCGGTGGAACCACCCAGTATGTGGGGTTCTCCGACCCGGAAATGCTCCGCGAGGGGCAGATGCTCACCGGCGACGAGAACATCATAAACTGCTCGGTGATCGTTCAGTACAGGATCAACGATGTGGAAGCGTTCCTTTTTAATGTCCGCGATCCGGAATCCACCCTGCGGGACATCGCCGAAGCAAGCATCAGGCAGGTGATTGGGGACAACGCCGTGGACGCGGTGCTTACAACGGGGAAACTGGACATACAGACAAGAATTCAGCAGCAGGTCCAGGAAATGGTGTCCGATTACGGCATGGGTGTTCACATAGTGGCGGTTCAGCTGAAGGACGTCCAGCCCCCTGCCCAGGTCTCCGACGCCTTTAAGGACGTGGCCACCGCCAGAGAGGACATGCAGGCATACATCAACGAAGCCGAGGGTTACAGGAACCAGGTTATCCCCGAGCACGGGCAGACTCCGTTACCCTCGTTAACGAGGCCATGGGATACGCCACTGTCAGGATAAACAGGGCCCAGGGTGCCGCGGAAAGATTCACCGCGGTGGCCGCCGAATACTCGAAAAGCCCCGGCGTGACCTCCGCCAGGCTTCATCTTGAGATGCTTCAGAACGTGATGCAGGATGTAAGGCTCACAATAGTAGCCCAGGACGCCGGAGCCCTTACACACTACAACCTGGAAGGGGGTTCGCAATGAGAACTCCTCCTAAGTTCAAGGGTTGCCTGACCGGTGTGGTGGTCCTTTTCGCCCTGCTGGTATTCTTCGGGGCCTTTTTCACCGTTAAGGAAACCGAACAGGCGGTTATTCTCCAGCTGGGCAGGCCGGTCAGGGTAATAATCGGAAACAGAACGGAAGCAGAGATGGCGGAACTTGAGGCATGGATGACGGAGAACGCCCCGGGAGTTTCCCTCAGTTCCGGTGCCGGACTCTACTTCAAGATCCCCTTCCTTCAGCAGCTCCGGTCTTCGACGACAGGCTTCTGGAATACGATGACGCTCCCTCCGATGTGGTGACCCGTGACAAGAAACACCTCCAGGTGGACTGCTATGCCAGGTGGAGGATAGAAAACCCGCTTCTGTTCCTTCAGAGCGTCCAGACAGAATCCGCCGCCATGTCCCGTCTCGACGACGTGATCTACTCCGTTCTCAGGCAGGAGATAGGGCAGAGCGACCTGATACACATCGTCCGTAACACCAACGATCCAGTTGGTCTGGGAGAGTATGTAACCCTTGTTAACAGTGTTACTTACTCCCAGACAGGGGAAGAACAGATAGTGATGACCGGAACCGGCGAGATAGTCGAGGTCATCAGACTGGTAAGGGTTCCCGAGGGCCAGGGTCGCGAGGCCCTTCTGACCAGGGTAACGGAGAAGACCCGGGAGCTCACCGATCAGTATGGCATCCATCTGGTGGATGTAAGGATCAAGAGGGCTGACCTTCCGGCGGCGAATCAGCAGGCGGTATTCGCCAGGATGCAGGCCGAGAGAAACCGTATTTCGACCAGGTACAGGGCAGAGGGCCACCGAATGGCCCAGGCCATACTGGCTGAAACCGATCTCCGGGTGGACAGCATATACTCCGCCGCGGAAATGAACTCCCTGAGGATCAGGGGATACGCCGACAGCTCCGCCGCCGCCACCTATGCCGCGGCCTACGAGGCTACCCCGATTTCTACAGGTTCATGCAGTCCATGGAAACCCTGGAGACCATCATAGGAAGCGATGACGAACTGGTTCTCAGCACCGACGGCATCTTCGCCTACTTCACCTCCAGGGCCGGCGACATGCGGTGAACCATCTCCTTCTCACCGGTGCCACAGGCGCCTGGGAAGAACGGTCCAACGGGTATTTACACCGACATGGGTCATTCACCCCCGCTCCAGGAGCGGGGGTGACGACCTCAGGACCGCTTCACCCGGGGATGTTGTTCCTGAAGAGGCCGACTTTGTCCTGAACTGCGCCGCTATGTCCTCCAGAGGCGGCTGTTCCCGTGACTCCTTCTCCGCCTACGCTCTGAACACCAGATGGCCCGCCAGACTGGCCGGGTTCTGCGCCGCCAGCAACCGCAGGCTGGTACACATATCCACCGATCTGGTCTATTCCGGGGGGATCCCACCCTACAAGCCCCGTTCACCGGCGGTGCCAAGGTCCCTCTACGGATGGACCAAACTGCTGGGAGACCGGGCAGTCCTTTCCCGGGCCCCCTCAGCCTGCGTTGTAAGGACCTCGGTTCTCATCGGCACAGCCGGTGCCCCAACCCCCACCTTCACCGAGGACATCCTTTCCGGCAGGGCCACCACCTTCCATGTTGACAGCTTCCGCAATCACACCGACATCGATGCCCTTGCCTCCTACCTGGAGGGCTGCCTTCTCTCTTCCTCCCGGGCCTTGTCATCGCCGCCGCCCCTACTCCACCTCCCGTGCCGCCTACGCCTACTCCCTCCTTCACAGGACATCAACCTTGCCTTCTCCTCCGAGGCGATCTCACCCTGAAGCCATCCGTAAACTTGACAAATAACTGATTGTGTCGGTTACTCCTTATAGAGATCTTTTTCTCAGGCAAAGAACAAGGAGGAGCCAATGCCCTATGGAAGACGATATGACTGGCCGGGGGCCCTTCACCACGTAATGTCAAGGGGGGTTAACGGAATGGAAATACTGAAAAAACAATCCCACAAAACGGAGTTCATCCATCTGATGAACCGCTATCTACCCGATGCCGGTTTAAAAGTGCATGCATGGGCACTTATGAACAACCACTTTCATCTGCTCACAGAAACCGGGGATGTTCCCTTGAGTGCGGTTATGCACCGTCTTTTAACCTCGTGGTCCAAACGGTACAACTTCCTGGAAGAGCGCCAGGGCCGTGTGTTTCAGAACAGGTTCAAGTCCATACTCATAGATAAGGAGAGCTACTACTTTACAGTAATCGCCTATATAAACCTGAATCCCCTCAGGTCCGGCTATGTGGAAAATGAAAATGATCTTGGGGCCTATCCCTTCGGCGGACATTCTTACAGCGAAGGGGCCAGGAAGAGGTTCAAATGGGAATACGATATCCATTCCGACAGAGACTATTCAAAGCAATACAGGAAATCCGTTCTCAGGCAGAAGCTTAAACTGGATGAAACATTCTCTGCTAACACCACCAGCGTGCTTTCCAGGACAGGGTTGAAAAGGGCCCGGCTTTCGACGATGACCATGTGGAAATTCTCGGGGAGAACGCCTACGCCCTGGATGTGGTGAGATCATCCTCAGACAGAAGGCTTCAACCACTCAGAAACAGGCATGAACAGCACAAAATGGCTGAAGCCGCCCTGGGAAAGGTTCAGAAGATCTTTGACCTCCCCCTTCCCGTTATCATGGGCCGAAGCCGCTGCGGCAAAGCTTATCAGGCCAGAAGAATGCTTATCAACTACCTCATTCTCTTTTGTGGGTTCAGCTATTCCGATGCGGCAAGGTATCTTGGAAGAACCCGCCAGGCGGTGGCGCATACCTTCAAAAAAGGGACAAATGGTATCATGCTTAATGCGTTGCAGCAGAAGTGAATACGCAATCTATTTGTCAAATTTACGGATGGCTTTAAGGTGCTGGCCTGTGTATGAGTGTTCTTTCTCCGCTATTTCTTCCGGGGTACCGGTGGCTATTATTTCTCCGCCGCCGTCGCCTCCGTCGGGGCCAAGGTCTATCACCCAGTCGGCGTTGGCTATCACATCGCTGTTGTGCTCTATCACAACCACTGTATTCCCGGCGGTTACCAGGCGGTCAAGGACCTTCAGGAGCTTATTGACATCGTGGGGTGAAGGCCTGTGGTGGGTTCGTCAAGGATGTACATGGTATGTGATGTGGAGGGTCTGGAGAGTTCCTTGGCCAGCTTTACCCTCTGGGCCTCCCCGCCGGAAAGGGTAGGAGCGGGTTGGCCCAGCTGCATGTAGCCAAGACCCACCTCGTGGACCACCTTCAGAGTGGAATAAATAGAAGGTATCCGCTCGAAAAGCTCCATGGCGTTCTCGACGGTCATGTTCAGAACTTCGGAGATGTTCTTTTCCCTGAACCTGATCTTAAGCGTTTCCCTGTTGAAACGGTGCCCCTGGCAGGTTTCACACTCAATGAAAACATCGGGCAGGAAGTGCATTTCTATGCGCTTGACACCGGCGCCGCGGCAGTCTTCGCATCTACCGCCCTTGACGTTGAAGCTGAACCTGCCCGGCTTGTAACCCCTTATCCTTGATTCAGGAAGTTCTGCAAAGAGATTCCTTATGTCGTCAAAGACCTTGGTGTAGGTTGCCGGGTTGGATCGGGGTGTTCTCCCAATGGGATCCTGGGAGATGTTGATGATCTTATCTATGTGCTGCAGACCCTCGATATCGGCGTAGGGCCCCGGTTTCAGCCTTGAGGCTCCACCTATGAGCCTTGAAACCGCCGGGTAGAGAGTCTGGCCTATCAGGGAGCTTTTCCCTGAACCGGATACTCCGGACACCGCCACAAGCCTTCCCAGGGGGATGTGCAGGTCTACGGATTTCAGGTTGTGAAGCGAAGCTCCCTTGAGGGAGAGGACAGGGGACTTCTTCCTTCGAGGTTTACCCAGCCTGATTATCTCAAGCCTTCCCGAGAGATATCCTCCGGTAATGGAAAGGGGATCCTCCATTATCTCGGTGGGGGTTCCCTGGGAGACCAGTTCACCTCCGTGGGACCCGGCCCCGGGCCGAAGTCTATGATATGATCGGCGCTCATAAGTGTGTCGGTGTCATGCTCTACTATTATTACGGTGTTCCCGATGTTCCGCAGGTGCTCCAGGGTTTTCAGCAGCCTGGCATTGTCCCTGGGGTGGAGGCCCACGGTTGGCTCATCAAGGACGTAGAGTACACCGGTGAGGCCGCTGCCTATCTGGCTGGCAAGCCTTATCCTCTGGGCCTCTCCGCCGGAGAGGGAGGGAGCCGCCCGGTTCAGCGTGAGATAGTGCAGGCCCACATTGCGCAGAAAGCCCAGTCTGGCGGTTATCTCCTTCAGAAGACGGTGGGCGATGCTTTCCTGGTAGTCGGTGAGTTCCACCGTGCTGAAAAAATTCAGCGCGTCTCCCACGGTCATGTCGGAGATCTCCTGAATGCCCTTTCCTCCGATGAGAACCGCCCTGGCCTCCTCCCTGACCCTTGTTCCCTGACATTGATCACAGGTGTATTTCCTGAAGAACCTTTCATAGTACTTGCGCATGTCGTCGCTGCCGGTCTGATGGTAGAGCCTCTCGATGCGGTTCACTACCCCTTCGAAGGGACCGTTCCAGGCGCCTGAGGAGTTCGAGGTCTTCCAGTTGATCTTGAATGCCTTTTCGCCGGAACCGTAAAGAATGGTCCTCCGTACCTCTTCGGGCAGCCTGGTCCATGGTGTGTCAAGGTTGAAGTTCATTTCCAGGCTGAGGGTGCGGAGGGAAGCGGATACCCATCCCTGTGGTATTCCCCAGGGCACTATGGCACCAGCTTTTATGGACATTCCCTGCCGTGGCACGATGAGATCGGGATCGACCTTCAGCGTATAGCCCAGGCTGAGCAGGCGGGGCACATACCAAGTGGATTATTGAAACTGAAGAGCTGGGGGGACATTTCCGGCAGACTTATGCCGCAGTGGACACAGGCATTGTGTTCACTCATCAGGGTGGTTTCGCCGGTATCGGCATTAATCACCGCAATAACTCCATCTCCCAGTTTGGAAGCCGTTTCAATGGAATCGTTAAGCCTGCTTTCGAGGACATCCCCCGCCACCAGTCTGTCCACAACCACGGAAAGTGAATTGCGTTTCTTCTTATCAAGGTGTTTTAGCTGGTCTATCTCCATCAGCTCACCGTTGAGGATAACCCTTACGAAACCCTTCTCCCGGATCTCGGAGATAAGGTCTTCGTGTGAACCCTTCCGGTTGGTGAGTACAGGAGCTGTGATGTAGAGCCTGGTTCCCCCGGGCATGGCCAGGACCTTGTCGGTCATCTGCTGTGTTGTCTGGGTGGTGACCGCCCGTCCGCAGGAGGGGCAATGGGGTTCGCCTGCCCTCGCCCAGAGGACACGGAGATAGTCCGCTATCTCTGTTACGGTGCCCACGGTGGAGCGGGGATTGTGGCTTACGGTTTTCTGTTCGATGGAAATGGCGGGAGAAAGCCCTTCGATGGAATCGAAGTCGGGTTTTTCCATCTGACCGAGGAACTGACGGGCATAGGAGGAGAGTGACTCTATGTAACGCCTCTGCCCCTCAGCGTAGAGGGTATCGAAGGCGAAGGAGCTTTTCCCCGAGCCTGAAACCCCCGAGCACACCACGATGGCGTCCTTGGGAATTTCCAGCGATACCTCTTTAAGATTGTGCTCTCTGGCTCCTCTGACCGTAATCTTTCCAGCGGACATTTTCCTCCAGCCGTTGAAATTTAGCCCTTAATATAATGGGAATGGGAATTTCCATGCATGTGTGTGCCACAATAGCACCTTTGTACGGGCCTTCACTGGGAAAATGGAGATAGGCAAGACGCAAAGCATTGTATGGCATGCCAATAGGCGAAATGAACCCAATGGCAAGACATTTGCTTAGAAGATAAATGCGATAAGTGAAATCGCCGATTTGAAACAAATGAATAAATATAAATGACAATAATATTGAAGGAGGTAGATAATGGGAAAGGTAATAGGAATCGACCTGGGTACAACGAACTCCTGCGTCGCCGTCATGGAAGGTGGTGAGCCGGTTGTTATACCCAACGCCGAGGGCACCAGGACCACCCCTTCAGTGGTGGCCTTCACCGACAGCGGAGAGAGGCACATTGGCGTTGTTGCAAGGCGTCAGGCCGTGGCAAACCCCGGTAAAACGGTGTTCTCCATAAAGAGATTCATGGGTATGCACTTCTCCGAGGCTGAGAAGGAGATAAAACGGGTTCCCTTCAAGGTGGTCGAGGGCAAGAACAGTGACGCATGGGTGGAGGTTTCCGGAAAGAAGTACTCCCCACCGGAGATAAGCGCCATGATCCTGCAGAAAATGAAGAAGACCGCGGAAGACTATCTGGGAGAGAAGGTAACCCAGGCAGTGATCACCGTTCCGGCATACTTCAATGACAGTCAGAGGCAGGCAACGAAGGATGCCGGCAGAATAGCGGGGCTTGAGGTTCTGCGAATTGTGAACGAGCCAACCGCCGCTGCCCTTGCATACGGTCTCGACAAGGAGAAGGGCAATACCACCATAGCGGTCTACGACCTTGGCGGAGGAACCTTCGACATATCCGTACTGGACATAGGCGACGGCGTTTTCGAGGTAAAATCCACCAATGGCGATACCCATCTGGGTGGCGACGATTTCGATCAGGTGATCATGGACTGGATGGTGGACGAGTTCAAGAAGCAGCAGGGTATCGATCTTTCAAAGGACCAGATGGCGGTTCAGAGGCTGAAGGAAGCCGCGGAAAAGCGAAGTGTGAGCTTTCAACCACCATGAGCACCGACATAAGCCTTCCCTTTGTTACCGCCGATGCTTCTGGCCCCAAGCACCTTAACATGAACCTCTCCAGGGCGAAGTTCGAACAGCTGGCGGGACCGCTGGTGGAAAAACGGTTCAGCCCTGTCTGAACGCTCTGAAGGACGCCAGGGTAAAACCTGAGGACATAAGCGAGGTCATCCTGGTGGGTGGCATGACAAGAATGCCCCTGGTTCAGCAGAAGGTTACCGAGATATTCAAGAGGGAACCCCACAAGGGAGTAAACCCCGATGAGGTGGTTGCCATCGGCGCCGCCATCCAGGCGGGTGTTCTCAGCGGCGACATAAAGGATGTCCTGCTTCTGGACGTTACTCCCCTCACCCTCGGTATAGAGACTTTGGGAGCCGTTTTTACGCCTATAATTGAACGCAATACTACTGTTCCAACGAAGAAGAGCCAGATATTCAGCACAGCCGCAGACAATCAGACCAGTGTTGAGATCCATGTTCTTCAGGGTGAGAGAAAGATGGCTGCGGACAACAGAACCCTGGGCAGATTTACCCTTGAGGGAATCCCGCCGGCTCCCAGGGGTCTTCCCCAGATAGAGGTCGAGTTCGACATCGACGCAAATGGGATCGTTCATGTATCCGCAAAGGACAAGGCCACCGGAAAGGAACAGAAGATCCGCATCGAGTCCTCCAGCGGTCTTTCCGAGGGGGATATCGACCAGATGGTCAAGGATGCCGAACTCCACGCCGAGGAGGACGAGAAGAAAAAGGCCTCCGTGGAAACCCGTAACAAGGGTGAGAATCTTACCTACCAGGTGGAGAAGCAGATCGCCGAAATGGGCGACAAGCTCGACCCGGCGGACAAGGCTAAGCTCGAGGAAGCCATTTCCTCCACGAGAACGGCCCTTGAGGGAGATGATGATACTGCTGTATCCGCAAAGGTGGAGGAACTGGAGAAGACATGGCAGGAAGTTGGTGCCAGGTTCTACCAGCAGCACGGGGAACAGGCCAGCGCCCTGGACAGGAAGGGGAACACCAGGCCACCGATAACGATCAGGGCGGAGACACAGTCGACGCCGACTTCGAAGTGGTGGATGACTGATGCGAGACCCCAGAAGAAAAGCGAAAGCCGAAGGCAGAGGCGGGCGGGGTGAACAACCCCGCCGTCCCCGGCCAGACGAAGAGGAAATCCTTCATGAAGAACCGGCTGAGCAGCCCGAAGAGCCTGATAAGGAAGCTGCTGCGGACGGAAACGAGGACAGCTCGAAAAAGGAAGACGACATCCTTGAAAGATATCAGCGTCTCGCGGCGGAGTTCGACAACTACAGGAAGCGTCAGGCCAGGGATTTCAACAGGCTCATTGATCAGGGCCGGCGAAACCTGGTCAAGGAGCTTATCACCGTGCTGGACAATTTTGATCGAGCCAGGGCCACCGCCCAGGGAGAACATTCCGACAAGGAGATAGTCGATGGCATAATGCAGACCTCCGAACAGCTGAAGAGCATCCTGAAAAAGGAGGGACTTGAGGAGGTTGCCACTGAACCGGGTGATCCCTTCGACCCCAATGTACACGAGGCCATGTTCGCTGAAGACATCGAAGAAGGCGATGTGGACATCATTCTGGAGGTTTATCAGAAGGCATACAGATACGGTCAGGATCTCATCAGACCGGCAATGGTGAAGGTCGGAAGGATCTCCGGGAAGAATGGGGGCTGATGTTCTTTGAGCAAAGACCTTTACGAAATCCTTGGAGTAGATGAGAACGCCACCGCCGAGGAACTGAGGAAAGCCTACAGGGATCTGGCCAAGAAGAACCACCCCGATGCCAACCGGAGTGATCCCCAGGCGGAGGAGAGGTTCAAGGCCATCTCCGATGCATACGACATACTTGGAAACCCTGAAAAGAGGGAGAAGTATGATCAGATGCGCCAGGGTGGACACGATCCCTTCGCAGGTGCGGCGGGAACCGCTGAGTTCTCCGACCTGAGCGACATTCTGCGGTCCATGTTCGGCGGCGGAGGGATGGATCCCTTCGGCTCCATGGGGCCAAGGGGGCAGGAAACGGTCCGCCTGGAGGTTGAGATCCCCTTCGTTACCGCCGCCAGGGGCGGCACTGTGGACAGGGTCATAAACCTTCCTGTGCAGTGTCAGCAGTGCAGTGGCGCCGGAGGTAGCGGAAAGGAAACATGCGCCAGTTGCGGTGGTTCCGGAAGGGTTTCCTCCGGAGGAGGTTTTTTCTCTTCGGTACATCCCTGCGCCAACTGCGGTGGCCGGGGTTACACCTTCAGGAACACATGCTCAACCTGCAGGGGTACGGGCAAGGTTCAGAGCCGGGAGAAGATCTCCCTTCGAATACCCGGGGGCTCATCCGAGGGCACTGTTCTTCGGGCCACCATAAAGGGCACGGTTGTAATGGTTCACCTTAAGGTAAAACCCGACAGGTTCTTTAAAAGACAGGGGAAGGATATTCTCTGCCGCGTGGCCGTATCGGCGGCACAGGCCGTACTTGGGGCCACGGTCATGGTAAGGACCCTGGACGGCCGGGTGAAACTGAAGGTTCCCGGAGGAACCCAGCCCGGTTCGGTTCTTCGACTTCGGGGCAGGGGAGTAGAGCAGAACGGCCTGAAGGGCGATCAGCTGGTAACCATCGATGTAAAACTACCGGAGAAGCTTACTGACGAACAGAAGCGTATCTGGGAGAAGGTCAGGGATAGCGCTTCCTGACAGGATGGGGTTAAATTGAACTATGCATATCTGATACTGGTTGTGGCGGGGCTGGCCCTTTCCATAACAGGATTCGTCAGGAACGGGAAAACCGAAGGCACCAGCCTTGGGCCGGCTGTTCTCTTTCTTCTTGGCATGATATCCCTCGCAATGGGGATACTGCTTACCAGTGTTCCGGGATTCTTCTCGGGCTGAACCGATCCTATTCCACGAACCCCAGTCTTTTCAGTTTCGTGTGGAATGAATCCAGCAGGGGGTCGTCGGGATGGTTCCTTACGGCCTCCGCCACCATCTTTCCCGCCTCTTCAAAGCGGTCGTCCTTCACCGCCGCCCTTATCCTGTCCGCCCAGAGCATTGCCCCGGCATCGGGGATCACCGCATCATCCGGGTCTTCAGCCTCTTCCTGTTCATCGGAGGAACTCCGGGGAGAGGTGTCCGTATCCTCGAGCATGGATAGAAGGCCATGGAGACCAGGGGCCTCGGGCATAAGTTCGAAGGCCTTTCTGGAGGCGGCGACTGCCTTTGGGAGGTCACCCTCCTCGAGCTTTTTCAAACCTATCTTGACAAGGTTAGCCGCTCTGATCTCATTTTTCAGGAGGGTGAGTTTTTCCTCTACCGCCGGGTCATCCGGGAAGAGCCGGGCAGCCTTCTTTAGATACGCAAGTGCTTTGGCGTCGTCTCCCGAGGCCAAAGCCTGATCGGAAAGCCTGAACGCTTTTTCGAGTTTTGGATCCATATCTTCAGCTTCTGTCCTTTCAAATGAGGGCGGGCGGTCCTTATGGCTATTCTGGTTTATATCAAATCCGTCGGGATGGTCTTCGGAGGTTTCCATGCTCAGTATTACTTCCGTTATTATCATCTCGCCGGGATCCTCCTCCAGGGCCTTCTTCACGCACTGAAGGGCTTCTTCCCTGTTGCCCTTTTCAAGGTTTCCCCTGGCCTGCCTGAGAAGGGTCTCAACTCGGTCTTTCATCATTCAGGAACTACTCCAGCCTGCAGATGTTATATGATTCCAGCGAAATACGGCCCGTGCCGTAAGTGGTAACACTCAACGGCTCCGTTTCAATATAATTCTCAGCACGAAACTGAGTAACCCCTCTATGGAATAACCGGGAAAGGGAAGCTATGTCCATTAAAGATTTTTTCCAACGCCTGAGGCCGGCTCCAAGAATGGAAGCAGTTTCCCGGGGCCCCGTGGAACTGGTGGACCTTTCCCTTCGGGATGGCCAGCAATCCATGCTCGCCACCAGAATGTCCACCGGGCAGGTTCTGGAACTGATGCCCCTGATAATGGATACAGGAGTTCGTCTCCTGGAGGTCTGGGGCGGAGCAACCCTCGACAGCGCAATGCGATATCTGAATGAAAGCCCCTTTGAGCGCCTGATGAAAATGCGGGATCTCGCCAAACCCTACCATTCCGGCCTGAGGGCACTCTCAAGGGGACAGAACCTGTTTGGATATGATCCCTATCCCGATGACATCGTCAGGGATTTCAACAGGGAAGCGGTGAAGGCCGGAGTTACGGTAATGAGGATATTTGACGCCCTGAACTACACCCCCAATTTCAGGGCGGCCCTCGACGGGGTTAAAGAGGCCGGAGGCACCTTCGATGCCGCGGTGTGCTACACCACCGGGGAACCCTACGATGTGGACCACTTCGTAAAGAAAGCCCTGGAACTTGAAAAGATGGGGGCACACATGATCACCGACAAGGACATGGCCGGGCTGAAGTCTCCCGGGGATGCCTGGGAATACTACTCCGCCCTTAAGAAGGAGCTTTCCGTGCCGGTGGTTTCCCACACCCACTGTACCCCGGGGTATGGGCACATCAGCGCTCTGATCGCCCTTCTTGCTGGAGTTGATAAGATCGATGCCGCCTTCCTGCCCCTGGCAGGTGGTTCCTCACATCCATCCATAGAGATCATTTCCGTTTTCGCTGAAATCCTTGGGATCGAAACCGGTCTGGACCTTTCGGACAAGGCTCTGAAACCCATTCATGAGACCATGGCAAGGGTAGTGCAGGATGTGGAAAAGAAGTTCGAACTCAAGGTGCACCATTCGGTTGGCCCGGAAGGGAGAAGCTTCTCCCGATGGCGGAAGAGATAATCGGTTACCTGGCAAAGGGAAAAATAGACAGAGCCCTGGAGGCCACCCACGCAATGGAACGGGCCTGCGGTTTTCCTCCACCTAACATCGAGGTACTCAACGCCCAGATACCCGGCGGCATGTATTCCAACTTCGTCAACCAGCTTGCCCGGGACAACAAATCGGAATATCTCGACAGGCCCTGGAGGCGGTGCAGTCCGTAAGGCAGAAGGCGGGCTGGTGTCCCCTTGTGACCCCAACCTCCCAGATCGTTGGAGTTAAGGCCTACTTCACAGCCCTGGGGAAATCCGCCAACCCGGTTCAGTATTTCAACCTGATAGCAGGTTACTACGGAAAGACCCCCTTTCCCATCGACCCGGATTACAGGGAAAAGGTCTGCGGATTCAGGGAAGAGCGTGAATACGACTCATCGGACTTCAAAAGAGAGATCCCCCTGGCTTCGGGAACCGAGCTGCCCCTGGCAAAGACCACCCACGAAAAGCTTCTTTATTACCTGTTCCCTGACAGTTCAGGAAAAAGCTATCTGGATGGCCTTAGACAGGCCGAGTGGAGGGAAATAGCAGAGGAACGGGAAGCTCAGAAGGAGAAGGAGAAAAGGGCAAAGCAGGAGGAGCTTAAGAAGAATTCCCTTGTTAATCGGTATGCCGACGACATGAGTTCCCTCTCCGAGGGTCTTTCCCGTGCGGTTTCCAACGGGGGCACCCAGGAGGGGAACTGACAGACCACCCTTTTGCTTCATCCCGGGTTTTTGCTATATTTGATATGTGGATTGATTTGAGGTTTATTGCAACCACACTAAAAAAAGTGCTAAAAAGCCGTCAGCCAAAAGCCTCGGGCCGTCGGACGACGGCCTTTTTCTGTACTGCAAAGAGGAAATGGAGATACCATGAGACAGCTGTTCACCAGCGAATCGGTTTCGGAAGGGCACCCCGATAAGGTTTGCGATCAGATATCAGACGCCATTCTCGACGCCCACCTCAGGCTGGACCCGGGGGCCCATGTGGCCTGTGAAACCCTTGTCACCACCAACTTCTGCGTGCTTGCCGGCGAGGTAAAGGCCAACGGAAAAGTTGATTACGAGGCGGTTGCCAGGGAAACCATAAAGGACATTGGTTATACCCTTCCCGAAATCGGTTTTCACTTCCAGCAGAATGAATACATCAACCGGATCCACTCCCAGTCCCAGGACATCGACCATGGCGTGGTAAGCAATCAGGCGCCGGTGACCAGGGTCTCATGTTCGGCTACGCCTGCAACGAAACAAAGGCCTTCATGCCCTATCCCATACACCTTTCACATCGCCTCCTCGAGAAGCTGAGCGAAGTGCGCAGGTCTGGAAAGCTCCCCTGGGCCAGACCGGACGCTAAGAGCCAGGTAACAGTGGAGTACGAGAACGGTAATCCTGCGGGCATTTCCGAGATCCTCATGTCCGTTCACCACTCCGAGGACATCGGCAACCAGCAGATGGAAAAGGAGATCAGGGAGAAGGTCATCGAACCGGTCCTGGAACGTTTCATTCCACACCTCGAGTGGAGCGGAGAGCTGCTCTACAATCCTTCCGGCAGGTTCGTGATAGGAGGACCCGACGGCGACACTGGCCTTACCGGCAGGAAGATCATCGTGGATACCTATGGAGGTATGGGCCGGCACGGAGGCGGGGCCTTCAGCGGAAAAGACTCCACAAAGGTTGATAGAAGCGCGGCCTACATGGCCCGTTACATAGCAAAGAACATCGTTGCCTCGGGCATTTCCGACCGGTGTGAAATACAGCTGGCCTACGCCATAGGCAGGGCCGATCCCGTCAGCGTAAGGATAGACACCTTCGGTACCGAAAGGTCGGGAACGTTTCCGATATAGTCTCGGTGGTAAGGGAGATCTTCCCGCTCAGACCATACCAGATCATCGATTACCTGGGGCTTCAGAGGGGTATTTTCAGGAAGACGGCGGCCTTCGGCCACTTCGGAAGGATCCCCGGCGAAGACGGCAGTTTCAGCTGGGAGAGAACCGACAAGGCAGAAGAGCTTGCCTCGAAGCTTCTGAAGTAGGGGGATAAATGGTCCTCGTGACCTTCTCTCTTGTGCTTCTTGCCCTGTCGGGCAACACCGACATCGACAGTCTCGACGCCAGGCTTGCCAGGACCAGGCTCTATCTGGACGAGCTGGAAGCCCGCCAGGCCACAAGCGAGGAGATCCTTCTTGGAATTCACGAGCATCTTGCTGCTGCCAGGGATTACTACAACCAGCTTGCCGCCAGGGAAGTGGTCCTCACAATGGATATCCGCAGGCTGGACCAGAGATGGTTCCTCACCGATTCCGCCCGGGCGGAACTTGAGTCCGGTGTAGAGGACTACATAATGTTCCTCTACTCCCGAAGGAAACTGATAGGCCCCGCGGTGCTTTTCGCCCCGGGAGGCTGAACACCTACCTGAGGCGAATGGCCATGATAAACCACATGGCTGGAATAGCCGTAGAGCGAATAGAGTACCTGGAACAGTCCGGAGATTCACTGGCCCGTTACCGGGACTCACTGGAAACCCTCGCGGAAAACGTGAGGGGTCTTCGCATGACCATGGAGGAGGTTCAGCAGCGAATCTACCGGGAGGAGGAGAGGCAGATCACACTGAGGCAGTCGCTCCAGGACCAGATAGCCGCGGCAAGGGATTCCGCCGCCGCTATGGAGCAGCGCAGACAGCAGCTGTCTGCCTTTGTCTCCACCCTTCGAACCGGCGTTTCAACACCGGTTCAGGATGTGTCCGAAACCGCCTACCTTGCGTCCCGTTCAGGGTCTGTACCCTGGCCTTTGCAGGGAACCATAGTCAGATACTTCGGAGCGGAGACCGACCCGGTTTACGGAACGGAAACAGTTAGCGACGGTATTTCCATAGCAGCACCGGGAACAGGGGCTGCGGTGTCGGCCATAGGGCCGGGAACCGTTCTTTACGCCGAGCAGTTCCTGAACATGGGCAGAATGGTGGTCCTTGACCACAAAGACGGCTATTACACCGTTTATGCCCATCTTGGTTCGCTGGACGTCACCAGGGGCCAGGAACTGGAGACCGGCTCCAGGATAGGCTCTACCGGCCCCCTTCCGGGAGGCAGGTCCGGCTGCTATCTCGAGATAAGAAGGGCCGGTAGGCCGGTGGATCCCATGGGGATACTCCAGCAGGGAGGGCTATGAAACCGTTCTCATCCATTTTGGGCCAGCCACAGGCCGTTGGCGTTCTTACCGCTGCGGTTAAGAGCGGCAGGCTCGCCCATGCATACATTCTGGCTGGACCCGAGGGAAGCGGCAGACTCACCGCTGCCCTGGACCTTGCCAGGATCCAGATGTGCCGGGAGGAGGAGGGTTTTTGCGGGAAATGCAGCCACTGTCTTCAGATCGACAGCTTTTCCCATCCCGATGTACGGATTACCCTTCCCGGCTGAAGGCCACCGGCCCGGAGGATGAAGCTGCACTGTTCAGGGCAAGGGCCAGTGACGGCATCACGCCGCTGAGGGTCCAGGGAAACGCATACATTTCCATTGAACAGATCAGGGAACTGGAGAGGAGGCTTTCCAGAAAGTCATTCGAGGGAAGGGGCTATGTGGAGATAATCCCAGGTGCGCATCTTATGCGCCGGGAGGCGGCCAACGCCATGCTGAAGACCCTCGAGGAGCCACCCGCCGGTACACTCATCATCCTTATCACATCCGCCCTGTCCAGTCTCCTTCCAACTGTGCGATCCAGGGCCCACACCATAAGGTTCGGAAGGCTCACCAGGAAAACGGTTGAACAGGTCCTTCTGAAAAGGGGAATAGAACAGGAACGGGCATCGAAGCTTGCCATGTTCGCCGGCGGCTGCCCCGGGAGAGCCCTGGAGCTGAGCAGCACCAATCTCGAAGAACCGAAGGAAGCCCAGAAAATATTCACGGCACTGGTGGCCGGGGAGCTTACTCCCATCGCCTCGGCATCCCTTGCCGCCGAGAAGGCCAGACAGCTGGGGAGGGAGGGAATGGCCGGTCTCTGTGAAGACCTTGCCTCCCTTGCCCATGACACAAGGAGGAGCCTGTGCGGGGGGGAACCCCTGGAAAGGGATACCCTTCCGGACATAGCCGATGCCGATGATAGTATGTTAGAGGCCCTTGTGGACCATATGCGAATATGCGGTAACAGAATAAAGGCAAATGTATCGCCGGCCATGGCAATGGCATCGGCACTGGCGGCGGTGGCGGAAAAGGTTAGAAAACAATGAATGGATATAAAGGGACACCGGCTGACAGACAGCCCCTGGAGATACTTCAGCTTTCCTTCAAATCCCGAAGACTGGCGTATTACAGGAACAACTCACCGGTCCCGGTGGACATGGGGCTTTCGCCGTGGTTTCCGTGGACAGGGGGAGGACATGGGCCGGGTTGTGGCGAAGAGAACCCCCGGCGATGTGGTTCCCGAAGAGATAGAGGGCAGTTTTCTTCGGCTTCCCACCAGGGAAGACAATGAGCTTTTTGAAAGCAACAGAGAGTTCGCCGGACAGGTGCTGGACCACTGCAAGAAGCGGATTCAGGTGAGGAACCTCGATATGAGGCTCACCGACTGCGAGGTGCAGCTGGACAGAAACCGTATCAGGATTTTCTTCACCGCTGACCAGAGAACGGATTTCAGGGGTCTCGTACGGGATATGGCCTCCACCTTCAGGGCAAGGATAGAAATGCGTCAAATCGGCGTGAGGGATGACGCAAAACACAAGGACGGCGTTGGTATCTGCGGCAGGAGGCTCTGCTGTGCCGGGTTCCTTGACGATTTCAAATCCGTAACCCTCAAGTCCGTGCGGGATCAGGGGCTGAGCCCCAACCCCACTAAGGTTTCCGGAGCCTGCAGCCGGCTTATGTGCTGCCTGGAATACGAAACGGAACTCTACCGCAGGGCGGCGAAGACATTTCCCCGGGAGGGTTCAAGACTGAAGCTGGCCGGTGAACAGGTGCTTGTTAAGAAATGCGATATCTTTCTGGATAACGTTCACCTTCTTACCGAGGACAACAGGGAAGAGATCATCCACATAGAAGAGTTTCACAGAAGGCGGACAATGCCCCAGGATGCCATACCCGAGCCCCCCGCAGGAAGGAACCCGCCAGGGAGCCTGTTCCGCCGAAGATACAGGAGGAGACAAAGGCCGGTGATGAAAAGAAGCCCTCGAAGAAGAAGGGCAAGGGCAGACGCCGGCATCGCAGGAAGAAGAGCAGCAGTACAGAGAGGAAAAGCTGATGTCACGATATATGGTAACCAGCGCACTTCCCTACGCCAACGGACCCCTTCACCTCGGTCACCTGGCCGGGGCCTACCTTCCGGCGGACATTTACGTGAGATTCATGCGGCTCAGGGGGCATCATGTGCTTTTCTGCTCAGGAACCGACGAGCACGGTGTTCCCATAACCATCACCGCGGAAAAGATGGGGCTCACTCCAATGCAGGTGGTGGACCGGTTCCATGATGTGATAGCCGAAGACTTCCGCAGGTTCGGCATCGATTTCGACAACTTTTCCAGGACCACCAGGCCGGAGCACATCCAGTTCGCCCAGAGCATTTTCCTTGAGCTGCTGGACAAGGGCCACATAGTTCCCAGGGACATGAAACAGCTTTACTGCCCGGACTGCGAAAGGTATCTCCCGGACAGGTACATAAACGGAACCTGCCCGAAGTGCGGTTCTGAGGATGCAAGGGGTGATCAGTGCGAGAGTTGCGGAACCTGGACCGAACCCTTCGAGCTGAAGGACCCGAAATGCGGTATCTGCGGAGCCTCACCTGAAACCAGGGACACCAGACACTGGTTCCTCATGCTGGATCACTTTCAGGTCTGGCTGGAGGAGTGGCTGGAGGGCCGTACCGAATGGAAGACCAACGTTCTTAAATACTGCCGCAGCTGGCTCGGTGACGGCCTCAGGGAAAGGGCCATCACAAGGGACATATCATGGGGAGTCCCCGTTCCCCTGTCCGAGGGTGAGGGCAAGGTCCTCTATGTGTGGTTCGAAGCCCTTCTGGGATACATTAGCAGCACCAGGGAATGCCTCAGGGAGAGAGGCTTCGGCCCGGACGAATGGAAGAAGTACTGGCAGGCCCCTGACACGAAGCTCGTTCACTTCATTGGCAAGGACAACATAGTATTCCATTGCATAATCGAACCGGCGGTACTCAGGGGCCTGGACAACTACAGCCTGCCCTGGAACGTTCCGGCTAACGAGTTCCTTAACATTTCCGGTGAGAAGTTCTCCACCAGCCGTGGAACCGGCATAGGTATGGGGGACTACCTCAACCACTTCCAGCCCGATCCCATGCGCTATGCCCTGGCGGTGAACGCCCCGGAGACCAGGGACACTGATTTTTCATGGGTGGAGTACCAGTCCCGTAACAACGAGCTGGCGGATGTGCTTGGCAATTTCCTCAACCGAACCCTGAAGTTTACCTCGGGCAGATTTGAGGGAAAGGTTCCCGACGGGGGCTGTGACCCGGGAGTAATGGAGAACATTCGAAGGGCAGCGGCGGAGATCGCCGGCCTCATGGAAACCTTCCATTTCAAAAAGGCCGTTTCCCTTGCCATGGACCTTGCCCGGGAGGGCAACAGGTTCTTTGACACGGAACAGCCCTGGAAGACAAGAAAGACCGATCCTGAAAGATGCGCCGTAACCGTTGCCACATGCCTTAACTACTGCGCCGCCCTCTCGGTTGTGTTCGAACCCTTCATTCCCTTCTCAACGGAAAAGATGAGAAGGATGCTGAATCTGGGCGAAATGGATTGGTCCCATGCAGGAACCGAGGTCCTGAAGCCCGGCCATGAACTGGGCACCGCTGAGATCCTGTTCTCCAAGCTCGAAGACGGCTTCGAGGAGGTAATGAGCACCGGGAATGAACCTCCGAAGGATGAACCCGGGCCTGAGACCGATCTGGTGAGCTTCGAGGATTTCATGAAGATACGCTTCCGGGTGGGTAAGATCATTTCCGTGGGAGAGATAAAGAAGGCAAAGAAACTCTACAGGATGGAAGTGGATACCGGGACAGGGTTCGCACGGTGGTGGCCGGCATGAAGGAACACTACTCCAGCGAGGAGCTTGAGGGAAGGCTGGTTGCGGTGGTGTGCAACCTGAAACCGGCTAAGCTCTGCGGTGTTCTCAGCGAGGGGATGCTCATGGCCAGCGACGGGGAGTCCGGCGTATTCCTCCTGGAGCCTGGAAGCAAGGCCAGTCCCGGCGACACGATACGCTAGGCAATGGAGAAGTGCCGCTACACCCCGGCGGCGAAGTGGCGCACCCGGTGGCAAGGGGATTCGTATATATTTAGAACCCCGCCGGTTAGCTGTGGAACCTGAATTGCATGTCTTTCGATAAAAATCGAAGAGAGGTAAATCGATGCTTTTTCAGATGATGTACGACATGAATTCCGGTCTGCTGATAATTATCGCTGCCTTCATCCTGGGACTTGTGGCAAAGTCCATGGTAAATTCAACCTTTACCAGGTACAGCAGGGTATCCAACTCCCTTGGCCTCACCGGGGCCGCCATGGCCAGGAACATACTTGACAATTACGGCCTGGCCGGTGTCCGTGTCGAGCAGGTGGGGGGCGGCTCTCCGACCACTACGACCCACGGTCCGAAACCCTCAGGCTGTCCTCCGAGGTTTTCTCCGGCAGGTCCGTGGCCGCCATCGGCATAGCCGCCCACGAGGCGGGACACGCTGTGCAGCACGCGATGGGCTACGCCCCGATAAAGTTCAGGAACGCCCTTGTCCCGGTGGCAAGCCTGGGCAGCAGAATGCTCTTTCCCCTTATCTTCGGAGGCTTCCTTCTTCGCATGGGGAACCTGATAACCATAGGCGCCATTCTCTACGCCGGTGTTCTCCTGTTCCAGCTGGTTACCCTGCCGGTGGAGTTCAATGCAAGTTCGAGGGCGGTGAACTGGCTTGAGAAGGAAAGGGGCCTTTCTCCCGATGAGGTGCATGGGGTAAAGAGCATTCTCCGGGCCGCCGCCCTGACATACGTGGCCAGCGCCCTGGCAGCACTGGGCCAGATGGTCTGGCTCCTCATGGCTGGAAGGAGAAGGTAGAATGCTTCTTGAGATGCCCCTTGTGCTTGTGATCGTCTTCTTCAGCGTGGTCTGTCACGAGGTGTCCCACGGGTATGTTGCCTACCGGCTGGGCGATCCCACAGCCTGGCGCATGGGAAGGCTCACCTTTAATCCTCTGGTTCACATTGACCTCTTCGGAACCATTATCCTCCCCGGTCTTCTCCTTCTCAGCGGCAGCAGGTTCCTTTTCGCCTGGGCCAAACCCGTTCCCGTTAATCCCCAGTACTTCCGTGACAGGAAGAACGGAATGATGCTGGTGGCCATGGCCGGTCCCGCCACCAACCTGGCCATAGCACTGCTCCTCACCGGCGTCCTTCATACAGCCGGGGGTTTCATTCCACCATTTTTCACCGCTGCGCTGGCCTGGGCCGCCCTTATCAATATCGTTCTCATGGTGTTCAACCTGATTCCGGTCCCCCCCCTCGACGGCAGCAGGATCGTTGCCAGGTTCCTCAGGGGACGCACCCTCTGGCAATACATGAGGCTTGAGCGCTATGGCCTTTTCATCGTTTTCGGGCTTCTTTTCCTTGGTGTGATATCCAGAATACTTCAGCCGGTAATGTACTGGGCGGTGAAGCTTCTGAATATCTATCAGTTCCTTTAAGTTGGGAGTGTTATGATCTTTCTAATTCTAGCACTGGCGGCGGGTGTCTATGAGGACACCCCCATAACCAGAAACCTCGACCCCGACCATCAGCCGGGCACCTATGCCGAGTACATGGCCGGGCAGCCGGAATACACAGACCTGCGGGTTAAACCTGTGTACGGAGTTTCCAGGGGCAGCGATGTCCTTGTCGTCATGGAGGAGTTCATGTCCGACAGCCTGGATTCCGAGCTGGTGAACCAGTGGCTCACCGACATCGAGAACGAGGGCAATACTGTTTCAGCGGTGGAGATAACCTACGCAGACCCCGTGGAGATCAGGGAATGGTTCCAGGATCTCTACGCCGACGGCCTCAAGGGCGTGATAATGGTCGGCGATATCCCGGCACCATGGTCCTGCACGGTTGACGCCATGACAAGGGCGAACGAAACCTTCCCCAGCGACTATTTCTACATGGACCTCGACGGCGTCTGGGAGGATAACTGGATAGGCTTCCCAACCCAGGGAGTACCCGGACAGGACAGCATATACGACGGCTGGAGCGGTAACATCTATCCCGAGATATACACCGCCAGGATACTCACCAGCGTTATCCTTCTGGGCAACGAATACGAGCTGATCGAGAACTATCTTGAAAGGCTTCACGAATGGAGGCTGAACGGCGACCCCGATCCCCACGCCCTGTGCTATGTGGACGACGACTGGGCGGGCTGGGGCAACTCATATAGAGGCGCCATGATGCACCTGTACGACGATGTTGAGCTGGTTAACGACGTTGCCGCCACCAATGGAACCGACTACAGGGAGAACAGGCTTCCCGCCGGTTACACATGGATAAGCCCATTCGTCCATTCCGGGGCGACCATTCACCAGTGGAGCCCGGGCCCGAGCACCACCAGCGGCCACATCTGGACCGACCAGCCCCCAAGCAGGTTCTACAACCTTTTCGCCTGCTCCAATGCCCGTTTTACCACCAACTGGTGCATGGGCTGCGTCTATGTGTTCGGAACCGAGACCGGCCTGGCCGCCGTGGGAAGCACCAAGAGCGGCGCCATGCTTCAGTTTGCCCAGTTCTACATTCCCCTGGGAGACGGCGCCAGCTTCGGGGAGGCCTACCAGGAGTGGTGGTCCTACATAATAAGCGGGGGCTTCAACCCCAGCGAGCAGTACTGGCACCTTGGAATGATCCTTCTCGGTGACCCCACCATAATGCCCGCCATGCACATGCTGGGTATCGAGGATGATCCCTCCCCGGCATCGCCTTCGATCATGTTCAGCGCGAACCCCGCCAGGGGCCCGGTAACGGTTACCGCCCCGGGGAACTTCCAGGTACTGGACATGTCCGGCCGTGTGGTTGCCCTGGGCAGCGGCACTGAAACCCTTACCGAACTGGGAACCGGTGTTTATCTGGTTACGGCAACGAAGGACGGAGCCACCGCCTCAAGGAAACTCTGCGTCATTCGATGACTGAAACCGGGGGCGGATCCCTACGGGTTCGCCCCCGGAATGATCCTTTCAAGGTAGAGATCGGTCTTATCCTGCCAGTCGTGGTCCAGATGTTCCCTCAGGCTGTCAGAGCGAAGGATGGCCAGGGCCAGCTCCGTAGGGGGCGGATCCCCGGCTTCCGCGGCGAAACCAAGTGCCATGAGCCACGCCCGGGCAGCCATGTGTTCATCGGTTCCCATGCATGATTCTGACAGGTATAGGAGCTTCCATGAAGCGGAGAAAAGGTCGCCGGAAGTCATCATCGCAACCACGTCTGACATCCTTTCCCGGGAGGTGGTGAGAATTTCCACCATGGCCATGGCCGTGTCCGGATCCATTCCACTGGTATCCACTGCATTCAGGGCGAACAGGTATCTGTCGGTACTGAGCTCCTCCCGGGGATACAGGGCCGCGGCCCTGGCCCAGGCGGAACGGGACGGTCTTCCCGCGGCGGACAGGGTCACCGCCCTCAGCTCCCAGCCTCTGTAGTAGTTGGGATACAACTGAACGAACCGCCTGCTGTCCTCCAATGCTGACAACACCGCTCCATCGCGAAGGTGGGCGTTCCCGCAGCCAGGAAGGCCCGCTCCTCCCAGGGTATCCTCTCACAGGCAAGCTCCAGCTCTTCGGTGGATGGATGCCGTTTTCCAAGGGCGGCGCTGCCTGTGATGACCAGGAATCCCCACCAGATGGATGCCAGCCCGATAAGTACAGGCACCACCAGGGGCACATCGAACCGTTTTTTTCCCATGGCCGGATAAAGCGCCAGGAAAAGGGCTGCCGGCAGTGCGCCCAGGGGTGTGGCAAGGGGCAGGTCGGTGGCGAAGACAGGCCAGAAGGCTGCCAGCATGGCGGTCTGGGGAGCAGCTCCCCTTCGGCGGAAAAGCCAGTACAGAAGAAAACCCACCAGCATAATGCCGGGTATTCCGTTCTCGACAACCAGGGTGAGGGGTTCCGAATGGAGATAGTCTACCCTTCTGTCCTCCCCGGCCAGCTGTCTGAGTTCCGGTTCCGCGGAGGTGAATACACCCAGCCTCGCTGAGCCTGTACCGGTTCCCAGGGGAATGCTCTCCTTTATGAGAACAATGGAATGGCGCCATATCCGGGACCTCAGTTCCAGGGTGGGACCGAATCTTCCCGCTGTTTCAGGAAGGATGCCGAAAAGGATCTGTGCCCCGAGCATGAACAGGATCAAAGGTCTTACGTCGAAGTTCCATTTCCTTCGAATGGAGAGAACCGCTCCACCGAGAAAGCAAGCTCCCAGCCCGGTTATGAAGCCGGAAACCGCTGCTCCGGCCAGTATCGCTACGGAAAGCACAAGGGCAGACCAGCGGTGTTTTTCCGCAAGTCCCAGGCTTGCCGTAAACCCAAGGGCCAGGATCATCCCCGAGCGGTTCGGGTTGCCGGTTATCAGATCCGGCCCAAGGATCATCATGGGAAGAGCGGTTATGAAGGCAGCCGCGGCAAGACCGAAAAGATGCGGTCTGATGCCCCTGGTGTTCACCGAGCCGGATAACCCGATCACCATCACGCCGAAGGAGAACCATCTGACAGCGAATGGAATGCCCCCTGCCGGTGAAGAGCTCCACACAAGGGAAAGCCCGGGAAGAAGGGCGAACCCAACGCCGATCAGGAGATGTGTTCCGGTGACATTCCTCCGGCCGGACCATAGGATTCCCGCTGCGATAAGCGGATAGATCGCAAGCCTGGAGTTCATTGAAGGGTCGAAAAGCCCTGGAAGAACGAAGAAGAGACCTGTGAGAAAGGGTATGAGGAAGGTCAGGGCACCGGCCAACTAAAGTTCGCTCCAAAGGGAGGGGTCCGGGGGGAGGTCTCCCAGTATACCGCTGTTTATTTCCAGCTTATGCGCCTCTTCAAGCTCCCTCAGCCAGTCCATTGTGGTCTGCTCCTCAAGGTGTTCAAGCAGGTTGCTGCGAATGGTTCCCTCCATCTGTTCGAAGGTGGACGGGCCGGGAGGAATTACGTTCAGAAGCCTGAAAACGATGAACACCCTCTCGGATATCTCAACGGGACGCTGCCATTGGGTGTTGTCCTCCTCGAGCATGAACAGGATGGTTCCAATGGCGGGGTGTGTCTCAGCGGCGGTGAGAGGTCTGGAGATGAACTCCTCCCCTTCAGCGGTGTAGTTGGGATATCCCGTGAAGCCCAGGGTTCGCGGATCATCGGTTCCCTCAAGCATGGCCAGCACTTCATCGGTGGAGGAAGCGGGGATCATTACGGTTTCGCATATCCTGGTTTCAGGGTGAACCGGTATGGTGTCCATGCTCTCGTAGGCCTCCATCACCATCTGGTCCGTTAGATCAACCCTGGAGAGTACACTTTCGATAAAGAGCATGTCACCGGCTTTTTCCATGGCGAAACGCTCCCCTTCCTGAAGTATCTCCGAATAGGCATGAGGGAATTCCTCTGCGAAAGCGCTTTCTACGAAGGCAAGCCTGGCCTGGTTAGTAAGGGTGTGAATCACCCACTGGGGAGAATAACCCGCCACGGGGGTTCCCATTCCAAGAATTGCGATGGTTCCGTCGAGGTCTGCCACGGTGAGCAGCCCGTTTTCCCAGACAGCTATCGGAGTGCTGTCGGGGAGGCTGGTTCTGTTTGAGCAATAAACTTCCACAAGAGCGGAATCCATTTCAAGGGAGGCCATCATCTCCCTTCTGAGGGAATCGATGTGGTCGGAGGTCCTTCTTTCAGTGAGGGATGAAATGGCGAAGGAGTTCATTCTGGCGGTATCGGCAAGGGCGACCTGAACCATGCTGTCCGGGGTGATGGTTACCGAATCCAGGGTGAAAACCCCGCGAGCCATCCGGTATGTTTCCCCCGGAACCATGGTATCGAAGGCGAATGCCAGTTCCCAGTCCAGGTCCGGCAGCCTTTCCGGGCCCCTGACGACGCCTTCGGGGGTTGTATACCAGACGATCTTGCCCACAAGGGCACGATAGTTCGCAATGTCGGTTTCCGTTACTTCGGTTTCTATCCTGGCCGCCAGTGAGTCAGTGAAGGCAAGGAATGTCGAGCTGCGCGCCCAGGCTGCCCTCAGGGCCTGTATATGGCTGGAGTATAGATAGTTCTCATTGGATATCTCCGACATGACCATGGTTTTTCTGCTGAGGGTGGTGATGAAGTCCCCCACGGTGTTCTCGCTTTCGATGAACCTCTGCCTCGCCTGGGGATCAAGCTCATTCCAGGCGACTCCGGCTTCGGCCACGGTGATCTCTCCTTCTACTGTCCTTATGAGCCAGCTGTCCCCATCTGGTCCGCCACAGCCCGCTATTATCATCAGAAAAGCAAAAACGCTGAGAATCCTCATATTTTTTCAACCCCTTTATAAGCTTCAAGTCTTCGAGTCAGAGGATAATATACAAAGAGAATACCGGGGAATAAAAAAGGAGAGCCCCGAAGGGGCCCTCCTGTGGATAACGGTATTCTTAGAAGAGGCTCTTGATGGAACCCCAGGTGTCCCTTGTGAGGGATTCGGGGTTCACATCGTAGCCGAAGCCCTGGTCGGGCGTGCCCTGGTTGAGTACCCAGAGGATGTTGATGGGTTCCTGGGAGCCCATGGAGCATCCGCCGTAGGTGCCGCCGGAAACCGGGTAGAAGTTCTCGATGAGGGCACCGGTATCGTCGAGCTGTGCAATTGTGCCTGAAGCGTCGGCGCTGGAGACCCACATGCAGTTGTTCAGTTCATCCCAGGCAGCTCCATAAACGCTGGTGGCCGATGTGGACCAGACGCTGCTGCTGGCTGTGGAACCGCTTACGCCGTCCCAGGTGAGCTGGTAAACTTCGGTACCGAAGTTGCCTGTGTAGAAGTAGGTGCCGTCGTAGGCAAGGGCTCTGTTGGGGTTCTGGGGGCCTGTGAAGGCTCGACCTTCTCGTAGGTGCTGGGATCGTAGTAGTCGATGGCTGTGGAAACGGAACCGTAAACATAGGTGCCGTCGAAGGCGAGGTCGCGGAGACCCCAGCCCGGGGCGTTGTTCTGGTCGAAGGAAGTGATGTATGTGCCGTCTTCGTCAAACACGAGGAAGAGACCTGTGGCCTCACCGGCCTGGCCGGCGCCGTTGGTGACCCAGACATTCTCGCCGTCGAAACCGATACCTACGCAGTAGGCGTTACCGGCGGCGCCTTCCGCTTCGATGGTTGACACCAGATCGAACCAGGCATCGCTCTGGGGCTGTGCTATGCCGATGGTCGGCGCTGAATCGGTTGCTGCGAAGGCTGTAACTGCCATCGCCAAAAGAAGAGCAAGAATTCTCATTTTTCCTCCCTCTCAAGGAAAAGGTTATTGTTATGGAGACCGGTTGTGATATACACGGGGAATAACCGCAGTGTCAATAGGGGAAAAGGGGAGATGGAGTTGATATCCGTCTCCCCTGGGCCAGTATATATCTATACCCGTTTGATATGAATATTAAACCACCGTTTTTGGCTGGTACTCACCGAACTCTTCCCGAAGAACTCCGCAGATCTCGCCCAGTGTGGCATAACACCGCACGGATTCAAGTATGGAAGGCATCAGGTTTTCGTCGGACCTTGCCGCTTCCTTCAGGGATTTCAGGGATGCGGCAACCCTCCCGTTGTCCCGGGAGGCCTTGTCCTTGGTCAGCTTATCACGCTGGGCGGCCTCAACCTCGGGGTTTACCCTGAGCAGACCTGTGGGCGGGCTTCCTTCTTCTGGAATTTGTTCACTCCCACCACTATCCTGTCCCCGGTCTCGATAGAGCGCTGGTAGTCGTAGGCGGCATCCTGTATCTGGCGCTGGGGGTAGCCCTCTTCAACGGCTTTGACCATCCCTCCGATGCTGTCGATGTTGGCGATGTAGTTCATCGCCTCCTCCTCGATGCTGTCGGTCAGGGCCTCAACGAAGTGGCTGCCCGCCAGGGGGTCGATGGTGCTGGTCACACCGCTCTCGTGGGCGACTATCTGCTGGGTGCGCAGGGCTATGGTTACCGCGTGCTCAGTAGGAAGGGCCAGGGCCTCGTCGCGGCTGTTGGTGTGGAGGCTCTGGGTGCCTCCCATGACCGCCGCCAGGGTCTGGATGGCCACCCTGACTATGTTGTTGTCCGGCTGCTGGGCGGTCAGGGTGGAGCCACCGGTCTGGGTGTGGAACCTGAGCATCATGCTCTTGGGATTGGTGGCCTTGAACCTTTCCTTCATGATCCGTGCCCATACCCGCCTTGCCGCCCTGAACTTCGCAACCTCCTCGAGGAGGTCGTTGTGGGAGTTGAAGAAGAAGCTGAGCCTGGGGGCGAAGTCGTCCACATTCAGCCCGGCCCTGGTGGCGGCGTCGACATAGGCTATTCCGTCGGCGATGGTGAAGCCCACCTCCTGGGCCGCTGTGCAGCCGGCCTCACGGATGTGGTAGCCGCTTATGGAATGGTGTTCCATTTTGGAACATTCTCGCGGCAGAAGGCGAATATGTCCGTTATCAGCCTCATGGACTGCACCGGAGGGAAGATATAGGTCCCCCTGGCCATGTACTCCTTGAGTATGTCGTTCTGTATGGTGCCTTTGAGTTTTTCGCTTGGGACCCCCTGTTTCTCCGCCACGGCAATGTACATGGCCAGGAGCACTGAAGCCGGGGCGTTTATCGTCATGGAGGTGGAAACCGTATCAAGTGGAATTCCCTGGAAGAGAAGCTCCATGTCCGCCAGGCTGTCAATGGCCACGCCCACCTTTCCCACTTCGCCGGCACAGAGGGGGTGATCCGAGTCATAGCCTATCTGGGTTGGCAGGTCGAAGGCAACCGATAGCCCGGTCTGCCCGGCATCAAGGAGGTATCTGTAGCGCCTGTTCGATTCCACTGCGCTGCCGAAGCCTGCGTACTGCCTCATTGTCCAGAAGCGGCCCCGGTACATTGTTGGCTGAACCCCCCGGGTGTAGGGGAACTCCCCGGGGAAGCCTATGTTCTCAAGATAGTCCGACGGGGGCTCCTTGGGAAGGTACAGCCGTTCCACCGGTGTTCCCGAAGCGGTTACGAACTCTTTCTTCCTTTCGGGAACCTGTTCAGGGTTTTCGCCAGGACCGTTTCTTCCCAGTGCTTTTTCGCTTCACTGAACTGTCGCTCATATTAAAATTCCTCCGTTATTCCGGATCGTAGGTGCGGGGTTCCTCTTTGCCCTGAAGTACCCTGAGGGCTCCCAGGGCAAGGGCTTCCATTTCCATCTCGCCGGGGTAGACCTTTACCGGGGCGATGAAAGATACCATTTCCTCTATCCAGGCGACGAATTTCTTGTCGTAGGCTATTCCGCCGGTAATAATTATCGCGTCAACCCTGCCGGACATCACAACGGACATCGCACCGATCTCCTTGGCTATCTGGTAGGCCATGGCCCTGTAGACTTCAAGCCAGCGTGTGTTGCCCCTCTCTACTTCGTTCTCCACCTTCATCATGTCGTTGGTGCCCAGGTATGCCACTATTCCACCGCTGCCTTGATCATTTTCTTTATGTCAGCCAGGGTGTAATCACCGGAGAAGCAAAGCCTGGCCAGGTCGCCGGCTGGAAGACCGCCGGAGCGCTCCGGGGTGAAGGGGCCGTCGCCGTCGAGGGCGTTGTTCACATCCACCACCTGCCCCTTAAGGTGGGCTCCAACGCTTATGCCACCGCCAAGGTGTACCACAACGAAGTTGCATTCATGGTATTCGCCGCCGAGCTCCTCGGCGGCTTTCCTGGCCACCGCCTTCTGGTTCAGGGCATGGAAGATGCTTCTTCTTGAAAGGGCGGGGTTGCCGGTGTACCTGGCGAGGGGGGCCATTTCGTCCACCACCACCGGGTCGACGATATACGCGTCGCATCCGGCCTGCCTGGCTATCTCGTGGGCTATGGGTCCGCCGAGGTTGGAGGCATGCTGGCCCAGTATGCCCTTCTTCAGGTCCTTGAGGAGCTTCTCCTCCACCAGGTAGGTGCCCCCGGGGATGGGTTTCACCAGGCCGCCCCTTCCAACAGCTCCGTTGAGGCTCTCAACGGGATAACCGGCCTCCTCCATGGCGGATACTATCACGTTGTACCTGAAGGCATACTGGTCAAAGATGTTGGTTCCGTAGGGCTCGAGTTCCTCGGTTGAATGGGCCAGCTTGTGGCTCCATACCTCCTTCTCGTTCTCGAAAATGGAGATCTTCGTTGAAGTGGAACCTGGGTTTACGGCGAGTATCCTCATCTTCCCTCCTCAGGGGTTATTTGGTATCTTTCCAACTGTTTGCGCTCCGCAGAATCTATTTTACCCGGGGAATTAAGGCAACAGGAGGAATGGGAAAGAGGTTGAGGACCGCCAGGGACGTGGATGGGGAGCTGAAGCTCCTGGAGAACACCCTTCTGCGTATCAGCCAGTCATTTACCCTCGAGAAGGACGCCGCCCTGGAGCAGGGAAACCCGGGCATATGCGAACTCCGGGACAGGGTCAGGTGCTATTACCAGCCCAGGGTTCAAAGAATGGTCAACGACCTCAGGCAGCTCCGCTACCTTTCGGGAAGGGTGGAGGGTGTTCATACCGGTATATTCCTTCGAATGAATGAACTTGAAAAGGGATTGAAGGAAGCCCGGGCGCACTTCACCGGCACTGTAAACCGGCTCATGCGGAATCCGGGTCACACAACGGGAGATGACGAATGTACAGAGTAAACTCAGGCGGCAGGCAGAACATCCTCTCCGCTGAAGAACTGGCCGGTTCCGCCGGAGAAATGGTCACTGTCCACGGAATGATACAGCGGATAAGGAGGTTGGGCTGGGGGCTTTCATAGTCCTCCGCAGACACGACGGCCTTCTTCAGTGCGTTATTGGCCGGGAGGGGAATGAGGAACTGATAGATTCCCTGGCGGAGGAGCAGTCCGTGGAGGTCAAGGGAACCGTCAAGGCCGCGAAGATCAAGGACAGATCGATAAACCGGATTCGGTTGAGATACAGGTTGAAAGCGCAAGGGTAGTTCCCTTCCGGCGGAGCACCCTCCGGTGGACCTTTCCAAGAAGCTCCTGGACCTTCACATAGACACCAATCTCGACCTGAGGCCCCTGAGCCTCCGTCATCCTGTGGAGAGGGCCCGGCTGAAGGTATCCGAATCCTTCGCCAGGCACTTCGCCGGCTTCCTCCGGAAGAACGGGTTCACCGAGATAAGGACCCTAAGATCGGCGTGGCAGGCGCCGAGGGGGGAGCGAACATTTTCAAGGTGGAATACTTCGACCGCCAGGCATACCTTGCACAGTCCCCCCAGTTCTACAAACAGATGGGAGTGGGGATATACGAGAGGGTCTTTGAGGTGGGTCCCGTCTTCAGGGCAGAGCCACACCAGACAAGCAGGCACATAAACGAGTACACATCCCTGGATTTCGAAATGGGCTTCATCAGGGACCACAGGGATGTAATGGCAATGGAAACATCCCTTCTGGCATACTGCCTGGCCGGTGTGAAAGAGGACTGCGCCGGCGAACTGGCCCTTCTGGAGGCGGAGATGCCCGGTACACCCGAGGACATACCCGCGGTAACCCTTGCTGAGGCCCATGCCATCGCCGGGGAAGCAACGGGGAAGGACTATTCCGGGGAACCGGACCTCGAGCCCGAGGAGGAAAGGGCCCTCTGCGCCTATTCAGCGGAGAACTGGGGCTCCGAGTTCGTCTTCGTTACCCATTTCCCCACGGAAAAGAGGCCCTTCTACACCAAAGACGACCCGGACAACCCGGGAACCACCCTCAGCTTTGATCTTCTCTTCCGTGGGCTGGAGATAACCACAGGCGGTCAGAGGATCCACGACTACACCGAGCAGGTGGAGAAAATGAAGAGGTTCGGCCTCGACCCGGAGGATTTCCAGGGCTACCTTCAGGCCCACAAATACGGCCTTCCCCCCCATGGGGGCCTGGCCATAGGTCTTGAACGGATCACCGCAAGGCTTCTGGGGATAGACAACATCAGGCTCACCACCATGTTTCCCAGGGATGTGAAGAGGCTTACTCCCTAGCGTAAAAAAGGGGGAAGGGCCGACCCCTTCCCCCTGTCTGTAATCCGATTTCGTCAGTCGTTGAAGACCCGTACTCCCTGGATGGGCTGTATCTGGCCGTCGATAACCAGAGTGTCAGTCATGGTGAGTGTGTCGGGGAGTGTCTGAGAACCATTCATCAGGCAGAAATAGTCGTTGTCGAGGGAGAGGTAGAATTGGCCTCCGTACCTTATGCTGTCGTCCCACAGAAGGGTGTCAGCCGGGGATGGGGCAACGAAACCGCCCCGGTCGGATATGAGGGTTCTTGCGCCGCCGGGCCAGATCTCCGGCCTTGCGGAGCCGGGGAAGACGTATCTCTGGAGGGCGAAGTCCATGGCCACTACGAAATGCTGGTTGAACCCGGGGTTGGAGGGGTCGCCGGCTATGAGTGAGTCGCCCTGAATGTCTACCCTGAAGCCCACCGGTCTGCCTGAGAAGACTTCCCGTATTTCGCTGAGCCTGTGGTTTTTGTGTTGTCTGACAGGCCTGTGTCGGAGGATGTGTTGTCTCCGCTGAAGGCCATTACTGTGTAATAGCCCGATCTGCTGGCAATGTGAACCCCCGGACTGGTTTCCGTTGTGGAGGCCAGATACCAGGGACCATCGAGGTTCGTGCGGTTCCAGAGGAAATAGCCTCTACCTCGGCGGACTGCACGGGATCCCACATGACTATGATGGTGTCGCCCTGCTGTTGAGTGTGTCTACGGTGATCCCGGTGACAACGGGAAGGGTTCCCGCCACCTCGGTTGCCGAGTCGCCGCAACCTGAGTAGAGCGCTGCCATGACAACAGCGGCGATAAGAAATTTCTTCATTGTATGCCCCTCCGTGAAGATTCCGTTTGCAGTTGGTAAATAATCAAATAAGACCGCCGCCGTGTCAATCCTGCCCCTGTTCTTCCTTCAGGCTGTCAAGCTCGCGGTCCTTCAGACCCTGAAAACCGCCGAAGGCGCTTTTTTCCAACAGAAGTATCTGGGCTGCCTTCTCGGTCATTTCGACATAGTCGCAGGCCATCTCTATGTCTTCCGCATAGCCCAGTATTCCATGCTTTCTCCAGATGACGGCGTTGGAGTGCCTGAACTCTTCCATTGTCACCCTGCCCAGCTCCCAGGTTCCGGCGGGGTGAAGTCGATGAAGGAAAGACCCTTCCGCATGAGGGTGGTTATTTCCGGGTGGGCCCTTTCAACTGCCTCGCCCAGCATTTCGCCGGGTATGTCGCTGGAGGAAAGGGCAAGCATTCCAGTGGAGTGGGTGTGCACGATGGCCGAACTGTCCCAGCCAGATCCGGGGAAAGGGAGTGAACCTGTATGTGTGTACCTATTTCGCTTGTGGGCCCCGGGTAACTTGACGGCCACAGGGCCGCCGTTCCGAACTCGGTAATGGCAAGGGGGACTATCTGGGTTTCCCGGTCGGTCCGCATTCTGCGGAATCGGCTGCCGGTGGCTGTTATGAGGAGGGTCCTTCCCGCAAGGGAACGGACAGGTTCCGACAAATGATATGCCTTCGGGTTGGGACCAAGTTCGATCTCAGTGCCCCTGGGCAGAAGAACGGAGATGTTACCGGCATTTGCCTCGGACCAGCCCATGTGGGCCAGATGCCAGGCGGTCTCAGCAATGCTGTTCCTTACATCGTCAAGATTATTCATGGAAGCAATATGCTGGAAAGCGACTTCACTTTCCACCCTTGACGAAAACGATGCGTTATCTATATTAAGAATAGTTCCTATTACGAATGGAGATCAAATGGGAAATCCGTCGCCGAGAAGGGGATCGAAGCAGAAAAAAGCAGTTTACAAAGCAGTTGTGGGCTCAGGGGACCATCCCACCGCGGATATGATATATCTTCGTGTGCGAAGGGAGCTCCCGGGAACCAGCTTAAGCACCGTTTACCGGAACCTGGGTATACTGGTGGACGAAGGAGAACTTGCTGTGGTCGCCGGACCAGGAGCTGAGATCCATTACGACCACAACACCGGGAATCACTGCCACGCCCAGTGCCGAGTGTGCGGCAGGGTGTGTGATGTGCAGTACTCTCCGGTTGATTTTTCCGCCCTGGTTCCCTCGAAGGCTTCGGGTTTCATGGTCGACGGAGTAACGGTAACTTTCACAGGTATATGCCACATGTGTTCAAACAACGAAAGAACAGGAGAGAACGATGGATCTTAAGGGAAGCAGAACCGAAAAGAACCTCCTCACCGCCTTTGCCGGCGAGTCCCAGGCAAGGAATCGCTACACCTACTTCGCCTCCCAGGCCAAGAAGGAGGGTTTCGTGCAGGTCTTCAATGTGTTCAACGAAACGGCCAACCAGGAGAAGGAGCACGCCAAGAGGCTCTTCAAGTTCCTGGAGGGCGGAGAAGTTGAGATAACCGCATCATTCCCGGCGGGTGTCATAGGTACCACCGCTGAGAACCTCAAAGCCTCCGCCGGGGGAGAGAACCACGAGCATACATCCATGTATCCTGATTTCGCAGCAATCGCCAGGGAGGAGGGTTTCAGCGATATAGCCGCTGTCTTCTCAAGCATAGCCGTTGCGGAAAAGCAGCACGAGAAGAGGTTCCTGGGCCTTCTTGGCAACATCGAGAATGGCACAGTCTTCAGTAAAGAGGAGCCTGTAGTTTGGTTCTGCCAGAATTGCGGTTATGTTCATGTGGGCAAAGAAGCTCCTGAGAAGTGTCCCGCCTGCGCCCATCCCCGGGCACACTTCATGATTGTATGCGAGAACTGGTAGAACGAAGAAGGAAGGAAAAGACCATGGCTGAAAAAATGCAGGTATACAAATGCGAGATATGCGGCAACATCGTAGAGGTCCTCCACGGCGGTGCCGGTGAGCTGGTCTGCTGCGGAGAGCCAATGAACCTCCTCGATGAACAGACCGCCGACAAGACCACCGAGAAGCATGTGCCGGTGGTGGAGAAGATCGATGGAGGATACCGCGTAACGGTGGGAAGCACCCTTCACCCCATGGTGGAAGCCCATTACATAGAGTGGATCGAGCTTCTCGCCGACGGAGTGGTTCACAGGGCTTACCTGAAGCCCGGCGACGACCCCGTGGCTGAGTTCCGCACCTGCGCGGAAAGTGTTTCCGCACGGGAATACTGCAATGTCCACGGACTCTGGAAGGGGTAGGAATGATCTCGGAAAAAATGCAGAAGGCCTTGAACGGCCAGATAAACAAAGAGCTGTTCTCCTCGTACCTCTACATGTCCATGTCCATGTACTTCGAACAGGAAGACCTGTCCGGTGCTGCTTCATGGATGCGGGTTCAGGCCCTTGAGGAACTCACCCATGCGGAAAAGTTCATGAACTATGTGAACGAACGGGGCGGAATGGTGGAACTTGAGGCCCTTGAGAAACCACAGGTCGAATGGGAAGCCCCCCTCGACGCCTTCAAGGCGGCCCTCGAGCACGAAAGGTTCATCTCCGCCTCCATCAACGACCTTGTCAGACTTTCCCGTGAGGAGAGCGACTACATGTCCGACAACTTCCTCCAGTGGTATGTTGCCGAACAGGTTGAAGAAGAAGCTTCGGTGAGCGAGGTGATCAGAATGTTCTCCATTGCCGGAAAGGGCGGCGGAGGCCTTCTGATGATAGACAGGGAACTCGGCGCCAGGGTGTTCACTCCCCCCGCCGCCGCAGAATAGAATTCGGAGACACAATGGGCCCCTGCAAGGCAGAGAAACTCACAGAAAAGGTCTATTGGGTCGGAGCCATTGACTGGAGTGTCCGTGATTTTCACGGATACTCCACAAGTCGCGGCAGCACCTACAATGCCTTCCTTGTCATCGATGACAGGGTAACCCTTATAGACACGGTAAAAGAACCCTTCATGGAGGAGATGCTGGCCAGGGTGGCATCAGTTATAGATCCCTGCGAGATCGACTACATTGTCAGCAATCATTCGGAAATGGACCATACCGGGTGTCTTCCCCGGGTAATCGATCTGGTGAAACCCGAACAGGTGTTCGCTTCAACAATGGGTAAGAAAGCCCTTGAAGCCCACTTCCATTTCGACGAAAAGCTGATAACACCGGTAAGGACCGGAGAGTCAATTTCCCTGGGGGGATCGGAACTCACCTTCGTGGAAACACGGATGCTCCACTGGCCGGACAGCATGGTTTCCTATCTGGATACGGAGAAGGTAATGTTCTCCCAGGACGGTTTCGGTATGCATCTGGCTTCAACCGAACGGTATGATGACCAGATCGATCCTTATGTGCTGAAACAGGAGGCGGAGAAGTATTTCGCGAATATCCTTCTTCCGTTTTCCCCCATGGTTACAGGTCTGATGAAGAAGCTGGATGAGCTGGATCTGGACATCAAGCTTCTCTGCCCTGATCACGGGCCGGTATGGCGAAGTGACATTGCGGGAATTCTCCAGAGCTGGAAAGAGTGGGCCCGGCAGGCGTGCTCCAGGAAAGCGGTGATAATCTATGATACCATGTGGGGAAGCACCGCAAAAATGGCTGATGCAATATGTGACGGCCTTGTGGAAGAGGGAATATCGGTAAAAGTCATGCCCCTTGCCTCCAGCCACAGGAGTGATGTGGCAACTGCGGTTCTCGATGCCGGGGCCCTTATCGCCGGAAGCCCCACAATCAATGGCCAGATGTTTCCCCGAATGGCCGACATTCTCACATATCTCAAGGGGCTCAAACCGAAGAACCTCATCGGAGGAGTATTCGGCTCCTACGGCTGGAGCGGCGAAGCCGTGAAGCACATTGAGAAGTTTTTCGATGACATGAAGATCCCACTTGCCGAAGAAAGCCTCAACATCAATTATGTTCCCGGGGATGAAGACCTGGGGAAAGCCAGGGATCTAGGTGCCGGGATCGGCATGGAACTACGCGAAAGGTGTCCTGAATGAAAACCATGGATACGACCGCCCTGTTCACGCTGAGCTATGGTCTCTACACCATCGGATCATTTTCCGGTGACAGGGTGAACGCCCAGATAGCCAACGCGGTTTCCAGATAACGGCCTCCCCGGCAAGGATAGCCGTTGCCATAAACAGGGAGGAACTGACCAACCAGTTCATAAAGGACTCCGGCTACCTCGCCATCGGAGTCCTCAGCCAGAAGGCCGACTTGCCCTTCATCGGTCACTTCGGTTTCAAGAGCGGCCGGGAGATCGACAAGTTCGCCTCGAAGGAATACATAACTACCCCCTCGGGCTGTCCCTGCCCGAAGGATAACGCACTGGCCTGCCTCGAGCTGAAGATTGAAAGCATGGTCGAGGTGGGTACCCATACGCTTTTCATAGGTGAGCTCACCCATTGCACCCTGCTCGGTGAGGGAACCCCGATGACATACAGCTACTATCAGGAGGTACTGCGGGGGAAGACCCCTCCAACGGCACCCTCCTACAAGGCGGCAACTACCACATGTGAAACCAAGGACCCTTCAAAGGAGGAAAAGGAAATGAAGAAGTATGTATGCAGCGTATGCGGCTACGTGTATGATCCAGCGGTGGGGGACCCCGACGGCGGCATCGAACCGGGTACGGCCTCGAAGACATTCCCGAGGACTGGGTATGCCCGGTATGCGGAGTGGGCAAAGACCAGTTCACTGAAGAATAGGGAACGGAAGAGCAAATGAAGAAAACCGTAATGGTGGTACTCATCAGCAGCAGGCACGATGCCGCCGCAAAGGTCCAGGCGGTTCTAACCGGATGGGGCTGCATGATAAAGACAAGGCTGGGGATACACGAGGGTGTCGGCGAGAACTGCACCGAGAACGGTCTGCTTTTCCTCGACCTTGTGGGGGAACCGGAAAAACTTGCCGAGCTGGAGCGGAAGCTCGGGGTCATAAAGGGTGTTTCAGCACGGAAACTGGAACTGGAGCTTTCCGAATAAACCGGGATTTGAAAAACCTGCTGGAGGATATTTACCACAGGTATAACAGAAGAGAGTTCATACATCCGGACCCGCTTGAATTCCTGTTCAGGTACGATGATGTGGCCGACAGGGAGATAGCGGGTCTGGTGGCTTCCGGGCTGGCCTACGGCAGGGTGAATCTCATACTGAAAAGCGTTGAAGGCGTCCTGGGTATTCTGGGACCCTCTCCCTCAGAGTTCCTGTTGACCGTGAAAGAGTTCCATCTGAAGGAGCTCCTGCGTGATTTCCGCCACCGGTTCACAGGAGGGGAGGAAATGGCCCGCTTCCTCCTGTCCATCTCCAGTGTTCAGAGGGAGTTCGGACTGTCGGGGAACTTCCTTTCTGAACTCCTTGAGGATCGGTCCTATGAAGAGGCCCTGGATATGTTCTCACGGCGGCTGGCTGAACCGGGGGAAAAAGCTATCTGATACCCTCCCCCTCCAGGGGAAGCGCCTGCAAGAGGCTGCATCTCTTCATGAGATGGATGGTAAGGCACGACGAAGTGGATCCCGGCGGATGGGACATGGTCTCACCTGCGGAACTCAGCGTTCCGGTGGATGTTCACATGTTCAGGATCGGCAGATGCCTGGGATTCACCAGGAGAAGCACCGCCGACGGCAGGGCCGTGGCGGAGATAACAGGGGGGTTCAGGGAGATCTCGCCGGAAGACCCCGTTAAGTACGACTTCGCCCTGACCAGGTTCGGAATACAGAACCTGAAGGACTGCTCACTCTTTGAACGGCTGTTCGCCACAGGCGGCTGAGAAGGAACAAATGAAACAGACCCTGCTCATAGTAATGCTCTGCGTATCCTCCTCCATTCTCTTCGGAGTTCTGCACAACCAGGCAAGCGCCAGGGTCAGCCTCGAGTATTTCACCATAGGGCACCGGCCCCTCATCTCTTCCATATCCCCCACCCTCATGGGCATCGCTGGGGAGTTCATTCAACCTGGTGGGTGGGTCTGATACTGGGTTTGCTCCTGGCCCTGGCCGGAAGGGCAGGAAAGTGGGAAAGCGTTCCGCCGTTTCATTCATCAGGCCCCTGCTTATCCTCTTCGCCCTCTGCGGAACCGCTTCGTTTCTCCTTGGCCTTCTCGGCCATCGGCTGGTCATAATGGGGAAGGTCCCTTTCCTGGAAGGTATGTCCGGGGCGATAAGACCGGAAAGCCGTCCGGGATACATGGCTGCCCTGTGGATGCACACCGCAAGCTACACAGTGGCTGCAATGGGCGGGCTGGTGATGGCAGTGGGTGTTTTCGCCGGCAGGCTGCGGTCTTCCAGGTGATCTCAACGGGCTATGGCAGCCTCTGTTCAGGAGTATATATTCCCCGGGCAAAGAAATCGTAAGACCGCCGCAGGCTATTGTTAACGGAAACTCTTCCCGTCAGGCTTGCGCTGGAGTATCGGCGGTCCTCCCCGGTGTTGACGGTGAACCCAGAACGAAGGATGAAACCATGAACACAGAGAGAATTACCTCGAAGAAGGCTATCGAACTCGAGCACAGGTACGGCGCCCACAACTACCACCCCCTTCCGGTGGTCCTCAGCCGGGGAGAGGGCGTTCACGTATGGGATGTGGAGGGAAAGAAGTACTACGACTTCCTCTCCGCCTATTCCGCAGTAAACCAGGGCCACTGCCATCCGAAGATAGTCAAGGCCCTGCAGCTTCAGGCGGAAACCCTGGCCCTCACCAGCCGGGCCTTCCACAACGATGTACTCGGTGTCTTCGAGAAGTACGTTACCGAGTATTTCGGTTTCGACAAGGTCCTTCCCATGAACACCGGTGCCGAAGCGGTGGAAACCGCCATAAAACTCTGCCGCAAATGGGCCTACCTCAACAAGAAGATAGAGAAGGACCAGGCGAAGATAGTGGTCTGCGAGAACAACTTCCATGGCAGGACCACCACCATAGTATCCTTTTCCAGCGACCCCGACGCCTACAGCGATTACGGTCCCTTCACCCCGGGCTTCGTAAGGATCCCCTACAACGACGCCGCTGCCCTGGAGAAGGCCCTGGAAGACCCGAATGTGGCCGGTTTCCTCGTTGAACCCATACAGGGCGAAGCTGGGGTCTATGTACCCGACCAGGGATACCTCGCCTGCGCCAGAAGGCTCTGCACCGAGAAGAACGTGCTCCTCATAGCCGACGAGGTGCAGACCGGTATAGCAAGAACCGGAGAACTACTTGCCTGCGACCACGAGAAGGTGAAGCCGGACATACTGATACTGGGCAAGGCAATAAGCGGCGGCATGTATCCGGTTTCAGCTGTTTTCGCCAACGACGACATCATGCTGAACATCAAACCGGGTCAGCACGGTTCCACCTTCGGCGGGAACCCCGTTGCCGCTAAGGTTGCCATGGCAGCCCTGGATGTGGTGAGGGATGAGAAGCTCGCGGAGAGGTCACAGCACCTGGGCGAGATACTGAGGCGAGAACTCAGGGCCATCAAGTCGGAAATGATCACCCTCGTTAGGGGCAAAGGCCTCCTGAACGCCATCATCATCAAACCGAAGAACGGCAAGGAAGCCTGGGACGTGTGCCTGAAAATGGCGGAGAACGGCCTGCTGGCGAAGCCCACCCACGGCGACATCATCCGTTTCGCCCCGCCCCTTGTGATCACCGAAGAGCAGATCATGGAGTGCGTGGCGATCATCAGGAAGTCCATAGCCTCCTTCGAGTAGACAGAGACCCGACGGGAATCAGGGCCGCGGCGAAAACCGCGGCCCTATTCTTTGAAGGCCCTTTCCCTGAGCGAGCCCATCCTCTGGATGAAGGCCGGGGTGATCTCCAGCTCGATTCCGGGAATACCGTTGACCAGGGGAAGAAGATAGGCTCGTCTGGCGGCTTCTGAAGAGATCCCGCCACAGGCGGCCAGGGAGAACAGCTCCGGAAGAACGGCGGAGGCAAGCACTGTGCTTACAGCCTGCGTCATGGCCAGTTTCATGGGCTGCCCGGTTGAAAGGGTGTCAAGAACCCCTTCCAGCCGCCTGATGAAGGTTTCCCTCGCAAAGCCCTTAAGGGCCGGGTCGAACATGTATGCCCTGGAGAGGCCCGGGTATCGCAGAATTCCCTCCATCATGTAGTCAAGGAAATAGAACACTTTCTCGGGAAGGGGGAGGGGTTCTTCAATGATCATCTCCCAATCGTCGAAAAGATGGGACAGGGTGAGGTCGAGGACCTGAAAGAGAAGGTTCGCCCTGGTTCCGAATGGTAGTTCACAGCGGCGGCGTTCACCCCGGCGGTTTCCGCCACCCTCCTGGTGGTAAGTGCTTCGGTTCCTCCGGTGTTCACTATTTCCACCGCAGCGGAAAGTATTCGCAGAACAGTATCAGTTTTCTTCACGGACCCTCCAGGTGATTCTGACATAAGTTAAGCACATTTTACCCCGGGGACAAGCCGGGTTGACAGAGCGCTTCAATCGCATCATTTAATCATACGATTAAATCATACGATTAAATTATGGAAGCAGCAAGGAGCTCCGATGAAAACTCTTGTCTCACTGTGTTTTGTCCTGTCCGGTATGTCCCTGGGCGCCACCGGGGCCCTGGAGGTTTCAGTGACCGCCGCCGGTACCCTTGCCCCGGTGCCCGGTGCCTTTGTCGTTCTCGAAGGCTCATCCCTGGGAGGGATTACCGACGCCCGGGGAAGCTGCCTCATTGATGGCGTCCCCCCCGGGGCATACGTTCTCAGGGTGAGCAGCGTGGGATTTCACCCCAGGGGGGTAACCGATGTTATCGTGGGGTCGCGGCGGATCACGCCGGTGGATGTATCCCTTTCCTATTCGGTGGTTGAAGGTGGTGTGATCCAAGTAACCCCCGACTACTTTCCCGATGAGCCCTCTGATCCAGTTGGAAAGATCGAGTTTTCCGGGGAACAGATAAGACGGGCACCCGGTTCCGCAGGTGACGTCTCCCGGGTAATCACCGCCCTCCCTTCGGTTACCGGAATAGACGATCAGTACAACGGAATGGCTGTCCGTGGGGGAATCCCATGGAGAACGGCATATATCTGGATGGAATGGAAATACCCAACATTAACCATTTCCCGAGGCAGGGGACTTCCGGGGGCGGGCTGGGCATGGTGAACACCGACCTGATAAGTGATGTGAAATTCTCCGCCGGAGGTTTCTCACCCGCCTTCGGCAACAGACTTTCCTCGGTGATGGAGATAGGTATCAGGGAGGGAAGCCGCAGGGGGTTCACAGGCCAGGCGGACCTTAGCATGGCCGGTTTCGGCGGAGTCCTCGAGGGGCCGGTCTTCGGCGGCGCGGGAAGCTGGCTGGTCTGCGGAAGGAGGTCCTATGTAGATCTTCTGGTGGATATAGCGGACATAGATGCCGTACCGGTCTATTCCGATCTGCACGGGAAACTGGTCTACGACCTGAACCCTGCCCACCGGATCTCCCTGTTCGGCCTGGGGGCCTGGGACTATGTGGACTACGGCTATGAACAGGCCTTTGAGGACGGCAACGGGAACTATGGAATTACCCGGGGCAGGAATACATCCCTGGGCGCGGGCTGGAGGTGGATATGGCCAGGGGAGGGTTTTTCCAGCACCATTCTGTCCTGGAACGGCATCCACTACGGAGGCGACTATTTCGACACACTGACCAGGCACTGGGAGGCGGTACAGAACTCCACCGAAAACTCAGTTTCACTCAGGAATGACAATTCCTGGAGACCCCAGGCAGGACTCACACTGAGGTTCGGACTTGAGGGAAGGCTGAACCTTGACGACTTCGAGAACAGCTATTCTGCGGACACGAACTACAGCGGAGACCCCATCCCTGAACTCCATGTTCGCAGAAGGACCAGCAATATCGGTGCGGGTGTTTTCGCCTCGGCTGGGATTGTTGTTATTCCCGGGTTGACTATAACAGGCGGAAGCAGGATGGACTTCAGCGAAACCACCGGGGAAACCCGTGTCTCCCCCAGGGGCTCTGTATGCTGGGAGCCTGCCACGGGGACAAAACTCAGCATTGCAGGAGGGGTCTACAGGCAGGAACTGCCCAGGGAGCTGACCTCCCGGGGACCGGAGTTCGAAAACCTTGAGACCCCCGTGTCACTTCATCTGGTCCTGGGCTTCGCACGGCTTCTGGCTCCAGACACCAGACTTCAGTTCGAGGCCTACTCCAAAATAGGCAGCGATTTTCCCTATGATCCAATGCAGCCGGGCTATTTCGTCCTGGACGGAGTGAGTGCCGAGCAAGATCTCCATCCTTCGAAACCCTGAACTCCGGGGGGAGACAAGGGCAGAGGGTGTGGAAATTACACTGAGAAAACAGCTCGTAAGCGGCCTTTATGGCCTTGCCGCCGGTTCACTTTACTCTTCTGAGTACAGAACTCCCGGAGAACCCTGGAGAAGAAGGATCTACGATCAGCGATGGACGGGGACCCTGGAGGGTGGCTACAGGTTCGATTCGGGCTGGGAGGTGAGCTGCCGCTGGCTTCTTGCCGGGGGAAGACCCTATACACCACTGGATCCGGTGGCCTCCGAGGCGCATAACCGGACCATTCTGGACAGCACAAGAATAAACGCTGAACGCTACCCCCACTACAGTTCACTTAACCTCAGGGCAGACAGGAGGTTCAGCTTCGAAAGGGGAGGTCTTGTCTGCTACGCTTCTGTCTGGAACATACTGAACAGAAGGAATACTACCGCCACTTTCTGGAACAGGATCGAAAAAAAGGAGGACCATATCTATCAGTGGGCAATGATGCCGGTGGTGGGTATTGAATATGAGTTTTAGCTTATTTGCGTCCGATTGACCGGGTTCAGGAGAATGATTTATACTCAATATGTACCTCAACTTGGAGGGGACCGCAGTGGCGCGAAACCCCGATACCGACATGAACAGCCTGATCCTGTCCGCCCTCGGGCAGACCGGTGAGGGAGTTGCAATAGTCGATCTTTCGGGGAACATTATCTATGTGAACGGGGCCTTCGCCCTTGCCCACGGCTTTACCCGGGAAGAACTAACCGGAATGAACCTGTCGGTGTTTCACCGGGAAGAGGACATGCCCCTGGTAAACCACGCAAACAGCCAGGTCATGGAAACAGGTTCCTTTTCCGGAGAGATCCCCCATCTTCACCGGGACGGAACGGTCTTTCCCGCTCTGATGCAGAGTACCCTTGTCAGGGACAGTAACGGCAGGGCCATTGGGATAGTCGGTACACTGAGGGACATCACAGACATCAAGAAGGCATATCTGACCTCCAGGAGGCACGACATCTCTTGAAGAGCGTTCTGGATGCCATCCCCGATATCATAGGGATACAGGACGACAGCCATGGAATGATCAGCTACAATGCCGCCGGTTACAGAGCCCTTAAGCAGACCCCGGAAAGCATAAAGGGGAAAAAGTGCTACCAGCTAATCGGTCATGATGATCCTGCGAGGTATGTGCCACTTCCATAACATATGGAACGAAGGAAACCGCACGGGTGGAGAAGTTCGTCCCCGAGATGGGCAAATGGCTGGATGTGCGTTCTATCCCATTCTGGATGAATCCGGAAAGATAATCAAAGTGATCGAGCACCTCCGGGACATTACGGACAAGAGGGAGGCCCAGGCAAGGAGCCGCAGGCTTGAGGAGCAGATCATGCTTACCCAGAAACTGGAGAGCCTGGGTGTGATGGCAGGTGGCATAGCCCACGACTTCAACAACATACTGCTTTCCATAATGGGGAACGCCGACCTCGCCCTCAGGGAAGCCATGGGCAAAGACATAACCGGTTACCTCGAAGAGATCATCTCCTCGGCAAAGGGTGCGGCGGACCTGGCATCCCGTATGCTAGATTACTCTGGAAAGAGCGAGCCACACAAAACCTCACTGGATGTGAATGAACTCATAAGGGACACCGCCCAGATGCTCCATGTATCCATCTCGAAAAAAACCACACTGGAGTATCTGCTTGCCGAAGATCTCTCTCCGGTGCTGGCTGACCTGGCCCAGCTGCGGCAGGTGGTCATGAACCTCATAATGAACGCCTCTGAAGCCCTGGAGGACCACCCTGGAACAGTATACCTCTCCACCGCCATGGGAAGGCTGTCCAGGGAGGAACTGGCGGAATGCTATGTGAACGACAATCTCCCCGGGGGGGAGTATGTGGTACTTTCGGTCAGGGATACCGGATCAGGAATGAATCCAGGAACGCTCTCCAGGGTGTTTGACCCCTTCTTCACCACCAAGTTCGCCGGCCGCGGACTTGGGCTTGCATCGGTCCTGGGCATCGTCAGGAACCATCAGGGAGGAATACGAGTCAGCACCGAGCCGGGAAGGGGAACGGAATTTACGGTCTATCTTCCAGTCGATCCTTCCGTGGAAACGGTTTCCAGAACGGAGATCGTTGAGGAGCCCTCCGGTCAGGGCAATGTCCTTCTGGTGGACGACGAAGAGTTCGTGAGGACTGTGGCGGGCAAAATGCTCATTAGGGCGGGCTACACGGTGGAGTATGCATCCAACGGCCTGGAGGCTGTGCAGAGGATAAGAATGAATCCCGGGGGATCGACTGCGTGATCCTCGATCTCACAATGCCGGTGATGGACGGTCTGGAAGCCTTCGAAAGGCTCATCTCCCTGAAGCCCGATGCCAGAATAATCGTCTCAAGCGGTTTTGCTCATGGTTCCATAATGGAGAAATTCAAAGGAAAACCCCTGGCGGGGATACTTCACAAACCCTATTCACTCCACGAGATAACCCTTGCGGTGGGCCAGGCCATAAAAAGGCCGCCCGGCGTGCCGGACGGCAGGGGGATCCCGGCGGAGGCTAGAGAACCTCTTCCATGGATTTGCCGATTATCTCCATTGCCTTCTCCACCTCTTCGGCGGTGATGTTCATCGGCGGCCTGAACCTTATGGTCCTGTGGCCGCAGGGAAGGATAATGGCGCCGTTGTCCATGATCCTGGAGATCAGGGCATTCCTTTTTTCAGGGCTTTCCAGGTCGAAGGCTATCATCAGGCCCCTGCCCCGGATGTTCGTAACGCTTTCCGGGTGCTTTGAAGCCAGAACGGCAAGTCCCTCCATCACCTGGGTATGACGGGAACGCACATTCTCAAGGATGTTCTCCTCGGTCATGATCTCCAGATACTTCGTGCAGCGAACCATGTCCACCAGGTTTCCGCCCCAGGTGGAGTTGATCCTGCTGGATTCGTGGAAAACGTTCTTTTCCACATCGTCTATCCGCTTGCTTGACGCAATGCCGCAGACCTGTGACTTCTTGCCGAAGCAGAAGATGTCCGGAGCGACCCCGAGGGCCTGCCATGCCCACCATTCTCCGCACATGCCCATTCCGCTCTGGACCTCGTCGAAGATCAGGAGGAATTCGTGCCTGTTCGCCCTGTCCCGCAGGGCCTGAAGGTACTCGGGACGGAAGTGGTTGTCGCCGCCCTCTCCCTGGATGGGTTCTATAAGCAGGCAGGCTATGTCGTGTCCGTGTTCCTTTATGGCCAGGTCTATCTGTTCCAGACTGTTCTTTTCAGCCTGGATAACCTCCTCCAGGTGGTCCTCAATGGGGAATACCATTGCAGGCGGGTCGACCCTGGGCCAGTCAAAGAGGGGGAAATACATGTATTTCCTGGGGTCCGCGGTGTTGGTAAGGCTGAGTGTGTAGCCGGACCGTCCGTGGAAGGCCTTTTTGTAATGAATGACCCTGGTGCCAAGTTTATCGCCCCTGCCGGCGGCTATGTTCTTCCTTACCTTCCAGTCGAAGGCGGTTTTCAGGGCGTTCTCCACCGCAAGGGCGCCCCCTGAAACGAAGAAGAGGTAGGGGTGGCTGTCCGGTATCACCGTGTTGGCGAAGGTTTCAACGAAAACCGCCATTTCCTCGGTGTAAAAATCGCTGTTGGAGGGCTTGTTGATCGCCGCTCCAGCGATGTGTTCCTTCCATTCTTCGGTGGTCATGGAGGGGTGATTGAACCCCAGGGGAGCACTGGCAAAGAAGCTGAAAAGATCGAGATAGTCCTTCCCGGTGATGGCGTCGCGGATCCAGCTGCCTTTGCTGTTCTTCAGGTCGAGGGTCATGTCATACCCGTCCGCCAGCATGTGCCTTCCAATGGTTGCTTTTACCTTGTCTGCGGGTATACGCTTCATTTGGGCCTCCTGGTCTGTGAATTCTATGCGTTCAACCGCCGGTTCGGCGGGAAGCGAAGGGATAACGGTCAAGTCATTTGTCTGTCAAATCTTAATTACCGCCGGAGCATTGTCAACTCATCGGTAATGTGGCGACAGATATAGCCTTTACCTATATTTACGCCGGGTGTGGCTTCAGTTTCTGAATAACCTGATGAGTGATTTAATTAGCATCATCATTAATAGCATGAAAGGGATAGTATGGAACCCATTCGAAGCCTTGAACAGCTTAAAAAGTATGCAAAAGACCTTCCTTCAAGCGTTGTTTCCGTGGTTCGTGCCGACGAGGTGGAAACCCTTGCCGCGGTAAAGGAGGCGGTGGAGGGTGGCATGGTCGACTGCATTCTCGTCGGTCCCGAAGGCGGCATACGAAAGGCCGCCGCTGAGGCGGATTTGACATCAGCGGTATCAGGCTGGTTAACGCCGAAGACGACAAGGAGAGCGCCGCAAGGGGTGTGGAGCTGGTGCGCAACGGAGAGGCCCATGTTCTCATGAAGGGCCTTGTTGCAACCAGCACATTCCTTAAGGCCATCCTCGACAAAGAACACGGCCTCAGGGGCGAGGGGCTCCTCAGTCATGTTGCCGCCTTCGATGTGCCCACCTACGACAAGCTGCTGATAATAACCGACGCGGCAATGAACATCGCCCCCACCCTCGACCAGAAAAAGGACATGCTCAGAAACGCCGTGGTGGTGGCCAAGGCCCTTGGTGTAAAGGTTCCCAAGTGCACCTATGTATGCGCCAAAGAGGTTCCCTATGAAAAGATGCCCTGCACCATGGAAGCTGCGGAAATGAAGAAGATGGCCCAGGAGGGACAGTTCGGCGACATACTATTTGACGCCCCCCTTGCCCTGGACCTGGCCGTCTCCCCGGTTTCCGTTAAGATCAAGAAGATAGAAAGCCCGGTTGCCGGCGACGCCGATGTGCTCCTCATGCCGGACATCGAGGCGGCCAATGTGCTCTACAAGGGACTCATCTTCCTGGCCAACGCCGAGCTGGGAGCGGTGGTAATGGGAGCCAGGAACCCCGTTGTACTAACCAGCCGGGCGGACAGCGCGGAAAGCAAGCTCTGCAGTCTGGTGCTCAGCGGAATAGTGGCTGCCTATCAGGGAAGCGAGTAATGAGGATCCTTCTCGCCAGCGACCACGCGGGTTTTTCACTGAAGTCCCACCTCGCCTGCCGGCTTGAGTCCGCAGGCCATAAGATCACCGACCTCGGCCCCTTTCCACCGAATCGGTGGACTACCCCGATTACGCAGGGATACTATGCCGGGCACTCCTGGCCGGAGAGGGGGAAAGGGGCATACTCGTCTGCAACTCAGGTGTGGGCATGAGCATAGCCGCCAACAGGTTCAGGGGAATAAGGGCTGCGCTGTGCCTTTTCCCGGACATGGCAAGGTACGCCAGGCTGCACAACAATGCCAATGTCCTGGTCCTCGGAGGAGGCCTCACCGGCCCCTTCCTTGCCGATTCGATAACCGATGTGTTCCTGAATGAGGGTTTCGAGGGGGGCAGACACAAAAGACGAACCGACAAGTTCGACCCTGCGGAAGAATCGAAATGATAGATCTCATATGCGGGGCCAGACCGAATTTCATGAAGGTGGATCCCATAATAAGGAATCTCCATGGGGAAGTGCGTCTGGTTCACACCGGTCAGCACTACGACTACTCCATGTCAGGAAGTTTCTTTGACCAGCTTGGGCTCCCTAAGCCGGACATCAACCTGGGAGTGGGAAGCTCCACGGTAACCGGGCAGACAGCGGACATTATGAAGGCCTACGAACCGGTTTTCCTTAAAGGCAGTCCCAGGGCCGTGGTGGTGGTTGGGGACGTTAACTCCACCCTTGCCTGCGTTCTTACCGCGGTAAGGTACGGAACTCCCACCGTCCATGTTGAGGCCGGCCTGAGAAGCTTCGACAGGACAATGCCCGAGGAGATAAACAGGGTGCTCACCGACCAGATAAGCGACCTTCTCCTGATCACCAGCCCGGAGGCCAGGGATAACCTGCTCAGGGAAGGCCGTAGCAACAGCGCAGTGAGAATGGTGGGCAACCCGATGATCGACACACTGCTCAGGCTGCTCCCCGGGGCCGCCGGGAAACCGGTACCAGAAGGGGATTTTGGCCTGGTAACCCTCCACCGCCCTGGAAATGTGGACAGCAGGGACAAGCTTGCAGGCATCCTTCAGGGTCTGGGCGGGCTGGCTCCGCTTCCCCTGGTGTTCCCGGCCCATCCCAGAACCCTGAAGAACATAGGGAAGTGGAAGCTGAGCGGTATGGTCCCGGACAACCTGACCCTGTCCGAGCCCATGGACTATCTTTCCTTTATAAGGCATCAGCAGACGGCCCGCGTGGTGATAACCGATTCAGGAGGGGTCCAGGAGGAAACCTCCGTAATGGGCGTGCCCTGCGTAACGGTCAGGCCTAACACCGAGAGGCCTGTAACCTGCACAATGGGAACAAATGTGCTCTGCCCTGACCCCGGTGGTCTGGCAGAGGCCGCCAGGAAACAGATGGATAACAGACCGGCTTCCCCGCCGAAGATCCCCTTGTGGGACGGCGGAGCCGGGGCACGTATAGCATCGGAGATAGAGAGGTTACTGAAATGAAGAGTCTTTTGCTCCTTCTGCCGGCTGCGGTGATCCTTTCAGCCGCCTGCGGCGGAGAGAATGGGCAGAACCAGCCCACGGAGACCTGGGCGGCAGCCGACTTCCAGAAGTTCGCCGTCACACTGCAGGGTGAGGATGTGGGATACATGACCATGCAGACAGAACAGCAGGGGGATTCGCTGTTCATCACCCAGAACATGGAATGGCACCTGCTTCTGATGGGCACAACGAGAACGGTCTCCATGAGCGTGCTGTCCAGGACCGGTCTGGACATGGACCTCGGCTTCATGGACATGACCATGTCCGACGGCACATCGGTCATACAGGCCAGGGCGGTGCGCACCGGGAACACGGTGGAAACCACACTGAACACCTCCGGCAGGGAGATATCCTACTCAAGGGAGTTCGAGGGAGATTATCTGCCGGCCTTCGTGGACCTCGCCGCCGCCGGGATGGACTGGAACCCCGGGGACGAGCTGGTGGTGCCCACCTTCGACCCCTCCACCGGAATGCTCTTTGAAGCCACGGTTACCTGCGAGGAGGTGGAGCCCATGTCCCTGATGGGGGGACACCGTTCAGGCCGCAAGGCTCACCATAGCCCAGCAGGGCATGAGGAACACCGTCTGGGTTTATCGTGGCCAGATAGTCCGCGAGGAGGAAGCGGGTATGGGTATGGTCCTCACCCGGGTATCCCCGGACACCGAGAACAACATCATACCCTCAAGCGATCTCTACGAGGTCTACGCGGTGACATCCAACGATGTCCGCAATCCCAGGCGGACTGGAGAACGGATATGGAGGCTTACCGGGGATATAGACTGGTCCGATATCCAGCTTGACTACCCCGGTCTTCAGACCTCCGCCGATGGTCCCGTGGTCACCGTGACCTCCACCCCCCCGGGAAGTCCCCTTCCCTTCCCCATGGAAGTCACCGATGAAGACCTTCTTTCACTTCTTCTTCCGGAATCAATGATACAGAGCGACGACCCGGCCATTGTGGCCCTGGCCCAGGATCTGACAGCGAACGCCACGAACTCCTGGGATGCCGCAATGAGCATCTCCGAGTATGTGGATAACGCCGTGGACAATGTCCCGACTGTGTCCCTGCCATCGGCGGTGGACGTGCTGGACAACCTCCGGGGGACTGCAACGAACACACCATCCTCACCGTTGCCCTCTGCCGGGCCGCCGGTATCCCAGCGGTGACCTGCGCCGGTGTGGTGTATGTGGACAACGGAATTTTCGGATACCATGCATGGCCGGCGGTCTGGGTTGGTGAGTGGGTTGCAATAGACCCCACCTTCAGCCAGCAGGTTGCCGACGCCACCCACATCATCCTTGCCCAGGGGAGCCTTGAAGAGCAGTACGTGGTAAACGCGGTACTCGGCAGGCTCACAATAGAAGAACTGGATTAAGGGTTTGTTCCCTCCCCGGGAGAAAAGGGCCATGGAGCTTGCCCTCAGGGAGGCTCTGAAGGGCGGCAAGGCGGTGTTCCCCAATCCCATGGTAGGGGCGGTCATACTGAACCGCAGGGGGGATGTGGTGTCCACGGGACATCATACCTGCTGCGGAGCCCCCCACGCCGAACGGGAGGCCCTTTCCCGGGCGGGGGATGTCTCGGGATGCACCATGGTAGTTACCCTTGAGCCCTGCTGCCACCATGGAAGGACCCCACCCTGCGCCGAGGCCATCGCGGAAGCTGGGATAGCCAGGGTGGTGGTGGGAATGGTGGACCCCGACACACAGGTCCGGGGTGGTGGAATAGAGTACCTTCGCTCCATGGGAATAGATGTTCAGGTAGGGCTGATGGAGAAGGCTGCCGAAGGGATCAACAGGGTGTACATACACCACAGGAAAACCGGCAGGAGCTTCCTTCATCTGAAAATGGCAGGAACCCTCGACGGCAGGAGTGCCGCCCGGACGGAACCAGCAGGTGGATAACCGGCGCTGAATCCCGACGAAGGGTTCACGAATACAGAAGGGATTCCCACGGGGTTCTGATCGGGGGTAAAACGGCAATTGCCGACGACCCCGCACTGGACGCCAGGGATGTGGACTGCCCCGGGAATGAACAGCCGGTACGGATCATATATACCCGGGAACCCCTTCCCGGTAACCTGAAGGTGTTCACTACCCCGGGGAGGACAATTGTCGCCTCCCCGGAAACCTTGAGGTCCCCAGTTCCGCTGAGGACTGGACCGGCACCGCCACCCCGGTGGAGCTCCTGGAAAGAACCGCAAGGGAAGGCCTCGGTCTCCTTCTGTGTGAAGGAGGGGGTACCCTGGGGGCATCCCTGCTTAGACAGGGCCTGGTTGACAGACTCAGCATATTCACCGCCCCGGCCCTTCTGGGCTCCACTGGTCTTCCCGTTCTCGGGGACCTCGGCGTGGGGAGCATAGGAGGGGTCATTAGGCTCCGGGACCCGGTGGTAACAAGGACCGGAGAAGACATACTCACGGAGGGCGAAGTTGTTTACAGGGCTGATTGAAACCACAGGGGTGGTAAGAAGGACCGGAGCGGTGCTTGAGATAGAAAGCCTCGTCCCCCTTGACCTCAGCCGGGGTGACAGTCTGGCGGTGGACGGGGCATGCCTGACCGTTACCGGGACCTCCGGCGGGGTGATCCGTTTCGATGTATCCCCGGAAACCTTCAAAAGGGTATCCTCCCCGGTAAAGGGGAAGAGGGTCAACCTCGAGCGGGCCATGGAGGTCGGGGGAAGGCTCCACGGCCATTTCGTAACCGGCCATGTGGACTGCACGGGAACGGTGACAGGGGTCAGAAGGATGTCCGGTTTCACCGGGATCACCGTTTCCTATCCCCGGGAAAACGCCAGGCTTCTGGTGGAAAAGGGTTCCGTGGCCCTTTCCGGAATTAGCCTCACCTTAGCCGAGCTTACCGAAAGGAATTTTACCGTGGCCCTGATACCGGAAACACTTTCAGGGACCACCGCCGGTTCATGGAAGCCAGGCACCAGGGTCAATATCGAGTTCGACATGATCGGAAAATACGTTGTCCGCGCCGCGGCTGCGGACCGAGCAGAAGGATCGTTGAGGGAATACCTTGAAAAGAACCAGTCTGGAACCCGCTGAAAAGGCTATCGCCGCCATAAAGCGCGGCGAAATGATAATAGTGGTAGACGATGAGAACAGGGAGAACGAAGGCGACCTGGTGATCGCCGCCCAGTTCTGTGACCCGGAACACATCAACTTCATGGCCACCCATGCCAGGGGTCTCATCTGTCTTGCCATGAAGAAGGATCACCTGGCAAGGCTGGACCTCCACGAGATGGTTCCCCGGAACACATCTCTCCATGAAACCGCCTTTACCGTGAGCATAGACGCCGTGTCCGGGGTCACAACGGGGATAAGCGCCGGGGACAGGGCCAGGACCATCGCAGTGGCCATCGACCCGAACACGAAACCGGAGGACCTTGGCCGTCCGGGACATATCTTTCCCCTGGCCGCCCGGGACGGCGGTGTGCTCAGACGAACAGGTCACACCGAGTCTGCGGTTGACCTCGCCGGTCTGGCGGGTCTGCATCCTCCGGGGTGATATGCGAGGTGATGAACGAAGACGGCACCATGGCCCGTCTTCCTGATCTGGAGCTCTTCGCCGAAAAACACGGGCTGCTGGTTACCAGCGTGGAGGAACTGGTGAAGTACCGCCACAGGAACGAGGTCCTGGTGAAGTGTATGGCCCAGGCCCAGATACCAACCGACTTCGGTGAGTTCACCATGAGGGTCTACGAGAGCCTCATCGACGGCGAGACCATGTGGCACTCTCCCAGGGAGATGTTGCCGGCAGGGATAACGTTCTGGTAAGGGTTCATTCCCAGTGCCTTACCGGTGATGTCTTCGCCAGCCGCAGGTGCGACTGCGGCGGACAGCTCCACGCCGCCATGGCGAAGGTCGCCGAGGAGGGTCTTGGGGTTGTTCTCTACATGTCCCAGGAGGGCAGGGGAATAGGCCTTGCCAACAAGATAAAGGCCTACCACCTGCAGGATCACGGGCTGGATACAGTTGACGCCAATGTAACCCTCGGTTTCGCCCCGGACCTTCGGGATTACGGCATAGGAGCCCAGATCCTGAGTGACATGGGGCTTTCCACCATAAGGCTGATGACCAATAATCCAAAGAAGATAGTGGGGCTCTCCGGCTACGGTCTCGAGGTAACGGAACGGGTCGGAATAGAAGTGTGTCCCACCGATGAGAACAGGTTCTATCTCAGGACCAAGAGAGACAGAATGGGACACCTGCTGAAGGGAGTTGAGAAGAATGGCCTGGATACATGAAGGACAGCTCGACGGCGAGAATCTCAAGATAGCCGTTGTGATTTCCCGTTTCAACAGTTTCATTACAGGAAGGCTCCTCGACGGGACCCAGGACTGCCTGCTCCGTCACGGGGTGGAAGAGGAGGACATAAATGTCTTCTGGGTCCCCGGCGCCTGGGAGATCCCCGCCGTGGCGGCCAACCTTGCCAGAAGCAAATCCTTTGACGCCGTGATCTGCCTCGGCGCAGTTATCCGGGGGGAAACTCCCCACTTCGATTTCGTGGCATCGGAGAACGCCAAGGGGATTGCCCAGGCGGGGATGAACTCCACCGTTCCCGTGGTGTACGGCGTGATAACCGCAGACACCGTTGAGCAGGCTGTTGACCGGGCCGGAACAAAGAACGGCAACAAGGGGTTCGAAGCGGCAATGACAGCAATCGAGCTGGTAAGCCTTTACGAACAGATGCACGTCTTCACCGTTTCCAACACCGACCTTCCGGAGGAATGATTTGGGTCTTCGAACAAGGGGAAGAAAATTCCTTCTCCAGTGCCGGTACGCCGCCGATGCCAACGATCTTTCACTGGAGGAGAACATGGAGACCATGTCCATCTCCTCACGGATCCCCGACCCTGAAACAAGGATTTGGCTTCAGGAACTGGGGAGTACCGCCCGGAAGAACCGTGAAGAGATCGACGGAAAGATCGAATCCGCCCTCCGTAACTGGTCCATGGACAGGCTCACCCCGGTAACCAGACTGATCCTTCAGCAGGCCCTGGCGGAAAGCCTTTACATGGATATTCCCGCCCCGGTGGCGATCAAGGAGGCCGTAAGGCTGGCAATAGAGTTCGAGGGGCCGAAAACCGGATCATTCGTAAATGGAGTTCTTGACAGGATACTCTTCAGGGATGTGCCGAAGGAGCCCTGAGCGTTCCCTCCGGTGGAAATGACCGGGCTGAAACCCTTTCACCCGGCGGGGGTACAGTAAGCAGAGCTTTCGGGTTATATCATGTGTAACAGGGGCTCTAAGCGGGCGGGAAAAAATGCTGATAAGGGTCATAAGCGATGTGCACGGTAATCTGGCGGCCCTCAAGGCGGTCCTGGCACACCCCGACGGCCTGAAGGCCGGGGAGACCCTCTGCCTTGGAGACACTGTGGGCTACGGCTCACATCCCGTGGACTGCATAAACATAGTGAAGCAGCACTGCGGTCATGTGGTTGCAGGTAACCACTACCACGGCGCCGCGGGGCTGATGAGCATTTCAAGCTTCAATTTCGACGGCCAGCGTGCCATCGAGTGGACCAGGACCCAGCTCGAGGAAGACCATGTCACCTGGCTCAAACAGCTTCCCCTTCGTACCTTCTTCCAGGGTATCCTGCTCACCCACGGGTCGCCGGACGACCCCGGCGGCTGGACCTATGTGCTCAACTCATACACCGCCAGGGATGCGGTTCTTGCCGCGGAAGGCTACCCTTCCATCTACGGCCATACCCACATACCCATGCAGTGGACCCGCACCGGGGACTGCTCCTCCGAACCGGCGGGAACCTTCGCCGAAGCCGCCCTGATAAACTGCGGAAGCGTGGGGCAACCCAGGGACGGCGACCCCAGGGCGGCCTACCTCCTGTTGAACACCGAAGAGCGTACTTTCAGACATGTCCGTGTGGAGTACGACATCCACCGGGCTGCATCGGCCATAAGGGCCGCCGGTCTTCCGGAGCACCTGGCCGGCCGTCTATTCCTGGGCAAGTAGGGAGGTAAGGATGATCTTTTCGGCAATGCTTCTGATGACCTGTCTGGTCTCCCAGGCAACACAGCTTACAGTTAACATCACCGGCTTCGAGGAACGGACAGGAGAGGCAAGGCTGGCGGTCTTCGGCCCCGGCGACTCCTTCCCCATGGAGATAGACGAGGCCCTCTACAAAGGGGTAATGACCGTTGATGCTGATACACTGGTCTTCACCATCGATTCACTGGCTCCGGGCACATATGCCATTACGCCTACCATGACAGGGACATGGACGGAGAGCTGGACATGCACTGGTACGGTCCTCCCAGCGAGAAGGTGGGGGTATCCAACAATGCCACCGGCTTCGCCGGCCCCCCGGGTTTCGACGACGCGTCCTTCCTGCTTGGTGATGAACCCTGGTTCTGGGTATCTGCTGCGCTGAAGAACTATCTTCCCGTTTTGAGAACCCTTACCGTGGAGAATCTCATCGCCGTTTCCAGTACCACACCTGAGATCCTCCAGGCATAAGCGAAGAGGTTCTGGCGGCGTTCCCCGATTCCGGTTATTTTATGGAGATGGATGTGAGCCCCCACGGGGTGCTCGCCTTCGATCCTTTCACCGAAGAATTTCACAGGCTCTACATCATGAGATAGAGTCCTTACGAGGGGTCATGGCAATAAAACTGTACGATGGCGAGAACTGTCCCTGCCCGGCGGACTGCCGCCGGCACGGCAAATGCTCCGAATGCATGAAGTTCCACCACGGCAGGAAGGAACCCACATACTGCGAGTTCCTTGCGGGAAAGCTGGACGACGAGAAGCTTCCGGAACAGCCTGAAAGGGCCCGGCGCACCGGTAAGCAGATCAGGCTCCTCGACTACGCCCCATGCGCAGGTTGAGCAGGCAAGCTTAAGCCCGCAAGGCTTGCGGGAATAGTGCAGAAGCTTCCCCGGTACATCACCCCGGATCTGCTTGTGGGGCTGGAGAACATGGACGACGCCGGGGTCTACCGAATTACCGACGACATCGCCCTGGTGCAAACTGTGGACTTCTTCTACCCCATGGTGAACGACCCCCGGATGAACGGCCGTATCGCCGCGGCGAACTCACTGTCCGACATCTGGGCCATGGGGGCCACCGCCCACACCGCCATGAACGTCCTGGCGTATCCCCCGGGGCTCATCGATGCCGATACCATAGGGGACATGCTGGCCGGGGGCAGCGAGAAACTCGTAGAGGCAAGGGTATCCCTTGTGGGTGGCCATACCATGGAACAGGAGGACCTGCTCTACGGCATGAGCGTAACGGGAACCGTGCATCCCGGTGGAATAAAGACGAACACAAGCGCCGGTGCAGGGAACGCCATCATACTCACCAAGCCCCTTGGAACCGGGGTATACGGCAGGGCCATGATGCAGACGGACCTTGACCCCGGTCAGTACCGCGAGGCCACCGATTCCATGTGCAGGCTGAACATGTACGCCGCCGATGTACTGAAGGAGTTCAGCGTCACCGCCATGACCGATGTTACAGGCTTCGGCCTGCTGGGCCATGCTCTGCCGGTGATGAGGAGCAGCGGTCTCACCGCGGTGCTCAGCGCCGGTGCCGTGCCCCTCCTTTCCCACACCATCGCCCTTCAGAAAATGTACGGCGCCAAGGAGGCCTGCAAGGTCAAGGAGTACGTTTCCGAATATCTTACTGTGCAGGATGGGGTTCCCGGAGCCCGGGTCACCCTCTTCTCCGAGGCGGAAACCTCCGGCGGACTGCTTGTTTTCATCGACGACGCCCGGTCGGAAACAGCCCTTCGAAGGATAAGGGAGTGCGGCGATGAAGCCGCCGCCATTATCGGTCACACCGAAACCTCAAGGGTGAAGAACGAGTTCCTCAAAGTGGTTGAATAGCCTGGTCCCTTTACAATTCCTGATAAAACAGCCAAGACAAGGCAAAAGTCCGGTGTTTGCATAATATATCGGAACTGAGTTGGGAATACTTTCCCAATGATATATAATTTATTAACAAAATACAGAATGTAGCATGGCAGTATACTGAATTATGCCCATGTTGACAGCGAATAGCAAATACCATATTTTAAGAAAGGGTATTATTTATACGATAAATAATTAAACAGGAGGTATCATGTCTCAAACAGAGGGGTCATTTTTACCAGACGGGCATCGGGCCTGGTGAGGGAGCTCTCATGGTTCGATGTTTTCATCTTCGTGGTGGCTGGCCCGGCGGCCTCCGGGGTGATGTTCTACTCGGTTTCCACCGCGGCTGATTTTCCCGGGGCAAGTCTTCCCCTTGCCTTCCTGATAGGGCTTCTGGTTTTCCTGCCCATTACTTTGCTCGTGGCCATTACATCGGCGACCATGCCCCGTTCCGGCGGGCTCTACATAGCCGTCAGCAGGGTGATGGGGCCAACCATAGGATACCTGAGCGCATGGCTTCTCTTCATAGGGTACGGGATATCCAGCGGGGTCCTGGGGTACATAGTTGTGGGACTCATGGGCTCGGCCTTCTCCACGGCGGCCCTTGGGAGCGGTATTGGATGGCTGGCCGGCATAGGCCAGGCCATGCAGACATCCCATGGCCAGCTGATAGGGGGAATGCTATGGGTAATACTGTTCTGGGCGGTGGCCTACAGGGGGATAAGGAAGGTGAAAAGCCTAATGAGGGCCATGTTCTTCATACCCCTTATCGGAACCGCCATAGCCGTGGCAATGTTCTTTGCCTCCGGTGTGGAGTCCGCCGCGGCGGGTTCAACTCAACCTGGGGAGCCGGCGCCTTCGAAACCATAACCCTGAGGGCATCGGAGCTCGGGCTGGAGGAATCATCCTTCAGCCTCGGTGCAACGATTAAATCACTTGTGGTGGTGGTCTGGGCCTATGCAAGCATAACCATCATCAACTACGCCGGCGGGGAGGTGAAAACCCCGAAAACAAGCATGATCAGGGGTTTTACCATTGGAACCGCCTTCGTTGGAATAATGTATGTGGTGATAGTAATGGCTGCATACAGCGCCTTCGGGAATTTCATAACATCATACGATTTCCTCTACGATAACCATCCGGAGGTGCTATCAGGAATAATGGGAGGTCTTGTGGAGCCCTCCATTCCTTTTTACTTCATGGCCATTTCCGGAAATGTATGGTTCGGTCTTGTGGTGGCCCTGAGCATCGCTCTGTGGTTCGCGAATTCGATCCTTCCCGGTTTCCTGGCCAATTCACGCCTGGCCTTTGCCATGTCCATGGACAAATCCTTCCCGAAATCCCTCTCCGCTGTGAACAGAAGAACCGGTTCTCCCACCAACGCCGTTCACCTGAATGCCTTCTTCTGCATTATCGGTGTTCTGATAATGATGCTTTCAGTGGATGTTATCCTGGGGCTTCTCACCCTTACCACCTTTTTCATCTTCTGGCCCTACGGCCTCGCCACCATGCTTCTGCCATACCATAAACCGGAGATCTATGAGCGGTCGCCGGTGCAGTGGAGCCTGTTCGGGGTTCCGGTGATGACCATTCTCGGAGGTTTCACCTTCCTGGTGGGATGGTTCTTCATCTACCTCGCCTTCACAAACTTCTCTCCTGTGGTGATGCTTACACTCATCGGAGTGATGCTGGCCGGTCTTGTGGTTTACCTGGTTCAGCAGGCTAAGAATCGAAAAGAGGGCGTGGATGTGAGCCGTATCTACTCCACCATCCCCCCGGAATAGAAAGGATACTATTGAAAAGGATGTTTTTCTCCGTGGATGTTCACGGAGCGGAAAGCGTATGGAGAAAATGGCTGCGGGTGCCGGAGCTCTACGAAGCCGACGCGCTGCTTCTCTGCGGCGACCTTACCGGCAAATCCCTGGTGCCCCTTATCAACCGGGGTAGCGGCAAGTGGAACGCATACTACTTCGGCAGGAACTGGACACTCCAGGAGGGTTCCGAGCTCGACGCCATGGAGAAGCGGATAATGGATTCCGGTTCATATACCTCCGCTGCGGGCCAGACGAAGTGAAAGAGCTGCAGAACGACCCCACCGCAGTGGAAAGGCTGATGATGGCCATGATCAAGGACAGAATGGCCCGCTGGATGGAGATGCTCATTGAGAAGGTCGATCTGTCAGCAGTGGATGCCATAGTAATGCCCGGGAACGACGACGACTGGGAGATCGATGATGTGATCAGCTCCTTCCAGGACCGGGGCGTCAGGTGGTGCCTGGATGAACCGGTGGATGTTCTGGGAGCTCCCATGATAAGCCTGGACTATGTAAACCCCACCCCATGGGATACTCCAAGGGAAGACAACGAAAAGGGGCTTGGAAAGCGGATCAAAAAGCTTGTTAAAAAGCTCGATGATCCCGGAAGGGCAATATTCAACTTCCACGCGCCGCCCTATGGAACAATGCTTGACCTTGCCCCGGAGCTGGATTCCAGCAGGAAACCGGTTACCGTGGCCGGCCAGGTGAACTTCGTCCATGTGGGAAGCAGAGCGGTTACCGAGGCCCTGGAAAAATACAGGCCGATGATAGGCCTCCACGGGCACATACACGAATCCAGCGGCCATGACAAAGTGGGCGATGTTACCGTGGTCAACCCCGGATCTGAATACGGCGAGGGGATACTTAGAGGCTACATCATAGAGATCCAGGACGGCAGGGTGAACAACCAGTGGAAGGTGGAGGGATGACCCCGGCAAGGCTTCCCGCAGATGTGCACGCCCCCTTTCTTGAACCGGGAGAGGTCCTCTCCACGGAAAGGCTGCGGGAACAGGAGAAGCGGTTCCTGGAAATGCTTGACGAACTCATGGAAAAGGCCCGGGAATACAATGTAACCATCCGGGTGATAGGCTCCCTTGCCTTTCGTCTCCGCTGCCCCGACCAGAAATACATGGAGTATGACAACGGCAGATATCTCACCGACATTGACTTCATAGCCCTTTCAAAGGACATCGCCGGTGTACAGGACATGTTCCAGGAACTGGGCTGGGATGAGAATATGACGGTCCTGAGGCTGTTCGGTGATAAAAGGCGGATCTTCTATCACCCGGAGCTTCCGGTCCACTCCGACATTTTCATAGACAAGCTCAGATTCTGCCATGAGATAGATTTCCGTGGCAGGCTCGGGATCGACCCGGTCACAATAAGCCTGATCGATCTGCTCCTGGAAAAACTTCAGATCGTTGAGATCAACAGAAAGGACCTCATCGACATGATGGTGCTCCTCCGCCAGTACGGGGTTGCAGGGGTTAAGAACACCAACGAAGCGATAAACGGCGGAAGGCTGGCGGAGATATGCAGGAAGGACTGGGGCTGGTGGAAAACCGCAACGGTCAATCTGAAAAAGACCCGGGATTTCGCACGGGAATACCTTCCCAGGGAGGACGCCTCCATTGTGCGGGAAAGGGTGGTGGCCCTTGAAAGGAACATCGCCGAAGCTGGAAAGACCCTCCGCTGGAAGATGCGAAGCCTGATCGGTGAAAGACTGAGATGGTACCGGGAGGTGGAGGAAGTTGAACGGGACTGATAAAGAGAAAGGATACATGAAATGAATGATATATCAGCGTTTACCGGAGGTGATGTGAAATCGCTTCAGCACAGCCTGCTGGAGGCGATGGTCCTTGATCCCCTGAAGCATCCTGAGCGTTCCGCCACGACCCTGGCAAGGGTGGTGGAGGTTCTCGGGATCATCATGGACCCCCACTCGGACATTGACTCCCTGGTGGCCAGGTGCCGAAAGGCCGCCGGGAATCCCGCCCCCTTCGACGCCCTCTCCGTGGGCGCCGCCACAGCGGTTGCCTCGGTGCTGCTTTCGTCGCTCTCACCGGAGCAGATAGCCCTGGCATCGGACTTCATAATGGAATCGGAGCTGTCCACCGGAGAGGTGGTGGAGCTGCACAGGAAGTTCAAGATACCGGTTTCCCATCTGGAGGATGACATGCTGCCGGTTAACGGCGAAGGCGCCAGGATACAGGACTCCCGGGGAAGGGTTTACATAGACCTCGACAGCAACTACAGCGCAACCAACCTCGGCAACTGCAACAACGCCATAGCCCTCGGGCTCTACAACCAGGCCAGGCTCCTCATCTCCCAGAAGGAGGACAGGATCCAGGTGGCCCGGGCAAGGTTCCTGAAGGAGATAACCCCGATGATGCCCCGGGGGCTGAACAGGTTTTACTGGCAGAACTCCGGCGGCGAAGCGGTGGACAAAGCCTGAAGATAGCAAAGGCACACACGGGGCACACCGGTGTGGTCGCCTTCCAGGGAGGATTCCACGGCAGGACCCACGGAGCCGTGGCGGTGACCTGCAACGAGAGCTACAGGAAGCCCTTTGGCCTCCACGAAGAGAGCTGGGTCCACTTCGCTCCATTCAACGAGCTGGAACCCGTTGAGGAGCTCCTGAAGGAAGGAAAGGCCAGGTCGGTGATACTGGAACTGATCCAGGGCGAGGAAGCCGGCATGAGGCCGGCCACAGAGGAGTTCGCCCGGGGTATCAGGGAACTCTGCAACGAGTACGACGCCGTAATGATAACCGACGAGGTCCAGACCGGTTTTGCCAGGGTGTCCGGGGGAAAAGGCCAGTGGTTCGCCTGCCACCGTTACGGGATCGTTCCCGACATCATGACCATCGGGAAATCCTTCGGCGGAGGCTATCCTGTAACAGCTGTTGTAACCGGAGAGAAGATCTCCAGTCGATGAAGGCCGGGTATGACGGCTCCACCTTCGGGGGCACTCCCATGGCAATGGTCTCCGCCCTGATAGCAACGAGGCAGATGCGAGCTCTGGACCTCACTGTAAGGGTCAGCGAAATGAGCAGGCTCTTTGCGGAGAAACTCGCCGAAATTGACTCTCCGCATTTCAGGGGATTCAGGGCCCTGGGGCTGATGGTTGCCCTTGATATGGACAGCCCGGAGAATGTGAAGAAGGCCCAGGAGGAAATGATGAAAGGCGGAGCCCATTCGTCTCTTTCCACCGGCAGTACCATGAGGCTCATGCCACCCCTGGTGATAACACCGGCGGAGGTGGACCACGTGGTGAATGCTTTCAGACAGGCCCTTAACAGCCTATAGACCTGTTTTTCGCCGGCTTCCGGTGCATTATAGTCTGGTGGTGAAGAATGGAAGGGAAGGCGGATATGGGCGGTAGCGGAGAATGGCCGGTAAAACCGGTGGTGGTATGCAGCAGGTGCATGGGTTTCGAACACTGCAGGTACAACGGGCAGATCCTCACCGACTCCATCGTGGAGGCCCTTAAACCCTTCGTGGAGTTCATAACCCCCTGTCCGGAAAAGGATATCGGCCTGGGCGTTCCCAGACATCCTGTAAGGGTGGTCCAGACCGACGGCGAGAACTCCCTGATACAGCTGGTTACAGGGGATGACGCAACCGGAAGGATGCTGGATCACAACAGGGGTTTCTTTGAGAAACTCAAGGCCGTGGACGGCTTCATACTTAAATCCCGTTCTCCATCCTGTGGTCTCTTCGATGTGAAATACTATCCACCCGGTGACAGGAAGCCACCCCTTGGAAGGGGAAGCGGCTTTTTCGGCGGTGAGGCCCTTTCCAGGTTTCCCGGTCTGGCCCTGGAAGATGAGGCAAGGCTGGGCAACGAGAAGATACTTGTACACTTCCTCACCAAACTCTTCACACTGGCGGACTTCAGGGCGGTTGCAAAGAGCGGCAGCCCCGGTGAACTGGTTGCCTTCCAGGGCAGACACAAACTCCTTCTCATGGCATACAGCCAGGAGGAGATGCGGGAAATGGGAAGGATAGTGGCTCACCAGGCGGAGACCGGTATGGGAACCGCCCTTGAGAACTACGAAGAGCACCTCCTCAGGGCTTTCACCGCCGGCGCCACATACAGGTCCCACATCAATGTGCTTGAGCACGCCTCGGATATGTTTCAGGAAAGCTCACTAAGGAGGAGAGGGCCTTCTTTCTGGACAACCTGGAGATGTACAGGGAGGACAGGACCCCCCTGGTAACCCTGCTGAACCTTCTTGAATCCTGGATACTCAGGTTCGAAGTGAGCTACCTGAAGGAACAGAGCTACTTCCGGCCCTATCCCCTGAACTGAGGAAGAAGTTCGACAGATACCGCTCAAAGGATTACTGGGGGCGGTAAAACCCGGTCACTGATCCAGCCTGAAAACGCAGTCGTGGCCGGCGCACCGCACATTGAGTGTCCTTCCCAGTATGTGGAAATACTCCGGCGCCGTGGGCACCGGCACCCGCTGCAGAACCTCTCCGGTGGCTCTGTCCAGAAGATAGACGAAATCATCCTCGGCGGTGAAACCGTATCCGGTCACTATCAGGTCTTTCAGAAGAAGGAAGTTCTCTCCGTTGGACACCAGGGGAGGGGTGCGCCAGAGGATCTCAAGGCTGGACAGGTCAATGGCGGTAAGGTAGCCGGTGCTTCCGCCTGAAATGGAGGAATAGGTCCTGTGGGCGGTTGATACATAGAGGATACCCCTGTCAGCCTCGGCCCATTTCAGGGCCTGGAAGGTGAATTCCATCTCCTCATCGTTTACCTGCTCCGGATGATGGCCGTAGGCAAGGAAATCGAAAATAACTGTCCGCTCCAGGGTTTCATTATCGTGGAGTGCCAGGAGCCGGGGTTCCAGAACAACGCCGAAGCGGTTGGGGGGCAGCCCGTACATGGCTATGCGGTGGCTCTTCGAGTTTACTGTCTGATAGAGATGAAACACTCCCTCCCCAGGGGTGGTGATCACCTCGGGTATCCCTCGGGGGGTATATCACCCGTATGGCATGATTTACACCGCCGTTGTGGAAGGTTGCCCCTGGCCAGTTCCCGGGAAGGGAGTTGAACCAGTTCTCGTAGTCGGTTCCGCCGTTTGGAAGGCAAACCGTGAGTTCCAGCGGACCAGCGGAGCCCGGGTCTCCGGGGGGTGTGGTATCGAAGGGGGGCGTATCCAGGGGGACCGGAAGCACCGTTGCTGAAACCCCCAGGAAAAGCATTGCAATGGCAGGTGTCATTTCATTCTCCTTCGGGTTCCGGAGAAAAAAACGTATTGTTTGCCCCCCTCAGGGACTGACTGAGCCTGGCGATCTTCACCGGGAGATGGTCGGTTGCGAAGATGCATCTCTCCATCCTGTCAGCAGCGGGCTATGAGGGCTATTCTTCGGTCTTTCCCCAGGTCGCCCCCGGAGAAGAAAACCGTGCTTCCGCCGGATTCGATGACAGCCTCGATAACCTCGTCCACAGCGTCATCTATAACGTCGGGCCTGTCCGGGTCGTCAGCCGGGGATATTCCTCCGCCGGACCGGTCCGCCACCGCAGGATAGTGGAAACCTTCCTCCACCATCAGGATCTCGCCCCTGCCTTCCCGGGAGGCGGTCCAGATCTCTTCCATGGATGAGATGAGCCGACCCTTCTCCTCCGCCGCCTGCATTTTCTCACGGGCTTCTTCCCTCTTTTCTTCAAGGTGCTTCCGTACCAGCAGCCAGGCTTTCCTACCCAGCTCATCCTCGGATGCCTTGTCGAAGTTGCCGTTCATGGTGCCGGCAACGGGAACATTTGAAATGGTGGCGAAAACCGAGGCGAACTTTTCAATTCCGAAGATGAAAAGGGGCAGGGGGTCCTTTCGGTGTATTTCCTCGAAGGAGTCCCTTATGTCACGGAAGAACTGAAGATGGTACTCATCCCGGATCTTTGACTTCCTGATCCCCCGTCCCCGGGGCACCAGGGGTTTCCCAGCCTCTTCGGAGTACTCCATGGGGAAGGGTTCTTCGGTGAATTCCGCAAGGCTTTTCAGGTGGCCCTGGAAAAGCCTTGTCGGGCGTTTGCTGAGGATCAGCAGCCAGTACCTTTCAGAGCGGTTCATGGTATGGACGAGTTGGCTGGTGTGGAAGGTCTCGTCGACGACCAACCGCTCCTCAGGGGCAAAGGGCAGTTTGTAAACCCTGTGCATCCCTTCGTTGGCGAAAATTGCCAGCCCTTCCCCGTTCATGTTGTGATCGATGGATTCAGCCGCCGCTGCAAGATTGCTGAGAACACCAGCCGCCTGCTCCCTGTCGGTCTCCTCCAGAAGCCTTTTCTCCACCCTGGAAAGCAGGTTCTTGAGCAGAATGGGATCCTGCCTGTTGTCCGGGAATGTTTTGTGTGTGGGGAGGGTTATTGATACAGCCGGATAGCCGCTCTGCTCCCGGAGATACTTGAGATCCTGTCTGTTCATGGCAACCGCCTTCCGTCCTGTTGTTCCTTTTGTAAAGATACCTCTGCAGGGCCGTGACGGTCAATTATGGGGAATCAGCCGTGAGGTTTTCCCCGGAGGGGGTATGGTTTATGCTTAACGGTCAGAAGGAGGAAAAGTAAATGTTGAAAAAACCATTGTGCTTATCTGTGATCCTTGCATTGTCACCTTCGGCCTTCGGAGCCATGGATGAGCCGGTGATCCATGTGTCCGGCTTCGGGGAGAGCATGCTTCTCGCCGGAAGGAGCGTCCTTGTGTGGAAGGGTACACCCGGTGAGATCCATGCCGATGAGCTCGGTTGCCACAGATTCTACCGGCCTGTGGAATCACCCCTTGGCGACGCCGTCGCCTGTGGGCCGGTTCCGACGAAGGAGAAGGGGTGGTGGTGGTCCGCACCGACGGCCATGGCTTCATGGGCCCATGGGAGAAGGCGGGACTGCCCTGCTGGGATAACTCCGGGAACCTCTGGTTCACCGCCGACGGCGAGCTTCTGCGAAACGGAGAGTCAACCGGGCAAAACCTTACTGCCCATCACATTTCCCTTTCGCCCGGCGGAGAAACGGTGGTTTTCACCGACAGGGGGGACAGGCTCCTCCTGATGGAAGTTGCCACCGGGGCCGTTGACACCCTGTCCACCCACTACCGGTACTACGCGCCCATCTTCACCTCCCGGGGCGATATCATTTCTCCCTCTGGACGGGGGCATCATACATTACCGGGAGGGCGAACCTGTTTACATTGACCACGGCGAACACCCTGTATGGTGGCGGGAAAGGGAAGCCCTGATCTATGTGAAGACCACCGACGACGGCCACAGGATAACTTCATCGGATATCTGGATGTGGACCGAAGGTGGAGGTTCGGAAAGCCTTGGCGAAACACCGGACATAATTGAGGTCAATCCGGCGCCCTCTGCCCGTGGAGTCCTGTATGTGGACCTGGCCACCGGCCGGGCGGGGTTCAGGGGGGTCCCCAGGTGAATATCAGCCGGTTCATTCCAGCGGTTCTTGTGCTATACTCCCTAGCCCCCGCCTGGACAGTGTGCATAGACCCCGGCCACGGAGGTTCCGAGCCCGGCGCAAGCGGTTCCTGGTACCTTGAGAAGGATGCCAACCTGGATGTTGCCCTGGGCGTCCTTGACATCCTCAACGGTGTCCCCGGCTGTGAGTGGGTGGGGATGACACGAACCGGGGATCAGACAGTTTCCCTGGCCGGAAGGGTGGCATACGCCAACCAGAACGGTTTCGACCGCTTCATGTCCATACACGAGAACGCCTTCAATACTCAGACCCAGGGAACCGAGACCTTCTGCTACTCACTTGACCCTGGAACCCAGGGCTATCAGCTGGCCTCGACTGTGCAGAGCGGAATACTCTGGGCACACGGGTACACCGACAGGGGAGTAAAGGACGGAAGCTGGATCTATGTGGTGGCCAACACCAGCATGCCGGCGATACTGGGTGAGGGTTCCTTCATCGACTACGATGTGAGCTGGAACGAGTCATACCGCTACTACATCAACTGGGAGGATCACATCGGAAGGCAGGCATATGCCTATGCCCAGGCCATTTGCGTGCACATGGGTTCCACTCCACCTCCCTACGATCCCGGGGGGATAGTTGTGGACAACCTGTCTTCGGGCTTTTCCGTGAATTCAGAAGCCCAGTGGAATACCGGTTCATATGGGAATCCCTGGGGAGAGGACTACCGCTGGAGTTCCGCGGTGAATCAGGCAGACTGGGCCAGGTGGATCCCGGAGCTTCCGGAGCCGGGCTGGTATGAGGTCTCAGTCTGGTACACCCAGGGGGCAACCGGGCGCCGGACGCGGTTTACACCGTAACCCACGGCGGCGGTGAAACACAGTACACCGTGGACCAGACCCAGAACGGCGGTCAGTGGAACCTCCTGGGAGGTTTCCCCTTCGAGGAGGGCACAGCCGGGTACGTAACCCTTTATGAGGCAGGAGCATCGGATGACAGGGTCGTGGTGGCCGACGCGGTGAAGTTCGAGCTATCCTCCACAGGCGTTTCATCCGAGGCTTTCCAGCCCCTGCCCCCGGAATGCCGCCTGGCCGCGGCGCCCAATCCCGCTTCAAGCTTCACCATCACCCTTGATCTTTCCCGGGAGGCCGAAATGACCCTGGAGGTCTTCGAGCTGTCCGGCAGACTGGTAAAAACCCTTTCAGGAGGGACCCTCCTCCCGGGGGAGCACACCTTCGCCTGGGATCCGGAAGACCTCCCCGCCGGGGTATATCTTGTCAGGGCGAACTCCGCTCACTGGAACGCAACGGAAAGACTGGTGCTGGTGAGGTAGGCTCAGGAATTGAGTTTCCACAGGGTGTGGTTCAGGACCGAAGCGAAGCTCACCCAGAGGAGATAGGGCACGAAAAGGGCCCCCGCAGCCGGCCTTACCCTCCAGAAGAGTATCATGGTGGCAAGGATGAGGCCCCATAGAAGTATTATCTCAAAGAAGGCCAGATCCGGTCTGTTCAGCCCGAAGAAAAGCCATGACCACAGGGCGTTCAGGACCAGCTGAGCAATGAAGAGATACAGCCCGGTAGAAAAGCCCCGTTCCCTCCAGACCATCCATACGGCTATTCCCATGAGTATGTAAAGCAGGGTCCAGACCGGTCCGAAGAGCCACCCTGGAGGGTTCCAGGAGGCTTCTCCAGTTCCTGATACCACTGTCCCGGGGGAAACCTGGAACCTATGAAACCGGCGCTCATGGAAACCGCTATCCATACCGCAAGAACGATCCATGTCTTCATAACAGCCACCCGGACCGGTAGTAATCCTCTATGCCCTTCTCTATGGTGTAAGAGGGAAGGAACCCGATGGCTTCCCCGGCCAGGCTCATGTCGCAGGTGGTGTCGTTCTGGTAGTTGCCCTGGAAGGGATTCTCGATGTACTCCGGGGTTCTGTGAAGACCCATGTTCTCGTTCAGCAGCTCAACAACCCTGTTGAAGGTGGTTGCCCTGCCGGAGCCGCAGTTCACCACACAGCTTTCCAGGGCTTCCGCCGCAAGGAGATTTGCTTGAACCACATCCTTCACGTAGATGTAATCCCTTTTCTGTTCGCCATACTTGAACAGCCGGGGGTTTCCAGACTTCATCTGACCGGCGAACTGGTGGATCATGGTGGACCTTGTGCCCTTGTGGTTCTCCCTGGGGCCGTAAACGTTGCAGTACCGCAGCCCAACGGTTACCATCCCCGGGAACTCCTTCTGGAGTGATTCCGCCGCCTCCTCGAGGAGCTTCTTGGACTCGGCATAGGGTGTGTTCAGGTCGAAGGGGCCATCCTCGGTATATGGCGCAGGGTTCCTTCCGTAAACCGCGGTGGACGAGGCGTAGACTATTCGCCTGCACCCCTGAGAGGCCACATGACGGAACAGGTGCAGGGACCCCTCGAGGTTGCCGTGGAGCATCTCACGCCTGTCCATCATCCTGGTGCTGTTTATGGCCGCCTGGTGGAACAGCACATCTATCCCCTGTACCTGTTTCCAGTCGATGCCGGTCAGTCCGGGAAAAAGCCTCTTCCCGGTGAACTCCGGCAGGGGCTGCTCGGATTCGTTGCCGGTTATTATCACCTCGTGGCCCAGCTCCTGCAGCGCCAGGGCCAGGTTAGACCCTATGAAGCCGGTACCCCCGGTTACGAGACATTTCATTTTCCCCTCCCGTCCAAAGCCCTGAGGCCAGCCCTGAAGCCATCCGTAAATTTGACAAATAGATCCTGTATTGAATTGTTGGATAACATATTAAGCATGCCCTTCATTTGCCACTCAGAGGGTATTTTTACCGGCGGGTCAGCTTCCGTTCCTGTTCAGAAGCTTCTTCAGTTCCTCTAATGGCCTTGTGTTAAGCACGTTGGAGGGTTCAAGCCACCCCCGCCGTGCCTGACCCAGACCGTACTTCATGAAGTGGAGGTGGCCGGTACGGTGTGAATCGGTGCTTATGGAGACCAGAACTCCCAGTTCCCTGGCCCTGCGGCAGTAATGGTCGTTCATGTCCAGCCTTATGGGGAAGGAGTTCAGTTCCAGGAAACAACCGAGTTCCGCCGCTGCGGCGAGGACCTCTTCCATATCGATGTCATAGGGTTCCCTTATGTTTATCTTCCTTCCGGTGGGGTGCCCCAGAATGTTGAAGTATCTGTTCTCCATTGCCCTGATGACCCTGCGGGTCTGCCTGCCCTTCGACAGGCCGAACCTGTGGTGCAGGGATCCGTTAACCACATCAAGCCTTGCCAGTATGTCGTCGGGCATATCGAGGCCGCCGTCCTCAAGGATGTCAACCTCTATGCCCTTCAGTATCCTTATGCCGGATATCCTGCGGTTCAGAGCGTCTATTTCCTCAAGCTGCTCCAGAAGCTCCCCGGGTTTCAGACCGCCGGCAACGGTGAGGCGCTGGGAGTGGTCGGTTATGGCGATGTATTCGTAGCCAAGCTTTGAAGCCGCCATGATCATTTCCTCTATGGTATCATGGCCGTCGCTTCTGTTCGTATGCACATGAAGGTCGCCCTTTATATCGCCGGGGGTGATGAGCGCCGGAAGGCCGCCGGTCTTCGCCGCCTTGAACTCGCCGCGGTCTTCCCTTATCTCAGGAGGGAACCAGGGAAGGCCGATCTTCCCATAAACCCCTTCCTCGGTTTTACCGGCGATCTTCCTTTTGCCGCTGAAAACACCGTATTCGTTGATCCTGAGGTTTTTACTCTGCCCCAGCTTCCTGAGCCTGATATTGTGGGCACCGGAACCGGTGAAGTGAACAAGGGCTGCTCCCCAGGCAGCATGTGGAACCACCCTGACATCGACACGAAGACCTGTTTTTCGAAGAAGGAAGGCCGTTTTCTTCGGGCCGCTTTCAATGATCTTGTCAATATCTTCATACCGGCGGATGTGTCCCGCCACATCGGTTCCCTGCGTGCTGAGACAAGGATGTCGATATCTCCAACGGTCTCCCGCCTTCGGCGAAGGCTTCCTGCCACAGCGGCGTTCCTTACGCCTTCAAGCCCTTTGATGTGATCGATGATCTCTGTGCTGAGTTCATCGGCTTCCATAAGGAGCATTCTTTCCTCTTTTGTCCCCATTTCTTCAAGTGCGTCAAGTATCATCGCCTGTGTTTCCCGCCGAACCCGGGAAGCTCCCGGATGCGGTTCCCGGCGGCTGCCCGCTTCAGACCGTCAAGGTCGGTTACACCAGAAGCTCATGTATCCTGCCCACCCTTCTGGGGCCCAGCCCCGGGATGTTCAGCAGCTTGAGCAGTGAGGGGGTATCTGTCTTTCCAGTTTTCCAGGGCGGGGAGTTCGCCGGTGGACACTATGGTTGCTATCTTTTTCGCCAGGTCTTCTCCTATTCCATAGATCCCGGTGAGATCCTCCCCCTCCTCGACCATTTCCGCAAGGGGCCTGGAGAGGGTGCTGATTATCCTGGCGGCGTTTCTGTAGGCCCTTATCCTGAAGGGGTTGTCCCCTCCGATATCCAGGAGATCCGCCATGGATCCCAGTATTTTTGAAATGTCTCTGTTGTGTACCGGCATTCATCCCCCTGATAACAGGTTGAAAAAGATGACAATTCCATAAGGTAAGGCAATCCCCGTTCATGTCAATGCTTTGCCTTTCATTTCCGGTGGGGGATGAAACCAAAGGGATGTTATTGAGTATTATTGATAGAGGCGTTCGGTTCAGGCATGCGGAACAGTCTTGCCGGGGCCGGCATTCTACGGGAGGTTGTATGAAGTTTGCGGCGATCGATGATCTGATAAGAATGAGGGAACAGGCAAAGGGTGTAAGAGTGTCGATATACATGCCCGCCGTGGGTGGTGCCGATTTCGACAAGAACAGGATACGGTTCAAAACACTTGTTGGCAGGGCTGAGAAGGAGCTGAAAGAACTGGCAATGCCCCTGAGAAAATTGAGGCGCTGCTGGGTCCCTCTCATGAACTGATCAGGGAAAGGCCCTTCTGGCAGTCCTGCGGAAAGGGGTTCACCGCCTTTGCTTCCGGAAACTACTTCAAGACATATCACCTTCCCTTCCCGGTGAAGGAGGGGGTGGTGGTGGGGGACAGGTTCAACCTTCGTCCACTGGAACACCTTATATCGGGACAGAACAGCTATTTCCTTCTGGCGCTGAGCCTGGGAGAGAACAGGCTTTTCGAAGCCACTCCATACTCAATTGCCGGGATCTCCACCGATGATCTGCCTCCAGCATGAAGGAGACCCTGAAGTTCGATGTTTTCGAGAAGCATCTGCAGGGCCACCCCACCGCCAGCGCTTCGGGAACCGGGGCAAGAATGACCTTCCATGGCCATGGGTCGCAGAAGGAGGACCGGGACACGAACATTCGAAGGTATGTCAGGGATCTTGCCGGCAGGATATCCACCATTCTCGGTGGAGAAAGGTCGCCCCTCATACTGGCTGGCCTTCCCCATCTTCTCTCGGAGTTCACCGCTTCCTGTGATTATCCCGGTCTACTTAACGATCATGTGGTGGTAGACCCCGGTCATATGAAAATAGATGAACTGCACAGAAGATCCCTGGAAAAGGCCAACGGCTATTTCCGGAAGGATCTGGAGGAGGCCCTCGAGCGATACGGAGCCGCTTCTGCATCTGGTTCGGCGATCACCGGCACAGTGAACGCTGTGAAGATGTCTGCCCGGGGAAGGGTGGATACCCTGCTGGTAGCACCTGATCTCAGTGCCTACGGAAGGTTCGACCCGAAGACCGGGGAAACAGTGCTTAATGAAGAGCGTCAGCCCGGGGACTCTGATCTGATCTCCCTGGCGGTGGAGGAAACCCTTCTCAAGGGGGTAAGGTTTTCACCGCGCCGGAGGACCGGATCCCGAAAGACCAGGCATAGCGGCGATACTCCGCTACTAGGCCGACTATTCTTCGGAATCGTCCTCTTCCGGTTTACCCCTGAGAACGAGAACGGGGACCTTGGCGTTCTTGACCACTTTGTCCGCCACCGAGCCGAAGATCTTCGTTACGATGTCATCGTGCTCGCCGCTGTCTATCATCACCAGGTCGTAATCACCCTTTTCGCACTCATCGACTATGGTGGAGCCAACGGTTCCCGTGCGGACTATCCTGCCTGCGATGCGCTCAACGGGTATGGTCTTCTCCACTATCTCGCCCATTGAGTTCTGCACCCTCTCCTCAACGGCTTTCTGGTATGCGGGTATGTTCACCTGACCGGACCCCTCGGGCATCATTATTCCGCTTGACAGAGGAACAGAGGGAAAGGGCTGGACCACATGCATAACGGAAACCCTTGCGTCCATTATCTCCGCCATTTCACCGGCGGTTCTGAGGACCCTTTCCGTGGAGGATCCCAGGTTGGACGGGAACGAGGATCGATTTGAACAGTTTCATTTCACTTATCCTTTCATTAGCTAATACAGCCGTTTCATATACAACCTATAAATCCATGATTTGACGTCAAGGCACCGGCAGCCCTGTTGCCCTTGACGAACAGTTCGCTATCAAATACTATGAATAGTAATCGGCTGCTACCGACAGGGGCCAACCTGATTAGCAGTAATGGAGGGAAGCCCGTTTCGCCGATAACCAGATGCCCCTGCTTTCCTCCGCAGCCGCCGGGGAAGGCACACTCCCCGATCAACGGCTCAACGATGTGCTGAAAGGCGATCATTATGATATTTGCCGACATATTGCTGGCACTGCTCTTTGCGCTGATCCTCAGCGCGGTACTGGGATGGGGACTGAGATGGCGGCATCCCGCCCGTAAGGGGGGCGCCATAGCCTCCGCCCTTTTCCTTTTCGTGGTCCTTTTCGTGACCATGTGGCTCGCTGCGCTGATCATTCCCGAATGGGGTCCCCTTTACAACGGATCTTCCTGGCTGGGCATACTTCTGGCCGGGCTTTTCATAGCTCTGATAATCCTGGCTGTGGCAACGCCGGACTGGCGAAGAAGGCCGGTTACCGCCGCCCGGGCCGGCGAGGAGATAACCGAGACCGCCGCGGTTTTCGGCTGCTTTTTCTGGGCGCTGCTTATCCTGTTCCTTCTCGTGCTGGTTCTCGGCCCATTTGAGTAGAAGGGACCGAAAGGATCAAAGCTCGGCCAGAATGGCGCTTTTGTCCACCTTCCAGCCGCCGCCTTCGCGGATCATCAGCACCTGGTACTCCCCGGGCATCTGAAGTATGTCCAGGTAAATGGAACAGCTGTCACCTCGCACATCGAAGCCGGCAATGGAGATGTCCTGCCTGGGAGGAATCCAGCCCAGAAAACCCGGTGCCATAAGCAGGCAGTCCAACAGATCGATGGTGTTCCATGACTGAAGCTCTTCAGCGGTTACACTGACTCCGAAGCCCGTTGAAAACTCCTCGGCGGCGGAGTCGGACCTGGCTTTGGCCATGAGGAGCAGCATGTTCAGCAGTGCAACTGAATCCGTTGAAAGGAGGTCGTGGACCCCCGGGAGTCACCGGAGTAGATCGCTCCGAGAAGATCCTCGAAGACCATATCCGGTGGTGAGTCGGCGGCGGATGTTCCCGCGGTGAGAGCGAGAATGAGGGCTAAGGTTCTTTTCAAGGGACGTTCCTCCTGTTTTTCCGGCGGGTTCGGGAATATAGATTTATCCCGTCGGCCGGGGGAAGTTCCCCGGGGATACCGGGGTGCGGCGGGAAACCCATGAAGGATAAGGAGTGTAACCGTGACATATGGTAAACGATAACAATTGCCACAAAGGGTTTCTCAGACATACTGAACATTACAGGCTCCGTTGAGGATGTGGTAAAGAAGTCCGGTATAATGGAAGGGATCGTGGCCGTTACCGCCATCGGCTCAACTGCCTCGGTTACCACCATCGAGTTCGAACCCGCCCTGAAGGAAGACATGAGGGAGCTTCTGAACAGGATCGCCCCGGAAACAATGAGATCCCGCCACAGTGAGACATGGGGTGACGACAACGGGTTCAGCCACCTCAGGGCAACCCTTATGGGCCCCGGAATAACCCTCCCGGTGGAAAATGGAAAACCACTGACCGGTACCTGGCAGCAGGTGGTGTTGATCGATCACGATAACAGGCCCCGGAACAGGAAGATAAGGATCCAGGTCCTGGGCGACTGATCAGATGGAAACCCCCGGCGGGAGGGCCGGGGGCATTGTCCGATGGAAGTAACCCCGTGGATCAGTCCATGTCCCCAGTGTAACCCCCACTGATAACCTTCGGGGCCGATCTCGACCTCCCAGAGGGAGTAGGTGTCGCCGTCCTCGTCGATGATCTGGATGTCGTAGGTTCCCGGGTCGACCATTACGGTGATGGTCTGATCGCCTGCCAGGATATAGTCGGCCCCAAGCCTCTCTTCGCTCCACTCGGTTCATCGGAAGGATCGATGAACACTCCATGGATGTCCCAGCCGTCGAGGTTGTTGGTGAAGGTTACAGCGGCTGTTCCCTGGCCCACCGTGTAGCCGTCGGGGACCGGATTGAGCCCGGCTCCGAGGTTGCCGTCGAGTATGTCGTCCACGGTGATCCCTGAGCCCTCGAGGCTTTCTTCCATTCCCTCCCGGATGAACCCCTCGAAGTCGGCCTTCCATTCGCCCCCTTCAAGGATGAAGTACATGGGGTCATCGCCTGTGTAAAGGGTTGCGCTTTCACCCTCTATCACAATGCTGGTGACATCCCTGCTGTAGTCGCCGAAGTCTTCTCCCGCCAGGAACTCTCCGAACATGTCCGCCCCGTTCTGATAGTCTCCGGCTCCGATGGCGGTCATGGAATCAGCCAGCCTGTCCAGGAAGTCCCTGGTATTGCTGCTGAGATTTTCGAATACCAGCTCGCCGTCCTGGGCTTCCATGGCATCGAGAAGGTCGTTGTATGCCTGTTCCACCGCCTTTTCCTCCGGCGGCTGCCCGCAGGCGGCGACAAGCATCAGAACAGCCATGATGAGCGGAACTGCTATGCGCTTCATCAGGTCTCCTTTCTTGAAGGGTTATGGAAAGACTCTTAAGGAATGGTCGCTGAAACCAGAGCATAATTCTGGCAGGAACATTCCGTCAATGAACCGATACCCCGGACTCCTATGTCTTCAGAAGCCTGAAAGCTACTGAATAGGGTTTACTGAGGCTGTTGTTCAGCTTCCTTTCGCTTTCGGCGAGATGATATCTTTCAGGGGCTATCCTGGGCTCTTCAAAACTGTCCACAAGGAACCCTGCGCCGGTGAAGGCCTTCCAGTAATCAGAGAGCGGACGGTGGAACCAGATGAACTCCGACCTGAAGTGTCCCCAGGGCGGATCGACACACCTGCGGCGCTGGAAGTAGGGGAAGGACCAGTGATATTCAACAGAGTCCTCTTCACCGGAAGAGGTTGACCTGCCCTGGGGAAAGCAGGGGTGGGAGAACACCGCTATCACAGCGCCATTATCCCCGAGAACCCTGTAAAAGCTACCAATGGTGCTCTCCAGGTCCGGGGTGTCCATGAGGACATAGTTTGAAACGATCAGATCAAATGATCCTGACTCAACCGTTTCAAGGGTGGAACATGAATCCACCCGGAAGTCCAGCCCCGGGTGGTTCTTCCGGGCTATGGCTATCATGCGGTCTGAGAGATCGACCCCGGTAACCACCGCACCCTTTTCGTTAAGCTTTCCTGACAGATATCCCGTTCCGCAGCCGGCATCAAGGACTCTGAGCCCCCGGACCTCACCTGCTAAACTCCACAGCACCGGATCGGAATTCAGTATCCTGTTGCTGTCCCCCTCGGTGCCCACCTGTTTGTCCCAGTCCTCTGCGACTTCATCCCAGAACTCCTTCGTATCCTTCATCCCGCACTTGTTCCTTCCGTTTTTCTTATGTTCTTCACCCCGTCGAATCTAACAGAGGAGTGAACCCATGGCGCACATCGAAACAGTTGACCCGAAGGATGCAAAGGGCAGAATTGCCGAGGTCTACGGGACCATAGCCGGCTCCAGGGGGAGGATCGCCCATGTGCACACCCTTCAGAGCCTGGACCCGGACAGTCTGGAGAACCACATGAACCTCTACCGTTCGGTGGTCTTCGGAAGATCTGACCTGTCCCGGGCCCGGAGGGAGATGATCGGGGTGGTGGTAAGCGCCGCCAACAACTGCAGATACTGCGTGGCCCATCACATTGAAGCTCTGAACCACTTCTGGAAGGACATGGACAGGTGCAGGACCCTTGCGGAAAACCACCGTTCACTGGAAATGAGCCCCCTGGACCATGATCTGTGCGAACTGGCGGAGACCCTCACCAGAAACCCCGGCGACCCGGGCAGCCTTATGGATTCCCTGAAGGCGAGCTCAGTGACAGGGGGGTACTCGACGCCGTTCAGGTGGTTGCCTACTTCAACTTCGTGAACAGACTGGTGCTGGGGCTGGGCTGCGGCCTTGAAACCGACCCCGGCGGCTATTGCTACGACTGAGTATCCCCGGGAAACACCGGCCGGGGCGGGTGGTTGAGCAGGTTCAGCGTTTCCGCCGCCGGATATTCCCTGCCCCAGAAGCGAATCAGTGACAGCGAAGGATCGGACTGAACGGGAATGTCCTTCACGTAGGGGTCGTAGAACCTCTTCTTCAGCATGTCACGCCAGGCCTCAGCTGAGAAAGCCCCCTTGAGGCCCTCTTTGCCGGGGGAACCCGTGGCCAGAAAACATCGTTCCAGAACAGAAGGTATCTCCGGTCCTCAAAAACATCCTCCCAGGTAATGCCCATGAATTCCGCCATGAACCGGTGGCTGTTCTGAAGCTTCGCTATGCTCTCATCGTTGGGGCCGAAGGATTCAATTGACTGGGCGCACGCCGGCAGAAGACCGATAACCTCAAGATAGAGGGCGTCCCAGGGATGCTCGGTGTTGGAAAGTTCAGCCATTTTCGTGCCCTCGAACTCCAGCTCCGGGATGGTCCGTACCCTTTCATAGGTTGAAACGGCCAGTTCCTGCTGGTAGTTCACCGTGGGCGAGTGGGCGTCTCGTGCCTTCTCAAGGGTGTCACGGGCGGACTGTACAAGGGGGATCCTGCTCATGTCCAGAAGCACCGTGTCCTCCATGAGCAGGGCGTTGAAGTGTATGGCGTTCTCCGCCTGCTCCTCCAGCTGGAAGATCCGGTCATAGAAGACCTTCTGCTTTTCCCGCTGTTCCGGGGGCATGGAATCGTAGGCCATGTGGTATCCCGAAGCGGGGACCGCGGCGGAGGGTATGGTGTCGCCATCGGACATTTCACCCCGGGCGACCATGGCCTCGATCTCCTCCGGGGGCAGGGGCGGCTCACTGGCGAGCTCCCCCAGAAGGGTAGCGGTTTCGCTGAAAAGGGGGTCCATGCTGATCTTCACCATGTCCGCGCCGTTCTCGGCCTTTTCCTCCAGCTTCTTCAGGAGTTCCCCGGCCCTGACAAGCTTCTCATTTTTGGGCCCCAGACTGGAAGCGTAGTTCGAAAGGGAGAAGCGAAAGCCCTCAAGCATCTGCTTCAGTGTGCTATCCATGGCAGACCTCCCTGAATACGCTCTCAAGGAAAGCCATCTGATGGTCGGTGAAGGGCAGCCTGTCCCGGTAGGGTTTGTGGGTCATTATTCTTTCCCATGAAACTTCGGGGTCCGCCTCACGCATCTGTTTCCAGTATTCATTGAACACGGCAAGGTCCCTCTGCCGGTCCTTTGAACCCTGGGGGTCGGTGCACAACTGGAAGAGGGACTTGATGACCGAGCCCAGGGCGTTCAGCGCCAGGTTCTCATTCCTGCCCAATAGAGTTTTCTCTTCGAAGTCCTCCAGGAGTGAACTCAACTCGGCGTGGGAACCGGCGGACTGGATGACCTGGAGCCTCTGCCTGTCCTCCCGGGCTTTCTTCTCATGGCCCAGCACATCGTAGACAAGGGCCCTGTTGCGGTAGCGGTCGATGGCGTTCGCCTTCCCCGTTGAGAGCATGTTCCCGGTCTGCTGAACCTTTCTCTTGAAGGCACCGGGTGAACCGGTTTCCTCAAGCATCTGAAGATAGTACTCGCAGTCCTTTATTGAAGCCTCGTGCAGCTCCGGCCGCAGTCTGAACCTTTCAAGCTGGGCGGTGAAATATCTCTTCTGCATTTCAAAAGAGTCTATCATGCTTCATCCTTCCGTTGATCCTTCCACATGAATAAGATCGGGGATCGAACACTCCCGCGCAAGGCTGCCGGGGTTCTGCCGGGGAAGGGCCGAGGCCCTTATACTAGGGTAGTGCCCCGTGGCGATACCCGGGGGACAGCAGGGAAGGAAATAGATGAAGAAGACCAAGATAGTGGCCACGATCTCCGATCTGAACTGTTCCGAGGAGTTCCTCAGGGAGCTTTATGAGAACGGCATGAACGTGGTGAGATTGAACTCGGCACACCAGTCCCTTGAGGGGTCCCTCAGGATAGTGAAAGCGGTCCGCGCCGTATCCGAGAGAATAGGCATCATGATGGATACCAAGGGACCCGAGATAAGGACGGGTCCCTTTACGGAACCCTTCTCAGTGCAGGGGGGAGAAGAGGTAAGGCTCAGCGGCAACGCCGAAGTGTGTGCCTCCCGGGGCTGTATTCCCGTAACACACCCGGAGTTCTCCCGGGAAGTACCCGCCGGAAGCAGGGTGCTCATAGACGACGGCGAGATAGAGCTTTCCGTAACCGGGAAGGACCGGGGCTCCCTTCTCTGCCGTGTCCTCAACGGAGGCGAGATCAGGGGCAGGAAGAGCGTGAATGTGCCCAATGTGCTTATCGACCTTCCCCCGGTGAGCGAAAAAGACCGTGAATACATCGATTTCGCCGTTGAGAACCGTCTTGATTTCATCGCCCATTCCTTCGTACGGAACAGGGAGGATGTTCAGGCGGTGCAGGAGATACTGGACAGCCGGGGAAGCAACATCAAGATAATTGCCAAGATCGAGAACCAGAGCGGTGTGGACCACATCGACGAGATACTGGAAGTGGCCTACGGCGTGATGGTGGCCAGGGGTGACCTGGCCATAGAGATCCCCTTCGAGAAGGTCCCGGGAATACAGAAGATGCTCATCGACAGGTGCATCCTTCGCAGGAAGCCGGTGATAATAGCAACCCAGATGCTTCACAGCATGATAGAGGACCCCCGCCCCACCCGTGCCGAGGTGAACGACGTGGCCAGCGCCGTATACAGCCAGACCGACGCGGTGATGCTCAGCGGAGAGACCGCCGTGGGAGCCTATCCGGTTGAATCGGTGAAGGCAATGGCCGCCATCGCCGAAGAGGTTGAGAAGAGCAAAGAGCCCATGAATGACATCCCCATCGCCGTGGTGAACAACCGTATCTCAGCCTTCCTTATAAAGGCCACGGTGGAGGCCGCGGTGGAACTGGACGCGAAGGCTGTGATAGCCGACACCACTTCGGGAAGGACCATAAGGAGCCTGGCGGCCTACAGGGGCAACAGGGTCATCTATGCCCAGAGCTACTCCAGGGAAACCGTCCGGCATCTGTCCCTTTCCTACGGGGTTCAGGCCCGCTACATGGAACCCGGGGAGGTGACCCACGAGTTCGTGGGCAATGCCCTTAAGGAACTCAGGAAGCGGACACTGCTGCAGAATGAGGACATGGTGGTTGTGGTGGCGGGAAACTTCGGCAGGAGCAAGGGCGTTTCCTTCGTGGAGATAGGTTCGGTGGAAAGCCTGATAGAGGCCAGCCTGAAAAACTGACAGGATAAAAGGGAAGTGCACAATGGGCATTCGTGAAGGTTGATGCCTCAGGTTGACAGGGCTGGCTGCACCGGCCTCAGGCCCTTCACCACCTCGGCGAACTCGGGAGAGTACCTGTCCGGCCCGCCGGTGAAGGAAACCGTTTCATCCCTTATCAGGGTGCCGGGCCTGCCGCCGAGCACGCAGATCCTGTGGCCCAGGTAGACCGCCTCCTCGGTGTTGTGGGTTACATAGACCACCGTGGAGGAAAGGTTAGACACAAGCTTTCTGAGCATGTCCTGGAGCCTGTGGCCGATTTCCTGGTCGAGGCTTGAAAAGGGTTCGTCAAGCAGGAGGACATCGGGGTCGGTAACTATTCCCCTGGCCAGGGCAACCCGCTGCCTCATTCCGCCTGAAAGCTGGTGGGGATGGCTTTTTCAAAACCGCCCAGTCCCACCTCCTCAAGCACCGCGCCCGCCTTCTCCCTGGCGGCGTTCTTCTTCCAGCCATCCGCCCTGAGGGGAAAGGCGGTGTTGTCCAGCGCCGAGAGCCAGGGGAAGAGGGCGCCCTCCTGGAACACGAAGCCTATCTTCCCCTTTTCCGGCTGTGGCTGCAGAAGGGCAGTTCCCGAATCCGGCTCTTCCAGACCGGCGATGATCCTGAGCAAAGTGGTCTTTCCGCAGCCGGTGGGGCCGAGGAGGCAGAGGAATTCCCCCGGTGCGATGGTGAGCGTAAGGGGACCCAGGGCGTGGAGGACCCTGTCCTTCTCCTGGTAGTGCTTTTCCACCGCCGTAAGGGTTATTGCGGTTCCCATTAGCGCTCCTTTGCCCTGAGGACCAGGCTTGCCTCGCCCATGTCAGCCAGCCCCTTGGAGAAGAGTGCCCCTACCAGGGCTATGATCAGTATGCACGCAAGCATCACATCGTACCTGGATATGGTGTAGGAGTACCTGAGCAGATAGCCGATGCCGGAGTTGGTCCCCGGAAGCATCTCCGCGGCGATTATCACCATCCAGGTTCGCCCCATGGCCATTTTGTAGCCCGCCAGTATGTCCGGAAGGGAAGCGGGGAGGGTTACATGGGTGAAGGTGAACCATTTCCCCGCGCCGGAAACCCTTGCTGCCTCGTAGTGCACCCTTCGTATTCCCCGGACTCCGTGCATGGTTTCAAGTATTACGGGGAAGACAGCTCCCCAGAACAGAACGAATATCATCCCGAGCTGAACTTCGTTGAAGATGTGCCTGGAGTACCTCAGGTGGTCCAGTCCCAGAAGGGTGGTGAGGGTGGTATTCCTGAAGAGGATTATGGAAAGGGGGAGAAGGGCCAGGGGTGAAAGGGGCCTGGCGAGTTCAGTTACCAGGTAGAGGGTCCGCCTTGTGGTTCCGTTGGCTCCCATCAGAAATCCGATGGGCGTTCCTATCAGTATGCCCGCCGCCATTCCCAGAACGACCCTGACCAGGCTCAGATAGATGTTCCAGAGAAGAGAGCCGCTTGAGGCTATGTCACTGCCAGGATCAGCGAGAACCCTGAGAACATCCGAGGGAGGGGGAAGGACCGTTCCCCCTCCCCTTGTGGAAAAGTGCCAGAAAAGAAGAAGGACCAGGGGCAGTATCAGCCCCTCCGGGGAGAGCACCCCGGATCCCCGTCCCCGGTTGTTTCCCCTTTTCCGGAAGGTCATGGTCTCAGATCCCTCCGTATTCCTCTGGAAGATGGCTGAAGAAGAAGAGCTCCGCCTCCACCGCCTGGGGGTCTTCAGCCGCCATGGGGCCGGTGAGTATTCCCAGGTCGGTCATGTTCTCAAGGATCAGGTGCATGTTGGAGATGAACTCCGGGGTTACATGCATGTCGTAGATGCTTGTGGCCATCGATGGAAGGGTTACCTCAATGGGGACGTCACACCACTGGGAGACCGCCTCCGCGGCATCTTCCCTGCTGGTGTTCATGTAATCCGTGGCGTATGTGAACAGTTCCAGGACCGCAGCAACCCCTTCGGGGTTCTCCTCAAGGATCTCCGGAGTGGCCGCCAGGGCGCAGCAGGGATGGTCGCCGAAGATCCCCGGGGGCAGCTCGTGTAGGGGTGCCACCACCTTGCCGATACCGTTATGGGCCGAGAGGTAGGGATGGGGGTTGTTGGATACGAAACCGTCGATAAGTCCCTCCATCAGGGCGGGGTTCATGTTAGCGGCGCCCTGGGCGTTGTAAAGAAGCACCTTTGAGCCCGGTTCGGGACTGGAGGAATAGCTGTAGGGGATCCCCTGGTGGGTCAGGGCTGCCTCGAGGATGACCACCGCCACGGAGGTGGGGCTCTTGAATGCTATGGTAACGGGCTCCGGGCTGTTCATTACCCAGTTTACGAAGGAGTCCCAGTCATTCACCTGATCGTTGTCTGCGCTGACAACCAGCATGTCGCCGTCGAAGTGAAGTGGGGAGATAATTCTGATACCCGAGCCCCTGTCATTGCTGGAGGCGAAGGCCGCAACACCACCGAACCCGATGTCGAAAACACCGGCGTCATGTTGTTGGGCACCTCCATGGCGCCCTGTGACTGGATGGTCTGGATCTCGGCCACCTTGACCCCGTCCTTTATCAGGGCATAGAAGTCCTCCCCCAGATGCACCAGATGAACGGGGTAGAGTTCGCTCATTTCCTCACCCCGGAGCGCCGCCACGAACATTGCCGAGTGGTGATCCTGCTTTACATAGCCCACCCTTATCAGCGGGGCCTCGGCATGGATGTCCAGCTGGTTTTCAGTGGTCTCAGCGGTTGTCTCCGGCTGTTCTCCGCATCCGGTCAGGAGTACTGCCGCCGCCATGGACCACAGGTATAGTGCTTTGAATCTCAAGTTTGCTGCCCTCTCAATTGTGACCGTTTGTCTACGGTCGGTTGCCGGCGGGGGCAGTGCAGAAGTTCAGCCCAGGATCTTGGGAACCTGCCCGCCACCGGAATAAGGGCTCCTACAGAGCCCGCTTCGGCGCTCTCAGGTTCCCGGGAATACCAGGTGGTGGTTCATTCTTTGGTTCTCCTTCTGGTGCGCGTTTTGTGAAACCTGAGAATAAAGGAAGGGAAGGAGCCTGTCAACCTGAGGTAAATGGACCCGGCGGAAGGAATTGTTGACTTCAGTGAAGTCGCTGTCCATGTTCCCACGTTGACCCCTTGCCCCATACCCTTTTGGAGACATACATGGCCTCACCATCGGTAATCCGGTTTCTGAAGACGGCTCTGCTGTGCTTTACCATTGCCCTTGTGGTGATCCCCGCGGTGATGGTGGCCAACAGGGTGGAAACCCCCGGAGGGCTCAGGGAGGTGTTCTCCTCGAAGGAAACACTCAGGGAGTTCGTGGAAAGCTATGGGCTGCTGGCCCCCCTGGTCTTCTTTCTACTTCAGACAATGCAGATAGTTATCGCCCCCATACCGGGAAATGTAACCACAATTGCAGGGGGACTTCTCTTCGGGTTCTGGAAGAGCTTTGCCCTGACAACCGCCGCCCTTGTGTGCGGTTCCTCCATGGCCTTCATGCTGTCACGGATGTTCGGCAGACCGCTGGTGGACAGGTTCGTGAGCCCCGGGGTCATCGATCGCTATTTTGACAGACTGTCCCGGAGGTACACCGTTTATCTTTTCCTTCTTTTCCTGTTCCCCCTGTTCCCCGACGACGCCCTCTGCTTCCTGGCGGGTTTGACCTCCATTCGCTACCCGGTGTTCCTGCTGATCGTCCTGGTGGCAAGGCCCCCGGGTCTCGCCTTCAGCGCGCTGGTGGGCGCCGGGCTGATCTCCATGTCTCTGTGGGGGTGGATAGCCCTGGGGCTGGTTTCAGGCGCACTTCTGTATCTGTCGCTTAAATACGGTGAGAGGATAGAGATCCGTCTGGAGAAGTTCCTGTTCAGGCTTCGAGGAAGAAGAAGTTAACCTTGCCCCGAAGCCCTGGCTCCTTCATGTTGCGGTATACATTCGGGATGTTCAACCCTTTTGATTCGGAGGAGTGCCATGTCTTCATTCCCAAGTGACATAGAGATAGCTAGAAAGGCCACACCAAGGCCCATCACCGAGGTAGCCGCCGGTCTGGGGCTGAAGTCCGGGGATATGGACCTTTACGGAACCGACAAGGCCAAGGTTCACCTGGACACCATTGAAACCCGTGCCAGGGGCCGGGGCAGGCTGGTCCTTGTGTCCGCCATCACACCCACCGCCGCCGGTGCCGGGAAGACCACATCCACCATAGGCCTTACCCAGGGGCTCGCCCGGATCGGGGAGAGGGCATGCTGCGCCGTAAGGGAGCCGTCACTGGGGCCGATCTTCGGTATGAAGGGAGGAGCAGCCGGAGGGGGCTACTCACAGATCATTCCCATGGAAGACATTAACCTTCACTTCACCGGTGACATGCACGCCATAACCGCGGCGAACAACCTTCTGGCTGCTGCCCTGGACAACCATCTGCACCAGGGCAACCCCTCCAGACTGGATTCAAGGACCGTGGGCTTCCGCAGGGTCATGGACATGAATGACCGTTCCTCCGGGACACCATCATCGGCCTGGGCGGCCGAACACAGGGGGTTCCCAGGGAAACCGGCTTTGACATAACCGCCGCCTCGGAGATTATGGCCATTCTCGCCCTTGCAACGGACATGGACGACCTGAAGGCCAGGATGAATCGGATCTTCATTGGTCTCACCTACGACCGGGAACCGGTAACCGCGGCGGACATAGGAGTAACAGGGGCCATGGCCATGCTGCTCAAGGACGCCATAATGCCCAATCTGGTCCAGACCCTCGAGGGAAGTCCGGCATTCGTTCACTGCGGCCCCTTCGCCAACATCGCCCACGGATGCAACTCCATACTTGCCACGAAAATGGCCGTTGCCTTCTCGGACTGGGCAATAACCGAGGCCGGATTCGGCTTCGACCTGGGCGCTGAGAAGTTCTTTGACATCAAGTGCCAGTACGGCGACCTCTGCCCGTCGCTTGTGGTGCTGGTGGTAACCTGCAGGGCTCTCAAGATGCACGGGGGACTTAAGCGTAAGGAGAGGAACCAGCCCGACCCCGATGCCGTTACAAGGGGTCTTCCGAACATGGAGAAGCACATAGAGAACATCGCCAAGTTTGGTCTTCCATCGGTGGTATGCCTGAACAGGTACTCCACCGACACCGATGACGAGCTGAAGGTGGTACTGGACAGATGCAGGGAGCTTGGTGTCCCGGCGGCCCTCAGCAACGGCTTCCTTCAGGGAGGGGCCGGAATGGAAGACCTGGCCGAACTGGTGAAGGAGAACTCCCGTGACTGCTCCGGCTGCTTCAAGCCGCTTTATGACTGGAACTGGGATGTGAAGAAAAAAATTGAGACCGTGGCGAAACGGATCTACGGGGCTGAACACATAGACTACAGGTCACTGGCGAAGTCGGACCTTAGAACAATTGAAAGACTGGGCTACGACAAGCTCCCAGTCTGCATCGCGAAAACACAGAAGTCCCTGTCCGACAACCCTCATCTGCTGGGAAGGCCAAAGGACTTCATAGTAACGGTACGGGAGATAGAGATAGCAGCGGGGGCAGGTTTCCTGGTTCCCATCACCGGAGACATCATGAGAATGCCCGGTCTTCCTAAGAAACCCGCCGCAGAAAACATGGATGTGGATTCCTCCGGGGTGGTGAAGGGGCTTTTCTGATTCAGCGCTCCAGGGCGTCGAGATGGGCCTGATGTATCAGGGAGCCAGCTTGTTCACGGCTGTGTCTTTCCTGAACTGTTTGTCGTACCTGTTCCGTGTTGATGCCGTGGCGGTCCTCAAGGATGAGACGCATTTTTTCGGCAATATCCTTCACTTGGCAGGGCTTTACGGTGAGGGCCCAGCTGCTTTCCCCCTGAAGAGGATACAGGGCCCGGGCCGTTGTGATGCTGGGCATCCGCAGGCCATTGCCTCCACAAGATCTGTGGAGTGAAAATTGTCGATGGAGGGGTAGACGAACCCCGGCAGCTCCTGAGGAGTTCAGCCCGGTCTTCCGTCTGCAGTGACCCGGGAAGGTGAAGGAACCGGGTTTCAGCTTTTTTTCGGCGAGCTTCATCATCTCATGGCGCCATCCGCCCTGTCCGGCCAGGTGAAGGACAGTATCCGGATAGAGATGCTGCACCATGCTGAAGGCGCCTATGATGTCTTCCACCCTTTCGTTCTGGGCGAAACCGGATACATGGATCAGGTCCATGTTCCTCTTCTCCTTACCCGTGGAGGTAAAGATGCTGGTGTTGACCGGCTCCGGCAGCCACCTTACATCACCCCTGATCCCGTACTGCCGCAGGTCCTCCTTTCCGTTCCTTGATGAGCAAAGGATCACCTTCGCCCGTTTGAAGGTCCTTCTGCACCGGCTTTTCATCATCGGGCTGACCAGCCTTTTGTGAAAGCCGGACCAGTGCTGACTGATCACGAATGGAATGCCCAGGGCCGAGGCGGACCTTCCGGCGTAGAAGGCGGACATGTCCTGGCAGTGGATGACATGGGGACGACCCCACTGCCCCAGGGCCAATGCAAGCCCCCTCTGCCACAGAACGGTCCTTGCCGCTGAATCAAGGATAGCCGATCCCGTTGAGGGAGGAGTGATATCTATAACGCCCGTACCATCCAGGGAATATCTGGATACTCCGGAAGAAGATGAAGCTCTGCCGCCCTCCCTGAGAATGAGGATGTTGACTTCGTCGTGGAGCATGGCTGACTTTATCTGTTCCCTCAGAAGGGTCCCCGCCCCGGGTGAAGTTCCTTCACCGGCGGGATACCACCATGGTACATAGAGTACCCTCATCTTTCATCCCACCGGTGTCGAAATCGGGATAGTGCTTTTCAGGCAGTCGGAGCAGAGGCTGTGGCTGAACTGGGCGGTGGAATGGCTTGAAATGTAGCTCTCGATCTGCTGCCAGTAGCCCTCGTCGTCCCTTATCCTTTTGCAGGAAGGACAGAGAGTAAAATTGACTCTTATTTCTTTAAGCGTTTCCTTCACGGTATCAGAGTGTGCCGCCTACAGAGGCGGTTACATGGGCGCCTGGCTGGTTGCCCTTTTGAAAACACTGCCGTCTTCATAGATGGTGACGGTTACTGAACCGCTTTCCCCTCTGTTGTAGGCCGAAAGGTAGACATAGTCGCCGGGATCGGCGGACAGGTTAACCGACCAGGGCAGGGGAATGGCTGAAAGCTGGGAAATGCCGCCGTTCAGGTTCTCGTATGTGATGTTCACCAGTTCCGCGGACCCGGTAACCTCGTAGCGAAGATCGATGGAGGAGTCGAAGGGGTTGGAACATGACGAGGCGAAACCCATTATGAGGAGAAGAACGATTACTTTCATATACCACCTTTGCTTCTGCCTTATTATACAAATGTGCCCCCGCTTTTTCCACAGGGAAGGGAAAACAGTGAGATCAAACCTTGTTTCCGGAATGACCGTTCTGATACTGGCATGCAACGCCTATGGCGCCTTCTACCGCTACATAGACCTTACCCCGACCATGGAGATACTTACCCGGGGTGAAGTGGAAGCCGACCTGGCTCCCTTCATCAGGTGCTTCGAGGTGATCCGGGGAGGGGATTCCCTGACGGTAAGGGGGCTGGACCGGGGCTCACCGGTATCAGTTTTTGGCCTTGCCAATGAACTGGTGGTGGTAGCGGAGATTCCGTGGTGCGGTGGATAATGGACGATCTCACTTACCATATTGAACTGGACGCCGGCGGACGGCCCCATATGCTTTCCCGGCTCGGCCCGGAGGGTGAACCCCTTCCCGGTTCCGACGGAGCAGCTTCGTGGAATGGGTCTGGCTTGATGATTCCACCGTAAGGGTGTATTCACTTGACCCTCAATGGAGCGCCTTCCAGTGAAGCTTTCTCCCATTTACTCCGGCAGGGCGGTGAGGATCTCCGAGAACGGCGAACTGGAGAACTTCTACTGGCAGCCGGTTATCGCCCGGGGCTTTGAGTACACCCTTGATGAAGATCACCGGGCCATTGCGAAAAGGGCGGTGGACGGCGAAGGGAACACCGTGCTCACCGCCGACGGCATGCGGGAAACACGCTATATCCATGATCCCATGGGAAACACCGTTTCCACCGCCTATTATGACCGCCTGGGCAGACTGCTTCCCGTGGAGTACGTTCTTCCCCTGGAGGGGAACTGGGAGTTCGACAGCCTTGGTGTGGTGCTGAACGGAGCCGAAACGGCCTTCGTGGAGAGGGAGTACGATCAAAACGGGCTGTATGTTTCCGAGAGGAACATCGGGGTGAACGGTGAACCGGTGGCGGATCCCCAGGGGAGGGTCCTTATACTTTACCTCCGTGACCCCCTTGGCGGGATCGCGGAATCCACCTGGTTCGGTATTCATGGAGAGCCGGTGGAGGTGGCCGGTGTGTGGGCCACCAGGAGAACCTTCGATGACATGGGAAGGGTTCTGGAAACCACCACCTGGAACGCCCACGGCGAGATCACAGAGTTCCCGGGAGGTTTCGCCCGGACCAGGTTCAGCTACCATCCCGAAGAACCTGAGGATGATATCCTATTACGACCGGGAGAACAGGCCTGTGATGAACACGGTGATGGGATGCCACGGCAGGGAGCACACCTATGACCACCGGGCAACCTCGTGGAGGTCCTGTTCCTGGATACCGCCCTGGAGCCGGTGGAGAACGCCGCCGGTTATGCCAGTGTTGTTTATGAATACAATGAGAAGGGAGAACTGGTCCGGGAGGTTCTCTACGGCATCCGGGGAGAACAGTTGAACTGAAGCCACTTCGCAATTATGGACAGAAGGCCTTCCCTGGTGAAGGGCTTCGCCAGACAGTCGGAAATCCCCGCTTTACGGTACATTGAGTGGTGGTCGGTCATGGTGTGACCGGTGGTGGCGATTATGGGCATGGTGTACCCCATCTCCCTGATCCTCTTCGAAGCTTCCATTCCGTCCATCAACGGCATCTGAATGTCCATCAGGATAATCTGGAAGGGTTCCTCCTGCACAAGGTTCAGTGCTTCCTCGCCGTTGACGGCGCAACGGAAAGCTATCCCGGCGCTCTTGAGGAAATGTCCGGTGATCTCCCTTATGGTTTCCAGGTCCTCCACCACGAGGACCTTCATGCCCTTGAACAGAGCTGAATACCCCTCTGCCTCCGGCTTTTCATCCGGCGGGTCAGCCGGGATTTCAAAGGGGATCCGGAAGGTAAACAACGATCCCCCCGCCGGACGGTTCTTTACTGAGATATTGCCCTTCATCTCAGTTACCAGCCTTGAGCATATCGTAAGCCCGAGACCGGTTCCCCCGTGGTTCTCGGTCAGCGAAGGGTTTATCTGATGAAAGGGCTTGAAGAGCTGCTGAATCTCGTTTTCCGGTATGCCCCTTCCCGTATCCTCTACGGAGAACTCTATCAGTGCGGAATCGGCGGATCGTTCCGGCGACTCCAGACTTATCCTGATAGTTCCCCTTGATGTGAACTTGATCCCGTTGGAAACGAGGTTCCGAAGGATCTGGCCCACCCTGACAGGGTCCCCCAGCAGCCGGGAGGGGATATTGTCACCCTTCTTTGTCTGAATGGTCAGCCCCTTGGCCTCCGCCATTTCGTTGAACATCTCGGCTGTTTCCTCAAGAACCTCCGCCAGATCGAAGGGGATCCTGTTCAGAACGAACTTTCCCGCTTCGATCCTGGAGAAGTCAAGTATGTCCACTATTATCCCAAGAAGAGATCTGGTTGAGGAGAAGGCCTTTTCAAGGGCATCGGTCTGGTCCGGTCGCGGTTCCTCTTCAAGGAGGATCTGCAGCATTCCCATGATGATGTTCAGTGGGGTGCGTATCTCATGGCTCATCATGGCCAGGAAGATGCTTTTTGCCCTGTCGGAGGCTTCCGCGGCGTCCCTGGCCCTCTGAAGATCAATGTTCTTCAACCTGTAGAGCTCCGCCTCGCTCTCCCTGGACCTGGCTTCGAATTCCGCCTTCAGCAGTGCTATTTTCAGGTTCTGTCTCTCCGCCAGGATTTCGTTCTGGAGTGCCCACTGCTTTCTGCCGAAGGCCAGGGCTTCCCGGTAGTTCCCGGTTTCCTCACAGAATTCGGTGAAGTTCTCCAGGATCTGGATATGGAGATCGGTGCTGTCCATCTCCTCCGCCATTGCCAGGGCTTTACGGAACAGCTTCTCCGCTTCGTCGGTCTGGCCCGCTGCTCCACGGACCTGGGCGAGGGTCTTGAGGGCAACTGCCTCCACATAGGGGTAGCCGTTGTTCACACCGAACCGCAGAGCCCTTTCGCCGTAGGCGTCGGCCTCCTCCAGCCGCCGGGCCTTGATGGCCATGGCGGCGGTGTTCAGAAGGGAAATTGAGGTCTGACTGGCGTTTCCAGCCCTTTCGAACAGCTCAAGTGACCGGCTGTAATAATCGTAGGCCTCAGCATAGCATTCCCGCTCTTCCAGGTTGAGGGCGAGGTTGTTAAGTCCCCGGGCCTTTTCTTCGGGTTTTCCGATCCTGTCAGCAAGTTCGATGGTGCGTCTGGCGTATTGTATCCCGTTTTCGGTGTCCCCCAGACGGCAGTAGATAAGTGAAAGATTGCTGCTGAGGGAACACAGTTTCTCCGGTTCGCTTTCCCCGTCGAGGAGGGACATGGCTTCCAGGGAATGTTCAAGGGCTTTTTCATAGTTTCCCTTCATTCCCCAGTAGATGCCCTTCAGCTGGTGACAGCGAAAGATCCCGCTTCTGGAGGAGTGCTTCAAGGAAAGCTCCAGGGCCTCGCCCACCAGTTCCATCATCCTGTCGGGGTCTTTCAGATGCAGAGCATAAGCGTAATCCAGCAGGGGAGGAATGCGCTCCTCCCCTGCGGCGGTCTTCAGTGTTTCCTCAAGCTCTTCCGGGTCGGTCACCCTGCTTTTGATCTCCCTTTTCTATTCTTCGGGGATGCTGCCATGGAATACCCTGGGGTAGTCGTCGGCATTGGCGTCGAAGGCGAGGAAACCCTCTCCGCTGATCATCACCGCGAAGTAATCGGTGTTCCTGTCGGTATCGAGAACCGCGGTGAACAGGGGTTCCCCTGGAGGCTGTACACATCGAAGTAGGGCACGTTCTCGGTTCCCCGGTTTATCCATAGACGGTCGTAGTCGTCTACATAGAGGGCTCCGATGGCGGCCTTCCAGGGTTCCGGTTCCCAGTTCGCCATTTCAGCGGGCATGCCGTTGTTTATCATCTGCTGGTTTACGAACTCTCGCTCTTCGTCGATCTCATCCTGGGTTTTCTCCACCATCTGGTAGTCTTCCTTGGTGTAGGTGAAGAGTTCCTCACCTTCTCCGCTCCAGGCGGTGAAGGTGTAATGGTCGGAATCCATTCCGGCGGTGAAAACAGTGCCGTCGGAGGCGGCGGAGAAGAAAACGATGTCTTCCCCCATGGAGCTCATGTCCGAGGGATCGAAGGGTGACATGTTCTCGTAGTAGACCACTTCGGGTTCGTTGCTGTCCATGGCCCACCTGGCAACCATGAAGCCCATGAGCATCTCGCTGCCTTCCTGGAGGAAGGTGGGCTTCATTCCAATGAAGGATGTGGTATCGATGGCGACTAGATTCGCCGGAGGCGAGGGGAAGAAGCCATCGAGTTTTCCCGTATGGGTGTAATTCTCGTCAAAGAATGCGAGTTTTCCCCCCATGGCGTCGGAAACGATCAGTGCTCCGTTGGGCTGGAAGGCCATTCCGGCGGGAAGGAGGAACTCGCCGGGGCCGCTTCCATGGCGCCCCACGGACTGAAGGAACTCTCCCTCCGGGGAAAAAATCGAGACCGAGTGCTTCTGAATGTCAAGAACGGCGATGTTTCCAGAGGGTGTGTAGGCAACACCGGCTATGCCCCCGAAAACATAGTTGCTGTCACCCATTTCAATCCCGATGGAGTCGGCGATGGTGAGATATACATCGGCCTGGGGCACGGTTCGGACTTCCTGGCCGGTGGTTTCATCGGCATCCGGGGCACCTTCAGGATCGCCGCAGCCGGGAATGAGTGCAATAAGCATTATCCCATAAAGAATGTACTTCATAAGCTCCTCCTTTTCATATGTCTGCCGGCCGGGGGTATCCCAACCGATGATTACATAAGTGTTTGCCAATATACACAAAAACCCGCTGAATTATCAACAAAGGAAAGGTGAAAGGATGCTCCGGAGTCAGAGCACCGAAGTGATGTTCAGCCAGGAGGTATTCTCCCTGCCCAGGCCGTCGGTGGTTATCTTCATTTCAACGGTCTTGAAACCGGCGTCTTCCAGGAGGGATCTCCACCATTCAGATGGTTTCAGCGTGAAGGGTCTGCCATCCGGGGAGGGGTTTGTGTCCCGCTCGGTGCATACCGAAATGAAGAGGATCCCACCCGGTTCGGTGATGAGCTCGAGCTGCCTGGCGGTTTCCCTGATCTCTTCCGCGGACAGATGCATCAGGGCGGCTATGGAGTAGATGCCGGAAAACCTCCGACCCGCCCTGGCCATGCTGACCAGCCCCTCGGGGAACACCAGTTCCTCAAGACACCCCTGTAGCTCAGGATGAAGCTTCAAAGCCTCCCTGAGCATTTCCGGGCTGCCATCGGTGGCGGTCAGGCTGCCAATACCGCCGTGCTTGACCAGGAAAGCCGCATCCCTGCCGGAGCCGCAGCCGAGTTCCAGGATCCTTCCCCGTCTTGTCATTGCCTCCCTGAGGTCCATCTGCAGCTTTGATACATCGGCGGATTCGTACCTTCCAGTCAGCTCCAGCGCATTCTTCCTGTAGTAGTGAATCGCTTCGCTATCCATATCATTCCCCCGGTTCCACGGGGACCCTGGGAATGTCCGGGGGGATCTGCACAAGCACTTCGTAGTTGAGGTACTGTGAAAGGACCGAGAAAGAGTTAACTGTTATCTCCTGGCCGTCCTGGTGTCCGATGACAACAACTTCATCCCCCCGACGGCTTCCGGTATCTCCGTTACGTCGGCCATGAGCATGTTCATGTTCACCACGCCGGAAACAGTGGCGCGCTTGCCCTTTATGAGTACAAAACCGCAGTTGCTCAGGTCCCGTGAGAAACCATGGGAGTAACCAATGGGGATGGCGGCGAACCTGCTTTTCACCGTTGTGAGGCAGGAGTTACCGTAGCCCACGAAGTTCCCCGGTGGCACTGAGTGTATGGACATTACCTCGGTTTTCCAGGTCATGATCCTTTTCAGGGGGGAGGGGCCTTCACCGGATCCCCCCCGTCTTCGCCGCAGTAGTTGAGAAGGTAGTTCATCTTGGTTTCACTGGTTGGCCAGAAGCCGTAGAGGGCTATGCCCACCCTGACCATGTCCATCCTTGTTTCCGGGTAGGTGAGGGTGGCGGCGGAACAGGCGGTGTGTTTTACACCGGGATCGATACCCAGGGAGCACATCAGGCTGCAGAGGCGGTTGAACTTCTCTATCTGTTTCTGTATTCGGTAATAGTTGGCGATGGATTCAGCCCCGGCGTAATGGGTGGCGGTTCCAACCACCTTTATCCGGTGGCCGTGCTCCTTGAGGATAACCGCCGCACGGGGCAGGTCCCTTTCCGTTAGCCCGGTTCGGTGGAATCCAGTTTCCAGCTCAAGGTGTACCTCCGCGGTTCTTCCCGCTCTTTCAGCTGCCCCGACGGCTGCCTCCAGCCTTTCCATACAGGTAATGTAGAATGAGATGCCGTTCTCGATCGCCCAGGGGAGGGCCTGATCTGAGATGTAGCCCATTATCATTATTCGGGTGTTCTTTCCCTTCACCGCAAGGGCGGTGCGGGCTTCGTCGGCGGAGAACACGGAAAAGTGGGTGATCCCAGCTGCTTCCGCCATTGGAACGATCTGTCTTATTCCGTGGCCATATGCATTGCCCTTGATGACGAAGGAAAGTTCGCAGTTTTCCCCTATCAAATCCCGGAAGAAAGCTGCGTTATTCCTGAGATTAGCCGATGAAAGCTCTATTCTGGATGAGTGGAAGATGTTGTCGTTCAAGTGTTCAGTGTCCCTTCGATTATGGCGGAGAAAATGTTCACTCCCGTTTCGATCAGCTGATCGGGAAAGTCAAACTCGGGGCTGTGCAGGGGGGTGAGTTCACACCTGAACCCAGGCCGAAAAGGGCTCCGCCGAACCTTCCGGTGAAGTGGCCGAAGTCTTCCGACCACGGGAAGGGCTTCCCCTGCTGTATTACTTCAAGGCCAAGACTCTCCGCTGCCAGTCTTACGGTTTTGTCCCCCTCGGCTGAGTTGACCGTAGGGGGGAACACCTCGGTGAATTCGGTGCGCAGTTTCAACCGGTGTCCGGCGGCGGTCCTTTCGACCACTTCCATGACCTCTTCGGCCAGGGAATCCATCAGGGGGCAGGTGGGAGCCCGAAGGGTGGCCATCACAACGGCGTTTTCCGGTGAGGTTCCGAAGGCCACTTCACCTATCATTGCATGGATCAGGGTTACGATAACGCCCTCTTCATGCCGGCAGATGGACTGGAAAGCCTGAATGAGCTCCGCCACCGCCGGCGCAGGGCTGATGCCCCTGAGGGGTTCCCGGCGTGGGAGCTTTTTCCGGTGAGCCTGAGGATGAGACCCTGGGATGCGTTTGCGAATGGACCTGAGGCGGTTATAACGCTGTGCATGGGAAAACCCGGCAGGTTATGCAGGGCGAAAACGATATCCGGCTCGAAATCCTGGAATTTTTCGTCGGCAAGAACAGCAGCCGCCCCCTGCCCGGTTTCCTCCGCCGGCTGAAAGAGAAGCATTGCACAGCCCCGGTGAGGAGGGTTTCGGTGAAGCCAGGCGGCAACACCGGCCATGATTGCCATGTGGCCGTCGTGGCCGCATTTATGCGATACTCCCGCGTTGGTGGACATATATGGTTCAGTGAGCTCCTCCTGAACCGGGACCGCATCGGTATCGCACCTGAGCAGGATCGATCTGCCCGGTTCGGCTCCGGAAAACACCGCCAGCATTCCCTTCCCGCCCAGGCCGGTGACCAGCCTGTCGGGCTTCTGTTCCGCAAGGAAAGCCCTGAGCTTTTCCGCTGTTCCCGCCTCGTTGCCGGATAGCTCCGGCTCACGGTGGAGGGCCCGTCTGAGTTCCCTAAGCTTTATTTCCATGGACATCAACATATTGAACAGAAAGAGCCTGTCAACCTCACCGGTGCGGAAGCACCGTCAGCATTTTTACCGTTTCCTCTTCCCCGGAGCCCAGGCGGAGAAAATAGATCCCCGGAGGAACTTCACCTGTCTGCCAGGAAAACACATTTTCCCTTCCGCCCTGCTGGCCACGGTGAAGGGTTTCCACAAGCCTGCCGGAAAGATCGAATATCTCCAGAGAATATGGATGAGGGGTTTCAGGGTTTACGGTTATGCTGAAATCTCCACGGGAGGGATTCGGAGAAACGGAAACAGGGCATGTCCCCTGGGGAGTGCCTCCGCCGATGCCGGTGAACTGGCCCAGCGAGCCGTCGGATTTGATGTTCTGGGCATATATCCCCGCATCGGTCCTGTTGTCGGTCCAGGTGAAAACAAGGCTGTTGTCCGTTCCGTGGGAGACCACGGGGTCGTCCTTCCCGCCGTTGCTTCCCGCTGCCACGGTAACCGGGCCCCACTGGGGGGTACCGTCGAATCCAAGCCGGAACACACGGAGGGAGGCGGCGGAGGGATTTATGAGATATGCTGCGAACACACCCAGCTCGTTTACCAGTGCAGTGGCAAAGGATGTCTGCTGGCTTCCCAGGGGAACCAGCTCAAGACCGCTGTCGGTCCACTGGCGTTCCCCGGAGGTGTTGAACATCTGGCCGTATATGCCCCACTGGTCCTGGTTGCCGTTGGTTTCCGTCCAGAACACATAGGTTTCGCCGGTTGAGGGGTTTATGGCGGCGGATGGGCTCATGTGGAGCCTGTCCGAGGAGTTGGTGGAAGCCTGGGCGCCGTTGGCAGGGTAGAGCATGTTACCTTCGCTGTCGATGTGCTGCACCCACACATTGAACTCGGACAGTGAAGGGGCGTCATACCAGGAGCACACGGCGCCTCCGGAGCCGTCGGGGATCATTTCAGGGAAGTTCCATGGTGTGATGGCCCCGGTGCTGTACACCAGTGCCGGGCTGTCGCCCCAGACCCCGTCCCCGGTCTCATCGAACAATTGGGCGTAGAGGTGGGTAACCGTCATGGGGTAGGTGCCGGTGGACCTTTTCCACAGGGCTATGACCCCTTGGTCGCCGGATGGAACCAGGACCGGCGATGACAGATCGGCGTCGGGGTCCTGGAAGGTCAAGCCCCAGTCCCCCCATAGCCTTGTGCCGTCCGGGGCCAGCCGCTGCATTACAAGAAATTCCTGTGAAACCGACTTGCCCCAGGCCACAACGCATTCATTCCCCCCGGTTACGGCGATGACCGGGTTGGGCTCAAAGCCCGTTTCCGATGTGTCGGAGAGTGAATGCCGTCGGGCCCAGAGGAACTCACCGGATCCGCTGATCTTGTAAACGGAAACGTCGAGATCGCCATCGGGGGACCTGGTATCGGAAAATGCCAGAATTGCATTGTCTTCGTTGTCCACAGCCAGTGAATGGTCAACAAGCCATGTCATCTGGGGGTGGTCACTTATGAGCAGCCCGTTCTCCGGGAACTGGGGCACCCCCTGGTAATCCAGCCTCTGGAGGTACATGTTGTAGTCGCCTGACCTCTGGTCGAACCAGGAGATGAAGCACCCGCCATCGGATGTTCCGGCGATCTTCGGGGTGACCTGCTCGCCGGGGAGGTCGCAGATGGTAAGATTCTCGGTTGAATCGGGGCTCCACTGCCCCATGGCCGCTGTGCAGAGCAGCATCAGAACCAGAGGTACCGGAGTTCCGCCCATGACTCCTCCAATTTCTATCTGTCCGGGTAGCTGACCCTTATCTCCTTAAGGACCTCAAGCCGGGAGAGGAAATGTTCCTTCAGCCCGGGGTCGAACTTGGTTCCGAAGAGACCTTCCATCTCCTGGATGACCTGCTTCTCCGGCCAGGGGTCCTTGTAGGCCCGTTTGGAACTCAGGGCATCGAAAACATCGGCCACCGCTGTGATCCGGGCCATGAACGGGATCCTGTTGCCGGAAAGCCCCCTGGGGTAGCCGGTGCCGTCCCAGTTCTCGTGGTGACAGTGGGCTATTTCCATTGCCATCTCATCGAACTCGGATTCGCAGTTACGAAGGATGTCCGCTCCGATGGAGCAGTGGCCCTCCATTATCCTGCGTTCCTCTTCGTTCAGGGGTTCTGGCTTTTTCAGTATGGCGTCGGATATGCCTGTTTTACCCACATCGTGGAGCATAGCCGCCATCCTGAGAACATCCCTGGTGAGCATTTTCTCCCTTTCTCCGAAACCATTCTTCTCCGCCCAGGCGTCGAAGATGGCTATGGCGTAGCTGCCCACCCTGTTCACATGGGGTCCGGTTTCCCTGGGGTCACGGAGCTCTGTGATGTTTATCATCCGCATGAGCAGGGTCCTGGTGAGCAGAGCCCTGTCAAGGGCCAGTGTTGCAAGGGAGGCGAAGTACCTGGCCAGGGGTTCCATTTCCAGCCGGAAGGGAACGAACCTGCCATCCCTGTTCCTCGCGTTGATCAGCTGCAGAACACCCACCACCCGGTGCCTGGTGTTCACAAGGGGAAGGGTAAGGCATGAAACCGTGCTGTAGCCGGAGAGCTTGTCGTACTTGTCGTCGAAGGAGTAGGGTTCCTCCTCGGGGATCCTTCTTACATCGGGGATGTTAAGGACCTCGCCGGTGCAGGCCACATATCCTGAAATGCTCTGTCTGTTCTTCGGTATGGTGAAGCGGGTGTAGGGTATCCTGCCCCCTCGGTTCACTATGGTGTCGTTCTGGGAATGGCGGAACTCCAGCTCGTCGCCCTCGACGGTGTATATGGACCCGGCGTCGGCTTCGGTGAAGTACCTGGCTTCTGTGAGTATCTGTTCCAGAAGGATGTCCACATCGCCTATGTTGATAAGGCTGGTTCCGGTGGCCATCATCCTTTCCATGAATTCTCTCTGATCGGCTGTATTGTTCACTTTCACCCTTCCTGCTGGAAATTTAAGATACAACAGGACCTGTACGGCGCAAAGGGCACTGTGCTACCAGCGGTCGGTGTGCACTTTCCCCGGGTCGTACCTGTCTTCAAAGCCCTTCTGCTCACCGGGAACTCCGATGGAAACAAGGGCCACCGGAAGGATGTGGCTGGAAGCCGGAAGAGTTCCGACATTCCCGCCATTCTTTCCTCCCTGGGGTAAACTCCGAGCCATACAGCCCCGAGCCCCTGATCCACCGCCTCGAGAAGGATGTTCTGAACCGCGGCGGAGCAGTCCTCGGCCAGGTATCCCGGTTCCGGCTGAACTTCCCTGTTGCCGCACACCAGTATCACGGCCCCGGCGCCGGGTACCATTGCTGCGTAGGGGTGAACACCGGGAATGCTTTTCAGCACCGATGCGCTTTTACTGACCACGAACTCCCAGGGCTGAAGGTTCCTCGCGGAGGGGGCCTGCATCGCCGCCCTCAGCAATTCTTCCAGGGCCTCATCGGAAACGGGCTTATCGGTGTACTTCCTGATGCTTCTTCTTTTTCTTATCGCATCGAGCATATTCGCCTCCCGCTGTTCGTTCCATTACTTTCAGCATTTTGTCCGCGGTGTCGTCCCAGTTGAAGCCCCTAGCCCAGCCAAGGGCATTTTCTGAAAGCTCCCGCCTCTTCTCCGGATGGGTCAGGATCATCTCCAGGGCTTCGGCAAGGGCTCCGGGGTCCTTGTGGGGGACCAGTATTCCGGTTTCACCGTTCTTCACGGAATCCCGCAGGCCGTCTGAGTCGCTGGCGACCACCGGGGTTCCGCAGCAGTTGGCCTCGATAACCGTGAGCCCCCATCCCTCCTTGGCAGAGGGGAACACCGCCACACAGGCCCTCTGAAGCCAGGTGAGCTTGTCTTTCTGGGGAATGAAGCCGAGAAAATCCACGCTGTCCTGAAGATTGAGCCGGCCCACCAGAAGCTTCAGGTTCCGGGAGTAGTCTCCCTCGCCGATCACCGTGAGCCTGGCGGGTATGTTCCGGGAGTGGAGGATGGTCATGGCCTGGAGGAGATGCTGCACCCCCTTGTATTTCTTCAGCCTCCCCACGAAGAGCAGCCTGTTCCTTTCCGGGGAGATCTCCGGATCCTGTCTGTAGAAGTCGGTGTCTATTCCGCATGGGATCACACTGATGTTGCTGCGGGGAATTCCTCGACGGATGAGGTCTTCCTTCGTGCTGTGGCTGATGGCCACGAAGGGGCAGTTCCTGTAGACACTCGGTATGAAAGCCTCCAGCATGTTCACATACAGGGCCTTGGGCAGGGATACCTCTCTGTAGGCGGTGGTACCGAAAAGATGCGGAACCACTGCGAGGACCGGTGTTTTGGACCAGCCCGGGGAAAAGACCGGGACCTTGCATATATCCTCGATGATCAGGTCGAAGGAGTTGAGGTCCAGGGAGCGGCAGTATTTTTCAATGGAGAAGTTGTAGGAGTACCAGCTTCCCTGCCTGTGTATCTGAACGCCGTCTATCACATCCCTGGGGGTAGCCATTGAACGGAATGGGATACATGGACTACTTCGTGACCGGCCCTGACCGCCCTCTTGAGGATCTCATGGAGGTGTATTTCCGCCCCGCCGGCTTCGGGGTTCTTCGGGTCTCTCCAGTTGAGGGCCAGTATTTTCATTCCTTCTCCGGTTTCCTTGCGAAAACTCCTGTTACCACCCGGTCAGGGGCCCAGAAAACTGTTTTCGATCCCGGTGCCCAGCCGGCGGCGCAGCCTGTGCACCGGTGGTATCAGGACCGGCCGCATGGGGAGTTTCAAACCGGTTTTCAGCAACACTTCCCTTAAGATACGATAGGCAAGGGAGGGAGAGAAGTACCTTCCGTAAACCGCCCAGGGCTCCGCTCCTCTGCTTCTCAGGTATCTCTTCAGCTGGCCCGGTGTGTATTGTGTTTCCCACCCGGCGAACCATGCGTTGAAGGCTATCAGCAGTTTCTTTACCAGTGTATAGGGGTGGAAGGTCTGTGGAACATCCACAAGGAGATTCCCCCCGGGCCTTGTGACCCTGATGCACTCGTCGGTCATGGGGTCGGTGTTCCTGAAGTGTTCCATCACACCCTGGTGGAACACCAGGTCGAAGGTGTCGCTTCTGAAGGGCAGGGCATTGGCGTCGCCGCACACCAGAAGTACCTTGGCGCCCCTTTGGACCGCCGCCTCCCGTGCCAGTTTCAGTGCCGGATGGGAATAGTCCAGGGCAACTGGAATTGCGCCCTCTTCCCCCAGGGAAACGCTGTCCCTGGCGGTGGCTGCTCCGACCTCAAGGACCAGGAGATTCGAGAGATCCAGGCGCTTCCTGGCCTCAACCCGAATTCTGTCGTCGTTGTCGTATATCTCCGGAAGGCTGCGGTCGCGCTTCCAGAACCTGTCCCAGTGGGACCTGTCAGATGATCTCGCCATTTCTGTAATCTACAATACGCCGCGGGAGTTGACCAATCGCTTTCCCATTGAATATGATACCCCACTGATACCGGATGTTACTTATCGGTAAGTAAACAAAAAAGGAACATTTTTGATGAACCTGTCCCTGAGACCCTTCCAGAAGAAAGACCTTCAGCACCTCCACCGCTGGAGCAGCGCCGTGGGTGCCGGCAGATTCATGCAGAAGGTTACCCCGCTGAACTATCAGGAACCCGCTGACCTTTCCAGCTGGGGAGAGGATTATGTGTGGTATGCCATTCAGCTGGATGAACGGGCCATCGGAGGTGTCTGGGTGGACAGAAGACGCCCGGGGGACTCAACCGGGATCCTCGGCGTCATCATCGGCTGCCCTGAATACCTGGGCAGGGGGATCGGCCGAAGTGTTATCCCCCAGGCAATGGAGCTTGCCTCTGAGATACTGGGCCTGACCACCATAAGGCTCACCGTCCGCCAGGCCAACGAAAGGGCGGTCAGGTCCTACCGCAGCGTGGGCTTCCAGATCACCGGCAGGGGTACGGTACTTCTTCCCGACGGCACCCCGGCCCCGTTCTACAGAATGGAGACCAGGATCGGCCCTGACCGCAGGGCTGTCTGACCTTTATCCCTCACCACATCCTTGTTTCCCGACTCCTCTGGTGTTATTTAAAAACCATTACACCATGGGAGGGATGGATGAAAGCGCTTAAAGTGGTTCTGGCCGTTATTGGGGTCCTCACCCTTTTTCTGGGCCTGGTGTTCTTGATTGGCGGAGAGCCCTTATCGGGACGGTGATCCTCGCCACAGGCGGATTTTCCTGGTGATGGGGTTGAGAAACCTTCCACGCGGGATGTTGTTGTTAAACAGGAGCTTGAGCTCACTGGAGACATGAGCCTGGAAAGCATGAAATGCGACGGATGCGGCGGTTCCCTCTCTGCTGAGAACACATCGATAAGGGCCGGCACCGTATTCGTTTCCTGCCCCTACTGCGGCAGCGAATACCAGATGGAGGAGGCTCCCAAATGGTAAGATTCGTACTTGTTCTGATCCTCATGGCCGGCCTGGCCCCCGGCCAGAACTACGGCTTTTCCATTCCCGAGTTCAGCTGCACCGCTGAGGTCAACCGCGACAGAAGCATGACCATCAGCTACGACATCCTTTTTGAATGCACTCCGGGCTACAGCCCCATAGACATCGTGGACATCGGTTTCACATCTAACAACTTCACCATCGGAGAAACGGAAGCCTCCCTCGACGGGAAACCACTGGACCGGATCTACTATTCAACATACATCACCAACGGAGTTGAGATCCACCTGGGGAGTCTCGCCATTCAGCCGGGGGACAGAGGCAGGCTCAGGGTAACCGGCCTGAACAGGGAAATGGTCTTCCTGGACACCGAAGAGGATGACTACGCCTCGGTCCGCTTTTCGCCCACATGGTTCGACGGCGGAATGCTGAAGGGAGTCAGCGATTTTCTCTCACACTGGTTTTCCCGAAGGTGCTGAACCGGACCTTGTAAGGTATCACGATGTCCCCTTCACCGACTCCGGAATTGGCGACGACGGCAGGGTGTTCTATGTCTGGGAGGAGAGCAGGAAGGTGGACTCACCCTACATGGTCGGCATTTCCTTTCCGGAGGATCTTGTGGAAGGCCCTCTTTCCGAAAGGCCGAAGGCTCCCCTCATCTCCGCCGAGGCTGTGGTCCTGATACTGGTGTTCGGCTTCGTGTTCCTGATCTTTGCATTCGTCATTTTCATAATAACAAAATCGGTGATAGACGCTAACAAGAGAAGGGAGCAGTACCTGCCGCCCAGGCTGGGCCTTGAGGGTACCGGGGTAAAGAGGGGGCTCACGGCTCCCATGGCCGCCCTTCTCCTTGAGGCGAAGCTGGACAGGGTCCTGATGCTGATCGTGTTCGGTCTGCTGAAGAAGGGAAAGCTCCAGCTCGATGGCCACAAGCTGAAGAGAACCGGGTCCGATCAGGGGCTTCGCTCCTACGAAAGGGAGATACTGAAGCTGATACCCACCGGAGGTAGAACCGAGCCCATCCCCGGGGACAAGGTCATGAAGGTGTTCACCGGGATGATAAAGGAACTAGAGAAGAAAATGGAGGACTACTCCCTTAAGGAAACCAGGGAATACTACCGAAGCATAATTAACAGCGCCTGGCGGATGCTGGACAACGACATCTCCGCGGAGAAGGCCGGTGAGATACTTGGAGACCGCTTCCAGTGGCTTCTGGCCGACAACAGGTTCGAGAAGAGGGTGAAAAGGCTTCCGGACACCCGCAGCGCCGTTCTGCCGGTATTCATGTACGGCTATTTCCAGGGAAGGGCCCCCTATTCAACCGGCACCGCCGGAGGGATAAGCATTTCCCAGGCCTGTTCACAGGTGGCCGGCTCCCTCAAGAGCGCTGCCGGTTCGGCGGTAAGCAGCATCACATCCCTCACCCGGACGGTTACCTCAAGAACGAACCCGGTCCCGGTCTCCACCAGCAGAAGCAGTTCAGGAAGCGGCTGCGCCTGCGCATGCGCCTGCGCCGGCTGCGCCTGCGCCTGCGCGGGAGGGGGAAGATGATGTTCAAGGACATGAAACAGGCGGGCAGAAAAATAGCCCCGGCGGGAATTCATCACTTCCGAACCGGCGGACACAGGGTGCACCTCCGCGTGGGAGACACCGGCGGAGGGGTCCTCACCGTTGACGCATCCAGGGTGATACACCTGAATCCGGTTGCGGCGGATATGGCATTCATGGGGCTGTCGGGCTACTCGGAAAAGGAGATGCTGAGATCCCTGAAGATCCGCTACAATGTGAAGAAGAAGCAGGCCCTCTCCGATCTGGCGGAATTCTCGAAGGCTTTTGAAAAGCTGTTGAAGGCCGGGGCGTCGGAACCGGTCTCCTTCGTGAACATGGACGTTTCAGAACCCTTTCAGACAAAGGTGGAGGTGCCCTACAGGATGGACCTCGCCCTGACATACAGATGCAATCTCAACTGCGGACACTGCTACAACCAGACCAGGCAGAAGGAGGAACTGTCCACGGAGCAGTGGAAACAGGTAATGAAAAGGATATGGGACCTGGGCATTCCCCATGTGATCTTCACCGGGGGAGAGGCAACCCTCAGGGATGACCTCAGGGAACTCATAGAGTTCGCCGAGACACTGGGAATGGTAACAGGTCTTCTCACCAACGGGGTGAAGCTCGCCGACGAAGGATACCTGAATGGGCTTGTAACAGCCGGTCTCGACCATGTACAGATAACACTTGAATCGGCCAGAAAAGAAGTGCACAATGAAATGACCGGGGCGGACAGCTTCGATGCCACCGTTCAGGGCATAAGGAACTGCGTCGCCTCGGGAATACACACCATCACAAACACAACCATCACAAGGAGGAATGCCGAGTTCATGGGTGAAACCGTAAGGTTCGCCGGTGAACTGGGGCTCACCGCCATGGCGGCCAATGCGGTGATACAAAGCGGCAGGGCCCTGGAGGGGGATTTCTCCCTTCCCATGGACAAGCTTGAAACGGTGATCCTCACAATGAACGAAGAGCTGGAGGAGCTTGGAATGCGGTTCATCTGGTATTCTCCAACCAGGTACTGCGCCTTCAACCCCCTGGAGTTCGACCTGGGCGAAAAAAGGTGCACCGCCGGCGAGTACAACCTCTGCGTGGAACCCGACGGCGATGTGCTGCCCTGCCAGAGCTGGTACCGGTCCGCCGGGAACATACTGGAGGATCCCTGGGATTCCATCTGGAACGGCACCCTTCTCAAGGGGGCCAGGGAACGGCGGTGGGCCGACGAAAGCTGCAGGGAGTGCGTTCACTTCACCCTCTGCGGCGGAGGATGCCCACTGGAGAAGGAAAATGGCGGTCCCTGCAGGGACTCCGTGTAGCAGGGAGATCCTCAGAGGGATATACCAAAGGCAGTTCAAGGAAACATCGGAGCTGCGAAGCAGGATACTTTCCCTTCTGCCCCTTTCACAGGTGGACAGCATCTTTGAACCGGGGTGCGGAACGGGGTTGCTGGGCAGACAGATAATGTCCCTTACTGATACCCCTTATCTTGGAATGGATATTGACCCGGGCATACTGCCGGAGGGCGATTCCTTCCGATGTGGCGACGCCATCGGAGAATCACCCCCGGCGGGGCTCTATGTGTCAAGCTTTTTCTTTTCTTCCGTGGGGGACCCGGTGAGGTGGCTCAGGAAGCTTCGCACCGGCTATTACGCGGTTTTCTGCGAGTACGACTATGAAGGAATTCGGGAGGAACCCCCGGGGGCCCTTGCCGAAGGGATTCAAAACGGTCTCAGAAGCGCAGGGCTTCATACCTGCCATGGAGGCCGGCTCGACGGCTATTTCCGCGGGGCGGGCTACCTGAAGCTCTATGGAGGGGAGATGGAGTCCTCCTTCCAGCCGCCGGACGGCGAGTTCCTGGAGTCCCTGGGCATGGGATCTTGCCCCGGGACCTCCCTTGTGAAATGGAGAATCGTGTGGGGATATGGCGAAAAAGGACCTGAGCAGGGCAGGGGACATTCTCGTTTTCCTTCCCCTTGCCCATTTTCTGGCAACGGTCTGCTACTTCACCTTCCTCACCGGGGAGATCAAGCTCTCTGATGTTTTCCCCTGGCTCTTCTGGTTCTATTTCCCGGCGGTTCTCGCGGCGGTCTTCTTCATTGCGGTTTCCATGCTGCACCTTTTTTCCGAGGGATCTCAGGATGGAAGGACGGGGAAGGTCCTTTGGACTATGGCCTTCTTTCTTGTCACCGCCCCGGCACTGCCTTTGTACAGGTTCACGAGGATGAAGGCTACTCTATGCCATGGGCCCCCCTGAGGCGCACCGATTCGAACATTCCCTGCTGAATGCCGTGGCTGAAGGCCTGCTGGTAGTCATCTATGGCCTGGCGTATCCGCCCGGCGCCCTCGTGGCACCTGGCCCTGTTGAAGAAGGCGTCGCCCTTCCAGTCGTTCCTCTGGTAGAACATTGCCGCCTTTGAGAAGTCTTCCACCCCATCATCGTACCTCTTCTGCGCAAGGAAGATCCTGCCCCTGCTGTAGTAGCCCCTGCCGTCGTTTGGCCGAAGCTCTATGGCCCGGTTGAAGCACTTGAGGGCTTCGGGGTGGCTGCCCATGCGTCGTGCACATTGCCCAGGGATATCCAGGCGTCCTTGTAATGGGGAATCATATCAAGGGCCTTCTCAATGCTCCCGATGGCCTCCGTCAGCTGGCCTGCCTGGTGGAGGTAGTATCCCAGGTTGTGAAGGCTTTTTGCGGTGTACCGCCAGGGGTGATCCCCGGTGTGGCGGATATTTTTCCGGAACATGTCCGCCGCGGTGGAGAAATTCTCCATGGCAAGGGCGAAGTCGGAGTTGTTGCCGGCCTCGATGCCCCCGGCGAAGAAGTCCATGGGATAACTGTTGCCGTAGGTCTGTCTTCTGTCATTCAGGGCATCCCGGTGCCCCAGGAAATCGGCCCTGCCGAAATCCTCCTTTGCGCCTTCGTCCATCCCCAGCTTCACCCTGCAGAGGGCCCTGGAATAGAAAAGACCCACACTGTAGGGATCTTCCTCTATGGCAGGGTCAAGCACTGAAAGCCCCATTTCCGGTCTGCCGGAAACAGCGTAAAGCTCGCCCAGATTGGCGGCTGCGCTGCTTTTGTCATTCGCCAGCTCCAGGGCCCGCTTGAAGTCCCTTTCCGCCTCGTCGTCCCGGGAGGCCATGTAGTAGAACCAGCCCCTTTTCCGGTGGCAGCGGGGATCCTTCGGCGCTTCCTCGATGGTGATGCCGTACTGGGTTTCTGCCTCCTGGCTCTGCTTCATGTCCCACAGGTAATCAGCGAGGAGAAGCCTCGTCTCAAGCTGTTCCTCCGGTGTGTCCAGCCCCTGTTCCAGGGCCTGTTTCAGGAGCTCCGCAGCGGTGCCCGTGTCGTTCTGCCCCTGCAGTCCCTGGCCAGGGCCACCTTTTCCAGAGGTGAGTCCAGGGAGAATCCATTGTAGCGCAGAATGTAGCCGCAGTATGGATCTCCCAGCCTGGCCCCCTGCCTGTAGTCACCCTCGGCGCCATCCCTGTTCCCCTGGTTCCACCTGCAGATGCCCCGCTGCTGCCAGGCCAGGGTGAGGGAGGGGTGCGCCTCCACTGCCAGGGAGAACTCGGCCTCGGCCCCGGGGAGATCGCCATGGGCGTTGTGCAGCAGGCTGCCCAGTCTGTAATGGTACTCTCCGGTGCCCGGGGAAAGCTCCACCGCCCGTTTCAGATGCTCCAGGGCCTTTCCGTTCATTCCCAGCCAGTATTCCGCCCAGCCCAGGCATGAGAAGCCACCGGCATTGTCCGGATCGGCCTCAGCGGCCATTTCGCCATATGCTACGGCGTCGTTGTACTGCCCCTTGCGAAACATCACATCGGAACACATTTCGTAGAGCCGGGAAAGCTCCTTGTTCGACAGCCCCGAGGCGGCGGCTTCCAGGGCCTCCTCGATCACCGGATCGAGGAGACCCCTGCTGTTCAGGGCCTTTATCCCATTGATGTCCATTCTTCCCTCCCCTTTGCGAAATCGTTTATCTGAGCAGCGTCATACTTACTGCGGAAACACCCTGGGGGGTTTCAGCCCGTATGAAATAGATACCGTTCCCCATGGTCTCCGGGATTCCCCAAAGGAAGCTGTGGCTGCCGGCGGGAAGGCTGCCTTCGTGTATGCCGGCCACCACCCGTCCTGAGAGATCCATGACATTCACCGTTGTCGCCCCTTCTGAAGCGAGGAAAAGAGAGAAACCGGCGGTTGATGAAACCGGATTGGGGAAGACGGCGGAAACCAGGGGGGTTCCCCCGGGAACCGAGGCGGTGGATTCCTCTTCGGTACCCACTTCAATGGCGGCCAGAGCAGCCTGATAAGCATCGACCCTGCCGGCTCCGAAGGTGTTGTCCTTCCCTGAAGCGCCCAGGTCAAGGGAGGTCATTTCCATGATGGAATCAAGCTGTGCCACTGTGAGTTCGGGGTTCACGCTGAGAAGGAGAGCCGCCACACCGGCCACATGGGGAGTGGCCATTGATGTACCGCTCATGGTGGTGTAGCCCCTCCCAGCTGGGTGCTCAATACATCAACACCCGGGGCGGAGATATCAGGCTTGATCAGGGGAGATGTGTCGGTGTAGTCGTTCCACGGCGCTACGGTGCCCCACCAGGTTACCGGACCCCTGCTGGAGAAACCGGCTATCTGGTCGCCGGAATCCGTTGCTCCCGCGGTTACCACCGCTGTCTGACCACCCTGGAAGGTCTGGTCGGGGTGGAACCATGGGGGCGGGCAGTCGCCGCTGGCCTTGATCGTTCCGGAACCTGAACCGCTGTTGCCCGCGGCAACGCTGTGGAATATTCCCGCAAGCAGCACGTTCTCCTCGGCTTCCCTGAGCGTGGCATTGCCCACGGGAGTGGTTCCCATGGACATGGAAAGCACGGAAGCTCCGTTCTCAGCGGCGAACTCCATGGCCTCGATCCAGGTGGGGAAGCCACCGGTATAGTAGTAAATCCGGAGGGCCATTATGGTGGCGGAGGGGGCAACACCGGTTTCCGTTCCGGCGGTGCCGTTCCCCGCGATGGTCCCGGCGCAGTGGGTACCGTGTCCGTAGTCGTCCATGGGGTCGTAGGGGTCGCCGGATCCGTAGAAGCTGTAGCCGTAGTGGTATCCCGCAGGTGTGTCGTGCCACATGTTGGCGCTGAGGTCGGAGTGGTTGTAGTCCACCCCGGTGTCTATCACACCCACTGTCACACCCTCGCCCTCGTAGCCCATTGCCCAGACCTGGTCGGCGTTTACCGTTTCCACTCCCCAGGCCAGCCCGCGGTCCAGCTCTTCAGGTGTGGGGGCACGGCTGTCCACCGGCTGAATAAGGGCGGCGTCAGGGGCTCCGCTGTCTATGTAGCGCACATCTTCCCGGAGGGATAACAGCCGTATTACCTCCGGGGTGGTTTCGCAGTAAATGCCATTCACTAGCCAGAAGGGGATCACCCTCTCAGAAGGTGTCTGCCGGAGGAACTCCAGTACCGGCTGTCCTGTGACCGCGGCATTGGACTTCAGCGCGTCCACCACGAACTGCTGCCGCTGTGCCCGTGACATGCCCAGGGTGGCTGCCTCCACCCACTGATGGTCAAGGGAACCCTCCATAAGTATCACCACGGGAATGAGTTCACCCGGGGATCCGAGGGCGGTGTCCTGGAGGACATCGGGATGGACAGGGGCGGCGAAGGCGGCACCTGCCATTGCCAGAATTATCAGAATCTTCATGGGTACTCCTCTGTTGATGGTGTTATCGGGGAATCAGTAAAAAACATAGCATGGAGGTTGGTTAATTCAAATACCCCGATGTTAGCCCGGGGCGGACGGCGCTGTTATGATACCGAGGGCAACACAGTCATAAGGAATTTTCGGAGGAAGAGGATGAAAGACAAACTGCCCTCATGCGCCAGCTGCCCCCTCCCTGCGGAGGTGAGGCTCTGCCGGAACCCGGAGGGGAAAGGACCCTCTTCATGCCCTGTGCGCATGGAGGACCTGGTGGAGGAGTCCGCCGGTATCTATGAAGGAACGAAGCTCAGGGAGTTCGCCCTGCAGGCGTCCCTCCAGGAAGCCTCCGGGTATTCGGGCAGGGCCCCGGGCAACCATTCCCCGGTTCCCTGCAAGCCCAGGCTGCTGGAAACAGCCGAATTCGCCGAAAGGATGGGCTATCAGAGGCTGGGGCTGGTGTTCTGCACAGGTCTCAGAAAAGAGGCAGCCGTCATTGACGGTTTCCTCAGGGAAAGGGGTTTCCAGGTTGTCTCGGTTATCTGCAAGGCGGGAAGGATACCGAAGGAGACCATAGGGGTTAAGGACGGGGAGAAGATAGTCCCCGGCACCCTGGAACCCATGTGCAACCCGGTGATGCAGGCCCTTGTGCTGAACCGCGCGGGAACGGAGTTCAACATAGTGGCGGGACTCTGCGTGGGCCACGACTCCCTGTTCATGATGCACTCGGAGGCCCCTTGCACGGTGCTGGTGGCCAAGGACAGGACAAGCGCCCACAGCCCCGCGGCTGCCATTTACACCCTGGAGGGCTACTCCAGGCACCTGAAGGAGCGCAGCTAGCCGGGCTTCACCGCCCTGAGGCTGAAGAGCAGTGGAATACGGTTCAGGGGTTCCGGCAGCCGATACATGCCGTCATCGCACCTTACCATGCTTTCAAGGCCCTTCCAGTGCAGGAAGTCGAACTCGTGAAGGAACTCTATTGAAAGCCCTGCGCCGGTCAGGGCGCAGAGCACCTCCGACAGCGTCCACTGGAACTCCCTGGTGGGGTTCTTCACCATGTACTCCCCGTCGGAGTAGTCCGGGTAGTCCCCGGGCCAGTCGATGTACCCGCCGTTCATGAAATACCTGTACTTCACCCTGAGGCCCTCTGATTCGTCATCGAACACATGCATGCAGGGGTGGGACTCCATCAGGTAGAATACTCCTCCGGGTTCAAGATACCTGGCCACAAGGCGGCCCCACTCCTCTATGTCCGATACCCAACAGAGAACCCCTATCGATGTGTAGACAAGGTCGAACCTCTCGTCGAGCACCTCCGGGAGGTCGAACAGGGCTGTCCGAATGAACCTTGCGTTAAGCCCGGTCTTCTTTGATAGCTCCCTGGCGGCCCTGAGGGACTCTTCGGAGATGTCTATGCCCGTGACCTCCGCCCTCAGCCTGGCCAGGGAGAGGGTGTCGGTACCTATGTGACACTGGAGGTGCAGCGCCCTCTTCCCCGAGATGTCGCCAAGCTCCCGGACCTGAACCGGGTCCAGGTGATGCCCGCCTTCGAGCAGCGAATCAAGTTCGTATGACCGCAGGTGCACCGGCGCGATCTCATCCCAGTGCTTCCTGTTGATCTCCTCTGCCTTTCTGTCCCTGGCCATTTTACCCCCAAAGAAAAGGCCCCCTTGCGGGGGCCGTTGAAGAATGCGCTGAAATTTTAGTAGATGAACGGGTTGAAGAGCCTGACACCGATGATCGGCTGGTACTGGCTGGAGTTTATGACCACCCAGTTGTCAAAAACGGTGTCTACGGAGAAAACGGCGTAGTAACCGTTCTCAAGCATGACGAAGTAGCTGTAGCCCTCGATGGCCGCGGCGGAGTTCTTCCAGGCGGTGTCTCCGGGGCCCGGGGCCAGATAGTTGTTCGCCGGAGCTATCATGGAGGCGGTGCCGCCGGGATAGTTCTCCGGGTCATGGTTCCCGCTGTAGAACAGAATGGTGTCACCGGCCCATTCTATGTAAAGGTCCTGGGCGAAGGATTCCTGGGAGGCGTCGCCAAGGGCGGTGTGGGTTTCGAAGAACTGTATACCGCTGTTTCCGTAAACCGACATGGTGTCGTCCACCAGGTACATCTCCGCCCGGTTGTCCGCCTTGTTGGACTGTTCCTCGGAAGAATCCAGGGCCTTTATGGCGTCCACACAGTAGTATCCCGTTCTGGTGGCTATGTGCTGTGTGGCGGTGCCCTCCACCTGGGCCACTATTTCCCAGTTCCCGGGGTTGGTGTCGGCGTACCATACCCGGTAACCGTCAACTTCAACGCTGACAGGGTCCCAGGCCACCGCGACGGTGTCCCCGGCGCAGTCATCCTCCACTATCCTGCAGTTCTGAACCACGGGCAGCGTACCTCCCGGGGAACTGGGCGAGTCGGAGCATGCTGTGAAAAGGGCCGTTACAAGAACGGCTGCAAATAGCTTTGTCATTTGTCCTCCTTTGTGAATGCCCGGCCAATATACCCGCCGGGGGGCGCCGGGCAAATATCTTGTTTACCGGACGGTCCTGCAGATATATACTTCTACTTCAAAACCTGAAGGAAGTTTCCCCGGGGCGGGAATCCATCAGGTAATCACATATTAAGGGAAGGTGGGAAAGCAATGGGAAAAGCAATGATGGCAGCTTTGCTGCTTCTGGCATTCACCGCATGGGCGGGGGACATCTGCGCGGTTCAGGGGGATGTGCTTTACAGGGCTGACACGGCAACAGGAGAATGGGAACCCCTTTCGGACACATGGAGCGGAACGGAACTGCTCACCTCCCTGGGGGGTGGCTCTACGGGATACAGGGTGACATCCTCTATCAGGTGGACCAGAACGGAAACTGGACCGAGCTTCGGACACCTGGAGCGGAACCGTTGCACTTGCAGCCGGGGACGGCATGCTTTACGCGGTGCAGAACGACGCCCTGTACGCCGTGGACCCTTACGACGGAAGCTGGGATGAGATTCCCGGACACTACGCCGGAACCACCCACATCGCCTGGGCCGGAGGTGCCCTGATGGTGATACAGAACGACCTTCTCTACAGGACCGATCCGGTCACCGGCGACTACACCGAACTTCCCTCCAGCTACGCCGGCACCACAGCCGCAGCGGGGTCCTCCCGATATTTCTTCGTGATACAGGGAGACACCCTCTACCGGGTGGACCCGGTGAGCGGGGACTACGAGAGCCTTGGCGGAGGATACCAGGGGCCACGGAAATGGCCGCGGACAACAACTTCGTCTACTGCGTATGGCAGGGATCCCTATGGAAGACCGATGTGGTATCCGGAAGCTATGAGAGCCTTGGTTCCAGCTGGGACGGCACCACCGCCCTCTGTCTCCTGAACTAGTCCAGACCGGCCCTGACGAATATGAAATAGAACAGCAGGACGAATGCCATGAGGTACATCAGCCAGTAGATCCCTGCTATACCCTGGATCATCAGAGCCCCACTATCACCAGGGCCGGGGCGGTTATCACCGCGCCGTGGTCGAGGCCGGTATCCATTCCGAAGAGCTGTCCGGAAAGAATGGCCGGCTGCAGGAAGATGATGTAGGACATGGTAAGGAATACGGTGACCCCTGCGGTAAGCTCGGTCCTGATGCCGGTGTTCCCCGGGGACAGCCTGAAATGATCCTCGGCCACTTATCCCTCCCATATGATCTGTTATCTATATTCCACCTTCGCTCAGGGTCAACGAGCCACAACCGCCGGACCGGCGGCCGGCGAAAGGAGTTTGAATGGAAGCAATGCCAGATTGGGTGAAGGGTTTTCAAGGGGCGGTCACAGTTACCGACGCCGGTCACCGAGTGGTTTACATGAACGATGCCGCCGCGGAAACCTTCGCGGACCGCGGGGGAAGGGAGCTGGTGGGCACCGACCTCATGTCATACCACAACCCCCGTTCCAGGGAGATAATCGAGAACCTCCTGGCCACCGGCGGGGCCAACACCTACACCATCGAGAAGTCCGGGGTGAGGAAACTCATCCATCAGACCGCCTGGAGGGATCCATCCGGGGAGATAGCCGGACTGGTGGAGCTGTCCCTGGTCCTTCCCGGGGATATGCCCCACCGGACCAGGAATTAGGCTGGTTGGAGGATGTGAGAGTTACCGTGTCAGAGTGAATGACCAGGTTTCAGACCATGGTGTGTATGACGACTGCCCGGTGACCGAAGCCCTTACCCTCCACCACCAGACACCCTGTTCCACGGGCCTGCGGTGAAGGAAGGCATCTGTGTTACGGTTTCCTCAGGACTCTGCATGGAGGGGTCGGAATCAATATGGTGATAATACCTGGTTGCCCCGGTAACAGCGTCCCACTGAAAAACAACATCCGGTCCCTTCAGGGAATCTCCCTGGGAAGGCATCAGAAGCGATGGGGCCTGTGAGGTGTCAGGGGACCCCGGAGATGTCCCGCAGGCCGCTGCCAAGGCAAGAATGCATGTTAATGAGATCTTTTTCATTATCCTCCCGTTCATGAAAAACACAATTGAGTAAAACACAATTATGCATTTGTGGTTCCTGAAGGTTCTCCGGTGCGTGCTTTTTGTATATTTCCTGAAATCCCTTCCTGAGGAGCTGCCATGAAAAATAACCGGGTCGTCCCCCCTCATCTGTTCGTTTTCTTCACCGGTGCCGCTGTAATGGCCACGGAGATGAGCGCCTCACGGTTCATCGCCCCCTGGTTCGGAACATCCATGATAGTGTGGTCTGTGCTAATTGCGGTGGTCCTTGCGGCCATGTCACTGGGATACTGGCTGGGGGGCAGACTGGCTGACCGGAGGCCATCCTGGAAGATACTCTTTTCCATACCGGTGGCCACCGGTGTCCTGATAGCCTTGATCCCCCATGCGGGCAACCTGTTTTTCGCCAGGCTGACCATGGGAATAACCGGAACGCCGGTGAACATCATCCTTCTGTCATTCGTGGGTGTCATCGCAGTATTCGTACCCCCGGTGTTCCTGCTTGCAATGGTGAGCCCCTTCATGATTAAACTCCTTGCCCGGGCGGACAACACAGGCAGGACAGCCGGCTCCCTCTATGCCATGTCCACCCTGGGAAGCATCGCCGGAACCCTGGGCTCCTCTCTGGTTACCATCCCCTTCCTGGGCACCAGGGAAACCCTTTTCCTCTGCTCGGCAACATTGATACTGCTGGGAGGACTTGGCTTCCGGGGCAGGAACAGGCTGGTCCTTCTGCTTCTTCTGCTTCCCGTCTCTGGCTGGCTTCTTTTCGGCCACAGCATCAGACAGGGCGGTTACATCGTCCACGAAGAGGAGAGCGTTTATCAGTATCTTCAGGTTCAGAGAAGGAGCAACGGTTCCACGGTTCTGATAGTGAACGAAGGGGGAGGGATTCAGTCCATCGCCAGGGAGGGAAACACGCTGAACCCGGCGGCGACGTACTACGAAAGCTATCTTCTTCTGCCCTACATGACCGGCGAAACAGGTTCCATGGACATTCTGGTCATAGGAGCCGGCGCAGGGACCATTCCCCACTGGCTGGCCTTTTATGTGAGGCCGCATATGCCGGAGCTGAGCACCGACGCAGTGGAGATAGACCGCAGGGTTACCGAGCTTGGCTATGAATGGTTCGGCACCGAAAGGGATGATGCCCGGGTCTTCACCGCCGATGGCAGGATATTCATGGACAACTCCGATGACATGTACGACATCATCATCACCGACACCTACAGCAACCAGATCTACATACCCTTCCACCTCACCACCCTCGAATACTTTTCAGCCATAAGAAACCGCCTTGAGCCCGGTGGGGTAGTCGCCATGAACGTTAACGCCCTGGCCGAGGACTCGCCGCTGCTCCAGTCCCTTGGCAGGACCGCCGGTGAGGTCTTCCCCTTCATCTATGTGGCCGGTGTAGCCGATGACAGGAACTACATGCTAGTGGCTTCGGACAGGCCCCTGACCCCTCCGCCGCCGGATTCCATCCTTGCCTGGAACAGGCCCCTTGCCCGTACAGCGGAGCTTTTCGCGCCCATGTTCAAACCCTTTTCGCCAACCGGAGGAATGGTGCTCACCGACAACCGCGCTCCGGTGGAGTTCATGACCGATGTGATGGTGGCCCGGCAGGCGGTCTCCGGAGAAGGCTTCTAGGGGTACGTCTCCGTCGGTTGTTACATACTGAACATTTGTGTAGTATTCATCCATGGAAAAACCTCTTCTTCTGTGGGTAAAAAGCGCATACAGCTTCAGGTGGGGAACAGACCTTCCGGAAACCCTGGTTGAAAAAGCCCATCTGGGGGGTTTCGGCGGTGTGATGCTGGCGGATACCAGTGGTGTCCACGGAACCCACCGCTTCGCCGTGGCGGCATCGGGCATGGGAATGAAGGGCATCGCCGGAACCGAGCTGAAAGAGGGTGTTTTCGGCGCCCTGGCCTCCGGCTGGAGCCAACTCTGCCGCCTGGTCACCTCCCGGCTGTTACCGGAAAGGGTTTCCCCCGAAGAGGCCATCCGGAACTCCGAGAACCTCTTTGCCATCGTAAAGGATCCCCCCGGTGCCCTTCAGCTAAGGGACAGGGGCTTCCGGGGAATGGTCCATGTTCCGGTGTACCCCGGGGGCTGCGATCCCCACTGCCCTCCAGGTGTTCTTCCCCTGGCCTGTTCCCCGGCCATGTACTGCAGGGGCGGCTCCCCGGAGGCACACCGCATGCTGCGCCGGTTCGACGAGCTCCTTCCCGACCCCCATGTAACCCGTCCCCATCTCCATGGCTGTACAGGGCCGGTGCCGGCATTTTCACCGGACCTCTGGAGGAAGGCTCCCTTCGCCCTCAGGAACAATCTCAGGCTCTCCGAGGTGGTCTGCACCCTGCCCGCCGGTGGCCCCTGCAGGCCCCTGTGATAACCGGCAACGATGCCGCCGCCCTCCGTGAACTCCTGTTGCCCAGGCTGAGGGAGCTCTACGGCGGAAGTGAAGCGGCGGAAAGAAGGCTTTGGAAGAACTCCGGGCCCTGGACGGCGCCGGGCTGTGCGGCTACTTCCTCGTGTTCCACAGGGTCCTTCAGTACTGCTCCAGCCGTGGAATACCCGCGGTGGCCAGGGGTTCAGCGGCGGGGAGCCTGGTTTCAAGGCTGCTGGGGCTTTCGGTCATCTGCCCCATCCGATACGGGCTTTCATTCACCCGGTTCTTCAACAGGCTCAGGGACGACCCTCCGGACATCGATCTCGACATCGACGCAGCCGGCGGGACAATGTCTACAGATGGTTCCTGGATGAATGGGGGGAGAGGACCGCTGCGGTATCCGCCACGGTCACCTACAGAACCCGATCCGCGGTCCGGGTGGCCTGCGCCGCCCTGGGGGTTTCAAGGGACGAAACCGATGTTCTGGCGGAGCTTTCACGGAACACCGCGAACCCGGTATGGAAACAGCCCCTTCCCGGTGAGGTGCTGGAGAAGGCTGAACTCCTGAAGGGGCTTCCTTCTCATCTCATGCCCCATCCCTGCGGAGTGGTGGTGGGGGACGGGCTCATAGCCTCAGCGGTTCCGGTGGAAATGTGTTCAGGGGGGCTTCCCGTCACACAGCTGGACATGCACGGGGTGGAATACCTGGGGCTCATAAAGATGGACCTTCTGGGCCAGAGAGGCCTTACCGCCCTGGCCCTGGCCGGGGGAAAGCTGGTGAGTCATTCAGGTGTTCTGGATGGAAGGACCATGAAACTGATCAACCGGGGGGGAACCATAGGGGTCCCCCACATAGAAAGCCCTGCCATGCGGGGGCTTCTGAGAAGAATGAACATAACCTCAGTTGAGGATGTGGCCCGGGCACTTGCCCTGGTAAGGCCCGGGGCGGCCTCCGGCGGTGGCCGGGACAGGTACATGGCCGGGGGAGAGAAGAATGTACCCCCGCAACTGGGGAACATCCTCAGGGAGAACAGGGGGGTCATGCTGTATCAGGAGAACGTAACGGAAGCCGCCTGTGCCCTGATGGGCCTTCCACCCGCCGAGGGCGACCTCATGAGGCGCAGGCTGAAACGGGGAGAGGCCGGGCAAGACGAGGTTCTGGAAAGGTGCGTTGCAAACGGTCTGTCCCTGGAAATGGCGGAAAGGGGCTGGGAACTTCTCTCGGGATACGCCGGCTACGGCTTCTGCAAGGCCCACGCAATGACCTACGCCTCCATAGCCTCCACCTATGCCGCCATAAAGGCCGAGAGGCCGGCAGGGGCAATGGCCGCCTTCCTGGCAGCCGGAGGCGGTTTCTACAGGCACATGGTCTACATCGAGGAGGCCAGAAGGCTGGGGCTGAAAATACTTCCCCCGGATGTGAACGATTCCAGCTGGTTCTGCGTTTCCCCCGGGGAGGGAAGCATAATGATAGGCATGGGATACCTGGCGGGAATGGGGGAAACCGAGTTCGAAAAACTCAAAAGCCGAAAGGCCCTACACCCATCCCGCCCAGGTGAGAACGGCTGGTATAGGTTTGAAGCTGGCCCTGAACATGGCCATGGCCGGCTGTTTCGATTCCATGGGGATGAACCGACCCCAGGCCTCATGGTGCGTACGGGAGGGGGCGGTGGGCCTTTTTCCCGGTGGAATGCCTCCTCCACCACTCCCCGGCTACACCCCCCGGGCCAGGGCCACCAGAGAACTGGAACTGATGGAGGTTACCACCGGGGCACATCCCCTTGCCTTCATCACCCGGCCTACGGGAACGGTTCCCATAGCGGAAATGCCCGGGGAGGGAACCTCGGTGATATGGGGGCGGGTTCTATCCAGAAGGGGCTGGGCCGGGGGCATCGGCTTCCTCATGGTCGAGGATGAGACCGGAGTGGCCGATGTTTTCGCCCCGGCTCCATGGTACGCAAAGGCCTCGGTGCTTCTAAGACGCCCCGGGGTTACCCTGGTGCTGCGGTGTCACTCCGATCCGCTTCGCACACGGATAACCGAGGTGATCGCCTCAGTTCCTTAGCAGTCCCGCTATGAATCCCGTGGTCCAGGCCGCCTGAAAGTTGTAGCCCCCGGTGAGACCGTCGATGTCCAGGACCTCGCCGGCCAGGTAGAGGTTCTTGAACACCTTGCTTCCCATGCTTTTAGGGTCCACATCCCTGAGCCCCACTCCTCCGCAGGTCACGAACTCTTCCCTGAAGGAGGTGCGCCCCTTAACGGAATACACATCGTTGGTGATAATGCTTGTAAGGCGGTTCAACCCTGTTCTGCCCAGTTCTCCCCATTTTCTGCTTCCGGGAAGGCCGCATCTTTCCAGAAGGAACTGCCAGAGCCTATCCGGAAGGGCAAAAGGCCGGTAGTTGGCAAGGATCCTGGACCGATGGCCCGAGCGAACCTTTTCCAGCTCCCCCCTGACCTCGTGGTTGTTCAGGATGTTCACCCAGTTCACGCTTACCCTGAAGTCGTAGTTCAGGCCGTGGAGGACCCTGGCCCCGAGGGATGACAGTTGAAGAACAGCAGGGCCGCTCATGCCCCAGTGGGTTATCAGAAGGGGGCCGCAGGTCCTGAGCCTGGTTCCCTGAACGGTGATGGATGCATTTTCTACAACCACCCCCATAAGTCCTGTGATGGTCTCCTTCGGCATGTTGAAGGTGAAAAGGGAGGGCACCGGCTCCGAGATGTCGTGGCCCGGAACCCGGAGCCAATCCAGATCGGCCCCTTTCCTGGCGCCTCCCGTGGCGGCTATCACCCTGTCGAATGCTTCTTCACGCTTAACGCTTCCCCCGAGTACCAGCACCGGGGTTACTCCGTTGGATGCAAGGGCTTTCACCGGTGTCCCGGTCCTTATGTCTATCCTGTGTTTCCAGGCCTCCGCCAGGAAGCAGTCCACAATATCCAGTGAGTTCTGGGAGGCGGGGAACACGCAGCCGTCGCTCTGCACCACAAGTGGAACTCCCCGGGACCGGAACCATTCCATGGTGTGGATGTTGCTGAACTCCCTGAAGGCCTTCCTGAGGAATTTCCCCCCCTGGGATAGCCGGAGGAGAGTTCCTCAATGCTTTCACAGCCGTTGGTCACATTACACCGGCCACCGCCGGAGATGATTACCTTCGAAAGGACTTCACTGCTCCTTTCGAAAATGACCACGCTGCTTCCCGGATGATGTTCAGCCGCGGTGATAGCGGCAAAGAAACCCGCTGCGCCGCCGCCGGCAACGGCGACCTTCACAGGCTTCAGTCCGCTTTGAAGAGGTGAACATCGGTCTGCGGGAAGGGGATCCCTATTCCCTCTTCGTCAAGTCTGAGCTTGATGTTCTCGGTGAGGGCGTAGTAGACATCCCAGTAGTCGGATGTTCTTGTCCAGGGGCGAACGACCAGATTGACGGAACTGGAGGCCATCTCCAGCACCCCCACCATTGGGGCCGGGTCCTTGAGGACCTTCTCGTTCTTCTGAATTTCGTCCATGAGTACCTCGCGGACCTTTCTCAGATCGCTCTTGTAGGATACACCCACTTTCAGGTCCACCCTTCGTATCTGCTCGGCGGTGAAGTTGGTGATCGGTGCGGAGAGGATGGTGGAGTTGGGCACTATTATCTTCTTGTTGTCTATGGATTTCAGTGTGGTGTTCAGAAGACTTATGGCCTCCACGAACCCGTTCTCACCGCCGGCCTGGACATAGTCTCCAGCCTTGAAGGGTCTGGTTATCATGAGAAGCACACCCGCCGCCAGGTTCGAAAGGGATCCCTGAAGGGCCAGGCCCACGGCCAGAGCCGAGGCTCCCAGTATTGCCACTATTGACGAGGTTTCCACCCCGAGCTGGCCCAGGGAGGCCACTATTACGAAGGCGAACAGGAGGGCGTAGGCAACGGAAGAGGCGAAGTTGATTATGGTGGCATCCATGTTCTTTCGTGTCATGGCCTTTTTGATGCCGTTCCTTATGAACCCCGCAAGCCATCGTCCTATTACGATTATGAGGATGGCGGCCACTATCTTGAGGCCGTAGGTGGAGAGCATTGTCGGAAGAGAACTCCAGAATTCCTGCATGGGTAATCCCCTTTCTTTGTTCGTTGCTGAAGTATAAGAGTTTTTTCCCTCCCCTATGAGTCTTGATAAAAACTGGATTCTGCTATTCTTACGGTGCTGTGAAAAACTAGAGTGTCTCTTCCGGAAGGCGGAAAAATGCGATTCAAGTCCCTGAAGCCAGAGGAACTCAGATGGACCTGCCCCGACGATCTCTTTCAGTTCGAAAAGAGCAGTGAACTGAAGCCCACGAAGAAGATAGTGGGCCAGGACAGGGCCGTAAGGGCGGTGAAACTGGGCCTTGAGATACCCAGCAGCGGATACAACATGTTCGTTACCGGTGTTTCCGGAAGCGGCCGGGAAACCACCGTCAAGCGTATCCTTGATCAGATAGACACTGCCTGCTGCGACCTTGTGGACATATGCTATGTGTACAACTTCGAAGACTCCTCCAGGCCAAAGGCCCTTCTTTTTCCCGCAGGAGAAGGCAGGCAGTTCAAGGAGGGCATCACGAAATGCATAGATCTTCTCAAGAAGAACATACCGGTGGTTCTGAAGAGCGAGGGTACCGCCGCCGAGAAGAACGCCCTGCTGGAAGGCTATTCCGCAAGGAAAAAGAAGAAGATGGAAAAGGTGGAGAAGGAGGCCATAGAGGCTGGATTTGCCGTTGTGAGCATACCGGTGGCCCCTGGGCAGAACCGCCCGGACGTCCTTCCGGTGATCGATGGAAAGCCCCGTACCTATGAGGAACTTCAGGAGATGGCCGCCGGTGGTCAGATCGAAGCTGAGAAGCTCGCCGAGTACAGAAAGATCCACGGAAGGCTCTTCAAGCTGCTGGCCGCCGCCATAAGAAGCGCACAGACCATAGAAATAGAGGCCCAGACCGAACTGGACCGGTTCTACAGAAGGATACTGAAGCCCACGGTGAACGGAATACTCCAGAGGCTCTCCGGGCTGGGGGGCAAGGAGACGGCGGAGTACGTGGAGCGGATGTCCGAGACGATACTTGACAACATTGAGGCCTTCTCATCTGAAAGCGACGAGGGAGATCCCTGGGTGATCTTCGAGGTGAACCTGGTGGTGGACAATTCTGACAGCCGCAGCAGGCCGGTGATCGTGGAGCAGTTCCCGGACACCGTGAGGCTTTTCGGTAATGTGGACCATGTTCTGATAGACAACAAGCCATACAGCGATCACACCATGATAAGGGCCGGTTCCATACTCCGGGCCAACGGAGGATATCTCATAATCAACGCCATGGATGTGGTGAGGAGCCCCGGACTCTGGCAGACCCTGATACAGACCATCAGGAACAGGACCGTGGTAACCAGACCCAACGACATCACCAGGCCTTCATGCCGGTGGAACTCCAGCCGGAGCCCATAGAGATAGATCTCAAGGTGATACTCATTGGTCCCGCCTGGCTTTACTCCATGCTGGCGTCGCAGGACCCGGATTTCGGATACCTCTTCAGGATCAGGGCCGACTTCGACAACATGATGAACAACCACAGGGAAAATGTTAAGGACTTCGCCGGTGTAATAGCCTACATCTGCCAGACGGAATCGGTCCTTCCACTGAGCCGCGGAGCAATGGCCTCCATAGCCGAGCAGGCGGTGAGGCTTACCGGGCGGAACGACAAGATATCACTCAAGTTCAACATGGTGGCGGACTATGTGAGACAGGCTTCCTACTGGGCCGGTCAGGCAGGGAGGGATACGGTCCTTCCCGAGGATGTGGCCACAGCCATAAAGGAGAAGGAGTACAGGCTGAACCTCGGCGAGGAATACGCCTGAACGGGATCCTCGAGGAGCAGGTGATGATAGACACCACCGGCACAGCAGTGGGGCAGCTCAACGGCCTGGCGGTCTATTCCGGAGTGGATCACATGTTCGGTCTTCCAAGCAGGATAACAGCCACCGTCAGCCCCGGGGCCGAGGGAATAGTGAATGTGGAGAGGGAAGCGGAAATGTCCGGAAGCATACACACCAAAGGTGTGTTCGTTATAACCGGTTTCCTCCGGAACAGGTTCGCCAGCGACTACCCCCTCTCCCTTTCCGCGGGAATAGTTTTTGAACAGAGCTATGGCGGAGTTGACGGCGACAGCGCCAGTTCAACGGAACTCTACACCCTTCTCAGCGCACTTTCCGGTGTGCCCCTCAGACAGGACATCGCCGTTACCGGTTCTGTTAACCAGTACGGGAAGATTCAGCCCATCGGTGGTGTGAACTACAAGATAGAGGGTTTCTTCAAGGTCTGCAGCGGCCGCGGGCTCACCGGTGGGCAGGGCGTTCTGATCCCCGTTGCGAACACCAGGCATCTCCAGCTCAGCCATGACGTGATCCAGGCCGTTGCGGATGGCATGTTCCACATTTACGCCATCAGTGACATATCCCAGGGAATTGAGATACTCACCGGAAGGGAAGCCGGTGTGAGGAACGCCCATGGGGGATACCCGGCGGATACCGTGTTGGGCATGGCGGACAACAGGTTGCGTAAAATGGCGGAAACCCTCAGAGATTTCGGAGGCCGGCGCTGACCAGGGTAGCAACCTTCAGCTGGGGTGAACTGGAGGCGGGAGGCTCCAATATCGGCGACGCCGTTATACTCCGCTCACAGTATGGCCAGCTCAAGGAGATCGGTGTGGAGATAGGGATCCTTACCGCTGACCCGGAGCGGACACTGGCGCGGTTTCCCGGGGTAAAATGCTTCGATGTCAGCCGGGGGAGGCTCAGGGCGATGTTCGCCGCTGTAAGGTGGTGCCACATTGCCATTGCAGGCGGCGGGGAGCTGGTTCAGGACGATTCTTCCCTCCTCTACAGCCCCTTCAATCTGCTTCCCCTGTTCCTTGCCTTTCTTCTGGGAAAGAGATCCTTCGTCTGGGCGGTGGGCATAGGCCAGGGCGGGGAACTGACCTCCCCCACCCGGCTTCTTACAAGGCTGGCCCTGAAGACCGCCGTTGGAATAACCGTCCGGGACAGGGGTTCCTTCAACACCCTTCATCAACTGGGTTTCAGGGAACCGGAAATGAAGCTTGCCGCCGATTGCGCCTTTGCCCTGCCGGTTCATTCCGGAGAAAGGAAGCAGTTCTGGGAGCTGCCCCAAGGGATGTTTCCAACAGGAAAAGGCACCTTCTTCCCCTTGAACTTCGCAGGAAGCTTGGGATCCATAAACCCCCGAACCCCTCATCAGCCGCTTCGGCCTGGGCGAAGCTCCTGGACTGGCATTCCGGCAAGACCGGTTCACGGGTAATACTGTTCCCATTCCATACCGGCCCCTTTCCAATGATGACCATGTCTTCTGCAGGCTGGTTGCCGGCAAAATGAAACATTCTGAAAGGGTTTCCTTCGCCGACCCGTCCAAACCCGAGGAGTTCCTGGAACTCATGGGAAAGTGCCCGGTGATGGTGACCACCCCCCTCCACGGGGCGATCCTTTCGGTGATGACGGGAACACTGCCCGTTTCCGTTTCCTATTCCAGCAAATGCCTTCGCTTCATGGAGCAGGCGGACCTGATGGATCTCGCCTCCCCGCCGGGCAGACCGGGTATTCCCGATAACGGCACCGTTGCGGTCCTACGGCTTGCCTGGGGCAGTTACGCTCCGCGGAGGTCCCGTCTTGAGGAAAGGAAGCGGGAGCTTGTACAGAGGGCGGAACTCACAGCGGACCACTTCAGAAGGGTGTTCGGCCTGTGATCCCCGGCATACATGTTTCCACCGCCGGTGGAATAGACAAGGCCCCGGAAAGACTCCGGGAGCTGGGCCTCACCGCCGGACAGATATTCACCGCCAGTCAGAGGCGCTGGGAATCTCCCCCCATTGCCGAAGAAAGGGTCAGCCGTTTCAGGGAGAAGAGCGTGGGTCTCTTCTTCGTTTCCCACGCTTCCTACCTGATCAACCTTGCCTCATCCCGGAAGGATGTGCTGGAAAGATCCCGGGCGGCACTTGCCGGGGAGCTGGAAAGGTGCGCTCTGCTGGGGATACCCTCTGTTGTCATGCACCCCGGTGCCCATCAGGGAGCCGGAATCGAAATGGGTGTTGAGATGATAGCCTCGGCCCTGTATGATATCCTCACTGCCCGCGAGAACGGTCCCCTGCTTCTTCTGGAGAACACCGCCGGAGCCGGCACAATACTGGGAAGCAGGTTCGAGGAGCTCAGCGCGATCCGTGAGCTTTCCCGGGTTCCGAAAGGATCGGGTACTGCATCGATACCGCCCATGCCCATGGAGCCGGCTACAGTGTGGACGGGAAGGGCTTTCCGGAAGAGATCCGAAGGGTCCTTGGCTCCGGAGTCAAAGTCTTTCACATGAACGGTTCAAAGGTGTCCCGGGGTAGCCGGCGGGACAGGCACGAGCACTTCGACCAGGGTAATCCGGCAATGTCAGACATGAAAGCGCTGTTCAGCAGCCCGCTTTTCAAGGGAATACCCGGCATAGCGGAAACCCCAGGCACCGATGCCCACCGCGCCCGGGACATATTCATGCTTGAGCAGAAAGGATAAACATGAAAATATCAGCCCTGTTGATCATCGTTCTGTTGATGTTAGCCTGCGGAGAGCCCGGCGCTCCTCCCGAAAGCCAGCTGGCACCCACAGCCGCTGCCGACCCGTCATCGGACCCCTCGGCACTCTTTCAGGCGGCAACGGAAGCGGTCCTTGAGGTTCAGTCGGTTCAATACGACTACACCCTCGAGGGGATGTCCGTTATGGAGGATACCGTTGAGTTTTTCTCCCAGGGTAGCGTTTTCCTGGCAAAGGGCACCGATATGAACGATGCCTCTATCCATGTGGATTATACCATGACCGTGCTTCCGGAAGACACTACCATTACAGGTACCGTTGTATCCCACGGGGGCACCGCCGCCCACCTGAGTGCCTCACAGGAACTCTATGTCTTCGGAGAGGCCGAAGACGGCGGGGCCGCCATAGTTCTGCGGGACGGCCTTCCACAGGGTGCCGTGGTAAGGGAGTTCCTCTTCACCGGAGAGCCCTTCGGGGCCGAGCTGAACGCCCAGGGATACCGGTTCCACGATCAGGAGGAGATCAACGGAGTTCCCTGTTATGTAATCACCGTGGATATGCCGCCCTATACCTCTAAGTGGTGGATCAGCACCGATGGCTTCCTGCCCATGGCGAACTCCATCAGCGTATGGAGTCCCGATGGCAGTCAGGGTATGGAATACACCGTTTCCATTTCCGATGTGGTGCTGAATTCCCAGCCGCCGGAGGGCACATTCCAGCTCGCCTGCCCTGAGGATATCCAGGCCCGTCAGGTCTTCGGTTCCATCACCGAGGGCTCACCTGCTCCCCCTGGTCCCTGATGACACCCGACGGGGAAATGGTATCACTGGAGGAGCTTCGGGGAAGGGTGGTGGTCATGGATTTCTGGGCCACATGGTGCGGTCCCTGCAGGGTGGTAATGCCCTCCCTCCAGGAACTCCACGAAACCCACGGCGACCGGGTCACCGTTGTGGGCATCAATGTATGGGAAAGCGGGGATCCCGCTGCGTTCATGGAGGAGAACGGATATACCTACACCATGGTACTGAACGGCGACGAGGTCGCCTCGGAATACATGGTGGAGAGCATCCCCACCTTCTATGTGATAGCCCCGGACGGCACCGTTGCCTTCCACGCGGTGGGGCCGACCCGGCAAACGACGAAGCCCTCCGGGAAACCGTGGGAACTCTGCTGGAGGAATAGGTTATACTGGGTATCAGGCGGCGGCTTCCGCCGCCTTCATACCCACGAAGGGACAGGAAGATGAGATTTTTCGCCGCCATGATCCTTATTGTCGTATCCCTTGTTCTCGGATCACCGAATGACGACATGAACAACCTGATCGATGCCCTGTACCGGGCCGACGGCGAAACCGTTTTCAGAAGCCTCACCCGGGACAACCAGGAAGCCCTTTCAATGATGGTGTCCATGTTCCGTCTTGCCCCTGGGGAGGTTGCCTCCCAGCTCAGACAGGAGCTTCAGGTCCAGCTCTCCTCCTCTGAGATCGCATGCATGAACGAGGAAGCCCTCATCGCTGTGATAATAGACTCCCCCATGTTCAGGAACGAGGTTCCCTGGCCGAGGGATTACATAAGATGCACCGAGTTCACCATGCTGGGCGACACCGCCCTGGTCCACGTGAGCATCCAGGGGGAAGATTCAGTCTACAGCTATCCAATGGTGCTTCAGGAGGGCACCTGGAGAATAGCAACGAACTTTTTCAGCAAGGGCTGAAATGGGCATCCCCCTTATCATTCTTCTGGCCGCACTGGGTAACCCCGGTTCCTTCTTCCCAATTGAGCCACAGGGGGCGGAGGTCATTGACCGTGCCATGGCCAGGGTTGTCCTTCCAGGAGAGGAGTACACCCTGTATTTCATCCTTTACAATCTGGATGACGGCGGCACCATAGAGATACTGAGCGGAGTCAGGCTTCAGGACCGCTGGCACTGGGAGCAGCTGTTCCTCTGGCGGCCGGAGGACATCCACGGGGAACCGGTGAGGTTCAACCCGGCCAGTGTACTGATGGTGGAGACCCTTGATTCCGGTTTCACCGTTACCTGGGTGGACAACCCGGACATCCCGGAAGGCTCAGCCAGTGTGCGGCTGGTATACGACCTGCCAAGAAGGACCCCGAGGAGTACCGTCTTCACTGACCATTTATAGCTTATTGACTCCCCGCCTCTTTTTGCTTCTACTTCATTCTGAAAAGCAAGCTGAAAAAGGGGGAGATCATGACCGTCCTTATGTGTGTTATCTGTGCTCTTACCGGTTTCATTGAAATGGAAACCGGTTCTGTAATACCATCTGACAACCCGGTTCTCAACGGTTACGCCCAGACCGGAACACCCCTTCCCCCGGGAGAGGGGACATGGTCGCCCATCGGGCCATGGGGTGGGAATGTAAAGGCCCTGGCCGTTTCTCCTGTGGACGACACCATAGTTCTCGCCGGGTGCGGCTTCTCCATGGCCTCCGACGCCGGAGGGGTTTTCAAGAGCACCGATGGCGGAGAGACCTGGGCCGCGGGAGAGCTTTTCCCATTCAGGTCAACGATGTCTGCGCAGCAGGCGCCGCCGCCCCGAACACATTCTTTGCCGCCACCCGAACCGGTCTCTACCTGTCACAGGACAGCGGAGACAGCTGGACAACGGTTCCCGGAATGGGATCATCCTATGTGATAGGCATCGGCGTGCATTCAGAGGATACCGACATTCTCATCGCCGGACTCTCCTCGAACACCGGTGTGCGCAGGTCCGACGACGGCGGCGCCACCTGGTCTGAAGTGGGTCTCAGCAACGGCTATATGAAGGGTTTCGGATGCGACCCGGAGCACCCGGACACCATGTACCTGGCCATGTCCGGAATGGACTACAGCCTCTACAGATCCACCGACGCCGGCCTTTCATGGACCGCCCTGGGCCCGGCGGGGTCAGGCTGGGGCCTTCTGGTGGCCCCTTCGGAACCGGAGAAACGATAATAGTGACCACCTCGGAGGGCTTCTACATGACCGAGAACCACGGTGCCGACTGGGACCTGGCGGTTACAGGCTCCAGCTACGCCCCGGCGGTTTATGACGGGACCAACCTCTACGCCCCTGTGATAGGAGCCGGCGGTGTTTATGAAAGCACCGATCAGGGCCAGAACTGGACACTGAACACACAGGGAATAGTGGCATCCTACTGGCAGGCGGGCTGCGCCTCTTCTCAGGGCTACCTGGCGGGGCACTACGGAGGCGTTTACAGTTCGCCTGCCCCGGCATCTGAGTACACCGTTTCACAGCATGGGATGAACAACGGTTTCTTCCACGCGGTCTCATACATTTCCGGAACGAACACCCTCCTTGCCGGCGGTGAGTACCACGGCCTGTGGAAGAGCACCGACCTTGGTGAGACCTGGGATATAGTATTCCCCGGGCCATCCAGCTGGACGATTTATGACATTGCTCCGAAATCCGACGCCCACTATTCAGGTCCGGTTCGCTATGTCGCCACCACCGACGGGGTTTTCCGCTCCGACGACGGAGGCGACAGCTGGGTGCCCGCCGGTCTTGCGGGAACACAGACATCATCGGTTGCCTTTCATCCCGAAGACCTGACATAGCCTGGGCAGGCACCGCCGCCTCCGGAGTGCACTACACCACCGACGGCGGCGACAGCTGGACGCGGATCAGGCTTTCCCTTCGCCCTTTATCCATCCATCGATATCATAGAGAACCAGTCCGGGGATATCCGCGTGCTGGTTTCCTTTCAGCAGAGCGGCGAGGGGGTTTACTACTCCGATGACAACGGTGTTTCCTACACCATGTCCCCGGTTTCCGGCAGCTACCATCCCGGTCTTTCCACCCGCTGGGGCGCAGGTCCCTCCATGGCTTATCTGGCCACGGATAACGGGATCTTCCGTTCCACCGACCAGGGCGAGAACTGGGAAGCCTGTCCCGGTTCCTCCGGTCTCATGTGGGCGGTTCAGGGTTCAACGGACATGAACGTTTTCGCCGGAACCAATGGAAGCGGGATCCGCTGGAGCCCCGACGAGGGTGATTCCTGGCAGCCCCTCAGCGACGGCATCGAGAACAGGGTGGTCTGGGAAGTTGTCTACGGAAGCTCCCCGGTGCAGCTCTTCGCCAGCCTCAGGGGCTTTTCCCTGGCAGAGATAACCGAGGATGCCCTGGGTATTGAATCCTTCGGCGAAGGTGAATTCCTGGGCATATCCCCGACAATGAATCCAGCGAACTCCTCGGTGGGCTTCATCGTCACCGGTCTGGAAAGCCGCCCCGGGGACCTTGCTGTTTACTCATCCGACGGCAGGGTGGTACACAGGGCGGAGGTTCCCCGGCGGGCACCATAGCCTGGAACCCCGGACCCGGCGTTCCAGCCGGGGTGTACATTGTCCGGGTAAGCGCAGCCGGTGAGACCGCCGGGACGAAGTTCGTCCTGCTGAGGTAACCGACGGTCAGACCGGGAAGTCCACACCCTGTGAAAGGGGAATGTCCCTTCCGTAGTTGATGGTAACCGTCTGCCTTCTGGCGTAGTACTTCCAGGCGTCGCTTCCGCTTTCCCTGCCGCCTCCGGTCTCCTTCTCCCCTCCGAAGCTCCGCCTATTTCCGCCCCGGCGGTGGAGGTGTTCACGTTGGCGATCCCGCAATCGGAGCCCATGTGGGACAGGAAGAACTCGGTTTCCCTGATATCCGTCGAGAAGATGGAGCTGGAAAGACCCTGGGGAACACCGTTGTGGAGTTCCATGGCCTCCTTGAGATCGGTGTACCTCATCACATAGATGATGGGAGCGAAGGTTTCCGAGAGTACAATACCCTGCTGCCTGTCCACCTCAATGATGGTGGGTGTAACGAAGAATCCATTCCCGCAGCCGTCAGCTTCGTGCAGGGTTCCCCCATGAACGATGCGGCCACCCTGGGCCTTCGCCTTCTCTATGGTTGACTTGAAGTCCTCAACCGCGGAGCCGTCCACCAGGGGCCCGACTATGGTGGCAGGATCAAGGGGTGTTCCGATGTTGACCCTTTCGTACACCTTCTTCAGGGACCGGAGGAATTCGTCATAGACCTTCTCGTGAACTATGACCCTCCTGGTAGATGTGCACCTCTGGCCGGCGGTGGCCAGTGCCCCGAAGGCCACGCCCTTTACCGCCATGTCCATGTCCGCGGCGGGGGTGATCACAGCGCAGTTGTTCCCGCCCAGTTCAAGGATGGACTTGCCGAACCTGGCGGCGGTCCTTTCCCCAACCCTGCGGCCCACACCGGTGGAGCCGGTGAAGGAGATCAGGGGAAGTCTCTCATCGCTGACCATTCTCTCGCCGATGACCCTTCCGCTGCCCGAGGCCAGGAAGAAGACCGGCGGAAGCCCGTTCCTCTCAAGTACCCTGTTGGCCACTCGGGTGGTTGCCACCGCGGTGATGAGGGCGCTGCTGGACGGTTTCCATACCGTTACGTCGCCAACCACCGCGGCGATAAGGGCATTCCAGGCCCACACCGCCGCAGGGAAGTTAAAGGAGGTGATCACACCGATTACCCCCAGGGGAAGCCACTGCTCGATCAGTCTGTGCTCAGGTCTCTCACTGGCGATGTTCAGACCATAGAGCTGTCTGGAGAGGCCCACGGAGAAGTTGGCTATGTCCACCGCCTCCTGGATCTCTCCGGCGCCTTCGGTAAGGGTCTTGCCCACCTCAAGGGTTACCAGCAGGCCAAGGAGTTCCTTGTGCTTCATGAGTTCCCTGCCAATTTCCCCACGATCTCCCCCTTCCGGGGGAGGGGATGCGGGACCACTGCAGATATGATCTCCCGGCGGCGGCGATTACCCTTTCGTAGTCCTCCTCTTCGCCCTGGGCAACGGCGCCCAGCACGGACCCGTCGATGGGACTAACGGATTCTATTGTCCTTCTGCCCTCCACGGGCATCCATTCACCGTGAAAAACTCCTGACAACGTTTCCTCGAGGCCAAGTCCTTCAAATACCTTCTTCTTCGCTTCAGCGATGGTCATAGCTGCTCCAATATTGATAAAGTGGCAAGGTTATGTCTGATGTTCATAACGACCCGTTGAATATACAGGATTCCTCCGCCGGTGGTGCATTGGCCCTCCCCGGGATTTCTTCGTTATGTTCACCGGAACACCCGACAGACGGATCGAGCCGGATTTGAGAAAAACTCCCTCCACCGGTATGGTGGACATGACCACTGGTTCAGTGAGGAAGAAGCTCCTTCTCCTCGCCTGGCCGGTAATGCTCTCCCACCTCCTTCAGACCCTCTACAACCTCGCCGACGCCTTCTGGTTGGGAAAGCTGGGCAGACAGGCCCTCACCGCGCCCACAATAACCATGCATGTTTTCTTCATAGGTTTCGCCCTTGCCATGGGCCTCAGCGCCGCGGGTACAACCCTGGTCAGCCAGTACAAGGGTGCCGGCGACGGCGGAAAGGCTTCCCATGTCGCCGGTCAGCTCTTCATTCTCCTCACCGGGATAGGCATCGCCCTGGGAGTGACAGGGTTCTTTCTCACTCCCAGAATACTGGACATTCTCCAGACACCGGCGGACTCCTGGCAGATGACCTATGAATACATGCGGTGGATATTCGCCGGGTTTCCCCTGATGTTCGCCTTTTTCGTGTACCAGAGCATAAATACCGGCCTGGGAGACACGGTGGGACCAATGCAGGTGAACCTTGTTACAGTAGGTCTGAACGTAATACTGGACCCAGTGCTTATCTTCGGCCTGGGCCCCTTTCCGGAAATGGGAGTGGTTGGCGCCGCCGTGGCAACTGTGTTCAGCCGTGCCCTTGCCTCAACCATAGGAATGGTGAGGCTGTTCCGTGGCGGCAACGGCCTCCAGATAACACTTGGGGACATGAAGCCCCACAGAGAGACCATGGCCAAGATACTGAAGGTGGGCCTTCCCGTGGGTCTTGGACAGCTTGGGACCAGCCTTGGCTTCACCTTCATGATAGGAATAGTCAACTCATTCGGAAGCGTGGTTACCGCCGCCTTCGGTGTGGGGAACAGGATCATTCACATGGCCATGGTCCCCGCCATGGGTCTCAGTCAGGCCAACGCCACTGCGGTGGGGCAGAACCTCGGAGCTGGGAAACCCGAGAGGGCGGAAAAGTCTTCAATGTCCGCCCTTCTCCTCATAGGAATGATCCTTCTGCCCATGACCCTCTGCATGTTCTTCTTCGGCGGGGACATATCCCGGGCATTCGTTAACGACCCAGAGGTGATTGCCCTGGGCAGGGTCATGTTCAGGATAACCACCCCATCGGTGTTCATCTTCGGCTTCCTTCTGGTGCTTCTGGGCAGCTTCCAGGGTTCAGGATACACCGTGCCCGTCATGGTACTGAACATGTCCCGTCTGTGGCTTCTTAGGATACCCGGGGCCTATCTTCTGGCCTACACCGTTGGTATGGGCCCCATGGGCATCTGGTGGGCCATGTTCATCTCCAACACGGTAACAGCCGTTTCCGGTTTCATCTGGTTCCGAAGGGGAACCTGGAAGACCAGGGGGGGGAAGCTTACCGCGGACGCCACCAGAACACCCCTGACCGCAACGGACCTCGACTGATCAGACCACAGCCTGGACCGCTCCGAATACCCCCAGCAGGGCGAGGATGACCAATGCTGCCCTCCTGAAGACCGAACTGTCCACCCTTCCCGCGGCGTATATGCCAAGGGACCCGCCCATGGCCGCCGCAGGCAGGAAAAGCCCAGCACGAAGCAGGTGAGCAGAGGTGGCAACCCCCATACCCAGGAAGGATGGGATGGCGATAATGGTGAGCACAAGGAAGAACGCCGACAGATTTCCACGGAAGGAGTCCTTCTCGGTCTCCGTTGCCGACAGATAGATCACCGCCGGAGGACCGCTGAAGGTGGTAAGCCCGTTGAGCAGACCTGACATGGCCCCGGTTACACCCATGCCCATGGGGGTCCGCCTCATCCTGGGAGCCCACCTGGAAAGGGACAGAAGCGACGCCCCGGTGACGGAGACACCAATGATCAGCCTTACGGTAACATCGGGAAGTGATCCGAGAAGCCATGCCCCCAGAGGTGTAAAGGCCATCCCCGCCAGGGCCAGTGGAAGGAAACCCTTCAGCCGCAGCTTTCCCCTGGAGGACACAAGCACCATGGTATTCAGCACAAGGCTTGAGACCGCTATCACCGGAACCGCCCAAGACGCCGGAGCGAACATGCAGATTATGGGCAGGGCCAGCAGGGAATAGCCGAACCCGCAGAACCCCTGAAGCATCGCCGCGAAGAAGATGACAACAAATACAGCGCCGAGCAGACCACACCTCCAGTGAAGAACGGCAGCGAATATAGTATGTTAGCCCGGCTGACGGAGAAAGGCGGTGAAAACATGAGATGGTGGATCGACGAACCGAAGCTCATGGGCTCCCACAACCCCAGGCAGTCGGAACTGCGGAAAATAGACAACCTGACCACCATTGTTTCCCTGGTCGACCCCACGGAATCCAGGCTGAACTACAACCCCGCCCTCCCCGGGGTAAAGTGGGTGGAGATCCCGGTACGGGACTACACCGCCCCCACAGTGGAGAACCTGCTGCACTTCCTTCAGATAGTGGAGGAGTCCCCGGGCACCGTCCTCGTGCACTGCGAGGGAGGCAACGGAAGGACCGGCACCTTCGGCGCCGCCTGGCTCATGCGTACTGGTGAGATATGGGCCACCCGGGCCATCGAGCTCCTGCGTGAGAACAACCCCGAGGCCGTTGAGACCGACGAGCAGAAAGCCGTTCTCATCGGTTTTGAAAAACGGCTTAAAGCCATCCGTAAATTTGACAAATAGATCTCGCATCTAGCTGATATAAAAGCAATTAAGCATGTCCCTCTGAGTCGTTCGAATTCGGTTTAGGGTGCCAAAGCGAATCTTCGAACTTATAGCATTAGCTCGAAGAGTATCCATACGGGGTACCGTTAATACCCATTGCAAAAGTGGAGTTATAGAACTGAATTTAAATAAAATTTAACGAATGAAAGTCATCCTTGTTTATAAGAGTACCCAGTGTTATATTGAATAAGGAATAAAATGATACAAGTCATGAGGAAGGGATACATATGAAAAATCTGATAATCAGTTGTAATGTGTTTGCGTTTATGCTTTTTTGCAGTTGTGTATTTAGCTCAGATAACACAGATCATGCCTATGCAAGATACTCTAAGGAACTTCCATTCGCGGTGACTCAGATTACGGATGAAGGTTTCTATGGAGACTCTTATATGTATTTACAACCATTCCAATTTTCACTGATGGGTTTTATTTAGTTGAATCTCCTGACATGTTTACTCAAGTCTTTGAACAAAGCTCTCCAGAAGCTGGTTTTTTTCAAACCCTTTTTCCTGAAGGAGGTATGCTACTTATCCACATTTCAGAGACAGAGATTGGTTACCTTCCGTATGAACACATGATACTTCTTGAAGGCAATACGGTTATAATTGATGAGCATACTTTTATTCATGATTCGACGCAAGTAGGTGCTTCACAAGAGTGTTTCAGCATAGTTGGAGTTATTCCCGCTCCTTGAACTCTTTGGATGTTAGAAAACCCCTGATTGTAAGGTAGTGTGAAAGTCACAAAACAGAGTTGCCGTCTTTAACTTGGACTTGGTCGGGAAAATACACTACCCTTAAGAGTGAGCATCGCTTTCAGCTAGTTCGAAAAGCGTCCACTATGGGGCTCATAATTCCTTATAGAACCGTTCGAAACGTGTCCAATACGGGGTGCCATTCAATCAACACACTAATGGTCAAACATGCTGCATCCAGCAGCTAGTAGTTCTTCCGTTATTGCAGTAGCCTTACCTGAAATCTGACTTAATCGATCCCCAGGTATTTCGAGATAACCCGGTGTTTGATTCTTCAACCTTTAGGTCTGTGATGAGCCAGTCCATATAGCAGTAGTTTTGATAGTATCCATTCTCGATATAGTGGAAGTAGTACTCTATTTTAAGAATATCATCCTGTTGAACCGGTCCAATAGTGATAGACTCAAATCCAGAATCTGAAGCTTCATGGTAACTCCACGTATGCATAATGCCAGTTTCGTGACCATAGTATTGATAAGCGTAAGAAGTATCTGAATTTAGGATAACTCTTGCTTCTATCCATGTCCAGATACCACCATCATAAACACCACTGCTGAAATCAAACCAATGCCAGAAAGATACGTCAAGTTCCTTGCCGGCAGCTGAGGCAGGAATTGAAAGATCGGAGGAGTATAGCAATTCAGGAGTGTATGTTCCCGTATAATTATTTAGGTGGTAGTAAAGATATGCTCCAGAATCATTGAAATCCCAATTATCTGTCCAAGACCAACCTGCAGGTTGCTCCTTGAAGTCCCACTCCCAAAGGGTTTCGGCCCGTAAAGGATTAGCCAGAGATATCAATAAACAAAACAAAGACATATAAAGATGAATGGTACTACCCTACCTTTCAGTGAGATCCACCATTCCCTTACTCTATTATCTCTTCATCACCTTGTCAATCGTATACGAATGAAATTCCTGCAGAATATGGAACTATCAGATGCAGGCTACCTAAATGAATGATACATGTCATCTATTGCAGTTCTAAGAGTGTCCACAACGGGGTACCAGTTTCTTAGCAGGAGAAAGTTCGAAAACTATTCAATACGGGGTGCGAAATGAAAACAAGAACTACCTCAGTTGTCTGGGGTGGTGATTATTCCGATGTCTCCACGGAGTTTTCACTGGTGAAAGGTTTGAATATGCGAAACAGCTCAAATTCCGATACTGCGGAAGTGAGGCATAGTTCTTCATTCTCAAGGTCGGTTCTTATTAGAAAGCCTTCTCCATCGTTGAAGCTTACAACTCCCAGAATAACATCGGTTTGATAAGAGCCGGTGTTGTCTACTCCTTCTCTATATTCGAACCTGAGGATGCCCGCAGTCTTCGTAATAAATCCAAACCTCTGACGCATCTCCTGAGATATGAATGCATCCTGTTCTGGAATGAACAAGTACTGTGAGTCGGTGATACTCAGTGTTCCGATGTGCACAAAATTGACATTGCTGTCCCCAAAATAACCATCGAGAACTTCCCAGTCGCCTTCAAGTACATTCAGGGTTCCAGTGTCATCAGCGGCAGGTATCGAAAGTATTGCATGGAGCAGTGATATTGCAGCGATCGTTAGAAGCATTAGTATCCCCCCCTGGGTTCCGGTGCTTTCGAAGTTACTCCTGTGCAATATACAACAAGGGTTTGATGCAGATAAAGGCAGTATGGGTTATCAGAAACTGTTCTGTACTCGTTAGGTATTCCAGGTGGTCCAAAGTGTTTTCTGGGAACACTGTTCCATATCCAGGGATAGGACGTCTAGAGGTTCCTGAGGATACTAACGTGAACTGAAGAGGTTAAATTGTTGTTTCTTGTTCTTGCAGTTTTCTTGTCTGTTCCTGAGACTGATCTGCTTCCATTAGATGAGACTGTAAACCTGAATCCGGATATAATTCTCGGTGATGAGGTTGCAGAATTGTTCGAAGTGTCTGAGTTTGTCTTTACAGTTAGAAGTGTTACTCGGCGACTTTCCATGCTTGGCTGGATATCCGAAAGGTACGATATAGAAATCGGGCATGAATTAAAGGGAGATCTGCCTGAAAACACAGTGTTTATGTACACCTTTCCCTGTGGGATGTATTCAAATCAGTTATCATCTCTCACTGAAGGAGAAGGACTAGTTGTCTTTGCATCAATACTGAGTTCTCCGGGAAGCATGGAGGGTCTCCGTTCCAGTCTCGGTACTTTGAGCGTGTGTTTGTATACTCCGACTTTGAAGTGAAAGAAAGTAACGGAATTCGTGAGATGAACACCGCTTCTGGAAGTGAAGTTTCTTTGCCGGAAGAGTGCCCTTTGTTTTGTCTGACCGGTTTTGCAGAGTACTAAAGGTCTTCATAGGAGAAGATAGTCAACTGACTGACTGGAGAAGGCAGCTCCAGTTCCATAAGCATCCACAGGGGTGCCAGGCCCCATTTACAAAATAGTTCGAAAACTGTCCAATACGGGGTGCCGAGTCTTATCCTGAGTGATGTTAGGAACAATCTTCTTCAGCAGAACTAAAGGCTTTTACGCTGAAGGGATTCTGATATGTTGCTAATAGTGTTATTCTCGTATGGATTTGCTACTTCTGATTCTCTCGCTCCGCACTCACTTCCCGGTATTGAAGCCACCTTGATTGAGAGTATTGGTGCATCCTATGGATATCATCTAAGCCTTCAGGAACACCCGAAGAATGTCTTCCTTTTTTCCTGCGGCCCATTCTTCCAGTTTCGGCAGTCAATAGAGGCTGATCAATTGTGGGGTATGGGGATAGAAGCAGAGTTTAGAACATATAAGGTAGATGGATATTCTGGATTTTTCTATTCTGCTATTAGCGGCTTCGATGTAAGATGGTCCATGGAGGGGCATAGGACTGAGACCATAAGAGCAGGTGTGAAATTGGGATTAAGCCATTGCTTGAGTGAAACCGATATTCAGATGGACATTGAACCAAATGTGAATCTTGGTCTTTCAATGGGTGAAACACCGGAAGCCGATTCGCCATTCGAACCGGATCCCTTTCTTGAGTTAGGACTTGATTTCCTTGTTCACTAGCTGTATCCCTTGATGAGAATTGTTATAAGACTGTCCACTACGGGGTGCCAGATACAGTCTCTCCCACTCCTCTTCTTGTGCTCCCACTTTGTCGCGTATATGTTCAGTAGGCTGAAGACTGCTTGTTTAGTTTACTGATCCGACTATCAATACCCTGCTGGAGGTTCTTATGTGGTTATGCATTGGATTTACTCTGTTGGCCTCGTTGGGATTGAGCAACACTGTTGTACAGAACGACTGGTCAGGGCAAAGCGGGGTTGCCGGTCCTGTCACCGAATGGGAGAACAACTACTCCTCATCATCAGGTGTTTCCACTCTTCCAGGCAGCATTGCCCTGGCGTGTGACTTCTGTTCTCCCTGGCAATCCGTAATCATTGCAACGGATGTTTCAGGTGTATATGGTGTGGGGACAGGAGATATAGACTCTGATGGTAAGATCGATGCCCTGCTGAATGAGGATTCGACACTGGTATGGTTGCGTAATCCTGGTCCCGTTTTGACTGAATGGGAAGCCTGCTGTGTTGACACAGCCTTCTACCAGGCCTGGTCACTGAATTGCTCCGACATAGACAACGACGGAGATATGGATATTGTGGGGTCACAATTCCTCTATGCTCCTGATCAGCCATTGGTTGTCTGGTGGGAGAACGAAGACGGCGCTGGCAATCTGTGGTCCAGGCATTTAGTAGACGATTCATCATCCAGTTCGGAGATACACTGCTGTGATATTGACAAGGATGGAGATGAGGACTTAGTCAGCAGTGCAGGATGCTGGTACGAATACCTCAATGATGAAGTGTGGCTGGTGCATGAAACCGGCATCACCTCCTGTCCCTGGTTTGATGTGATGGATTTCGATGAGGATGGTGATCTGGATATCATCTACGGATCCGGCTTCTGGGCTGGCTGGGCTGAGAATGTTTACGGCTTTGGTGAGAACTGGGAAGAACATGATGTCTACCCTGTCTTTGATGGCTTTTTCTACTGTGTTTGCGCCGGCGATCTGGATGGTGACGGGGATACTGACATTGCAAGTGGAGAATGGGAGGATTATGCCTGCTGGGGTAGAAACCCCGGGGTAGGTGGTGATGTCTGGGATACTTTCTTGCTCCCTCGCTCCAGCTATTGGATATGGAAGATGGATACATCTGATGTAAACAGAGACTCATTCTCTGACCTGGTTATGCTTGGTGAAGATGGTGTGGAAATCAACGTAAATAGTGGCGAACCTGTTCCTTCCTGGACTAATTTGGTTCTGCCTGGTTCCTACGGTCTTGGCTTTGAAGTGTCAGATTTCAACTCAAACGGAGTGCCTGATGTTCTTGCTGCTGCCAGTGGCGGCTTGGGTTGGTGGGTTCTGTCGGAGTATGCTTTTGAAGGAATGCTGGAGTCATCTATTCTTCAAGCGGGACAAGTTGAAAGTTGGGACTGGTTCTCCTCTGATGTTTCCGAAGTGTCTTCGGGAACGGTAGGTTTCAATTCAGATCTTCAAATGACCCTTCAGACATGGGAGCATGGTCGGATACACTATTCGAAATATCCAGTTCGCTGGAGGGGATTCTTGAGGATTCAACAGATTTCCTTCAGTATCGAGTCCTCCTCCAAACATCTGATCCTGAATTCTCACCGTCTGTGAACCAGGTTGAGTTCACATTCTCTGGAGTCTCGTCAGGTGTTGACCCTTCTACATGTTGCTTTGAACTCATACCAGAAGCCAATCCAATGTATGAAAGTGTGATTTTACGTGTGGAGGTGGATGTTGATTCTCAGCTCGAGTTCGTTCTTTTCGACACAGCAGGGAGAGTAGTTAGCAGCTTTTCAGAATTACTTACTGCAGGAACACACAGTTTCAATATGGGAGAAGTTCCATCCGGGCTCTACTTTGTTTCTGCTGCCACAGAGGGAACAAGGACCTGCTCGAGGATTACTGTTCTAAGCAACTGAATTCGCTGCTCCAATACGCTCCGGCCTTTGCATGGGTTCGAAAACTGTCCAATACGGGGTACCTATAATTTCTTATAGAACCATTTAAGAAGCATCGCAATTTGATTGTGAGTCTTATTGCTTCTGATTGACAGAGATAAATATCAGTATTATTGTTGCTTTATGGAGGCAATCGTGAAAATTGGATTCCTTTTTACTCTCTTCCTTTTTCTTACATCTAAAGCTGCTAACTTCGCGCAACAGAGCGACTGGTCAGGTGAGCCCGATGTCTGGGGTCCGGTTTTTGAGTTCGGTTACGACTTTTTTTCCGCTTCTTCTGTGAATTGGTCTGAGCATGAAGGGTCTATTCTCCTTGCGAATAAGGAGAATGCTCTAGATAGCGTCGGCATCGTTGTGAAAATTCTTACAGAGGACATCGATGGTGATGGTGATTCAGATGTTCTAGCTGCTATAGCTGCTGGTAACGGAGAAATTAGATGGTGGGAAAATGTTGATGGATTAGGTGTAACCTGGTTAAATCATGAGGTAGACATAAGCATTGATGGTGCTCGTTCTGTTTCTACTGCTGACATAGATGGAGACGGTGACGCTGATGTGCTGGGTGCTGCCTTATATGATGATGAGATATCTTGGTGGGAGAATGTTGATGGAACGGGTGAATCCTGGATAAAGCATGTACTCCATGCAGATTATGATGGAGCATATTCAGTTCACGCTGCAGATATAGACGGCGACGGTGATGCAGATGCGCTCGGAGCTGCCTTTTACGATGATGAGATATTTTGGTGGGAGAATGTTGACGGATCAGGCGTAATCTGGTCAAAGCATACAGTAGATACAAAACCTGACGGAGCTTTTTACATTCATTCAGAAGATATGGATGCTGACGGTGATGCAGATGTGCTAGGTGCTGTCTATTCTGACGATGAGATTACCTGGTGGGAGAATGTTGACGGATTTGGTGAGATTTGGGTAGAGCACCTAATTGCTGGAGACTTAGATCGACCCAATTCACTCTATACGGCAGACATAGACGGCGATGGTGATGCTGATGTGCTTGGAGCTGGGTTTGGTGGTGAAATCCTTTGTTGGAAGAATGTTGACGGATCAGGTGAAACCTGGTCAAAGCATTTGATAGACGGGTACTTCGAAACAGCTCAATCGGTCTATTCAGGGGATCTGGACGGCGACGGTGATGAAGATGTACTTGGAGCTTCGTTTAATAATGATGAGATATCATGGTGGGAGAATACTGACGGATTAGGTGAAATCTGGATTAAGCATATAGTAGACCGAAACTTTGACCACCCATCTTGTGCGCATTCTGCGGACATTGATGGTGACGGTGATGAAGATGTGCTTGGAGCGGGTAGATGGGAAAATCAAATCAGCTGGTGGGACTTAAACTCCTTCTTATCAACAGGCTCACTTGAGTCTAGTCTTCTCGACACGCAGGAAGACCCGAGTTGGAGTCAGATAACCTGGAGTGCTGATTGCCCTTCGGGAACAGAAATTGGCTTCCTGGTTAGAGCTACTGAGAGTGCTACTCTCATGCCAGATTGGTCCGACACTCTGTGGAATCCATGCAATCTTGAAGATATCCTGATAGACGGATATTCCCTTGTTCAGTACAAGGTTGTAATGAAAACTTCCGATCCAGATTTCACACCTGTTCTTTATGATGTTACCATTTCCTGGAACAGTAGCGGGAATGAAGACGTGACCGGTGCCGTTGTAAGTTCAGAGCTTCTGCCTTTTGCTCCGAATCCAGTGAATGGGCAGCCGGTTGTACGCTTCTCGTTGATCTCCCCTGCTGAAGCTGAATTCACAATCTTTAACGTTTCTGGGCGTGTTTTTGAATCCATAGGGGCTTCCAACTATCCTGCTGGTTATGGAGATTTTCTTCTGGAGGAACTTCCAACAGGGATCTATATCTGCCGTATGACAGCGGGAGACTTCACCGGCACCCGTCGTTTCGTAGTCATTGAGTAATAGTTCGAAAAGCGTCCACTACGGGGTGCTCAAAAGTTGTTTTCGAACAGGTCGATCTAAGCAGATTCAGTAAGATTCTGTAATCTTCATACTCTACCAGCAGCTATTCTGTTATCCACTCTTCAATCTCTTTCAGAATGCTTGCTGGAACTTTGGATACAGATGGTCCCTTCTCAAGAAAATCATGGAATTCCTGAAAGGTTGCTCCTGTACTGGGTGAGTGCCTTTCCTCGCGATGCGAGTACCAAAGAAGTTTCCCCTCGGCGATCTTTACTCCTTCATGATCCTGGTTGTTCTCTTCCCATTTCCACTCAGTACTATCCACTGCTTTTTTATCTTTGATCGTGTTTTTCTGATAGACATCAGGAATTCAACAATTTCCTTCATATTGTGTTTTTCAGCGTATTTCAAAGGAGTTGTTCCCGCCGGATTTTCTTTGTAGGCCTTTGTAAGACCAAGCTCAAAATCGGCTCCATTACATGCAAGAACCTCGAGTACGGGAAGGTGTTTGCCGGCGGCAGCCTCGAAAGCTGGGGTAAATCCGAAGTCATCCTGGGGGTCGGTGAATGCTCCCCCCTTCAGCAGAGCTTTTGCTGTTTCCGGATAACCCAAACGGCATGCAAAGTGTAGTGGGGTTAATCCCCAGTTATCTTTAATATTCAGATTAGCTCCATGGAGAATGAGAAGCTCTATAAGCCAGTCTGCACCTTCTCCAGTTGCAGTGAAAACCGCTGATTGTCCGTTCTTGTTCAAGTCGTCAGGATCAGCACCTTTACCCAGCACGAAAAGTGCTGTGGCATAGTACAATGCAAACTCATCATCAGGATGAGTTCCAATGATTTTGCGAATCTCATCAGGATCAGTGATTGAGACATTCCTGCCCTCTAACTGTGTTATTGTGAAATCCAGCGGTCTGTTTCCGGCTTTGAAACCAGTTCTTCCAGAACGTTGGTGTCTGCAGCTGTTCTTGCGTTCAGATCTACTCCACCCTGCGCATACAGAGCTTTGGCAATATCCAGTTTGCCATCAATGCATGCAGAAATGAAGGGTGTTTCCCCCTGATGCGCCTTGTATTCGATTTTAGTCATTTACGTTTCCTTCCGGTTGTAGAAGGAAGATGATATGTTCCCTTGATTCAGTCAACGACAAGACTTGTGATCGAATGATAACGGAGGATTCAAAGCAAAACCTTGTCATGGGGAAATCTGAAATCTCTTTTCTAGGGATCTAAGAGTTTCCACTACGGGCTGGCTTTGCTTCAGAAAAGCCCTTTCAGGTACTTCGATCTGACTTCCGGTTCGAACTTTTCGATGGCGTAGCGGAGCATGGTCCTGGGCATCCTTCCATATCTTTCCTTCAGGAAACTCTCCTCCGTTTCCCTGTCCCTTTTCCCCACTTCTCGAAGCATCCAGCCCACAGCCTTGTGAATGAGGTCTTCCCTGTCTTCCAGGAGGATGTCCGCTATGGACAGGGTATCCACGAAATCGTTCTTCCTTATGAAATGAAGCGTGGCTATTATGGCTATTCGTCTGTCCCACAGGAGTTCAGAGCGGGACAGGTGGTAGAGAACGCTCCTGTCGCGGTTTTCCAGCCACCTCCCCACGATGTGGGGGCTGAGGAATCGACCAGGTCCCAGTTGTTCACCCTGCCGGTGCTTGCGATGTAGAGTTGGAAGATATTATTCCGCGCCTGCTCATCGGCCCTCGTGAAGGCATCCACAAGGGAAAGCAGAGCGAAGAGCCTTGCCTCGTGGATGGGGGATCCCAGGAGCTCCCGGTATACCTCTATTCCTGAACCCCTGAATTTCCTTACCAGCCTTCGATTTTCCGGAACCGGTATTCCCAGGAAGCGGTCGCCTTCTCCGTACTGGCCTCTCCCTGTCTTGAAGAACACGCTGCTGCCAGCAGCCCTCCCGGGGTCTGCGATCCTCTTCATCTCTTCCATTATGACATGGGCTCTGGCCATGGTTCCTCCCTGATTCCTTTCCTATCAATAACACGGTTGCCCGATGTTGAACAGCTGATATATTGGCCTCGGAGGAACCATGAAGAAAAGACAGAACACGCTGATCCGCGACCGGGACACAGGAAGCCTGCTGGAGCTGCTTATGGTTACAGCGGTGGCCGCGATCCTCATCAGCCGTGGGTTCCTTGCCATTGCCGGTTATCCGAAGATCGCCCGGGCGGGCTTCATATTGCCCATATGCTGTGGGGCGGTTTCCTCATGCTGGCGGCCCTGGTAATGGTTTTCCGCTACTGGAACCCTTCTGTAAGGAGATTTGCCGCCTTCACCGGTGGAGCCGGTTTCGGACTGTTCATAGATGAGCTGGGAAAGTTCATTACCCAGGATAATGACTACTTCTACCGGCCGGCGGTGGCCATTATCTATGTGATCTTCGTGCTTCTCTTCCTTCTTTTTCGAAGTTTTGCCGAAGGAAGCCGTCTTTCCAGGGAGGAGACGGAGGTTAACAGATCCCTCAGGAGGCATCTTGGGGATATGCACGATACCTCCTCCAGGGTCCTGAAACTGTATGAGAAACTCAGGACCCGTTTCAGGGAGGCTTATGTAAGGATAATGGGCCTGAGGGGTTTCGTTACGGTTCTGATGACCGTGTTCATAGTGCTTAACCTGCTTCAGCTGGGGGCTGTAGTCGGTGTGTCCCTTCCGGGCTGGCTTACCCTGGGCAGCACATCGGGTCTTTCACTGGCCGGGGGTATCGCCAGCGGAGCCATGGTCCTTGTGGGCCTCATCTTTCTCCGTCGAAGTCCGAAAAGGGCGTTTCAATGGTTCAGACGGGCGGTGCTGGTGAACATTTTCATCACGCAGATCTTCCTGTTCTACTCCTCCCAGCTGGCGGCGCTTTCAGGACTTGGACTGAACCTCCTGTTCTACGCGGGAATAGACTACGCCCTTCGAAAGGATCTTACCAGCGATGACGACGGCCCATAGCCTCTGTTAGAATAACCACCTCTGAGTTCTTGAAAGACATTAACCATCATTAAGGATTTCAATGAAGAATATCACCGCAGCAGTAGTGCTTTGCGCGGCTTTCACCGGTTTTGCCGGGACTGTCGACCAGGCCATGGTAAAGATCTACACGAACAGCGCAGCTTACAACTACTACATTCCCTGGAGCACCGATGCCCCGGCGGAGACATCCGGTTCCGGATGCGTGGTGGAGGGTAATCTGATCCTTACCAATGCCCATGTAGTTAGCAACGAAACATTCATCCAGGTCCGCAGGGAAGGTGACCCGAAGAAGTATCAGGCGTTCGTGGTGGCGGTTTCCCACGATGCCGACCTTGCCCTTATCAGCGTGGAGACCCCGGCCTTTTTCAGCGGTATCACCCCCTCCGCCTGGGGAATCTTCCAATGGCCCGGGAGGAGGTTACCGTTTACGGCTACCCCATGGGCGGCGACGCCCTGAGCACCACCAAGGGTGTGATCTCCAGGGTGGAAAGCTCCAGGTACGCCCACAGCGGCCTGTCACTGCTCACGGTTCAGATCGATGCCGCCATTAACCCCGGTAACAGCGGTGGACCTGCGATCATCAACGACAGGATCGTAGGGGTCACCATGCAGATAATGAACAACTCCGAGGGAATAGGATATGTGATCCCGGTCCCGGTGATCGAGCACTTCCTTGAAGATATGGAGGATGGAGTTTACAACGGGTTCCCCTCGGCGGGTTTCAGCTATCAGACCATAAGGAATGAAGCCTTCACCGGGCGTTCAGCATTCCAGGCGAGCAGGCTGGTGTGATGATCACACAGACCGCCTGGGACTCCCCGGCGTCGGAGGTCCTTGAGCCGGGGGACGTGATAATGACCATCGACGGAAGGGACATCGCCGGGGACGGAACGGTGGAACTCCGCACGGGAAGCCGCACCAGGCTGGACTATATGGTGAACAGAAGGCAGCTTGGTGAAAGCATAACCATGGACATAATCAGAGGGGGAGCCCCACTCACGGTTTCCCTGGAACTCGATTCCACACTTGATGACCTCACCATTGTTCCTGCAAAGATATACGACATCCCTCCGGAGTACTTCATTTACGGAGGAGGGGTGTTCATGCCCCTGACCCTGAACTACCTGGAATCATGGGGCAGGGAATGGTACCTGAACTCCGTTGATTATCTCACCCATCCGGTTCTGTTCGACAACTGGCGGAGGGAGGACCGTGAGGAGATCGTGGTTCTGACCTTCATGCTCCCCGCCGGGGTCAATACCGGTTATGAGACCCTGCAGAACGAGATCATCGAAACCGTCGACGGCGTAATGTAAGGAACTTCGGCCAGTTCGTTGAGCTGGTGGAGTCGGGCACCGGCGAGTACCTCGAACTATCCACAAACCTGAACAACATCATCGTTCTTCGCCGGGAGGAAGCCGAAGGGGAGAACGCCTCGATCATGAATCGCTACGGTATTCCCTCGGACAGAATGGTCCATCCTATCTGACAAGAAGGAACTTGACCGGCGGGGAATCATTGCCCTGCAGCCTGGCAAAGTAAACTCCGTTAACGGCGTTTGCGCCGGGGTTCCAGACACCGGAAACCCTCTCGATCAGTTTCCCGGTGATGTCGAATATGTCCACCGGCACCGGTGAAAAGCCGCCGGAAACGGTGAAGACCGCACTGGATTGAACCGGGTTGGACTGGATCCGAAGTACCGGCGGTTCTGCGCTTTCCAGAATCCCGCTCTGTATTGTGCCCCGGTAGATCCCGGTGTTGCCGGGGTCGATGCCCCTCATTGGCCAGTCGGAGTTGCCTTCGGACACAACTCCTTCGGTATCCCAGGCGTAGACCCACCCGTCCCAGGTGGCCGCCACGATCTCGTAGAGGCCGTCGGCATCTATGTCGCCCACGGCGGGACCTGATGTGGAAGCGGCGCCCATGGCTTTGGGAAAACCATCCACCGGGGTTCCGTCGAAGGAAAGACAGTAAAGCTCACCGCCATCGGTTGTGAAGCTTACATCCTGAAGGCCGTCGTTGTTCAGGTCGGCGACTATGGGAAAACCCTTGGGCCAGCTGGAGAGGGAAACGGGCCAGCCGCTGAGGGGGGACCCCGAGGCTATATCGATGGCCCATGCCCTGTAGCCGGAGCTCAGCTCGTTGTCGAAGGCCAGCAGCTCGGGGAATCCGCTGCCGGTAATGTCACCCAGCCCCAGGTAGAAAAGCTGGCTTCCCGTGGCTACTGAAATGGGAAATCCGGTAACTGGATCGCCCTGGTGATGCACAGCCATTGCCCAGGCGGTGGAATTCTTCGTGTAACCGAGGATGAGTTCAAGGTCGCCGTCGTTGTCCAGGTCCGCGGGGATTGGCGGGCCGAACATCAGGTATCCCCCGGCTGGATCGCAAATACTGACCGGATAGCCTGACTGGTGGCTGCCGTCGGGGTTCAGCAGATGAAGCCTGAACACACCGTTGAAGAGGGTTACCGCGAAGAACTCTTCCACTCCGTTACCGTCGGCATCCCCGAAGTATATGTTCAGTATGTCTTCATTCACATCGAGATCGGTTGTGAAAAGGATGTCCCCTGCGTAATTCAGCCCTGAGATCCTGTAGTAGTCGCCGGTGTTTCCCAGGGTGTGGGCCGTTACCGCCTCCAGGAAGCCGTCTTCGTTGGAGTCGCCCAGAACGAAGGGGGTGGAAAGGGCATTGGATGACTCGTCCGGGGCTGTGAGGGGATAGCCAGTGAGGTCCACACCGTCCTCTCCCCGGCCGTTGAATGTCCATAGATGGGCGCTGCCTGCATACCAGTCCCTGGTGGACCACATTATCTCGGTTTCGCCGTTGCCGTTCATGTCCCCCGCTGAAGGCCCCGGAAGCTGCCCGGTGGAGGCGTAGCCCATGTAGGCCATTTCCTGTACGGGCCAGCCTGGAAGGAATCCGCCGCTGCCGCTGAGGCCGAAGGTGTGACCCCCTGTGAGGAAAATTTCACAGGCGCCGTCTTCATCGATGTCATAAAGCAGCGGGGTATATGGGAAACCTGCCCCTGGAGAATTCAGATCCACGGGCCAGCCACGGAGGATGGTCTCGTCGGCTGGAAGCTTTCATGCCGCCGGTTGTCTGCGAAGGGAACCGCTGAGCGGGCATCCGGAGTTATGATGTCAGGCATGATCGCCACGGTGAGTGCCATGGATGTGATTTGCAACAGCATTGTATCTCCTTCTCCGATAATCGGTTCAGAACAGGTATGAAGCGGTTATGCCCACCCAGAGCCCGTCGAAATCTATGATGTTGAATTTGGCCTTCAGGTTCATCGTGTTTGAGCCGACCTGGAGGTCCCTGCCAAGGGAAACGTACATTCCCGGGAAGGTGCCCTTCCAGACCGCATCCAGCTCTTCACTGATGTCTTTCTTTGCTTCTATGGGAAACAGAGCGGGTCCCGCTGAATACCGAAGAAAACCCAACTGTTTCCCAACTCCCAGAGTAAGGGGAACCATGGAATAGGTGTATCCCCTTGAGGAGTCGGGATCGATACCCAGCTCGGTGAAGAGGATCTCCCCGTCAATGTCGAAGTGCTGAGTTGGTATCTCGCCTCAACTCCGAATATGAAACTTGTTCTCCAGGGGTCGCCTTCGTCCTGAACCGGTATCAGCGCCCCGACTGAAGGCCCGATGTGAAAAGACATCACAAGAATCGTCCAGATTGATAACATGACAGCTTCCTTCCTTTTTCATGCCCGATAGTCTATCCCTTTTCCCAGAATAACCGGATTTGTCCGGAAAGGGAAGTGTTTTCAGGAATCAGTACCGGCAGGGATCTCTCCCGCTTTTCTCAGTGCCCACTTCGAAAGCATTGGCCCGATGAGTTCATGGACGATTACCGTACCCAGAATAACGCTCACCAGTGTGTCAGCGAAGGGGGAGAATTCCCGCCGGGCGTGAAGGACCAGGGCCAGGCCTATCACTATGCCGCCCTGGGGAATGAGGCAGAATCCGGTGAATTTCCTGACTTTTCCGGGTCCCTTCGCCATGGCGGCGCCAATGGCGGTGCCTGTGAACTTTCCCGCCGCCCTGAGAGCCACAAAGGCGAGAACGATCAGCGCAGAGGTTTTCAGTACTGAGAAATCCAGTTCATACCACTCACAGTGAAGAAAAGGATGAATACCACCTCTTCTATCCTGTCGGATATCTTTTCGGGTATGGTCCTGCACCATTCCCCGGCGTTAACCACCACGAACCCCATGGTCATCACCGCCAGGAGAGGGTCGGCATTCAGGTATTCCGCTGCTCCGTAGCAGGCGTAAAGGGTTCCCAGCAGGAGTGCCAGTATGGCCGAATCGCCGGTGGCCACCTTTTTCCTTTCCAGAAGGGCGAAGAATCCTCCGAAGGCCCCCCCTGCGGCAAGGGAGACTGCTATCTTGAGAAGGGGTGAGAGTACCGAGGAAGCGGAGAAGGAGGAGTGGGCGAGGATCACCGCCGCCGCTGAGGATGCCAGGCTGTAGTTGAGCATTCCGATGCCGTCGTCCATGGCGGACACACCCATAACCGTTCGGGAAACAGGACCGCTGCAGCGATACTGGTGGGTAACCGCCAGGGTTGCAGAGGGGTCGGTGGGCGAACCCAGGGCACCGAACAGCAGAGCCAGGGGTATGGCATAGGGAGCTGAACCGGGAAGAAGGAACGGCAGCAGCCCTACGAAGCCAAGGACTATGAAAAGGTTCGCGAACTGAGCCTCGAAGAGAGCCACTAGTCCTATGGTCCTTCCAAGTTTTTTCAGTTCGGGAAGGTAGAGGCTGGCTCCAACGGAAAAGGTGATTACCGCAAGGGTCAGGTCGGTTACAAGTTCTGAAGCGCTAATGAAATCACCGGATACTATCCCTGAGATCTGGGGATTGAGAAAGACCCCGGCCAGGATGTAGCCGGTTACTTCAGGGAGACCGAGCTTCGACGCGATCCTTCCCCCGAGGAAACCCGTCAGCAGAAGTTCCCAGAATGGTTACCGTTCCTGTTTCCATACGGTCTTTGCTTCCATTCGATGATGTCTTACATTCCAGGTGCAAACCATAACAGGGGGAGTCAGCATATGAAATACCTTTACGCCCTTTTCACCCTTCTTGTACTGGTCGGCTGCGGAAACCAGCCCGAGACCGACCCGGCTATCAATATTCCCGCTGACGAAGTCAGGGGTGGCGCACCGGACCTCACCGCGGGAATAGACAGGGCCAACCAGGAGGTCTGCCGGGCGAACATGCAGACCGCAGCCTCAAGCATAGCCATGTACTTTGCCGGCAACGGCGAACTTCCGGAAACCCTTGAGGAGGCCACCGGAGTTCCCATGTCCTGCCCCGACGGCGGTGAATACACCTTTACCGCAGAGGACGGAAGCTGGAGAGTGGAGTGCCCCGGAGACCCTCACACGGAGCCTTGGAAGACGGAATCCCCCTCTGGTAGACCACCTTCCGCTCTGCGTTCTTTAAGTTCTTCGGTGGATATGTCCAGGAGCCCCGCCGCCTGTTTCTCGTTGCCTCCGCAGTATTCCACCGTTTTCTCTATGTGCTCAGCGACAACATCCCGGAGCCTTGCCGGGGTGAACTCTCCGGAGGTTTCCCCCGGTGTCATGCGGTCCTTTATGTAGGGGGACAGGGAGTCCGGTGTTATGAGCCCATTCTCGGTTCCCACCACCGCTCCGGCGATTATGTTCTGAAGCTCCTGAACATTGTCCGGATAGTCATACTGAAGAAGAAGCTCCATGAACTCGCTGGAAAGGACATCTCGTCGGCTTTTCTCTTCAGCCTGGCAAGCTCGATCCGAAGGAAGTGCTCCGCCAGCAACGGTATGTCCCCGCCCTGTCCCGAAGGGGGGATCTTTATGGAGTTCACCATCAGGTGATAGAGGAGATCCCTGGAGAACTGTTCTCTGTACCTGTTTCCGGTGAGGTCCTCTGTGGATGAAACGATTATTCTGAGATCGCTCTTCATTATTTTCGTGGAGTTATCCCGATAGAACTCCGAGTTCTGAATAACCCTCTTCAGCCGTACCTGGACCGGTAGGCTAAGGGATTCGATGTTGTCTATGAAGAGGGTTCCTCCGGAGGCTGCTTCGATGAATCCCTGCTTCTCCTGCTGTTTCCCGCCCCAGTCGCGGTCTCGGCCGAAGAGCTCAGCGGAGAAGTCCTCCTGCCGGTGTGAAGCTCCGTCCACTGCAATGAAGGGCTCTTTCTCCCTGGGGCTTGCCTTGTGAATCGCCCGGGCCAGGTGTTCCTTTCCTGTGCCCCGCTCTCCCCAGATGAAAACGCTCATGTCGCCCCTGGCTATTCTCTCGGCGTGGTGGAAAAGCCTTATCATGTTCTGGTCCTGTGTGGGGAGGTGGTCGAAGGCTTCCCGGTTCTTCAGCTCTTCCGGGGAAAGGGTTTCCCCCAGGGCCTCTATCTTGAGGTTCATGGCGCCATGTTCGATGGCGTTGTCCAGAACCTCTATCAGGTATTCGTCGTCCACCGGCTTCGTGAGATAGTCAAAGGCTCCCCTTTTCATGCTTCGCACGGCGAGGTCCACATCGCTTGCCCCGGTGAGGATGATAACAGGCAATGTGATGTTCCTGCTTCTCATTATGTTGAGAATGTCCATTCCGCTCACATCGGGCATGTCGAGGTCCAGGAGCATCACATCGAAGTTTTCCTCCTGAAGAAGACCTTCCACCTCCCGGGAGTCGTTCACCACCACGGGCTCAAATCTTTCCGTCTGCATCAGGAAGACCATGAAGTAGTTGGTTACCGCCGAATCGTCGTCTACAATAAGTACCCTCTTCATTAGCCTTCCTCCCTGCTTCCTGACCCGGAGGGGATCCTTATGGTGAACTTCGTTCCCTCGCCCTGTACGCTTTTTACGGAAATGGTTCCACCGTGCTCTTCGATGATCCTGTATACGATGGCCAGACCGAGGCCCGTCCCGCCCCTTGCCCGTTTCGTGGTGAAGAATGGGTCGAATATCTGTTTCTGTGTTTTCTCGTCCATCCCCTTGCCGTTGTCCTCTATCTCCACCACCACCGTACCGTTCTCCATTGAAGATCTGACCTCTATGAGCCCCCTGGTGTCATCGGGTATGGCCTGGGAGGCGTTCACTATGAGGTTGATCAGCACCTGCTCGATCTTCTGGGAGTTTCCCTTGAAGGGCGTAACATTATCGGAAAGGTCAAGGGTTATCTCTCCGTGCTTGTGCACCTCGTTCTGCACCAGTCTTTTGGTTGCCCCGATGAGCGTGTTGATGTCCACATTGTCCACCAGCAGGCCATCGTCTTTCCTGGCGAATCCCCTGAGGCCCTCCACTATGCCCTTGATCCGTTCCGAACCGTGGGACATGTCATCAACCAGGGTCATTATGTGTTCCCTGAAGAAATCGTAACGGAGACGGGCGATCTTCAGGTCAGGGTGGGTTTTATAGTAATCGTCAACTATGGGCAGCATGTCGTCCAGGGCCTGCTTCATGATCTTGATGTTGCCCTGATGAACTGGTTCGGATTGTTTATCTCGTGGCCTATTCCGCTTACCAGCTGACCCAGGGAAGCCAGCTTGTCCGCCTGCTGTATCTGCTGCTCGTAGGTCTTTTCCAGTGTGACATCCCGGTAGAACTCCAGTATTCCCTCCACCTCTTCGTTCTTGTTGTAAACCGGAAGGGCGTGAACTTCCAGGTACCTGTCGTTATCCCTTATCGTGAGGGTTATGGGAGTTTTGTTCCTTACTATTTTCGACAGTCTGCAGTCGGTGCAGGGCTTGTCAAGCTGAAAACAGGTCCTGTAGCATTTTTCGCCGGGTTCGATCTCTTCCCGGTTGCTCATGACAACATTCCGGTTCAGATCGATGAGAATTACCTTGTCGGGGATGGCCCGGAACATGGTCTCCAGCCTTCGGGATGTTTCCTCCATTGTTTCATTGACCCTGCCGAGGTAGGAGTCGACGGTGCTGAGCTTCTGTTTCTGAGCCTCGAGTTCTATCTCCCTGGAGGTTATCTCCATTTCCAGTTCAGACAGCTTCCTGGCGTACTCCTCTTCTTCACCCTGTTTCAGGGCTATCCTTTCCCGTAGTTCCTTTCTTTCAAGGGCAAGGCTCAGCATCCTGCCGATCTCGTTCAGCATTTTCTGCTCTTCGGGCAGGGCGGCTCTGTTGCCATTGGTGTAGCCTACCTTTATCACTCCGTGTTCCTCGCCGCTCACGAAGAGCTTTACGGAAATGAAGTCGGTGCCTTCAGGTTCAGTGCCGTATGGGATACCCTGGTAGACTGAATAGACAACGGCCTCGTCGGGGTAGCGCATACCGGCGGCGAGGTAGGGGGGGAGCTTCGTGAAGAATCGTGGATGGTTTCGGATACCTCTATCCATTCCGCGACGGAGTACAGGCAGGCAAGCTCCTTGGCCCTTTCCTCCCTTTCCCAGTCGTCCATCTGCCGGAGGGTGTCGGCCTGCATTCCCGTTACCAGGAAAAGCCCCCTTCGTCCCCTTCAGTGTATCCGACCCTCACCGGTATGCCCGGCAGACCACCCCCGGCGGGGGAAAACACCCCGGGGACTCCCCGGCCGCCTCCCTTGACCTTCTTCATGGCCTTCTTCAAGGATCTGAGGGATTCCCCGTCCACCAGCTTATCCAGCCCGGGTTCATCCTGAACCTCCCCATCCGGGAAGCACACATCCTTCAGTGTGGAATTCAGGTATTTCACCCTCCTGTTTTCGTCGAGAACCATGAGGTAATCGAAGGAGCCCTCAAGCAGGGAATACAAATCTTCAAGAGTTATCATTTTTCCCTCCAGATACCGTAAGCGAAAAGATATGTTTTCCGTTAATGCAACAATCAGGTGTTATCGTCAAGCAGGAATAATTCTTACGGATGTCTTTCCCGGCGACTTTCCGGGGCCGGAACTAACCTGAGTATTCAGGGGTTCAGTCCTCCACCACATGTCCGCGGAAGGTCTCCTCCGCCCTTCTCCACCGCTGTGAATCCCAGCTGAGGTCCTCTCCCAGGCACCTGGCGGCCTCTATACCCATCTCCATGGCATGGTGGGTGTTGTCGTGGGCGAAGAACCCCTGTCTTCCCAGGGAGACAAGGCCCGGGATCCCACGAAGCCAGTTTCTCAGGGTCTCATACCCCCGCTGCCAGTCCCGGGGATATGATGGATAGGCGCAGTTCAGTTTCCTGGAAAACCCCGAGTCCAGTTCAGGCGGTTTCAGTCCCGCCCTTTCCAGTTCTGTGAGGACTGTCTTAATGAGGAGCCTGTCATCCATTTCCCACACGGGATCGCCCTTCCAGCATGGAATCTCTACACAGAGACCCGTTGAGTCCTCCGGGGTTTCACCGCCGTCGTAGTTCTTCCGCTCGGATATCCTGGAGAAGAGTATGTCACTGTCAGGAAAGTAGTGGGCATCGAAGGGGGTGAACCTGGGTACTCTGAACTTCAGGAAGCAGAGCACCATTGAACGGTATTCCATTGAACCCGCCGCCCTGAGAACCCTGTCAGGGGGATGAGGAGAGGTCATCCCCGGGATCTTCGTTATCGGGAGGGTGGAAAGGATGAAGTCAGCCGGGAGCAGCTCCCCGTCCTTAGTTGCCACCTCCCCTGGAACACCGGAGGAGGGCGGGGTGATGGACACCACCCGGGTATCGAGAAGGACTCTTCCGCCAAGGCGTTCCACCGTTTCCGACGCCCGCTGGAAGATGGTTCCGAACCCTCCCCGGGGATAATGGAAGATTTTTCCCCCGCCGGCACCTTTGGAAAACCCCGCGACCTTCCTTATCATTTTTCCGAGGCTTGCGGCGGATACCCTTCTTCGGGCCTGTTCTCCGTCGAGCTTCTCCGGGCTTAGCCCCCAGAGTTTCTCCGCATAGGGGAAGTAGAAGTTTTCGCATATGGTTTTTCCCAGACCGGCTTCCAGTATCTCCCTGAATGTTCCCTCTGCCGGCGCTTTCCGGCGGAAGGGGGAGGTAATGGTGTCCAGGATCACACCGCCTGAGAAGCCGGGGGAGAGGTGAAGAAGCATGTCCACCGGTTTCAGGGGGAACATCAGGAACCTTCCCCCGAGGCGTATCCTGCCCATGCGCCTCCTGGTGAGGAGATCTTCCCCGAGGAGGTCCCTTACGCTGCTGAACACCCCGGGGGATGCCGAAGGATGGAACCTGTGACTGCCCAGATCCCACACCAGGCCGTTTTCCCTGAAGCTTGCGGCAATTCCCCCGGGAACAGTTTCCTTCTCAATAACGGTTACGCCGATACCGGGGAATCTGGAAAGCAGTTCCATGGCCGCCCACAGCCCGGCGGGGCCGGCGCCCAGAATAACCACGTTGCTTTTCAATGGAGACGGCTCCTTCCCGGCTGTATGTAACCGAGGTAGTCCTTCGAGCCTATGTACATGTCATGCCACATGGCGTAGTTAAGTATGCCCCAGAGGGCCCTGCCGTTGTCCACCCGCATTTTCTGGTGATCCTGCCACAGGTCCTTCACCGCGGCTTTGTCGAAAAGCCCCGAGGTCATCACCCCTGAGGAAAAGATCAGGTCGTGGCTCTGCTCCTTGAGTTCCCTTCTGAACCAGACCGAGTAGGGCATTTCCAGGCCCACTTTCTTCCTTGTGACTATTTCCCCGGGCAGAAGTCCGGCCATTGCCTTCCTCAGAAGGTTCTTCTTTCTCAATCCCGGCAGCTTCAGGGAGTCTGGGACAGAGGCGAGCATTTTGAAAAGGGGGATGTCGGTGAATGGCACCCGGGCCTCTATGGAGTGGGCCATTGTCATCCTGTCGTTCTTTATCATCAGGTCGTGGGGAAGGTGGCAGGAGGAGTCTATTCTCAGTATCCTGGACAGGTCGGTATCATCCCCAGCCCATTGAAGGCCTCCCTGAAAAGGATTCCGTTTCGGGGAAACCCCCTGTATCCCCTCTGATGACCCCGGCCCTGGCATCATCCGTCAGTACCGCCCGCCAGGCGAAATGTGATTCCGGAAGGCCAAGTTCACAGCCCCTTGCGAACCTCTTGGCCCTGAACTCGAAGCTGAGTTTGCTGTGGGAAACCGGAAGGGCGTTCACCACCGGGGCGATGAGGTTACGCCTGAGGAAACCGGGGATCAACCTCCGGTAGATCTTCCTGGCCTTCATTGCCGCGTGGGTGTCGTAGCCCGCGAAAACCTCGTCGCCCCCTTCTCCGGACAAAAGCACCGTTACCAGGGGAGAGGCTTCCTCCGCCAGGAGCCATGTGGGTATGGCGGAGCCGTCGGCGTAGGGCTCGTCGATATGGGCAAGGTAACCCGGCAGAAGGCTGGAAACCTTTTCGGGAGTTACCTTTATCTTATGGTGAACGGTTCCCAGGGAGTCCGCCACGAGCCTTGCATGGGAGGATTCGTCGAAGCTGCCCTGGTCGAATCCCAGGGAAAAGGTGTGAAAGTCCGAATCCCCCTGATGCCCGCCATGAGCGCCGCCAGTGCGCTTGAATCCATTCCCCCGGAAAGCATTACGCCAACGGGAACATCCGAGACGAGCTGCCTTTCGACGGACCTTCGGAGAAGAGCAAGTGATTCGCTGACAGCTGTTTCCTGGTCGATCTCCTCGTTCTGAGAATAGTCCATGGAGAAGAATGCAAACCGTTCCGTTTCGCCGCCGGGGCCGAATGTCACCGCGGTTCCAGGTGTAAGTTCATGGATGCCCTGGAAGGGGGTGAGGGCCCCGGGCACATAGTTGAGTCCCAGATAGTGGAAAAGGGCTTCAGGATCGGGATCGGGGACGAATCCGGAGCCTGCAGGAGACTCTTTATCTCAGAGGCGAACCAGAGCCCGCCCCGGTGGTTCATGTAAAAAAGTGGTTTCACACCGAAGGGGTCCCTGGCAAGAAGCAGCCGGTTCCTGTTGGAATCCCATATGGCAAGGGAGAACATTCCGTTCAGGTGTTTCAGGAAGTCTTTGTCCAGTTTTTCGTAGAGGTGAAGTATGACCTCGGTGTCTGTGCGGGATCTGAAATGGTAGTCATTGTCCAGGCTGAATCTTCTGCGAAGCTCGGGGAAATTGTACACCTCGCCGTTGTAGCATATCCAGACAGTGCCGCTTTCGTTGCACATGGGCTGCCGGCCGGCTGGGGACAGGTCGATTACGCTGAGCCTTCTGTGAACCATTCCGCAGGGGCCGTTCCAGATCGAGCCCTGGTCATCGGGGCCCCGGTGAATGATTACCCTGGACATTTCCCCCAGGGCTGCATCGATGGAGCTGTTCCTGGCTTCGGCCCTCTCCAGGAGAACTCCGGCGAAACCGCACATGGCTAGCGCCTGACCGCCAGTGCCTCCGCTACCATTCCCACAAGGATGACCTGCAGGCTTGATATGAGGAAGATCACCGTGGTGGTTGAAATGATGGGGTAGCTGAAAAGGCCTGTGTTGAAACCGGTCTGACCAATTCCTATCACAAGGTCGAGGAGAAGCTTGATCAGCCCCAGCAGGAAAAGGGTCACCGATACAGGAAGGAATATTCGTAGGGGCTTGAAGAGCACAGCCAGCCTGAGAACAAGCACCAGGAAGGCGGGGAAGTGGCCGGGTCTGATCTTGGAGGAACTGGCGGGTGTAGTAATTGATGGGCACGAATTTCACACCGGTGTCGTTGCAGAGGGAGGCTACGGTGATCGTGGTGGTGAATGAAAATCCATCTGGAAGAAGGTTGATGTATTTTTTCACCAGTTCCCTGGTGAAGATCCTGAGGCCGGAGTTCAGGTCGGGTATGTTGGTCCCCGTTATGCGGTTGGCAACTTTCCTGAGAACCCATTTCGCCGGTTTTCGCATGGCTGGAATGCGGACGTTTTCCCCGGTTCTTGCCCCAACCACCATTTCACATCCCTCAAGCTCTTCCAGCAGGTCCGGTATTCTGTCCACAGGATAGGTCCCGTCGGCGTCGATGATGGCTATGGTATCGTGAAGGGCATTCCTGATACCGGTTTTCAGGGAAGCTCCGTAACCGCGATTGGTTCCGTGGGAAATGAGCCTGGCTCCCGCTCTTTCCGCCAGGGCAGCGGTGGAGTCGGTGGAGCCGTCGTCCACCACCAGTATTTCCCCCTGAATGCCTGACTCGGAGAACATCCTGTGAAGGTCGGTTACCGTTGGAGCAATGGACCCTTCTTCGTTATATGCGGGAATGACAACGGACAGAGGTCTCAATGGCTGACTCCTTCTGCTTTCAAAGATACGCGTAATGCCCGATGAGGGGATATTATAGTTGGTATTCCCTTTAACCGCTAAAACCAGCCTTCATTCCAGGAGGATACGAAGGTTAGCCTCAAGGGCCTTCTCCGGAAGCAGCTCCTTCAGAGAATCGGTGATGTGCTCCGGCTTCAATCCGGGGATCATTTCCCTGTTGAGGACCTCCCGAATCAGCGCGGTGTTCTGCATCCTGGGATCCGGCAGATCATCCCTGTAAACCCTGCAGGGGACCACTCCCCTTTCCTCAGCCGCCTGGAGCACATCTGAGACCGAAACCTCGGGCAGGGCACCGTTCCTGACCTGGAATGGCTGCCAGACGGCGTCGTACCAGGCAAGGGTACCTCCCCTCCTGAGGAAACCCTTCATCGCCCGAAGGCTTCGTGGCGCTCCAGGGCCAGGACGAGGTCAACCTCCCCCGGCGGGCTCAGGGGGGAGAATTGCCCCTCGCCCGTGCGTATCTGTGAGACCACCACTCCGCCCCGCTGGGCAAGGCCATGGGTATCCACACCCCTAACGGTGACGCCGGTCTTATCCAGTCCCCGAAGAAGAACCTCGCTGAGAAGGCCGATGCCCTGTCCGCCAACCCCGCCATGTAGATATTCATTATCGGTCCTCCTTTGTCTTTTCCGGTTCGATGGCACGCTCCGGGCAGGTCTGTATGCAGGAGCCGTCGCCTATGCAGAGGTCGTGGTTGGTGGACACCCTGCCGGTCTCGGGGTCCCTTGCGAACGAGGGGCAGCCGAATCTTTCAATACACTCCCGGATAAGGTGCATCCGGAGCCGACATTCACGTGCCTCCTGGTGTAACCGGGTTTTCTGCTGTGTTCCCTGGTGAACTTAAGCATACAGGGATGTTCCGCAATAACCACGCTGAATCCCGGGCTTTCAAGGGCTTTCTCCACCGCTTTTGTCAGGGCGTTCTGGTCGTAGGTATCCACCCTTGCCAGGTCGGTGACCCCCAGCCCCTTCAGCACCTGTTCAACCGGGATCCGGGTGGAGGGGCCGTTGAAGTTCTTCCCCGTTCCCGGGTGATCCTGGTGGCCGGTCATGGCGGTGGTGCCGTTGTCCATCACTATCAGCGTTATGGGATGGCGGTTGAACACGGCGTTGACTATTCCCGGCAACCCAGCGTGGAAAAATGTTGAATCACCCAGGAAGGCAACAACCCTTCTTTCGGTGTTGTAGAGGGACAACCCCTGGGCGATACCAGTGGAGGCCCCCATGGACATCAGGAGCTTTCCCACCTCGTAGGGGGAAGGAAGCCAAGTGTGTGGCAGCCTATGTCCGCAACTGTTATGTCCCTTTCCCCCAGGGCCTTCTTTATGGCGTGGAACGCGCTTCTGTGCCCGCATCCGGGGCACATCTCAGGGGATCTCGGCGGTACCGGGGCGGCTTCGGAAAGGGGCTCCCGCCGGCTGACCATGTCAGGCCAAATCCGGTGAAGAAGGGAATGAACACGGCCAGGCGTGTATTCGCCTATCCAGTCCTCCACCTTTTCCTTACCCAGGATCACCGTTGTTTTTCCCGAATCGTAGGCGATGGCCTTTACCATCTGCTCCAGAAAGTCGTCGAGTTCCTCCAGGACAAGTACCTCCCCGTGGGAAGCGAGGAAGCCCTCTATGAGCTCCCTGTCCAGGGGTACACAAGACCAAGCTTGAGTATGTCCGGCTTCTGCTTTTCCAGGGAGACAGTGTCAAGCACCGAGAGAAAGGGCAGCCCGGCGGTGATTATTCCGCGGCGGGGGTTGTCGTTGTCAATGAACCTGTGAAGCCGGGCGGTGTCTGGCCCGCTGACCTGACTGAGCCTGTTCAGGGCCCGTTCCTTCATTTCCGCGACCCTGGGGCCGATGGGTATGTACCGTCCCCCGGCGCCGTCGAACACTGGAGTGTCGTCGACGGGGGCGGGGTTCCACCCCTGGAAGGAAACCCGTTCCTTGCCGTGGCAGACATGGGTGGTGAGCCTGAGTATAACAGCCATTCGAAGCCTTCTGGCCAGGGCGGAAGCCTCGAGGAAAAAGCTGTAGACCTCCGAGGGCGTCGCCGGTTCCAGAACCGGTGTGTAGCTCATTCTGGCCAGGTGCCTGTTGTCCTGTTCGTTCTGGGATGAGTTCGCCCCGGGATCATCCCCCAGGATCACGACCATGCCCCCGGTGACGTCCATGTGGTTCAGCTGAACGAAGGTGTCCGCCGCCACATTCAGTCCAACGCTCTTGAAGAAAACCGCCGATGGCCTTCCATTGACCGCGGCACCGTAGGCAACTTCCGTGGCAACCTTTTCATTCACGCAGAACTCGAAGTGGAAGGGCCTCTCCGATGATGGAACTGATGATATTGCGGAGGCTATCTCCGGAGTGGGTGAACCGGGATAGGATGTTACCACCCTGGTTCCCGCCTCCACCATGGCCCTTACCAGGGCAGTGTTTCCCATTACAAGTTCGGAAAATGGTTCTCTCCGCAGCAGTATGCTCCCGGGTCTTTCATGGCACTTCCCTTCCTTCTGTCGTTATTCATGCTTTGATAATGCACCAAAACCCCGGAGGAAGAAAGGTTCATTGAACGCCCCGGGATTGCCGTTTTAATTGTTTTGTTTATATATGGCAAATGTACTCTTGCCGAGGGAGGTGAGAGAATGTCTGACAAGAAAAAGGAAATGAAGAAGCAGGCCAAACCTGTGCCGGAAAAAGCACCGGCAAGGTGAAAAAGATGGTCAAAAAGGTTAAAAAGGCATAGTTCGTGGCCGGCCGGCATGAAAACCGGCCGGCCTTTGCCTTTACTAACGGCTCCCTACCACCACCTTCCGTACGGTGGATTCATTCCCGGCTGTCAGTCTGAGGAACAGAATGCCAGGCATCAGACCGGAGCCGTCAAGCATCACCTCATGGGAACCTGCCTGAAGCTCACGGTTTTCCAGTGTTTCAACCAGCCTGCCGGTGGCGTCGAAAACATCAAGTCTGACATTGCCGGCGGCGGGTATGGAACAGGTGATGACAGGAGAACTGATCACCGGGTTCTCCGAAAGGGATATTCCGAGACCGGCGGATTCCGGGGAGCCGCCGCCTTCGGTGCTGCTGAATGATACCGGAGTTCGGAAGGTGCCGTTGTAGGTGGTTATGGCGTAGAGATGTTCGTCCTCTCCGCAGAAGATCACATCCTTGGGGTTCCCGGGGATGTCCCCCTGAATGCTGAACCAGGTCTCGCCGCCGTCATTGCTTCCGGTAAGCAGGTAATCCAGCTCAACTACGGCTATCATCTCCGGGTTCCAGGGGCATATTTCGATGTTCATGCAGAAATAGTCCCCCACCGCTGTCCAGCTGTCACCGCCATTCTCTGTTTTGTAGATGTGGTTCTGATCCGAGGCGAAGAGAATGTCCGGATCCGTGGGGTGGGCGGCTATGGCATTGGAGAACGGGCTGCCACCCATGCCTGATGAGGCATTCTCCCAGGTGAGCCCCCCGTCGGTGCTTCTGCAGACACCGTACACCCCTGAGATGAAGAGGGTGCCGTCGGTGGTCTGGGCAATGTCGGTAACCGCGCTCATTGGAATATCCACCACTGTCCAGTTCAGACCGTTGTCCTCGGATACAACGAATTCTCCCGGGGCACCGGGAGTGGAGATGCCCCCGGCGTAGCATCTGCCTGGAACGAGGATGTCCCGGTGAAAGCTTCGGAACTCTCCGCCGGAGCTTAAATAGGTTGTTATCCAGGTCTGTCCGAGATCGGGTGATACCTCCAGGTAACCATTGTACTGTGCGTCGCACCTGCCGGTCATTATGAAGGCGGGTTGTGTGCATGAAGCGTCTATGCTCACCACTTCCCTGCCGATTGTGCCCTCTTCCTCGGCTACGAACCACTCCCCGGAGGCGAGATCAAGGGCGTGAAACCCTATGTGGGTCCCAACGAGTATTCTCTGTCCGTTCTCATCCCACTCTATGCAGTGGCCCACCGTGCTTCCCATGCTCATGTTCTCCCATTGAACATCGTACTCCGGGAATGCAAGTGCGAAACAGAAGGGCACAAGCGCTAACAGAACTGCTTTCATCAGATGGTCCTCTCTTCAGGTGCACGGTGTCGGTGCCATGAATACATAACTGAATGCGCCGGCTCTGTCAAATATTTTTGAACGAACTAAATTTGTCATACATAACAATGGATACTGTACGGTTGACATTGCCTGTTCGATTGATTCAAGTTGTACATTCACTTAACATCCTGACTGAAACATTGGAGCTGTAATGAAGGACATTGAGATACTCACTGAACTCCAGCAGGTAAAAGCCCTGGCAATACCCCTGAGGATACACATGCTTAAACTGCTGGTGGACGAACCCATGAGCGCCTCGGAACTGGCCGATGCCCTGAATGAGAAGCGAAACCGGCTTTACTACCACATAACCGAGCTGGAGAAGGTGGGGATCCTCGAGGTTGTTGAAACCCGGCAGCGGGGCAACCTTATAGAAAAGCTCTATCGGCCCACCGCCAGCCTGTTTCGAATAGATCCGGCGATCTTTCAGCAGGGCAGCGAAGGGCAGGAGGTGTTCCTGCAGACCGCCATGTCCCTAACCGACAACACCCTGCTGGACATACAGAACGCCATCAGCAGTGATCTTTTCATACCGGAGGAAATGCAGGAAACCGTGAGTCTCAGCGTTGACTACAAACTCTCCCGTGAGGATGCGGCGCTGCTCTCCAGAGAGCTGATGGACCTGATGAACCGGTGGAAGGACCGCTCGGAAAAAAGCGCCTACGAAAGAAGGACCAGACTCACCGTTCTGCTATACTCCAAAAGACCTGTCAGGGAGAAACAGTGACGGTCATTGAAGATACCGCACGGCTATCCCTTCCCGGCGGGAGGATGGTGGGTACCTCCGGACATGGAAGGGCCCTTTCCTACATTGAGGCGAGGATGGCTGAGTGCGGTCTGTCATTTTTTCAGGGGGAAAGCTACAGGCTTCCCTATTCCCATGGCGAAATGGAGTTCACCAACCTTGCCGGTATGGTTCAGGGTCGGTCGAAAACACTGAGACCCCTGCTTCTCGGGGCCCACTACGATTCGGCCATTGAGGGTCCCTGTTCCGATGACAACGCTGTGGCGGTGGCTCTGCTCCTTGACCTGGCCGGGGGTCTCAGGACCGGTGGAATGGAACGCTCAGTTGTGTTCGCCTTCTTTGACGCCGAGGAAAGACCCTATTTCGGGACGGAAGCAATGGGTTCCGTCATGTTCGCTGAGGAGTATTCCGGAGATCTTTCCGCCGCAGTGATCCTGGACGCCGTCGGCCACGATTTCCAGTTGATGGTTCCCATTCTGGACAGCTGCCTGGGAAGGATAAGGGAGTTCATTTTCGTTTCAGGAGCCGAGGATCATTCTTCCTTCCCGAACCTTTGGAGGAATCCTCCGGTTCCCTTCGGGGTCTGAGGGTGATCCCGGTATTGAGCCGGTACACAGGGGAGCATTCCGACGACATCGCATTTCGAAGGAGGGGGTGCCCTGCCTCTTCATAAGCAGAGGCAACGGCAGGCATACCCATACCACCGGTGATGATATGGAATGGGTTAACTTCTCAGCCGTTTCCGTTGTGGGTGAATGGGTGAAGGACCTTCTGAGAAAGCTTGACCGGGCCTGTCTGGAGGATGGCGGTGTCCCCGGGGATACTCTGGGAATGGAAGTGAGGATGCTGAAAAGGGCCACCGGACTTCTGCTGCCGGGGTTACTCCTCTTCCTTGGAGTAAGAAAACCGGTTCCCAAAACAAGGGAAGACATGGACCATATCGCCGCCGAACTCCGCAAATACCTGAATATTAAATAGATAGCAGGACGGGAAATGGGTATTGACCCCCGAGCGGCTCCTTGATAGTATTGTGATAAGTTGAACTATCACAATAGAAGCGGAGGCTTCCATGATTGCTGCCAGGGTTTCCGAAAGGACCATTCGAAGGCTCAGCCATTATGCCAGGTGCCTGAGGCTGGCAGGGCTTCGGGGTGAGAAGATCGTAACCTCACAGCAGCTGGCGGATAACTGCGGTATATCCTCCGCTGCTGTGCGCCGGGACCTTTCAACCTACGGGGAGTTCGGAAAGCAGGGATCCGGTTACGCGGTTTCGGAACTGCTCGCCAATATTCAGGAGATACTTGGGATCACCGACCCTCCCGGGGTGGCGGTGGTGGGCGCGGGCAACATGGGATGCGCCCTGGTGCGGTCAGGCCTGGATGGCACCGGTGGTTACAGGTACCTGGGGCTTTTCGACGAAGATCCGTCTAAAATCGGCCAAAGGTGCTCGGGATTCACGGTGAGACCCCTGGAAGAACTGGGCAGCGTTGTAAACGGGCATCCTGACCTTATTGCCATTATCGCCGTTACGGCGGGTCGTGGCCAGGAAGCACTGGATCGCATCATTTCCCTTGGATGCACAGGGATACTCAGTTTCAACCTTGAGCCCCTTCGTGCCCCGGAGGGGGTTGACCTTCGCTATGTGGAGGTATCAACGGAACTGGATGTACTTACACATTCAATGAGACGAAGGGAGGCGGAGAAACGATGAAGACATTTCCTGCTGTCGTATCCACTTCGGCGGTTCTCATGCTTATCTGGCTCGGTCTGACCATGAACCTTTCACTGCAGGAGGTCCTCCTCGGGGTTATCGTGAGCACCGTTACCGCCGCCGCCACGTCCGGTGCCCTGACAGGCAACGCCCTGCCTCTCCTCATCCCAGGCAAGTTCCTCGCAGCGGTGTTGTATGTGGTCTACTTCATGGGCCAGATGGTGAAGGCGAACATAGACATATTTTCAGGGTTTTCAGACCGGTTATACCAATTCGCCCTGGGATCGTTGAGGCCCGTCTCAGACTGAAAAGCCCAAGAGCAAGGGCAATAGTGGCCAATTCAATTACACTCACTCCTGGCACCCTTACCGTGGACATGCAGGAGGACCGGATCTTCGTTCACTGGGTGTTCCTTCCCGAAGGGGACGTTCACAAAAGAACCCAGGATATGGTCAACAGCTTTGCCGGCAGATTGGAGGGGATCTTTGAGTAGCGTTTTTCTCACAGTTGTCGTGGCGCTCATCGGCGCCGGTATCTTTCTATCGTTCCTCAGGCTGCTCATCGGTCCCAGGGCAACGGACAGAGCGGTTGCCCTGGATACCACCACCCTTATCTCCACCAGCCTTCTGGTTCTCATCGCGGTACTCGAGGGGAGGTCCATTCTTCTGGATGTGGCCCTTGTGTACTCGGTGCTGTCCTTCCTGGGGATACTGGCCATGGCCAGATACCTTGACGGGGGCTGAAATGATCTCCATTCTTGCCCACTTCTTCACAGCCCTGGCTCTGTTGTCCTGTTCGCCAGCGGCCTGGGTGTCTTTCGAATGCCCGATGTATGGAACAAGATGCATGCCGGGACCAAGGCCACAACCCTGGGTTCCATTCTCTTTCTCACCGGGATGGGACTCTTTCATCCCCAGTGGCTCCCAAGCTTTTTCTCATTCTTGTCTTCATCGTTCTCACGAATCCCGTCTCCAGCCATGCCCTTGCCCGGTCCGCCCATATCGCTCCCTCGGAGAAGCCGGATAACCTTGTGATGGACGACCTTGAGACTGAAGGGGGTGAAGAATGAGCCACGCTCTGCTTTCAGCTGTCGCCGTGGGAACCGGTGTTATGATGCTGGCGGCGGCGGTTGCCGCCCTGACGGTGAAGAAACTCATATCGGCCATTATCATAACCGGCTTCGTCAGCCTTTCCGCTTCGGTTCTCTTTTTCATGATGAACGCCCCTGACGTGGCCATAACCGAGGCAAGCATAGGCGCCGCCGCATCCACTGTCATCTTCCTTTGGGGAAGGGGCAGGATCGGGGGTGAAGACCAGTGATCAGGAACATGATAGGATTGATAATAGTGCTGGCATCGGCGGCGGTGCTGTTTTCCCTTTTGCCGGCTCCGGGGGTTCCCGCAGGTTTGCACGGTCCGGCGGGATACTACGTTGAGAGGGGAGTGGCGGAAACCGGTTCGGTGAATCTTGTCACCGCCGTGGTGGTGGCCTACAGGGGGCTGGACACACTGGGGGAGGTGGTGGTGCTTTTCAGCGCCTCAACCGCCGTGGTTCTGATACTGAGCCTCATCCCCATGGGAAGCCGCCCCTCAAGTCCCAGCCCGGTGGTGGAACTCACCGCCGGGGTTCTTCCAGGAGCCATATGCCTTTTCGGCATTTACATCATTACCCACGGGCATCTCAGCCCCGGAGGAGGTTTTCCAGGGGGGCGGTGGTGGCTTCTGCCTTTCTTCTGGTTCTTCTTGGCTCCACAGGAATGCCAGGCTCCTCAAGGCTTCTCACCTCTGTTGAATCCCTTGCAGGGATCACCTTCGGGCTTCTGGGATTCTGGGGTTCCCTCACCCTGGGCCAGTTCCTGAACAGTTCACTTCTGCCGGCGGGTTCCCCGGGGAGTCTTTTATCCGCAGGGATCATTCCCCTGGTATCCCTGGCCATAGGAGCAAAGGTCGCCAGCGAACTCTCCGGTGTCTTCGCCTCCTACAGGAATAAGGGAGGTGAGTTATGAACTACACTGAGATATTCTACTGGTCCCTTGCGGCCACCGCCCTGGGTCTGGTCCTGATAGGGCTCTGGGGGGTTCTTACAAGGCGCAACGTTCTGAGGATCGCCCTGGCATTCACCCTTGCTGACACAGGTGTAAACCTTCTTCTCGTCTGGACGGGTTTCCTTCCGGGAAGGGGAGCCCCGATCATGGACGGCTCGGTGACGTCGGTGGTTGATCCCCTTCCCCAGGCCCTTGTTCTTACATCCATTGTGATTGGGGTTGCCGTTGCGGCTCTGTTCGTGGTGGTGGGCGTTCTGTCCTCAAAAAGATCCGGATCCGCGGACATTCGCCATATGAAGGAGCTGAAATGGTAAAGACAGCAGCCGTTTCATGCCCCTGCTCGGAGCGTTCATAACGCCTGGCTAGCCGGTAAGAGCCCCAGGATCTCCAGGGTGGTCTCCCTTTTATTCCTGGGAGCCGGACTTGCGGCAACTCTGGTCCTTTCCGCCCAGCTCGGGGCATGGGACCTCCAGGGTCTTTCCGATTCGGTAACGGTTGCCACCGGTGTCGGTGATCCTCCGCTGAGCATAAACCTCGAGATAACCGCCGGGGGAACCCTGGCAGCCGTGGTGATGTATCTGGCCGCGGCTCTTTCCCTTCACCGGTTCGCCGGAAGGAGTCCGAAATCACAGCCGCTGATACTGGCCATGGTTACCGCGTCCCTGGGAATGCTCTACTCCACGGACATATTCAATTCCTTCGTATTCCTGGAGATCGGATCAATTATTACCATAGGTCTCACCGCGGCTTGCAGATGCGGCAGCAGGTGGGAAGCAGCCATGAAAGCCGCACTGGTCTCCGGTATAGTTACCATTCTTTACCTGCTGGGGGTGGCGGTGGTATACAGAACCACTGGTACCCTTACCATGAGCGCCCTTCCCCTGATGGGAGGCGCCCCGGCCGTACTTGTTACCGCCCTGTTCCTTACCGTTGTAATGACGGAGATCAAGGCATTTCCCCTGGCCGGCTGGGGGCTGGACCTCTACCATGGAGCAAGCTCTATAATGGCAGGTTTCTACAGTGCCACATGGAGCCTGGCGATCCTTCTCTGGTCCTCCAGGGTTATACCGTTGCTTCCCGTGCCCGATGTGAGGATCTTCGCCTGGATCGGCGCAGTGGGACTTGTCCTCAGCCAGCTGGCCGGATTACGGGCGTCAGCGTCGGGCAGAATACTGGGTTACTCCACCGCGGCTTACGCTTCACTTCTCCTTGTTGCCGCAGGTACGGTTTCCGGCGAGCTGTACAACAGTACCGTGCTGGTCCTCATGGTGTTCGCCGCCATATCGAAGTTCGGCCTGTTCATGCTTGGCAGACCGGAGGAGAACGACAGGTGGAGCGGTCTCGGCACCTGTCTCATTCTCTTTCCGGTACTTGTGCTATCCGGAATACCGCCTATGCCCACATTCTGGGCCAAGTTCGCCCTTCTCAGTGAGATAGCCAGGGTGAACACTCCGGTGTTCTACCTTACAATGGCCGGTCTCGCCCTGGAGGCGGTTTACCTTTTCCGGTTCTGGAGCAGACGGGTCGAGGGATCCCGGAGCACTCCCAAGCCGGATCTTTCCTCTGTTGCCGGGGTTCTCATCCTTCTGGCCGGTGGTATATGGCTTGGCCGCCTCAGCTGGAGCCAGCTTGATCTTTCCGGTACACTGATCCCCTTTCCGGGACTTCGTCTGATGTTTCAGCTTCTCTTTGCCGGGGGCACACTGCTGGCCCTTCCAGGGGTGTTGAACAGAATTGGCAAACACCGAAGCTACTGGTTCTGGCTCATGGTTTCCGGAGCGGCGCTTACCCTTCTGCCCCTGGCTGGAAACCCGATGACCTTCTTCCTTCTGTGGGAGATCTCGGCATTCGCCGGGGTGGTCGGGGTAAGCCGGGGCATGAAAAGTGGCAAAAGCGCCTTCTGGTACGCCGCCTTTGCCGTGGTCTCCGGCTATCTTCTTCTCGCGGGATTGCTTACTTCAAACAGCGGATTCCTCTCCCCGGGTGTACCGGTTATCCTGGCGGTTCTTGCCGCCATACTGAAAATGGGTCAGTTCGGCACCCACCTGTGGAATGTCCGGGCCTATCCCGACTCCCCGGGAACCATGCCCGCTTTCCTGGCGGGAACCGCCTCGAAGGCCGCGGTGCTTCTGCTTGTTTTTGCAGGGCTTTCAACCCAGCTTCCCTGGGGAAGAACCCTTGCCTGGATAGGAGCTCTCACGGCCCTTGGAACCGCTGTAAAGGCATCCCTTGCAACCGACTACAGGAAAATGCTCGCCTTCGCCAGCGTTTCCCAGCTGGGTTACGCCCTGATGGGCCTGGGGCTGGCCTCGGTGCTGGGATGGACCGCGGCGTTCTATCACACCATACATCACCTTCTATTCAAATGGCCCTCTTCCTGGGAGCCGCCGGCGTGCTTATGCGGGTTGGGACAACTGAGTTCAACGACCTGGGCGGACTTGTGAAAGAATGCCACTTACCTTCGCCTTTACCCTGATCTCGGTCATTTCGTATGCCAGCATACCCCCACTGGCCGGATTCGGCGGCAAGTGGATTCTCTACAACGCCCTTGTGGAGGCAGGCTGGCTTCCGGTGATGGTGGTGGCCATGTTCGCCTCGGTGGTGGCCTTCCTCTACTCCTACAGGCTTCTTCACGGGGTTTTCCTTGGGCAGCTTTCCAGGAGGAACGCCGGTGTGAAGGAAGCGCCCCTCACACTGCTGGTGCCCCAGGGGCTCCTCGCCGGTTCGATAATGGTGCTGGGATTCAGGCCTACACTTCTTCTTGAACGGCTGATACCCCTGGTGGAGGGCATCCCCGGGCTGTCGGGCCTTGCCCCGGTGATACAGGGTCAGATGGTCCTCACGCCCTGGGGCACCTGGAACGCCTGGATGACAGGGCTGATGGTCATGGGCATCTTCGGAGCCGCCTTCGTTTTCTACTGGGTTTCCGGTCACAGGCCTAAATATGTGGGCCAGCTTGATATAGGTTTTGCCGGGGAGGTGCCGCCCTCCCCGGAGGAGATCCACTACTCGAATAACTTTTTCAGACCCTACAGAAGAGCCCTGGCGTTCCTTCCGAAAATAGAGGCCCGGGGTGTTTTCAGGGGCTGCGTTAAACTTCTCTACATGGCGGGAGACATGGTCAGGGCCATGTTCACAGGGGACGGCAGGACCTACCTGGCCCACATCATGCTGTTCCTGGTCCTGCTCTTCGTTTTCCTGAACGGAGGTCTGTGATGTTCCAGAACATCCTTTCCATACTGCTCACGACACTGGGGGCCCTGGTGTGGGGGCTTCTTCTCGGGGGCATCTCAAGAACCCTCCGGGCAAGGATACACGGCAGAATAGGTCCCAGGATAACCCAGAACTTCATAGACACCTGGAAGCTGTTCAGGAAGAAATCCTCCATACACCACGGGACCATGTTCTGGATGGCCCGATGTTCAGGATAACAGGAGCCATATGCGTTCTTCTAATGGTTCCCATAGTGGTTGGTCAGAGCATTACCTGGAATATGTCATTTGCCGGGGATGTCTTCCTGCTGATCTACATAATGTTCTTCGGTTGCCTTGGCATGGCCCTGGGCGCCGGTAACTCAGGGCATCCATACGGTGTGATAGCGGTGAGCAGGGGCCTGGCCCAGATGAGCTCCTACGAGCTCTCCTTTTCCGCCGCGGTGATAGTGCTGGCGGTGGGCCTTGGCACCTTCAGGGTGGAGGGGATCGTTGCCGCCCAGCAGGCAGGGATCACCAGCTGGAACATCTTCAGGTTCCCCTTCGCAAGCGCCGCGGCGCTGATAGCCTTCCTGCCCATGCAGATGGCATATCCCTTCAGCATCGTTCTCGCCCCACAGGAGATACCCATCGGGCCCCCCACCGAGTACAGCAGCAGACTGCTCTCCCTGATGTTCAGTGGAAGGGCCGTTTTCGGTGCGGCGAAAGCACTGCTCTATGTGAACCTTTTCTTCGGAGGGGCTTCCAGCTGGTGGAGCCTTCTGCTGAAAACCCTTCTGATCTACATGTACCCCGTGTTCGTCGGTGCCGTTTTTCCCAGGTTCAGAACCGAACAGAGCATCAGGTTCCTCTGGTTCGTTCCAACGACCCTTGCCCTGGTGGACCTGGTCCGCCTGATGGTTTAGGAGGTTTTTATGTACTGCAATGATAAACCCGAGAAACCCGGGAAGAAGAAGGAAGTCTGGCGGAAGATCAACGACATGGCCAGGGCCAACAGCCTCTGGGTAACCGCCTACGGAACCGGCTGCGGGGCAATCGAACTCCGTCCCTCCACACCTCCAGGTTCGACATGGAGCGTTTCGGGATAGCCATGAGGCCCACCCCCAGGCAGGCGGATGTTCTGATAATCTCAGGTTACCTCTCGGTGAAGACACTGAAAAGGGTGATACGGGTATACGAGCAGATACAGGACCCGAAGTACATAGTAGCCCTGGGCTCCTGCACCATCAACGGAGGAATGTACTTCGATTCGTACAACACTCTCAACGTGCTGGACAGATACCTTCCCGTTGATGTTTACGTGATGGGCTGCATGCCCAGGCCCGAGGCCATAATAGACGGCTTCTCCCTGCTGATGAGAAAGATCAAGGAGGGCAGGGCCAGGGGCTGGATGCATTACAAGGAGAATCTCGATTACTACCGGGAAAACCAGAAGGCCATAATAACCGACTGGAACATGCCCGATTACAACTGGTGAGGAGGAGACGATGATCGACAGGGTCATGAGGGAACTGGAAAGCAGATTCTCCTCGCTGGAGCTGGTCAGGGAAATGCACAACTACCTCCATGTTTATCTTGACCGTAAAGAGGTGATGGAGGCCATACTCAACGCCAGGACCCTTCTGGGTTTTCGAACCCTTCAGCTCATAAGCGTTGTTGACCGTATTGAGGAGGGAAACTTCCAGCTTACCTGGATACTGGAGAACTACACCGATTCACTGGTTCTGCTCCTAAGCGCTGATTACTCCAGGGAAAACTGTTCAGTGCCCTCCCTGAGCACTGTCTGGCCCACTGCTGAGGCCTTTGAAAGGGAGCTTTACGAAATGTACGGGGTGAGTTTCCCCGGGAATCCCAGGGAGGGTGAAGACTTCATTCTGGAGGGGTGGAATGAAATTCCCCCGATGAGGAGGGACTTCGACACGGAAGAATACTCCATGAGGGTCTTCGGGGAGAGACAGCCCAGGAAACACATCGATCCCCGTCAGTATGTTGGGAGATCGTAGGGGAATGGGACACACCCCTTGGCCGCAGGGGAGAGGAGGAGTGATGGGCTACGACAGGGCCACCGATCCAAAAAGAACCACCCATCTCTTCTTTGGCCCCCAGCACCCCGGTGTTACAGGCAACATGAGTATTGAGATGTGGTTCGACGGAGACGAGATAACCAGGGCCATTACCCATGTGGGTTACCTTCACAGGGGTTTTGAAAAGCTCATGGAAAAGAAGCTGTGGATACAGAACTTCCCCCTGGTCTGCCGCATCTGCGTTCCAGAGCCGGACATCAACGAGCAGTGCTACGCCATGGCCATAGAAGAGCTTTCCGGCATCGAACCCCCTGAAAGGGCCAGGTGGATAAGGACACTGGTTCTGGAAATGGCCCGGCTGGCTGTGAACCTGATGGCCTTCGGAGGCCAGGCGGGTACTCTTGGTCTCGGAACCGGGGCAATGTGGGGGATCACCCTGCGGGATTTCGTTCTTGACCTTTTCGAGGAGCTCTCCGGAGCAAGGATCTACCACATCTACATACAGCCCGGAGGTGTAAGGCGTGATCTCCCGGAGGGCTTCCCGGGAAGGGTCGAGGAAGTGCTCCGCACCATCGAGGAGCGCCTTCCGGAGTTGGACAGGCTTATACTGAACAACTCGGTTTTCAAGCTGAGGACCACCGGGGTGGGAGTCGTTGATCCATCATGGATAGAGGAGTATGGCCTTGTGGGCCCTGTTGCCAGGGGAAGCGGCGGCGTGAGGGACGTGAGGAAGGATGCCCCTACGGCGTATACCACCGGCTGGACTTCAAGGTTATAACGGAAACCGGTTGCGATATCTATTCCAGAGCTGGTGAGAAGGCGGGAAATAGAACTGAGCATCGACCTGATAAGGCAGGTCCTGAAGGGAATGCCCGAAGGCCGGTAGCGGCAAAACTGCCCAACCTCACCGAATGGAGGGTTTCCCCGGGGAGTGCTACTCCAGGGTGGAATCCAGCAGGGGCGAGTACGGCTACTATGTGGTGAGCGACGGTTCACTGAAACCAAGGCGGGTTCATGTCCGCGGCCCTTCATATGTCCATGCCGTTACACTGCTTGAGAGGATGCTGGTGGGAGCCAACATTGCCGATGTTTCCAATATCATGGTAAGCCTCACCACCTGTCCCCCGGAAATAGAGAGGTAGGAAGAATGAAATTCACCGACATAGTCTCTCCCTTCCTCGCCTGGTCCAGGGCCGCAAGAAGGGTGGACACCATCCCGTATCCGAAGAGGAGGAACCCCGGGTCGGACAGGTACAGGGGTTTTCACATCAACGACACGGATAAGTGCATAGGATGCGGCAGGTGCGAGGTCATCTGCGAGAACCTGGCCATCGACATGGTAAAAACAGAATTAGCCGCGCCTGAAAAGGGCGACTCCGGCCTGAGACCCAGGGTTGACTACGGCAGGTGCTGCTGGTGCGCCCTCTGCGTGGACGTCTGCTCAACGGGTTCCCTGAAGATGAGCAACCGCTACAGCTGGACCACTGAAAACCCGAATACCTGCGCCTACACCCCCGGGGTGGAGCAGAAGGCCTGGGACACCGATGGGAAGGGCTACCGTCAGGACAACGGAACCCTGGGTTGGGCCGGCTCCCCCAGGGAACCCATGGAGATCATGGAGCCCGACATAAGGGTTGGAACCTTCGACGAAGTGGTAAAGGGCTACACCGCCAGCCAGGCCATGGAGGAAGCCTCCAGGTGCATACAGTGCGGTCTGTGCATCACAGCCTGCCCCGCTCATATGCACATCCCCGATTACCTGAAGGCCATAGCCGAGGGCAGGTTCGCCGACGCGGTTAAGCTCTTCTACGACAACAATCCCCTTCCGGAGATGTGCGGAAAGGTCTGCACCAGGCAGTGTGAAACCGTGTGCGCCATGGGCTACCAGGGTGAGTCGATTGCCATAAGGTGGCTGAAGAGATTCGCCTGCGAACAGTTCGAAAACCTCTCTGAAGTCCTTGCCGCAGACGCGGAACCCGGCGAACCCAACGGGAAAACGGTTGCCGTAATAGGCGCCGGGCCTTCCGGGTTGTCCGCCGCCTACTACCTTGCGAGGATGGGTTATGAAGCAAGTGTTTTCGACCAAGCGGAACAGGGCGGCGGGGTGGCATGGAAAGCCATTCCCGAATACCGTCTGCCTGAACAGGGCCTTTCGAAGCAGATGGAGGTCTTCCACAGAGTCGGGGTTAAGTTCCGCCGGGGAGAGAGGGTTAGCGGTGCACTTCTGAAAAAGATTTCAGATGACTACGATGCGGTCTATCTGCTGTGGGACTCCAGAGGTCCTCCGACGCCAGAATAGAAGGGGAAGATCTGCCCGGTGTGAGGAGCGCCTTCGACTTCCTCATGAGTTCCCCGGAGAAATCCGGGGAAAAGCCCGGGGAAAGGGTGCTTGTCATCGGCGGCGGTAATGTTGCCATGGATACCGCCAGAACCTGCAGAAGACTGGGCTCTGAAGTGATCGTCTCCTACAGGCGCCGTCTGGAGGACATGCCGGCGGACATTGAGGAGATACATGAGGCCATGGAGGAAGGGGTGGACATAAGGTTACAGACCATCCCCGCCAGAATAGAAAGGACCAGGGACTGTCTCAGATATGTGTATGTCAAGGCCAGGATGGTTCCCAACCCCAGGGGCGGCCGACCGGTTCCCGAGCCTGAGGACGGTGTAGAGCACATCATGGAAGTGGATACCGTTTTCACCGCAATCGGCCAGACCTCCGACCTTTCCTTCCTCCCCCCCGAGCTGGAGGAGGGAATGGAGTTCAAGTGGGGCCGAATAATGGTGGACGGAGAGCAGTTCACCGGAACGGAGAACATCTTCGCCGGCGGCGACATAACCCCCGGCCCCGGAGACGCCATCTCCGCCATCGCCGACGGCCTCAGGGCCGCGGGAGGTATTCACAGGAAGCTGAGCTGACACCGGTACCATGAAGGGCGCCTGGATTTCAGGCGCCCTTCTTCAGGTTCTTTCCGGTATCCTTTTCTCTGGGGATAGATATTGCCCTTGATGGTGTGGTAAAGGCTCTGTATCCCAGTTTAGCTGAAAACCGGCTTGTTCATCAGTGACAGAGGAGGGCAGTCCATACAAGGGATACTGCGAAGATATTACATGCCGAAATTTGACAGATTGCTTCATTTCTGTATAGATTGCTTTTACTGCCTGGATTTCAGCCGACAATATTTCAAAAGGCAGCAAGGTGCGTGGTCATTTCAGGAAGAAAGTGAGTATTCATGAAGCACTCCTTTCCATTTTCAGCCATAGTGGGTCAGGACAAGGCAAAAACTGCCTTGATCCTCTCAGCAGTAGAACCGCGCATGGGTGGCGTTCTGCTCACAGGTCAGAAGGGTACAGGGAAATCCACTCTTGTTCGGGCATTCCCTGGAATTCTGCCCTCCTTGGAGGTGAACAGATGCTCCTACAACTGTTCTCCTGAAGACTCGCAGCTTTGTCCTGAGTGCAGCAACGGGCAACAGGAGACGCATCTGCTGGATCCGCAGCTGGTAAATGTGCCCCTGGGCAGCGATGAAGCCAGTCTGCTCGGTGCAATAAGGATGGATGCCCTGCTGAAAGAGGGTATCGTGGAGTTCGAACCCGGACTTCTCGCCAGAGCAAACAACCAGGTGCTTTACATCGATGAGGTTAACCTTCTTCCTGACCATGTGGCCGATAACATCCTTGACTGTGCCGCATCTGGAGTGAACACCATCGAGAAGGACAATATCTCGATAACCCATCCGGCAGGATTCATCCTGATCGGCACCATGAATCCCGAGGAAGGGAGGCTCAGACCTCAGATACTAGACAGGTTCGCTCTAAGCGTGCCAATTGAGACCATTGGGAATTCAGAGCAGAGAATAGGAATAATCAACAGAGTCCTTGCTTTCAGCCACAATCCTTCTGGATTCTGCGAAGCTTTCAGCAGGTCCGACCATAAAGTCAAGCAGAAGATTGCGAATGCAAGGAGCTTTCTTCCCGGTGTGCAAATCCCTGTTGGAATGCTGGCCACGGTTGCAGGCGCTATGGCCGAACTGCAGCTTGACGGACAGAGGGCTGACATCGTTACTCTGAAAGCTGCGAAAGCATTGTCTGCCTATCAGGGGAAAGATGCTGTGGACCTGGACAGCCTGAAAGCAGTTGCCCGCTTAGTGTCGGTCACAGGACCAGGCAGGGGGGTACAGGAATGCACCGGAGGAGCAGGAGATACTTCAGGCTCTCAAGGAGGCTCATTCCAGGTTCGGCGGGAGAAAGGAATTCCGCCGGATGTGGTCCTTCTCCGAAGCCATAGGCTCCCGGGAGTGATACCTCTCTTTCAAAAGAATGCTTTCATCGCCGCACTTATACTGGCAACTGACCCAAGGATTGGAGGACTGATCCTCAAAGGTGCCCTTGGGAGCGGTAAATCTCTACTGATGAATGAATTCTCCAGTTGGACACGGTCCATCCAAATCCCACTGGGATCTGAAATTGAAGCCCTTACCGGAAGCGTCGACATTCAGCTTCTGCTTTCCAGGGGTGAAGTCCAGAAGAGGGCTGGACTCCTCGTAGAAGACGATCACTCAGTACTCCTGGTGGAGCACCTGGACCTGTTCAGTGATGAGATCCAGGACTTGATCCTCTCATGCGGGAAATCGGTAATGGCTACCGTCTCCGGAAGCGAGGAGATAAGGGGTCGCCTGCTGGACCGTTTCGGTCTTTGTGTCGAGATGCGTACTCTCAGTGACCCTGAGGAAAGACTGTCTGTCCTCGCAGGTCACTTCATGGGAGAGGTAGATGAGATTCCCGGATCAGTGGCTGCTGAAGCCTCCAGGCGACTTGATAAGATCAGGATTCCCGGCTGGTATGCCAGGGCCTGTGCTTTTACCTGCTCTGCCCTGCGTATCACAGGACACAGGGCAGAGGTGGCCCTGTTCCGTTCGGGGATTGCGCTTGCTGCGCTACAGGGAGCTTCGTCCGTGCAGAGCGAGCATCTCAAAGCAGTAGCTCCGATGGTCCTTGGACACAGGTCCTCCGGTGAATCGGGAGGCTTCCCGGAAGCCCCAGATGTTATGAAAGCGGTGAACTTCGGCTGCGAGATGGCAAAGCGAGGCGAGAAGGAGATTGTTTCCAATCGTATGCAGGAGCTTACCGAAAGAATACTGGACCAGGTTCAGAACTCGATATGGAACACACCCTCAATCACACAGGTGAAGGGCCTTGACTACAAGGAGCCGAAGGTCGGAGCCCTTGGGAGGCTTTCGCAGCAGATGCGAAACCAGTTCTTCAGGGAAGTAAAGTTGTTTTCATCCGGAAAGCAATCGTCTGGAGCCGGGAGCGGTTCAGAGACGAATCGAATGCAGGAAGACATATTTTCAGGCAGACCGGTGAAACCGATACAGGCAGATACCATCCGGGAGATGAATCCCCTGCTTTCAGTGAAGGCAGCGGCAACGGATGGAAGAAGACTGCCCATGGTTCCCCTTGAAAAGCAATACTGGCGAAAGTGGCAGAAGGCATCTAAAGTAAAAGCGGTTTGTATGCTTGCCATCGATGGCAGCAGGTCGTCGCAGGAGTACCTCGGGGATATTGGCAGCATATTGGACGGTCTTTTCACCAGGGTCTTCCACCGGTCTTCCAGGGTGGGTCTGGCCGTTATCAGGAATGGGCGAGCAGTCATGCACTTCGCGCCGACCAGGAACAGACTAAGGGTCTTCGGGCACTGAATGACCTGAATCCGGAAGGGGCAACTCCCCTGGATGGGTTGTTGTCAATATCCGGTAGCGAACTCAGGCGCAGCGGCAGGTCCGATGCCGAGCAAAGATTCATAATCCTTCTGTCGGACTGTTTCCCCGAGCCAGTTCCTGTGGGGGATATCTGGAACAGCGAGATCTACGGTCGAGTAAGAAGACAGGCTGCGAGTCTTGCCAGACAGAGAATACCGGTACTCGTAATCGATCCGATGCAGATCGGCAGAAAGGCTGCTGAGGAATCGCCTGGACGCAGACTGGGGAAGTTCATTGCACACACAACGGGGGGCAAGCACGTGAACTTTGTAAGGGAATCACAGTATGATATTTTCGGTGCGCTTAAGGATTCTGCACTCAAACCGAAACTGGTTCTTCTGGATGATGTTCAAGGGGAAGCTTCAGGATTGAACTCCTTTTCCGTGAGTCCATCCCTGGCAAGACTGTTCCGCCGGATGGAATCTCAGTAGTTCAGATCAACTCAGTTTCTGATGCCGGGAATCGTCCCAAGGAAAAAGTGAAACGATATGCTTCAAAAGAAGGGCGCCTGGAGAACAGGCGCCCTTCACTTAAGACAGTTCTGGTATCAGTTGACCCGGAATCTTTCGGTTCCCACCTCCCGGATCTCTTTTCTGTAGTTCTGGCTGTGGGTGAGGGGAGGCTGAATGGATGAAGCCTTTCCGGTCATCGTTATGGGGATGAGGGTTCCCCTTCCGTTCCAGTTCCTCTCCTCGCCGGTGTTCCAGTAGAAGGCGGCCTTCTTGCCCAGTCTTTCCGGTATGTCCTGTCCGGGGTTTTCCGGAAGGTCTATGCCGAAGGCTTCGGCCAGCTCTTCAAGGACCTCTCTGCCGGTCTTTCCCGAGGGAGGCGTTACCGCGCCGTTGAAGCAGAGCAGGTTCCCCTCGTAATTGCATCTGGTTCCCGGGGTTTCCAGGAAGGTGGAGCCGGGAAGGGTGATGTCCGCAGCCATTGTGGTCTCTGTGTCGGTCCAGTCCACAGCGGCTATGAACCGGCAGTTCTGGAACCAGGAGCCGGTCCTTGAGAACTCCAGGGATTCTCTCCGATGATCAGTGCCGCCGCCAGTTCGCCCTCTTCCAGGAGTTTTCTGAGTTCGGTGCTGTTCCTTGCGCCGGGAAGAGGATCTTCAACGGGAATCCGGCCGGGAAGGAAGGCTGGGTCGGCTCCGGTAACCTCAAGGCCTGCGCTGTTGGCGATGAGCCTGGGAAGGAGTATGTCGGTCTTCTTTCCCGCTCCGTTCAGAAGGATGGCCAGGTCGGCGAATATCTCCGTGTCCTCGGGGGCGGCGTCCTGGGGCCTGTCCGGGCTGTGGATGAACACGATGTTTTCGGCGTTGGCCATAAGTTCCGCCGCTTTCCGGATGTCTTCCGTTTCCACCCCGGCACCCCGGGCGGCGGCTTCGATGTCATCGTTCCTGCCCGAGGCGAACACATCTCCCCCGGGGACTTTGTAGGGGTCCACTAGATCGCAGTTGATAAGCTCCTGCATGACTCCGTTCCAGAAGTAACTGGCCCGGCCACGCATGGGGTCCACCGCAAGGGACGCCAGAAGCTGATCTGAGTGGGAGAGGGTGGAGTTGGTTACTATGAGGGAGGCGCCTTCCTTTACCCTCTGTATAACATCCACCGCCAGTATCAGGTGATCGTCCTCAAGGGCTGTGTTGTTGCAGACTATAAGATCCGCCCTGGTGGTGCAGCTCCTGTCCGCGGTTGAGGCGGTGAAACCCAGGGCTTTGTCGAGAACACCGGAGCGTCCTCCCCCGGAAAGGATGGCCAGGGAACCGATGTTGTTCGTCCCCAGGCCGTCCCTGGCTATTCCTGCCGCTGCGAGGAACTCTTCGTTGGTGAGTTCAGGGGAAACGAATACGGCCACCTTGTCCGGGCCGAACTCCCCGGCGGCCTCCCGCATTTTGCTCACGATGGTCTCGTTGGCCTCGGGGAAGGACAGGGCCCTGTAACCGGCCCCCTTCCGAACCACCGGATTCTTCATCCTGCCCTCTTTTATGAACAGTTCGTTGCCGAACCTTCCGTAGCGGCAGAGGTAATCGCCGGGTTCACCGCCGGACTTGATGAAGTAGTGGTGGTCGCCGAAGTTCCTGACCGTTATCTCGCATCCCAGGGAGCAGAATCCGCACCGGCTTGGGATGTCTTCGGTTTCAAGGCAAGCCCTGCCGTTGAAGGGATACTTCATGGTGAGGGCGCCGGTGGGGCAGGCGTCAACACAGTTTCCGCAGCTTATGCAGCTGGTCTCCACCAGGGGGTCGTTCATGGCTGGACGCATTTCAGTTTTGAAGCCACGGCCCACAAGCCCCAGGGCGGAGATGGGAAGAACTCTCGCACAGGTCCTGATGCACCTGGAGCAGAGAACGCATTTGTTCGGGTCGTAGACGATGTAGGGATGCCTGTCGTCTACCTTGTGCTTTCTGGCGTGTCCCTTGAACTCTTCCATGTCCACGCCGTATTCCTCGGCATAGAGCCTGAGATCGCAGTCGTCGAACCTCACGCATCCGCAGCTGAGACACCTGTCCGCCTCGTGGAGGCAGTCCTCCGGCTCGAACCCGGTGGCCACCTCCCGGAAGCTGTTCCGCCTGCTGTCCACCTCCAGCATCTGGACCTCGTGCCTGGGGGATTCCCTTACGTCTCCCAGCTCGTTCCTGCCGGGCTTGCTCCAGAACTCCTTGTGCACCGCGAAGGGCTCAGACTGCATTTTTTCCCCGGAAAGCCACGTTGCTATGGACCCCGCCGCTTTCTGGCCGTCGGCTATGGCGTCGATGGCAACGGTGGGGCCGTCGTCGGCGGCGTCGCCCCCGGCGAAGACTCCCTCTACATTGGTCTCCATAGTTCTTGAGTTTATCACATAGGTGTTCCACCTGGTAAGCTCGACCTCTCCGGTTTCCGTTTCGGTGAGACCCTCCAGAACCGTGTTCTGACCAATTGCGGAGATCACCAGTCGCAGGGGAGCTCGAACTCGGAGCCTCCTGGGGACCGGTCTTCTTCTTCCGGAAGCGTCGGGTTCACCGAGCTTCATCCGGATGCACTGGAGGCCTTCAGTTTCCGTTCTCCCTGACGATACCCACAGGGGCCGCCAGCTCCATTATCTCAATGCCCTCCTCCAGGCAGTCCTCTATCTCCATTTGTCAGCGGGCATTTCCGCCTTCGTCCTTCTGTAGAGTACTATCACCTTGTCAGCGTTGAGCCTCCATGAGGTCCTGGCGGCGTCCATGGCGGTATTGCCGCCACCCACCACCACCACGGTCCCGCTGAGGGGCTGCGGGTCGTCTGCCTTCTCCGGAAGGAATCGGCGCCGGTGACGACTCCTTCGGTGTCATGCTCACCCTCGACACGCATAGCCTTTCCAGTCCAGGCTCCGGCGGCAAGGAAAACGGCATCGTGCCTCTTTTTCAGCTCATTCAGGGTGATGTCCTTACCTATTCTTACTCCGCAGTGGATCTCTGCGCCGGCCTTCTCTATGTACTCCACCTCACGGTCGAGGACGTCGTCGGGGAGACGGTATGTGGGGATGCCGTAGCGGAGCATTCCTCCGGTTCTTTCCTTTGCCTCGTAGATGACCGGCTTTATCCCCTGCCTGCCAAGGAACCACGCGGCGGTGAGCCCCGCCGGACCGGACCCTACTATGGCTACGCTCTTTCCCGTGGTGGGAAGACACTCGGGTTCCGTGGCGTATGCGTTATTCGAGTCGGATATGTAGCGCTTGATGTTATTGATGGCCACGGGCACATCCACTTCCATCCTGCGGCATTCCTCTTCGCACTTCCGCACGCACACCCTGGCGCATACCGCGGGAAGGGGATTGGCTTCCCTTATGAGATCGATGGCCTTCTGCAGTTCTCCCATTGCGGCCAGGGCGATGTAGCCCTGGGCGTCAACATGGGCGGGACAGCCCTCCATGCAGGGGGATGAGCAGTCGGCGTAGTGGTTTGAGAGAAGCAGCTCGAAGGCTGTTTTCCTGGAGTTTTCGATCCTTTCGTTCCTGGTTTCCACCTCCATGTCCGGAGCGATCCGGGTGGCGCAGGATGGAACCAGATTGTTCCTGCCCTTTACCTCAACAACGCACACGAAGCAGGAGCCGTAGGGCGGCAGTTCCTGTGAGTGGCAGAGGGTGGGGATGTCGTCGAGGCCATTCTCCCTCACTACCTCAAGGATCGTTTTCCGGAGCGGCCTCTATTTCCTGTCCGTTGATCTTCAGTTTTATTTTTCCATTGTGGCCCCTACCGTTTTACTACGGCGCCGAAATTGCAGCTTGTTATGCACTTGCCGCATTTGACGCATTTGTCCTGATCTATGACATGAACTTCCTTGGGCTTGCCGGTGATGGCGTCCACCGGACAGTTCCTGGCGCAGAGGGTGCATCCAACGCACTTGTCCGGGAGGATGATGAAGTCCACCAGGGCCTCACATTCGCCCGCCGGGCACTTCCTGTCCTCTATGTGGGCACGGTACTCGTCGTAATAGTATCTCAGGGTGGTCTGCACCGGGTTCGGAGCGGTCTGGCCCAGTCCGCAGAGACTCGCCTCCTTGATCTGCACCGACAGTTTTTCAAGTCTGGCTATGTCCGCGGGTTCACCCTCGCCCCTGGTGAGGCGTTCAAGTATTTCGAGCATACGAAGGGTTCCGATCCTGCAGAAGGTGCACTTTCCGCAGGATTCGCTCTGGGTGAAGTCCAGGAAGAACCTTGCTATTTCCACCATGCAGGTTTCCTCGTCCATGACCACCATACCACCGGAGCCCATGATCGCCCCGGTCTTGGGTATGGATTCGAAGTCCACGGGGGTATCCTTCTGGTCGGCGGGTATGCAGCCGCCTGAAGGGCCGCCCATCTGTACCGCCTTGAATTCCTTGCCCTGCTTGATGCCGCCGCCTATGTTGAAAACAAGCTGTTCTATGGTGGTTCCCATGGGAACCTCCGCCAGGCCGCCCTTGGCAACCTTGCCCGCCAGGGCGAAGACCTTGGTGCCGGGGCTTTTCTCTGTGCCTGTGGCCCGGTAGGCGCCGGCTCCGCTGGAAATGATCCAGGGAACATTGGCATAGGTTTCCACGTTGTTGTTGTTGGTGGGCTTCTGCCAGAGACCCTTCTCAGCCGGGAAGGGGGGGCGTATCCTGGGCATTCCCCGCTCGCCCTCGATGGATGCGAAAAGGGCGGTTTCCTCTCCGCAGACGAAGGCACCGGCACCCTGCTTGATCTTCAGCTCGAAATCGAAGCCTGAACCAAGGATGTCCCTGCCCAGATATCCCTTTTCCCTTGCAGCCTTTATGGCTGTTTCCAGCCGGGCAATCGCAAGGGGATACTCGGCGCGGCAGTAGATGTAGCCGAAGTCGGCCCCTATTGCCCTTCCGCAGATAATCATACCCTCCAGCACAGAGTGGGGGTCGCCTTCGAGAACGGAACGGTCCATGAAGGCGCCGGGGTCACCCTCGTCGGCGTTGCAGACCACATATTTCCTCGTTCCCTGGTTTGCCGCTGCAAAGGACCATTTAAGTCCGGTGGGGAAACCGGCGCCGCCCCTGCCTCTGAGGCCGGAATCCTTCATGGTCTGGATGATGTCCGCCGGGGTCATTTCCCCCAGTGCTTTTCTGAGACCACTGTAGCCGCCGGCTTTTTCGTAGTCCTCCAGGGAATCGGGGTTGATTATTCCGCAGTTCCTCAGGACTATCCTGTCCTGGAGATCGAGGAAGTTCCCTCGGTCCCTGAGGTACCGCCCTCTGGACCCACGGCGTATATGAGCCTGTCATCCTCAATTCTGGTGCCTCCGAGAACATGCTGCTGGAAAATCTTCTCAGCGGACTCCTGGCTGACCTCTCCATAGATGGTCCTTCCGAACTCGTCACGTATTTCCACAAGGGGCTCCCGGAAGCACATACCAATGCAGCCTGTAAGGGTGAGTTCGCACTCGCCCGGGTGTTCCGCCGTCAGTTCTTCCAGCCTGTCGTAAACCTGTCTGGCTCCTGCGGAGAGTCCGCAGGTTCCCATTCCAACCACTATGGTTCTCATGTGACCGCCCCTTCCGCCGCTTCCTTGCCCTTTCTGCGGTAGTCACGGATGATCTTCCTTGCAGAGGCAGGGGTGAGCCTTCCGTGGGTATCGTCGTTAACCATCATTACAGGGGCAAGGGAACAGCAGCCTATGCAGGCCACCGTAAGGAAAGTGAACAGGCCGTCTTCGCTGGTGTCTCCCACTTCCACGCCTATCTCATCCTCGATGGTGTCTATGATGGATTTTGCCCCGGAAACATGACAGGCGGTGCCGGCGCATGCCCGGATGACAAATTTGCCCATTGGTTTCAGCCTGAACTGGCTGTAAAAGGTAATAACTCCGTATATGTCCGACTCGGGTATTCCCGTTGCCCCGGATATGTAGGTGATCGCCCTGCGGGGTATGTACCCGAAATGTTCCTGGGCGGACTGAAGCAGAGGGATCAGTTCCCCGGGGGCTCCGTCGTAGCGCCAGAGCCTGTAGCTGAAGCTTTCCTTCTGTGCGGCCGTTTTTATCACTCCCTTCGGAATCAGCATGCGGACCGGGAGCGCATTCGTTCCCGGGCCGATATTGATGAGTTTTATCCGTTTAGGTGTTTCTCAGTCGTCTATGAGTTTTATCACTTTCGCTTCCCGGACCCTCAGACGCCGTCGATCTGGCTGAGTTTCTCGATTATCCTTGGAGTTTTCCCACGGCGCCATGACCGGTGATCATTCCCACCAGTTTAGTTCCCTCCTCGATCACATCGCAGACCACCACTTCGTCGATGAAGAAAACCGTTGTGAATATCTGCTGAATTGAGTCGGGGTCTATGTCCACGATTATGTAGCTCATTGTTCCGGGCTGCCTTCTGGCCCCGGTTCGGGCGTCCTGCTTCACAGCCTTCTGATAGGTGTCTATGAACTGGTCGACATCTCTGTCGAGCTTGGGTCTTTCCACAGTGGACATGGAGAGCACCTTAATCCCCTCCATGGACTTTACTTCAAGGAAGACCTTCTCGATCTCCTCCTGGGATTCCGCCTGCACCAGGAGGATAACATCGAAATCCCCCCTTACGGCGTCGCACGACTGGATGTTCCTCATGGAGTAGAGCTTGTCGAATATCTCCATGCTTCTCTCGGAGTCGGTGATCTTAATGGTGAGATAGGCGCTGATGGATTCCCTCATGCCCTCATCATCCGACTCTTCCGAGGAGGCTTCGGTTGCGGTTTTCCCAGGGGAGAGCTCTTCCAGGGCCTCCACCAGATCGGGTATTTCAAATGGTTTGTCGAGGTAGCCGGTGTTGTGTTCGGAGAGGGCGGTAACCATCAGCCTTTCGTCCCCGAACCCGGTTATCACAAGAACGGGAAGATCCGGGTACTGGTTCTTTATGACCTTCAGGATCTTGAGACCGTCGATGTCCGGCATGAAGATGTCGGTTACCAGGTAATCGTAGGCGATCCCCCTGTTCCTTGCGCTGTTAAGCTCATGGATGGCAGAAATGCCGTCGGGGCAGGCCACCACCGAGTAGTCTTCCTGGGTGAGGCCCACGGTGAGGTTCCTTCTGATCTCGGCCTCATCGTCTATTATGAGTACACGGCCTTTCAATGGTTGTCCTCCTCTGTTTTTGATGAAAATCCAGCATGGGAACGCTAAGGCCAGTTCCCTTTCAAGTCAATAACTTTCAGGTCGTTAGCGAACCTCGGCCCTGCACAGGGAAAGGGCGTCTTCGAGATCGTCCCATTTGCCCGATGACAGGTAGAGGTTCATGGCCCTGGCAGCCCTTCTGCCGTGACCCATGGCGAGTATCACCGTTGCCGCCCCGAGAACGATGTCGCCCCCGGCGAACACCCCGGGGACCGATGTCTGCCCGGTTGCCTCGTTAACTATGATCCCACCCCAGTTGGTTACCTCAAGCTCGGGGTACGAACCGGGAACAAGGGGGTTGGGGCTGTTTCCTATGGCCACGATGAGGGCATCGGTTTCCTCGATGTACTCCGAGCCTTCAACCGGCACCGGTCTTCTTCTGCCGGAGGCGTCGGGTTTTCCAAGCTCCATCCTTATGAGCTCCGCTCCGGTTATCCAGCCTTTCTCGTTGCCCACCAGCCGAACCGGGTTGTTGAGCAGATGGAACTCGACCCCTTCTTCCTTTGCGTGGTGTATCTCCTCAAGCCTGGCGGGCATCTGTTCCTCGGCCCGGCGGTAGACTATGAGGGACCTTTCGGCACCCATCCTGAGTGCCGTTCTCGCGCAGTCCATGGCGACATTCCCGCCGCCCACGGTGATTATCTTCTTTCCCTTTACTATGGGGGTGTCGGTACCGGGGAAGGAGTAAGCCTTCATGAGGTTAGCCCGGGTGAGGTACTCGTTGGCGGAAAGAACACCCAGAAGGTTTTCCCCCTCGACCCTCATGAACCTGGGCAGTCCGGCGCCGGTCCCTATGAACACAGCATCGTTCTCCTCTATGATCTTCGCAACCGGTGCGGTCCTGCCCACTATGAAGTTGTACCGGAACTTCACTCCCAGCTTCTCAAGGTAATCCACCTCGGTCTGAACGATTGCCTTGGGAAGCCGGAACTCGGGTATTCCGTACACAAGAACGCCGCCAGCCTTGTGAAAGGCCTCGTACACAGTGACTTCATGGCCCTGCTTTATCAGATCTCCCGCCACGGTGAGCCCCGCCGGGCCGCCTCCAATTACCGCCACCTTCCTGTTGGTCTTCATTACCGGGGGAGGTATCTCCTGGGCGTTTGCTCTCTTTCCCAGTCCGCCAGGAACCTTTCCAGTTTTCCTATCATTACCGCTTTGCAGGGGTCTTTCCTTGCCTTACCTATGGTGCATACCTGCTGGCACTGCTCTTCCTGGGGACATACCCTTCCGCAAACCGCCGGAAGCAGGTTCCTTTGCTTGAGAATACGCACACCCTTTTTGAAGTCGCCCTCTTCGATGGCTCCGATGAACCCGGGTATGTCGATGCCCACGGGACAGCCCTCCACGCAGAAGGGGGTTTTGCACTGGAGACATCTGCTGGCTTCCAGCATGGCCATTTCCGGCGTGTAACCCAGGGGCACTTCCTTTACATTATGGATCCTTTCGCCGGGGTCCTGCTCGGGCATAGGCGTGGGTGGGATCTTCAGTCTTTCCGCCGGCTTCATTCAGCACCCCCCTTCAGTGATGCTTCCAGTTTGCATCCGGTGTGCCTGGAGTATCCCTCGAGGGATTCCCTTTCCTGGGCTCTGTATGTGTTGAGCCTGGCCATCATTTCGTCGAAGTCAACCTGGTGTCCGTCGAATTCCGGGCCGTCAACGCAGGCGAACTTGATATTCCCGCCCACGGTGACCCGGCAGCCTCCGCACATTCCCGTACCGTCCACCATTATCGGATTGAGGCTGACTATGGTGGGTATCCCAAGTTCCTTCGTAAGAAGGCAGACGAACTTCATCATTATGGGAGGGCCCATGGCAATGCATTGATCGTACTTTTCACCGGAATCGACCAGCTCCTTTATGGCATCGGTCACAAGGCCTTTCTTTCCCTTTGAGCCGTCGTCGGTGGTTATAATGATCCTGTCGCTGACAGCTGTCATCCTTTCCTCAAGGATCAGAAGATCACTTGACCTGGCTCCCAGTATGCTGGTAATCCTGTTGCCCGCATCCTTCATTGCCTTTGCCACCGGATAGAGCGGAGCGGTTCCAATGCCCCCCCCTACGCAGAGAACATGGCCCACCTTTTCAATGTGGGTGGGTTTCCCAAGGGGGCCGGCGATGTCCGGAATGGAGTCGCCGGGTTTCATACCGGCCAGTTCCAGTGTGGTCTTACCCACGGACTGAATGATGAGCGTGATCGTGCCCTCGTTGCGGTCAACATCGGCGATGGTAATGGGGATCCTCTCGCCGTCTTCGCTGACCCTTATGAGGACGAACTGTCCCGGCTCTCTGTATGCCGCCACATCCGGTGCCGGAACCTGTAGAGATTGACATCGGGACCCAGTTTTTCCCTGGAAAGCAGTTCATGCATTGTTTGCCCTTCTTGAAGTTGGTGACCTGCAGCAAGTGAACGGTTCACCCGGACAGAAGGAAGTCAGATAGAAGGGCTGGCAGTTCTGCAACCGGAATTCCGCCGGGAGAACAGTAAGCACCACAATATTGAGAGCTTCCCCCGGGGTCAAGTGCGCCCGGGTATGCCCCGTATATATATACGGTTCTATTCCGCTATGGCCCATGGCTTTACACGCCGGCCTCCCCTTTGTATAAAACCCTACATACAGGGAGGGGGGAGCCTTTCGCCATGAAGGTTCTGTTTCTTGTGCATGACGGGCTGACCGTGCCCCTTGGAATAAGCTACCTGGCTTCAATTACCGAGGGGCTTGGGCACCATGTCATGGCAGCGGCGCTGAACGATGGGGACCTGTCCCGCCGGGCGGATGATTTCCAGCCGGATCTCATAGCCTTCGGCGCAACCACAGGCTTTCACAGAAAGTATCTTGAACTGGTAGAGCCCTTCAGGAAAAGGATGGGCATCCCCGCCATAATGGGCGGCGCCCACCCGACCTTTTTCCCCGAGGTCATGGAGCTGAATCCATGGCTGGATTTCGCCATGCGGGGAGAGGCCGATCTCGCATTTCCTCAATTCCTTGAAGCCTGGCGGGAAAAATCAGCTTTTCCGAAGTGGGAAATCTGATCTACAGGGACCGCGGTGAGATATTGGAGAACCCCATGATGCCCCTGGTTGAGGATCTCGACACCGTTCCTTTTCCCAAAAGGGACCTGCTTCCGGGGGCTAACGAAAAGGCGGTGTTCTGCATAACCGGCAGGGGCTGCCCCTACGATTGCACCTATTGTTTCAACCACACCATCAGGAAGACCTACCACGGTCTGGGAAAGTACTGCAGGCGAAGATCCCCGGAAAATGTCATCCAGGAGATAAGGGAGATAAAGGAAACCAACTCCGGCCTTCAGATGATCGTTTTTCAGGATGACATTTTCATCCTGGACCACGATTGGGTAAGGGATTTCTGTCGCATGTACCGCGAGAGCATCGGTCTTCCCTTTCACTGCCACCTGAGGGCGAACCTGGTAACCGGAGAGATCACCGGACTGCTTGCGGAAGCCGGTTGCATAAGCGTCAAGATGGCCGTGGAAACCGCAAACTCCGAACTGCTTAACAGGGTTCTCGGCAGGAACCTGAACATTGAGGTGATCGAAGCCGCATGCCGGGAGGTTAAGAGCAGCGGGATCAGACTAGTAACCCAGAACATTCTCGGTATTCCCACCTCCACCCTGGATGACGATATGGCAACCCTGAGGTTCAACTGGGCGGTTCGACCGGACTTCGCCTTCGCAACCCTGATGCAGCCATACCCGAAAACGGAGATAGCGGAGTTCTGCCGGAAGAATGGACTCGTCGACGGAAGCGAGACCATACCCGATTCCTTCTTTGACGACTGCGTTCTGAGGATTGAGGGAAAAAAGGCCAGAAAAAGGTTGAGGCAGCTTTTCGCCCTCAGTATAGAGTTCCCGCCTATAAGATGGATTCTGCCTCTGCTGATGAAGCTGCCCCTCGATGGGCTCTACTCCCTTGCCGACAAGATATGGAAGGGATACTGCATAAAGCAGAGGGAGTTCCCCTACAAGCTTTCCTTCAGGGAGTACGCAGGCAGCGTAATGTCATACTTCAGAAGCAGATACTACTAGGAGCCCTCTTCTCTCAGGTACTTCCTTACGGTTTTCGGATCGCAGTCGAGTATCCTTGCCGCCAGTGACCTGTTCCCGCCGGCGGCCTTTACCGTTCTTCGCACATGTTCCGCCATGGCCTGCTGAAGTGTTCCCGTCATCACGGTTCCTTCTGCGATCTCAGAAGGGGTGATGTGGCAGCCTCGAATAATGCCGCCTGATGATTCAAGAGCTGCCCGTTTGATCACATTCTGAAGCTCTCGAACATTCCCGGGCCAGCTCCGCCGCGTCAGGATGTCCAGGCGCCGGGAGAGAGCATGCTGCCTGAGAAGTGAACCGCCAGGGGCTCGATGTCTTCGCTCCTTTCCCTTAGAGGGGGAATGTGAATTCTCACAACCGCCAGACGATAGTAGAGGTCGCTTCTGAAGGAACCATCCCGAATACCCTCCTCAAGAACGGTATTCGTGGCGGCGATCACCCTTACATCTACCTTCCTCTCCCTGTTCTCCCCCAGCTTTCTGAAGGATCCGGTATCCAGTACTCGGAGCAGCTTTACCTGCATGTGAAGAGGAAGATTACCTATTTCGTCAAGGAAGAGGGTGCCTCCGTCAGCCTCCTGCAGAAGACCATTCCTGGAGTACACAACTCCCGTGTAAGCCCCCGGGGCGGCGCCGAAGAGCTCTGATTCCAGGAGGTTTCGGGAATCGCGCCGCAGTCCACCGGCACGAAGCTGCCCGAAGAACGGCGGCCCATTCGGTGTATGGCCCTGGCGCAGAGCTCCTTGCCGGTGCCCGTTTCACCGGTGATAAGCACAGGAACCGTTTCTTCGGCGAACCTGCGGATATGGTATCTGACACTCCGGATGGCTTCCGAGGAGCCCAGTATGTTCGTTTCGTCCTCGGTGATGTTCCCGGGCACCTCTTTGTTTCCCGGAAAACAGGCGGTGAGCACTGCGGCTGCCGACAGCAGGGGGGCAAGCCTTTGGGCGTTCTCACCCTTCAGGTACATTGGCCATTCGCCGGGAACCCTTACCGAACCCTTCTTCTCCTGAAGGGTTATGCTTTCCAGGCCAAGGCTGGAAGCCAGGGATCCGAGGTCGGCCATACCCTCTCCGTACTGGAACATCCACCCAGAGATAAGGTTAAGTGTACGCTCCCCCTCCTGTGACAGGAGAACCTGATCACCGGAAGGCTCCCATTCAGAGCGATAGGTGGCAAGGTAATCCTTCCTTTCTTCCGGGCTTAGCTGCTCCGCTATCAGCTCCCTTGCTTTGAAAAGCCTTTTCCGCAGGCCGGGGATCCGGGAAATCCGCAGACATCCGCCAGCCTGCATGCAGTGAGGGGTGAAGGAAGGTCAAGGAGCTCGGAGAAGAATTTATCCACCTCACAGCCCTCTATTATCCTGATTATCAGACGTTCTTCCGTGAGTTCCCCTGAATAGGTTCCCGCCGGTACCGGCGGCGGTCCCTGAAGCATACCGCTGAGAGCGAGTTCGATCTCCGCCAGAAGCTCCAGATGCCTGTCTCCCAGCACATGTCCCCTTGCCCTGGCCCTCTCCAGGAGATTCAGACCCCTAGCCCCCTTCCCGGCCTGAAGGTACAGCCTGCCGGCGTAGAGGGTGCTTATGCCCCCGTAGAGTTCCATTCCATGCCGGGAAGCCAGCTCTTCGGCCTTGAGGGCGTGGGGAATTGCCCTTTCTCCCTCTCCAAGAAGCGCCCCTCTGTAGGCCTTGAGCATGGCAAGCATCTGTCTGGCCGGAACCCCTCCGCCGCCGAGGAGTTTTTCCAGCTTTCCCAGGGTCGAACCTGCCCCTGCAAGGTTTCCCATTCTCAGCTGCAGGTCGAAGAGGTCTATGTGGGGAGGCCTTTCCGTGAAGAGGGCGTTCTCGTCGTGGAGGCTCACCGCGGTGTTGAAATCCTCCCGGGCATCGGCCCACCTTCCCAGAACGATCAGTGTCCGGCCCCTGGACTGAAGACTCTCCACAAGCAGGGGTATGCTGGAAGCGTTCCGGGACATGTGTATTGCCATCTCCGCGTGCTCCAGGGCATCAGCATACATCCCAAGCCTTGTTTCCAGGTTCCTCAGGGCGCAGAGGATCTCCGTTCTTACGCTGCCGGTGGTTGATTCCAGGCTGCTTCTCAGAAGGGGGAGAGCCCTTGCCGGTTCCCCTGAAAGATCGTAGAGCTCAGCCAGCACCGGGAGGTGGGACGGTTCTCCGGAGCCCTCAAGAACCCCCAGAGCCTCCCTGATCCTTCCGGTGCCCTTCAGGGCTCCGGCTAGAAGCAGCGGATCGCCGTTCTTCAGCAGTTTTGCCGCCTCTCCGTGTTTCCCCAGAGCCATGAGGATCTCCCTCGAAGCCCGGGGGAGCTTCCGGGAACAGCCTCCAACGCTTCGGCATACCTCCCCAGCCTGAGAAGGCTTTCCGCCTTTTCCTGTGAACTTCGTTTTCCTGCGGTATATAAGGTGTGAAGCCAGGCCCCCTCGCCGAAGAGGGTTTTATCCGGCAGGATCACGGCATCTTTCTCCCTTAGATCAGAGACCGATATCCTGCACCTGGGGCCGTACCATGATGGCCCTGTGCAGAAGGGATCGCGGTTTTTCAGGGCTCCTGAAAGGGGAATGTCCACCCCGGAGGAAGCTTCGCCCTCCAGGGTGAATACACCGGCTCCTTCAAGGGCAAGATCGTCGGTTGTGGTGATGACGATGTGAAGGCCGGAGGGGATCACCCTCCCCAGTTTTTCCAGCAGTGCGATAAGATCATTCTGATTGGCGCACAGATCGGATACAACAAGCAGTTTCTCCATTCCCGGCCGTCGGTGAAAGGCATTTGACAGAAGCTGCCCAGGTGTGGTGGTAACTGTCCCCGGAGGGACATCTGGAAGGGGCCTGCCATGTTCCCCCGAGGCCTTCCTCAATACCCTGCAGGCCCATCCCTTCCCGGATGCATCGGCAACGAGGCCGTTCAGGAGGGCATCCCTTCCCTGCCAGGTTCCCCCTCTGATAAGTGATAAGCCGGGTATCCCACCATCGAAGGGCACAGGATGGGGTTCCGGAAGGGCAAAGCCCAGCTGCCCGGCCGCTTCGCCTCTCTCGGCATAGCTTCCGTGTCGCAGTGCCTTAAGGACATCCGGTCTGCCACCGTGCCATCTTCTGCAAAGGGCGGCCTCGGCAGCCATATAGAGGTCTGAGAGCACTCCGGGAAAACCTCCTGCCTTAACCTCCGGAGAAGCCCATGGGGATGTTCTGAACAATCCGTCGCCCCAGTATATCAGCGCCGGTCTGTCTTCACCGTCTATCACCCATGAGCAGTGATCGATGGAGAGATGATTGAGCCCAAGCACCTGTAGGGAGTGCAGGGGCTCAAGCAGATCCGAAGGGGAGAGTTCGCCGGTTACCGGAAGGGAGTTGCACAGGGGAAGGGATATGCAGAAGGTCCCGTCGGGGATAGGGCTATAACCATCGGGGACAACTATGCCATGACCGGTTTCCGCAAGATCCCACAGGGTTTCAAGACAGGAAGTGTCAACGGGGAAGGGAATGACCCGGCCAAGTCTCTGACCACCGGTATCGTCGGTGAACACCAGGTGGGTGTAACCAGTATCCGAAGGCAGCCTAAGGGAAATATTCTTAATGGGTATTTCCTTCATAAAGCCCTCCTATGCTTGATATAATAATGTAATTTAAATCCTGAACAAGTATACCCTCTGATGAAGTTGCCACATAGGGAAATTATACCTATGAGTGGTAAAATATCCCATGTCCACACCGCTGCCTCCGGGAATGGATTCTCTTAACTTCAAGGCATTCAACGAATACAAGTACTGGAAACTATGTTGCTATTTCTCTGGTCAGTTGCATCAAGGGAAAGGGGGAGAATATGAAACCACTGATACCGGTACTGCTGGCCGCAGGGGTCATGGCCGGGGAGGGGCTGTCCTACCACAGCGGCACTCCGGCATGGGTCTTCAGCGGAACCACAGTATGGTTCAGCGAACCGGTGGTTACCGAAGGCGAGTTCGTCATATCGGTGGGAAATGAAACAGGGGAGCTGCGCCGGTATTCCTGGGCGGCCCTGAAAACAACTTTTTAGAAGGGAAAACTAACATGCTGTTAATCCTATTGATACTGGCTGCACCGGGGATGACCGATGTTCCCGCTGACGGCTGCCTGCCGGAGGTTGAGATGGACTGGGAGTGGCTCACCTACTGCAGCGGCACCCCGGGATGGATAAGCTGGGGGGGGCACTTACCGCGGGACCTGGTTCCATCTGGAGGACTTCTACCCGGGATCGATGAAACAATGCTCTCAGCCTCGGAGTTCTGGTTCTACCACCTTTCCAGTTATCCCTGGGACACCAGCAATGTATACATCGAACTCTGGGCCGGGGACGAGAACGGCCCAACAGGGCAGATCAGGCAGGACATGGTCACCGCCGTTCACTTCGCACCCATGTACGTTTACTATGAGCCTCCGGAGACCGTTCCCGGTGATTTCTGGGTGCTTGTCAATACCGAGATGAGCGCCGGGGGATGGCCATCGCTGCTCGGGGACGACTCTCCACAACCGGCAAGTCACAGCTTTCACAGCGATGACTTCATCTTATGGGAGCCCTGGATGTATGGCAGGAACTACTTCATCGCCGTGCTTGCTGAAACCGATGCCATTAATTCTACAAGCTGGGGTTGTCTGAAATCTCTCTTTGAATAATTATTCATTCATGTTCACATTTTCCTTCCCCCGGGGAGTTGAATAGCGATAAAGGAAACGGAGGGACCCATGTGCGCTGTATGGATCACTGCAATTGCGCTGAACGCATTCCCCATATCACTGGAGATCGGAGGGGGTGGAGTTTTCCCGGCAACTCCCGAGACCACAACTCCCGGCATGTTCTGGGAGGCCGGTGTTTCCGGAGAGGTGGCATCTAAGTGGCATGGGTTCGCATCGATGGGTTCGTGGAGTTCTTCTAACTTCGATCCGGAGGGAGGAACACCCACGTGGGTGAATGAGGAGTCTGAGAGAAACTCCTACCAGGCTGCGACCATTACAAGGAAAGCAGACGAGTGATTCAGCTGGGAATAGGGAGGAGCATCCGGGGAATTCGCCTTGGACTGAGCGGCGGAGTCACCGAAAGGGTGTCTTCCTACGGTTTGACGGTGACATCGACGGACCCACCGAGTTCGAGTTCAGGAACAGCTGCTTCACCGCCGGCATAGGCGCCAGGGCAATGGTTGGCGAAACGGGATACATCGACCTTTCCGCCACCAGCGAGGAGCTGGAATCCCTTGTTGTTTCACTCTCCTTCGGCACTTCGCTTAGAATCCATTAGGGGGCGTCATGAATAAGAGTTATTTGATCCTTGTGATTATGTCATGTCTTTCCACAGCTTTTCAGGGAAACGTTCAGCTCTGTGTCCACCAGCAGAAGTATGCCGGGGATCCCTTCTACTTCACTCCGTCCAGTTCGACCCTCTGGGAGATTGGAGCGGAGCTCACCGGCAATGACCTTCTGGAGCCATTCATGAGGATATCCTTCTCATCCGGGGAGCTTGAAAACATTCCCGACGTTCCGGATGCCTTTGATATTAACGCCAGGCAGTGGAGGATAAGGTGCGGAACCGATGCTTTCCCCTGGGATCAGGGCTTTTTCTTCCTGAGGGCATCCGCTGGCGCTTCGTACTACATGATGGACTACGCCGACCCTGACACTGTAGGCGCAACCGTCTACAATATAAGGAAGACGGATCATCGCTGGCTGAGTTCGCTCTCTGGCGGTATCGGAAGCCATGTTCCACTGGGTGAGATCTCCCTGGTGAAGGCAGTGGACTTCGTCCTGGAGGTTGAGTATGTGAACCTCGAGAAAACGCTGTTTTCCGGGGGATCGAAGTCAGTCTGTAGTATTATGAAGGAGTGTATATGAAAATGATCGCGTTCTGCGGTCTGGACTGCGCCGTCTGCCCGGCCAGGACAGCGTACCTGAAAGATGACAACGAACTCAGAGCGAAAACCGCCGGGGAATGGTCCAGGCTTTACGGTGCGGATATCCCCCCGGAAAGCGTCAACTGTACCGGATGCACCGGAGACGGGCTCAAGTTCCATCACTGCGAGCACGCCTGCGAGATAAGGAAGTGCGCCCTTCCCCGGGGAGTTTCCAACTGCGGTGAATGCCCGGACTATCCATGCGCCGTAATAGGCGGCTTTCTGGAGATGGTTCCCGAGGCCAGGCAGAACCTGGAAGGTTGACACAGCAGCCTTCCCGCAGATAATCGCCTGATGATTAACATTATTCTCTCCCTGGCAGTGTTCGGGTTTTCCGCGGTGAGGGTCGACTGCCCTCCTGAGATAGACGGCCAACTCACCGACGGATGCTGGGCTCTGGCGGAAACCGTTACCGAGGATTTCACCGCCTTCCGTCCCCGGAGCGGTGTTCCCATGTCCCGGACCACATCGGTGAGCCTGGTTTACGACAGCCATTCGCTGTACTTCGGCTTCTTCATGCACGACCCGGAACCGGGAGCCATGAATCTCCAGGCACTGGCAAGGGACGAAGACGCGCCGGTGGACAAGGTCTACATCTACCTGGACACCTTTGGCGACAGGGCGAACTGCTTCGTGTTCACCCTGACCGCCCAGGGAACCCAGCTCGATTCAAGGCGGACCGCAATAGGAGGTGAGGACAGGAACTGGGACGCGGTGTGGAGCTCCGCCACTGTCATGTGCGATTCGGGGTGGTCCGCGGAGGTGGCCATTCCCTTTTCCGCCCTGAGGTATTCCCCGGGGGAGGAGCAGAACTGGGGGATCAACTTCGCAAGGACCGTTTCCTCCACCAACGAGGCGGGCTACCTGTACCCGATGGAGGAGGGCGGAGGTATTGATCCGTCCCTCTTCGGCGTTATTCGGGGTCTCTTCCAGCTGCCCACCGGGCTCCGGGCAAGATTTCGGCCCTTCCTTGCCGGAAGGCTGCAGTTCACCCCGGGGGAAGACATTCTGAATGACCCCTGGGGCGGAGCCGGGGTGGATGTCAAGGTTCCCCTTTCCATGAGTACGGTACTGGATCTCAGTGTTTTTCCCGATTTCGGCCAGGTGGAATCCGATGCCGACCAGGGCAGCATATCCCACTGGGCTCCCTGGCTGTCTGAGAAACGCCCCTTTTTCATGGAGGGAACCGAGGTTTTTCCATGCCCTTTAACATGTTCTATTCCCGGCGGATCGGTTCCGTGGCCGGGAACGGTGAGCTCATTCGAATTCTGGGGGGGCCAAGATCACCGGGACAAGCGGTGGTTTTCGATACGGCGTGCTGGAGGTCGTAACCGGTGATGTACGGAGCGGGGATACCACCCTTGTCCAGCCTGCGGTTTCCTACTTCGCGGGATCTGCCCTGGGAGAGTTCAGCAGGGACAACTGGCTTAAGATCTCCACCACCACAGCCGATTCTCCCCCGCGGGAGGGGCTTTCCTATGACTACGGAAGGTCCGCCGCCCTGAGCGGCATGGCCACTCCCTTCCAGGACATACATCTCCAGGGGAAACTTGGTCTCACATGGAACAGGGGGGATGAGTATTCGGACAATACCGCACTTCGCTTCGATGCAGGCTGGTTTCCCGAGAGGTTCCAGGTGAACTTCAGGTTTCAGCGCAAGGGTAGTGATTTCGATCCGGAGTGGCTTGGATATTTCCAGGGCAACGGTGAACGGTCCTGGTCTGCCTATTCCAGCCTTTCCCTTGACGTGAACTCAGGTCTCATCGACGACCTCTGGTTCGATGTGAATCCCTGGTACACCACCGACCTGCAGGGCAGGAACGCCGGCAGCGGAGTAACGGTATCCGCCGGCGGGGTCACCGTTGACAGATACGACCTGAACATCTGGGCCGGTTACCGGGACAGATGGTTCGACAGGTATGAAGGCCCCGGCGGCAGATGGTATCCCGGAGGCTTTCCGCGGGACTCTCATCCTCCACCGATTACAGGAAACCCCTTGCGGCATGGGTAAGCCTTAACAGGACCGATTATCTCGATTCCCACATGGTGAAGCTTGGGGCAGGGCTAAGGATCAAGCCCTTCCCTGCCCTTTTCCTTTCCATCGAGCCCTCGGCCAGGCTACAGGAGGCCGCCACCAGATATAACCACGATACAGAGGAATGGGAGCTGACCGATTCCGACTGGAGGTCACTTAACATCTCCGCGACGCTCTTTCCCCGGGCGGACATGCGCATAAGGTTCAGCGGACAGACATCCAGGTTCAGCAGGAACTGGGATACCGATGAGAGTTCCTCCCTCAGCGACAGAATTTGGGGAAACCTGCTGTACAGCTGGGAGTATGCCCCGGGGAGCTGGTTCCATTTCCTTGCCGGGGAGGTGCTTGAGGGGAGGGTGACCCGGTGTTCACCGTTTACGCCAAGCTGATGAGGTATTTCTAGCCAGTGACCATGGCACCGGTGCCGGTGCGGCCGTCGACCATTACGCTGACCGGTTCCTTCAGCCTGACATGCCTTACGTGCTCGAGGTCCTCCTCGGGCTGGATATCCTCCAGCCTGTCCCAGTTAATCATTGAACCGGACCTGTTGTGGGGTACGGTGAAATACACCACGCCCAGGGATGTCATGTTCTGGAAGAAATGGGAGCCCTGGGAGGGGTCGATGTTCATGTTGGGCTGGCTTGCCTCCACTATCACCCTGGCTCCGGAGATCTGGTTCCAGTTCACCGGGATCCCCAGCCACGGGTCGGAGGAGCCCCACCGGCCTGGTCCTATGAGTATGTAGGGCCGTTCAGCCTGGAACAGCTTCCTGTTCAGCAGATCCACCTGCTTCACTATATCCCTTGTCTTAGATGCGGTGAAGACCTCACGCTTAACGAATACCACATCCCTTATCTCCTGTATGGTTCCGTTCCCCAGGGCGGTTTCCGTTATACAGAGAAGTCTTTCGGGATCTATGTTTTCAGGGTCGACGCTGACGAGATCTGTATTAACCACCATGGGTCTTATCTGGAGCAGGCTGAAGTGTGCGGGGAGGGGCCTCTTCTCCCCCAGGGTAACGGCGAACTCGATCTCCACCGGACACCCCATGGATTCCTCGCCCATCTTAAGCAGGTAATCGGTTATCCGCGGAAGGGGGAATACGCCGCTTTTCAGTATGTGGGCAAAGCTGACCACCCTGGGACCGGTTCTGGTTATGCCGTCCATCACCCGCTCGTTCATGGCGTCGTAGGTTGATCCCAGATACTCCAGCGTGCCGTCCTTCTCCGCCCTTTTCAGGTCGTGTTCGGTTATGTACTGGTCTTCGTTCATCCTCGAGCCCCAGTTTACATTGTCCATTTCCACGGCGAAGAACCGTTTCTGGGAGTTGTCCATCATGTCCTTCATGGTGCCGAACTGGGGAAGGACCCTGGGATACGCCGGGGTGAACCTCAGGGACATACCGCCGTCCACGATGGCTTTTCCAAGGCCCAGGGCAACATTTACGACGCCGTCCTCCGGTTTGGCCGACCCCGCTGGATAGAAGTCGTAGGAGCGGCCCACTCCGGAGAAATGCGGATAGAACAGGTTCCTGTGAAGGCTGCCCTCCACCTTCTGAAGGAGCACAGCCATTTTTTCCTCTTCCACCCGGTGGTTTGTTGCCTTTATGTAGGACTTGGCCGACTGCATGAAGGTGGAGGCGTAAACGAACTTTATGGCGCTGACAAGGTGCCTGAACCTGACCTCGAGGTCCATGGAGTTGTTGGGCAGCATTTTAGTGGCGTAGATGCCGGCGAAGGGCTGGTACATGGCGTCTTCGAGAAGGCTGGAGGATCGGACGGCCAGGGGGTGGTAACTGTTTTGATGTAGTCCCTGAGGTCGCCCAGTATGGTGGCGGGCAGAGAGGCTTTCTGAAAAGCCCTGTGGATCCGGTCATCGTCGTTGCATTCGATGGCGAATCTGTGCAGATCGTTCCGCTGTACGAATTTGTCAAAGAACTCGGTGGTTATTATCACTGTGTTCGGAACAGCAACGGATACCTTCCTGAAGGCGTCTTCCTGAAGGTTTGCCGCCAGCATTCTGTCTATGAAGGCAAGGCCCCTGCCCTTCCCCCCCATGGACCCGTTCCCCAGCCGGCTGAACATCAGGTTCTCCTCGTGGAAGGATCTGCTGTAGGGGGTGACATATCCACGCCTTTGTTCCGCCTGCCAGAGCCTGTAGCCCCTGAGGAGCGGTCTTTCGCCCTTTCCCGCCCCTGCGGCTTCCTCCATGAAGGAAACCAGTTCCAGTTCCGTCTGTATCCTGAGCCATCTTGTTATCCTGCCGGAGTTCCAGCACCGGTCCACCACATCCGGGGGAAGCTTTTCAAGGGCGGAACCCAGCTCATGGATGTTGGATACCGTTCTGACAACCTTTCCGGAGGCGTCGGTGAACCGGAGATCCTCGAAGTCCAGGTAATCGGTGAGCACAGCGCTGAGGTCGGAGATCAGGGTGGGTGAGCCCTTGTCGATGTAGGCCACCCCCAGCTGTTCCGCGGTCTTTCCGCCGCCTGTCTCGCTTGTCTGGAGCACAACGGGGATGTTGGGATCGTACTCCCGTATACTTTCTATGAGGCTTATTCCGGCTGTTTTGCTGTGATCCCCGTTCTGGGAGAACCTCATGTCGGTTATGACCGCCACCAGGGAGTTCCCGTAGCTTTCCAGGATTGACACCGCCTCCTCCATGCTGGTGGCAAGGAGCAGTTTCGTTTTCGCCCGGGCCTTGAGCTTTCGCCTGGTGATGGACTTCATCCTGGAGAGGGAAGCGGCACACTTCTCATCCACCACCTTCATGCCCTGGTGGAGGTATCGTGAATAGAAGGCCACATCGTCCTCAACTAGCATCATGCAGGGGACGCCCTTTTCACCGCAGTCGTGGCCGGCGTTGACCGTGTTCTCAGCCAGCTGGATTATTCCGCTGATCATCTCTCCGCTTCCCATCCAGGTGAAGAGCCTGTAGGGGAATGCCCCGGGGTTGCCGCCGGTTACCTTCCTGAGTTCCTCGGTATTGTGGGTGAGGACCGCCACAGGGATCCCGGGCTGTATCTCCCGGGCCCTTTCGGTGAACTCCTCGAAGGACATGTGGTCGCCGGCTGACATGCAGATGACCATGTCGAACCTTCCGGCGCTGCCGTCCTGCAGAAGCCTCAGGGCGGAGCTTCCTTCGGGCACCTGGTAGAAGGAGGGGATCCTTCCCGCCTCGCCGACTCCGGAACCGGAAAGCATGTCCTCCAGCATGCCGTCCTCCTCGACGGTGTAGTAGTCGTAGAGGCTGCAGAGGAGCATTATGTTCTGAACCCTGAAGGAATTCAGGTCACGGTGGGTGGATTCCATCATGTGCAGTTTGAGTCTGTTCTCGTTTTCCCCGCCCGGTGTGTTCAAACCGCTTCCTCCAGTGTTTCGGAAATAGTCATGAAGGGTTTCCCCGCCGATATACTCAGTGATTCGAGGGGATATTATGAACCGATATTCGACTACCGGTCAAGCTGTTCCGGCGGAGTAAAACCGTATTGACAGCACCCGGGCTCGGCAGTAGTCTATCAGGTCCGTATGAATTGTCATGCGAACGGCAGTTTCCTTGTTGTTCAATTTCGTCCGCGGAAAAGGAGTGTGAGAATGCTGGAAGAACTCTACCAGAAAGTCGTGCAGAAGGACCCGGCCCAGCCGGAATTCCACCAGGCAGTCGAAGAGGTCCTGGAATCACTCGAGGTGGTACTCGACAGACACCCGAATACAGAAGTGCCAAGATCCCCGAGAGAATGGTCGAGCCCGAGCGGGTGATAATGTTCCGCGTTCCCTGGGTGAAGGACGACGGCGAAGTTCAGGTGAACAGGGGCTTCCGCATCGAAATGAACAGCGCCATAGGTCCCTACAAGGGCGGTCTCCGTTTCCACCCTTCAGTTAACCTGGGCATACTCAAGTTCCTCGCCTTCGAGCAGGTGTTCAAGAACGCCCTTACAACCATCCCAATGGGCGGCGGCAAGGGTGGCTCCGACTTCGATCCCAAGGGCAAGTCCGACAACGAGGTCATGCGTTTCTGCCAGAGCTTCATGAGCGAGCTCTTCAGGCACATAGGCCCCTCCACCGACGTTCCCGCCGGCGACATCGGCGTTGGCGGAAGGGAGATCGGTTTCCTCTTCGGACAGTACAAGAAGCTTCGGAACGAATGGTCCGGTGTTCTCACCGGAAAGGGCCGTGAATACGGCGGAAGCCTCATCAGGCCCCAGGCAACCGGTTACGGTGCTGTTTTCTTCGGCGAGGAAATGCTTAAGACTAAGGGCGACAGCTACCACAGCAAGACATGTCTCGTTTCCGGCAGCGGAAATGTGGCCCAGTACACAACAGAGAAGATCAACCAGCTTGGCGGCAAGGTTGTAACCCTTTCCGATTCAAGCGGATACATCTACGATGAAGAGGGTATCTTCGCTGAGAAACTCGATTTCGTGATGGACCTGAAGAATGTCCGCAGGGGCCGCATCAAGGAGTATGTGGACAAGTACCCCAGCGCGGTCTACACACCGGTGGATCCCAGCCTCGACTATAACCCCCTCTGGAACCACAAGGCCGACTGCGCCTTCCCCAGCGCCACACAGAACGAGATTAACGCCAAGGACGCACAGAACCTTGTTAACAACGGCGTTTTCCTTGTCTCCGAAGGCGCCAACATGCCCACCACCCCCGAGGCGTGAAGATATTCCTTGACCACAAGGTCCTTTACGGTCCCGGCAAAGCCGCCAACGCAGGCGGAGTGGCCACTTCAGGCCTGGAGATGGCTCAGAACGCCATATTCTCCAGCTGGACCAGTGACGAGGTTGAAAAGAAGCTTCACAACATCATGATCCAGATCCACAGGCAGGCCTTCGAGGCCGCCGAGTACTACGGCGACCCGGGCAACTATGTCCTCGGCGCAAATGCAGCTGGCTTCCGCAAGGTGGCCGACGCAATGATGGCGCAGGGAGTAGTCTAGCTCAGATACCGTTCATGTGTATGCGGCCCCCCGCCCAGGCGGGGGGCCGCTTCGCTTCAGTCGGTGGTCAGGAAGGCTATCCCGGACTCGGTCTCGCTGTCCAGTATCACCGAAAGAGTGGCGCCCTGGAGCAGATCGGAAACCTTCACCACACGGATTATCCCTTCATGGGCCGAGGCGTCGGTACGAATTCAGCAAGACGGTTCTCAGGTTGAAAGAATGCGTCTTCCCTGAATACTACTCCCTCGTCGTCGGGATAGAGGGGCATGTACTTGATGTCCGCCTCCACCAGGTCCTGGAAGAAGTGGGTGCCGAAGGAAAGGTCAGGAACATGTCCCTTCTTCTCCCTGGCCACCTCTATGAGCATGGAGGTGTTGTTTATGTCGCTGTAGCCCACATGGACGCCCAGTTTGATGTCTCCCTTGCTTCCCCATCTGCCCGGGCCGATGAGGATGAACTTCTTTGAAGGGAGACTCTGATTGAGCCGGCCGATTATTCGTCCGATCTCAAGGAGTTCATCCCTGCTTTCAACCTCGTCGTAGCCCTGGCCGTCCACATATACGATGTACTCTATTCCGTGGCTGGCCCCGGACATGATGTACCTTCCTGCGGTGAAGAGGATCCTATCCTCCTCTATTCCCGTTGGAATTGTGGTGTCCGCCGCACCGGCGCCAACGCTCTGGGGCCTGCACTGGAGGAGGTAGGGGGTATGGATGTCCGGGCCGTAGGCGAACTCGATGTCCACGGGCATTCCTATCTCCTCCTCCAGAATGCCCAGGGCGGTTTTGAAAAAGAGTGGGACCGGGCTCTTCTCAAGCATATTGTGGAAGGTAATGATGGTGTCCTTCTTCTGTATGTTCAGCATGGATCCCGGTGAGAGGTGTACGTTGCCTTCGTCTATGGTGGAGACCATATAGGGCAGACAGGGTATTCGGGAACCGTACTCTTTTATCATCATGTCCACGGACACCGTTTCCAGAATACCCCTTTCAAGGTTTACAACATCCATGTTCTTCTGGGCATACCGCAGCATTTCATCGGTACTCACATTGATCCTCAGTCTCGGCTGTCCGGGGCTCATCAGCACCGGGAAATCCTGCCCTGTGCGGTCCACGGCCCGGGTTCCCAGGCCGGCGACGAACCTGACTATGCCGTCTTCGGCCTTTATTCTGGGTGACCATCTGTAGTCGTTCCTGCTGAATGCCACGCCGGCGAAGGGCGGGAAGTAGTATTTTCCTATCCTGGTTCCCACCACCTCCTGTATCAGGATTCCCATCTCTTCATTGAAGTCCAGAAGACCCCTCTCCCTGCGGTATTCGATGGGGTCGGGGCCGAAGATGCTGGCGTATATCTCAAGCACGGCGTCCACCAGGGCCTCAAGCCTTTCCTGTTTGGAGCCCTGATTGGCCACGAAAAGGCTCTTGTACTTCCCGGCGAAGGCGGCGCCGGTGCTGTCCTCCAGCAGGCTTGAGGAGCGGACAACCAGGGGGTGGTCCCGAAGTAGTCCAGTGCCTGCTCAAGGCCGGTCTTAACGCTGAAGGGCATGACTGAGTGCTTGAACACCTGTTCAAGGAGCTGGTATTCCTGTCGTATCTCGTCGGGGTGTGCGTACTTGATGGCCATCATTTCCTCCAGGGCGTTGTGCCTGATGAACTCGAGGACGGCGTCGGAGGCGATGTACCAGGTTTTGGGAACCTTCAGGTTCCTGAGAACGGTGTGGGATTTTTGTGGGAGCAGAGGATTTTCCTTGCCCTGAACAGCCCTGCTGCCTTTCCCCCCATTTTCCCGTTGCTGTTATGGGGGCCGATGGTGTGGCTGAGAACCTCGCCGAAGTCGCTTATGCTCACATGCTTCCGTATTGTGTTGATGAACCTGAGGTCGTCGGTGAAGACCCGTCTGGTAAGGTCGACGATGATGCTCTCGCGGTCCTTGGACTCCATTTTCTTGCTTCTCTGGGGAAGGTTCTCATACCTGCTCAGGGCCTCCTGGAGCTGGCCCAGGGGAACATCCCTTCTGCCCGCTGTCATGGAGAGGAACCTGAGTTTTTCATACCTCATCCATCGGTGGAGGGCCATGGTGATCTCCTCAGGAGAGAGGACCTCCTCGGCCAGCCTGAAGACCTGTGAGGTAAGCCCCTCGATTATTTCGTAGTCGATCCGGGGAGCAGGCTGATTCTCGCCGTACATATCGCCTGTTTCCACGGCGTTGGAGTGCTTGGGAAGGTATTCCTCCATGATCTTGGATATGCGCTTCACCTTCCGCCGGTACAGGTAGTTCATCATTTTCCTGCTGAGACGGCTCAGGAGCTCAGGGTCGGTTTCCCTGAGAAGCTTAAGAATTATTTTCCATTCCGGCGTACCATCCGGGGACATCCCTGTGCTTTCCAATGGGTTCATCTGAAACAGCCTTTCTGGCATGAAGTCCGGTGCTCAATCGGGGAAATCCTAACCGGTGGGTGAGGAAAAAAAAAAGACCGGGGCAAACCGCCCCGGCCTTTTCGAATAACCTATGAAACTACACGAGTCCCCGCATCTTCGCAGAGCTGGCCACCCTGTCGATGGCGATCATGTATGCAGCATCGCGCATGTAGAGGGAGTTGGTTTCGGCGAGGTCGGCAACTGCGTGGAACGCGGTTGTCATTTTCGTGTCGAGCTTGGAGAGGACCTCATCCTTCTCCCAGTAGTAGTTCATGTTGTTCTGAACCTGCTCGAAGTAGGAGCAGGTGACCCCGCCGGCGTTGCAGAGGAAGTCGGGAATGGTGAAGACGCCCTTTTCCTTGAGTACGGCATCGGCCTCGGGGGTGGTGGGGCCGTTGGCGCCTTCGGCGACAACCTTCACCCTGGGGTGGATCCTGCCCACGGTTTCGGCGTTGATCTGGTTCTCCAGCGCGCCGGGAAGGAGCACATCGGCTTCAGTTTCGATCCAGGCTTCACCGGAGAGCTGCTCGTAGCCGGCGCCAATCGCCCTCTCGGCGTCAACTGTTCCGAACCTGTCGGTGATGCTCAGTATGAACTGAAGGTCGATACCCTCCATTTTGCGATATGTGTAGGACTTCATGTCCTTCTGGTCCCAGCAGGAGATGCACACCACTTTGCCGCCGTACTGAATGAAAAGGTCCGCGGCATACTGAATCACATTGCCGAATCCCTGGCATGCCATGGTGGCGCCGCTCATCTCGATACCCATCCGCTTCAGGGCCTCGCGGACGGTGTAGATGGCGCCGTATCCCGTTGCTTCGGTCCTGCCCAGCGAGCCGCCGCTTCCCACGGGCTTGCCGGTGATAACACCGGGGAACTTGCCTCCGGTGAGGGCTTCGTACTCGTCCATCATCCAGAGCATGTGCTGGGGGGTGGTCATCACATCCGGTGCGGGAACATCCTGAACCGGGCCGATATTCTTCCATACATTGCGGATCCAGCCACGGCAGATCTGTTCCTGCTCACGCATGGAGAGCTCGTGGGGGTCGCAGATAACACCGCCCTTGCCGCCGCCCAGGGGAATGTCCACCACTGCAGTTTTCCAGGTCATCCAGGTAGCCAGGGCCTTCACCGTGCTGATGGTCTCATCGGGGTGGAACCTTATGCCGCCCTTGCAGGGTCCGCGGACATCGCTGTGCTGAACCCTGAAACCCTTGAATACCTTTACGGAGCCGTCATCCATGTGCACGGGGATGGTGAAGTGATACTCCCTCATGGGCTCACGGAGAAACGCTCTTACGCCCTGCTCGAGATCGAGCTGTTCCGCGACCTGATCGAACTGATCCTGTGCCATCTTAAAGGCATCGAAACTCTTGGACATTTCTGTACCTCCTACCGATGCTGACACCGGTAAAAATGAAGACGGTGCTTCTGGTGTATGTGATCGGCCCGCAAAATCGCAGGCAACCGGTAATATATGCCGGGGGGTAACGGGAAAACAAACAAAGGGCGCCCCGTCGTTACGGAGTGTGAAGAAAATACATAAAAAAATGTACCGTAACAGCATAGCATTTCGAAGGAGACCATGGAGCACCGATTGCCGGGCTCCGGTGAAAGCCCTTTGAATGACGGGAATCGCCGTTACTCACAAGTTTCAGAATGAACGATTGAGTAACGGAAAAGGATCTGACTCATTCCACATCCACGAGGAAAATGGTCATGTCATCGGTCTGTTCCCCGGAGGCGGACCAGTCCTCGGCAAGGGCGACAAGTCTTCGGACTATTTCATCCAGGTTTTCATCCAGGCATCCGGCTATCTCCTCCGCAAGACGGGCTTCACCCAGCTCCAGGTCGTTCCCGTCGAAACCTCAGTGAAGCCGTCGGTGAAGGCAACCAGCAGGTCACCTGATTCCAGGGTAATGGTCTCCTGATGGTACCTGGAACCTTTGACCACCCCGGGAATGATGCCCCCTGCCTTCAGCTCCGTGATTCCGCCCTTCCTGAACAGCAGCGGTGGAGGGTGGCCTCCGTTGCAGTATGTGAGGGTCCTTTTTTCCGGGTCAAGCCTTCCGTAGAAAAGGGTGGAGAACTTGCCCTCGGCGCTGTAACGGACCAGGTGGTCGTTCAGCCCGGCGATTATCTCAGGGAGGGAGAGCAGGGGCCTGCGCACAGCCTCGGACCGAAGAAACGTATGAGAAGCGGCCATGAGCAGGGCAGCTGCTATCCCCTTGCCGCAGATATCCCCTATGAAAAATCGATGCAGCCCTCAGGGTGGGTTATGCAGTCGTAGTAATCCCGGACACCATTCTGGCCGGGAGGCACCTTCCCAGCATCGTAATGCCGTTGCTCTTCGGGAAGGAAACCGGGAAGAACATACGCTGGACCTCCCTGGCTATGGCGATGTCCCTCTCAAGCCGCTGTTTCTCCTTTTCCTTTTCAAGGAGTTCCTCCAGAGAGTCGGACATCTTGTCGAAGGAGGAGGCCAGAAGCCCCAGCTGATCCGTACGCTTCGAGTCTATTCTGTAGGAGAAGTCTCCGGCGGCGACGCAGTCCGCCTTTCTGTGGAGCTGGGCGATGGTCTTGGTGATGGAGCGGGAAAGGACAAGGCTGATGATGAGTGCCACCAGTCGATGGCACCGAAGATCACACCAAGTGCCAGAGCCAGCCACATGAAGACCCTCTGCATGGGGAGGTCCTCTGGAAGGGCTCCCTGCATGACCCTCCCGGCGGTGAAGGAGAACCTGGTTCTCAGAAGGCCGAAAACCATTGCTTCACCTGCGGGTTCACCGGGTTTGATGAGATAGCCCCTGTCCAGTGTATAGGCTGTGAGGTAGTCCCATCCCCCGGGCTGGGAGTCGAGCCATGTCTCCATGTCCGCCGCGACATCCGGCGACAGGGCGAATGTAACACCCGGGGATATCTCGCTGTCCGAACCCAGGCTGACCGTTATCTCGCCGGGGGCTTCTTCCCCGGGAGGGTCCGGAATGCCCCGGGTGAAGATGAATTCCCCTCCCAGTTCTTCCTTAAGCCTTTCACTCAGGCTTCCGGTCAGGGGTGCCGCCACGGTGACCGGGCTTTCATGCATAAGGGTCACGGCCATGAAGACAGTGTCTTCAGAGGCTATGTAGAACATTCTTGAGGAATCCGGGGGCAACACCCCCGGGGAAGGCTCCCCTGTGAACACCCAGGAACTGTCATCGGCGGATGAGACGAACCTGAAGCCGGGATAGTCCCGGTCAATGCCATCCATACCGGAAATTTCACGGAGATATGCCGACTCAAGGCCCATGAACTCCTTCCGGAGTGCCCTGTCCATCTGATAGCTGGCAAGCTGCACGAGGAACGCCTGAAGAAGCAGCACGAAAAGCACCGTTATCAGCCCGAGGGGAAGGACACCGGTGAGCAGGTAGGTGGCGACGATCTTGCTGCGCACCCTGTGAAAAAGCCTTCTTGCAAGGAACCTTGCGAAGCGGAAGCCCAGGGCGAAAAGCCTGTGATGAAAGAGAGCAGGCCGGCTAGGAAAAGCAGTCCCGAGACGGTGTTGGATAGATGATCCCTTATTGCCGGATGAACCGCCATGACAAGCAGCCCGGCGAGAAGGCAGATCACCTCCCACCTTCGCAGTATCCTCAGGAAACGGTCGGGCGTTTCATCCCCTGAATATCGGTCCGGGAGTCCGGTTAAACAAGGCTGCTCGGCCCCGCGGGGCATACTTGACTCCGGAGCCCCGGGGCCTGATGCTTAACGGAGCCAATCCGGGTTCCCGCCGGAGGACCCGCATGATGGAGGCGGAAATGGTAAGGGTAAGCATCCTCTATGACAACAGGGCCATCGAAGGTCTGGAGGCGGACTGGGGCTTTTCCGCCTTCATTGACACGGCGAAGAGAAAGATACTCTTCGATGCCGGGGCCGACGGCAATATCCTTCTGTCAAACGCCGCCGCAATGGGCGTGGACCTGTCCTCGGCGGACACGGTGTTCGTTTCCCACAACCACTTCGACCACATAGGAGGGCTGTCCGCTGCCATCTGGGCCTGCCCCAGGGCAAGGATCTTCATTCCCCGGAGCCTCAGAGGGGTGAAGAGGGGATACGAAGTGGTGAGCGTTTCCGGTGAGATGGATATAGGGACGGCTTCTGGTCCACCGGTGAACTCAACTCCCTTGAGCAGTCGCTTCTTGTTCCCCTTGACAGGGGTTTCCTTGTTGTTGCCGGCTGTTCCCATCCCGGCCTTGGGACCATACTGGAAGTGGCCCGGAGGCACGGCGAGGTCCGTGCCGTTCTTGGGGCCTCCACGGCTTTGATTCCTACCAGCTTCTTCAGGGGTGGAGAGCGTTTGTCCCACCCACTGCACAGCCCACATCGACGAGATAAGAAGGCTTTTCCGGAGAAGTTCCTTCCCGGCGGCGCCGGCAGGCGTTACACCTTCCCGGTTGAGAAGGCCCGGCCGGGGTGAAAACCTTCCATCATGGAGCTTTTCGATAACTCACCCATGATCATCAGCAAGGGGCAGGGGAACTACGAGGGGCTTTCGGGAACCCCCGGGCCGGTGTTCTTCCTTCTCAAGGCGAAATGCCCGGTAATAGCCAGGGACATCGGCGTGAATGAGAACGATCTGATCCTTAAATACGCCCTGAAAGGGGAAGGTTAGAAATGGAAAAGACGAAGATAGGCATAATCATCTGCCACAGATACCACACCTGCGGCGGCGGGAAGTGTTTCAGGGCCATCCGGGAGAGGGCCGGGGCCTTCAGACGCTATCCCGCGGACACCGAGGTGGAAGTGGTGGGCTACGGCACCTGCGGAGGCTGCCCCGGGGGCAATGTGGAGTATGTGCCCCGGGAGATGATAGAGAACGGAGCCCAGGTGATACATCTGGCCACGGGGCTCATCGTGGGCTACCCCCCCTGCCCCAGGCTGGACTTCTTCATGAGGTTGATCGAGGAACGCTACGGTGTCCCGGTGGTCGCCGGCACCCATCCCATTCCCGAGAAGTACTACCTGGTTCACGCGGCGCTGGGCACATGGAAGGGCGAGAAATGGAGCGAGCTGCTGGCCCCGGCCCTTGACGACACAGAAACACGCCTGGCCTACGACTGATGGCCTTCAGCCACCTCTTCGGGCCGGTTCCCTCCAGAAGGCTGGGGGTTTCCCTGGGCATCGACCTTGTTCCCCACAAGGTATGCACACTGAACTGCGTTTACTGCGAGTGCGGTGAGACCACCCGGCTCACCGTCACCAGGGATGAGTATGTGCCCTTCCAGGAGGTAAAGGAGGAGCTGGAGCGTTATCTGCGGGAAACCCGGCACCGGACTACATCACCTTCTCTGGCTCCGGGGAACCGGTGCTGAACAGCCGCATAGGTGATGTGATCCGGCTGATAAAGGGCATTTCAGCGGTTCCCGTGGCAGTCCTCACCAACGGAACCCTTTTCAATGACCCGACGGTCCGCAGGGAGATACTGGGGGCGGACCTTGTGATGCCCTCCCTGGACGCGGCTTCCAACGGGGCATTTCACAGGATCAACAGGCCCCATCCCCGGCTGGATGTTCGTGAGCACATTGAGGGTCTCGCCGCGCTCAGGCGGGAATTTCCGGTGAGATGTGGCTGGAGGTCTTCCTGCTTCCCGGTTACAACCACTGCGAAGAGAGCCTGAACAGCCTTAAGGAGGCCATAGGCCTCATCGAACCCCACCGGGTGCAGCTGAACACCCTTGACCGTCCCGGTGCCGTGGCGGGCCTGAACCCCGCTCCCCGGGAGTGGCTGGAGGCGATTGCCCTTGACTTGGGGTTCCCGGGTACTGAAGTGATAGCTTCAGCCACGGTAAGGAAGGAGAAGGCGTCCTTCAGGAAGGATGTGGAAGAGGCCATATACGAAACACTCAGGCGGAGGCCATGCACGCTGAAGGACCTCTGCCGCATACTGAACCTCCATCAGAACGAGGCGAACAAGTATCTGGCCACCCTTGAGGCCGCCGGCCGGATCGAAACCACCGAAATGGATCGGGGCGTGTTCTACCGGGCCCGGCGCTAGCTTTCTATCCTGCCCACCGGAGCGTAGTAGACAACGAATTCCTCTTCGCCGTCCAGCTTCAGCAGTTCGTCTATCAGTTTCTGGGAGTAAGCCCCTATGCCCACGGTTCCCAGACCCAGGGCCTCCGCCGCCAGGTAAAGGTTCTGGCAGACATGCCCGGCGTCTATCAGCATCACCTTGTGGGATTCTCCCATGTAACGCCATTCCCCCAGGTAGGGCTTGCATGACCAGATGAAAACCACAGGGGCCCTTCCCACGAAACTCTGACCCACCGAGGCCTCGGTCAGCCTGACACCCAGGCCTTCCACATCCAACAGATGCGTCAGTGAGTGATTAAGGGCTGAATACCTGTATATGCCCTGTTCCAGCCCGACAACGCCGTTAACCGCAAGATAGGTCTCGAAGGGATGCCTGGCCCCGGCGGAGGGCACCGTACGCAGCGTTGCCTTTCCACCATTGTAGGCGGGAACCACCTTTTTCACCCCCTGGGTGCTCCAGAGAAGGAATGAGACCTCTTCCAGGCTCAGGGGCTGCTCGGTGTATTTCCTTCTGCTCTTCCTCTCAAGGATGCACTGTCTTATGCCGTCCTTCTGAAGCCCCGCCGTTACAGGGTCCGGCAGGTGGATAGTATTCGCGTCCTCCGGCTGGGGTATTTCCAGCGGGGGCTGTTCCACGCCCCTGTTCTGGTCGGAAACCTCCCCTTCCATGGAATCGAAGTGGGAGCGCATCATTTCCCTGTTCTCGGGCCATCTGCTCATGGTCCCTCCTTTCCTGTTCACAGGGAACATAAGGTTTTTCAGGGGGAAATTGACTTTTGACGGAAATCGGTTAGTTTCTGTACAGCTTATGATTAACTCAAGGGGAAAGGTGTCCATGATGAGCGTTTCGTCCGACAAAGACACACTGCATCTGCTTTCGATATTTCATTTCGTTCTTGCGGGTCTCATAGCCCTTGTGGCCTGCTTCCCTCTCATCCACATGCTCATGGGGGTTACCATGATCTTCGGCGGAGTGGCCGAGGAGGAACCGGCAATGGGCCTCGTGGGAGGTTTCTTCGCCTTTTTCGCCGGGCTGATAATACTTGTGGGCTGGGGCTTGCCCTGCTGGTGTTCATCGCCGGAAAGAACCTTGAAAAGCAGGAGAAGTACCAGCTCTGCCTGGTTGCGGCGGCGGTGCTGTGCATATTCATGCCCCTGGGAACCATACTGGGTGTGTTTACTCTGATAACCCTTACGAACGAATCGGTTAAGAAGCTCTTCAATCAGGGTGAAACCACCGTGGAGACCGATAATCCCATGTAGCCGGTTCAGCGGCCATCTCCATTGTCTGTCGCCTCTCAGCGTGGACAGGAGGAGGGAAGCAGAGGGGCTACTTTTTCAGGGCTGGAGGATAGAATGTCAGTTCTGACACTTGCCCTTTTCATGTCTTTTACGGTTCCGCCCCTTGAAGAACTCATTCAGAGAAGCGAGCCCTGGGTAAGGGACGATTACACTGTTACCACCCAGTTCGAGTTCCACACCTCCGACTTCCTCAGAGGTGATTTAGTTGAAGCAAATCAGAAAGGTTAACAACCTAAAATCCCGCCCCATTTTATACCTACACAGGTAACCGCAGGCCAAAGGCTCGTAGATACCCCGCTGCTTTTTCGTGAGGGGGAACAGTATCCTCCTGTCATCTATCACCTGAGTGCGCAGCTTCTCCATTGTTCTTATCAGGTCCTTCATCGTCATTTGTTTGTACAGCCTCTTCTCAATCATCGTCCTGTGTATATGGGACATGAGAATAAGAGTGATGAACCCCACGAATACCTTGCTCTCCATGGCCTCCTGGGAATGTACTCGCAGACGGTCAAGACCAAGGCTGCCCTTGAACCGCAGGAATCCCTTCTCAACAACAATCCTTGGCTCTGTATATCCTGATGGCTTCCCCGGCATCCTTGATGTGTGTGGTTGCTTACCAGTACCAGCCAGCCGGCATTGGCGAGCTCACGTTCAATCACATCTTCACGAACACTCACGGTGAAACCGGCTTCGCTCCTGCTTGAGCGGCGTATGTTGAGGTAGTGGTCAAAGTACTTCTTCAGTTTCCCGTTGTCAGGGTCGGCTTCTGCCTGCTCGACCAGGCGGGTCAGATGACCGTAAAGGTTCTCCTTGATACCAACGGCCTTCTTTGCGTTGTAGAACACATGCACATACAGTTTCTTACCCGATGCCCATGAGCGTTCTCTCGTTACACCCTCATGGTGTCCCTGCCGCTCAGGATGTTGTTCTTAAAGCAGTCTATTCTGTTCCGTTCAGCCTCGATCTGTTTAGCGGCAAAACTCATTGTCATTGGCAGAGCATGATGAACCTGGTTCTCTCCCTGGCCAGCAGAGCATTGATGTTCCTGCGGCTGGTGAACCCATTGTCCATGACCAGAAGCAGGTTCCTGTCCTTCATGGAGCCGCATAGCTGACCCAGTGTTACCTCAAGGGTGCTCACGTCCCTTATGCTGCCGTTGTATACGGTCATTCGCACAGGCAGGTTGGATTCCTGCCCCATGAGCATGCAGAGGTTAACCTGGGGGAGATTGTCTCCGTCGCGATTGTAACCCCAGTCAACATCCTCTATCAGGTCAGACCAGGATGAAACACTGGTTATATCAAGGGCAAGATACTCCTGTTCGCTCCGGTATGCCGTCCATTCCTCGAAGAATCTTTCCCTGTCTTCAGGGCCGATCATGCGAAGCAGTTCGCTCACACGCTGCGAGGACATGGATCCGGCATCATCGATGTCGGTTCGCTCAAGCCACTCAGCACATTAGCTCACCGGCTCCCCGCTGCAGATGAGGAAGGATGCAAGGGCAAACAGCCGTTCATGAATGTATGGGAACACCTTCTGAAGTACGCTGTTTGAGACCAGTGGATTCAGAGATGCCACGAAGGAGATGAACCATTCCAGTCTGCAGCAGGGAAGATCTTCTGATATCTTCCACGCTGAACACGGGAGCAACCTCCGCGGATTCTATCCTGATTCCCTTTTTTTCATTGGTGTTCAGCCCAGGGATGCTTTCAATAAGAAGGTCAGTGTGGATAGGCTTGTTATTGACCTACTGTTATGTACCTAAACAAAGCGATTCTTACATAAGCCATAAATCAGTCGTCTCCCTGCCCCGATATTCTTGTATATTTATTTTGCTTATATCGAAAGGGCAAAGTGTCTATGAGTGATCTTTCAAGAGGAACGGTTGTGTTCTTTGCAAAAGCGCTTCTTCTGGTGGGAGTAATAATTCTCCTTGCAGGTGTTCTATTCAGCAGCTTGTACACTGCAACTTCCCATCCTCTTGTCAGTAGACTTGCAGTAATATCGACAGGTTTACTTCTGATCTCATTTGGGGTTTCTCTACTGTTGAAGAAGCAACTTGTTCCGGTGCTTGGCAAAGCACTGTTGGCCTTTCTGATAGCTTTGCTTTTCTTTGAAACTCTATCAATTGCTGGCTTATACGTTTACAGCATAAGTAGAACAGATTCTGAGAGCGAGAGAGAAAGGAATCTACGAATTCACTCAGGAATCTACAGACCATTTGTGATTTGGAGGTCAAGCCCTTTTTCCTCGGAAGAGGTGAATGTAAATAGCGAAGGTTTAAGGTTGGTTCCGGGGGCCGAGTCTGTGGACAACGCTTTCAAGGTCTTTGTGTTTGGTGGATCTACAATGTTTGGCTGGAACACCTATGACAGCCTCACGATATGCGGGAACCTTCAGCAACTGCTCTCTGCCAGCATGGATCAACCGGTTTGTGTTGTTAATTTCGGGCAGCAGGGTTATGTGAATACCCAGGAGATGATAGAGCTTCAGCTTCAACTAAAAGCAGGGAATGTTCCCGATCTGGCAATCTTCTACGATGGAACAAACGAAGTTTGGTCCGCAATCAGCTCTGATACAGTTGGTGTTCATTTCATTCTTGAGGAAATCAGCCAGCTTTATGAGAATCGACATTTCCAGAGAGAAAACCCGCGCTCTGCTGGAATTCTTGCTTCCCTCTCTGAGCTAAACTCTGTTGTTCTTTGCAGAATGCTTCTGGGTATCGAAAAGCCTTCAGAAGCAACGCTCTTCCAGGAGGAACCTTCCAGATGCATTGTTGAGGGTGAGGATTTTATCAGATCAGAAGTGCTGGCAGAGTCTATCATGGATTCCTATGAAGTCAATTTAAGAATAATAGACGCCCTCAGTAATGAGTTTGATTTTGACTACCTTTGCTTCTGGCAACCTGTTGCCGTAACAGGAGATAAGCCGCTAACTGATAACGAATTAAGTATATACAACTCAACAGCCCCCTATTTGCTCTCTGTATACAGGCGTTGCGAAGAGAGAGCTATTGAAATGCAGAATCAGTATTCCAATTTCTTCAGTATTACCGATGCATTTGATGAAACAACTGATGATATCTTCACCGATATTTGCCATGTAACAGACCAAGGTGACCGCCTTATTGCGCAGCTGATCTTTAGTAAGATCAATAGCATACTCTTACATTAGGGATTTTGCCTGGCCCTGACTTACTAGAGAATCCCCAAGATCAGATTCACAAGACCAAATGTGTTGCTACTACTAATCGATACAGTCTCAGCGGAACACCTTGGTTGTTACGGATACGAAAGAAACACTTCACCTTTCATTGATAGTCTCGCAGCATCTGGAGTTGTGTTTGCCAACTGCCAGGCTCAGGCACCTTGGACACTTCCAGGTATGGCTTCAATACTCACTGGGCTGACAGAGAAAAGCTGTGGATGCAATAGGCACATTGAGCTGGAGCTGTTCGATCTCGCAGGGCGCGAAGTAATGAGGGTATGCGACTCCGATCTGCCTGCCGGTACACACAGTTTTGCCCTGCCGGTCAATCTGACCGGTGGTATCTACCTGTTCAGGTTGAGATCCGGAACAGGCTTCCTTACTGAGAAGCTTTTGGTTATTCGGTAGCGATCCCCGGTGGCCGGTTCAGCGGATAGTGCCGAGCAGTTCCCTGGCAGCGGTGAGACCGGGTTGTATCTCAAGGGCCTTTTCAAGGTATTCCCTGGCTGCCCGGGTGTTACCCAGTTCCAGGGCAACAAGCCCCTGATTAAAAAGCACAAGAGGATCATTCGGTGAGGAGGCCGCGGCCTCTTCAAGGAACAGAGCCGCGGCTTCCATCCTGCCGGTGAGGTATGCGGCCCCGGCCAGGTTGATAAGCACCGGGGTTTCATGGGTGTCCAGAAGGAGCAGAGGCTCCGCGGAGCCCCAGGCAAGTTCGGGATCTCCGGCGTTCACCGCTGTTTCCAGTGAAAGCGACCAGAGGCCCCTGGTGTTCTCCGGGAAGTTCTCCCGGTGGCCCAGGGCTGCCCTGAAGGCCTCCTGTGGATCACCCGCCTCCCTGGCCGCAAGAGCCAGCTGAAGCCAGGCTGTTTCAAGGCCCGGCCGGAGTTCCACCGCCCTGCCTGCGGCTTCCAGGGCCATTTCATTCCTCCCCGCCATTCTGTGGACCTCTGAGAGCATCGCAAGGTGTCTTCCGTTCCCGGACAACCGGAAGGCTTCCTCCAGAAGGTCCGCTGCTTCCTGAAGGTTTCCCCTGTCCCTCAGGATTATGGCCATTTCCTCAAGGCCGCCGGGTCGGTGCTGCTTTCCAGAACGGTTTCGTACCTTGCCTCGCTGGCTTCGTTATCGAGGAAAACACCGATCCTGGGCCCGGCGAGTATTATGGACACCGCCGCAGCCGCAGGGAGGACCCTTCGGGAGGCTCCCCCGAGAAAAAGAAGGAACACCGGCAGAATGAAAACCGCGCCAAGGTCCCAGTCGATGGCCTCGCCTCTTTCAAGGGGGAAGAACAACAGCCCAGCCAGGCAGATGGAACCGGTTATGACCAGGGGCAGGGGCGGTTTTCTTACAGGGAAAATGAAAGGAAGGACAGGAACTGCGAAGAGGATAAGGGCGAGCCTTTGAGGCAATACTGAAAGCCCCAGCAGATCCGGCAGGGCGTTTCCGCTTCCGGAGAGAAGGGGAATGGAAACAAGTGCCGCTGAAAGGGCGATGAGCACAATTGCCGTTGTCCTCTTTCTGCCCCGGGGTTTCCCAGGGCGTATATGGCCGTTCCGGGAAGAAGGGCAAGCCCCACCAGGTGAACCGCCGAGGTCAAAAGGGCGGTGAGGGCAACGGGCAGGGAGCCTCTTTTTCTGATGATCAGGCCGGTGTGCAGGGAGAAAAGCCCGGCGACAAGGGCGTAGCTTTCCACATATCCAGTGAAGAAGACCACCCAGGCCGGGGTAACACCCAGGACGAACATTGCCGCCCGGTTCCTGCTGTTCTCCGCCGCCCCCACCGCCAGGAGCAGCCCCCAGAGGTAGAGGGCTCCGCCTGCTATTCCCGTAACCCTGTATGTGTCCTCCGGGGAGAGGCCCGTTCCCATGAGGAGCCTTCTTGCGAGATAGTCGCCGGATTCAAGGGGGGCGGCCCGGAGGGCGGAGAACCCTTCCTCGAGATTCCTCAGCCTCAGGGCGCCGTCCCCCCACAGGTGAAACTCCGGCGGGGCGAAAACGGCGCAGAGCAGAAGCAGCAGCAGGGCGCACCCCGCCCCGGCCCATGGGCGCAGGGATGCCGCCGCCCATACCAGGGCAAGCCCGGCTATCACCAGGAGGGATGCCGGAAGAACGAAGGAGGGGGACCACCATGCCCCGGCGAATACAAGTGTGAGCAGAGCCGCCAGGGGCAGAAACGGTGTTTTCATAAAGCCTTCCCTTTCATTCGCCGGCGAAGCCCGGGCCAGTATGTCCGCAATTGCCTCATCCAGACTGGAATGGTCATAGAAGAGTCCATAGGCCTGGCTTCCCGGATTCCGGAAGGTCCAGAACGACCAGTGAACACCGGCCTCGTTCAGAACCGTGACCCAGTCCCTTATCAGGTTGTTCCTGCTTGTGCGGTCCGGGCCTGGGAGGGAGCCGAACTCACCCACATAGAGGGGAACTTCATTGGCGGCGGCCCAGTCCACCGCCTGCCTGATGCTTGCCCTGAGGGAATCGATGTTCCAGTATTCCCTGCGCTCCACAAGGTAATCCAGGCCCAGGGCCACCTCGCCACGGTTCCGGGGAGCCAGTATCCTTCCGGAAACACGAAGGGTGTCGCCTTCCTGAACCGGGAACAGCGGCTCCGTGTAGAAGGACCTGGTCTGTATCCAGCTGGCGGTGCCCCGTGAGCCATCTGAATAAAGGGCTCCGCTGCGCCAGCTTCCCGAGAAGTCGCCGTCGGTGTAGAAGTACCAGCTGGCTGGCTCCCCGGGTCTTCTTCTCGAGGGGGTTTCCATATCTCCATTGATGAGGCTGAGCCCTTCACCGTTCCGGGTGAGGGAAAGGCCGTCGAACCGTACACTGCCGGTGTTCCCGGAGGCATAGGCCTTCACCGAGACCAGTTCCACTCCTTCGGGTATGACAATGGCGCCGCTGTCCCATTCCACCGGACCGACGGCCCTTGAGGTGAGCTTTTCCACACCGGAGGACCACCCCGCCCACTGGACCCCGGTGAGGACCATCCCCGGGTAGGCGCTGTTCCCGGGCACCGGTGAGTCACCGGGCCAGTCCGCCCCGGCGTGGGAGACTGTGAACGGTTCGTAGCAGTGGATGGAATAGACCGTGTTGGGGTCTTCGATGAGCCTCAGCCCACGGCACTGCCCTCCGGGGGTTTCCACGAAGATCATGTGGTTCGACCCCGCCTCCCTGATGGAGCCTGTAACCCTTTCCGCCAGGTTCCACCAGTTGTCGGGATCGCCGTGGGGTGGTTCGTTCTGTATGTCGAAGCCGGCTATTGCGGGGTGTTCCTGTACCTTTCAGCAATGGATGACCAAAGTGCGCGGAGGGATTCACCGGAATCATCCGGGGGTACCCTGTGCATGTCCAGTATGAGATAGATGCCCCTGGGCTCGCACCAGGAAAGGTATTGGTCTATCAGGTCGAAGCCCGTTTCCCCCTGGAAGAGCTTCCAGTGAAGGCACAGCCTGAGGGAGTTGCATCCCAGTTCGGACAGGTACTGTATGTCCTCTTCACCGGCGTATTCCAGGGCGGAGGCTGGGTTGTCTTCCACCCTGCCGTAGTAGAGGTCCATGTTCATTCCCCGGAGGATGACCTCCTCTCCGTTTGCGTTCACGATGCTTTCGCCTGAGACCCCCAGCATGGGCAGCCCCCCGCAGGCTGCTGCGGTGATGAGCAGTTGAACAAGGATAAAGGCCCTTTTCACGGTGCAAACCCCCCGGCGTTTCCGTTACCTCCAATGATAATGGCACAGGGCAGTCTTGACATGGAGGGTTCTTTCTGTTTTGTTCTGTGTGTTCACCCAAGCAAAGGAGGCAGGATATGACGGAAAAAGACAGAAAAGAGAAAAGAAAAGCGGTTGTGGAGGTTTTGAACGAAGCCAGGAAGATGGAGCTTCACGCCATAGTTCAGTACATGAACCAGCACTACGGCCTTGACGACATGGATTACGGCGAGCTCGCCGGGAACATCAAGCTAATCGCCATCGACGAGATGAAGCACGCGGAGGATTTCGCCGAGCGGATAAAGGAACTCGGCGGAGAGCCTGTAACCGACAGGGCGGCGGAGGTCGTGCCGGCACAGCCTGTGGAAAAGATATTCCCCTTCGACAGCAACCTGGAAGACGACACCATAGACAAGTACAACCAGTTCCAGAAGGTCTGCGTTGAGAACGGTGACAGCATAAGTGCCAAGCTCTTTGAGCGCATAATCGACGAAGAGCAGATGCACCTGAACTATTTCGACGATATTGGCGACCATATCGAACAGCTGGGAGCGGCTTTCCTTGCCCAGAAGGCGGGTACCCCTTCGGATACCGGTGTTACCATCATGGGTTTCGTGGCCCAGAAGGGCGCTGAATAGAAAAGAGGAAGAATGAAGCGGGCACTTATTCCCCTGGCGCTGTTCGCCTTGACCGGGTTTGCCCTAACGGGAACCCTGAGCCTGGGAGGGCTCCTTACATCGGGGAACAGCGATATCAGCCAGCTGGACTCCGGTCTGGGGATAACCGGTAATCCCTCCCCAGCCTGGAGACCGGTATTGCCCTGGCCGCCTCCTATGGAAGCCAGGATGAGGAGACATATCTCGAGAAATACCTCTCCGAGGGAACCCTGAAGTACAGTTTCACCGAGAACAACTACGCCGCCTCAAGGGCTTACTGGACCAGGGACGAGTTCTCCGGTGTAAGCCACGAGTACGGCGCAACAGCCGGTTACGGAAGAAGGCTCGCCTCCGGCGGAGGTTTTTCCGCCTCCCTCGAGGTCGGCGGCGGTTACTATTCCCGGGAGAACACCCTCGAGGAAACCCTGGAAACCGCAACCTGGTATGGCGGAACCCTGCTGGAATGGCGGCTAAGCGATTCCTGGACAGTTACAGAAGACGCCAGGTTCACCGGGGATCTTCAGGATTCAGGGAACTACGGCCTGAAGAGCGTGCTCGAGGCGGCCTCGGACATCACCGGAAGCCTTTCCTTCGTAATGGGCTACGACATAGCCTACCACAACCAGCCCCCGGTACAGGGCAGCGAGAAGACCGACACGGCCCTGAGGGTTCAGCTGCGGTACGGCATATAGCTATCTGTAGGGCAGGTGGGCCACCACGAACCGGCTGATCTCTACGGCACTGCCGTCATCGGTGACGACCTCCAGCGAGGCTATGCCCTCCAGTATCTCACCGGGAACCGGGTAGAGGACCATCACCTGGCCCTGGGGAACACCGGTGAACTGGCTTTCCCAGGTGTTCCAGAACGAGTCGAACTCGTCCTCCCTGAGAACGCCCTCGGCCCACAGCCAGAGTTCCCTTCTCAGTTCCCGGGGGTCTTCAAAGAACCGAAGGCCCTTGGGAAGGGAAACCGCAATGTCCGCTATTGTGAAAACCCCGTACATCGGGCCGCCTGATGACCTGGTGAGCACGATGCAGGGTATTTCACCGTAGGGCATCCTTATGCCCCGGTTCCCGGACTGGCTGATGAAGGGAAGGTCCCCGGGGGAGCCGGGGACGCAGGAGTAGTAGAGGAACCTTTCCCTGCAGCCGTCCTGAACCACATCCAGGGCTTCCACTTCCCTCCACAGGGAAGATGGGAGGAGTAGCTCCTCCTCCCCGGGCCATCCGTATTCCGTTCCATCCTCCTGTGCCCCGGTGAGCTCCAGCCCATTCCATACGCACCAGGTTGAATTCACTCCGCCCTGGTCGGGCTCCGGCAGGGCGGAGGTGATGTAACCCATGCCGGGAATGGTCACCCTCACAGTGACGGTGCAGGGGTCGCCGTGGAAGTAGAGCACCGGTGCCCTGTCCTCCAGCTGGCTGCCCGGTCGTCCTGAGAAGGAGTTCTCGGAAATAACACCCCACTCGGTGACCTGAAGCCCGGCAAGGAGGATGAGAAGCATTGTCATCAGCGCACCCTCACCAGCCCCAGGAACAGCCTGTTGTAGGTAATCACTCCGGGAATGCGGCTGCTGAACTTGAGTTCTATGGAGCTTATTTTCTCCACCTCCGCCGGGGGCAGGGGGAAGAGTATCCACACTTCATCGGAGCCCGGGGATCTCTCTGAGTCGGATAGTTCGTCGGTGGGTTCATCGGTCTGGAAGAATGGCTTCCATGTTCCCCAGAGGGCGTCTATCTCCTGTGATTTCAGGTTACCGCCGGCCCAGCCGCAGATGATGGAGAGAACCTCATCGTCACCAAGGGGAGTGCCTTCACCTTCGCCTCCTCCACCTCCGGGAAGCGGTACCAGCCTGATCCGTTCCACCACCGGTGCTTCTCCGGTGGTTATCAGCAAGCCGTCGGCGGCGTAGTGCCCCGCAAGATGCTTCGGGTCCCAGGTATCATCCGGGGGCTGCCAGTAGGGGATCCCGGCCTCGTAGTAGAGGAAGTTGCCCAGGTACTCTTCGGTTTCCGTCGAATAGAGGTCACGGGAGGGGACCTCCCGCCAGAGTTCCATCGCCCAGGCGAAGGGGACCCCTTCGGCGTCGGGAGGTTCCGGTCTTACGGTGAGGGGAGAAGGGGGTGGAGCGTAGATATCCCATGATGCTGTCACCGGCATGTCCTCCCCCTCTTCGGTCCTGGCCTCGGGGTAGAGGGTGGAAAGCCAGCCTTGATTTGCCCTTACGGTGAGGGTGGCCTCGTTGAAGAACGCTCCGTGGATCCAGATTACCGGGGCATCCACCATAAGGGGGCCGTATACCTCACGTCCGAAATACACATTGCCGTTCTCGTCCGGAGCGCCTGCCAGTGTGGTTCCTTCTGAGGTATAGACCACCACCCCCCATTCATTGACGAAGATGTCCTGGAAATCCGGGGGCGGAGCTATCACCGTATCTGTGAGAAAGGGAAAGAGAAGGGGAAGCATTGGAACCTCCTTAAAGGGGTACCGCCACCAGAAGGAACCTGGACACTTCCACAGGGAAGGCCGGACCCTCGGGGTCGGGTGTTACCGTTATCGTACTCAGCCTCCGTGTCAGCTCTTCGGGAATCATGTAAAGCACCATTCCCGAGGAGTATGCCGGTTCACCGGCGTGATCGCGGAGTATCCAGGGGGCCCATGTCCTCCACAGGGCATCCACCTGGAAGGGATCAATGATATCCGTGGACCACTGATAGATAATGTTCATGACGCCGTCGGGGTCCATGTCCCTGTACTCCATGTCAGCGCCGGTCACAAGGTCGCCCAGTGTGCAATGGGAGTAGAAAACGCCGTCGGACCTCCTTCTTATCACCAGGGCGTTCGTTCCCCTGTAATCCTGGTGAACGGATTCCGCCCTGGGGAGTAGGGCAGGAAGGAGGTGTTTCCGGAGCGGTCTCATAGTAGAGGAATTTCTCGTACCAGCCTCGAGGCAGCTGATCCCCATTGCGTGTTCCACCCGCCACAAGTCCATGTTCCACTCCCCGGGGCCCATTCCCCGGCTGTGGGAGTATTCCGCGTTTCGGCTGTAGGCGAAGTCGGCCACCCATGTGCAGCTCTTGTGGGTCCTGTACTCTTCGGGAACCGGAGGATAGATATCGAAAATGGAGCCGTTGTCGGTCCGGACCGTTACGGTACCGTTGAATTCCGGGCCGTTGAAGTAGAGGACCGGGGCCCTCACCGCCGGGTGTAGAGGATCCGGAACGGTGGGAAAGGGGGTTTCAACCGGGGGGCTGGATGAGAGAAGGGGGTCTCCGTCGCTCCAGGTTAGAACCCCCCACTCCTCCACCAGGATGGCGGGGAGTTCATCGAGGGTCTCACAGAAGCCGGAAACCCCGAAGATGATCAGCAGAACAAATACTTTCGTCATTGTTATCCCTTCGTCATGCGTATCACTGTTCATACCCCTGCCGCCAGGGGTCTATTCCCCGCTGTCCATGGTGAAGACCACCGGTGTATGGTCCGATGGCTTTTCCCACCCCCTGGGTTCTTTGTCGATGGAGCATTCATTTACCAAACCCGTTGCGTTCCCGTTGGCCAGAACGAGGTCCAGCCTCATTCCCCTGTTCCGCCTCCATGCCGCCGCCCTGTAGTCCCACCAGCTGTAGGCCTTGCCAGTGGGCTGGAACCCCCTGAAAACATCGGTGAATCCCTGTGCTTTGAAGGCATCTATCCGCTCCCTTTCCAGGGGGTGGTAGCAGACGGTGCCGTTCTGTTCATCCGGGGAGTGGGTGTCGTCGGTCCCGGGGCCACATTGAAATCCCCGGTGACCACCACCGGCCCGGAAAGGGAAAGGGCGTACTCCCTGAGAATATCCAGGTATCTCAGCTTGTCATGGAACCTGGGGTTGTCCACCTCGCCGCCGTTGGGCACATAGACATTGACAAGGGCTATTCCCGAGACCCTGCCGGAGATCATTCTCTTCTGTTCAGGTAGAAAACCGTTCAGGTCGGTTCGTAGATCGGTAAAGGGCAGCCTTGTCAGGATCGCCACGCCGTTCCACCTGGTCTGACCATTCACATGGCAGCTGTATCCCAGTTCTTCGAAGGACTGGAAGGGGAACTGCTCTGAGGTTGCCTTCAGCTCCTGCATACAGAGCACATCTGGTAACGCCCCTGAAAGCCACCTGGTGATCACAGGCAGCCGGGCCCTCACGGAGTTCACGTTCCAGGTGGCTATTTTCAGCAAGGCACACCTCCTCTGTGTTTTCTACCTCGGTTTCGCCGGTGAAGTCAAGTGCGGTTTTGCTTCCCGGGGATTATGAAGTAAATTAGTGTCCATGAACAGAAAGACTTTCATGCTGCTGGCGGCGGTCATTCTTCTGGCCGCCGGCCTCGTTAGGGGTCTGGTGGTCCTTCGCAATCCAGCCCCGCCGGTGACGGCATAGCTTCCCACATACTTCTTGCGGACAATCTGAAGAGGGGTCTTGGTTTACCACCTTCGTGAAGTGGACCCTCTACGACCAGTCCATGGAACCCCTTCGCCCGGAGGCGAACAGACAGCCCGCCCTGGCCTTCGTGCTTCTTCCTGTTTTCTTGGCCTTCGGCACCGGCTTCCTCCAGGGGCAGCTCACAAGCCTTTTCATCGGTCTTGCCGCCATGGCCGTGGCTGCCCTGTGGGCCCGGAGGCTTTTCGGTGAACGGCCCGCCCTGGTGGTCCTTGCGTATCTCGCGGTGGATCCCCCCTTCATCTGGTTCTCCGCCCAGCCCGACAGCCTTCTTCTCTATGTTGCCCTTTTCTACGGTGTGCTCACCCTTGCCGCCTCCCGGAGCATCTCCCGGGGAAGGGCGGTGCTTCTGGGGGTTCTCACCGGCCTGATGTACCTGACCAGGACCCAGGGGGTTCTCATGGTGCCGGCGCTTGCCCTGTGGATACTCGCCGGTGAAAGAAGGGGCAGGTGGCTGAAAGTGTTCCTTTACGGAGCCGCCGCCCTTCTGGTTGTGTCTCCCTGGCTTCTGCGGAACTACAGGGAGTTCGGAAGCCCCTCATACAGCCAGAACGCCCAGTTCCTTATGAACGAGAACCACTGGTCCGCCTGGAGCGTCCGGGATTCCGCCCCTTCGCCCTCGGACATGTGGAAGAACCAGGGGCCCGGGGCTGTTTTGGAGTATGTGGCCGCCGGATGTCTCCGTGTTCTGGAACCCCTCACCACCGGCAGCACCCACAGGGGAGAGGTCTTCGGCCAGCCAACCCTTGCGGTCTTCGCGGTGTTCGGCCTTCTCGCCCTTTTCCGCCGGGAAAACAGGAAAAAATGCTGCTGCCCCTCCTGGCCCTGGCACCGGTTTTTGCCGCCCTGGTCCTTCACCAGCACTCCGGCCGCTACCTTTCCGTGGCGGTTCCGGCGGTGGTGGCCCTGGGAGCCGCGGGAATCTTCGAGACCGCCCGGGAGAACGGCAGAGGAAAACTTCCTTACTGGATATTCCTGCTGGTCGCCCTTACCATGGCGCGACCCTTTTTCAATGTTCTCAGGCAGGACAGCCGTGCCCGGGACGCAGAGGCAAGGGAGGCCGCCTGCTGGATAGGGGAGAACGCCTCGGATTCAGCCTGGGTATGCACCTATCCCAATGTGGAGCTTTACCACTTCATCTACAGAAAGCCCACACTGGCGTGGCCAAACGACTACGAGATGCTTCTGTGGCCCTACCTGGAGACCCACGGAGTGGAGTACATGGTGGTTGATATGGATCTTCCCCGGCTGAGACCCTGGCTCTCACGGCGGTGGCGGAGGTCGCCGGAGGGCGGGGAATGGGATGTTGTCAACCCGCCCCCCTTCATCTCAGAGGTGTGGAGAAGCGGCTCGGGAAACACCATTATCTATCAGTTCACCGGGCAGGTTCCCCCGGGCTACATGGAGGTGGATTCCCTGCCCCCGGACAACAGCCGGGCCATCGGACCCCATTGAGAGGGAGGATACATGAAGACTCTGATAGTTTACTCGACGAAACACGGAACCGCGGCAAGATGCGCCGAACTGCTGAAGGAGAAGCTCACCGGCGATGTGGTACTGGCCGACGCGAAGGACTCCCCGGACCCGGAAGGCTACGATGCCGTTATTCTGGGCGCGTCGGTGTATGCCGGGAGCATACAGCGGGAGATGACCCGTTTCTGTGAGGAACACCATGATACTCTGCGGGAGAAGAAGCTGGGTCTCTTCATCTGTTCCGGGGACCACGGCGAAAAGGCCCGTGAATACCTGAAGCTCTTCGGCGAAGGGCTTTTTTCCCATGCCCGGGCGAAGGAGCTCTTCGGTCATGAAATTCACTGGGAAACAATGAACCTGATCGAGAAGCTCCTGGTGCGTCTTCTCATGAAGACCAGGGGAAGCTCATCCCACCTGGAACAGGGCGCCATCGATTCCTTCGCCGGAGAAATGGGGCCTAAGCCTTGAGCCAGGGTTTGCTCCGGTAGTAATCAATCTCACTGATAGAATGGTTCCTTTATTCCTCCACCCCTAACAGGACCTAAGCTGTCAACCCTGCGGTTTTTATCCTCCTGCTTTTTACCTATGTTCATAATGGATGTCACAAACGGAAGAGGAAGGATGAAGTATGAAGATCAACATCGATCAGCCACCTCTTAACACGTCTCTCATGGGTGTGATAAGGGGTGTTGCCGACTATTTCGAACTCCCCCTGAGCACCCCGGCCCTTTTCGGAAGAACCGGGCACGCATTTCTGATCAACATCCACGCCAACGTCTGTCCCAGCGGCCCCTATGTATGGGACATCGAACCCTTCATCGCCCTTCTGGAGAACTCCGGAATACGCATGGAGAACCACGGTTTTTCGGACCGAACAACTCCCTGGAGGAGAGGAGGGAACTCGAGGAAACCCTGAGGCAAAAGCTGGACGGGGGCCTGCCCTGTTCCCTTCTGAACCTGGACAATCAGCTGATCACAGGCTACGATGAGGATGGCTTTCACTGCGTGCAGCCATGGGAGTGCGACTTCCCTCCGCCAAGGCTGACCAATGGCTCCTGGCGGGAAATGGGAGGCGAGATACACGCCTCTTTCTTCAGCTACAGCCAGGTTGAGCGCCTCGACACGGCGTTTTCCATTCAGAGAAGCCTTCTGTACGCCCTGGATCTCACTGATAACCCTGAAAGTCATACACTGCCGGGGTACACCTGCGGAACCGGCGCCTATGATGTGTGGATACAGGCTGTGAAAGACGGACTTGGCAGCACCCACGGCAACTGGTGGAACGCAACGGTCTGGGCTGAATGCAGGAAATGGCCGCCGAGTACTTCCGTGAGATTGCCGGGGGCTATCCCGCCTGCAGTGAAATGGCCCTTGAACTCGCCCTCTCCTTCGACGGAATCTCCCGGAACCTGGAATCGGTTTCAAAGGCGGAACTTCCTGCGGATGAGAAGGCGGACCTCCTTGCGGAAACCCGGGACGCTGAGAACGGAGCCCTTCCCCTCATGGGAGAGCTCGCGGAAAACATAGAAACATAGGGAGATTGATTATGAAGGCCCTTCTTATCAACGGAAGCCCCAGGAAGAACGGCAACACCGACATGATGCTCGATGCCCTCCGGGAACACCTTGAAAAGGCCGGAGTGGAGGTGGAGAGGGTTCAGCTGGGCGGCTGCGCGGTCAGGGGCTGCGCGGCCTGCGGCGAATGCGGCAGGAAGCTCGACGGCCGGTGTGTGATCGACGACGACATCATTAACGACATCATAGAGAAAATGGTGGACTCCCATGCTGTGGTGATGGGTTCTCCCACCTATTTCGGCAATGTGTCCACCGAGATCAAGGCACTTATCGACAGGCCGGTCTTGTGGGAATGGTGAACCGTAGAATGTTCAGGAGGAAGATAGGGGCTGCGGTGGTGGCGGTAAGACGAGCAGGGTCCGTGGAGGCCTTCCATGCCATCAACAACTTCTTCCACCTGAACCAGATGATCATTCCAGGCAGCGGATACTGGACCGTGGGGTACGGCCTGCGTCCCGGCGAGGTGGCAGGCGACGCCGAAGCCATGAGTACACTTGGTGCCCTGGCGGATAACATAGCCTGGCTGGGGGAGATGACACTTTCCGGGGAGGACAGCTGAATTGAGGTACAGGAAGTTCGGAAAGCTCGACTGGGAGGTGTCCGCCCTGGGACTGGGCGTAATGCGGATGCCGGTGAAGGATGGCGACCACGGTGTTATCGACGAGGACAGGGCCGGTGAAATTATCCGCAGGGCCATAGACGGCGGGGTGAACTACCTGGACACAGCATGGAACTACCACCGGGACAACAGCGAGGGCTTTTGGGACGGTTCCTCGCAGGGGGTTACCGGGACAAGGTGCGCATTGCCACGAAAATGCCCTGCTGGCTCGTGGAGAAGCAGGGTGATTTCGACAGGTTCTTCCACGAACAGATGGAGAGGCTCCAGGTGGACCACATCGACTTCTATCTGCTCCACGCCCTCCAGAGGGACTGGTGGGACAAATGAAGGACCTCGGATACCTTGAATGGGCCGAGGAAAAGATGTCCCGTGGTCTTATCGGCCACCTGGGTTTTTCCTTCCACGACAAGTTCCCGCTTTTTCGGCGAATAGTGGAAGACTACGACAACTGGACACTGGCAATGGTACAGCACAACTACATGGACGAGGAGAAAGAAGCCGGAACCTCAGGGATCAGGCTTGCCAGGGAAAAGGGCCTTGCGGTGATAGCCATGGAACCCTCCGGGGAGGCGAGCTGGCCAAGGACCCCCCCCGTGAGGTGAAGAAGGTCTTTCAGGAGGCAGTTCCGGAAAGGACCCCGGTGGAGTGGGCCCTGAGATGGCTCTGGGACCAGGAAGACATAACAATGGTACTCAGCGGAATGAGTTCACCGGAACACGTGGAGCAGAACATCAGCCTGGCCGGGACAACATATCCCGGCTGCCTTGGCGAAGAGGAAAGGGAGGCGATGGAAAGGGTTCGTGAACTCTACCTTTCCAGGGCGCCCATCGGCTGCACCGATTGCAGGTACTGCATGCCCTGTCCCGAGGGGGTGGCCATTCCCTTCATCTTCGATTACTTCAACATAGCGGAGATGTACGACGACATCAGACTGGCAAGGGCGGGATACGCCTTCATCGATGCCGAGAACAGGGCAGACCGCTGCACTGGCTGCCGCAGGTGCGAGGAGCACTGCCCCCAGCATCTTCCCATTGCGGATCTGCTGGTGAAGTGCCACGGGTTCCTTTCCGGGGAAAAAGACTGATGACAGAGGTATCCCTGGCCCGGCTGGAGTCCCGTCTGGGGAGTTCCTCCGGAAGGGACCTGATCGATATACTGTTGAGCATTGCCGGGAAAACGGCGGAATCCGACCCCGGGCGAAGCGAGGAGATGGCCTTCCGGGCCCTTGGCCTTTCCAGGGATTCCGGCTACGGCAGGGGGGAAGCTTCCGCCCTTTTCGCCCTTGGAGACATATCAAGGATCAGGGAGGAATACCCCAGGGCGCTTCGGAACTACTCCGCTGCCCTTGAGGGTGCCCGGGCCGGATCAGACTCAATTCTGGAGGCCAGGTGCCGAAGAAGGCTCGGGGACGTTCACTACTACACAGGCAACCTGGAAGCATCCATGAAACACTATCTGGCCGCCCTGAGTATCTTTGAAAGGGCAGCAGCGAAGCACAACTCCTCCCGGCACAGGATACAGTCCGCCCACCTCATGGCAACCATAGGCAATGTTCTCAGGCTTTCAGGGGACCTTTCCGGATCCCTGGAGTACTACCACCGATGCCGCGAGGTTTATTCAGCTGAGGGTTATACAAGTGGAATTCCCGGTATTCTCTACAACATAGGGAACATCCTGCAGTCCCGGGGAATGTCCGAAGAAGCGATGAAGGTATACAGGGAGGTCCTTGGGCAAGCCGGGCACCGGGGCGGGCCCTACCTGCCATCCCTTGCCCACAACAGCCTGGGGTCCATTCTGCTGGAGATGGATGACCTCCACGGCGCCGAGGACCACTTCAGGAGATCACTTGCCCTGTCCGAAAAAATCGGCAGAAAACGGGGGATACTCAATTCAACGGTGAAACTGGTGGAGCTGGAGACCCACCGGGGGAACAACCAAGCCGCACTGAAAAGGGCTGAAGAGGCGCAAGCCCTTGCCCTGAGCATCGGTGACAGGGGCAGTCTTGCTGATGTTTTGCGGGCGAAGACCCTGATCCACAAGAACCTGGGGAGTACGAGAAAGCCCTTGAGTCAAGCCTTGCCTTCAGGAAGATCAGCGAAGAGCTTCATTCGGAGAAGAGGTCCAGGGAGCTGGACCTGCTCCGGGTCAGGTACGAAGCCGAGGCCAGGGAGCGCAAGATCGAACAGCTGAGAAAGCAGCGGGAAACACAGAGAAAACTGATCAGCGCCGCTGTGGTGGGACTTGTCTTTGCCGGGGTTTCCCTTGTGTCCATGTACCGGAACATGAGGTACAGAGCGAAGACCAACGCCGAGCTTTCCCGTGCCTACGCAAGGGTTGAAAGGCTTTCCCGTACCGATCCACTCACCGGTCTGGCCAACCGAAGGGCAATGATGGAGAGGCTGAGCGCGGAAGAGGCCCGTTACAGAAGAACGGGCAGGCCCTATGCACTGATCCTCTGCGACATCGATGACTTCAAGCGGGTGAATGACCGGTATGGCCACGACCGCGGCGACAGCGTGCTCCGCCATGTTGCCGAATGCTTTGGTGAAGTGCTCCGGGAGCACGATGTTGCCTCCAGGTGGGGGGGAGAGGAGTTCCTTCTTCTCCTTCCGGAAACCTCCGTTAACGGGGCGGTGAACGCAGCCAGGAAGGCAAGACGGGCCATCGCCGACTACCCCTTCAGCCATGGTAATGAACCATTCAGCCTCACCATGACCTTCGGTGTGTCCCCCGGCGGGGGTATACCGGTGGACAGGGCCATTCAGATGGCGGACCGGGCGCTGTACAGAGGCAAGGAAAAGGGAAAGAACAGGGTTTGCCTTCAGACATCCGATTGAAATCTTGCAAAATATAAAACACAGTTTACACATTGACATTTCAGGTTTAGCATTTATACTTTTGCAACACCCTTTCTGAGAGGAGTTGTTGTGAAGTACATTTCCCTTGTTTCGGTAATGGTTTTCATGGCCGGTGCAGCCATGGCTCAGGAGCATGTGTCGGAAAATTCCCTTACAGCCGATGTATCACCGGAGGACCCGGTAACGGTTTCGAACATCACCGGGGACATTTTTGTCCTTGGCGGAGATGGTGACGCAGTGGAGGTTTCCTGGAAGCTCACATGTGATACTCAGGAGGAGATGGATGCCGTCACCGTTGTATGCGAAGCGGAGGATGGAGTTCACTGCCGGGTGGAGTACGACCACAGCTGGAACAGCGATCACTCCGCCAGGGTGGATTTCCTTCTTACCGTTCCCGGGGATATCCCCCTTGATTACCTCGTTGAGAACGTGAATGGAATCGTGGAACTGAAGGATGCCAGCGGAAATTGTGAGATAAGCCTGGTTAACGGGGATGTCCTGGCTTCCATGTTCACCGGTCCCCTTTCCATCGAGGTCGTGAACGGCGAACTCACAGTGGATGACTGCCCGGGTCGGAGAGGGCGGAGCTGGTGAACGGAAGCCTTTTTGTAACATTGGAGGAAATGGCCGAGGACCTTTCCCTGCGAAGTGTGAACGGCACCATTCGTTTGAAACTGAACACCGAAGCCACCGTTGAACTGGAGACCCTCTCCGGGAACATGGAGGTTCCCGGGGAGTTCGGCGCTGTGTTCACCGACCAGGTGGTTGGATCGTATGCGGAGTTCGGAAGGGGAAGCCCGGTGGTATCGGTTTCAACCGTTAGCGGCGATATCGAAATACTGTAGGGAGAATTTCCGGAACAGAAAAGGGGAGCCCCGAGGGCCCCTTTTTTTATGTCCGGTTCTTCTAGTTGATAGAAGTCTTGATGGATGCCCATGTGGAGGGCTGAAGCGCCTGGGCTTCCTCGAGGGAGAGGTCGTCCCAGTAGATGGAGCTTCCGCCGTCGGAGAAGAGGTCCAGCGCGCCTATCTCATAGATTCCGCTGACGGGAGACCATGGGATGGTTTCGATGAACACATCATTGTAGTAGATGCTCTGGAGGTTGGAACCCAGGGATATCTCCACCCTGACCTCAACCCACTGGTCGCGGATGATGTCAACGATACCGGAGCCTTCCGTGACGGTCATCTGTCCCACGGAGAGGTTGAACTTGAGCTGGAGGGCCCAGTCGCTCTGGGCTCCCTCGTAGTGGGTGAGAAGAATGAAGAACTGGTCTCCGGTGGTGCCGGAGGGAATGTAGCTCCATCCGGTCATGACCCAGTCGCCTTCGGTTACGTCGAACTCGTGAACGATGTCCGACGTGGGTTCGATCTCCACGGCATTGGGAGCACTTAGAGCCTGGGCATCGGTAACATAGGCGTCATAAGCCGGGTTCTCGTCCCAGCAGAACCAACCGCCCTGGCCGTTAAGCCCGGAACCCGCCGCGTAGGAATCGAAATTTTCAGACCAGTCCGCCGCTGCCACTGAAACGAGCAGTGCAAGACCGAGGATAAAAGCTGTTCTCATTGTTTCCCCTTCCTCTGATATGGGCACACGCTGTGCCTTTGCTTCGTGTTAATAGCCCAAGGAACTCTCCAGGTCAAGGGCTTCAAGAAATTATAACCGGTTCTCCCGGCTGGAAACAGCGTATCCTCAAAGACAAACTGGCAGGGTATACATATTTTCACCATTGCGCTGGCATCGGCCTTTATTATACTCGGAATCCATTCGGTTACCGGGAGGGTACATTTGGCCGAGCAGTTCGAGATATCCATCGATCTTAACAGAAGGATACTTTCCCTGAAAGTGTGGGGCTTCTGGTCACTGAAAACAGCCGAATGCTTCCGGGATAAAATGCTCAGGTCCATGATCTCCCTTGATGACGGTTCCCCTTGGAGCGTTCTTGCGGACGTAAGGATGTTCCCCATACAGCCGCCGAAGGTTCAGGATGTCATCCGTGAGCTCATGCGTCTCGCGGTCAAATACGGCATGCGGCGGTCGGCCAATATCGTAGGGGGAAGACTCACCAGGATACAGATAGAAAGGCTTTCAGGGGCAGCCTGGCCGGAAAGGGGACGATTCAGCTATTTCACCTCACAGGCCGAGGCTGAGAACTGGCTGGGGGAACCGGAGGACGGGAGTTTTGAAAGAAGCCATCAGAAGCTTTTTCAGACCCTTTGACCTTCCCGCGGAAGCCAGGAAGGTCATGGAAGCAGAGGACCTTCTGTTCATTGCTGAGAATATCAGGACCACCGTTGTTTATCATCGTTTTCGGGCTCCGGGCAGAAGCTTCAGGAACAAGCGGGAGATAGCAAGGGGGTCCCTGGGGATCTCCCGGAAAAGGATAGTGGGATACGCTTTTCAGGAAGCGCATTCTTCATCTGCCATTCCATCGTGAAGAAACTAAGAGCGTGAAGTTCTCTTCGGTGGACGGCAGTGTGCTGGTGATCGCCTTTGACCCCGGCCTGTTCGACCCCCGGCGGGAGGGCAGCATGGAGATAAGGTATCACACTCCTTCCGCGGATGAGGCCTTTGCGTTAATACAGGGGAGGCTGAACTAGCCCGGGGGCGACGGACAGTTTCCTTTCAGCCTGCATTTTCCGCAGGACATACCGATCCATAGCTCGTCGAAATAATTCTCTATCTCCCTTACCAGAACGGGGTCGGCGCTGTATATCCCCGCTTCGAAGTTCCGTTTTCCCGGGGACCTGGCACCCAGACCGGCTCCGGTCAGGTTTGCGCTGCCGGTATAGGCTGAAGTGCCGTCGATGATGATCAGTTTGCAGTGGACCCTGGGGCATTGCTGCATTTCGAAACCCTCACTGTTTTGAAGACCCTGAAGTCTGCCGAGGGACCTGAGGAAGGGAGCCGATGGTGTGCCCCGTGAAGCAGCCTGATGCTAACCCCCGGTCCTGAAGCCTTTCCAGGTGATTCAGAAGGGGAAGACTTCGCCCCGGCCTCCGGGCACATGGAGGTCCTTTACGTTGGCGGTGGCTATCCATATCCGTTCCCTGGCCCTGAGGACTCCCTCTTCGATAAGCAGGGAGTAGTGCTCTGAATCCCTTATGAACCTCATTCACCGGCTTTCTTCGCCTGTCTGTAAAGGATCTTCCTTTGACGGGCTATGGTTGAGGCAACAACATTCCTGGAGAGCCCCGCATCGGTGGCAAACTTTTCCAGAAGGGTTTTCTCCGATGGATCCAGCCTGCCGTCCGCCAGGGACATCCTGACCATTGCCTTGAGTATCTCCATTGCCTCGGTGGTGTTGGAGGGGGTTGGCATGGGGCTGTTGGGATCCTGAACGGAGTTGATTATCTCCTGAAGGGTCTCCTCGGATATTCCCCGGTGGCTGGCGAAGGAACTGAGCATGGACATCTCCTCGGAGTCAAGCTTTCCATCGGAATACATCACTCCGGCCATGGACATCAGAAGGATGTCCGGAGTAACCCCGGCAGCTCCGGTGACAGGAGAGACGGATGAGGAGTTTACCCTGGCTCCGGTGAATGGTTTCACCGCCTCGAGGACCCATGAACCGCTGCCGTCGTTGAGAGGCCTTCCGCAGTATTCGCATTCCCCGCCGTCGGCTCCGGTGTAGGGAGCGCCGCAACCAGTGCAGTGGGCACTGTGCAGGCCCTGCGAGGCGATGGTCCGGACACCGTGTTTCCTGGCCAGTGAGAATATCTGGGGCGTATGGTCTTGGGGCCCGAGGCCTTTGTTTTGCCTTCCCCGTTGATCCAGCCGTTACCGGCGGACCATTTGACAAGAACATCAACCCTGTCGAATTCGGTGCCCTGCTCTATTCTCTGAACCTCCACGGCTCCCACGGCGGCGTCATGGAAATAGAGGTGCCATTCTCCCTGAACGGTCTGACCTATGCTTTCACCAAGAGCCTTTGCGTAATCTTCGGTGGCAACCTTGGCCATTGGAGCGGAGCTGTTGTCGAAGTAGCTCTTGATGTATCGCCAGAATGCCACTGAGGCGGTGTCCTCAATGGTCTGGATGTTGAAGCCCGGGTCGGCGGCGGAAATTTCAGCGTACCCCGGAACCGCCGAGGGACTGGAGGCCGTACTCCACTCGGAGGCCTGGGTTATCTCGCTGAGGACCCAGTCGTACTCGCCGCTTGTCACAACGGCGTCGCAGTATTCGCAGTGACCGGATTCCGACAGTGTGAGCCCAGCACCGCAGTTGGGGCAAACCCCCTCCACCAGGCCCTTCCCCGCCAGGGTCTGAACACCGGGCTTCCGAAGGAAGCTCCAGTACTCCACGAAGGTTCCCGAGTAATTGTCCCGTATCTTCCTTCCGGTCTTCAGGTCCACCTCGGAATCCCTGGCAGAGGCGGTAATCTTTACATGAACGGTGTCGAAGTGGCGGTCGCTTTGAACCGAGACGATCTCACAGCCATGGACCCTGATGTTCTCCATGGCGTTCCTGATACCCTGCTGCTTCTGAATGTGTATCTGAAGGGAGAACCTTTCGTAGACCCCGTCGGAGATGAACCTTTTGACCTTGCTTAGATCATGGCCGCACCAGGCTTCCTGTATCTCCATGAAAGCCTTCACCGCCTTTGAGGTGAAATCCGTTTCCAGGAAGCCCGGGTCCCTGGATTTGAGATCCGCAAGTGCTTTCTGCATTGCCGCCGGGGTCTGTTTCTGTGTCAGGTTCCTGTTTCCCGCCTGCTGGATCCTGCTGTACTGGGCTTTTTCCTTCCGCTTTTTCGCGATGATCGCAACGATTATTATGATGATCACCAGGGGGATGCCTATGCAGGGCTGTTCGATGCAAAGGCGAAGGAGCAGATATATAAGTATCCCCAGGCCATCACCTCCCCCCCCGTTCCCCGATGAGCGGGAGCCGCCGTAGCTCTGGCCGCCTCCGGCCCTGGCCATGGCCTCCCCGGCGAAAAGGTGAGTATGATCAGGATCAACACTGAAAGAAGGGAAAATTTCCAGCTGGTGTTCATGCGATACCTCCGGCGGTGGCGTATATTATTTACTTCGATGATAACAGAAGTCTATCCAGAGTGGAATGGAATGTCCATGATCGGTTTTTCCAGAATTGCCAGGGACGATGCATAACACATTCAGGCGAAGGCTTCTTTTCATATTGCTGGCCACTATGGTAATATGGGCTTTCCTGTGGTACAGCCACTCGGTGGTGGAGAAGCTCAACAGAACCAGCAGACGGAACTGCGAGACCATCGCCAGGCTATGGGCCGGGGTCCAGTATCCCCTGAGCCTGGTGGGGGCCCCGGAGGGATACTTTCCTGCTCCCTTTGCGGAAATCCCATAGGCACCGCTCCTGAAGGTGTGGCGGACAGCCTTCTTTTCTGCGAGTTCTGCTCGGATACCACCCGTTTTGTCGTTACCTCCAGGCTAATGCCGGGGAGCGGCGGGAGATCCTTGTTTCCACCCGGAGGCTCTTCGCCGAAGTGACCTCCAGGCTTGATTTTCCCACGGTTTTCTCCGACGATGTGGGATACCCCCAGATCGTGGACGGAGAACCAACCGACGGTTTCCCCGGCAGAAGGATAGCCGAAATACGGCAGAGAATGCAGAGAATGGCCGAAGAAAACGATCCCATACCCCTTACGGTTATGGAGGATACCATCGGTTATCTCTACTACGGCAACTCCCGGCTGAATGAGGAAATGGAACTCATCCCCTTTCTCGAGCTGGGTTTTCTTCTTGTCATCGCAGCTGTGATCTTCTTTCTTCTGCGTTCCGAGGTCTCCCGGGAAAAACACATGTCCTGGGTGGGTTTCGCCAGGGAAACCGCCCACCAGCTCAGCACGCCCCTCTCTTCCCTGATGGGGTGGCTGGAACTCCTTAAGGACGACGAAGCCATAATAGGGAACCTGGATACCGCGGAGGCGGTATCCCACATGGATACCGATGTGAACCGGCTGAAGAGAATAGCTGAGAGATACGGCCAGATGGGCCGTGAAGCGAAACTGGCGCCTGCCTTCATCGAGGACATCATCATGGAAACAGTTGAGTATTTCAGTAAAAGGAAGGGTCTTCTGGGCCATGGCGTTGTTTTGTCCGTGGAAGGGGACTGCCCGGGGAGAAAGATAATGGCAAACTCCGTGCTCCTTGGCTGGGTCCTCGAGAACCTGATAAAGAATGCGGTGGCCGCCTGCGCCCCAGGAAAGACGGCGGAAGTATAACCATCGCCTGTTCCCCCGGAGAGGACGGAAGCACCATAGAGATAACCGTATCGGACAACGGCAACGGCATTCCCTATCCCGATCAGGGAAAGGTCTTTCGAGCAGGGTTCACCACAAGAAAGGGCGGGTGGGGGCTCGGGGCTTTCCCTTGCCAGGCGCATTGTGGTGGAACATCATGGGGGGACCCTGAATCTCGTGAGAAGCATTCCCGGAGGCGGCACGGTTTTCGGTATTGTCCTTCCGGTGCTGAAAGGTGGTGGGCTTGATAACGATTCTCTGGGTGGATGATGAGATAGATCACCTCCAGGCCCACATAAAGTTCCTGGAAAAGCGTTCCTATGAAGTGCTTCAGGCCCGCAGCGGAAGGGAGGCCCTGGAGATACTGAAGGGCATACGGGTTGACCTGGTGCTGATGGACCAGATGATGATAGGAATGGACGGCCTGGAAACCGTTCATCAGATAAGAAAGAGCTACAAAGACCTTCCGGTGGTCATGGTAACCCAGAGTGAAGAGGAAGAGCTCATGGACAGGGCCCTTTCCGGAACCATCGCCGACTTCCTCACCAAGCCTGTCAACCCAAGTCAGATACTCCTTGTTGTGAAACGACTGCTTGATTCCGGCAGGCTTCGCGTGAACAAGGCGGCCATCGAGGTGATCGAGGAAACGGAGAAGCTAAGGGGAAGCCGGGAGAATAGCTTTGACCAGTGGACGAACCTCTACAGGTCCCGAGTGGAGAAAGACATATTCCTCGGGGGTGAGTTGAACCTCAGGCTTGAGGGCATTCAGGGCGGAGGTCTCGATCAGGTGGAGCACGACTTTTCCAGGTTCATCGAGAAGAAGTACCCGGAATGGCTGGCTTCTCCCGATGAAGCCCCGCTTATGGCCCATAACGTGCTTCAGCGTCTTGTGATTCCGGAACTGGAAAAGAACACCGGCGAGGTGGTGTTCCTGGTGATTGACTGTATGCGATTCGATCAGTGGCTTCTCATGCTGAAGTCCGTGGAGCAATGGTTTCACAGGGAGTCAGGGTTCATGGTGGCCGGTCTTCCCTCCGCAACCCCATACAGCAGGAATTCCATATTCAGCGGTCTTGTGCCCAGGGATATATGGCGTTTCTACCGGACCCGGTGGATAGAGAAGTACGGCTGCCCGGGTCTCAACTCCTACGAAAGATACTCCTCAGGGATTCCCTTGTGAGATATGGCTATAAACAGGGAAAAAAGGCGGTGTACGCCAAAATTTCCAACCGGACCGAGGGAGACAATGTCCGCAGGGGCTCTCCCACTTTCTGAAGGACGGTTTCCTTGCAATTGTGGTGAACTTCATCGATCATCTCACCCATGGAAGGTCCGAACTTGATCTCATAAGGGATATCGCCCCGGATGTTCCAGCCTTCAGGACCCTGGCCCGGGAATGGTTCGAGCATTCATTCCTGAGGGAAATGCTGAAAACCCTCAGCGCCCGGGGTACAACGGTGATAGTAACCAGTGACCACGGCTCCACCCTGGCCAGGCGGATTTGCCATATCAGGGGAGCCAGGGGAATGTCCCACAGCGTAAGGTATCGGTTCGGCCACTCCCTGAGCGCCGATCCCAAGAACGCCATAATCGTCCATGATCCCGAACACTGGGGCCTGCCCGATGATCACCCGAGGAAGGGCTATCTGTTCGCCCGGGATGACTATCTTCTCATGCAGGAGGGCATGAATCGGGAAGACCGCCATAAGTTCACAGGTTCCTTCCAGCACGGAGGGGTTTCCCTTGAGGAGATGCTTGTCCCATGCGATGTTCTGAGGCCGAAGAAGTACAGGTAGCCATGATTCATGAAGAGCTCGACCAGGCGGGTCTCGAAGGGATAGCCAGGCAAATGGCCCTGAAGGTGAAACCGGGAGACCGATTCTTCCTCTCCGGCCCCCTGGGTTCCGGTAAGTCAACCTTTGCAAGGGCTTTCATCAGGGCGCTGGGGGTAGAGGGGGCCATTCCCAGCCCCACATTCATCCTTGATTCGGTGTATAGTATCCACTGTTTGGACCTGCAGCTTCACCATATGGATCTGTACCGGCTGAGCGGTTCCCCCGGGGAACTCCTCATGCTGGGTTTCGAGGAAATACTGGATTCACCGGCGGTGGTGCTCATGGAATGGCCGGAAAGAATGGAAGACTACCGCGATCGCCGGGGCTGCACAGTTTGTATTACACCGGGAAGGACCGCTGAAACCAGGAGGGTTGAGATTGACTGGAACCTGGCTGGGTATTGATACCACGGCCTCCCCCGGTGGGGTGGCCCTGGTTGCAGACGGAATGATTCTCATGGAATCCATTCTGCCGGTAAGGGCTCTTCATTCGGAGAAACTGCTGCCGGCGGTATCGCAACTCATGGGATCACTGGATATCAGTGGTGAGGAGCTTTCAGGCATCGCCATCTCCGCCGGGCCCGGCTCATACACCGGGCTGAGGATCGGTATAGCCACCGCCATGGGGCTTGCCGCCGGCTGGGGAGTTTCAGTTAAGGGGGTCTCCACACTCAGGACGATCGTTTCAGCCCTTCCGGAAACAGCTGTGCTGGGCTGCGTAAAGGCCAGGAGGGGAGAGGTGTTCGCCGGGGGGTTCCACTCCTCGAATCCCCTGTCCCGGGAGATCGTGCCCCAGGGTCTGTATTCCGCCGATGAGCTCACCAGGCTTCTTCAGGGGGGAACATTCCTGGCTGTGGGCACCGGCAGACAGGAGCTTCCTGATATCCCCGGTATTCTCTGGGCCAACCCCCTCATGGACTGTCCCAGACCATCCCTGACCGCATTCTGCGGGGCGTTACTAGCCGCTGAAAACGGTTTCGACGATACTGTTGAGCCCCTTTATCTGAGGGAGTTCAACCAGAGGATAAAGAAAAAATGAATCAGATCGAGTACGGCAGACCGGATGAGAGGCATCTGGAAGATCTTTTCCAGCTCGAGAAGACGTCCTTTGCCAGCCCCTGGGATATGGATGAGATACGGGCCCTTGTAAGAAGATCCCTTTCCCTGTTTACCCTGGCAGCCTTTTGCCGGGGCAAACCTGTCGGCTACATATCCGCCGCTTTTTCCGAGCCCGGGGTCCTCCATGTGATAAGTCTGTGCACCGGAATTGACTTCCGCCGAAGGGGAGTGGCCGGGCACCTTCTGTCCTGCGCCCTCCAGTGGGGTAAACACATGGAAGCCAGACGGGTGGTACTGGAAGTAAGGGAGGGGAATGCAGCCGCCATTGGTTTCTACGAAAGGTGGGGCTTTTCCGCCAGGGGAACCATTGAGAACTTTTACGGCCGGGGTATACACGGTATTTACATGGAAAGATCGCTGAAGCCCGTGAAGGGAACCCTGGAATCCCTTCTCTTCCTCAACAGCCGACTAAGTAAGGGACCGAAACTGGGTGTCGTTCTGGGTTCAGGGCTGGGCTGGGTAACGGAACCCTTCGGGTGCGGTATGAGCATTCCCTTTCCGGACATACCCGGAATGGCGGGAGATGCGGTTCAGGGCCACGCCCAGAAGCTGCAGACCAGCGAAGACGGCTCGGTGGTTTTCATCATGGGCAGAAGGCATCACTATCAGGGTTATTCAGGTGGCGAGATAGCCCTGCTGCCCTCTTCCCTTGCAGCCCTGGGCGTGGATCGATGGCTTCTCACCAGCTCAGCCGGTGCGGTGGACCCCGACTACTCCGTGGGTGATGTGATGATTTTCGACGACCACATTAATTTCTCAGGCTGCATACCGGAACCGCCACTGAAACCTGTAGGTGCCGGAGTTTACTCGCGCGAGCTGGGAAGGATAGCGGAAGAAACCCTTGGGTCTCCTCGAAGGGGTGTGTTCGCCTGCGTTTCCGGGCCCGCTTATGAAACCGCCGCCGAGGTGGGTCTTATTCGACGGACCGGCGGTTCAGCCGTTTCCATGTCCACAGCCCAGGAGGCCCTGGCACTCCGTGCCCTGGGCTGCCGGGTTCTGGCGCTTGCCCTGATAACGAACAGCACCGACAGCGGTGATTCCGTCTGCCACGAAGAAGTGCTGTCCGCCCAGGAGATATTGAGGAAGAGACAGGGGACTCAATGGTGGAGCTTATCGAAAGGCTAAAGAATTGAACTATGCCCTGGCGGAAAGCTGGGTCTTTGGAAGGCGCCGGCTGGGGATGAAGTACGGGCTGGACAGGATGCTCTCCATAATGGAGGAGCTGGGCCACCCGGAAAGATCCTTCAAAACAGTTCATATAGTCGGAACCAACGGCAAGGGCAGCACCGCCGCGGTCCTTTCGGAGCTGGCAGGTGAGCTGGGGTTTTCCTGGGGGCGGGGGACCTCCCCGCATCTGCTCCATTACAGGGAGAGGATCGCCACGGACACCGGCTGGATCCCCGAGGAAGATGTGGCCCGCTTCATAACCGACAAGAAAGAAATGCTGGAAAGGTATTCCGCCACGTTCTTTGAGATAACCACAGCCATGGCCGCCTGGTACTTCGCCCGTTCCGGGGTTCAGTGGGTGGCCGCCGAGGCCGGCCTGGGTGGCAGGCTCGATGCCACCAGGACCTATAGTGGCGTGGGAACGATCTTTACCGGAGTGAGGGTGGAGCACAGCAGGATCCTCGGTGATTCCAGGGAGAAGATCGCGGCGGAGAAGGTCGCCGTTGCGGAGCCCGGTTCTGTCCTGATAGCCTCGAGGCAGACACCGGGAGTGGAGGAGGTAATTCAGAAAGCCGTTAGCGGGAACAGCCTTCGGAGGGTTCTGCCGATAATGGTGGACATCAGCCCCCTGCCCGGTCTGCACCAGCTGAAGAACAGCTCCCTTGCGGTCACAGCGGCCATGGAACTCTTTGAAAAAACCCCTGAGGAGGTCGCAAGTGCCTACAAGAGGCTCTGTGGAAGGCTGAAGTGGCCTGGAAGACTGGATTTCCGGGCGGGAGATCCTCCCATACTCTTTGACGTGGCCCACAATCCCCAGTCAATGGAAGCCCTGGTCTCCCACGTGAAAGACTGGAAGAAACCGGTTCCCGCGGTGATAGGTTCCTGGCTGACAAGCCCTGGAAGGAAATGGTGGAACTGCTCCGTGGTGTGGCCGGTCCCGTGGTGACAACCACACCGGAAAGTGAAAGGAAACTCACCGCTTCGGAACTCGCCGCGCACATGGGATCAGCGGGTTTCGATGTTACCCCGGTGGAAGCCATTGAAGATGCGGTAGCAACATGCCGGGGTATGACCACCGGGGGCAGAATGCTGGTTACCGGTTCGTTCTTCGTGGTGGGAGAAGCACTGAACGTCTCCGTTGACAGGGGCTGGGTGAGCGGGGTTCCCGATTCGGCTTCGATTCTCTTAGATTAGACAGACTTCAGAAGAAAGGAAGCAAATGCCAAAGAACAGGAAATCCGTTCCCCGGGTGGACAAAAGGGAAACGGTACCCTTTGGAAAACTGAACTATATCCTATTTGCGGCGGGTCTGCTGCTGATAACCGCCGGCTGGTTCCTGCTCAGGGCTGGGCATATTTCCATTTCCCCCCTGATGCTCATACTGGGATACTGCGTAGTTATTCCCGTTGCGATCATTATCGCGCCCAGGGAGGATAAGGGTTCATCTGAATGAAGCGGTTTTCCCCGTTTCCCCTTCTTTGCCTTCTACTGGCGGCCATTTCCTGCGAAGAAGAAACCGCTGTCATTCCATCCCCTGAACCCCTTCAGGTCTCTGATACCTCCTTTGTGGATGTGCCCGGCGGGGTTTTTACCAACTCCAGGGGAGAATCCATCGAGGTGGGATCATTCCAGATGCTCGAAAGCGAGGTAAACAACAGGCTTTACAGGTATCTTGCCGAGGCATCGGGGATACCCCATCCCCCCGACCCCGGATTCCCGGGCATGGAAGGGTATTTTTACGATTCTCTAACCCATCCCGTTGTGAATATCAGTCCCGCCAGGGCAAAAAAGGCGGCTTCCGCCATCGGGTGCCGTCTGCCCACAAGGAACGAGTGGGAGTATGCCGCATCACTGGGCCTTTCAGGGGACATCTCCAGCCAGTACCCGTGGGGAGAGCTCCATCCTCCGGAGGTTCCCGGTGTTCCCGCGAACTATCTGGCCCTTGATGACTGGAGCAGCAGGGATCTCGACGGTTTCTCATATACGGCTCCCTGCGGTTCATATCCCCTTTCCCGGGGAGGTTTTCAGGACATTGCCGGTAATGTTGCTGAAATGGCGGTCTGCGTTCAGGATTCAGCGGTTCACCTCATGGGCGGGAGCTGGGTCCAGAACCAGGAGGCCATGCAGATCGGATATGTAAGGGAACTCCAGGACGGCGATATATGCTGGTACGGGGGTTTCCGCCTGGTAAGATAAAAAACCGGGGGATCACTCCCCCGGCTTCCTGGTGGGCGAAGAGGGACTTGAACCCCCGACGTCCTGCTTGTAAGGCAGGCACTCTAGCCAACTGAGTTATTCGCCCATGGTGCCGCGTATAAATACTTCCCCTTCGCAAATCTGTCAATACTGGTCGTTTCCGTTCCTTGCCTTCATAATTGACCAATGGAGAAAAGCAAAGACAACCACGCTAAGATCTCGAGCCGAATCGGTGACACATGCCCGGTGGTTGTAATTCCCGCCAGCCGGCGGCAGGCGATCTACTCCAGTCTTCTGGCTGCAGATGAACCTGTTTCTATCACAGTGGATGTAAGCGAGGGGCTGGCACTCCTCGGGGTCAGCGCCCTGGACTGGCCAGGTCTCGCATCTGTGGTGGTGGGAGAACTTCACCACGAGGGCTGGAACCTCGATCTCCTTGAGGGGTTCACCGTGGACTACAGAGGTGTCCGCAGGGGCATCATCATCACCGGCATCATCCTTGACAAGAACAGCGCCGGCAGAGGCGGCAAGTTCAGGGAGGATGCCAACAAGCTAAGCAACCTCCTGAAAAGTCTGGCCATGGGCAGGGAGGGTATTGTTTCCCTTCTCAACCGCTCCTCCGACAGGGTCGAGACCTACCAGCATATACTGGTGGAACTCGATCGCTTCTACTATGGCAGCATACCCGAGGGCATTCTGGGGGAAACCGGACAGCTGGTTCTCTTCATCAGCTCCAGGTCCGATCAGTATCTCCTTGCCAGGAAGCCTGCGGATCTTGCGTGGATAGTGAAAACGAACCATGACCTCCTTGAAAAGGTTCGAAAAAAAGGCGGAACCCCCTTTTACAGAATAAGGAATATCAGGGCCACCGGAGAGCACCTTACCGGTATCAACATAGTGGGCTACGAGCGGGACATTTCTTTCCAGAAGCTCATCACCACTCTATCAGTTGCCTGGCCCGGAGCCACCGTAAGGCATCAGAGAAGATACACCACCTCCGACGGCATCGTTTCCATAAGGGTGGAGATGACCGGCCTGAACGGAATGAGCGCCACCAGGGAAGAGCTCAAGGTCATCAGGGAGTATCTTAAGAAGCTGCTGGTTTCAAGGGGGATCGACCGGCTTGACGCCATATATCACTATGGAGGAACGGAACACATCGGAAGGGCCCTCCTTCCCCTTCTCATAAAGGAATGCAGAACCACCGGCATGAACCAGGCATACATTGCCCTGGAGAGCACCACCACGTTCAACGCCGAGATGAAGATGCTTCTCGTTACCGCCGCCGGGGAAAAGGCCGACGTGGCGGACCACGATGGCAAGATACTCACCCTGGTGAAGAAACTTACCTCCAGGAAGGGGCTCGGGGTGAAATCCTTCAAGTCACCTACCAGAAGGGACGATGTCTGGGTGGATGTCTTCGACTTCGTGGTGGAACGGGAGCAGTTCGACCAGATGGAGGATGCATATTCCATGGTAAAGGAAGTGGTGCGGGAAAGCTTCGGTGAGTTCAGGGACTTCGACCAGGGCATGAGGCTCAACGATGTGAATCAGCTGGCATCTATACGAAAAGAGCTGTCGGACATACCGGAAACCGTGGTTACTGATTTCTACTACAGCCTCGAGGATTTCATGAGGGCTTCAGTGCCCACCAGCGAACTGTCCAGGCAGATCAGGCTTGCATTCTCAACCATTTCGCAGCTGCTGCCCGGTTCAGGAAATGAGATCAAACTGGCCCACGAGGAAATCCCAGGCGTCCGGGGTCCCGTGGCCACCCTGTTCTGCTGCGCCAGACGGGGCGAGTGCAGGAACATGGAGGCCCTGCTGGCAACCGTGAGGGATTATACGGTTACGGTTAGCATCATCAGGTGGTCCGGGGCTGTGTCGGTTCTTCTACGGGTTCAGGAGTCAGGAAAGGCTCTTTCATCTGAGAAACGGGACGAGGTATTGAACAGTATTGCAGAAAGAATGGTGGATCATGAGTAGCACGGCATCGCCTCCCCACTACCCGGAAGAGAGGGAGCAGTTCGCCTCCATGCTTGAGAACTGGTTCCAGCAACGGATGATAATGTCCAACAAGGCTCTGAAGCTGATGCTGCTGCCGCTCATGGCAGTGCTGGTGTTTGCCCTGGGATTCTGGTTCAGCTATTACCTCCCGGTTCCCGCGACGGTCACCGCCCTGGCCCTTCTCGTTTCCCTTCTGGTCTGGCTTGTCTGCCTTGTGGCCGGGGTAAGGATTTTCAGAAGGATGAGGACCGGCGACGCCTTATGCTGAGGAAAATCCGCTCTTCATCAACTGCGGAAGAAGCTTGACAAGAACCCGCACCCTATTTATGCTTGCGTTCTCAAAGCGGAGGCGGTGTAGCTCAGTTGGTAGAGCAGCGGAATCATAATCCGCGGGTCAGGGGTTCAAGTCCCTTCGCCGCTACCAGGCATTTTCCAGAGGCGTTCTGCTCCTTCAGGGGTTGAGCGCCTCTTCCTTATCCTCCATGGGATACATCCCAGGCAGGGCATGCTTAAATCCTTTGCTCATAATCTTATACGCAATCTATTTGTCAAATTTACGGATGGCTTTATCTGATCATGCCGTGGTTTCTTCTGCAGCTGGCGTTCCAGCCCCGAACTCTGAAACTGTCCCTTTCCCTTCCCGTTATTCTGTATCGGTAGCTGGTTTCCGTTGTGGGGCAGAGAAGGTCCTCGTGGACATAGTCGGGGATGGTGGAGAGTTTCTTCCAGCCATTCCCCGGGGGGGTACTGGTTGTTTTCAGCGAGGTACATGTTGAGTCCCCCGGCGATGTTGCGGAGGTTGGAGCGGCAGGCAGCATACCGGGCGCTTTCGGTGATATCCCGGTACTTGGGAATTGCTATGGCGGACAGGATGCCCAGTATCACAACCACGATCATCAGTTCAATAAGTGTGAAACCCGCCCTTGAGCCCCTCATAGCTCTCCCCTTTCGAACAGCTCCAGGTCCAGATCCGAGGTGTAGTAGAGGCCGATGGGGGTCTGGATGGACCATATGTCGTCGTACTCCACGGTATAGATGAATCCCGGGGGAAGGTTCAGGTCCTCCTGGCGGGGAAGGGAGTCGTTGGCTGCCATGAAGGCCTCAACTCTGGCGGCCACCGCTGCCACGGAGTCCCTTTCCGCCTGTTCCCCGGGGGGCGGGGAGGTAATGAAAGAGGAGTTTCCCGGCTGGTATAGAAGGAGGACTATTATCACCGCGGCACCCACCGCTGCGAAGATCAGTATGCCGTTCTTCCCCTTCTTCCTTTCAGGTTTTCGCTTCCTTTCCTCGAAGACTATGTCCTTGTCCAGCTGCATAGGCTCTCCAGTTGCGTTCATACCGCCACCTCTCCCTCGGTGCATCCCTTCGTCCTTCTCCACAGGGATTATATTAGAAAACATGGGCAAACTGGAGATGGCATTTCTTGACACCGTTTCCCGGGAGGAGCTATTCCCCCGGGGTTCGTCGATCTGTGCCGCCGTGTCCGGCGGGGCCGATTCCGTTTCTATGCTGCATCTCCTTCACCGTTTCTCCTCTTCCCGGGGCTGGGAGGTCAGGGTGCTGCACATAAACCACGGGCTAAGGCCCGAAGCGGCTTCGGAGCAGTCCTTCGTTGCGGATCTTTCCCGAAAACTCGGCCTTCACTTCCAAGCGGTGGAGGGCCGGGCCACCACCGGAGGTTCCATGGAGAGCAGGTGGAGCAGCCTCAGACATTCGGTTTATTCCCGCCAGCCTGACCTCGTGGCGGTTGCCCACAACGCAGATGACAGGGCGGAGACCATCCTCCTCAGGCTGGTTCAGGGTGCCGGGCTCAGGGGTCTTGGAGGAATGGACTACCGGGGAAGGGGTCCCGTCAGAAGGCCAATGCTGGACATTGAAAGGCAGGAGATCCGCCGTTGGCTGGAGGGGGAGGGCATAGCCTGGATGGAGGACCGCTCCAACCTCGATAGGGATATCGCCCGTAACAGGATGCGCCATGAAGTGCTGCCGAAGCTCAGGGAAGGCTTTCCCGAGGCGGTACCGGGCATCTGCAGGTCCGGGGCGATACTCAGCGGCTGGAGAGACCTGCAGACACAGATATCGTGTATGTTCCCCGCTGAGGAATTCGGAAGGGAAGATCTGATCTACCTTCCGACGCCCTTGCCACCCTTGCCCTCTGGAACATGGCGGGAAGACCCAGGAAGGGTTATGAAGAGTTGTGCAAGGTTGTAAGATGGCTCAGGGCCGGGGGAACCGGGGAGCACATCCTCCCCGGGGGGAAGAGGCTTATCGCCGGGAAAGACATTATCAGCATGGAGAAGAAAGGCACCGGGAGGTACTGATGGGGGCAGAATACGACATACTGATCGACGCCCGGCGTATACAGCAGGCGGTCAGCGAACTCGGAGGGGAGCTTTCTGAGCTTTACAGTGGCGAGGAAGTTGTGGTCATACCCCTGCTGAGGGGAGCCTTCGTTTTCGCTGCGGACCTGATACGGGCAATGAACCTTCCTGTGAGGGTGGAATTCATAGGAGCCGCCAGCTACGGCGCCGAAACCGTATCCTCAGGAGAGGTGAGGCTTACCCTGGATACCTCCTTTCCCCTGCACGACAAGCATGTTCTTATAGTGGAAGATATTGTAGACACAGGGCTTACACTGGCATATATTCAGAAGCTCATTGCATCGCGGAACCCCAGATCCATCCGTACCGTCGTTCTGCTGGACAAACCTTCCAGACGAAGGGTACGGGCTGATCTGTATAAAACCCTCTTCACCATACCCGACCGGTTCGTTGTGGGGTATGGCCTCGACGGTCCCGGCGGGTTCTGGAGGAACCTCCCGGTGATAGCCGCACTGAGGGATGGAACGGAGAATACCAAGATTGAACGATAACGAAAAAAAGCCCCCGGAAAAGAACAGGAAGCAGGGACCAACACCACCCCCGGGCCTTGGCGGGTGCAGCTTCAGAACGGTAACCATGTGGGTCATGCTGGGGCTTCTTGCCTATGTACTGGTGATCTTCCTCGGCGGAGGGTCCGACAGGGCCTCCATTACCTACAGCGAACTTCTCAGTTATGCCGAGAGGGGCAGTGTAAAAACCGCGGTCCTCTCCTCCGGCGGCGAGGTCGAGGGAGAGTTCAGGTCCCCCCAGGCCATAAGCAACGGCGAAGTTACCCAGGATTTCCTTAAGTACTCAAGCTTCGTGCCCTTCGAGGACGTGAACTCCGTGGACCTTCTCAGGGAGCACGGCGTGGATGTTTCCGGAAGGGGGCCGAACAGTTTCCTTGCCATTCTGATCAACGTCGGCCCAATCCTGCTCTTCATCGTTCTCTGGATATTCATAATGAGACGGATGTCCGGCGGGGGTCAGGCCTTCAGCTTCGGAAAGAGCAAGCACCGGCTGATAACCGGGGACAGACCCAAGAACACATTCGAGGACGTGGCGGGATGCGACGAGGCCAAGGAAGAGCTGGAGGAAGTGATCGAGTTCCTCCGTGAGCCGGGCAAATTCAGGAAGCTCGGGGGAAAGATCCCCAAGGGCGTGCTTCTGATAGGCCCTCCGGGCACCGGCAAGACCCTTCTCGCAAGGGCAGTTGCCGGCGAGGCGAAGGTGCCGTTCTTTTCCATGAGCGGCTCGGATTTCGTGGAAATGTTCGTGGGTGTTGGCGCCAGCAGGGTGAGGGACCTCTTCATTCAGGCAAAGGCCAAGGCCCCAAGCATAATCTTCATCGACGAGATAGACGCCGTGGGCCGTCAGAGGGGTACCGGCCTCGGTGGAGGCCACGACGAACGGGAGCAGACACTGAATGCCCTCCTTGTGGAAATGGACGGGTTCGCCGCCAATCAGGGTGTTATAGTGGTGGCCGCAACGAACAGGCCGGATGTTCTGGATGCTGCCCTTCTCCGCCCGGGCCGGTTTGACAGAAGCATCACCGTGGGCATGCCCGATGTCCAGGGCAGAGAGGCTATCCTGAAGGTACATACGGCGAAAATGCCGCTTTCCACCGAAGTGGAACTCTCCGTGGTGGCCCGGCGTACACCGGGCTTCAGCGGAGCCGACCTTGAATCACTGGCCAACGAAGCGGCGCTCCACGCCGCCCGAAGGAATGTCAAGTCCATAGAAATGCGGGATTTCGAAAGCGCCGTGGACAGGATCATCATGGGGATCGAGCGAAGAAGCATGGTGATGTCCGACGAAGAGAAGAACCTCACCGCGGTCCACGAGAGCGGCCACGCGATAGTCAACGTCTTCAGCCCCCAGTCCGACCCCTTCCACAAGGTGACCATCGTTCCCCGGGGAAGGGCTCTGGGCGTGACCAGCTTCCTGCCAAGGGCGGAAAGGCACAACTATTCCAAGGAGTACTGCAACAGCGTTCTGGCGAGGCTTTTAGGAGGCAGGGCCGCCGAATCCCTCATACTTGACACCATGAGCACCGGAGCGGGTAACGATCTCGAAAGGGCCACGGACCTTGCACGGAAAATGGTCTGCAACTGGGGAATGAGCCCGGAGATCGGGCCTGTTTCATTCTCCGACGAACACGGTCCGGTGTTCATCGGCCGGGACATGGGCAGGACCAAGAACTACAGCGAGCACACCGCCAGGGTGATCGACGACGAGGTAAGAAGGCTCATGGGAGATGCATACAAGTGCGCTCTGGACATACTCGAGACCAACCGGGACATAGTGAAGCGGCTTACGGAAGTTCTTCTGGAGAAGGAAACCGTATCCAGCGGAGAGATCCGCCAGATGCTTTCCGAAATGCGCCCGGGAGAGGAGTTCCCCGGTCTCGACGCCCTTGAGGTAGAGGAAACACCCGAGGAACCGGAAGATAAGGTAGGAACCGTTGGACCTGAAGAAGATTGAGCAGGGTGTCCGGCTCATGCTGGAGGGTATAGGGGAGGACCTCACCCGGCCGGGGATAAAAAGGACCCCGGAAAGGGTGGCATCCTCAATGGCTGAGTTGTGCCGGGGCCTTGACCCCGGTTCCAGGAAGCCCATTGCGGTGATGAGCGAAGCGGATCAGAACGAGATGATCATAGTCAAGGATATCAGCTTCTCGTCCATGTGCGAGCACCACCTGCTTCCCTATATCGGCAGGTGCGACATAGTCTACCTCCCCGCCGACGACCGCATAGCAGGGCTCAGCGCAATAGTGGAACTGGTTGAGAACCTGGCTGCCAGGCCTACCATACAGGAACGGCTTACCACGGAGATCGCCAATACCCTCATGGCAGAACTGCAGGCCAAGGGTGTCATGGTGGTCATGGAGGCGGAGCACATGTGCCTTGCCATGCGGGGTGTCAGGAAGCGGGACAGCAGGATAGTCACCAGTGCCATGCGGGGTTATCTGAAACGGCCGGAAACCCGTGGAGAAGCACTGGCACTGATTGGAAGGAGCATCTCGGGAAGGTGATTACCGTCCGACTTCTTCAATCCGGCGACGGTGTTGACTGGACCAGCCTGATAAAACGAGTAGGAGCCGATACCGGCGCCCTTCCCCGTCTTCAGAACAGGGACAGGATCACCGTTATTCTGGTGGAGGGTCTTCCCAGCCCGGCGGCTTCCATACTGAAACAGAGCATGCTCTCAGGCGGCGCCGATGCCCTTGTGCACCGCGAGGTGCTCACCTGTGGAACCGACTTCTCCGACGGGGTGGTCTACGGAACTCCGTCATCAATCCGACGTGGTTGCGATTCACTGGATGGGCAGCCCTTCGGTCTTGGCTCGCTGGGGGCGGATATTCGAGGACTTCTGGTGCCCCCTGTCCTTCCTTCTTCCCTGCTGGTGAATCATAGAGAACTCCACTTCACGGGTCGTCCCCTGATAATGGGAATACTGAACATCACGCCGGACTCCTTCAGCGACGGCGGCACCTTCGGTTCCCCGGCTGAGGCCGCCGGGGCCGCTGTGGAAATGGAGAGATGCGGTGCCTCAATGATCGACGTTGGCGGAGAGTCCACAAGGCCGGGAGCCCTTCCGGTGGACCCTGAAGAACAGATGAACAGGGTCCTTCCTGTCATTGAAGGGATAAGGGAGAGAACCGGTGTTCCCATAAGCATAGATACCCGGATCCCGGAGGTGGCCTCCGCGGCGGTTGCCGCCGGGGCAGGCATGATCAATTCCATAGACGGCATGGAAACCCCGGGGATGGCGGAAATCGCAGCTTCCCTCCAGGTGCCGGTATGCGTTATGCACATGAAGGGTACCCCGGGGAACATGCAGGACCATCCTGAGTATGGGGATGCGCCCGGGGAGATAGGGGATTATCTTCTTGAAAGGGTGGAATACCTTGAGAGCGCCGGAATAAAGAGGGAGAATATCCTCGTTGATCCCGGTATAGGTTTCGGCAAAAGGCTGGAGGACAACATAGAACTGCTCCGTTCACTGGAATGGATTCGCCGTCGAACCGCCTGCCGGGTTCTGCTGGGTCATTCCAGGAAGAGTTTCCTGGGCCTCATATCCGGAATAGACCAGCCCCGGCGGCGTGATTTCCTGAGCCACATCGTATCGGTCCTGGCAGTGGGAGCGGATGTGCTGCGGGTTCACGATGTGCCGGGTACGAAGGCGTCCCTTGACCTTGCGGAAAGAATCGGGGTGTTCCGGTGAACCTTCTTGGCAGCCCGGTCTTCTCGTGGTTCTGGGTGGTTCAGGTCCTTGACATACTGCTTATCTCATACCTTGTATGGCTTCTGCTGAGGGCAATATGGGACAAACCCGCCATGAGGGTGGTCATCGCCGTGGTCCTGGTGTGGCTGTTCTCCTCGATACTGAATTCCATCGGATTCTACTCCATCGGTCTCATCACCGAGAAACTGGCATCGGTGATGATATTCGCCCTGATCGTGATATTCAGCCAGGAGGTGAAGGATCTTCTGGCCCGGTTCGGCAGGTATCTCAGCCGGATCAAGTTCCTTGATTCGGGCTACCACCGGTCCGGCGAAGAGATCAGGAACGCCGTTGAAGCCGTTGTTGAAACATCCTCCTACCTTCGCAAGAAGGGCTACGGTGCCCTTATAGTGCTTGAGCGTGAGGAGAACACCTCCGAGAGCTGCAAGGACGCCTACATACTGAACGACATACCGGTCAGCGCCAGGATACTGGAGTCCTTCCTCACCCCTCCGGGGCCATATCACGACGGTGCCATAGTGCTTAAGGGAGACCGCATCGCCGCTGCCAGGGCGATACTTCCCCTGACCTTCCGGGAAAGGACACAATGTGGCTGGGCACCAGGCACAGGGCGGCCAAGGGCCTCGCCGAGCGCACCGATGCCGTTGTGGTGGTGGTAAGCGAGGAAACCGGCAATACCAGGATCGCCTTCGACGGAAAGCTCACCGGACCCTACACCGATGACCAGCTGAGAACGAAGCTGCAGTTCCTCATGAGTCGAGAGAAGAGGGAAGACGATCAATGAGAAGCGAAACCCTGTCCAGGATAGACGAAGCCACCGCCGACCTCCCTGAACGCTGGAGGAGCATCCTTCATGAAACCCTTCTGGAGGGCAGCTTCATTGATGAACCCCACAGGCTCATGGCTTCGGCCCTGGCCGTTCACCGTGACCACCCCCCGGGCATGGAAACCGCCGAGGCCATTCTGGCCGGCGACGCCTTCATTCCAATGGCCGTTCAGACACTCCTTGAGCAGGGAGTATCCCTTCGGGATATCGAAAAATTCCTGGCTGAGGCCATCCGTAAATTTGACAAATAGATCTTGTAAAGAATAGCACAATAATACCTTAAGTATGCCCTTTGACGAAAAAAATGAATTGATTATAAATATGAATGTATTCATGAATTGGAGGCGGGGATGAGCCTGAGGGAGAAAAAGAAGAAGTCCACAAGGCGGTCCATCCTTGCGGCTGCCAGGTCCCTTTTCTTCACCGGTGGCTATGAGGCCACAAGCATGGGGATGATAGCCGAGGAGTCCGGGGTGGCCGTGGGGACCATTTACAACTATTTCTCTTCGAAGGCACATGTCATGGTGGAGATAAACAGGGAGGATACCGACAGCGTCATGGTGCATCCTGACGGGGCGGATCTAGCGGGGTGTTCCGTGGAAGACCTGATTTGGGGGTTTCTGGAGGGACTGCTCAACTATCTATCGATATATCCCAGGGAGCTCATAAGGGAGGTTTTCTTCGCCGTATGGAAGAGCCACAGGGGAAGCCTCGCCGAGGGCCTTTTGAGGCAGGACGAGAGGATACTTTCCCACCTTGCCGGTTTTTTCAGCAGGCTGAAGGAATCGGGCAGGATCAAGCCCGACGCCGAACCGGAAACCATCGCCTTCGCCGTCTATGGCATGATCTCGGGAGCCATGATGCTCTACGCCGTGGATGACAGTGTGAGCGTCGAGGATACGAAGGTGAGGATTGCCGCCATGACCGGACAGTTCTGCAGGGGTATCGTTCCGGAAGGGAGCAAGTGAAATGAGATATTCCGTTGTTCTTTGCGTTGTGATCTCGTTCCTGTCCCCGGGGCAGCCGCCGGTTCAGGAAATCATGAGGGAACTGGATCAGCTCTACAGAAGTGATGACAGCCACGCGTCATGGAGATGCGCATCGTTACGGAAAACTGGGAGAGAACCCTGGAGATGGAAGCCTGGTCCCTGGGCAGGGAAAAAACCTTCATAAGGGTCCTCTCACCTGCCAGGGAGGCCGGTTCAGCTACATTGAGGGTGGGCAGTGAGATGTGGAACTACAGGCCGAACACAGGCAGTGTGGTGAGGATACCCCCCTCCATGATGACCGGTTCATGGATGGGTTCCGATCTGACGAACAACGACATTGTGAAGGAAATTACCTATGAGGAGGATTACACCGCGGAGTATCTGTCCCCTCCAGGTGACTCCCCGGAGGGAACCCTTCTTCTTAAGCTAACCCCTGATCCCTCAACAGCCGTCGTATGGTCATACATAATCGCCGAGGTCCGTACCGATCCCCTCATACCCGTGAGAGAGGAGTACTATGACAGAAATGACGGGCTTATCAAAACAATAGTCTTCTCCGGTGTGGAAACCATGGACGGAAGGACCATACCAACGGTAATGGAGGTGATCCCCGCAGAAGAGGAAGGGGAGAGCACCACCGTCACATGGTCCGATGTGACATTCAACGGGGGAGTTGACGATGATATCTTCACACTGGCCAATCTTCAGTCCGGGGGGGGACGATAGGTGTATCTTCCTGTGAAACTGGCATGGCGTAATGTCTTTCGGGAAAAGCGGCGAACCCTTCTCACCGTTTTCACCATGACCGGCGGTTTTTTCTGGCCAGCGTATCCATAGGCTGGATGAAGGGCTCCTACGAGAACATGATAATGTTCTTTACCTCCGGAAGGACAGGCCAGATACAGGTTCACGGCGAAGGCTACCTGGATGACAGGTCCATCTACAACATGGTGGAAGGGTACAGGAGCCTCGGCGAGGCCATCGGTGAACTGGAGGAAGTGGAGGGATGGGCCCCCAGGATCTACGCCGGGGGCTTCTGGCTTCCCGGGGAGAGAATGCCGGCCCCGGGATCTACGCCAACTCCGCAGGGGCGGCGGTCATCGGTATCGATCCGGTGCTGGAGGAACGGACCATGTCCTTCTCGAACCGGCTGGTTGAGGGGGAGATGCTTTCCGGCTCACCCGCCGACTCCACACTGTACGGACCCGGCCAGATCATACTGGGCAGGGAACTGGCCCTCATGCTGGATGTGGCCGCAGGGGACTCCCTGGTCCTGTTTTCCCAGGCTGTCGATGGCGGAAGCGCCGACAGGAAGTATTGCGTGACCGGGATCGTTTCCACCGGCAGCGGCGACTTTGACAGGTCTTCAGCATACATTTCCCTGGCGGATGCCAGATACTATATGCCATGGGGAACAGCGTTCATGAAATAGCCGTTACAACAGGTTCACTGGGCGCAGTGGAGAAGGTAACGGAGGAGATATCCTCCCTGGCCGGGGACCGGGAGCTATCGGTATCGCCATGGCAGGTGTTCGCCGCGGAATTCTACAACGGAATGCAGGCCGATGAAGCCAGCCTCAGGATAGTCCTTGGAATAATAATTGGTATGGCTGCCCTGGGCGTTCTGAACACCATACTGATGATGGTCCTGGAACGGCGAAGGGAGTTCGGGGTGATGAAAGCGATAGGCACCAGACCGGGCAGCATCGTGAAAATGCTTGTGATTGAAGCGAACATCATGGGTTTTTCAGCATTATCCTGGGAAGCCTCCTCGCCACCGCCGGTCTTCTGTTCTTCTCCAGCCATGGATGGGTTCTGGACCCCCCCTGGATTTCGGAGGTTTCACCTTCAGGGAAATGCTTGCGACAATAACGCCGGAGTGTTACTGGATCCCCGCTGTGATCGTGATCATGACCGCCTCGGTGGTGAGCCTGCTGCCGGCGCTCAAGGCGGCCAGAACCGACCCTGCCCGATCCCTGAGGATGAACTAGCATGCTTATTAAACTGATACTTATCTCATGGAGATCCGTTCTGAGGAACAAGCGCCGCACGGCGATCACCGGTATGGCCGTGGGACTGGGCCTCGCCTCACTGATGTTCACCGATGCTCTCTATGCCGGAATGATGGACTACATGCTCCAGGGTTCCACCGAAACCTGGATGGGACATGGCCAGATCCACGGTGAAGGATTCCATGAGACCGCCCGGGTGACCATCACCATCAGGGACCTTTCCGGGGTGGTCAACCGCCTTGACCGGGATCCAGTTGTCCAGGCTTACACCGGAAGGCTCATTTCACCGGCTTCACTGGAATCCTCCAGGGAGATGAAGCCGGTTACCCTCATCGGTGTGGACAGGGCAACGGACCCGGAAGTCACCGGGCTTGAAAACTCCGTGATCCAGGGGAACTACTTCACCGGGGACAGCACCGAAATGATAGTGGGAGAAAAGCTTGCGGAGGATATGGAGCTGATCCCCGGGGATATCGCTGTGGTGACCGCAGCCATGGCGGACAGCGGTCTTGCCAGCCAGCTTTTCATAGTGTCAGGCATCTGCCGGTTCGGTTCTGAAAAGCTGGACGAATACTCGGTATTCGTTAACCTGAGTTCCTCAGAAAACCTCCTGGGCCTCCGGGGGGAACTCCACGAGATAGCATTCCTGCTGCGGTCACCCGAAATGGCAGCCAACGGGGAGATAACGGATTACGGGGGCCGGGGTAACACCACCATGGGCTGGCCGGAACTGGCTCCCCAGATACACTCCATGACGGGAATGGTGGATGTAAGCCTGACGGTGATGTCCATCATTCTCTTTGGACTGGTGCTTTTCGGCATAATAAACTCTTTATTCATGTCCATTTATGAAAGGATGTATGAGTTCGGAATAATGAGGGCCGTTGGTACTGGAAGGTCCACGGTGGTATTCCTGGTCCTTCTTGAAGCCTTCTGGCTGGGTGTTTTCGCGGTACTTTTCGGCTTCCTGGCGGGATGGGGAGTCATTCAGTATTTCGCCGGCGCGGGATAAGCTTCGGGGATTTCGATTTCTCAGGAATAATGTTCGACCAGCCGATATATCCCGATTTCCGCTGGGGAAGCCAGTGGATATACCCGCTTTTCACAATTGTTTTCACCACCCTGGCCGGTGTTTATCCGGGCCTCCACGCCGGGGGGCTCAACCCGGCCAGGGCGATAAGGAAGAGCCTGTAGGAACAGGAGACCGTATGGAAAATTCACATGTAATAAGAACCCGGGATATCAAGAAGACCTACACGGACAACGGAATCCCCGTGGAGGCGGTGAGGGGAATTGACTTCACCCTTGAAAAAGGTGAGTTCACAGCGATAATCGGCCCATCCGGCTCGGGGAAAACCACATTCCTGAACCTGGTGGCAGGACTGGATAGTCCCACCGGCGGGGAGGTTGAACTCTCGGGAAAGCTGATCTCCTCCATGACCGGCAGGGAGCTCTCGGACTTCAGGAGGGACCACATAGGGTTCATCTTCCAGGCATACAATCTCTTCCCGGTCCTTACCGTTGAGGAGAACGTGGAATACATCATGCTCCTGCAGGGTGTGGGCAAAAGGGAAAGGCACGAAAGGGTAATGGCCATGCTCGATCAGGTCGGTCTTGCGGATATGGCCGGGAGACTTCCATCAAAGCTTTCCGGCGGTCAGCAGCAGAGGGTTGCCGTGGCCAGGGCCATGGTATCCGAACCGGCTCTGGTGATAGCCGACGAACCAACCGCTAATCTCGATTCATCCACCAGCGGTTCCCTTCTTGATCTTATGCGGAAGCTCAACGATGAGACCGGAATGACCTTTCTCTTTTCCACCCACGACGAGATCGTAATGGAACGGGCAAGGCGTGTGGTGGTCATAAGGGACGGTCTGGTCCACGAAGAGACCGGTGGCGGATGAGGCTCTTGCCTGGGTCCCTGTCCTCTGCTCGGCGGCTATGTGTATCACCGGTGTCTTCAAGCCGGCCCTGAGTGTTGGAGAGGATTCCTGGCATTCCTCATTCACCGGAAGGTTCTCCCGGGTATGGAATCCCGATTTTGCCAGGCTGGAGGTGGCATGGGAACTCATCCCTTCAGTGGGTGACCCGGCCCTTCAGGGTTCCACCTTGACAGCTGACTTCCGAATACTGGACTTCTCCTCCAGGCTCTTCCCCGGTGAATGGAAGGGTGACGAGAACTTCAGCCTTATCCACGATCTTGACAGGCTGAACCTTCGATCCTTCCCTGGGAAGTTCAGTATCACCGCCGGGCGCCAGGCGATTTTCTGGGGTGTTTCGAAAACGGTGAGCCCCACGGATTTCATTGCTCCGTACCCTTATGGTACAATAGATACCGAGTACCGAGCCGGTGTTGACGGGATACGGGTCAGCTACTCCATGGGTATGATGTCCGAGTTGGAGGCCGGTATGGTCTTCAGTGAAAATGCAGAGGATAATGGGCTGTGGCTCCGTGGCAGATTCTATGCTCTCAGCACCGATATGGTGGTACTTGGAGCACAGGTCAGGGGAACTTCCATGGCTGGAGGCAGCCTGAACAGAGCCCTGGGCGGTGCCGCGGTCTGGGTGGAAGGGCTTTACTCGCGACACGACCCCCTGGAGGAGTGGTGGACTCTGTCCTCCGGTGTGGAGAGAAGTTTTTTTCAGAGCAGACTGTACGGTTTCCTGGAGTATCACCACAACTCCGCCGGGGTTCCTGAAGAGGCCATGTACATTCCAAACACTGATTCCGCCGCATACACTGAGGGAATGGTTTATCTACAGGCCGAGAACTATGCCGCTGCGGGACTTTCCTACCAGGCAAGTCCCCTTGTTGCTCTTTCAGCGGGACTGTTTCTGAACGCCGACGATGGCTCAGCGAGGGCAGATATGGAAATGGAGCGGAGCCTTCGAACAACACCGTTGTCAGAACCGGTGTCAGCGGCGGGTCCGGATCCGATGGGAGCGAGTTTTCAAAGGTGCCCCTTTCCTTCCATATCGTTTATTCCCTCTATTTTTAAGAAGCTCAGCCCAGTCCCAGTACTTCCAGGTTCCAGAGACGTTCCAGCTCCGGGTTCGAGAAGAAGACTAGATGAGGTGCACTGGCATGGAGTGCGGACAGTTCCGCAAGATCCTGGATACCCTGCATGAGAAGGCCGGTCTCTCCCCCTGGAAGGGCAGTGGGCTCCTTGCTTCGCACCACCGTTACCGCGGCTCTGGAACATTCCTCAAGCCAGCTCTCGCCGGCATCGGGACCGGCTATGACAGCGAGCCTCATAAGCGGACTAACACCGTATATCCTCGCCCTTGCGGTTTCATAGCACGGGGGTCCCTGGAGATCCTCCAGCATATCCAGCAGGTCAAGGGGGAACATGGTAGAAGAATCTATAACCACATCCAGGGGGCAGTAGGGGTCACTGGCGCGCCGGAGGGCCACCCTGTTGACTATCTCATCCCTGTGAGCCCATGGATCCGGAGTAACGATCCTCAGGACTCCGTGTCTGACAGATCCTGGGGGCGCTGATGTCGGCCCACCGGGAGTGAAGACTTCCATTCCGGGAAAACCGTCGCAGAGAACCGGTCTGGGTGGAGGATCGGCATCGTATCCCACTATGTCCGAAACCCGTTCTCTGGCCGCCAGAAGGTGCTCCAGTGTGTGACTGCCCGACCGGGTGACCTGGTAGGGAGGCGTGTCATCGAAGGAGATCGAAAGCGAACCGGCCCTGGCCCGGAGTTCAGTTCCCGGCAGAACCGAAAGAAGGAAGGTCTGCACCTGCTCCTCGAGGCCCATTTTCGTGATTTCCTCCGCGGCCATTACGATGCTGTCCGGGTGATCTCCGGGAAGACCCAGTATGAGGTCAATGACAGGTGTAATGCCGCTGTTGTGGAGAACACCTGCTCCCCTGAGAATAGCCCCGGGACTGCCCCCCCTGCCGATACTCCTGAGAACATCGGCATTCGCTGTCTGAAGACCGACCTCCAGGCTGTGGAATCCTGCTTTCTTCAGGCTTTTGCCGTGGAATCCGTTATGGAAAGGTCGCCCCTCACCTCGGCGAAACAGCGCATATCCAGTTCAGCCATTCCCGATAGAAGGGGGTCGAGGTCCGGTCTGGCGTTGAAGGTGGGATCCAGGAACACCAGTTCCCCGGCTCCCTTTTCTTTCAGCATTCGTATTCTTTTCAGTGCGGATTTCGCTGCGATTATCCTTGGCAGGGGAGAAGTTCTTCTATAGGAGCAGTAGAGGCAGCCGCAGCCGCAGCCCCGCTGGGTTTCCACATGTGCGGAACCCCGGGGGAGATGGTAAGGTGACCGGTTTCATATGGGTCCGGCCACCGGTCCGGCGGCAGTGTATCTGTGAAGGGACCTATGAACCTTTTGCCGGAGCTGATCAAACCGGCCAGGCTTTCCCTGTGGAGAACGGTTTCAGCCAAGGATTCTCCCTCCCCTGTCACGAAAAGATCAACTGCGGAGTCCTTGAGGAGGGAGTGGTTGTCCCGGGTGACCTCCGGGCCACCGGCCACCGTCAGAACATCCCGCCGGTGTTCCCTGTACTTCCTCAGAAGGTTCAGGGTCCTCTCCCTGTTCCACATATAGAGGGTTACCCCTATGATTCCGGGGTTCCTTTCCAGCAGAGCCGTGAGTAAACCGCTGTCACCCAGGGAATCCAGAAGGTGTTCCGGAAAGACGGAATCAGGTGGAAGCCCCGCCGCTGCGGCCAGTCTGGCCGGCGCCAGGGGAACATTGCCGGTGGGTTCCCAGGCTGTTCCAGGATGCAGGGGCAGCTGAAGGAGCTGGACAGGGTTCAAGGCTACAGAGGGGCGAAGCTGGTTATACCGAAGCCTATCATTCCCGTGATGAGAAGGAATGAGGCAGTCCAGAGAACATGGGCAAGGGGATGGTGTTCCCGGGAAGCAAGCCTTTTCACCACGAGAAGCCCCGAGGTCTGAAGCAGGATAGAGACTCCGAGAAGGACTGATATGGCCGAGAGACCGGTGATCAGCGCTATGCCGGACAGGCCGGCAAGACCGGGAAGGATGGACTTTCTGGAGGTCCTCACTGCCCAGGCCTCGGATTCGGCCAGAGGAGGAAAGGCGGTGAAGGGGAGGGAGTGTTCTTTGGCGAAGTATTTCACCCAGTACGATATTGAGAACGAGGCGCATACCATGACCATCACGGTGTAAAGTACCCCGCCGGCCAGGGCCAGGAAAGCCCGGGGTGTGAGATCTGCTCTCTGAACGGAGTTCTCCGGAAGGGGGAGAAGGAGAAAAAGCAACAGCAGAACCGCTTCTATCAGCTGAAGGACACCGAGAACGGACCAGGCGGCGAGTATCCTTCTGCCGAACAGCCTTGCCAGCTGGAGTCCGGCGAGGATCATGGCCATCTGTCCCTGTGCCAGGGCCGGGTTACCCGCCGGCGTTGAGAGAAGGAGGGCTATGAGAAGCAGTTCCACCAGACGCAGGACATCCAGGGTGTCCGTTGTTCGTCTGCCCTCGCCGCCTTCCATTGGAGAGGATGGCAGGGCATTCCTCCGCTTCATCCTTCTGTAAATGAGCTCCTCGATGGCAAAGACCGCCATGGCCAGCAGAGCGAGAACGTTATGCAATTCTCTCTTCCTTCACTGCAAGAAGCACCAGAGCTCCTGCTACGAAAAGGACCGATATGGCCAGGATGGAGTTCCTGGTGCTTCCGGTCAGATCACCTATCACCGCGAACATAAGGGGTCCGGCTATGCTTGCGAAACGTGAGGAAATGGAGAAGAAGCCGAAGTACTCCGATGACTGTTCCGAAGGGATGAGACGGGAATAGAAAGAGCGGCTTATCGCCTGAATTCCCCCTGCAGGAGGCCCACCGAACCGGCCAGGATCCAGAACTGCCACGATTGCGTCATTTTCCAGGCATAGAGGACAATTGCCGTATAACCGGCTATTCCTGCGAGAATGGAGCCCTTCGCCCCGACTTTTTTCGCTAACCGGCCGTAAAGAAGGAACCTGGAACACCGATGAACTGGGTTAGAAGAAGGGCACCGATGAGGTCGGATGTTCCCAGTCCCAGCTCGGCCTTGCCGAAAACCGTGGCCATGAGGATGACCGTTTGAACACCGTCGTTGTAAAGGAGAAAGGCAACCAGGAACTTCATGGCATTCCTGTGGCCGCGGATGTTCCTGAAGGTAACCGCCAGTGCTTTCAAACCGCCCTTCAGGGATTCCTGGAAGCTCAGCCCCGCTGTCTTCGCCTCACCCTGGGGACCCTGCGGAAAAGAGGGATGGAAAAAACAGCCCACCAGAGGGCAACCGAAAGAAAACTCAGCTTTACCGCCGAATCCCCCGGGGGGAGGCCGAAAAGGTCCGGTTTCCTTATCATGAGAAGGTTAATGGCCAGAAGGAGCCCTCCACCCAGATAACCCATGGCATATCCCCTGGAACTCACCGCGTCCCGCCTTTCAGGGGGGTGGCGTGGACCAGGAGTGAATTGTAGAAAACATTCGCCCCGGCGAAACCCAGCTGCCCCAGGATAACCATGAGCAGTGTGAACACCACTCTGCCCGGTCCGCTGAAGGCCAGCATTGCCGAGGCAAGTACACCCACGGCTGTCATTATGCCAAGGAAGAGCTTGCGTTTGCCTCCGGCGTCGGCGGCGGCGCCGAACACAGGTGCTCCAACGGCGACAAGGAAGGCTGCCAGGGCCATTGAGTAGCCCCATAGCGACTGGGAACCGGATACTATTGTGGTGCCGAAGAAGGTCAGCGTCACAGGATCGGAGCCGCAGACCACCCCGGCGAAGAAGGCGGGCAGGACCGCGGCGACTATTGTGGTGACGAAGGCGGAATTCGCCCAGTCATACATGCACCAGGCGTTTTCCGCTGGCGTGAATTTCATACCGGCACACTCTCCCCTCTCTCCATTCACCGAACATAATCCACCGCTTCTTCTCCGGCACTTCCTTCGGAGATTCACTTCTGCTATGATTCATGGTCAATTTTTTCTACAGAATAGAGCAAGAGGGGTGCAAGATGTCTCTGTTGGAAGACCTTAACGGTCTGCTTGCCGGAAAAGATGGTTCAGTAAGGAACAATATTCCCAGAAGGGAGATGATCAAAGCCGCAGTTGACCGCAGGGAAGCCCTGGTCATGCAGTGCGGTGCCCTGGCAACATGGACCCGCACAGAATCCACAGGAAGAAGCCCTAAGGATACCGTGATGGTCAAACGGGAATCCAGCATGCTGAACATAGACTGGACCAGCCCGAACAACCTGCCGGTGGACGAGGAAACCTTCGACATGGTCTGGCAGGACGCTCTGGAGATACTGGGTCGTCGTGATGAGATTTTCATCACCGACCGTGTCATAGGAGCCGATCCAAAGTACGCCCTTCCCGTAAGGCTGGTTACCGATACCGCACTTACCGCCCTCTTCACCGACAATATGTTCCGCCCGGTGAACGAGGAGGCGAAACTTCGATCCATCTTCAGGGACCGGGGCTTTACCCTTTTGGCCCTTCCCCATGACAAACTTGATAATTCCAGGTACTCCGGCCGGCTCAGGGAGAACCCTGAGCTAAAGGGCCCGTCCAACATGATCGTGGCCATGGATATGGACAGAAGGCTGGGCATCGTGTACGGCAGTGCCTACTGCGGAAGCATCAAGAAGCTGATGTTCACGGTGATGAACTATATGCTTCCCCCGGAGGGGATACTCCCCATTCACTGCAGCGCCAACGAGGGGAAGGACGGCGACAGTGCCCTTCTTCTTGGTCTTTCAGGAACCGGAAAGACCACCCTCAGCGCCGACCCTTCAAGGGCACTTCTCGGCGACGACGAACACGGCTGGAGCAATGACGGAATAGCGAATTTCGAGAACGGCTGCTATGCGAAGCTCATAAATCTCAACGCCGAGAAGGAACCGGAGATATTCTCCGCCTGCTTCCACGAAGACCACTACCTTGATCACGGCTCCATAATCGAAAATGTCATGGTCTATCCGAAGGGGGACTTCGACCTCTTCGACGATGCCTACACTCCCAACAGCAGGGGTTCCTATCCCCTGCGCTACCTCTCCAACATCAAGGAAGCCTCCGTGTCCGGTCACCCCCGGACGATACTTTTCCTTACCGCCGACGCAAACGGTGTTATTCCCCCGGTGTCCAAGCTCACCCGGGAGCAGGCCATGCTCTGGTTCCTGATGGGTTACACAAGCAAGCTGGCCGGAACCGAGACCGGCATAAAGGAACCGGTCAGCACCTTCTCCAGATTTTTCGGACAGCCCTTCATGCCCAGGGTACCTGAAGCCTACGCCGATCTTCTGGGGAAAAGCTCGACAAGTTCGGAACAGAGGTTTACCTGATCAATACCGGATGGACCGGAGGACCCTACGGCGAAGGCCACAGGATAGACCTCCCCCTGACCAGGAAAATGGTTGACGCCTGCCTCACTGGCTCCATCGAGGGGTCAAAGATGAAAAAGGATCCCTATTTCAAGGTCATGGTCCCCCAGAGCTGCCCGGGAATAGAGGACAGCGATATGCTGGAGCCCGGTAATACCTGGAGCAGCCGCGAGGCCTACGAGGCAAGGGCCCTCAGGCTTGCCGGAGAGTTTGCCGACCACTTCCGGAAGGCCTACGGCAGACAGAACATTTCCCATGAAATAGCCGCGGAGTGCCCGGGAATGTAGTGTGAACGGATCCTGAAGGAGTACCCCCGGAGCCATGCCGGGGGTATTATCTTATGGAGGAATCGTTTTTACTTGAAATCCGGGGGTGATGTGATGTCTCTGCTGATACTTTCCATTCTCGCCACTTTTTCCATAGCGGCCTATGATGCGGAAACCGATGAATGGGGTGTGGGTGTGGCTTCCTGCGTACCCTTCGCCTATCACTCCGTGGCCTGGGCAGAAGCCGGGCTCGGGGCGATCGCAACCCAGTCCTGGACGAATCATTTTTACGGTCCCCAGGGGCTGGAACTCCTTCAGGAAGGGCTCTCCGCATCGGAGGTGGTCTCGGTTCTCACATCGGCGGATTCCCTGCGGGAGAACCGGCAGCTGGGAATAGTGGACATGAACGGTGAAGCGGCGGCTTTTACCGGCGGGGAGTGCATGGACTGGGCCGGTTCCATCCAGGGTCCGGGTTACACCATACAGGGCAACATACTCACAGGTCCGGAGGTTGTGGAAGCATGGAAAGAGCCTTTCTGGCAACCGAGGGAGCTCCCCTTGCCCACAGGATCTATGCTGCCCTTCTGGCCGGTGAGGCAGCCGGGGGCGACTCCAGGGGCAGGCAATCCGCCGGTCTCCTCGTGGTCAAGGCTGAAGGGGGTCACAGCGGTGCCACCGACAGGTTCGTGGAGCTGGTGGTGAACGATGACCCCAATCCTCTTGTGGTGCTGGGCGGACATCTCTACACATGGCAGCTCTACAACTGCATGCCCGTTTACGCAGAGTCAGTGGACGACGACCCCGTGGCTGAAAGCAGGATGCTCTACATACTGGAGAGCCTGGCGGAACGGGGAAGCGACAACCCACAGCTCCTCAACCTGGGCGCCTGGGAACTGGCCACCAGGGACCTGATGCTGGAAGAAGCCGTGGCCATGGCCAGGACAGCGGTGGAACTTGCACCGGAGGATTCGAATATCAGGGATACCCTGGCCGAGGCCCTCTTCAGGAGCGGCAGGGTGGAAGAGGCGGTTCAGGAGGCGGAGCGGGCACTGGAGCTGGATCCCGAAAGCGCATACCTGAGGGAACAGCTGGAAAGGTTCAGGGGACACTGAAAATGTCGGACAGAACGGGGATGTTCCATATTTACACCGGCAACGGCAAGGGGAAGACCACAGCCCTGCTGGGTCTCTCCGTAAGGGCGGCCTGTTCTGGAATGAGCGTTTACATCGGTCAGTTCATGAAGGGCCAGGATTATTCGGAACTCTGCCTTCCCCGGCGGTTCGAGGAGATCACCATCGAGCAGTTCGGCACACCGGAGTTCATCCATCCCAGGGAGGAACCAACCCCTGAGCAGCTGGAAGGGGGCAGACAGGGCATTGCCGCCGTAAGGGAGGCCATGCGCAGCGGTGTCTACCGTCTGGTTGCCGCCGATGAGATATGCGTGGCGGTTTACCTCGGCGTGGTGTCCGAGGCAGAGGCCCTTGCCCTTGCCGGGGAGAGACCCCCGGACACAGAGCTTGTCTTCACCGGCAGGTACGCCACCGAAGGCATGGTAAAGATCGCGGATCTGGTCACGGAAATGGTTGAAGTCAAGCACTATTACAATGACGGGAAATTCCCGGCAAGAAGAGGAATTGAGAACTGAAAGAGAGGGTAGATAAATGAGGAACTCAGTAATTATCCTTCTGCTGGCCCTGGCCGCCGCCACTGCCCAGCAGGTCAATCCCCCCAGGGACGGGGTGGATATCATTATTGGAGCAGGAGCCTGGCTTCCGGGACTCTTCAACGACGGCAACCAGCTGACCGTGGGAACATCCTTCCTTGTGGGCATTGAAACCCCCATGTTCCAGGCTGACCAGTTCAGACTTACAGCAGGGCCTGCCTTCTGCGGTTCCGACAACGGGAACTACGAAGGCATTACAGCGGTGATGCTGAACGCCGGTTACAGGAAGTACCCCTTTTTCAGACCCTATGCCGGTTCCAGGGGGATCGAACCATTCCTGGGGATCACCGCCGGTGGTCTGGTGGTTTGGGACAGCACGGCGGACACATTCGAGGATGGCGAATCCACAAGTACCGGGGGAGCCATGCTCGGGGCCGAGGTGGGAACCAGAGTGAAGGTCGGGGAGAACATGTTCCTGGACCTGACCCTGGGTGCCGACTGGGTCCCGATAGGGTCGGAGCTGGCCGGTGAGCTGGAAAAGGACCTGTCCGGATTGAGGATACAGGGCAGCCTTATTTTCTGAGAAGCACCGATGCTCCCAGCTGGCCGCAGGCCCCTGCCACCTCACCTCCCCGTGAACGGCGCAGGGTTACCGCCTGACACCTTGGATAGAGGAATTCGATAAATTCCTTTACCCTTTTCCCGGAGGGTCTTTCCCATTCCAGTCCCGGCACCGGGTTGTAAACCAGGAGGTTGATCTTGCAGGGCAGGCCCCTGGAGTATTCCGCCAGGCCCGGGCCTCCTCCATTGAGTCGTTCACCCCCCTTATCAGGCAGTACTCCAGGGTCACCCTTCTGCCGGTGGCCACCGTGTAGGCCATCATGTCCTTCCTCAGCAGGTGAAGGGGCAGGGCAGCCGCCGCTGGAATGATCCGTCTGCGGGTTTCCTCTCTGGCGCTGTGCAGGGAAACCGCCAGGCCATACTGTCTGTGGAGGTCTATCAGCTCTTTCACGCCTCCCGGTATTCCCACCGTGGAGATGGTGATCTTTCTCTGACCGATGCAGATACCCCTGTCATCACTGATTATGTCCAGGGCCCGGCGCACGCTTTCCCAGTTGTCCATGGGTTCCCCCATACCCATGAGAACCACATTGCTTATCCGCCCGGGTGCTGAATCGGCCATGGCATAGAGCTGGGCCACTATTTCGTCCGTTGACATGTTCCCGTGGAACCCCGCGGTACCGGTCATGCAGAATCTGCAGCCCATACGGCAGCCGTATTGTGTGGAAAGGCACGCGGTGAACCGGGGAGGGTCCGGAATGATCACCGACTCCGATGGCCCTCCGGGCAGGTTCAGCAGGAACTTCACCGTTCCATCGGGAGCTTCTGTCCTTCGGGACAACCCTGGGAGGGTGATCACCGCTTCGGAGTCCAGGCGGCACCGGAGCTGTTTGGAAAGGCTTGTCATTCCGCTGAAGGAACCCTCCCGGCGGAGGTGGAGCCATGTGAATATCTGCCCGGCCCGGAAGGGTTTCTGGCCCAGGTGTTCAACCAGCCAGGTCTCCAGTTCGGCGTAGGTCATTCCAAGTATTCTTACCGGCAATGGCACTCCTTCTTATAATTGAACTCCGGAACGAACCGAAAGGAAAGATAATGGCTAATACCGTTGGAATCATAGGAGGAAGTGGAATCTACTCCATACCCGGTGTGGAGATGGAAGGCAGCAGAAGGGTGGAAACCCCTTCGGTGACCCATCTGCCGAGGTTACCTTCGGAACCATGCACGGCCTGGGTCTTGTGTTCATCCCCAGGCACGGGAAGGGTCACCGTTACAATCCCTCGGAGGTGCCCTATGCCGCCAACATCTACGCCCTCAAGAGCCTCGGTGTGGACACACTGATAAGCTTCAACGCCGTGGGCAGCCTGAAAGAGGAGATAGAGCCCAGGCACTTCATAGTTCCCGACCAGCTCTTCGACAGGACCAGGGGAATAAGACGCTCCAGCTTTTTCACCGACGGGGTCGTGGCCCATGCAGGCTTCGGGGACCCCTACTGCGGGGAGCTGCGGGAGATCCTCGCAAGGGCAGCGGGGAAAGCCGGGGCGGTGGTGCACCACGGCGGAACACTGGTGGTGATGGAGGGTCCTGCTTTCAGCACCAGAGCCGAAAGTGAGTTTTACAGGGCCCAGGGATGGGATCTCATCGGAATGACCACCCTCCCGGAGGCCAAGCTCGCAAGGGAGGCGGGGATTTGCTACGCCACACTGGCAATGAGCACCGATTACGACTGCTGGCGGGTTTCCGGGGAATCGGTTACACTGGAGATGGTCCTCGCCGTGGTGAAGGACAATGTAAAAATGGCAGGGAAGGTGCTTTCAGAAGCCCTTCAGCTGCTGGCGAAGGGAAGACCGGCGGACTGCGGCTGCCGGGTTCCCATAGGCACCATGACGGCCCCTGAGGCCTCGTCGAGTACCAGGCTTTCACAGCTGGAAACGATACTGAAAAGATAATGGCAACACTGGCGGAAACCGGCGAGCACGGGTTCATAAGGGCGATCAGGAAGAAGTTTCCCATGGAACTCGCCGGGGACGACGGCGCGGTTCTTCGCTGCCTTGAAACCCCGGTGATCACCACCGATTCATTCTTTGAGGGAACACACTTCAGGAGGGGCTGGGCTGCCCCGGACACCACAGCCCGGAGGCTCATGGAGGCCACCCTGTCCGATCTTGCCGCCATGGGGGCTTTCCCCGAATACCTTCTCAGCTCTCTGGTGCTGCCTCCGGACATGGAACTTGACTGGATACTGGATTTCTACCGGGGTCTCACCTCAAGGCAGGACTGCCCCTTGGCCGGTGGAGAAACTGTGAAGGGCGGTGTTTTCGGGGTGACGCTCACCGCCCTGGGGGACTGCCGTGGGGAAAAGCCCTTACTGAGGCGAACGCCCGGCCCGGGGACTCCCTCTGGGTCTCCGGTCCACTGGGAAGGTCATTCCGCTCGCCGGAACTCCTGGATAAGGGTGATCTCAGTCCGGCGGAGGGGAACAGGTTCGTCTGTTCCTGAACCCCGGGGCAAGGTTCGACTGCATTCCAGGGATCCGCGGTGCCGGGGCAAGGTCGGCCATAGACATTTCCGACGGACTGTTCTCCGAGTGCGGTCACCTGTCCCGGGAGAGCGGCGTGTGCCTGGTCATCGATCTGGAAAGCGTTCCCCTGGTTGAGTACTGCCGGGGAAAACCCATGGAGGCCTGCGTCGCCGGGGAGGACTTCGAGCTGCTGTTCACCCTTCCACCGGGCGGGGAGCTGGTGGCCCCGGGATACTTCAGGATAGGCAGGGTCACCCCGGGCAGGGGGATCAGGGTGCTTGACAATGGGGAAGAAACAGAGATCCCTGAAGACAGGGGTTATGATCACTTTTCAGAAACGGCCCCCGTCAGGCCTACTTGAAAGAGGCTACCATATTACCTGTCAGCAGGTAGTTCCTGCTGTCGTACAGAATGGTGAGCTCATAGCCATCGGTGGAGTCCAGCTTCCAGAGGGGTATCACGTCGGTGGGACAGTGCCCCGTGGCAAGGAGTGAATCGCTTTTGAACAGCAGGGGATCCACCCTTACTCCGCTTCCCGTTTCCGTCCAGGCATGGAAGACAAGTTCGGGACCGTCCACCAGAACCCCTCCCACCAGGGACATGTCTATTCCGTGTACAGCTGCTTGTCTTACCAGCTCCTGTGACATGGGAACGCAGGGCCCGGGGAGGGCTTCGGGAACCGGCATGTTCCTGATGATCAAGGATATCCTTTCCAGGGTTTCATCACTTATGGCCCCGGGCAGTGGTCTTGCGGTCCCCGGCCGCTGGAGAAGGGCCATGGAAATGGTAAGGGTCGCGGTGTCCCCCGGCACCAGACAGGGAATATCAGCGCTGAGCATTCCGCCTTCGTTCTGAAAATCAGAGCATATCACCGAGAGATCCTGGAAGGGGGGGTGGGGTTCCGGTTCCGGCAGGAGCACCTGGATGTTCCTCGCCGTGGTGTTTCCCCGGTTGGCCACCATTACCGAGATCACCAGGGTGGTGTCTAGAACGGCGGTGCCGCGAATTCGGTTCATGAGCCACCTGGCGGACCCTTCCGAAGTGCTCCTGCCCAGGGCCAGACCGTATATCCTGCCGGCGGTGGCGAAGTTTCCCGATGCCTCGAGAAGCCTTCCATATTCCACCATCCATGCCCCTTCCGCCGCCGCCGCCATCTGTGCGTAGTGAACAGCGGCCGGGGGAATGGATCTGAGGGTGATCAGGGCCCTGGCGGAATCCGCCGGAGAAATGGAGAGCCCCAGAATGGCAAGGAGCAGTGTCATCCTCTGAGGCCCTTCACCGGGTCGGTGGCCGCGGCCTTCGCCGCGGGGATAAGGGCTGCCAGAAGGCTTATGAGCACAGCGGCGCCCCCTGCGGTGAACACCGCCTGGAATGAGATCCTCATGGGGAAGGAGTCGTGGAAGGAGTAGACATCCGGGAGCTGTATGATCCCTGTGGAGGCGATGACCCAGCATCCGACAAGACCCAGCAGTATTCCGGAAACAGCTCCGGAGAGACCCACCAGCATGCCCTCCCAGAGAAAGATCCTCATTATGAGTTTCCTTTCAGCCCCCATTGCCTTCAGAACGGAAATGTCACGGCGCCTTTCAACCACCGTTCTGGAAATCGTGCCGGTGATATTGAAGGAGGCCACCAGTGTTATCAGAAGCAGCGCCGCGAAGGAACCCAGCTTTCAAGCTTCATGCTGGCTGAAAGGGCCGGGTTCCTCTGCTGCCAGGTGAGGACCCTGAGGGAATCGGGAAGGGCCAGGCGAATTGCCTCCACAGCCCGGCTGATGGTATACCCCTCGGCGGGTTCAACGAAGTAACCTGTGTATCCTCCCCGGGGAAGGAACATCCGGGAGGCGGTTTCCAGGGGGATGTAGGCGATCTTCCTGTCGTTGGCGGGAAGGCCTGTTTCCACGGAGCCGGTGAGCACCGTTCTTCCGATCCCGCTGCCGCTGCTGGAGAAGAAGGCCGCCGGTGGAAAGAAAAGCAGTGTATCCCCCACGCTGTGCATGAAATCCTCGGAGAGATAGATGCCCAGCACCGCGCCGGGAAGGCCGGTTTCAGGCACAAACGGAGGAGTGCCCCAGATGAGCATAGTGTCAAGCCCCGAACCGGAGAAGCCTTCCGGTGTTATCCCCCTCACCAGGCAGCCGGCCTCGATGTTTCTGGAGGGCATTCTTACAACGGCCTCGCCCTCGATGAAGGGGTGAACCACTTCCACCGCCGGAAGGGAGGTGAGGTTCCCGGCGAAGTCCGGGTCTTCGGTAACCGGAGCGTTACCCCGGAGAGAATGGCGATGGGTGCGTCAACGGCCCTTATGCTCTTGCCAATGAAATCCTCCAGACCCGCCAGAACCCCCATGACTATCACCAGGGCGGCCACGCCCAGGGAAACCCCGGCGGTGCTCACCACCGAAGCGAAGGCAATGCGCCTTCTGCGGGGGTGACGTCTGAGGTACCGCCAGGCGATCTTCCAGGAAAGGGCAGTCAGTGGGAACCTCCAATGTTCGAGTGAGTATTGATTATATATCAAAATGTGCCGTGCACGAACTCAGGGAGGTTCATTCTGTCCGCTGTCATGCTTCTGCTGGCTGCCCTGGCCGCCGGCCAGACCTTTGATGTAACAGTACCGGAACCCATTCTGGAACAACACGAAAACATGCTGGAACTCTCCGTTCCCGGAATGGCCCACAGGGAGACAGAAGAAGGCATGCTCCTTCCGGTGAGGCACTTTTTCGTGCCCGTTCCACGGGGTTCGGAACCCCGGCTGGATTGGACCGTGGGATCCGTTGCGGAAACCGGCTGGGAAACCGGTCTCAGCTTCTCCTCGGCTCCGGTCCTGCGAGGAACCGGTCTGGGCACAAGGGAAACCAGGGAGGCTGTTGCCTTTCCCGCTGAACACTCCCCGGTGTCCATGAAGATAGTGCATATGCTGGGGTCCACCGCCGCAATGGTAACTTTTTCTCCCTTCTGCTACGGCACTGCGGAAATGTACGCCTCAAGGGTCAGCATAACCCTTTCCCACCATGACGCCTCCGGAGGAAGACCCACCGAGGGAACCCTTTTCGAATTTCTCAGTCCCGGTTCGAATATCTGGTGGCCATACCGGACCGAGTCCCCCGAAAGCCCTTTCTGGGGTAAGCCATGGGCCAGGATCAGGGTTGAAAATCCCGGTTTCTATGCCATCACCGGCCAGGATCTCGCCGATGGGGGATGCGATGTCTCCGGTGTACCCTCAGCCTCCCTTGCCATGTTCTCCGGTCCCGCCAGGATGTTCGACCCCGAGGACCCCGCCGCCGAGCACTTCCTGGAATCAGTGGCCATAACGGTCCACGACGGCGGCGACGGTTTCTTTCACATGGAGGACAGCCTGGTCTTCTACGGCAGGGGTCTGTGGAACTGGAACTCAACCCCGGATTCCCTCTACCGGTCGCCCCACAGATACGACAACGGCAACACATACTGGCTGACATGGGGGGCCGACGACGGAGAGCGGATCACAGCGGTTAACGCCGAACCCTCCGGTGGAACCCCGGTGGAACAGGGCGTTATCACCATCGGATTTGAGGAGGAGGTATCTTCAGCCACCAGGGCAACAGGACCGGCTGGCTCTGGGGGATACTCTCCGCAACGGTGCCGGGATACTTCTACCTCAGTTCACCGGTGGCCTCCGAAGGAGCTACGCTCAGGCTGGGAATACTCAAGGCAGGCACCCCTCCATGGGGGCACAATATCAGAGCGGAGCTCGATGGCGTAACGGTTCTCGATTCGGTGTCACACGCCATCAGCCATGAGAGGTACACCATCGACGGAGTATCCATCAGCTCCGGGGGAAACCTCATGAAGCTCTGGAGCGACTACCATAAAACATGCTACCTCGACTATGCCGAGCTCATCGTTCCTGTGAACCTGAGTCAGTCCGCCGGGTATCATGTTTATCTGAACGGCCTTAACCAGGGCAAGGTTTCCTTCGAACTGGGTACACTGACACCTGAAACCTGGATATTCGACATCGACGACCCCCTTATTCCGGTGGAGCTCACAGGCTGGACCGCCCAGGATGGCAGGGCTTCACTTTCCTACACATCCGGCTCACAGACAGCCTGCATTCTGGCCGTTTCACCGTCCAACCTGAAAGAAGTGGTCTCCATAGAACCTGCCCAGCCTGGGAGAATACTCGGAAGCGCTTCACCCGCCGATGTGCTCGTTACCATTCCTGAAGAGCTTTTCGAGGGCGCGGGTATTATTCAGTCCCTCTATTCCTCACGGGGGCTCAGTACCTGCATAGTTACCTACAGAGAGATATACGACGAATTCGGCCAGGGCGTTTCCGACCCCGGAGCGGTTCGGTCCCTGGTAAGATGGGCTCTGGATACCTGGCCTTCCCCGCCCAGGATGCTACTGATGGTGGGCGACGGCTCAAGCGACCCCCTGGGCAACTCCACTGGATACAGAACAGCGGCCCCCATCTACTATGAGCTGGTTAGCGGATACTGCCTGGAATCCTTTTTCACAACGGTTCATGAGGGCATGGAGTTTCCGGAGATACCCTATTCCAGGATCCCGGCATCCACCCTGAACGAACTTCTTACGGCGCTGCAGAAGGCCTTCGAACTGGACGGTCCGGCGGCCCGGGGCCCCTGGGGCAACTCCATCGTGCTGGCCGCGACGACGAATGGGGTAGCAGGAAGACCGAGGATGAGCACACCCAGACATGCGACTTCCTCGCGGACAGCGTTCTGAACCAGTCACTGAACATCATCAAACACTATCTCATAGATTATCCCTGGCCCCCGGGCACCACCGGAGAGGGTGTTCATCCGGAGAAGCCCCAGGCCGCCCAGGATCTCATCGCCCTGTTCAACCAGGGTGTTTCCTCATTCTCCTTCTACGGTCACGGTTCATACGATCAGATGGCCAGCGAGAAGCTCTTCTCCTCGGGAATGGTCACCCAGCTGACCAACGGCCCCAGATATTTCCTCTACAACTCCTTCTCGTGCAATAACGGAGAGTTCAGCCTTCCCGCAGGGACTGCCTGGCGGAAATTCTTCTTTTTCACCCCGATGGCGGCGCCGGCGGCGCCATGGCCTGCACAGGTGGAAGCTATTCGGGACAGAACAAGACCCTGGGTGCCACATTTCTCGGAAGGATCTACTCAGGCGAGATGGATATGACCCTTGCCGATGCCTTCTGGCTCTCGGTGGTGGAACTGCAGTATGCAAAGAACCTCGAATACGCAGTTCTCGGGGACGGAGGCATAGTCATCCCCATGGCCGATGAAGACCTCTGCGTGATCCAGCCACCGGACACGTTGTTCCGGGGCCGGCTTTCATCGGCGGGCTTCTCATTCCCTGGGGAGACCACCTTCCTCTTCCGGGCAAGGGAAAGCGCCGATTCTGTTACATATGTGAGCCCCCTCACCGAGGACTTCTCCATTGAGTATCTACGCTACGGTTCCACCATCTACTCCGGCATGAACACCACCGATGGTCAGGGGGATGCCCTTGTAGAGTTCTTCGTTCCCCTTCAGGCGGATACCGGCTCCATGGGCAGGACCGATGGCACCGGAACTGTGGACGGTGCTTTGGGCATCGGATACGCCTGGCCGGTTCCCGTGGCCGACGACGGCAACTACACCGATGATACCACCGGCCCGGATATAGAGCTTAGCTTTCTCGACGCCATTCCCGGTGAGATGCCATCGGTTTACCAGAACTCGGTCCTCAGGGCGGTCCTCACGGATCCTTCGGGAATCTGCGTTCTGGGCAGCGACGCCGGTTCCATAATAATCTGCTCCATCGATGGCGAGTACGAAGATGTTACCTCCCTTTTCAGTTTCAACAGGGGAAGCTACACCACCGGCTCTCTGGAATACACACTCCCTGAACTACTTCCCGGGCAGCACGAGGTGAAGGTGGTTGCCAGGGACGGCATGAAGAACACCGGCGAGGGGGTCCTTGCGTTCAATGTTCTCCAGGGAGAGCCTCCCATTCTCCATGAGACCGGGGTTTATCCCAACCCCTCCAGGGGAACCAGGGCTTTCTTCTTCACCACATCCTCTCCGGGAAACGTACATGTTTCCCTCTATACCATTGCCGGCCGGCCGGTATGGCAGGGAACCACCGTGGTCTCCTCCGGAGCGGGCCAGCTTCTCTGGAACGGTCTCGACGCCGACGGCGATCCCCTGGCCTCGGGTACCTACATCTATGTACTGGAATTCACAGGTGTATCCGGTTCCGCGTCGGTAACCGACATCCTGGCGGTGAGTCCATGATGCAGAGGGCAATGGAGCTTATTCGGGATAGCCATAGACCGGTGGTTTTCACCGGGGCGGGAATGTCCAGCGAGAGCGGCATGAGAACCTTCAGGGGAGAGGATGGCCTCTGGAGGGAATACAGCCCGGAAAAGCTTTCATCCATCGAGGGGCTTCTGGCGGATCCCGGTGTTGTCTGGGAGTGGTACAGAATGAGGTTCATGAAGACCGCGGCATCCTTCCCCACATCGGATACGAAGCCCTCACATTTCTTCAGGAAAAAAAGAAAACCCTCCCGGTGATCACACAGAACGTTGACGGACTTCATCTGGAATCAGGACAGACGGATGTCCTGGAACTGCATGGTTCAATGCGGTCCGCCTCCTGCGTGAGTAAGTGCGGTTTCAGTGCCCCCCTTAGAAGGGAGCTCGTGGAGATCCTTCCTCCGTTGTGCCCGGATTGCGGCGCCATTCTCAAGCCGGACATCATCCTTTTCGGCGAACCGCTGGACCACGCTACCATTTCAAGGGGCATACGACCTCGCCGGGGAATGCGATCTGATGCTGGTGATCGGCAGCTCCGTTCAGGTCTGGCCCGCGGCGGGAATACCCTTCACCGCCCTGGAAAGCGGCGCACATATAATAGAGATCAACCCCTCCCGTACGGAACTGCCCAGAAGCGAGCGGGTTGTAAGCATAAGGAGGAAAGCCGGGGAAATTCTTCCCCTGCTTACAGGTTTTTCACGGGAGATGTCATGAGTTTCATACTGGCAGCCGCGGTCATCGCAGCATCATGGAGCGGTACTTATACCTTCAACGCTCCGATACCCGACGGCAACGGTCTGCCGCGGATAGAAGGCACCGTCAATCTACATGAACCGGGTCTGCCAATGTACCCGGTGAAAACAGTTTTCATTCCGGTTCCGCCGGATGTGGAGCCAGTTCTGAGCTTCTCAGTGGTGCCGTTACCCAACAGAGGCTCGTCACCGCCGGTTCCCAGGGCGGGAGTCCTTCAGGGAAGCGGTCTTGACGCCGTTGAGGTTCCCGTTGCCCCTGTGAGCCGCACCTTTGATACCGTGGAGTACAGGGGTGTATTTCCCCTTGCCGGGACACAGGTTGCGGTCATCGACATCCATCCCCTCACAGAAACCGTTTTTGCAGGTTCCGTGACCCTTTCCCTGGAATGGTCCGGGGGAGGTTCCGGAGTTCCCATCCCCACAGGACATCTTCTCAGGGGCATCAGCGCCGGTGAGGTTTACTGGCCCCGGGAAACCCGCAGGGCTGAAAGCCCCTTCTGGGGAAAACCATGGGCAAGGATAGCCATTGAAGAAACAGGGGTTTACAGGATAACCTGTGATGAACTGGAGGAAGCGGGATGCCAGACCGGGGGCGTCCGATTTCCACAATGGCCCTTTTCTCCGGCCCGGGTACCCAGTTCGCCCAGGAACCGGAAACCGCCCACCAGCTTCAGCCGGTGGCGGTGCTGGTAACCGACGCCAATAACGACGGCCTCTTCAACGGTTCCGACGAGATAGTATTCACCGCCGGCGGGTTGAACCGGTTCGAGTACATCCAGAGATCCCTTCAATGGCTTTTCCACAGGTACGCCACCCACAGGGTTTACTGGCTTACATGGGGGGGAGGGGACGGCCTGCGCATGCAGGATGCTAACGGAACCCCCGACGGCTCTCCGGAGTGGGGAGACACGGTTTACCACACCGTTCATCTGGAGGAGAGCGAGCACTGGCTGCCCAGGTGGGAGAACGACACCGGCTGGTTCTGGAAGAAGGTGGGTTCCGGTGAGAACACATCCATTCCCCTGAACCTGGGTTACGCCGCTGGAACGCCCAGGTGGAGGTGACCTTTGCCGTTACTGAGCCCTCTTCCTATGAGGTGACACTGGCGGGAAGCGGTACGGTCCAGTATAGCGGTTCCGGAAGGCAGTCGGCGGTTTTCGAAAATGTCAATGTATCCGGGGGAAGCCTCAACATAGCCTTCAGCTCGTCGGATCCCGCCGCCGACCTCTATCTTGATCATCTGGAGCTTCTCTTCCCCGGGGACCTCTCCGCCTCCAACCGCAGGATATTCTTCAACGGCTCTCCGGGGAGGTACAGTTTTTCATTCCCCGGCGGAACCCACGCCTTTGATGCTTCGGACCTCATGAACCCGGTGAGAATAACCGGTACCCAGCAGGTATCCGGCAGCCTTGACTTTGCCCATACCGTGACCGATACCTCCGCCCTGATGGTGGCAGGTGGGAACAGCTGGCTTTCACCGGACACCATTGCCCCCGCTTCGCCGGGAAGGCTGGTGGGCACGGTATACGGAGGCAACCGGCTTCTGGTGGTTCCCGAGGTTTTCATGAACGACGCCATGGCACTGGAGTCCCTGCTGGAATCAATGGGCTACTCCGTTGTAATGGCAACTGTGCAGGAGATATACGATGAATTCGGCCAGGGCGTGAAGGACCCCGGCGCCATAAGGTCCGCCGTTCGGTGGGGTATGGATTCCTGGTCGCCCTCCCTGAGCACAGTTGTTCTCTGCGGAAGCGGCCACTACGACCCACTGGGATTCTCAACCTCCATTCCCGACCACATACCTCCAATGGTTTTTCTGAGGAACGATCCCAGTTACCCCACATGGGCCTCGGAAGACTGGTTCGCCCAGGTTCATGAGAACTCCATCTATCCCGAGATACCCGTTGCCAGGATACCGGCGGAGAATTCAGCCGCCCTGGGGGCGGTGCTGGCCAAGAGCGCAATTTATAACGGCGGAAACGCCGGGGGAAGCTGGAGCAGCAGGTTCGTTCTTTCGCCGACGACGAGTGGGGAGGTACCGGCGCCACCAGCGAGTGGGATCACACCTTCAACATGGAATCCATCTGCTACGACCACCTGCCCGCCCATGCGAAGCCGGAGAAATTCTACCTGATCGAGTATCCCTGGCCCCCGGGAACAACACCTGGAGGGGTACACCCGGAAAAACCCGAAGCACGCACCGCCTTCATGGACCTTTGGAACCGTGGCATGGCGGTAATGCTCTTTTTCGGCCACGGTTCAGCCAACCAGCTTGCCCACGAAAAGGTAATGCTCGGAGATGATCCGGCCTCCCTGGAAAACGGTTCGCGGCTGCCCCTGGCAATGTTCATGTCCTGCGATGTGTCGAAGTTCTTCGTTCCGGGGGTCGACTGCCTGGGCGAAAAGCTGGTCTATCACCCCGGCGGCGGTGCCGTGGCATCCATAGGCGCCACCGGAGGAACCTTCAGCAGCCCCAACGCCTCCTACGCCAGGGAGATTACCACACTGCTTACCGGGGATGACCATTCAATGAGCCATGCCTTCTGGGCGGGAAAAATTCAGGCATCAAGGGCGGAAACACATCCTACTATGTTTACCTGGGCTGCCCTGACCTGAGACTTGAACTGTCCCGCTCACCCGCCGGCCTCACGGTTTCAGGAGACACCCTCCGTTCCGGAGAGATGAACACCGTGGTGGGTTCTGTGGAATCCCCGGAGGGGCTGGCCCTTGTGGAGATATCCGAATCGGACATTCCCTGGCAGTATCCCATGATAGGCGGCGGTGTCATAGACTATTTCAGGCAGGGCGGAACCGCCTGGCGGGGCAGGGCCGCCCTTTCCGGCGGAGAGTTCCTCTCCCAGTGCATCATTCCCCTTTCAAGCGCCCCTGGCAGCCTTGCCAGGGCCGACGCAGCCTCGGTGGTTCCTCCGGGGTGGAGATCGGGGCCCATGCTCCCCTGGTACTCGTTCAGGGAGATCCCTCCCCTGACCAGCAGGGCCCGGAGATATCCATGTGGATATCAGGCCAGCAGGGGGTGGAGGAGCCCGTCATCACCGGGGAGGGGACCCTGGAGGCGGAGCTCACGGACCCCAGCGGAATCACCTTCCTGGGAAGGGCGGGAAGTCGCATCAGGCTCTTCGTAGACAACGACGAGTACGACCTGTCCGACGCCTTTTCATACAATACCGGCTCCACCGTTACCGGCAGGCTTCAGTACGGGGTTTCCGGCCTGGCCCAGGGCAGCCACCGCTTCATTCTCAGGGCGATGGACGGCCTGGGCAACCCATCCTCCGACACACTCTTCGTGACATCCACCGATGCCGGAGAAGTTGCCATTCAGCAGCACATAGTGTACCCCAATCCCGGCACCGGCAGCAGGTGCTTCAGTTTACCCTCTCCGCCGGGCCCACGTCACGGTTTCCCTGTTCACCACCGCCGGAAGAAGGATACGGACCGTATCGAAACTCTGCGAACCTGGATACAATCAGATAATGTGGGACGGCCTTGACGGCGATGGTGACATTCCCGCCTCCGGCGCTTACATTTACATGATAGAAGCACAGACCGAGAATGGCCTGTTCAGCATGACGTCATCTGTTACCGGGGTTCTGGCAACGGTGAACTGACAGCCTCACCAGGGGGATCTCTATGGGGAATGAAAAGGTTAGCTGGCTCTGGAAACAGGTGGAGGACGCCAGGGCGGCGAAGGATACCGAAAAGGCCAGGGAGAGCCTTGAAAGGCTTCTGGAAGACCGCTCCATAAGGGGAACCCCGATCACAACCTGGCATCCCTGGAACTGTCCCGACTGGACATCGAAACAGGGGAATAGCCGATGCGGCGGCCAGGCTGTCCGACTTCAGATGGCACGGAGTCCCCGGCCCCGCGGCCCTTCTCCTCGGAGCGGACATCTTCCTCAAGCTGGACCGGTTCAGCATGTCACTTGATGCCCTGGAATCATATCTCAGGCATTACCCCAGGGACATCGACGCCCTGCGGAAAAGGGGCTCGTTCTCATGATGCTCCACCGCGACGCCGAAGCGGAGAGGCTTCTGCTGTCCGTGGCCAGGCGGGAGAAGTACCGCGTTCCCTCCACCCTGACATACCTGGCCCTCCTGGAAGCAAAGGCCGACAGGCTGGAGGAGAGCCTTCACCTTCTTCTTCAGGCGAAGGATCTCGCCCCCTTCGACGAGAAGATAGAGCATAGCCTTCTAAGAATAGAGGCACTCAGGGTTCAGATGCGAAGAAGCGCCATAGAGGACCGCTCCCTTCCCATGGAAGACCTCGTCCCCGGTATGACCGCCGGGATGCTTGGGCTCCACGGCTATTCACCGGACACCGCCAGGCTTGCCTCGGAAGCCTGGAGAAGGTTCTGCACCGAGAACACACCCACAGGGCGAAAACCCGAGGCCTGGGCAGCCGCCCTGGAGTACGCTGTTACCCGGGAGGGCCCCCACCACACCCAGGAACAGCTCGCCGGTGAGTACGGCGTATCCGTGTCCCAGCTCAGGGATCATTTTCAGATACTGAAGGGTTCCGTTGAACTACCTCCGTCCAACCTCCTTGAGAGGATCGCCGGAGAAGGTTCGGACCTCCTCCGCCAGGCCAAGGGAGAGGAAATAGCCGCGGTCCTGGCGGAACTGGGTTCCGGGAAGGACAAATTCCAGACCGCCGCGGAAGCCGCTTCCTGGGTTTTCGACAGGGTAACCCCGGTTGATGAACTCCAGAGGCGGGAGATGGAAGAGTTCGTGGCATATATATGGCGCAGAAAGGGATACGGTTCATAACCCATCGCTGACATCTAATCATTATATTAACCGGGACATGTCCGGGGTGTGATGCGCCCCGGTTCGCCAGTTTTATTAATATGTATCATATTTAATTCAAGGGAACGGGACAAAATGACAAGCAAATATGTCTATTACTTTGGTTCAACACGGACCGATGGAGACCGCACCATGAAGCAGCTTCTGGGCGGCAAGGGAGCCAACCTTGCCGAAATGACCAGAATAGGTATGCCCGTACCTCCGGGCTTCACCATATCCACGGAGACCTGTGACGCTTTCTACAAGGCCGGTTCCGTTTGGCCCGAAGGTCTTGAGGAACAGGTCCGGGAGGGTGTGGAAACCCTGGAGAGGGAACTGGGCAAGAAGTTCGGCGATCCGGAGAAACCCCTTCTCGTTTCAGTGAGGAGCGGCGCGGCGGTTTCCATGCCGGGAATGATGGACACGGTTCTCAACCTGGGAATAAATGAAACCACACTGAAGGCCATCGCCGAAAGAAGCGGCAACGAAAGGTTCGCCTGGGATTCCTACAGGCGCTTCATGCAGATGTTCGGCGATGTGGTGATGGGTATCCCCCACCACGATTTCGAGGAGGCCCTGCAGAAGGTGAAGGACGAGAAGGGTGTGAAACTGGACACCGAACTCGACCTTAAAGACCTGAAAAGGCTTGTGGAGATATACAAGGGAATCTATCTCAAGGATATAGGCGAAGAGTTCCCCACGGATCCCTGGGATCAGCTCATCAGGTCGGTTAACGCAGTCTTCAGCAGCTGGAACAACCCCAGGGCCAACCGCTACCGGGAGCTCAACGACATCAAGGGTCTCATAGGGACCGCGGTGAACGTTCAGGCCATGGTGTTCGGCAACATGGGTGACGAATCGGGAACCGGAGTGTGTTTCACAAGGGACCCCGCCACTGGAGAGAACGTTTCTACGGCGAATACCTCATGAATGCCAGGGTGAAGATGTGGTTGCCGGGATCAGGACCCCAGACCGATCGAAACCCTGAAGGAAGTCGATCCCGCTTCTTACAGCGGTCTCCTTGACCTCAGGGAAAAACTTGAGAGCCATTACCACGACATGCAGGACATCGAGTTCACCATCGAAGAGGGAAGGCTTTACATACTTCAGACGAGAACCGGCAAGAGAACGGTGTTCGCCGCGGTGAACATGGCGGTGGACATGCACGAAGAGGGGCTGATAGACAGGAAAGAAGCCTCATGCGGGTTCCAGCCCAGAGCTTCAACCAGCTTTTCGCCTCGATACTGGACACCGAAAGCAAGGACACCGCCAAGTTCCTCACAAGTGCCCTTAACGCATCCCCCGGCGGTGCATGCGGAAGGGCGGTATTCACCGCTGAAACCGCCGAGGAGTGGTCGGAAAGGGGCGAGAAGGTCATTCTCTGCCGCCTGGAAACCAGCCCCGAGGATATAGGCGGAATGGCGGTTGCAAAGGGAATTCTCACCGCCAGGGGTGGAATGACAAGCCACGCCGCCGTGGTTGCCAGGGGTATGGGAGTCCCCTGTGTTTCCGGCGCCGACGAGCTTCACATCGACAGTTCCAGAAAGGTAATGAAGTGCGGAAGCGTCACCGTCAACGAGGGTGATCTCATCGCAATCGACGTTTTACCGGGGAGGTCTTTGCCGGAGAGGTAAAGGTGCGCCCCAGCGAGATCGTTCAGGTCCTTCGGGGGACATGAAGGCCGAGGACAGCTCCCTCTACGCCAAATACAGCAAGCTGGTTGGCTGGGCAGACGAAGTCCGCAGGCTGGATGTGAGGACCAACGCCGATTCACCGAAGTCCACGGAAGAAGCCGTTCTTTTCGGCGCCCAGGGGATCGGTCTCTGCAGAACGGAACACATGTTCTTTGAGGGCGACAGGATCATTCCCTTCAGGAAGCTCATCCTGGTGGCTGAAGATGTGAAAAGGATAAGGGAGAAGCTGGAGGCGTCCTCCGGTGAGGACGAATCACTGAAGAACGCCCTGAAAAAGCCCCTTGAAACCTACGATCAGGCCCTTTCCGAACTCCTCCCCCTGCAGAAACAGGATTTTGCCGGCATTTTCAGGGCCCTCGACGGCAGACCGTGCAACATAAGGCTCCTCGACCCGCCCCTCCACGAGTTCCTTCCCCAGGAGGAAGAGGGCCAGAGGGAAATGGCCGAGGTAATGGGACTTTCACTTGAAACTGTGAAGCAGAAGGTGGAATCCCTCCACGAGTTCAACCCTATGATGGGACATCGGGGCTGCAGGCTGGGACTCACCTATCCGGAGATCGCGGATATGCAGGTAAGGGCCATAATGGAGGCCGCCGTAGAGGTTACTGAGAAGGGGACGAAGGTCCTTCCCGAGATAATGATCCCCCTCGTGGGAACTGTGAAAGAGCTGGAGATCTCAAGGGAGAGGGCCCAGCGGGTCATTGATTCGGTTCTCGAGGAGAAGGGCAGACCCTCCGATTATGTGCACTACAGCATAGGCACGATGATAGAGATACCCAGGGCTGCGGTTACCGCGGACCTCATCGCGGAAAAAGCCGACTTCTTCAGCTTCGGGACCAACGACCTTACCCAGATGGGCTGCGGATTTTCCCGTGACGATTCCGGCAAGTTCCTGGGCGAGTATGTAAGGATGGGGATCTATGAGAGGGACCCCTTCTCATCATTGGACATCGAAGGCATAGGCAGACTGGTGAAGACGGCGGTGAAGCTGGGCAGGGAGGCAAAACCGGGCCTCAAGCTCGGCGTCTGCGGAGAGCACGGAGGCGACCCGGTCTCCATAAGGTTCTTCAACTCCGTCGGGCTGGATTATGTGTCCTGCTCTCCATTCAGGGTTCCGGTTGCCAGGCTGGCCGCTGCACAGGCGGTCCTTGAGGAGCGCTAGGATCCGGAGGGATTTGAGCTCGTGAAAAGAACCGATGTTCTTCTTGCCATGGGCAGCCCCGCCCTTCTGAAGACAACGGAAGAGGCCCTCCTCCGGGAGGGTCTTTCCGTTCACTCATCGGGGAATGGTATCGACGCCGTAATGGATGCCCTCCAGATACGCCCCCGCTGCGTTCTATGCGGTCAGGTCCTTGCGGGAATGGATGGCATGAAGGTGTGCAGGCTGCTGAATTCCCTGTTCACAAGGAAAGACATGCCGGTGATCATAAGCGTTCCCGACAGCAGGCCTGAGATGCGTCAGCGGGCCCTCAGCGCCGGAGCGGTTGCCGTTGTGGATTATTCGACCTCCTTTTCCGAGATCGCCGATCTCGTCCGCCTTCACATAAGTGAGTTCAGGACCACTCCATCTCCCCTTGAGCTCACCCTCTCCAGGGACCGAGTACTTCCCATGGCGGCGGACTGTCTTGAGGAGTCCCTTGAATCCATCGAAACGGTGATTCGTTTCGCCGGGGACCTCAGGGGTGTCACATCTATTCCCGAGGCCTGCAGAAAGGTTTCCTCCGCTGTCCTTCGGGGGCTGGGATTTCAGAGGGTATGGGTGGGACTGGTGAACAGGAATCGCACCGAGATCGAGGCTGTTTCCTATCGTGGCAGAGGAATTACCGGAGAGTCGATACCGGTGGATCCCGGCGGCAGCCGGCTGCCGGCTGAAATGGCCCTCTCCTCCGGAGCCCAGATACCATCCTGGGACGCGGATCCCACCGGAATGGCTTCCGAGTGGGCCGGAAGCAGTTCCTATGTGGATACACCCATAAGGGCCGGAAGCAGGGTGCTTGGAATAATCAGATGCGACAACGGTCTTTCAAGGCGGCGCCCGTCACCGGACAGCCTGCGAAGCCTCAGAATGCTCTCCGACATGCTCTCTTCCTTCATCAGGTATCTGGATGTCCAGAGCCTGCTCGAGGAACGCATGGGCTCCATCGACCTCATAATGAAGGACATCGGGGTGGGTGCCATAATGATAGATCCCTCGGGAATGATCACCGACCGCAGCGGAGACTTTTCCGTGATCCCCGGGGGTGAGCCCCCATCAAAGGGTGACCCCCTCTGGAAGTTCCTGGATATTCTTCCCGGTGACACCGCTGAAAGGCTTAACGACGCCTTTCTGAAGGGAAGGGATTACTCCACGAAGCCTGTCAGACTCGGCGGCGGGAACGCCCATGCCGGGTTCTCACTCCATGAATCAGGTGGCAGGGGCATGCTCCTGGTCATAGCCGACCGATCCGCAACTGCGGGAATGACCCAGCGGATAAGGGCACTTGAGTTTGAAACCGACGCGGTGGCATCCCTGGCGGCGGACCTCACATCGGAAGGGGATGTAAGGGAGATCTGCAGAACAATGCTGAGGACCCTGGAAACATTCTACCCCGACGAATCCATTTCCGTGATGGCCGCTGGAACCCCACCTCAGCCATGATACCGGACTCGCTGACCATAAACGCAGTTTCAGGTTCAAGTTACAACAATGGAGCCTTATCTCCGGTGCGTCGCTTCTTCTTGACCGGGAAGGGGGAGGTATCGTGGGGGAGGCCGTGAGGAACTTCAGGATAATCAATGTCTCCGATGTCCTTCAGTGCGAGTATTACATCAGGAGTATTCCCGAGACCCGCAGCGAGATAGCCATCCCGATGCTTAGCCGGGGCAGGGTCGTGGGCTGATCGACATTCAGAGCGATAGGCTCAACCGTTTTCAGTCCGACGACATAAGAAGGCTGAACAATATGGTGGGTTTCGCCGCCGGGGTCCTCGACGCCGCCCTTCAGAAAACGGAACTCATCAACATGGCCAGAAGGGACAGGCTCACCGGTCTTCACAACATGACCTTCTTTGAGGAGCGGTATCCTGAAGAGTTCGAAAGGGCCCAGAGGTACGAGTATTCCTTTTCACTGATAATGATGGACATCGACGATTTCAAACACTACAACGACTCCCATGGCCACCCGATGGGGAACGTGCTTCTGCAGAAGGTAACAGCGGCCATGACAGGTGCCCTCAGGGATGTGGACATACTGGTCCGCTACGGCGGCGAGGAGTTCGTATGCATCCTTCCCCTGACCGACAAGCAGGTAGCCGTTGAAATTGCCGAAAGGATCCGATCGAAGGTCCTTCAGGCCAATGTGGATATTCCCCATGCGGAGGAACAGCCCCGGGGCTTTGTCAGCCTCAGCCTCGGTGTGGCCACATTCCCGGTTGATTCCAGGGAGAAGGATGAGCTGATCGAGCTGGCGGACCAGCGGATGTACCGGGCCAAGAGAGCGGGGAAGAACAGTGTCTGCCACAGCTAGGTCATACGATGTGGTCCTGGAAGAGGGCTTTGGCTGGTACTGCGTGAAGCGCATCAGGGATTCCATCCGCCGAATGGTGGAGGAAACCGGAGGCTGGCCTGAGGGCACCTCATCCGGCGACCGGGTGCTTCTGAAGGTGAACATGCTGGCTGCCAAGGACCCCTCCAGGGGAATAACCACACACCCTGCCGTTGCCGCCGCGGTGGCTTCACTCCTCAGGGACAGGGGCTGCCTGGTCGAAATAGGCGACAGCCCCGGCGGAGCGGTGAAGGGCGTTGCCAGATACTGGAGGAAGTGCGGTTTCCAGGCGGCGGCTGAACTCACCGGTGCGGAACTGATAAGCTTCGAGGCCTCCGGCTCAAGGCGTGTGGAGATCCATGGCAGGAAGTACGATGTGGCCCTTCCGGTCCTTGAACGCTACCAGTGCCGCATAAACCTGTCGAAGTTCAAGACCCACGCATATACCCGGATGACCAACTCCCTGAAGAACGCCTTCGGCATTGTACCGGGTTTCGGGAAGGCAATGCTTCACACAAGGAGTCCCCGACCCAGATCTTGCGGTGAACATAGTGGACCTTTATGAGCTTGCCGGTTTCAGCCTGAACATAACCGATGGTATTCTATGCCTCGACCGCAGGGGGCCAAGCACAGATGGAAGAAAACGCCACGAGGGTTTCATTGCCCTGTCCAGGTGTGGCGTGTGCCTGGATATGGTGCTCACGGACATGGCCGGCCTTCCCTGGGAGCAGCTGGATTCCACCAGAGAAGCACGCAGAAGGGGTCTGGGAAAACCATCCGGCGAGATAGAGGTAAAGGGAAGCCATGTATTCACCGGTTTTGAGATACCGGGAGAATCCTATCTGAACTACATTCCCAGGTGGCTCGGTTCCCTTGCCCGGGTGGTTCTCAGAAGGGCTCCGGTCTCCAACTCGAAGTGCACCGGCTGCGGCATCTGCGCCAGGGCCTGTCCGGTGGCGGCAATTGAGATAAAGGGAGGCAGGGCCTTCATGAAAAGGGGTAAGTGCATCATGTGCCTGTGCTGCCACGAGATGTGCCCTGAGAACGCCGTGGTGGTTAAACTGCCCCTGGGAAGGAGCTGAATGACCATGCCCAGGACCACCCTTTCCCACAGGATCCAGTATGGAGCAGTAAGGTTCTGCACTTTCTGGCTGAACCTTCTCCCCCTCCGGGCGGCCCTTGCCCTCGGGGCCTGCCTTGGAAGGACCGCCTGGTTCCTCCGGGTTCGCCGAAGGATCTGCAGGATAAACATAGGAGCTGCCTTCCCCGAACATGGTTCAAGGGAGATAGATCGCATCGGAAGGGAGTCCTTCGCCAATAGCGGCAGGTTCATGGTGGAGTTCGCCCGCCAGGAAAAAATGGGCCGGGAGTACTTCGAGAAATACATAACCGTGGAGAAAAATGAGGCCCTGGAGAGCTTTCTCAGCCACCGGGGCGGTGTAATCGCCCTGGGCTACCACTTCGGTAACTGGGAGTACAACGGTGTCTGCCACCAGTTCCTCGGCAAGGAGACCACCTTCCTTGTGGGAAGGCAGCACAATCCCCTGATAGACGCATACATAAACTCGCTGCGATCCTCGGCTGGACCGGCCCTTCTCACAAGGGACGCCTCGATGCGGGGAATAATCAGGATATCCCGGAAGGGAGGAGCCGTGTGCTGGCTCAGCGACCAGTACGGCGGGAAGAACGGCCTCGTGGTGGATTTCTTCGGGAAACCGGCGTCGACCCCCAGGGGGGCGGCTGCCTTCAGCGTGAAACTGGGGATGCCAATACTGTGCGGGGTGATGATAAGGAAAAAAGGACCCTACCAGCGGTTCTCACCCAGGGCATTCCTTTTGCCGGACACCGGCCTTCCCCGGCACGAAGCCGAGCTGGACATCACCGGAAGGTACACGAAGGTTCTGGAAGAAGTGGTTAAGGAACACCCTGAACAGTACTGGTGGGCCCACAAAAGATGGAAGCGTACCACGGATATATACAAACGCCCCCGGTGATCACCTGACTACACAGAGCCGCTGATAACCCTCCTCGGGATCCTCCTCCCATGCAAGTATCCCCTCTTCGCTCACCGAGAACCGCCACGTCCAGCCCGGTTCTTCGAACACCCTGTGCCCCAGAAGGTTGCCCTGGAGATCGAAAAGATCGAAGAAGGGGTATTCCATGGTTCCCCGCTGTACCCAGATGTTGCCGTCGGGACCAATGTCCACATTCACTATCATGTCGCGGAAGGGTTTCGGCTGGTAATCCGTCATGCCCTGGCCTCCCATCTGTCCGAAGAAAGCTTCCATGTAGGCCTTTTCCTCGGCGATCTCCTCCGGTGTTTTGGGTACCGGTTCAATGTCGAGGGTGAGGGTGAAGGCTTCCGTGCCGTCCGGGAACCAGGCCTGTACCCTGTATTCCTCCGACACCCTGAGGGCCATGAGCAGCAGATCCCGGTTTCCGCCGACGGTGATTCCCAGCAGAAAATCATTTATCATGTCCGATGCGCCGCCTGCAATGAGGTCGCTAAGGGATATACTGGTTGAATCCGCCCAGAAAACATGTTCGTAGTCAGCCTGGCCGTAGGGGAAGCTCACAAGCCTTCGGTAAAGGGTGAAGTTCTGGCCGTCGTTCTCGGAATAGTCCGGCTTGTAGGCCGCAAGAGTGGAGTCGTTAAGCGCCACGCACTGCATTGGCGGGTTATTGACCCAGTGCTGTATTTCCTCCAGGAAGGCGAGGGAATCGTCGAACACCACGAAACCCTGTTTCAACATGTTGCTGACAATGGTGCTGCCGTTCATCTGGAAGAATTCGAAGGAGAGATTAGACAGTTCTCCCGGGCCGTCGCCCTGCCGGGATATCTGTCTGATGTACTCCCCATCGGGGGTGTACTCCTTCAGGCAGGCCCTGCCGGTGTCAAGCACTATTATGTTGCCCGTTACTGAATGGTATTCGGCATCGGCCACTATGCCGAAGGTGTTCGTGGAGTCTCCCAGTTCCTCGCCTATGGCCAGGGCCACCCTTAGGGTGTCCGCCTCGATCCCATGCAGGGAGCCGCCTGCTGTCCCCTCGGTGGGGTCTTCGGCTGCACCACATCCCGAGAGAACCAGGCAGGTGAAAAGGGCGAAAAGGATCTTTTGCATGTTCATCTCCATTCTCAAGGTCTTTATTCCCTAATATGGGAGGGATCCCCCGAATGTCAAAAACACAGTGAAAGGAGTATATTGCAGCCATTGGAAAGGAGGGGCCCGATGAGGATCTCAGTGCTTGGCTGCGGCCGGTGGGGCAGTTTTCACCTGTGGTACGCCGCCAGGCGGGGTTTCCATGTAACCGGCTGGGAACCAGCTGAAAGCCTTCCCTTCCGGGATCTCATGAAGGAACGCTCCAATGCCTATCTCGAGCTTCCCGGCGAGGTAAGGCTCACCACCGATCTCGGCGAGGCCCTGGGGGCGGATCAGATAATAGCAGCGGTTCCCGCCCAGCTCTTCAGAACCCTGGCACGGGAGCTTTCCCGGCACGATCTTGAGAGGACCGATCTCGTGCTGTGCATGAAAGGCCTGGAGCTTGATACCGGGAAGAGGCTTTCCACCGTGGCCCTTGAAGAGGGGATTCGCTGCCGTTCAGTAAGCGTATGGGTGGGACCGGGCCATCCCCAGGATTTCGTTGCCGGGGTTCCCGGGTGCATGCTTGTGGTCTCGGAGAAAGAGGAAGCGGCAAAGAGGATTACCGGAAGGATGGGTTCCCCGCTGGTAAGGATATACCACTCCACCGACCTCATCGGCTGTGAAATAGGCGCCGCGGCCAAGAATGTTATCGGCATTGCCGCGGGAATGCTTGACGGCATGAAAATGAGCGGTCTCAAAGGGGCATTGATGGCCCGGGGGCCCCAGGAGGTGGCAAGGCTGGTGAAGGCCGCCGGGGGGGACTGGAGAAGCGTTTACGGCCTGTCCCACCTCGGGGACTATGAGGCGACTCTGTTTTCAAGGTTCAGCAGGAACAGGGGCTTCGGCGAGGCCCTTGTGATGGGGGAAACCCTCCAGGGGCTGGCGGAGGGGGTACCCACTTCGAAGGCAATGCTTTCCCTGGCTGAAGAACTCTCGGTGGAACTTCCTGTAACATCAATGGTACGCCGTATTATAGATGGGGAACTGGATCTGAAGACGGCCATCGGTCGATTGTTCCTCAGGCCCCAGAAAGAGGAGTTCAGTGCGGAGCTTCCTAGTTTCCTGGTCCTTCTGGCCATGTTTTCCATAAGCCCGGCGGAGAACGCCGAATACAGGTATTTCTGGGTGGTCCGCAACGGCCTTTCCACCCCGGGGGAGATTGACGAACTCCTGAACAGGGCCGCCGAAGCCGGGGCCAACGGAGTTCTGGTCCAGGTGGTGGGAAGGGGTGAGGCCTACTACAGCTCCGATGTTCTCCCCCCGGCGGAGTTTTCCGGTTTTGACGACCCCCTGGAGTATCTCATAATGAAGGCACGTCCCTGGGGCTTGAGGTACACGCCTGGGTTAACGCCTTCCTTGTCTGGTCTTCGCCCATTGCTCCCCCTCCCCTGAACACATTTACAACACCCATCCGGAGTGGTTCACCGGCCACGCCAACGGCAGAAGCAGCCGGGCCTTTTCCCCGGAAGCTGCGGAGGCGGCGGGTCTGGTGGGGGCAACCCTTTCCCCGGCCTATCCCGGGGTGAGGAATTACATAGCGGACATCGCCCGGGAGATCGCCATGAACTACGATGTGGCGGGTATCCACCTTGATTACATAAGGTACCCCAATTCCTCCTTCGGATACTCACCCGGCGAGGTGGAGCTGTATTTCCTGGAAACATGCCTTCAGCCTGAGGATGACCCACTGTCCTGGGAGAACTGGAAAAGACAGCAGGTGACGGCGACTGTGGAAACGGTCAGGGCGGTCCTTCGCGGCTCAGATCCCCAGATGATCCTTACCTGTGCCGTGATGGCGGACCCAAACACCGCCAGGGAGGAATTCTCATGCGACTGGAGATACTGGCTCTCCCAGGGCCTTGTGGACCTCGCCTTTCCCATGGCCTACACATCCAACAGGGAGAGGGCCCTTGAGCTTGCCTCGTCAATAACCCTTGAACACCCCGAGAAGATCGTTTACGGCATAGGAATGTGGAATCAGTCCGCTGAGAACGCCCTCCCGGCAGCGGAGAGGGCCCTTTCCCTGGGTGCCCGGGGGATATGCGTATTCAGCCTGAACTCCCTTTCCCCCGGGGATGGGGAGGTCCTGAGAAGCCGGTGGGGCACAGGGCCCATGCCAGACCACGGTGTTTCCCCGGCCATGTTCAACAGGGTCGTGATCCCATGAAACTTGCGGTCCTGGCCAGCGGCTCCTCGGGTAACGCCCTTGCGGTTGAGCACGGCGGGCAGGTCCTCTTCTTTGACGCCGGCCTCAGCGGAAAGCAGCACCTTATAAGGCTTCAAAGCTCCGGTCTTCCAGCTGCGGAACCGATAGGCCTTTTCATAAGCCATGAACACGGAGATCACTCACGGTGCGCCGGTATCCTGGCCAGAAAGTACCGGGTGCCGGTGTTCGGTACCCCGGGAACTGAACGGGTCACGCCTCACCGGCCAGAAACTGCACGGCCTGGAGGCTTTTTCCAACGGAGACACCATAACGGTGGGAGGGTTCACCGTGGAACCCTGGAGCATTCCCCACGATGCCAGGGATCCCAGCGGGTTCACCGTAACCGCCGGGGGACGGAGGCTTGGGATAGCCACCGACATGGGCGCAGCCGGACCCATGGTCCTCAAAATGCTGGAGGGATGCAACGGACTGGTCTTTGAATTCAATCATGATATAGATATGCTTTGGGATGGCCCCTATCCCTGGCCCCTGAAGCAGAGAATAGCCTCAGGCGAGGGGCATCTTTCCAACGATGCCGCCGGAGAGGCCCTGGCCCTGATCGCCGGCCCCGGGCTGGGTTTCTGCGTGGCGGCCCACCTCAGCGCAGAGAACAACACCGCTGATCTGGCGTTGAAGGTATGTACCGAGGTGGCCGGGAGCAGGTTTGAAGTTTTCGCGGGGAAGCCCTATCAGGCCCTTCCCTTCATGGAAGTATAGGAGGCGTTTTGTTTAAGATCATCATTCTGGCGGTACTTGTCACGGTTTCCTTCGGGGGGACGGTGGACATTGTGTTGGAGGGGGCCGGTGTGAGCCCGATCGGAGGCTGGGGCAGCAACCTCAGCGGCGGTCTTGCCGGCGGTATCCAGGCCAACTGGCTTCTGTCCGGTAAGTTCAGGGCCGGGGCGGGTATCGAGGGGTGACCTTCGGCGACGGCAACAGCGGAGACGCCTCCTTTTCCCAGCTGAAACCCATGGGGCTTTTCTCCTTCTATCTGCGCCCCCAGGGCAACACGTTCAACCCGGGTATAGTGGCCGCCTTCGGCTATTGCCGAAGCAGGCTCTCCTCCGGCGGCGGAACCGACCCCGCCAGCTGGGACCCCTTCTGGAGGGCCGGGATCAGGTGGAACTTCAGCCTTGGTCAACCCTGGAGGGCCGGTGTGGGTTTCGACCTTGAGAGCGTACTTTCCGCCGACAAGACCGGTGACGCCTTCAGGCTGACCTTCGGCGTGTCAAGGGAGGTGGGGCTGTGAAAAGAGTTCTCATACTGCTCACAGGGCTTCTCATTCTCGCCGGGTGCGACAGCAACCCGCTCTATCTCAGGCTTTCCGCCGACTACTTTCCGGTTTCACCCTCCGGAGCCACATGGGAATACTCCATGGAGGGCGGGGGCAGCAAAATAGTTACCGTGGTGGATCAGAAGATCGTTGGAGAACGCCCCTGCTGGCGGTTCCAGTCCGGCGCGGGATACACCTACTGGATAAACGACCGCGGCAGACTTGAGAAGTTCGAGGATCACACGGTGCTCTTCAACGGATATCAGGTCCCCATCTATCAGGGCTGGGTTACCATGCTTCAGTGGCCCCTTGCAGAGGGCATGACCCGCCGGGATTCCGTTGGCGCCCAGGCGGTGAGTCAGGGTGTTACCCTCAGCCACACCTGGATCCGGAACCAGACGGTATCCGGACCGGAGGTCTCCCCGGACGGTGTCTGGGCCCAGTGCTACAGGATACACCAGGAGGAAACCGTTATTAACTGGATACAGACCGCGGGCTTTTCCCCGGAGACCACAGTTACGGTGAGGAACATCTGGCTTGCCCCGGATGTGGGCATGGTGGCCATGTCCTCCGCTGACAGCGTTCTCACTCTGGTGAGCTTTACAGGGGGAGAGGAGTAGACTTGTCCCTTCCGGTTATCTTCTCGGTGTCCTTTCTCCTCGTATATGTTTACATAGCCTTCGGAAACCGGTTCAGGGGCGGAGTGGTCTGGGCCGGAGCAGGCCTTGCCATAGGCGCGGCGACACTGGCCGGGCTTCATGTGGACATAACCACCATTCTCGGCATGGTAAACTGGAACGTTCTTCTTATCTTTTCAGGCATACTGTTATCAGCAGAGGTCCTGATAGACGCCGGGGTGCCCTCTCACCTGGCGGCCAGAATAATATCCATGAGCCGGAACTACGGCTGGGCGGCCATGCTTATCTGCGGTCTTTCCAGCGTGATATCCATATTCGTGGACAATGTGGCCACGGTTATGATAGTGGCCCCCATCGCACTGGAGGTAAGCAGGAGGAACAGCGCCAACCCTGTTGTCCTCCTGATAGGGGTAGCCATAGCCAGCAACCTCCAGGGAACCGGTACACTGGTTGGTGACCCGCCCTCCATGATACTGGCTGCCAGCGAGAACATGGGCTTCAACGACTTCTTCTTCATGAAGGGAAGACCGGGAATATTCTGGGCGGTTCAGCTGGGCGCCGTGGCCAGCTTCTTCGTTCTCTACCACTTCCTGGGGCGGGACAGGGGCCATGTGCCGAAGATAGCCATTCCCCCAGTGGCCAGCTGGATTCCCGCTTGCATACTGGCTGGTATAATCGTTGGTCTTGCGGTGATCAGCTTCATCAGCCCCGGGGTTCACCTCACCGCGGGACTGATATGCATGGGCGGCGGTTTTCTCTCCCTGGTATGGTACGCCCTGTTCCGGCGGACCAGAGCCCATCACTTCCAGGACCTGGGCAACCGCAGGACCAGACATGTGGTGAAGGCCTTCGACATCGACACCCTTTTTCTTCTGGCGGGAATATTCTTCATGGTGTCCGCCCTGGATCTTTACGGGGTGATGGACGGCGTGGGAAGGGTCCTCGCCGGTCTCTCCGGGGGCAATCCCCTCACCGCGTACATAATAATAGTAACAGGTTCCCTTCTTTTCAGCGCCTTCGTGGACAATGTGCCCTTCGTTACCGCAATGATACCGGTTACCCATTCCCTTGCGGCCACCATGGGCCACACCGGCCAGGAGCACCTGTACCTCACCTTCGGACTTCTCATAGGCAGCTGTCTCGGGGGGAACATTTCCCCTGTTGGGGCCGCGGCGAACATAGTTTCCGTTTCCATACTGAAGAAGAACGGCTACAGGGTCAGCTTCTGGGAGTTCGTACGGGTGGGGCTTCCCTTCACCCTGGCCGCAACGGCGGTGGGGGCGGCTTTCATCTGGTTCGTGTGGCACCCGTGAAGGCCATGAAGTTCACATTCCCCAGGAGTACGGCGGAAACCCGGGTCAGATTCTTTGACTCAGTGGAGGACATTCCCCTGAATGGGGACATGATGATAACCGACGCCCGGGTATCAGAGCTCCACCGGAAGGAGCTGCCCGGGGGCGTTCACAGGCTGGACATACCCGGAGGAGAGGGGTGCAAGACCCCGGAAATCCTCTGCGCCATCTGGGAGGAAATGGCCCGGGCTGGCCTCAGGCGGGATTCCACCGTGGCGGTTACAGGGGGGGACCCTCTGCGACGTGGGGCCTTCGCAGCATCCACCTGGAAGCGGGGGTTGAACCTGGTCCTGGTGCCCACCACACTTCTCTGCATGGTGGATGCGGCCCTGGGTGGAAAGACCGCTGTGAACGCCGGCAGGGAAAAGAATCAGGCGGGAACCATCTATCCCGCATCTGAAATACTTGTGTGCCCCGGTTTCCTGGACACCCTCCCCGAGACCGAGGTTCTCAGCGGTGTCGCCGAGGCCCTGAAAACCGCGGTGATCGGTGACAGGTCCATAGTCGACCACCTTCAGGAAAGGAACTGGATGGAGGTCGTCAGAGGCTGCATGACGGTGAAGGGAGCCATTGCCGGCGGGGATCTCGAGGAGACCGGCCAGCGAAGGCTGCTCAACCTCGGGCACACGGTGGGGCATTGCCTTGAAGGTGCCAGCGGTTTTGCCATACCCCACGGGATCGCTGTGGCAATGGGCATTCCCGTGGCAGCAAGAATGGGCGGGCACCAGGATTTCGCCAGGGAGTTCATAGAAAGGGCCGCCGGGCTGGGAATCGACACCGCTATTCCCCGGGAGATCACCCCGGAGGCCGCACTCGCATTCCTTTCCGCAGACAAGAAGAGCACCGAAAGGGGCAGGACCTGGATCATTCCCCGTGGCTGGGAGAACTGCGTGCAGGTGGTCTTTAGCCCGGAGGAGGAGAAGGAGCTCCTGAAAAGGTCATGGCGGTAGGGTCCGAAGACGGCGGTTCCTTCTGGGATCATCTGGAAGAGTTCAGGAAACGGCTTTTCATAGCCGCCGGAACCGTGGCGGTCATGTCGGCGGTGGCCTTTTTCTTCAGCGGAAGGATCACCGGCTATGTCACTGGCACATCCCCTGTGGATCTGGCAGCCCTGGCCCCGGCGGAGGCCATAACCGCCCACCTCAAACTGGCTGTGACCGCCGGTGTCATAGCCGCCTCACCGGTAATATTGTTTCAGATATGGAGGTTCATAGCCCCGGGTCTTACGAGAGGGAGCGGAGGGCGGTTCTAACGGTTACCGCCGCCGGGGCGGTCCTCTTCACCGCCGGGGCCGCCTTCGCCTGGTTCATGATGCGAAAGCCGGCCCTTGTGCTTTCCAGAGCTTCGAAACCGGGAACATCACGGGATTCTGGAGCGTCTCCAGCTACATAGACTTCATCGGGACATTCCTTCTTGTTTTCGGGGCGGCCTTTCAGCTTCCCCTGGCCGTGCTGTTCCTTGTTCGCTCGGGGATTGTGGAACCATCCGATCTAGCCTTCTACAGAAGGCACATAATCGTGGGGCTTCTCATCCTGGCGGCGGTGCTCACCCCACCTGATCCACTTACCCAGGTAATGCTGTCACTGCCTCTGTATATTCTTTTTGAGCTGAGCCTGCTGGCGGCAAGGGCAGCCTTCAGAAAACCAGGGGATCAGGGGAAACCATGAAAGTTCAGCTGTTTTCAGCGAAGGTTTGAGAAGGAGATCCAGATGCCCCGAAGAGACCTGTGTTCAGCAATTTTCCTGGGGATGTTCGCGGTGTTTACCCTATGGGCTTTCTCCCCTGCCCTGAGATCATTCTTCGATCCCCAGGATTTCATCACCTTTCTCAATCCCGGGAAGGCTGATACACCCTATCTTCAGTTCCTGAAAGAAGGCTGGAGCTGGCAGAACGACCAGGGGGAGCTTGTGGGCTTTTTCAGACCCCTTCCAAGCACCATGTACCTGGTGGAGTATCAGTTCTTCGGTTTTCCGCAGCTGCTTACAAGACCGTAACCTTCCTTCTTCACCTGACCTGTTCACTGCTGGTGGCCATGACGGTGTTCTCTCTGACCGGGAGAAAGACCATCTCCGCCTGGGGCGGAATGATGTTCGCCCTGCATCCGGGCACCGCCGGCGCCGTTGCCATTATCGTAACAAGACCGGACATAATAGCAACTCTGTTCTCCATCCTTGCCCTCCGCTCAGCCCTGGGACTGGGGCGGAAGGAGGAGTTCTCCCATTCCTCGCTGCTGCCCGCCCTTTATACCGCTCTGGCGCTTTCAGGGAAGGAACTTGGAGTGGCGAACCTCTTTGCCCTTCCCCTGGTCTACTTCCTGTGGTCTTCCGGAAAGAGGAACAGGAAGAACACACTGTATTTCCTCTCTTCTCTGATCCTGGTGGGGTCCTCTTCTTCGCTGTCAGGTTCCATATCTTCGGAAATGTAGGCGGTTATGAAACCAGACCGCCCCTTTCCTCCTCCCTTGCATGGGTGCCCGTCGTTGTCTCCCAGGCTGCAGGAACCGCCTATTTCACCGGTCCTCTCAAGATAGTCGTGGTCCTGGCCGAAATGCTCCTTATCGTTGCCTTTCTCCTGAGGAATGGCAAGAAGGGCTTCAGGGAGCTGTTCCTGGCCATCCTGATCACTGGGATTTACAGTTTTCAATCCCTTCTGTCCTTCCCTGAACCCCATTATGTGTATGTATCCGCTGCTTTCACAACCATATTCTTCGTGTATTTCTTCAGTTCCCTCGGGCTGGGAACGAAGGGCTGGAAGCCCCGGGGATTATTTGTCGCGGTAATTGCCATTGCAGGTTTTGCCACAAGACGTGAAGCGGTGATGCTTGATGAACTCACAGAGGCGAAGGAAAGGGTTTACAGAGGGCTTGAGGCTGTTACCCCGGAGTTGTCCGGGATCGATCCGGAGGAGTGCTATGTGATCATATCAAGGAGCTCGGCCGAGGGGCTGGAGATGAAGAACGTGCCCCTGTACATGACCTACATCGACCGGGTCCACTGCGATCTCATACTGACGGACAGAACCATTAACAGCGAAGGCGGAGCCCCTCTTCTGATATGGAACGGTGAGGAAGTTGAACTCGTCAGGGGGATCAACCCTTCAGGTGAAGCCCTTCGACCACCGCCCTTACCGTTCTGCGGAAGTCTTTTTCAGGCCTCCACCCCAGTGTTTCGAATATCCGTGAGATATCGGCATGGATCACAGGGATGTCCTTTTCCCCCTGGGACCCTCCTCTACGGCGAAGCTGGTTCCCATTTCCTCCTGCAGCGCATCTACCACTTCCCTGCCGGACCTGGGGACTCCGGTTCCCACATTGAAGGTCCCTGGAACTTCGGCAACCGCCATTCTCACCAGGGCGGAAGCCGCATCCTCCACATCGATGAGGTCCCTCTTCGTTGAAAGGGGGCCTGTCCTCAGCGGGGGAGACGCCTTGCCGGAGAGGATTTTCAGAAGCCCTTCGGCAACCGCCGGAACCATCATTTCCGGGCCCTGTCCCGGGCCGAAGAGATTGAAGAGCCGTGCCGTGGACAGCATAATGCCCCACCGGCGGCAGATGCTTTCGGCGGTTCTTTCCTTTTCCAGGACTGAAAGGCCGTAATCCGTTACGGGACAAGTTTTGTCGGCCTCCGCGACAAGTCCCGACCGGGAGGCCGGGATGCCGTAAACGGAGCAGGAACTCGCCAGAACCAATGACCGGCATCTCCCTGCAAGGGTTTCAATAAGAAGGGATGTTCCCTGAACGTTCAGACTGGTCATCCGTTGGATGGAACCCCTGGTTCCCGCGAGGTGGATCACCGAATCAAAGGTCTTTCCCTCCAGTGCCGCGGAAAGGTCTTCCCGGTCGGTGAGATCGCAGCGAAGGAAATGGCAGTTGCTTTCCCCCGGCGGCACCAGATCCAGGGCGGTGGTACTGATCCCCCTGTCCAGGAGAAGGGGAATAACCCTTCCGCCCAGGAAACCCGATGCACCGGTGAGGAGAACCCTCATCTATGGTATTTCTCGAAGATATATGGACGGGTCCATGGTGAACTCCTCCTGGGCGGCGGCATAGTCGTCGGGATTGCCTATGTCCAGCCAGCGGGCGGTACTCAGCTCGCAGTTGACCGGCTCCCCTGAGGCTATGAGGGAGTTCACCAGCTCGGGGAAATCCATTCTCTGGCCGTCCTGGATGTAACTTAAAGCCCTTTTTGAATAGGCGTATATGCCCATGCTTACATTATGTTCATATACGGGCTTTTCCAGATATTCGCTGACGCTGCTTCCGTTGTGCTTCACCACACCCAGCTGAAGCCTCACGGTTTTTCTGTGCATTGCATGGTAAGGGCGGCATCGGAACAGAGATGGTTCCGGAAGAGCTTTTCGAAATCCATTGTGGTGAACAGGTCGCCGTTCAGAACGAGGAAGTTGTCCGGCAGACCGGAGATCCGGCGGAGAGGGCCGGCGGTTCCCAGGGGTTTCTGCTCCTTTATCCAGGAAAAGACTATGCCCTTCTTCTTCAGGGGATGGTTGTGAAATAGGCTTCCAGAAGCTCGGCCAGATATCCCGTGGAGAAAATGAGTTCATTGAAGCCGAAGGATACCAGCTGCCTGACCAGTATCTCCACAACGGATACTGCCCCAGGGGGACCAGGGTTTCGGAAAGACAGCGGTATAGGGGCAAGCCTTGTTCCTTTACCTCCGGCAAGGATTACGGCAACCCTTCTTTCACTCATATCCTGTACCCCCTCAGCCTGTAATGGGAAGGATGGGACCTTATCCACTCAGCGGTGATCTCAAGGCCTTCTTCAAGCGATACTCGGGGCTCCCAGCCGGTCAGCCTGCGGGCCAGTTCGGATGAGGCGACGAGCCTGGATACTTCGCTTGAAGGGGCCTGACCCTTGATGGGTCCTCAGATCTGACGGAAATGCCCTCTCTGCCCGCCGCCCTTATGGCCAGCCGGGCAAGGTCTCCTATGGATATCTCCCGTCCCGTGCCGAAGTGAACCGTTCTACCCGTGGCTTCCGGGGTCTTCGCAAGGGCGATGAATGCCCTTGCGGTATCGTCCACGAAGACGAAATCCCTTGTGGGTGTGGCGGACCCTATCTCAACTTCGTCGGCAAAAAGAGCCTGGGCAAGAATGGATGGTATAACGGCCCTTTGAGACTGCCCGGGACCGTATGTGTTAAAGGGCCGGCACACCACCGTGGGGAGACCGAAGGCGGCATGATAGCTCAGGGCCAGCTGGTCCCCTCCGGTTTTGGACGCCGCATAGGGGGACTGGGCGTTGAGGGGATGGGATTCGGTTATGGGCACATCCCTTGCTGATCCGTAAACCTCGCTGGTGGAGGTTGTAACAACCCTGGCACCGGTTTCCAGGGCGGCGTTCAGGACATTGAGCGTACCGCCGGTGTTAACCGATACCACATCCGATGGACACTCATAGGAGTATGGAATGCCTATCAGGCTGCCAGGTGAAACACGGTATCGCAGCCCTTCATTGCTTTTTAACCATTTCCGGGTTCCGGATGTCGCCGTAAAATGGCGCTATGGAATTCTTCATGTCCTCGGGCAGGGTTTCCAGAAGGCCCATGGATGAAGATGAAGTGTAACGAAGGAAACAGTTTACCCTGTAGCCTGATTCAAGAAGTAACCGCACGAGACGGTGTCCAATGAAACCGCCGGCACCGGTAATGAGTATTTTTTCACTATAACCCCTTAGTTCTTCCCCCGGGGAAAAACATAATCATACGGAAGGAGGTCAGCGACCCAGCAGTTTTCTTCTGAAGAAGTAGACGCCCATCTCCCAGAGCATGTTGACTATTATGGAGGGTTTATCCAGGGATGACTGTCCTGAGGTCCTTGGCGTGTACTCGAACCCAACCTCGCAGATCTCCGTTCCCGTCCGACGGATCTCAGCGATGAGCTCGGCATCGTAGAAACAGCCGTTCGCCCTCAGTTTGATCCTTTTCACAAGGCTTCGGGAAACCACCTTCATGGAGAAGTTAACATCCCTCACGTTCAGACGGAAGAAGAACTGCACAAGGCCGTTGTAAACTCCGCTTAGAAGCCTTCTTCTGAAGCTTTCCCTTCTGCCCGCCCGGTACCCTATCACAGCATCGTACTTCTGAATGAGGGGGATGATGCTATCTATCCTGGTAACCTCAAAGGGCTCATCCCCATCGAGGTAGAGGATATAGTCCATGAAAGAATTCGCGAATCCCAGCCTTATGGCGCTGCCCAGGCCCTCCCTGCTTATCTGATGGATAACCCTTATATGAGGATCACTGCCGGCGATCCTGTCGGCGATCTCGGCGGTCCTGTCGGTGCTTCCGCTTTCTATCACAAGGATCTCGTAGTTGCTGAATCCCTTCTCGAGAACGGTCTGAAGGGCGGCAATGGCATTCTCCACATTGTTCTCTTCATTATAGACAGGAATAACAGCGGATATGGTTGGAGCTGGCGTTTTCTCGTCGACTGCCATGAAAATCCTTAAAGGGTTGTTTGTGTCGGGGTCTGGCAAGAATACAGGGAGGCCGGGTCAGCTGTCAATGAGTTTTGCCCGGTTGCATTTATCCAGTATCCGCCTGTGGACCCTGGTTCCCAGGAAAGATGCCTTCTGGTCTTCGTCTTCTATGGTGTCCGCGATCTTTATGAGGGAGGCGCAGGCAGCCTCGAGGAAGGTTCTGCTCTTTCTTTGAAGCTTGTTCGGGCTTTCTGCAGCCGGGTTTTCAGAGAGTTTTGAATAGAGGTCGGAAAGGGCAAGGTTCGTCTGGGTCAGGTCGTTCATTCCAGGGCAGACCATTTCCTCCACTTTCCCTATGTGTTCCATTACCTCTTTGAGGGACTCCTCTGAGGCCACGGACTCAAGAAGGCTCTCCGCCAGGTTGATCCTGGGTGCAACGGCCCTGGCCGGGGCATCAATCTCTTCCAGCAGTGCAATTGATCTTCTGAGGGCTTCCCGAGCCTGATCCTTCCTTCCCAGTTTCCCAAGAACGAGACCCAGATAGCCGAGGTTTTCTCCCTCGCCTTCCCCTGTCCCCGATTTCCCTGCAGATATCCAGGGCCCTGCTGTAGAGCATCTCAGCCCTGCTGAACTCATGCTGTTCGAACAGAATGTCGGCAATATTGGTCAGGGCGATGCTGCTGGTCATTCGGTCACCTATTCGGTCGGCTATTTCCAGGGCCTTTTCGTAGTCCTTCATGGCTTCCCGGTTCATTCCTATGAACCTTCTGGTGTTGCCTATTCCGATAATGCTTCTGCACTGCCCCTGAACATCTCCAATGACTTCATGCAGCTCCAGGCTTTGCCCGCGTAGTTAAGGGATTCCTGAAAGCGTCCCATGCTTCTCGTTACTATTCCCAGATTCATCATCATTGTAGCCTGACCTCTGCGCTTTCCAGCTTGCCGTAGAGTTTCAGGGACTTCAGGTAGTACTCGTAGGCGCTCTCATTGTCTCCCATGGACCAGTGGGTAAGGCCGATGTTGCATAGGGTGTTGGCCTTGAGGTTACCCATCGAGGGAAGCCCGGGGACCTTCAGTGCTCTCTGGAAATGCTCCAGCGCCCCGCCGTATTCGCCGAGGTTGCTCTCCATCAGACCGAGATTGCTGAGGGATCTGGCCTCGGCCTGAAGATCTCCCATGGCCCTGGCCATTATCATGGTTCTCCGGAAGGTATGCTTCGCTGCCTTGAAGTCCGACTGCCTCCACTGGTTTATACCCATCCACATCAGAGCATTCAGATGACCGTTCCTGTCTCCGTTGAACTGGGCGTTTTCGTAGGCTGCTTCCAGTTCATCGCCGGCCCTTTTGAAGTCGCCGGATTCACTGAAGGAGGTGCCCAGAAGAATACGGGCAGCGGTCATGTCCGGATCCAGGGAAAGAGCCCTTTCGAGAAGTTTCCTGGCTTCTTCCAGATCTTCCACTGATCTTCTCTTCCAGTAGATCTCCGAAGCCTGCAGGTAAAGCTCATAGGATATGGACTCCTCATCTTCCCGGCGGTGATCCCCTCTCTGTATTCCAAAAACCTTGAGAAGACTGTCGGCGACTTTTTCCTTTATCGAAGGCAGTTCGAACCAGTCATCGGTCCAGCTGTCTGTCCATACCAGCCTTTTCATCTTCAGGTCATGGAGTTCAGCGGAGAGCTGGAACCGTTTGCCGGAGCGCAGAAGACTTCCCTTCACGAAGAACCTCGTACTGAGCCTGGATGCGATATCGGCCCCTGAGGTTACCGTCTTCCCGAGTTTCATCACGTCGTTGATAGGGGCCACCGCTATGCCTCCGGCTGACGCCAGCTGCGAGACTATGTCCGCTGAAATGCCGTGGGCATAGAACTCGTCTCCCCTTGCTCCCAGGTTTTCCAGGGGCATGATGGCAACGGAGGGGACCTCTCCGCCTGCCATGGGGATCAGAATTTCCGTTTTATTATCTGTTTCCCTGGAACAGGGCAGGCGGTGCTTTTCGGTGCCCTTCACCGTGTACAGGTCGATGAGCCTTCCCAGCCCCTTCAGCGGCTGAAGACCCAGGGAATGCACCCCGGGTTTTCTGCCACCGCCCATGCTTCTCAGTGTTTCCCCCGATATGCAGATACCCCCGGGGGGGCCATCTTTTCCAGCCTTGACGCAACGTTAACCGTGTCTCCCAGAACATCGCCGGGGCTGAGGTGAACGGTTCCCCGGTGAATGCCTATCCTGAGTTTAAAGCCGCAGTCTTTGAGCTTTTCCTGAAGTCTTATGGAGCATCTCACCGCAGCCCTGGGATCCTCGAAGACCGAAAGGGTGCCGTCTCCCATCTCCTTTATCAGGGTTCCGCCGCTGGATCCCAGAAGCGGGACGAGGTGTTTCCTGATGATGGAGATCATTGCCAGAGCACCGGCTTCGTCCCTCTCCATGTGTCGAGTAAACCCGGCTATGTCAGTGAACATCACCGCCAGGGTCTTCCTGGAATCAGAGTTCAATGAGGCAACCTTTCAGGAAACGGAATCGTGTTGATGATAAGATAGACAAAGGTCGGGGTTTCGGGAACCGGCCTTTGACGCGTATACATTTGTTTACTATTTTTTCCCGGGAGGTACGTTTTGCAGGAACTTGGCGAAAAAATAGAGATGATATGTCACTTCTCAGGTGGCAGCGTGGTTCCCTGCAGGTTCCGCTGGCAGAACAGGGTTTACCATGTGATAAGGGTCTCATCCACCTGGGAGAGCCGCCGGGGAACGGTGAAGTTCTTTCACTTCGTGGTTCGTACCTCGGAGGACGACGTGTACGAAATACACTTCAACACCGAAACCATGGGCTGGGTTATAGACTGCGGGTATTCCTGTGGAGCCTGAAAGAAGGATACTCCATGTTGACATGGACGCATTTTTCGCCTCGGTTGAACTTCTGGGCAGGGAAGAGCTCCGGGGCAGGCCGGTGATCGTCGGGGGAGACCCCGGCTTCCGGTCCGTTGTAACATCCTGCACCTACGAGGCCAGGAAGTTCGGGGTTCACGCCGGCATGTCCATGACCCGGGCACTGAACCTCATCCCCGGCGCGTGGTGCTCTCCGGCAGCTTCGCCAGATACAGCACCTACAGCCGCAGGGTTCTTCAGGTCCTTCTGGGTTTTACCCCCAGGATGCACGCGGTGAGCATAGACGAGGCCTTTCTCGACCTTTCCGGTACCGGGGGGGGCATCATCGAAGCCGGGCGGGAAATACAGCGGGCCGTTTACCGGGCAACCTCCCTCTGGTGCACCGTTGGCTGCGGACCCAACCGGCTGCTGGCCAAAATGGCCTCGAACTTCTACAAGCCCCGGGGCGTGGGCCTCCTCATGCCGGGCGACATGGCAGGCCTTCCCCCCTCGGCAATATGGGGGGGTGGGTCCGAAGGCCTCCGAACTGCTGGAAATGTACGGAATAGATACCATAGGAAAGCTGCGAACCCTCTCCAGGGCAACACTGAGGTCCCTCATGGGAAACCGTGGCGAAGAGCTCTACCGTTACGCAAGGGGAATCGATGACAGGCCGGTTCCGTTCTTCGGCCACCGCGACCCGCCGGAGTCCATGGGCCACGAGCACACCTTCACAAGGGATGTATCCGCCCCTGAGGAGTATCTGCCGGCGCTGGCAATGGTTTGTCAGAAAACCGGATGCAGGGCCAGGGAAGGTGGCTGGAAGGGGGGAACTGTAACCCTGAAGTACAGGCTGAGGAACCTGAAAAGAATAACAAGAAGGAAAATACTGCCCTGGCCAACCGACCAGGACCAGACCATACTCATGGCGGCCTCGGAAATGGCGAGAACCCACATAGACCAGCCCATACGGCTCATCGGGGTTTCCATAAGCGGGCTGGTTCCCGGGGAAAGCGCCCAGCTCAGCTTCTTCCCCGAGTCCACCGTGGCCCTTAACGATGTTGCCGACAGTGTGCGCAAGCGCCATGGCCACCGGGCCATGGTCAGCGGAAGGGCCCTTGAATACCTCCAGGGAAAGGGGTAGGAGTGAACCTCTTCGATTCATGTTCTTCCAGGAAAACCCTCCCCGGCGGGGGGCGGCTTTCCTGGGCACATCCGGCTACAGCTTCCGGACTGGCGGGGAGTTTTCTATCCCGGAAGGATCCCCCGGGGAAAATGGCTGGCCTACTACGCCCTGAAGTTCAACGCCGTGGAGATAAACTCCACATACTACGGCATGCTCACGGAAAAGGCCGCCGGGGCAATGGCCGATTCGGTTCCCCGGGGGTTTACATTCTCGGTAAAGCTCCACTCATCCATGACCCACGCCAGGAACGCCGGTGAAGGGGAGTGGAAGTCCTTCCGGAAAATGCTGGGCCCATTCAGGGAAACGGGAACCATGGGTATGGTCCTGGCCCAGTTCCCCTGGTCCCTCCCCCTGGAAGAGGGGTCCTTCAGCTGGCTGAAAGGCATATCCGAAAACCTTCCTGGAATACCCATTGCCGCCGAGTTCCGCCACCGCCGGTGGTACGCTGAAGAGCCCATGGAAAGGGTTCTGGAAATGGGTTTCACGCCGGTCTCGGTGGACCTGCCCCGCCTCCACGGCCTTCCCGATACAGGACTTCTCAGGGGGAAGGGAACGGTGTATCTCAGGCTCCATGGAAGGAACCGGGAAAAGTGGTGGGGGAACACCCCCCGGCGTTACGACTATCATTACAGCGGGGGTGAGCTGCTGCCCTGGGCGGACAGGCTGCGGAGCCTTTCAGAAGGCCGGTCCAACTGCTATGTTTTCTTCAACAACTGCCACATGGGCAAGGCGGCCCTTAACGCGGAGGACATGGAAAGGCTCCTTTTCGGGAGCGGTGGAGGCTAGCATGGTAAAATATTCGTCAATACTGTTGGTTCTTATCCTTATCAGTGGCTGCGAGTCTACAGGACCATCCATAAACAGCGAGTTTCCCGCATTCTACCTGCAGGATATACAGACCGTGGGCCCTCCCTCTTCATGCTGTTTCCTCGGGGGGAACGGCGACATACTTGCCGGGGCCGGTACATACCTCTATTTCGTTGACAGGGAAGAGGGCTATGTAAGGGCTGAAATGGGCCTGGGCGTTCCGGTTACCGATGTGGATGGGTCCCCGGAGGGGGATACGGCCTGGCCCTCTCCGGCAATGTGCTCTATGTGGTGTCCAACGATATCTACTCCATCCACAGCCAGATACTCCTGCCCCAGGAGGGCAGCTTCATCATTCCCCGGCCGAACTCAACGGCGGTTTTCGTTCTGTGCGCCGACGGCACCCTTGTGAAGATAGAAACGGTGGGCTGGACCATCACAAAACAGGGGCAGACCGACGCCGGGGAACCGGTGGCGGCGGCCCTGGGAACAAGCGGCGACTATCTTTTCGCGGCGGACCCCGACGGCACCGTATACAAGATCTCCACTGCGGACTTCTCAACCGCCGCCGAGACAACGGTGGAGAACGGCGTTAACGGAATGTGTTCCACCCCTTCGGGGAGGTGTTCGTTTCACCGGCGGGGAGAAGCGAGGTCTGGGCCATCGACTGCGGAACCGGCCAGCATTCCAGGACCTTCAGCGTTCCAGGCTCCCCGGGGGCCTGGCGGTTACCGGAAGCGGCAAGTACCTTTACGCCGCGGTGCCGGGGCAGGGATTCGCCGTGGTGAACACCATCGACAACACCATCGAGGCGTTGATAGAAAGCTTTGGAGACCCTGTGGACATGGCCATAAACACCCAGACCACCAGGGCGGTGCTCTGCGGACTTTCCCTCTACATACTCCAGCGCTAGGGCTAAATGCCCAGAAGACCGGTGTAGGCCTCCCATAAAGACCCGCCGAAGAACAGCCCCAGAATCGCCCCCGCCGCCATGAAGGGGCCGAAGGGTATGGGAAGGCTCTTCTTCCTTTTCCGGAGGATCATCAGCGCCCCGCCGACCAGGGCTCCCAGAATGAAGGCGGCGAAGAGGGCTATAACCGTGGGGCCCGGCCCGAGAAAGGCCCCGATGCAGGCAGCAAGTTTCACATCGCCCCAGCCCATGCCCCCCTGGAACTCATCCTCCTCTTCCTCGAAGCCCTCCGGGGCTTCGGTCCTTATGCTGTTCTTTTTGAGGTATATGGAGGCTCCGATCCTGAGGAGCAGGAAGAAAACGAAGGCCCCGGCGGCGGCATAAAGGGAGCTGAGTATGCCTATGCCCCCGGGAAGCAGGGAGAGCATAAGCCCGGCGGCGGTTCCGCCTATGCTCACCTGGTCGAGGACTATGAACTGCTCGAGGTCGGTTCGCACCACAACTATCATCAGTGAAATGAGAACCGCGTGGCTTATGAAAAGCGGCGAGTAGCCTGTGCGGAGCGCCGCGGCCAGGAAGAGGAGCCCGGTGGCCAGCTCGGTGAGTGGATACCTTATGGATATGGGCATTCGGCAGCTGCGGCATTTCCCGCCGAGTATGATGAAGCTGAGGACAGGGATGTTGTCCCGGGGCTCTATGGTCTTTTTGCAGCCCGGGCAGGCGCTGGGGGGGAAACGATGGACCTGCCCAGGGGCACCCTCCAGCTTACCACATTCAAAAAGCTTCCTATGCACAGGCCGAAGAGCCCGGCGAAAACCGTGAACACACTGTCAACGGATATTTTGGGTCCCCCTCCCGGCTTCTATACTTGTTTTCATTTTGTCCCGGTGAGTATAATTCCGTTCGATACCGACCGGAAGACGGGGTGTCGCCGGTCATAAACAAGAGGGGTGGATTCAATGAAAAGAGCCATAGCGATCCTCACGGTTCTCGCCTGCCTGGCCTTCGCCGGCGAAATGATGACCGGCGGGGCCGAGCTCACGAAGTTCAAGGGCTACGGAACCTTCCGCTGGGACATGTACGGCCAGGAAGATACCGAGCCCGGTTCCGCAATGAGCACATACACATATGTGGGCTGGTATCCCCGGCTTAACCAGCATGTAGACGGCGTCATAACCGCCCACATCAACACTCCCGGCGAGTTCGACATTGAGATCTTCGATGTTGACTGCGCCTTCCTCAACCTTCACCTCACCGAGAACATCAGCCTTGCAGGCGGACAGTTCAAGAAGCCCTTCGGATACGGCTTCACCCGTTCCGGCGGCTCCATGTACTTCGCCGACCGAGCAGGCGCCGTGGGCGGCTACAGCGATTTCAGCGATTTCGGCGGCTACGAGGTTTCCACAATGCTCACAGCCAGCTTTCACCGGTCACCGTGGACCTCGCCATCTCCAACAACGAGACCATGACCGTTGGTGAAGCCGAAATGCTCATGAACAAGCAGTTCACCGCCAGGGTGGTTGCCGAGCCCACCGAGTGGTTCTCCCTGGGGGGTTCCCTGGCCATGATCAGCGCCCCGGACGACGAGACCACCGAGGGCACCGACGAGAGCTGGGCCGCCAACGGCATCGATGTCTTCGCCGCGGCGGACTATCCCGTTTCCCCCACCGGAACACTGGTCTTCGTTGGCGAGTACCTCATGTACGGCGCGGCGGACATCTATGACGACGCCGCCGACGGCTCCGGCATGAGCGTAATGGCCGGGTACGACATGGCCCTCGACGGCTACGCCATCAAGGGCATCATGCCAGCGGTGCGCTACGACATGGTAACACCCATCGACCTCTCCGGAGAGGCCGAGGACATGGGCCGTTCCTACATCGACTTCTGCGTGAACATCGACCTCTTCAGTGAGATGAACACACTCCAGGTGGGCATGCGGAACAATGGTTTCGAGAACAGCGATCCTGATCAGGGCGGAACAGAGAGCTACACCGACATGTACGCCAAGTGGAGAATGAACTTCTAGGAAGTTCCCCTTTCCCTTCGTGCCGGCTCCCTTTCAGGGGGCCGGCTTTTATTTGTATAATGCCTTGTCGGGATACGAAGTCAGTTTCAAGGGGAGGGAATATCATGCAGGAAGAGAACATGGTTCCAGAGGGGGAAGCCCCGGAGGAGACACCGGCGGCGGAACCCGCCGCCCAGATCCACGACAGGGAGCTTTCCTGTCAGAACTGCGGTGCGCCGCTGGCCTACATGGAGGGGGAGAGCGTAATAACCTGCCCCTACTGCGGCACCACCACCATGCTGGCGGGCTACGACAACATAGTGAAGATCGACAGCCATTCAATGCTTCCCATGAAAGTAACCGAGAACGAGGCCATCAGTGCCCTCATAACCTGGCTTTCAAAGGGTTTTCACAGATCGAAGAGCTTCGTCAGCTCCGCCAGCGTGAAGTCGGTGAAGGGGCTGATGCTGCCCTACTGGATAGTGAAGAGCACCGCCTCCACCTCCTGGAGGGGCAAGAAGAAGCGCACCAAAACAGTGGGAACCGGCGACAACAAGAAAACGGAAACCTGGTGGGAGCCTGTCAGCGGCCGGTTCAGCGACGACTTCACATGGCCTGAGTACGCCAGGGAAGACCCCGGGGAGTTCTGGGGGGTAGACAACATCAAGCCCGGGAAGAAATCCCTGTTTCCGGACTGGGGCAAGTTCTGGCTCCGCTTCGGAGGGGGAAAGGAGAGCCCCAACAGGAACCTCCTCGAGGGCCAGGTCCGTTTCGACATCGAAGAGGTAAAGAGGTGCGGAATGGCCGAGAATCTGGTAAACGGCCAGATAACCCAGGAAAGGGCCGAGGCCAACGCCAGGGGGAACATAAAGGATCACCACGCCAAAAAGGCCGAAAGCAAAGCCGATGTCCTGTCCGATGTGGACACCACGGTTAACGTCAACAAGGTCGACCTGGTCTACATTCCCATGTGGGAACTGAACTACACCATCGACGGCAAGGACTACAGGGCACTTGTCGACGGGGCGAAGAATGAGGTCCTCACCGCCGAGTACCCCGTGAGCAAGCGGGCGAAAATAACCATATTCGATGTTTTCCTGGGAATACCCGCGGTGATCGCCGGAGTCCTGGGATTCAGCGGAGACGGCTCCGGGATCGCCAGGATAGTGATGTTCGTACTCCTTGCCGCCATCCTTGCCTACAGCCTTCTGAAGGGACTTTCGGGCAGGAACTGATGATCGATATACCCCCCGCCGCCATCTCCTGGACCTGGCTTCGGGCCGGTGGCCCCGGGGGGCAGCACCAGAACAAAACGGAAACCGCGGTGCAGCTCAGGTACAGCATTCCCCTGGGGGGCTTCCCGAAGACGCCGCAAGGCGACTGCGAAGGCTTGCCGGGGGAAGGCTTACCGCATCCGACGAGATCGTGATAGAGTCCCGTGACCACAGAAGCAGGGAAATGAACCGAAGGTCAGCCCTGGCGAAACTCCGTGAACTCATCCACACCGCCATGAAAAAACCGGTAAAGAGAAAAAGGACCGCTCCCACCGGGGCCTCCCGTGAAAGGCGACTGAAGCTGAAGAAGGAACTTTCAGCCAAGAAGAGCCTCAGGAAGAAGCCGGCGGTGCCCCATGAATGACCGGCGGCGGCTCTTTGCCCTTGTGGGCATTTCCCTTGCCCTGAGGCTGCTCTTTCTGGGAACGAAGAGCCTCTGGATAGACGAGTGCCTTGCCTGGGGGGCGGCACGGATGGGGTTTGCGGAGATGTTCCACGCGGTTGTCACCGGGACCCCACACCCTCCCCTGGCCTTCATTGTAATGAAGCTTTCCATGGGGATCTTTCCCGGTGAGTTCGGCCTCAGGTTCCTGGTGGCCCTGGCCGGGGCCTCGGCGGTGATACCGGTTTTCAGGCTTGCCGCCCGTCGCTCCACCGCCGGTGGCGGGTTCTACGCCGCCCTTCTCTGGGCCATGGCACCCTATGCTGTTTCACTGGGTCAGGAGGGCTGGGTATACGGCATGAACGCCGCTATCTCCCTGTGGTTCGCCGATGCCGCTGACCTGGCCTGGCGGGGCTCCTCCCGGGCATACCGGGCGGCGATACTTCTTGGGGTTTCCGGCATACTCACGCAGCACGTGTTCCTGTTCTCCATCGCCGCCGGTTCCATTCTCTACTTCTCAGTCCCCGGGGAAAGCCGGATACCTTTGAAAAGGTTCCTGCTCCTTCCCCTGATCCTTGCCCTTCTGTACGCGCCTGTCTTCCTCTATTTCTCGTCGCAGTTCATGGAGCGTTCCGCCAGGATGGCCCGGGCGGGAATGGGCATGGGCTTCGAGAGGATTTTCAGCCTTCAGCCCCCCTCCCAGTACCTCCGCCTCCTGGCGGGAGGAATGCTTCCCGAGATAACCCCGAACCTCCTTGAAAGACCCAGGATGCTGGCCGCCTGGGCGGTGAATGCCCTCACTGTGCTCGCACTGGGAGTTTATCCCCTCGCAAGACCCCGGAAGGCTGACACCAGGTACCTCTGGGCGGCACTGCTGCTGCCCCTGGCCCTTTTCATGAAAGACGCACCGGGCATAAGGCAGCTTGCGGTGGTCTGGATACCCTTCTCAATCACCTCCGCCTGGTTCTTTTCCCGTTACAGATATTCCGGCCCCGCCGTGTGCATCCTCTGCGGCCTTGCCCTGATACCCTACTACCGGCTTGATGTCTTTCCCTACCACCGGAGCAACTGGCGGGAAGCTGTGAGCACCGTGGAATCAATGGCCCTGCCCGGGGACGGGGTGGTGCTTATCGGCGGAAAGTCCACCTCCCTGGCCTGGGAAATCCATTCGCGGACAGGCATGGAATATTTCGCACACAACGGGAACACCCCCTTCGCAGGTGACCTCGAGGGTGGCGGCTCTTCCCCGGCGGAGTTCCTGGACAGCCTTCTTTCAGAAAGGGAGAACGGCAGGCTCTGGGTGGTCCTTGATGAGTGGGGAGTTCCGGACATGAAACTGATAACCGGGGAGAACACCCTTTCTTTACAGGAGAACGCCGGTGAAGATATGCAGACAGGTCTTGTTGAAAGGGCTGAGGGTCTGTAACTTTCCTGGCGAAATTTGGCAACTGCCCTGCTATTTGATTAACTTTCAGTAACTGAAAAATCATACCCTTGTGAGAGGGGGTTGGCTTGAAGCTTTCTGTTGCCGCCGTAACAAGACCCGTGGCCGTAACGGTCATATCCATCGTAGCCGCTGTTCTGGGAACCATCGCCGTTGTCCAGATGCCCGTAGATCTCCTTCCCTCGGTTGAATATCCCAGGATAGCCATCGAAACACGCTATCCGTCATCGAGCCCCTACGAGGTGGAGAGGCTTGTTACAGACCCCCTTGAAGACGCCCTGGCCGGGGTGAGGGGCCTTCGTTCATACACCTCCCGCTCCTACGGCGACATGAGCCGGATCACCCTGGAGTTCGACTGGGGCGCCAACATGGATTACACAAGGCTTGAGGTGAGGGAGAAACTGGATGTTGCCAGCTGGTCCCTGCCGGATGCCGCCGGGAGGCCGACGATAGTCGATTACGACCCGTCATCCAGGCCCTTCATGGAAATACTGCTCACCATGGACGGCGGGTGGACCGACATAACCGATTTTTCCAGAAGGGTAATAGCCACCCGAATAGAACAGGTGGACGGCGTGGCCGCCTGCGAGATCGACGGCGAAGCTGAACCCGCTGTATTCGTCAGGCTTCACCACGGCGCCATCGAGGAGCTGGGCATAGATCCGGCAACGGTTGCCGCGGCCCTTGCCGGGGCCAATGCCGTTTCCTCCGGAGGCCAGGTCCGGGACGGCGAGAAAGAGTTCTTCCTCTCCCTGCAGGGGGAGTTCGAAAGCCTGGAGGATGTCCGTAACACCGTTGTGGGGACCCTTGGCGGTACTCCCCTCCTTCTGGGGGCGGTGGCGGAGGTTTACATCTCCGAGAAACCACCCACGGAATGGGCCAGCTTCAACGGAGACAGGGCCATCATACTTCGAGTAAGAAAAATGGCCGAGGCGAACACCGTGCAGGTGGCCGGTCTTGTGGAAGAGGTGGTTGACGAGCTGAACACTTCAAATCCTGAGATACAGCTTCAGATAATACAGAACGACGCCACTTTCATAGAGGAATCCATCGGCGGTGTGGTGGAGGCCCTTGTCCTTGGAGGCATACTGGCCTTCGGCGTTCTGTTCTTCTTCCTTCGGGACTGGAAGAGCCCGCTTATCCTGGGGCTCTCGCTGCCTCTGAGCATTTCTCTGGCCCTTTTCTTCCTCTACCTTGCCGGGGTTACGGTGAACATCATGTCCCTGGGTGGCTGGCCCTGGGAACCGGGCTCCTGGTGGACAACGCCGTGGTGGTACTAGAGGCAATTTACAGAAGACGGGAGCAGGGCGACGGAAAGAGGGACGCGGCAACCGCCGGCACCACCGAGGTGGGGCCCGCCATTGTGGCCAGCACCCTCACCACCATCATAGTGTTCTTCCCTGTGGTGTACATGGAGGGAATAACCAGCCAGCTCTTCCGTGATCAGGCCCTGGCGGTGGGCTCCGCCCTCATGGCAAGCCTTCTGGTGGCGGTTACCGTGATTCCCGCCCTCGCAGCCAGAATTAACAAGACCAGCCGGGCGAAGGATGTTACCGCTGGAATGAAAACCCGTTACGCCGGTGTGATGGACCGTGTCCTCCTGCGCAGGAAACGGGTCCTTCTGTTCACACTGATAATAACCGTATTTGCGTTTTTCGGCGCCTCCAGGCTTCCCATGCAGCTTCTTCCGGATACCCCGGCCGACCAGCTGGAGATGTCCTTCAGCGCCCCGGAGGGAACATCCATGGCCCAGCTGGTTGACCTTTCCCGTCGGGCCGGGGAGCTGGCGGCCTTGCGGGGAGCCGGTGGACCAGCGGGCGGATAGGGGTAAGGGCCGAGGAGGGGGTGGATGCCCTCTCGGTGGCTGCCTTTGAAGACGCCGAGGCCGCAGAAGCTGCGGTTGTTCCCATCAGGGAGTCCTGGAGCACCGTCTTCGGCTTTCCTCTTCAGGTCGGTCCAAGGGGGACCCTTCTCGGTGAGATACTGGGAGGAGGAAGCGGGTTCACGATCTATGTGGAGGGCGAAAGCATAGAGACCGACCTCCGGGCGGCGGGCACACTTGCTGAACTGTCCCTGGCGGGAATAGATAATGTGGTCAGCGCCGATGTTAATTTCCTTCCGGGAAAGCCGGAGATAGTCGTGGAGCCGGACCGTGAGCTGCTGCAGCTCCTGGGCCTCACCCCGGACGATGTGGCGGACTACCTTGAAAGCCTTTCCAGGGGAATAGTGGCCACAACTTATTACAGACAGGACGAGAAGGTTGATGTCATGCTTCTTTCCGGAAGCGGCGAGGGCATCTCCGTGGATTCCCTCTTCAGCCGCTCCATCGGGGTCGGGGGAAAGCTCCTTCAGATGGACAGACTGGTGAGCACCTTCGTGCGCCAGACTCCCGGTTTCATAGAGCATTATCAGGGAAACCGGGCTGTGGCGGTGACCATCCAGAGCCGGGGAACCAACATGGCCGGGACCGCGGACAGGATAAGGGCCCTTTCCGATTCCGCCCTTTCCGGTGAACCGGTCAAGCTCCGCACAGGCCCGGAGATAGAGGAAATGGACAGAACCGCCTCCAGCCTGGTGCTGGCGGCGATCCTTGCCATCGCTCTGGTCTATGTGCTTCTGGCGGTTCAGTTCGAATCCTTCATTGAACCCTTCATAATAATGATAACGGTTCCACTTGGGGTGATAGGCGTGGTCCTGGGGCTTGCCCTCTTTGGCCAGAGCTGGAACGCCTTTCCGGGATAGGTCTTGTGATACTCTCGGGAATAGTGGTTAACGACGGCATCCTTCTGGTGGAGAGGATAACCCAGCTGCGAAGGGCCGGCCTTTCCGTAAGACAGGCTGTGATAAACGCCGGAAGGGACAGGTTCAGACCGGTCCTTATGACCACCGTAACCACTGTTCTCGGGCTTCTGCCCATGGCGGTGGGTTTGGTGAGGGAGCCGCCCTGAGACAGCCCCTGGCCATCGCGGTGATATCCGGAATAACAGTGGCAACCCTTCTCACCCTGGTAATAGTCCCTGTGCTCTACACCGTTCTGGTCAGGGAAAGGTAACCCGATGATAGACAGGCTGCTGAAAAGGCCCCGGGGAACGGCGATGATCTACATAGCCCTTCTGGGCCTGGCGGCGGTGAGCCTTTTCCGAATCCCCATAGAGGGCTCCCCTGACACCACCCTTCCGGAACTGAACGTTACCACAGGCTGGTACGGAGCCGACCCCGAAGCGGTGTGCGAGCAGCTCACCAGGCCCATAGAAGAGGTTGCCAGGCAGCTCAGGGGGTGAAGGAGGTTTCCTCCCAGTCCAGCCAGGGAAGAAGTGTAGTAACCGTTTCCTTCGAACAGGGAACGGACATGGAGGTTGCATCCATGGAGCTCACCGAGAGGATCTCCATGATACGCGACGACCTTCCGGGAAGTGTAAACCCCAGCACAATTACCCAGGCAGTCCCCAGGGAGATGGAGAGCGAGGGTTTCCTCATTTACGCCATCACAGGGGCGGAGAGATCCATACTTAAGGGCTATTGCGAAGACATCATCGTCCCCCGTCTCGAGAGGATCGACGGCGTAAGCTCGGTGATAGTGGAGGGGCTGGGCCGTGAGGAAATACTGATAGACATCGACATGGAGGCCCTCAGGTCCCTGGACCTCACCCTGGCAGGCGTTGTTTCCTCCATTCAGAGCGGGGTAGTTGACAGGAATGTGGGGGTGGTTGCGGATACCACAGGCCTGGAGGCGGTGCTCAGGGTTTCCAGCGTTCCCATGAGCCTCTGGGAGATGCAGCAGCTGATAGTGAAGCAGTCCGGAAGCGATTTCGTAACCCTGGAGGATATCTCCCATGGCATCTACCAGAGCTATTCAAACAATACCGGGGTCCTCTTCAGGTACAACGGGCTTGATCAGATAACACTGGAGTTGGACCGGTCGGCGGGGAGCAACGCCGTAAGGGTTGCCTCGGTTGTGAAGGGTGAGGCGGATAGGATACAGGAAGACCTTCCCGCTGAAATAGAGCTGAACCTGATCGAGGATGGAACCGAGGCCATAACCGACGACCTCAGCGCCCTTTCATGGCGGGCAATGGTTTCCCTGGGGCTGATAATGCTGATCCTGCTTCTGCTGAACCCCAGCCCCATGACCCACCCCCTGATACTGAGCTCCATACTGTTTTCCACCGCTCTGGCGGTTACGGCGGTGTTTCTGGCGGGGTACAGCATTAACGTTCTCACCCTCAGCGCCCTGGCCATCGCCTTCGGACTTCTTGTGGACGGAGCGGTGGTGGTGATGGAGGCCATAGCATACAGAAGACGCCGGGGTATGCCCCCCCTGGAAGCCGCCGCAGCAGGTGCCAGGGAGGTAGCCATGCCCATACTGGGCGGTATACTCACCACCCTGGTGGCCTTTGTACCCCTTCTGGCCAGCGAGGGGGTCCTTCGCATCTACTACAGGCCCTTCGCCTTCACCGTTGCCGCCACCCTGATGGCCTCCTACGCGGTCTGCCTTACCTTCGTTCCATCCATAGCCGGCCACTGGAGCCGGGGGGACTGGTACAGGAAAAGGAAGTGGGACAGGGCCCTGGGAAGGGTTGTGGCCGTTCTTCACCACAAGCCCTGGATACCGGTGATCATCACATTCCTTCTTATCGCCGGATCTGTCTATGTTCTCATCTCCAAAGTTGAACACGGCAGGACCTGGAATTTCGGAGGCACCAGGGAGAACCTCTACATTTCCTTCGCCTTCCCCCCTGGAACGCCCCAGGAGATAACCGACGATGTGGCAAGGAAGTTCGAGGAGATACTCACCTCCAAGGAGGGCATCCTCTCAACCAGGACCACCGTCTACGGCGAGGGAAGCTTCATTTACAGCCATTTCAGCGAAGAGGCCCTCAGGGATGGCACCGCCCTTAGAACCGAGGCCGAGGCCATAGCCCTGGCCACCAGCATAGGCGGAACCCGAAGGATATGGGTCGGGGGGATTAGCCCCGAGGGATACTGGAGGAACAGCTCCAGCGCCGGAATGATGCAGACGGTGGAACTCCGGGGGTTTGACTATGAAGGGCTGAAGGGAATTGCCCTGAACCTTAAGACCCTCCTTGAGAGGCATCCCCGTGTTGAGGAAGTGGACATCAACTGGAACGCCCGGAGCGTGAACCGGGAGCAGCTGGCCATCGTTTTCGACCGCATAGAGCTTGCCGACCTTGGGATCAACCCCTATCAGCTGGTGATGGCACTGCGGTACAACATGGCCGGCGGCTACGGGGCACAGGTCCGCATAGCCGATGAGACCACCGATCTCACCTTCAGACTGGAGGGGCAGCGGGATCCTGAACTGGATGAGATACTGGACAGCAGGATAGTCACCAGAGACGGCTTCATGCGCATGGGCGACATCATAGACATAGACACCGTAGGGGTCCAGGGAACGGTGATAAGGGAAGACGGCGAGTATGTGCGCACCGTGGCATATTCCTTCATGGGAGCCGAAAGGATGGCGGCAAGGTTCAGGCATTCCCTTCTTACAAGCCTTGACCTTCCATCGGGCTACAGGGTACACCAGGACACGACATTCCTTCCCCGGTGGCTCCAGGAAGAGGAGGGCATTGACATGAACCTCCTTGTCGTACTGGCAATACTGGCGGTATTCGCCGTGACCGCCATCGTTTTCGAGAGCTTCACAGCCCCCCTGTATGTTCTAGCGGTGATTCCCATGGCCCTTGTGGGGGTATCCGCCGGTTTCTGGATGTTCGACAGGATCTTCAGCCCCGAAGCCTATGTGGGAAGTGTTTTCCTGGTTGGAATAGCTGTAAACAATTCAATCCTTTTAATAGACAGTTTCGAAAAGAAGAAAAAGCCGGCATGGAACTGCGCCTGGCTGTGGATGAAGTGGTGGAGGAGAGGCTGAGACCGATCCTCCAGACAACGGCAACCACGGTTCTGGGGCTTCTCCCACTGGTTCTCTGGCCCATATCCAGCCAGGATCTATGGGGAACACTGGCCTTCACCGTGGTGTGCGGTATGATAATATCCACACCCCTGGTCCTGGTTACCCTGCCTGCTTTGATCCAGATCACTTCCCGGAGGAGGAAAAAACATGTTCCGGAGAATTAGTCTCTTTCTGGTTTTGCTTACCCTTGTCCTTTTCGCCGGATGCGGCGAAGAGGAGGAAATGGTCAGGGAGACCCTGGAACCCTCCCCGCTTCCCGTTTCCGCCGCCGTGGCCGAGATCGATGTTCTCTATGAAGTGATCAGCTCCACCGGACGGGTGTCAAGCAGAAGAACACAGATCCTCACCGCCCAGATCCAGGGCCTGGTCGCAATGGCCCCGGAATACGCCGGAGAAGCCTTCTCAAGGGGGATGTGATCTTCAGGGTAGCCAGCGGCCAGCACGCTTCCAACCTTTCCGCGGCGAACAGCGAGTACAGGAACGCCGAGGCCCTGTATCAGTTCGAGATAGACAATTACCGTGGTGAGATAACAGAAGATGTAAGAAGGATGCTCAGGCAGACAACCGGCCTGGAGGCCGCTTCGGCGAACCTGGCAGCGGCACGGACGCAGTACGGCAACAGCTCCGTTACCGCCGGTTTTGACGGGGTAGTGTCGGATATCACCGCCCAGGAGGGAATGACGGTGTACCCCGGCTCTCCCCTGGGAACACTGATAGACCCCTGGAGCCTTCAGGTGGAGGTTGATCTGGATGAAAGGCAGCTGGCGAGGTGCCGCCAGGGATTGAAGGCCTTCATAATCGTCCCCTCCCTTAACGACACCATCCTTACCGGTGAGGTGAGATCCGTGTCTCCAGTGGTGGATCCTGGCTTCAGATCCGGCACCGTTGTTGTGGACCTTCCCGGGGTTACCGGTCTTCGCCCCGGAGCCACCGCGAGGACGGAGATCGTTGTGGCCGAGCACCAGGGTTCACTGGTGATACCGGAGCAGGCGGTGCTGATAAGGGATGACAGGCCCATGGTCTTCACCGTTACCGATGGCCGGGCCAGGTGGAACTATGTGACACTGGGCCCTTCCGGTCGGGGAATGGTTTCCATTCTCGAGGGAGTGGAAGAGGGTGCCACGGTGATAACCAGCGGCCACTATTCACTTGCCCACGACGCCCCGGTGGCGGTGGTCAACTGAATGAATAAATCCTGTCAGGGGGCTTTGCAGAACACTTGCGGCGGGTTATCTTGCCCTAATGAATAAAGACATCAGTTCAGTTCCCGAGGCAGGTTCGCCCCTGAAGACTGGGAGTACATCCTTCTTCAGATGGTGAACGACCGGAGCGGCATCGACTTCGGCATGTACCGCATGCCCACCTTCAGAAGAAGGTACATCAAGAGGATGAACCTATCCGATGCCAGGGACCTTCGGGACTATGTAAAACTCCTGGAGGACGAACCTGATCAGCTGGATCTTCTGGTAACGGATCTCCTCATAGGGGTAACGTCCTTTTTCAGGGATCCCCAGGCCTTCAGGGTCCTGGACGAAAAGTCTGTTCAGCCTCTCTTTCAGCGGGAGGACAACTCCGGCATCCGGTGCTGGGTGGCCGGCTGTTCCAATGGCATGGAGGCCTATTCCATAGCCATTCTTATGCAGTCGGCGGTGGAGAGGTACGGAGGCGGATACACCATTTTCGCCACGGACATAAGCGATTCCGCCCTTGCGAGCGCCTCCCGGGGTGTTTACACCGAAAAGCAGTATAAGACGGTTCCAGAGGAATACAGGAAGTACTTCAGCCCGGTGGACAGAGGCTGGCGTATAAGCAGGGACATCAGGGCCAGAATGGTTTTCAGCCACCACGATATCCTCTCCGACCCCCCTTCGCCCATATCGACCTTGTCAGCTGCAGGAACATGATGATCTACCTCAAGAACCGTGCCCAGGAGATCGTTCTGGGCAGGCTTAACTACAGCCTTTCACTTGGGGGTTTCCTTTTCCTGGGAAGCGGAGAGACCCCCGGAAGACACCAGGAAAACCTGGAAAGTGTGGACCTCAGGTGGAGACTGTTCAGAAAGACCTCTGACACAGTGATCTCCATGGACATGTTTCCCTTCGAGAAGCACAGCTCCGATTCATTCAGCACCCTGGTGAACCCGGCATATTCCCCGGAAGACCAGGAAGAGTTCTCCGCCCGGAGCAGGACCTTTACCTCCTGTCTTGAGGAAAGGTTCTTTCCCGACTGCGTTTTCATAGATGAGGACTACAGGATACTCTTTATCAATGGAGATATGAACTCCTATCTCTCAATACCCGCCGGTATTCCCGGCGGAAGCCTGCTTCCAATGCTTCCCGGACCGCTGAAGTCCGCCGTCCGGGCAGGTGTAAGACGTGCCAGGGGAAGCTTCAGGCGGATTCAGTGCGACACCCGGGAGAATGTCACCATATTCGTCAGCTGCATATCTCCCCTTGAGATGAGCGGTGTTTTCCTTCTGGAGTTCGTAAGCAACACTGAAACCGCCCTTGCCGGTGAATCCCGGATCCAGTGCTCCGAGTCGGATCTCTCCATACTTGAGGAGCAGATTGCTCTCCTGGAAAGCGACCTCGCCACCACAAGGAGGGAGCTGAGAAGCCGCACCGGTGAGCTTCAGGCCTCCAATGAAGAACTTCAGACCACCAATGAGGAGATAAGGAGCGCCAACGAGGAACTCACCGCTTCCAACGAAGAACTCATCGCCTCCAACGAGGAGCTCCAGAGGCTCAACAGGAAGCTCACCATACTCACCGACGACATGCAGAACCTCCTTGAGAGCATGGATGTGGGTTCTCTGTTCCTGGACAATGACCTCTGCATAAGGAGGTTCAACCCCTCGGTATGCAGCTTCTTCAAGATCACTCCCGGGGACATCGGCAGGGTGATTACCGATTTCACCACCACCCTGGAGAGGGACTGCCTCCAGAAGCTCATCCTTTCCGCCGGGGAGGCGGTGAGCTCAGGGGGAACCTTCGAGCTGGCCCTTGAGGCGGATCTTTCAGGGAACTGGCTGGCCAAGATCTCCCCTACAGAACCTCTTCAGGGCAGGTCGAGGGTACTGTGATCACCTTCGTGGACGTAACCGAGCTTCGGGAGGGTGAACGCTCCCTCGTCAGGAGCGAAAGGAAGTTCAGGGGGCTGTTCAACGGCTTTCCAATAGGGGCCCTTCTGGTTTTCCTTGGAGAGGGAAACGAAGAGTTCACCATCCTCGACATGAACCCCTGTTTCAGAACGCTGATGGAGGAGCATCCCGGACTGGCGGATAACACCGATTTCAGGCTGGGGATACTGGAAAAGAAACCCCTTTTCGAGTTCATCTCCGGAAACAGGGACTTCAGGTGTGAGGTTTTCAGGCCGGTGGATTTCGCGGAAACCGTATGCGTAACAGTACGGGACATTACCGACAGCAAGAGAGCCGGTCAGAGAAGACAGCAGCTGGAGAAAAGGCTCCACGATGCCCAGATCCTTGCCGGTATGGGTATCTGGGAGTTCAACGGAGTTGAAAGAACCGTCACTCTCTCCCCGGAAGCGGCGGAACTGTTCAGTCTCCAGCCGGGGAGCCCTCTTCCCCTGAGCTATTTTGAGGAGAGAATAGACGATTTCGACACCTTTCACAGCGGGGTCCTGGATGCCCTTTCCACCGGGAATACCTACACCGGTACCGTCAGGGTGGCCGCCGAGGGGAATGGTGTATCGAAGCACTACAAGGTGAGCTGTTATGGTAACGTCGGCAGCGACCCTTCAAATGTCTATGGCTACGCCCTTGATGTTACGCCGGAAATCACCAGCCAGCGGATACTTGAGAATGCCCGGGATCAGCTGGCGGAAACCCAGCGCCTGGCAAGGATAGGCGTGATAGAGATGCAGTGGGACGAGAATTTCAGGCTGCACCGGGAGAATTTCCTGCCCTCGGCCATGGAGGTCCTCAAGCTCAGGGAGGGCGCCCAGGAGGAGTTCTTCACCAGACACCTGGATGCTGAACTTTCCGCTTCCATACTCAGGAAGCTCAGGGACTGCGCCCGTACCGGAGGGGAGTTCTCCCTTGACCTTCCCATAAGGAACGGAGTGGGGCAGAATATCTATGTGCAGCTCATGGCAAAGCCCAGGCTCTCCGGGGATGAACCCCGTGTGATAACCATCGTAATAGTGGATGTCACCAGGCGCCACCAGCTGGAGAATGAACTGAAACACTCGGAGAAACTCCGCTCGGTGGGGGAGCTTGCCGGGGGGATAGCCCACGACTTCAACAATCAGCTCATGGGAATAGTGGGTTTTGCCGAATGCCTTGGGAACAGAACGGAATCTTCGGAAGCACAGGAGTTCATCAGGGGAATACTCCAGTCCGCAGAGCGGGCCGGTGCCCTGGTCAGACAGCTTCTGGCCTTCAGCCGCAAGGGTCTTTCCCACCTTGCCCCCTTCGACCTGCACCACCTCATAGATGAAGTGATAGCGCTTTTGAAGCGCAGTATCGACAGAAGGATAGAGATCCGGCGCAATTTCAGGGCGGAGAATGCCCTTATCCTCGGTGACGCCTCTGAAATGAACAACGCCATATTGAATCTGGCCCTTAACGCCAGGGATGCCATTGAAGGCAGGGGCACCATGACCTTCGCAACCCGCAACGGAGAGAATGACACCATAGTATTCACCCTGTCCGACACCGGCAGGGGGATCGATCCGGAGATTATGGAAAAGGTCTTTGAACCATTCTTCACCACGAAACCCATAGGAGACGGCACCGGAATGGGCCTCTCCGCGGTTTATGGAACTGTTCAGGCCCACAATGGGACCATATCAATGGACTCCACCCCCGGAGAGGGAACCACGGTAACGGTAACCCTGCCTTTGAGCTGCAGCACCACGGAAACCCCGGAAGGCGCCGATCTGTCCCCGGCGGGGACCCTGGAGGCACCGTTCTTCTGGTCGACGACGAGGAAACCGTGAGAACGGTTCTCTCCAACCTGCTCGTCTCCCTGGGATTGACGGTACTCACCGCCTCCGACGGCCTTCAGGCAGCTGAGATCCACAGTGAGAAACACCAGGAGATCAGACTGGTCCTCATGGACATGACCATGCCGAGAATGAACGGGATGGACTCGTTCCTGAAGATGAAGAAGACCGACCCCGGTGTCAGGGTTGTAATTCTCTCAGGACACAGCGCCGAGAGCACATCCAACGAGATGCTGAAGCTCGGAATAAAAAGGGTCCTTCAGAAACCCGTGCGGCTGTCTGTCCTTTCGGAAACCATCAGGGAGATCATTTCAGGCTGATCAGATGATCACCTTTTCGGTGTATTTGTTGTTCATCAGCCTGATGAGGGCTGAGTAGCTTACCTTGAACCTGATGAAGTCCCCCACGTTGAGATTCGAGTCGGCGGCGCCCACGTTCAGAACGGTGAGATCACTGCTGGCCCCGGCGATCTCGTACTCATTGTTCACCGGGGTGAGGCCTGCTATGTCGGTGTCGAGCTCGCCAATGGTGATAACAGCCCGGAAACCCGTTCGCCCGGGGCATACTGTTTCTGCTCGCCGGGGGAGTTGAAGGGGTGGAGGTCGTCGTGTATCTCTCCGCTGGGGGCCAGATTCTTCTTCTTGATCTCCACAACACCGGCCTCGAGTATGAAGCCGTCGTCCCTGAGACCGGCCAGGGTCCCTCCGGAGATGAGGTCGGTACCCAGAAGGATGGTTTCACCAACCCTGAAGTGGTTCACATGCTTGGGTATCAGCCCCTGGATGAGAAATGGAAGGCTGGCGCTGGAACCGGCGGAAACAAGCTGTATCTTCCTGTTGAACTTCAGCTCCAGGAGTTCCTTGTAAAGTACCAGCTGCATCAGCTGGTCCATGCCGGGCACCGTCCCCGAAAGGCAACCCAGGTTGGTGCCTATTCCGATTATGCTGATGTTCTCCAGGTTGAAAATATCGTTGTAGGTCTCCACCAGGGTTCCCGGCAGTATTCCCTCGCGGAGGTCGCCCAGCTCTATCATCAGGAGCACGCTGTGGGTAACCCCGGCCTTCTTCGCCTCTTTGTTCAGTTCTTTCACCGTGCTGAGCTCGGTGTTCAGGGAAACATCGGAATACTTCACCACTTTGTCGAGTTCATCGGGGTGGGGCGGTTTGAGATACCACCTTTCGGCCTTTATGCCGTGTTCCGTCATGTCTATGAGGTTTTCCATCCTTGAGTCGGCTACGGACCTTATTCCACCTTCGACAAGGGGGCAATGGCGGAGACACAGCCGCAGAGGGCCTTGGTTACGACGGTGAGGGTGCTGTCGTGCATTCCCACAAGCCTTCGGACATAGTCGTGGTTGTGAAGGATCGCTTCCGTGTTGATCAGCAGTCTATTCATTGCTGTATCTCATGTCGGCGTATTTGGATACGAATCCTATTCTCTCGTAGAGCCTCTTCGCCGGATTGTCGTACTCCACATGCAGCTTTACATTCCCCTGGCAGAGGTCAATGGCCTTTTTGATGAGCTTCGTGCCTATCCCCTTTCCCCGCCGGCTTTCGTGAACGGCAACATAGAGCAGCAGGTTTTCCGGGACATAGCCCGCCATGTTGGTGTTCAGCATTACCAGTGCCCCTGCGATACCGCCTTCATCCCTGGCAATGAGCACGAAACCGCCGCGGTGGCCGGATGTGTCCAGGGCGTAATCGATGCCGCTCTTTATCTCCTCGACGCTGTCTTCAAAGGGGATCAGCATTTCATGGAGTTTGCCGGCGAAGCTGTCAATGCTGGCAATATCTTCAAGCTCTTCAATATTTCTAACAACAGCAATGGAAATCATCGCATCCACCTTTCCTGTATGTTTGTGGAAGTATTGTAATATAATAGATGCTTATATCAAGTCAATAGCCAAATTAGCCGGGACAATTATATAAAACACCGATACATATCATTCTTTAGAAAAGATTTATATAATCATTTATCCGCTCTGAAAATATCTGATATAGTTTTTATGTTCCTGGAAGGCGTAACCACATACACCGTGTCCCCGGCCTCAAGGGTGGTGTCCCCCCTGGGAACCACGAAGGCGTCGGTTCCCATTCTGTATATCCCCGCCAGTATGGCTTCCTTTGGAAAACCCCTGTGGCCGGCAAGGCTTGTCACGGTTCTCCCGGCGGTCCAGGAGGACTCCTCCACCATAACGGCGTACATCTCAGCCGCTCCCCCGGCCAGGGGCAATATCCTCTTAACCCTGGGCTGTTCTATCTCGGTGAGGACCTGGTTTATAAGGAGGTCCGCCACACGGAGAACGGTGTTCACCCCGCTCAGCTTGTAGGCGTCGGCATAGCCGGGGTCACGCATTCTGGCTATCACCTTTTTCACCCCGAGGCTTCTTGCGATAACCGCTGCGGCTATGTTGTCGGCGTCGCTTCGCATAAGGCAAACCAGAACATCCGCCTTCCCCAGCCTGGCGTCGGAGAGCACGCTCAGCCTGGTGGCGTTTCCGTTAACCGTTTCCACACCGGTTTCGGAATAGAGTTCCCTGCACACATCGTGGTCTGTGTCTATTACCACCACATCGTGGTCGTTCCCCATGAGCTGGGCGGTTACCTTTCTTCCAACGGTTCCCGCTCCGGCAACTATAACGTACATATCTACCTCCAGGCCCTTCGGCTGAACAACAGAAGCACCGGAAGGATCTCCAGCCTTCCGGCAAGCATTCCGATCATGTATGTGATCTTTACCCCCCAGTGGAGGTTCATCATTTCACTCTGTGTAATCAGGCATGGCCCTATGTTTCCCAGGGCACTGAACATTCCGCTTGCGGCGTTGATCTCCTTCATTCCCGGGGTGAGCAGAGCGGTTACCGTTCCCCCAAGGATCAGAAGCAGAACCCAGAGGAAGAGAATTCCCGCTATCCTTTCGGTTTCGTCACGGTCCAGAAGGGCGCCGTCGTACCGTGTTCCGGATATGGCCCTGTCCGCCCTGAAGAGCTTCCTTACCTCCTCGGCGGCCACCCTTAAAAGAATGGAGATCCTCAGGACCTTCACCCCTCCGCTGGTGCTCCCGGCACAGCCGCCTACTACCATCATAACAAGGAACACCTGCCTGGCGGCGGCGCCGAAGAAGGGGCTGGAGAGACCCTCCGTGGCGTAACCAGTGGTGGTGAGGATGGATACGGTCTGGAAGAGTACCTTCCTGAAGGATGCCTCGGTTACAGGTGCCCCGGCAAGGAGCCTTTCCCCGGTAATCACCAGGAGGAACACAGCAATGAGCATCCACCAGAGACGTATCTCCCCCCCTTTTACCAGGGGTTTCAGCCCCTCCCCCCCGGAATATCCTGTAGTGAACTATGAAACTCAGGGCGCCGGCGGTCATCCCAGCTATGGCGATGTACTCTATGAGCCGGTGGTTTCCTGTCCCGGTGGCGGCGTAGTACCCTATTGACTGGTCGTGGGGGCTGAAACCCCCTGTTGCTATGGTGGTCAGACCGTGATTTATGCCGCTGAAGACGCTCATCCCCGCCAGTATGTATCCTGCGGTAACGATCACGGTGAAAACGAAGTAAATGGTCCACAGTATCTTTACCGTATGGATAAGGCCGGGCACCGGCCTTCCGGAGAAAATCTTGTGCCCCTCGGCCCCATCAGTCTGTGTGCTCCGGGAACCCTGGCGGCCACCGCCAGGAAGAATGTGAGTATTCCCAGCCCGCCGATCCACTGGGTTATGCTTCTCCACAGGATAACCGACCGGGGCATGTGATCGAGGCCGGTTAACATTGTAATGCCCGTGGTTGTGAAACCGCTCACCGACTCGAAGAAGCCGTCTATCCAGGATACATCCAGGATGATCACAATGGGCACGGCCCCCACAAGGGAGATGATGGCCCAGGACAGAACGCAGACGATCATCGCCTGGGAGGTGGTGGGCGGGCTTGGATCCCTGTTCCGAAAAAGAATGAACCCAAGAGCGGCGGAAACAGCGGCGGTGTACAGGAACGGGGTGGCCAGGGAAGCCTCCCCGGACAGAAGGGCGTAGACCGCAGGCGGCAGCAGCACGAGGCCGGTTATCATCAGTATTCTGCCCAGGAATCCGGTTATTATTCGCATACCATGTTATGTTCAACAGCCGGCGGAAAGGGAAGGGGTATTGCACCCCTTGTTATAATCTCATCACACACCCGCGCATTCATTCATTCAGGGAGATATTATGAAGAAACTGCTGTTCACCATTCCCCTGCTGACGCTTTTCGCCTGCGGAGGAGAAGAGCCGTCATCCTCCGTTGCGCCATTCATGGAACCGGAGCATGTGAGCTCCGAGAACGCGGAAAGGCTGATCCCCCGGGAGGTGCTCTTCGGAAATCCTGAGAAGATAGGTCCCCAGCTGTCGCCGGATGGCTCCATGATCGCCTACATCGCCCCGGCGGACAATGTGCTGAACCTCTGGGTGATGAACCGCGACATGACCGGGGAACGACAGCTCACCTTCGACACCAACCGTGGAGTGACCAACTACTTCTGGGCGGAGAACGGGACCCATATACTCTACATGCAGGACCAGGCCGGGGAGGAGAACGACCATGTCTACAGACTGGAAGTGGAAACCGGCGATGTTGTGGACCTGACCCCCTTCGAGGGGGTGAAGGCCTATGTAAGCGCCACCGACAGGAACCAGCCCAACACCGTCCTGGTTGAAACGAACCAGGAAAACGCCATGTTCTTCGATGTGTACCGCTGCGACCTCCTCACCGGCGAGCTGGAAATGGTGGCGGACAATCCAGGAGTGGACGAGAACGGGAACATGGTCCTGGGCTACATGCCCGACGAGGACCTGAACATCAGGCTCTACTATTCCATCCACCCGGAAACCGGCTGGATATCCGTCTACCACCGTTGGGGGGAGGATTCCCCCTGGGAGCTTCTCCAGAGCTTTTCCTCCAACGACGAGTGGGGTCCAAGAAGGTTCACCAACGATGGAACGGGAATGTACATAACCTCCAACCTGGAATCGGACCTCACTGCCCTTTACCACCTCGACCTTGAGACCGGCGGGGAAACATTCATTACCTCGGACACACTGGCGGATGTGGGCGGCGTGGGATTCGACCCTCACACCGGCGAGCCAAGAACGGTTTCCTACCACTATCTCAGACGGAGGAGTGAGGTCCTCGACCGATCCATACAGCCGGAGATGGACTTCCTGGCGGACTTCCACGAAGGCGACTTCGGAGTCGCTTCCCGGGACAGGGCGGACAGCACATGGATAGTTGTCTACTACACGGTGGACAACCCGGCGGTGTACTTCCTTTATGACAGAACGGACAACTCAATGACCGAGATGTTCACCGCCATACCCGAGCTTGAGAATTACGACCTGGCCGAGGTGGAGCCGGTGGAGATCATGTCCCGGGACGGTTCGTACTTCCCAGCTACCTCACGAAGCCCGACCGGTTTCTACGGGGAAGGGCCCTGGCCTGCCATAATGTATGTCCATGGCGGTCCCTGGGCCCGGGACTACTACGGATACGAGCCCTTTGCGCAGCTCTTTGCCAACAGGGGTTTCGCGGTGCTCCAGGTGAATTTCAGGGGTTCCACCGGTTTCGGCAAGGAGTTCGTTAACGCCGGGAACAAACAGTGGGGTCAGGCAATGCAGGACGACATCACCGACGGAGTGCACTGGGCGGTTGAGAACGGCATAGCAGACCCGGAAAGGGTGGTGATACTGGGGGGTTCCTACGGAGGCTACGCCACCCTTGCAGGGGCTGCCTTCACCCCGGAGCTCTACTGCGCTGCGGTGGATTTCTTCGGTCCCTCCAACCTGATCACCTTCATGGAGACCGTTCCACCCTACTGGCGCCCCCTGATGGCAATGATGAACATAAGGGTTGGTAATCCCGACGACGAGGCGGACAGGGCAATGCTGGAGGAGTATTCACCCCTGAACCATCCCGAGAACATCACCATGCCCATCTTCATAGTGCAGGGCGAGAACGACCCCAGGGTGGTCAAGGCCGAGAGCGACCAGATGGTCCAGGCCCTGAGGGCCATAGGCACCGAGGTTCTTTATGTGGTCTACGGCGACGAGGGCCACGGTTTTGCCCATGAAGAGAACCGCCTTGACTTTTCCGGAAGGGTGGAGGAATTCCTCTATCTGAATGTTCCCGGTGTGGAGTGCGAACTCTTTGAACCGGTGGAGGGCTCCACCGCCAGGATCGAATAGGCCCCTTCGGCTACAGGCCGGGCCCCGGGCCCGGCCTACAGTTTGAAGAAGGCCTTTACCCTGGCTATGAGGTCTTCCCCGTGGCGGTCTTTCTTCTCCACCCTGACGGTCTTTCTTTCCCTGGCACTGGTGGATTTCGTTTCCTCGAGCTCCTTCTGGCGCTTCTCCAGCATCTCCGTGAGGGGCTCCACCAGGGCCGGGTTCCTGTCCAGTACCACCTTCAGACCGGATTTCTTTACCACCACTATCTGTGATTCCTCAAGGGCTGAAACCGTTGCGGAACGGGGTTCACCTGTCAGCAGGCTCATCTCGCCGAAGAACTGGCCGGGACCCAGTGTGGCCACCACCACCGGTTCGTTCTTTCCGGAGGTAACCGTGACCTCCACCGAACCGGTTCTTATTATGTGCAGGCTGTGGCCGGTGTCGTTCTGGCGTACTATGGACTCTCCCTTAGTGTAGCGGAGAATGGAGGACCTTTCCGCAAGAAGGTTTATGTCATTGTCGTCCAGAGGCTTGAAGAGTTCCACCCTTTTGAGTTCCCTGAGTATATCGTCCCGAAGCTCCGCCCGGAGCTTCTCCTCGTGGTCGGGGGTGACGGTGTGAAGGAAAACATCCCGTATGGGGAAGGGGATACCCATTCCCGCCCTCTGGAGGCAGTACCAGATCCTTGAACGGACAGCGTCGCAGATAAAGGGTTTCCTTGAAAAATCGGTTATCCAGAACCGGACCTCGTAGGTCATGCTGCTCTCGGCGAAGTCCAGGAGGAACACCGACGGTGACGGCTTGGCGCTTATGCCGCTGGTGTCGGATACAGCGCCGAGCAGAACGTTCTTTACCCGTTCCGGAGGCTGTGTGTAGGATACTCCCACCGTTACCCGCTCAAGATGGAGTTTCGTTGGCTGGCTGTAGTTGGTTACAACGGTTTTCGATACCGTGGCGTTTGGTATGGCCATGATGTCGTTATTCCGTGTTCGTACTGTGAGGACCCTCCAGTTCATCTCTTCCACGGCGCCTCTATGCCGTCGATCTCCACCCAGTCCTCCATTTCGTAGGGCCGTTCCAGCTGAAGGGACAACCCGGCGAAAACATTGCCCAGGATGTCCTGCAGGGAGAGACCGATCACCGCGGAAAGGACGGTTGATGTAACCAGGAAGGCGGTGAGCTGAACATTGAAAATGGTGTTAAGAAGGACCACCGCCAGGGTCGCCATTATTATGAAGTGGAGAACATCTATCACCAGTCTGGGAATGGGAAGCTCCATCTGTCTTCTGGCCAGGTGCTCCCAGAGAAGCAGCGTGAGGAACTGCATCACCGTGTTGGCCGCCGCCATTATGGACAGGGCAAGGAGTATCCTGAGCCCCAGGACATCCTGGGAGACACCTGCCATTTTCAGCACCAGGTAGAGCCCCATGGAAGCCCCGGTGACGATCACCCATACCCGGAGCCTGCTCTGGCCGTCGTGCTTTTTCAGTATCCAGAGCATCAGTCCCACGGAAAGCCCCAGAAAAACAGCCTCGGGAATGTTGGCCCAGTTCACCGGTCCCCTCCCTTCATCGGAGCAGAGTGAATCTTACCGGGGTTCCTGAATCCCCGGTCATGAGGGAATATACCCCGGCAGCAAGGGAACCGCAGTCGATGCTGATGGTGCCCCCGGGGGATATGTTCGCCGGGGTTTCCAGCACCACCCTTCCGGTAATGTCCAGTATGAGTACGCTGCCGGAATAGGGGCTGGCCTCACCGGGAAGACCGATCAGCAGGGATCCCCGGACGGGGTTCGAGAGTATCTCCGGCCCGGTGGTGGGGGCGGGTTCGGTGTGAATCCCCGTGGTGGTCTGGCAGTATATGTCCCAGTTGCCCCCTTCGGTGCCGGCCCAGAAGTACCTTCCCCCTGAGAGAACCGGATTCCAGACCGGGCCGCCGGATGTAACGGGCTGGAAGGGAGGGGACCATTCTCCGGATTCCCTGACCGAAGCCCAGGCAGAGCCGTTCACCCTTCCCTGCTGCCATACCACCACCGGAGCTCCTGAGGGGTCTGAACCGATCCGGGGGTTCATCAGGTGGCCGGTGGTGCTCCATATCTCCTCTTCATCCAGCCACTGGGAGCCGTTCCAGCTTCTCGAGACCACAGAGGAGGTAATGCCGTCGGACTGCCAGACCGCCACCAGGCTGCCCTGATAGAGGCCGATGACCGGTGAGTGGCAGAATGTTCCGGTGGAGATGGGCACCGGGGGCTGGAACCCCCCCGTGTCGCCTGTGGTCCACATTATGGAACCGCCGGAGGCGGAGTTCTTTACCCAGACAGCGTGGAGACCGCCGCCGGGGCCTTCGGATATTGATGGAGACGAGGCCCATGCGCCCTCTGCGCTGAGTTGTTCCTGGAAGGAGGGACCCTGGAGGGTCTTTGCCATTACTCGGCCTCCGGTTGCCTCCCAGTCCTGCCAGGCAAGCCACACCACATCGGTGCAGGCCAGAACCGGGGAGACCTGATAGCCGTCCTGGGGAACCGCCACCTGTATGTTCCCGAAGGGTATTCCGCTGGCGGTCTTGATCCTGTAGGAATAGTTCGAGTATTCGAAATCGCTCCAGGCCAGCCAGGGGACCCCGGAGTCGTCGAAGCAGACCGAAACGGCATTGTCCCAGTACTCGTCTTCGTCGACGATATACACCTGGCTCCAGCTGTCTGCGCCATCGTCGTAGAACCTGGCGGCTATGTCCAGCCTGCCGTTCTCGCCGGTGAGCCATGCAACCGCGGTGATGTTTTCATGGGTGGCGGCATCGGGAAAGCAGTCGGAATGAAGGCTGGTGGAAACCGTGAAGGCGTCGGTGGTGGTTCCCGGCTCACCCGCCGGTGTGCCGGTGAAGGATGCGGTGAGAGGCTTCAGGGTAGGGTCCCCCAGAAGGGCGTTCCCGTAGAACCATGCCCTTTCGTATGAGGAGAAACCACCGGCGGCTATGTGCTGCCACCAGTCCCGGAAGGCCTCTCCAAAGGTGGAGCCGGTGCCCACCGGCCCGTAGAAGTATTCGAAATCCAGCATTGAGCCGGTCTTTGCCGCGCCGGACACCAGCAGCCCCGTATCGGTTCCGAACAGGTACCAGTTGCCCAGGCATCCCGTTTCCACCCACCTTGCGTTGGAGCAGGAGAAGAGCTGAAGGAAAGCGCTGCCGGGGTTCAGCTGGGCTATTTCCGGAGCCATCACCGTTCCCGCCATTCCTCCGGGGATCTTGAAGGTATGGCCCCAGGGGGAGGAGTGGGCCATGAGGTGCACGAACTCATAGCCCTCCTCCATGCGGTCGAGGTAGTTCTCCGCTGTTGTCACGCCGTCGGAGTTGACCACGGTGACCCCGGAAGCGCCGTAAATGGCGTTCAGACCGCAGCTGGAGTAGGAGTAGCTCCAGTCGTCGTCGATATAGGTCAGGGCCCTCGAGGGAGGGGCCATGGCACCGGTTCTGTAAAGGTGGTTCTTCTGCAGGTATTCCGAAAGCATCAGGAGTTCCGAGCCGAAGTCCATTGCGTGGGCGTCTATTCTGCCCAGCCATATCTCCGGAGCCACATCGCCTGTGTGGGAGTCGTAGAGGCCGTTGCCGTCGGCATCGGTCCAGGTGCCGTCGAGGTCCATGAGAAAGAGCTCACAGGGGAACTCTTCCGATGCCCAGTAATCCTCCTCGAACCAGGCGCAGGGAAGGAAACCTATGAGGATGGCGCCGTCGAGGTCGGGGGTGGACTGGAAAAGGGCCCTCAGGTCCTCCGCGGTGCCCCCGGCCATGCTCTGTACAACGGCGTTCCACCCCTCGGAGGCCAGATCGGACTGGAGCTGGGCTATCTGGGACGCCAGGGGCCCGGCGACATAGTCCGCCGCCACTATGAGAACCTTGTTCCCGTTGGAATAAGCTCCGGTGGGAGCGGAAATATCTGTAAAGGAAGCGGTGCGGCTTTCCAGGGGAGAAAGATCGGCAGAACTGCGCTGCAGCCCTTCAATGCCCGTGGGGACCGTGGTGCCGGCAACCGCCAGTAAAGCCAGGAGAATGACCATGGGAACCTCCAGTGATTTATACAGGGCGGGGTTATCTCAATATAAGCCTATGGATCATCCAGGACCACGGCGTAAACGGTGAGCCTTCCCCGGTGAAAAACGGTGTCCGCACCGGCTGGAGGATTGCCCTCTATCAGCAGGCACTTGGCTCCCAGGGAATCCGCAGCAGCCCTGGCCCCGGATGCGGGCCAGCTGTTAAGAACCCCGGCAACCCGGCTGTAGTCCGCCGGGAGTGTGGTGCTGTAGCCGTTTACCGAAGGTGTGAAGTGCCCGATGGAACCTGCCATTCTCAGGGTTTCCCTTTCCGGACGGTCAAGGTCGTCGGACATGGCAGGTAGATAATCCTCTCGAACTCCATCTCCCCGAGCCAGTCCTGCCATGGCTGGGGTTCCAGGGGGATGGTCTTGACCGGCGGGTGGTATGCCCCGGCGGCGGTCAGGGCGATCCCGCACAGGGCCAGGGTTCTGTTTCCCCCCATTGCCCTTCCCGCCATGACCGCCATGGGGACCAGGGCGAAAATGGCACCCCTGGCGGGAAGCCTTATTGAAGAGGCTCCGGGAAGACCAGCCAGCAGCCTGAAGGGTCCCGGCGAAAGCTCCCTGCCGAATGCCACCAGGGTTGGCCCCAGGCTGAGCAGGGCGAAGACCCCGACGCAGGCAGCCAGGTAGCCGTCCATCCAGTTCTTTTTCCCCCTGAAGAGATACCAGAGGAAACCTGCGGCCACCGCCAGTCCAGGCCAGAGGGCCGCCTCGGGATGAAGGCCGGGCCATCGCATCCAGCCCAAAAGAACGCTGGTTTCCCATGGCGAGATGAAGGCGGCAATGTCGGTGGAGGCAGCGGTATCCACCGGCCAAGTTCCAGCATGGGCGAAGTGCCCGGCAAGGAAGGGAATGCAGGCTGCGTTGCCCGCTGCCCACCAGCCGGTGAACCGAAGGATGCCTCCCCTTCTTCCAGCTGAAAGCAGGAATGGAATGAGAAGGGCCAGGGCGATATTCAGGAAGAACCAAAGGTAGAGGGAGGCCAGGCATTGCAGAAGTATGAAAAGGGACATCAGCCAGCCTCCGGACCGTTTTTCGGCGAGGTCCAGGGCGAAGTATACCGCCATGAGACCAAGGCCGGCGGAAAAAGCTGAAGATGCCAGAGGTGAGACTGGAACCAGGGAAGGAGTATAACCGCCGCTCCGGTGAAGCCGGACCCCACCGGCGTACCGCCGGTTCTCAGCGTGATGAGCCGGCGGCGTATCCCGCCAGTATCAGTGATAGGGTCATGAGAATGTTGTGGCAAAGCACCGGACCCGCCCCGGCAAGGTGCAGGGGAAGGGCGGTCAGGGCTCTGAGTCAGGAGGAGGTCGTTCCTCCCGCCGCCGTCGGGGACCTGGAAGATGGGAGGTTCAAGGGGGTTTTCTCCCCCGAGGAGGCCGTGGATGTTCCATTGAATGAGCCAGGTATTGAAAAGGGTGTCGGCGTGGTCGTGGGGGTGGGAGCTGGTTCCCAGGGGAAACAGTGCGAAGAGTGCCGCGGCAACGAAAAGGGGAAGGGCCACGGCGGTCCGCCGTGGCAGTCCTGGGTCCTTCCCCCGGGGTTTCACCCTGTCAGTATGCCCTTGCGAAGATCACAGTGGTGGAGGTTTCCCTGCCGGTGAGGAAGCACCTTCCGGTTCCCTCCCTCTGCTGAAGGGGATACATCTCACCGTTGCCTTGGTTTCCTCCTGTATCATGCCCTCATCCAGGGAACTGCCGTCCCACCAGACTCGGTAGAAACCGGGTCTTTCCGGAAGAAGGGTCTTGAACTCGTCGTATGTTTCCACATCAAAGGTGTTCCCGTCGCGGAACTCCGTTGCTTCCCTCAGCATTTCCTGCTGTATTCCGTCAAGGGTCTTCCTCACCTCTCCGGCGATCCCTTCCATGGGTATGGTGAATTTGCCCTGGCGGCCGGGTCTGTTCCTGGGGCTTGCCATTACATGGCCTTCCGCCATGTCCCGGGGGCCCAGTTCCAGTCTGAGGGGCACGCCCCTGACCTCCCAGTAGTTGAACTTGAAGCCGGGGCTCATGCCTTCCCTGTCATCCACTGTGACACGGATACCCTCCCCCCGGAGTTCCGAGGCAATTCCCTCGGCGGCTTTCATCACGGCGTTCTTTTCCTCTTCCTTCTTCGCGATTGGTACGATAACCGCCTGTACCGGTGCCAGGGCCGGGGGAAGCCTGAGCCCCTGCCCGTCGCCGTGGGCCATGATAACAGCGCCCACAAGCCTGGTTGAAACCCCCAGCTTGACTGGTGCACGAACCGCCTCTGGTTATCGGCATCAAGGAATCTCGTGTCGAAGACCTTTGCGAAGTTGGTTCCCAGGTAATGGCTGGTTCCCCCCTGAAGGGCCCAGCCGTTCCCCATCATTGCCTCGATGGTGTAGGTGTTCACCGCCCCGGCGAACTTCTCCCTTTCGGTTTTCGCTCCGGGTATGACGGGAATGGCTGCCACCTCCGTCATGAAATCGGTGTAGACCTGGAGCATACGCATGGTTTCCTCCCGGGCTTCCTCCTCGGTTGCATGGGCTGTGTGACCCTCCTGCCAGAGGAACTCGGTGGTCCTGAGAAAGGGTCGGGGGCGGAGCTCCCAGCGGACCACGTTCGCCCACTGGTTGAGAAGCATAGGGAGGTCACGGTAACTGTTTATCCACTTGCTGAACATGTGATTTATGATGGTCTCGGAAGTGGGCCTCACCACCAGGGGCTCCTCCAGCTGCTTTCCACCGGCGTGGGTTACCACCGCCAGTTCCGGGCTGAAGCCCTCAACGTGCTCAGCTTCCTTCGTTATGAAACTCTGGGGTATGAAGAGGGGAAAGTAGGCATTGCTGTGACCGGTGGCCTTGAACCTTCCGTCGAGGTCGTCCTTCATCATTTCCCATATCGAAAACCCATAGGGGCGTATCACCATGCATCCCCTTATCGGGGCGGAATCGGAAAGCTCCGCTTCCCGAATCACATCGAGATACCACCTTGAGAAGTCCTCCTTCGGATCAGTGATCTTATCGGCCATGCTGTACCTTTCCATGTCTGTAGACCAGTGCCGCACGTGCTTTGCCGGAAAACGGCTCCCCGCTATCAGGGGTTTGACGCCGGGTGTTTCGAGGCGTAATATACTCAGTGTTGGGGACCAAATGATCTGAGAGTGGGATAAGTTACTCATGAAGGCGGCCCCCGCTGGTTTCGAAGGCGCCCTCACCGGGAAGCCTCACAGATTCCGGTGGTAGTAGTAAGTCCTTTAACCCTGTAATAAGAGCATTCTTCAGGGGTTGGTCCCCTTCTTCACAATAAGGAGGGAATTTGGAGGGTTCACGGGCTGCTGTGTCCCAGGGCCGGGGTCTGGATGTAGCGTATCTCTATGTAACCGGGATATTTACCGTTGCCCTTTCCCTTATACCGATTTTCAGGGGCTCCTTCAGGGTTCCCTACATGATCCCCCTCTGGGCGGCTCTTTTCCTTGTTTACAGATACGCCCTGGTTCCCGAAAAGTACAAGTTCCTCGTGAACGGCCTTTTTCTGGGGGGATGTTATCTGGGTCTCGGCTATGTGGCCTCCACCTCCGACGGTTCGTGCTATGGCGAAAGCATCCTTGCCCTTGAGACAAGGCTTTTCGGCACGCTGCCCTCAAGGTGGCTCCAGGAGAGGCTCATAACCCGGGGCAGCCCCAACTGGTATGACTATCCCCTGGCCATTGCCCACAGTCTTTTCTTCTCCTTTCCATTCATCACACCCTGGCTGGTCTACAGACACAGGGGACTCAAGGCCATGAAGAGGGCCATTCTCGCCTTTGGTTTCATAACCACCACCGGGTATCTCGCATACATTCTCTTTCCCCTGACACCCCCGTGGCTTCTGGCCATCGACGGCGTGATCGAACCGCTTGACAGGTGTGTTTTCAACGCAATTCGTGAGGTGGTACCCGCCTTCCTGGTCTCCAGCGCCAGCAACACCCCCAGGGCGGCAATGCCCAGCCTCCACGCCGGGGTCACCCTTCTTATGTCTCTGCTTCTTCTTCGGGAGCTTGGCTGGAAGAGGGGCTGGTGGTCGGTGGTGATCCTCCTCGCCATATGCTTTGAGATAATTTACGGCGCCGAACACTTCATTATCGACATAGCGGCAGGTTTTCTCTTCGCCCTGGCGGCATACGCCTTCGCATACCTTCCGGGGTTTGGGAGGGAATAGCCGATTCGTTATCTTAGCCCTGTTGTCCCCACATCGGGAGTAAAGATGTCCAGAAGGAAAATTTCGGTAAGAACACTGGGGTCCATGGCCCAGAGCGGTGAGAGAATAGTCGCCCTGACGGCCTATGATTACCAGACGGCAAAAATGGAGGAGGCCGCCGGGATCCATGTGATCCTTGTGGGGGACTCCTTTCAGATGGCGGTCCTCGGCGAGGAAACCACCCTGGGGGCCAGCATGGACGTTCTCGTGACCCACTGCCGGGCGGTTAAAAGGCAGCCCCCACAGCCCTTGTGGTGGGAGACATGCCCTTCGGCAGCTACCAGCCGTCGGACGAGATCGCAGTTGGGAACGCAGTGCGCTTCATAGCCGAAGCCGGAGCCGACGCGGTGAAGCTCGAGGGCGGAAACCCCTCCGCCGTGGCCAGGGTCAGGGCCATAGTCAGCTCAGGCATCCCCGTTATGGGTCACATAGGTCTTCTTCCCCAGTCCATAAGGGCCGAGGGGGGTACAGAGTGGTCCGTTCCGGGGCCAGGGGGAGCTGCTCGATCAGCTGAAGGCCCTGGAGCAGGCGGGAGCCTTTTCGGTGGTCCTTGAAATGATGGAGGAGGATCTGGCCCGGGAGCTCACCGAAGCCGCGTCAATTCCCACCATCGGTATCGGCGCCGGCAGGTTCACCAGCGGTCAGATACTCGTTGTTAACGATCTTCTGGGAATGAACGGGGACTTCAATCCCCGGTTCCTGAAGAAGTACGCGGACCTTGGTTCCATAATAGGGAACGCACTTGAGAAATACGCCGAGGAAGTAACCGAAGGCACTTTCCCCGGGGAAAGGAATGTTTTCAGGCCGAGGGGAGATAAAAGTTGAGAATTGTGGTAGTTGGCGGGGCGGCAGGGAACATGCCCTTGCCTGGGCCCTCCACCGTGGCGGCGAACACGAGATAATAGCGGTTCCGGGAAACCCCGGCACCGCACCCTTCTGCAGGAACATCCAGGGCGACCCCGTAAAGATTTCCGTTAAAGAATCCGCTGACCTTGTTGTGGTGGGCCCCGAGGCCCCACTTGTCGCCGGCATTTCGGAGGAGCTCAGTGCCGCCGGGATCCCCTGCTTCGGTCCCGACAGCGTGTGCGCCGGACTCGAGGGCAGCAAATGGTTCGCCAAGGAGGTCATGGAGTCCGCCGGGGTGCCCACCGCCCAGGGAAGGCTTTTTACCGATCCGGTGGCCGCTTTGGACTACCTGGGGGAATACCCCGAAAAGTACGTGATCAAGGCCGATGGCCTTGCTGCGGGCAAGGGCGTCTTCCTTCCCAGGGGGAAGAAGGAAGCCGAGGCGGTGATAGGGGACCTCTTCACCGGGAGTCTCGGTAAGGCAGGAGCCTCGGTGGTTGTGGAGCAGAGGCTCGCGGGCCGTGAGGTCAGTGTTCTGGCGGTGTGCAGCGGAACCGATGCGGTGATGCTTCCCCCAGCCGCGACCACAAACGGGCCTTCGACGGCGACAACGGTCCGAACACCGGCGGCATGGGCGCAGTATGCCCTCCTCCGGATGTACCTCCCGGTTTTGGTGAAGAGATAAGGGAAAGGATCGTGATTCCCGTTCTGAGGGAGATGGAGGCCCGGGGACATTCCTTCCGTGGGGTTCTCTACGCCGGGCTCATGATCACGGAGTACGGACCCATGGTACTGGAATTCAACGTAAGGTTCGGAGACCCCGAGACCCAGGCGGTGCTCCCGATGATAGAGACCGATCTCGCCCCGCTTTTCCTCGCCGCTGCCACCGGCGCAGCCTCAGCCCGGTAACGGTGAGGCCCGGGGCCTGCGCGTGTGTCATACTGGCCTCTGGGGGATATCCCGGGGCATATGAAAAGGGTGTTCCAATAACGGGGACCGAAACGGTGGACTGCCTGCTTTTCCACGCTGGAACCTCAGGTGAAGGCCAGGATATAAGGACATCAGGCGGCAGGGTCCTTGGTGTTACCGCCCTGGGTTCGGACCTTGAAACAGCAATAGAAACGGCATACAGGAACGCTGAGAAGATAGGCTTCTCGGGGAAACAAATGAGAAAAGACATAGGGAGGACAGTATGAAGCCCCTGGTGGGTATACTAATGGGCAGCGAAAGCGACATGAATACCATGAGCCGCGCAGAAGAGATCCTGAAGAGCCTGGACGTCCCCTACGAACTGAACGTCATGAGTGCCCACAGGAACCCTGAAAAGGTTAAGGAGTACGCCGGTTCCGCTTCAGAAAGGGGTCTGAAGGCCATTATCGCCGGCGCGGGACTCGCCGCCCACCTGGCAGGGGCCGTTGCGGCCAACACCCTTCTTCCGGTTATCGGAGTGCCAATAGACGGCGGTCCCCTGAACGGCTTCGACGCCCTTCTCTCCACGGTAATGATGCCCAAGGGCATACCGGTGGCAACGGTGGCAATTGGAAGCCACGGAGCCAGGAACGCAGCCTACCTGGCCGCCCAGATAATAGCCCTGGAGAACGCCGATGTGAGGGCTTCCCTGGAAAAGGCACGTGGCTGGTAAATCCCTGAAGTCCGGAGGGGAGGCGGTTAGAGCCGTCTCCCCTGTTCTTTCAGCAGGGGGCTTGGTGGTGTATCCCTCGGACACGGTTTACGGCCTTCTGGCCGACGGTTTTTCCGAGGACGCCTGCCGCCGGCTGGCCAGTCTCAAGGGTTACCCCGGCCCAAGACCCTTCATTCTCCTGGTTGGGGATATTCCCGAGGCTCTGCTCCTCACCCGGTGCAAAAAAACCGCCGGATTCATGGAGAAGCACTGGCCCGGGCCGGTGACCCTGGTGGTTCCCGCCTCATCGGCGGTGCCTCCCTGGGCCATCGGAGAGACCGGCGGGGTTGCCTGAGGGTTCCCGCGGACTGGTTTTCCGGAAGCCTGCTGAGGGAAACCGGGCTGAAGCTGGCATCAACCAGCGCCAACATGGCCGGCGGTCCGGTGCCCCTGTCCCTTTCCGGGGTGCCCAAGTCGATACTTGAAGGCGCGGACTTCGTTGTAGACGGCGGAGAACTAACCGGCCGGCCATCGAAGATATTCGATCTCACCGGGGAGGAGCCCAGGAGGATCAGGTAGTCAGTAGTAGAGGTCCCTTTCCCCGGAATTGACCCTTTCTATCCTTTCCAGCAGTGCGGCTTTCCCCTCTCCCTCGGGTATGGCCTTCAGTTCCCTCTGTATCTGAGCCAGCCCCCTGGCCCTTGTTTCAGGTGTTGCGTAGTCATTCAGATACTCCAGAAGGGTCAGCAGGGCGTTGGGAGTGCAGTATCTTTTTACGAACCCTGGAACGGCGAACTCCATGAAGTGCTCCCCTGTCCGCCCAGCCCGGTAGCAGGCGGTGCAGAAGCTTGGCACATAACCGGCGTCGGCAAGTTCCCCTATGACCTGATCAAGGCTTCTGCCATCGGCCAGGACGAACTGGCTCTTCTTTGCGGATTCAGGGTCCTGTGTGGCATAGGCCCCCACGCCGATGTCGGAACCTGCGTCTATCTGGCTCACACCGAAGGCAAGGACTTCATTTCGGAGTTCAACGGATTCCCGGCATGTGAGTATCAGCCCGGTGTAGGGAACCGCCAGACGGAGGATGGCCACGAGCTTCTTGAAGTCTTCGTCGGAGACCTCGTGGGGAATGTTCCTGGTGAGTTCACTGCCCAGTGCCGGCTCAATTCTCGGGAAGGATATGGTGTGGGGTCCCACACCGAAGGTATCCTCCAGGTGAATGGTATGATAAAGAAGGGCCATGACCTCGAACCGCCAGTCGTAGAGCCCATAAGGGCCCCTATTCCCACGTCGTCGATACCGGCCCGGAAGGCCCTGTCCAGGCCGTGAAGCCTCCAGAGGAAGTCCCCCTTCGGCCCGGCTGGATGCACCTTTTCGTAGGTTTCCTCATGGTAGGTTTCCATGAATATCTGGTAGGTGCCTATTCCCGCTTCCTTAACCATTCTGTATCCAGCCTCATCCAGAGGCGCGGCGTTTATGTTGACCCTGCGGATCTCGCCCTTTCCCCGCTTAACGGAGTAGACCTTTCTCACCGTGTCGCTTATGAAACCGGCATCGTACCTCGGGTGCTCGCCGTAGACTAGAATGAGCCTTTTGTGGCCCCGGTCCTCAAGGGCCGCCACCTCGTTGCCCAGTTCTTCCATGGTGAGGGTTTTCCTGAGGGTGTCGCGGTTGGAACTGCGGAACCCGCAGTAGGTGCAGTCGTTGACGCAGTCGTTCCCTATGTAGAGCGGTGCGAACAGAACTATCCTGTTGCCGTAGACCATGGTCTTGAGATCCCGGGCACCTGTTTTATCTCCTCTATCAGTTCAGGATCCCCGGCGTTTATCAGAGTGGCGGTTTCCTCGGGTTCGAGCCTCTGTTTGCTCAGGGATTTCGCGATGATCCCCCGGACACGGGCGGGGTCGGGGTTCGCCGTTTCCCGAAGGATCCTTTCTATGTCGCCCTGGGGAATGAAGCTTTCAAGACCGGTGGTGTCGATTTTCGGAAGGGGCATTTTCTCCTCCAGTCAGCTGTTTATTCTTTGAGAGCATGGATTTCACGGAAACACCGGGTATGGAGCCCAGTCTGCCTGTGAGTTCACCGATCTCATCGGTGGAAGCCTCCACTATGAGGCTTATCACAGCGGCACCGCACCTGCAGTGGGGAACACCGGTCCTGGCGGTTATAAGGTGGCCGTACTCGGAGAGAAGTCCGTTAACCTCGGAGGCATGGACATCCCTGTTCTCCAGTATGATCCCTATGAAACCAAGCCTTCTTTTCAAAAACACCTTCCATCAGAATGTTCAGCCCGTACCGGGGGGCACGGGCAGTAAAACCTGGACTGCTTGCCCGGGATCAGGCGCAGAAGCGCCCTTACCTCAGCTTCCATATTCTGTGAAAAGTGAACTTGCGGTCAAGGAATTCGGCTGAGATGGACTTGCGGCGGTTCATGATGAATGTTACAGAAATGAAGAACACCCTTCTTTTTTCCGCGGTAATGCTGGCTGCGGTGGCGGTTCCCCTGGCCGTTTCCCTGGTGAACAACGACGGCTTTCTCATATACACTCTGGACGATCCCTACATACATCTCACCCTGGCCTCCGAGATATCCAGGGGGCACTACGGCATAAATCCGGGGGAGTATTCCGCCCCCTCGTCCTCGATTATCTGGCCCTTCATCCTGGCGCCCTTCGCATCTGCCGGGTTCTATACTGCTCTGCCCCTTATCCTTAATCTTCTCTTCGCCCTTGGCACGGTGGCGGTGTTCTCCCGTACCTATGGACCGGGTAACGGCCTTATCGTCATGGTTTCCATTTTCGCCTTCAACCTTGCCGGCCTCGTTCTCACCGGCATGGAACACAGTATCCAGGTGCTTCTCACCGCGGCGGCGGCACTGGGGCTTACCAGCCATGCCCGGAGGGGTTTACCCCCGGGGTGGCTCTACCCGGTGCTTTTCCTGGCTCCCCTGGTAAGGTACGAGTGCCTGGCGGTTTCCCTGCCGGCGCTGGCCTATCTTTCCTTGCGGGAAGGAAAAAGCGGCGGTCATCACCCTTCTTCTGCTCCTGGCTGCCCTGGGGCTGTTCTCTCTGTTCCTTATGGACCTGGGTCTTGATCCCATGCCGTCTTCGGTGTTCGCAAAATCATCGGTGGTAAGCGGATCCGGTACCTTCGGTCAATCGCCGGGAATCTCAGGGCTTCCCTGTCTTCCTTCCGGGGTTTCATGCAGACCATTCTGCTTGTTCCCCTGGTCCTCGCCGCCATCCGGGGGAAGAACCGCAGGACTCGAATGCTGGCCGGTTCAGCGGCGGTTTCCGTGATACTTCACCTCCTGGCGGGGAGGTTCGGCTGGTTCCATCGGTACGGGGTTTACATCTGGATGTATTCCGTTACGATGTGTTTCTTTCTCTACAGGAAACCAATAGAGAAGAACCGGCTGGTTTTCGCCGGGCTTCTCCTGGTGATGAGCGCGGATTATCTCAGCGGCTACCTGAACCTTCCCGGGCATCATCCAATATCTACCGGCAGCAGTATCAGATGCGAAGGTTCGTACACCACTGGCTTGACGAGCCGGTGGCGGTTAACGACCTGGGCCTTGTGGCAATGGGTGCCGGGCACTACGTACTGGATCTCTGGGGCCTTGCCTCTCCCGGAGCCCTGGAAGGCTCCTCCGATGCCGCATGGGTCGATTCCGCCGCCGTGGCCAACTCCATCAGATACGCCGTGGTCTACAGGGATGAGATCGAAGGCATACAGCACTGGACTTCCGTTGCCCGTATGGAGCTCCATCCTCCACTGGTGGTATGCCCATCGGGAGGGGTAGATTTCCTCTCAGCGCCCTGGGGAGACGCCGATTCCCTTTCACTTCTGCTGCAGGGTTTTGCCGAAACCCTGCCCCGTGGAATAGATTTAGTGTGGTTCCGTTAAAGAAATGATATTCAAGGAGGGAGAAGAGATGAAACTGATAACCGTTTTCACGGCGGTTCTGCTGCTGGGGATCTCCGCCGGCTGCGGGGGAAAGGATACCGGCCTGATAGGAAGGCTTCCCGCGGGGTACGACGCATACATCACCATCGATCCCCAGGGAGCCGATCTTCCGGGGATACTGAAGGTGCTGGAGGACGACCTGCCGGAAAGGCAGCTTCGGGACATTTCCCAGTCGGACCTGGGTTTCGATGTTTTCCAATGGAGCGAATGGACCGATGAACTGGGCATCGAACCTGGTGAGATCGGAATTGTGGGCACAGGTGAGGACATGGACTTTCTCGCCTTCTTCTTCCCCTGCGGCGACGGCGAAAAGCTCAGGGATTTCGTCAGGGAAGCCGGCGGCGAGGACGAAGCAGAGTTCATGAGAATGGACGAATACACGGTTATAGTTATAGAATGGGAAAACAGCCGTCAGCTGTCTGCCTTTGAGGATGCCCTTTCCGGGGAGTCCATTGCCGAGGATGAGGGCTTTGCCGCATTGATGGAAAGGGCCGGTGTCGACAGTCCCGCCCTTGCCTTCGCATTCTCAGGGAATGTCACCGAGGTTCCAGTGATGGGTTTCATTTCCACCCACCGGGGCACAAGGCTTAACCTTGCCGCCATGTTGGAAGATGAAGGATTCCAGGACTATGCCGGAGCTTTTGGGGACGGCCTCCAGAGCGGATCAATAATGCTTCCTGAGAATACCATGCAGCGGTGAGGACCACCATGGACATGGAATGGCTGGTGGAGGAGTACGGGAGCATTGGCGACGAAGCCGCCGAAGTGGAAGCCGCCCTGCCCTTCATTGGTTTCAGCTCCATGGAGGAGTTCATCGGGGTTTTCAGGGGGACTTCTGTGTTGCCCTCACCGAGATTGAACTCGACGAGTACGGCGAGCCCGAAGGCGGTGCCGGCATCATGGCAATATCACTGACCGAGCCGGACAAACTTCAGTCCTCCCTGGACATGATATCGGCCTTCACCGACGGGAGAAGGGAGAACCAGGGGGATTACACGGCCTACATGATAGAGTCCGGCAGGGATGAGATATGGTATTTCATAGCCGAAGAGGTGCTCTATGTGTCCTACAACATCAGCCCTGAAGAGATCACCGACGGAGTCGGGGCAGGGGAGTTCTTCTCCGGAACCGCCTCCCGGGGTTTCATGGGGGGAGCAGCGAACCCGGCAATGATGGTTCAGGGCCTCTCACTGGATTCGGAAACGGAATCCGCCATACTGAGCCTTTTCGACGAAAACACCAGTTTCTCCGTCTCCTTCGATGGCAGGACGGCCTATTCGGAATTCAGCGCCGGCCCGGGTGCTCTGGAGGCGATCGTTTCTCTTGCCCTGGGGATGCAGTGACTAACCGCTGATGGATTTGACATGGGCGGGAAATCTCAATAGAATGGTTCTGCGCCCAACAATGCTAAAGAATTGGAGGATTTCTTATGAGAATATTCATGTGTGCGCTTCTCGTACTTTCCGTTGCCGCCATGGCATCGGACAGGACCGGTGGCTCAGGTGCCGGCAATCCCTGGTCATCCAGGGGCAGTTACACCGTTATGAACGTAATGGCCGGCGGGCTCACCGGAGCCTATGGCATGTCCATCAAGGACAGCACCCCCAACAGCATCTGGATTCACAGCTGGAGCGATATGATCAACATGGAGTTTGACATGGTCACAGGCTCCGCTACCGGCGTTACCTGGGACATCACCGGCGGCGTGGATCCCGACGACCAGGCCTTCTGCGAGTACGCCTCCGGCAACCAGTTCTTCATGACCGACTACAGCGCAAGCTGGTTCTCAGTCTTCGACGAAGACGGCGGCTATCTCTACGATGTAGACGGCCCCGCCGGCTACACCAACCTTTTCGGCATAGGTGCCGGGGACGGTTATGTTTATGTAAGCTCCCCCAATGAGTCGGTTATCGCCTGGGGTCCCTACACCGGAGCATCAGGCAGCATCACCTGGACCGAACTGCCCTACGAATCGGTCTACGGCCTTGCGGTTCACGACGGCTACCTCTTCGTGGGCTGCGGCATCGAAGGTGCAGACAACATCTTCATCCACGCCCTCAACCCCGATGGCTCACCTGTTGCCACACCTGAATGGTCATGCGTCTTTGCCGAAAGCGCACAGGCCAACGGCGGAATCGACTACGACGGGGAATATCTCTGGGTCTACCCCCAGAACGACTTCCTCTACCAGCTCGAAATCGACTGGACACCCCAGGCCCTCGAGGGCGATACATGGGGCGGCATCAAGGCCACATTCTAGAACCGTTTCAGTGGAATGGCGGGGTCCCGAAGGGGGCCCCGTTCCTTTACCCCCGGACAGCTATCCATAGGGTCTTCAGGAGGCTTTTCGGGTGGAGAAGGATGTTGGAGTAAGCCTGGTTGGCCAGGGGACAGGCGCATTTACCCCTGGCGATATCCCGCCTTATCTTTCTCGCTTCCCTGGAGTTCCATATGTCAAGGAACTCAGTTTCTTCGCTGACCTTCCCCATCTCGCCCCTGTAGGCCAGCACCGCGCAGGGCCATATTCCGCCGTCGGAATTGATGTGAACGTTAAGTATGCCGGCGTAACAGGGAATTACCTGTTCGCCCCTGTTGAGGATCTCTCCGGCAAGATCGTAATACACCAGCCGCATGGCGGTGGTTATTCGGGAGAGTATCTTCATGTTCTTCATCCTGCCCCGTACCGTTTCCTTGAAAACCTCCATTATCGCCGCGTACCTGTCTCCCTCCGGAGTAATTCCGCTTCCCAGGTTAAAGAACTCCTCCCGCTCCTCGGCAACCTCGTTGATGTATGTGTCCACCCCCAGGTTCCCGGCGTAATCGATGATATCCCTGAGGTCGTCCTGGTTGAACCTGGACACAACGGTGCCCACACCGACATGGAGGTACCGGTTCTTCTCCCTGATCTTCTTCAGCCTTTCAAGTGTGTCCAGCAGCTTCTCGAAATTTCCGGGAACGCCCCTTATCTCGTCGTGCCGAGCCCCTATTCCATCGAATGAGGGCTTGATGGTGAGAACCGTTCCCGGGGACTCCCGACTGATTATCTCAAGGATTCTTTCCGTCATCTCCTGAATTCTTTCCGGCATGATGGCGTTGGTGGGAATGTGGACCACCGCCGGCCTGAGATGTCTGCAGGCAAGCCTGATGATCTCCGGGAGATCTTCCCTGAGAAATGGTTCACCTCCGGAGACATTGAAGAAGTATGTCCACCCGATGGATCGGAAGAGCCTTTCTATTACATCCAGCGAGAGATCGGTTCCAGCGGTTTCCTCCCGGCAGTTCTTCCAGATGTAGCAGGTCTTGCACCTTGACTGGCATTTTCCCGTTACCGAGAACGTGACATTGACAGGGTGGGGAGGCCGGGCCAGGGAGTGCCTGGAGAGCCAGCCCTTCATGACGCTCCAGCCGAGATGCGACAGCTGATTCAGATGATTCATCCGTATGGGCTGATGTTTCTGAAGGAACTGGTAAAACACGGCCTGAAGGGCGAAAAGCACCTCTATCAGGGTTACGCTTACCCTCTGTGCCAGGGCAATTGTGGTGGCAACCGCCATGCCCCCACCACGAAGGGCGCAAGGAATGCTCCCCTGATGGATTCCCTGACCCCTATTCCTCCGGGAATGAAAACCATGACCAGGGCTATGAGCCAGGAGGCGGGGGCTGCCAGAAGACACACCGCCACCAGGGCGTGGGGCGGACTGGAGGAGGGAACACCGAAGCCCCGGAACCACACATAAAGGGCCAGGCTTCGAAGGGTCCATGAGAGTATGTGGCTCCCACGAATTTCGCCTGATCGGTATGGCTGATGTGGGGAAGCTCGTCCATGTCCACATCGAAGTTCCTGGCAAGCCTTTTCGCCACCATTTTCTGTATTCCCGGCGCGAAGAGCATGAGAAGGGACAGCCCGGCGGAGATCCAGAGGGCAATTATCAGGGCACCGGGGATGTCCGAGCCCAGGAAGGGCAGGGCCAGAAGTGACATTATTCCCAGGGCCACCAGCATGTAGATGTTTTCGAGAACTATTGATGTCACCCCTTTTACAGCGCTTATTCCGTTCATCTTCAAAAAGGTGAGTCTGCCCAGGACCATCCAGAGTTTTCCGGGCATGTAGCTGCCCATCTGTGTTATGTACCAGTTCCTTCGCAGTTCGCCCCGGTCAAGCCTGGGGACCTTCAGCGCCTCCAGTATTTTCTGCCAGGCAGGGGGAGAAGTAGTATCCCGCCGCCATGAGAAAGACCGAGAGAAAAAGCATGGGTTTTCCCGCGTTGGGTGCCGAGGCTTCCCAGAACTCCTCCAGCTTGGGCTGCCACTGGGGAAGGAGCTGTGTGTAGAAATAAACCCCGGCTGCCATGAGCAGAATAAGCCCGGCCCATGTCTGTATCCTCAGAAACCGGGAGTTCCTATGCATGGGTCCTTTTCTTTCCAGGGATGAAAACAAGGGCTCCGCAGGCCGCAAGGGCCATAAGGCTGACCAGGGCGCCGGTCCTTATGTGGGCGGTCCCATAGCTGAACTCTACCACATGTTCCCCGGCGGGAACGGGAACCGCCCTCATCCAGCCGTTGGCCCTGTAGACCGTGGTTTCATCACCGTTGACGGTGGCGGACCACATGGGATACCATGTGTCAGCCAGAACGAGATAGCCGTCGGATGCGGTGTTCGTCTCTATTACTACCTGTTCTGGAAGGTCGATGGTGATCTCAGCTGAACCAAGAACGCCGTCGTGGAAGGAGGGGGCATTCTCGATAACGGACCTGATCCTGGGATTCCAGCCCCGCTCCACCGCCAGGAAGCCATCCTCAGCGCTGCCGCTGACAGAGGACCTGGGGATGAAAGCCCTTGGCATGGGCTCCATGGGCAGCTGCTCCGCATCCTCGGAGAGGACCGGCCACACTTCTTCCCAGGTCGCCACGCCCTGGTCCAATGCCAGAACCGTCATTCCCGTCTGGTAGAGTATCCATGGAGAACCGGTGCTGACAAGGTTCATCAGCCTGTCGGTTTCCATTGTCTTCGCCGCGTGATAACCTGTTACCGACTTGATCCCCAGGGGCATCAGGCTGTTCCCTCCGGGGAACACCCTGCCGTCTTCCGCCATTTCCTCAAGGACCGGCGCCCCGGGGAACATGGAGTCAATGGAACGGTTATGAAGGTACACCTGAAAACCCTGTTGAAGGGGACCAGCTCAAAGAGTGACAGAATGACAACAACCCCGGCGAAGACCGCCGGGCCGCCCCTTTCCTTTCCCCTGAGGAAAAGGGCGATGGAAAGGATTCCCGCAGCGGCGAACACCCTGAGGAAATCGGTTTCCAGGAGTGAAGCCCGTTTTGCAGTCAGCAGGGCATAGGGCGAGGTGTCGGAAACTCCGTGTCCCGCCCACCATGACGACTGGAGGGCATTCGAAACGGAACCGGCAAAGGGGACAAGGACCAGGAAAAGCAGTGAAACGCAGCCCAGGAAAATGGCGGTTTTCCCGGGAAGATCCCCTTTGTGCTTCGCCACGAACAGCCCGTCGAAACCGGGACCCACCGCAAGTGCCAGGGCCGAAGTGGTTATAAAGGCAGCCATGTGGGGAGCCCTGAGCTTCCTGAACACCGGCAGAATGGTGTAAAGCAGATCGAACACAGGGGTATAGCCGCCCCAGGAAACCACGGCGCCTACTACGCAGAGGGAACCAAGGGCGTACTTCTGTCTGGTGCGGGTTCCGAACAATATCCCCAGAATTCCAAGGATAAAAAAGGCCACCCCGATGAACTCACTGGAAAGCCGAAGGCCCAGCCTTCCGAAATAGACAGGTATGCCGTTCACCGAGCTGTCGGTGAAGCCGTGGCGGAGGCCGAACATGCCCGGCATGAACATCGTGAGGGTTTCCTCCGGGGGCAGGGAATAACTGGCAGCGGTTTCCGGGGAAAGATCCTCGCCCCTCTGGGTGTACCTGGAAAAACATATCCCGGATAAAGCTGAACCGCCGCCAGGGCTCCGCCCAGGGCCAGAATTCCCAGAAGCCCTCCAATGTTCGCGGTGAGGCTCTTTACCGCGGGTTTTTCGTGAGGAACAAACACACAAGGAGGGCGCTTCCGCCTGTATAAAGCATCATCTGCGGATGACTGGACAGACCCTGCATTCCAACGGCAAGGCCGCCCAGGCCCATATACTTCAGCTTTTTCGTTCCGGCGAACCGCACCACCGCCCAGAGAACAAGGGGGAACCATGCCCAGCATATCACCTTGCTGCCATGACCTGCGTAGAAAAGGGTATTGGCCCAGGCGCCGGCGGAATAGGCCACCGCTCCGGTCAGGGACCCCCACCTGCTGACCCCCGCCGATTTAAGCAGAAGCCAGGCGAAGAACCCGGCAAGGAGAAGGTGTACGGGGAAGAGGAACCTTATGGCCGCCTCGGGACCGAAAAGAAGCATTGGAAGGCCCCGGAGAGGATAGAAGACCGGTGCGCTGAAGGACTCATAGAAGGGGGTTCCGCAAAATATCCGGGGGTTCCACAGTGGAAGCTCAAAACTGGCAAGCCGTTCAGCGGTATATGAAAAGAAGGGATATCCCTGGGCGACGGTATCGCTCATCTCCCCGCCGGGAAGCCTTCCGGAAGAGAAAACAGGCCAGTACATGAGCACGGTTAGAAGGATGAGCGTAAGCCAGAGAACGCTCTTTTCACCCTTTATTGACATATGTCCTCCCTGAACGGAATATCTTTCCTGATGTTGCAAGGGCCAGAACTACCTCGGCAAGGGCCATGTAGATCCTCTGGCCTGCTATGGCCACAGCGGCTGGCGCTATGCTGTCCGGGGCGGCCAGGGCCGCCGCTGCTGCTTCTCTGACCCCTATTCCCCCGGGTACGAAGATAACAATATATCCAGCGAGCCATGAAAGTGGTGCCGCGGCAAGTGATCTGAACACATCAAGTGGCGCTGTCCCGATGCCGCCCAGCAGCAGATAGAGCGCAGCGCCCCTGGCAAGCCACAGCGCCGTGAATAGCCCGGTTACCCGGAGTGCGGTACTTCCCGAGGGAAGGGTATCCTGGGGGATGCCCTTCCTGCGGCACACGAACTCCTGCACAGGATGAAGCATGGGCAGCAGAAGAAGCGAACCCCCGGCAAAGGCCGCTGCTGCCCTGGCGGTTCCCCCTGAAAGCATGTCCGGTGAGAAGAGGACCGCCATCAGTGATATGAAGCCGACCGAAGCCATGGAAAAGAAGAGTTCGTATACGGTGGTTGCCGCAGCCCTGCCTGCGGACATTCCCCTGGACTTGAGGAATCCGGCCCTGCCGGCAAAGAGCCATACCTTTCCGGGTATGTACCTTCCCAGCTGGCTGGAGTACCAGGCCGAACGGAGTTCCCCGGTGGATATATCCGTACCCATTGCCCTGCAGATAATTATCCAGCCCCATGGAGTGATGACCAGGGAAATTGACAGCAGCAGGGCGGAGAGGATCAGTTTCAGAGGATCAGGGTTCCAGCTGAACCGGCGGATCTCCCTGAGCCAGTCAGCCCCGTTAATGTATATGGCGGCCAGGGCAGCCACCATGAGGATCACAAGGAGAGCTCGCATTGTGAGCCCCATCCGTTTATCCTTCACAGCAGCCCCTTTCCCTGTACCAGGCCAGGGCTTCAAGGGCAGTGTCCATGAAGGAGTGCTCCGGAAAAAGCCCGCCTTTGCAGCCTTTGAGGTGCTGACATACCGGTGGGTACTGAAAAGCCTGTAACGGCTCTCGGAAAGGGCACCCGGCCGCAGGGGGCCCAATTTAAGCAATGCCCTGAAAGCGATACGGGGTACCGGTACGAGGAGAACCCTTCTGCCCATGGCCCGGGCGATGGTTCTCACTGTGTCCGAAAGGGAAAGGACCTCCGGGCCGGCAATGTTGAAAATGCCGCCGCTGAGGGGACCTCCCGGCAGTGAGGCCTTCACCGCCGAGGCCACATCCCTTGCGTCGGTGGGTCTTGTGAGGATGTTTCCGGAGCCCACCAGGGGGAACCATCCCCTGTTCACCTGACAGAACAGGGGGAACTTGTGCATGTCACCCCTGCCGAAGACGAAGTCCGGCCTTAGTACAGTGACGCCGTCGCTGTGCTTCAGGAGATACCTCTCCGCCCGGGCCTTGGTTTCCTCGTAGTCCCCTTCCGGGGCGTATTCATCGGTTTCCCTGCCCTCAGCGGAAAGGCCGCATACTCCCGGGGTGCTCAGGTGGATCAGGGGCAGGTTCCTTTCCCCGCAGCTCTTTGACAGTGTAACAGGCAGGGCGTAGTTGGCCTCCTGGAGTTCAGACCGGTGGGTATTCTTCCCACCCAGCTTACCGGCGCTGTTCACCACCACATCGATGTTTTCAGGAAGGGTTTCGAATGGTCCGTTCCGGGATAGGCCATGGGAAAGCACCGTGTGACCCGCGAGTGTAAGGGCCTCTGCGATGTGCAAACCTATGAAACCGGTGGCACCTGTGAGGAATACCCTCATTCAGCGGCCTCCAGAAGCCGTGAGACATAGGTTTCCCAGGAGTAACCCCTTGCCTTTTCCCGTATTCGTTCCCCGGTGTCTTCGCTGTTCACCAGGGTGGAGCATTCCAGTATTGCCCCTGCCAGGGATTCCGGGGTGATCTCCCCGGCAATGCAGCCGGTAACGCCCTGGTCCACCACCTCGGGAAGCCCCCCCGCCGGGGTTACCACCAGGGGTTTCCCGAATGCCATGGCTATCTGGGCAACACCGCTCTGGGTGGCTGTTCTGTATGGAAGCACCACCACATCAGAAGCGTTGAACCAGGTACCAACTTCACCGTCTGGAATGAACCTGTTCTCCCAATGCATCCTGTCGGAGGAATAGTGGGTGCCGGTGTAGTTTTCACCGGCGGCTATTATTCGGAAATTCTTCGGTAAGCCTTCACAGGCCTTTATCAGTATGTCCAGCCCCTTGTACTCCCGGACCAGACCAAAGAAAAGCAGTGCTGTATGGTGTTCCCGCAAGCCAAGTTCCGCCCTTGCCTCTGCCCTTGGGAGACCGGTTCCCCGGTACTGGTCATAGATGGGATGAAACAACCTTATGACATTATCGGAAATTCTTCGGGCTCTGTTTTCCGCACCGGCGGAATGCACTGCCAGGAGGTCCTGGCCGGCCAGGAAACCCCTGGAGAGGATGTCAGCCATGGGCGTGTTCTCGTGGGGAAGGATGTTGTGGCACACCGCGGCCCTCCTGATGCCCCGTGGTGTGCTTGCCCTGAGGCAGGGAGCGAAGAAGGGGTGCCACCATTGCGATATTATCAGGTCTGGCTCGAGCATGCGGATCTTTCCCCTGGCGGTGGCCCATTTAACGGGGTTGTATCCATGAAGAAGCCCCTCCGGGGGAATGCTTCCCTCTTCCAGCTGACTCTTTCCGGGAAAAAGTGGTCCGGGATACAGTTTTGAGTAATTTATTCCAATGGTGTCTGGATTCCGCCGGGTGAGTTCCTTCAGAAGCATGCCGCCGAACTGGGCGATACCCCCCCTGTATGGTGGAAGGGGGCTGAGAAGCAGGATCCTCATCCTGTTCTGCTGGTTATGGAGTAGGGTTTTCCTGAACTGAACCTCAGGATCATTTCACCCAGGAGCCCCATGGAAATGAACTGAAAACCGGCAAGCATCAGGAACACCCCCATAAGAAGGAGGGGCCTTCGGCCGATGGGTTCCCCGCCGAACCACAGTATGGAAAGGTACACGTTGATCACGAAGCCCGTCAGGGTGAGAAATGTGCCTATCCCCCAAAAAAATGAAGGGGCCTGAATGAATATCTTCCAAGGAAGAGAACGGTGATGAGGTCGCTGTATCCTCGAAAGAACCTGGCCATGCCGTACTTGCTGCTACCGTGTTTCCTCGGTCTGTGATTTACCGGTTTCTCTCCCACGGTGAAACCCTTTCTGTGGGCCAGCACAGGCGTGTATCGGTGCATTTCGCCATAAAGGTCCAGTGATTTCGCCGCTGCCCTGGTATAGACCTTCAGGCCGCAGTTGAAATCGTGGAGATGTATTCCGGTGGTGATGCCAACCACACGGTTGAAAACCCTGGAGGGCAGCCTTTTGCCCGGAGGATCCCGGCGCACTTTCTTCCATCCGCTGATGAGACCGTAGCCCTCAGACCGCATTAACCGGATCATGGCGGGGATCTCGGCTGGGTCGTCCTGCAGGTCTGCGTCGAGGGTTGCTATATAGTCCCCCTGTGCCTCGAGGAACCCGGCCGAAAGGGCTGCTGCCTTTCCGCAGTTGGCTCCGAAACGGAGGCCGGTGACGGGGTATCTTTCCGCAAGACCGGTTATGGCCTTCCATGTGCCGTCGGAGCTGCCGTCGTCGATAACAATGGCGTCCCAGTCATATTCGGCCAGGGCCTCCGCCGTTTCCGCAAGGAGTTCCGGCAGGCTATCAGCCTCGTTGAATGCCGGGATGACCAGTGTAACCCTTGGTTCAGCCTTCGTATTCATTAAGTGAGATCTCCCCTCCCCGTATGGTCAAGTATGTGAAGTGGGAAATCCAGTCGCCAAGAGAGGCGTGTTCGATCCCGCCGAGGTCTGTCAGGGAAGGACAGTGGGTGTGCCCGGTTATCACCAGGTTCACACCGTTTTGCCTCTGCAGCTTCACCCAGCTGGACAGGTATTCCGGTACTGTGTCCACCTGGGTGCGGAGTATCCGCCTGCTGGTGTTGGAAATCTGGTTGCAAGCCAGGTGCCATGGTGGGGTGAACAGTTGAGAAAAGGGTTTCATGAAGTTTGCCCTGAGAACCGGTCTTATCAGCCTGTAGCCGGTGTCCCCTCTGCCCAGGCCGTCGCCGTGGGCCATAAGACAGCGATGCCCCTGGATGGTTTCGGTGTGAATGGTATCCCGGATGATCTTCATCCCGGAAGACTCCCTGAGGTGTTCTCCGCACCACCAGTCGTGGTTGCCTGGAATGAAGCGTGTTTTCCACCCCTTTTCCTCCAGATCCCTTAAAAGCCGAAGGGTGTCGGTATAGCCGGCGGGCATATGCCCCCGGTATTCGAACCAGTAGTCGAAGAGGTCGCCAAGTATCCAGAGACCGCCGGGGTCCTTCCCGGCCAGTTCAGCAAGAAAACCGTGTAGAGAAGCCCTTCCCGGGTGATCCTTCCAGGAGGGGTAGAGGTGGGCGTCGCTGATGAAATAATCGGTCACCTGAGGCTCCTGACGACCCTTTCAGCACAACCGAAACCGGTTCCGGTCATGGTTTCGCCGTTGCTTCGCACCAGGACCGCTGCGGGGAGGAACTCGATGTTCATGAATCCCTTTAGAGAATCGTCTCCCAGAGCTACCGCCAGGGGTATTCCAAGGCGGTTCAGCTGGTTCTGGGATGCGTTCCTCACCGAAGGGGAGAACTGAACCGGCACCGGGGTGATACCCCTCTCTTCGAGATCTTCCAGAAAATACAGGTCTGCCTCGCCTTCGGGGTATTCACCCATGGGTATCCAGCAGTAAAGCAGTATGCTCTCATGCTCCCCTTCGGAAAGAACCCTGAAGCCCTGTTCATCCGGGACTCGTATCGTTCCGGGAACGGAGAGGACCGGAGGCGCTTCGAAAACGGGAGCTTCCCCGGGTTCGCCTCCGCTTCCGCCGCAGGCTGAAATGCACAGGACCGCCATCCCGGGGAGATATTTATATGCTCTTCGCACCTTGGGGTACCTCGCTGAAAGTAATGGTCAGTGAATCCCCTTCGAAGGAGAATGAGGACGGGAATGGTACGCCCGGGGGCAAACCAGGCCCCGGCGGAGTTGCCTCCGGGAGAGGATGAATGGTGGAAACCGTTCCGCAGGAATCGGTTTCTACCGTGAATGTAATGGGGAAAAAGGTCCATGAGCCGGAACCCAGTTCACCGGCAATTACCCATGAAAGAGCGGCAAGTTCATTTCCTGAGCGCACGGTGTTTGCCGGAGCACGAAAAACGAACCCGGGAAGGAGAACGCAAACCGTCACGGCCAGGGCAAAATAAAAACTTTTCAGTATCAGACCTTTTCCATCAAATCCGAGATCGATTCCCTGAGGGAAACGGGAGCGGGTATCCTCAGCATCTGAACCGCTTTTCCGTGCAGGGCCGTGTACCTCCCCAGAAAGGTGTCGCAGTTAGGGCAGACCCTCACGTGATTTTCCACTCTGGTAACCCCCTCGGGATCCAGCTCTCCTGATATGTAATCATCATAGTGATCAAGAACGAACAAGCATTCAGGACCCATCAAACCCCCATCCCTTCGGTATACCACTGGCTGAGCATGCTCTGCAGCGACGCCCTGGCCCTGTGAAGCCTGGACCGAACAGTGCCCACGGGTATTTCCAGAAGCTCGGCTGCTTCCGCATAAGAGAAACCCTCCACATCGCACAAAAGAACCACGCTTCTGAAGTCGTCACTCAAACTGTCCATTGCCCTCTCTATATCCTCCCGCATTATGTCCCTTAGAAAGATCTCAAAGGGTTGCGGCCATACGCTTCCTGAAAATCTCTGATCACCGGACTCTACATCTTCAACCCAGTCGCTGGGGATCTCTCCGCTGCTCTTTGCACGCTTCAGGTTCAGGAAGATGTTCTTCATGATTGCAAACAACCATGCCCTTGCATTGGTTCCACTTCGGAACCTTTCCGCCGCGGCCAGGGACCTGACGCATGTCTCCTGGACGAGATCGGAGGCATCTTCCGGATTTCTGGACAGATGCAGGGCGTACCTGTACATGCTGTCCAGGTTGTTCATGATCTCTTTTTCGAAATCGATACGGTGCTGTGTTTTTTTCTGCATACATCCTCCGGGGATAAACATTGCAAAACCCGGGACCATCGGCAAGTGGCGCCGGATCGGAGCCGTATGTAACAATGTGACAGAATGGGTGTTGCACAACCTGTAGTGTTTCGGGGTTGCCGCGGGCACAAAATATTGATAATTTCCGGCAGCATGAAAAGGAAGGGAATACACATTGAAGGATCACGGATTGTTTACTGAGTTTTCCAGGAGGTCGAAAAGAAGGAAGAGCGGGAACAGCCTCTTGTGGAGAACCTTGTTACTCCGTCCTTTACGCCCAACGCCGAAACGGTGTTGAGCAAGAGATACCTTAAGAGGGACAGCGAAGGCGAAATCCTCGAAACGCCCTCGGATATGCTCTGGAGGGTTGCAACCACCGTTGCCCGGGCAGAAGACAGCTGGGACGGCGACCAGGGCCAGTGGTCCACGGTGTTCTACAACATGATGGCCAGAAAGGAGTTCCTCCCCAACTCACCCACCCTCATGAATGCCGGGAGGGACCTCGGCCAGCTTTCAGCATGCTTCGTTCTTCCGGTGGAGGACAGCATGGACAGCATTTTCAACGCCGTGAGGAACACCGCACTGATCCACAAGAGCGGAGGCGGCACAGGCTTCTCCTTTTCCAGGATAAGGCCGGCGAACGACTATGTCCATTCCACCAGGGGAATATCCAGCGGTCCGATCTCCTTCATGACCGTGTTCGACCATGCCACTGAAACGGTAAAACAGGGGGGTGTACGCAGGGGTGCCAATATGGCCGTTCTCAGGGTCGATCACCCGGACATCGAGGAGTTCATCACGGTTAAACAGGATATGGGTCTCCTGAACAATTTCAATCTTTCCATCGCCGTTACCGATTCCTTCATGAATGCCGTGGAGATGGGAGGGGAATACCCCCTGATCAACCCCAGGAACGGTGAAGTCGTCACAAGGCTGCCCGCCAAGACCATTTTGAGAAAATAGTCGACTGCGCCTGGAGCAGCGGAGAGCCCGGGCTGATTTTCATCGACAGGATGAACGACGCCAACCCTACGCCCCATATAGGTGATATCGAAGCCACGAACCCCTGTGGTGAGCAGCCCCTGCTTCCCTACGAGGCCTGCAACCTTGGCTCCATAAACCTTTCCCTCATGGTCCGAAGGGGTGCGGGAGGCATGGCTGAAATTGCCTGGACCAGACTGGAAAAAACAGTCCGGAACGCCGTGCGGTTCCTTGATGATGTGATAGAGGTCAATCGCTACCCCCTTGCTGAGATCACCGAAATGGTAAAGGGGAACAGGAAGATAGGTCTGGGAGTAATGGGCTTTGCCGATCTTCTCTTCAGACTCAGGATACCCTACGACAGCGAAAGGGCTCTGGCCCTGGCTGAAGAGATCATGAGTTTCGTGGCGGATAAGGGCAGGCAGGCCAGCTGTGACCTGGCGAAGGAGAGGGGCGCTTTCCCGAATTTCAAGGGCAGCCTCTATGACCGGCGAAACCATCCTGGGATCAGGAATGCCACGGTGACTACAATTGCCCCCACCGGTTCACTCAGCATCCTGGCCGGTTGCTCCAGCGGAGTGGAACCTGTATTCGCCCTTGCCTACACCAGAAGGAACCTCCTTGACGAAGGTGATGAGCTTCACGAAGTAGTGCCGGAGTTTTCCAGGGTAGCCATGGAGAGGGGTTTCAATACAGGTTCGGTCATAGAAAGGATCGCGGAAAAGGGTTCATGCCATGGCATTGAAGAGGTGCCCGAAGAAGTTCGCAGGGTTTTCGTGACCGCCCACGATATAAGTCCTTCCTACCATGTAAGAATGCAGGCCGCCTTCCAGAAGTATACCGATAACGCCGTTTCCAAAACGGTCAACCTCTCAGCAGGGGCAAGCCGCGAGGATGTGGCACAGGTTTTCAGGCTTGCAACACAGCTTGGCTGCAAGGGAGTAACAGTTTATCGCGACGGCAGCCGGGACAGGCAGGTCCTCAACCTTAAGGGTGAAAAACCGCCGGAAACCGAAACCCTGAAGCTCTCCGGGCCCAGACCCAGGCCTGAACTTACACGGGGGGTAACAAGAAGGATCAGGACCGGCTGTGGAAACCTCTATGTCACCATAAACGAAGACGAGCAGGGGCCCGTGGAGGTCTTCTGCCAGATGGGGAAGGCCGGCGGGTGCGCCGCAAGCCAGAGCGAAGCCATAAGCCGAATGGTTTCCCTTGCCCTGAGGAGCAGGGTTCCCCCGGGAGAGATAGTCAGCGAGCTCAAGGGGATAAGCTGTCACAGGCTGGCCTGGCAGAACGGCACCAGGATACTCTCCTGTGCCGACGCAATGGGCAAGGCCCTGGAATGGCACGGCATGCAGGGAGAAGAGCCGGCGGACGTGAAAACATACTCGATGTGTCGGTAACTGCTGAGGAGAGCTCCGGTCCTTCAAGGGGAGTTAACAATCTGGCCGGAGCATGTCCCTTTTGCGGAGGTCCATTGAAGTATGAATCAGGTTGTGTTTCATGTGCTCTGGAATGCGGTTACTCCGAGTGCGGATAGCAGGGGCTTTACCCTGATAGAACTGATGGTCGTTGTGGTTATTCTCGGCATTCTGGCGGCCATGGCCATTCCCAGATTCACCGATGTCACCGAAAGGGCCAGAGCCGCGGCCTGCAGAAGCAACCTTGCCGCCCTTGCACGTTCACTGAATTTTATGCCGCCGACAACGGAGCCTATCCCTCCGCGGGCCTGCCACAGAACTGGAGGGGTTTTTCCGGCCTCGAGGGTTATCTGGCCGGGGCAAACAGCTACAAATGCCCCCTCACCGGCAGCTCCGATTACAGATACAGGCTATATGGGAACGACGAGTCCTTCGGTGTAAGGGGTTGGCTTCTGGTGTGCAGGAACAGTCACGGGCACATCACCCATGGTGTAGCCAGCTGGCAGTAGCTATTTGTCCGAATCTTCCTTTTTCAGCTCCTCAAGGGCTTCCCCAAGGGCTTTGTGCACTTCCGCCATCAGGTCGGGGTTCAGGGTTATACCCTTCTTGGTGGGCTTCCATTCACCGTCATCGGCCATGTAGTAGGTCCTTATCTCAATGTACTGCCGTTTGCGGAATTCCGTAAGGGCGACCCTCACTATGTCCTCACCCTTTTCGAACTGTGCGATCTGCTTTTCCATCTTTTTTCTCCCGTCATGAAGTTGAACGGTACAGTACCGTTTCACCTCCCACGCTGTCAAGGGTGTTCCAGCCGCCGCAGCGGATGGTATATTCACCGGAAGTACGGAGGTTTATGAACAGCGAACCGGAAAGCTGCAGGCAGCTTCTCAAACAGATCGTCGGGGCCCTGCCCTGTGCCTATGTACACGGTGAGGTTTTCGTTAACGGCAAGGGTGAGGGCACCGATTACGCCGTAACCGATATAAACCACGCATTCACCGAGATAACCGGGATCTCCCGTGAGAGAATACTGGGGAAAAGGATAAACGGCCTGTTCTCCATCTCCTCGGCTGAAGAGGACGTCCAGGTCTTTGCAAGGGTTGCCCTCACCGGGGAACCCATCCAGAGGGAATTCCTCTCTCCGTTCTTTGGCATGCACTTCAGGATATTCTGCTTTTCTCCCCGAAAGGGATATTTCGTTGCCCTTCTCACCGACCTCTCCCCGGAAAAGAAATTCCAGGAACGGGTAGAGTTCCTTCGGGATTTCGCCAACTCCACCGCGGACGAGTTCTTTATCCTTGATCCCTCGGGTAGTTTCGTGCTGGGCAACCGCTCCGTTTCGGAAAAGCTGGGGGTTTCACAGACAGCCGTTCCAGGGCTCCATTTATCCAGGCTGAACACCCTTGCCGGGGAGGCTGGTGGAATACCCTCTGGAGCTCTCTCCTCCAGAAGGGTTCCCTGCAGTTCGAAACCGAGCACAGGGGATTCGACGGAAATGTTTACCCAGTAGAACTTTCCATTGATCTCATGACTAACGGCAACAGAAAATATGCCGCGGTGGTGGCCAAGAACATTTCCAGCAAGAGGGCCCTGAGCAGCGCCCTGCTGAAGGACCAGAGATACGCTGAAAAAGCGGCTTCTGTGGCGGGGTTTTTCGTCTGGATGGTGGATTCTGAAGGCAGTTTCCGCCCCATACTTGGCGGTGAGGAAGACTATGTCTCCGGGCCTGTGGCCGATGTCTTTTTCTCCCGGATCCATCCGAACGACAGAGATTACCTCACCGGAGGCATTGGCAACCTCCCCGAGGGAAGCACCGAGTTCAGGTTGAAAACCCGAAGGGGAATGGTATACCACAGGGCGGTCTGGTCCAGGGTGGAAGACAACTGCGTGGCTGGGATCTGCTATCCCCTGGCCGGAGCCGGTCTTTCCGGTTCAGGAAGCCAGTCCGCCGCCATGGACACCTATTGCCTCATGACCGAATCCGTTTACAGAAGAACGGTGAAGCTCAAAGAGGCCCTTGATGAAGACAAGCTGGGTGCCGCAATAAGGATAGTAAGCTCCATAACCTCCGAGTTCTCCAACCTGACCGGCCAGACGGCCTTCCCCGAGCGTGTGGGTTTCGATTCCTTCCTCGACGGCTGCACAGGAATGCTGAAGCAGCTTCTGTCCCCTTCCATCATACTGGATATAGACACCTCCAGCGGTGTTTCAGGCCTTGTAGATCCCTCTTTCCTTGAGAATGTCCTTGTAAGGCTTTTGCTCATTGTTCAAAAAACCGAGAATGCCGAAAGGGTCCTGCTTCAGAGCAGAAGCCTATCCCGATACGCCGGCGTGATAATGTCGGTTTTCGGCAGAGAGGGCATACAGGATCAGCTTGAGAGGCTTTTCATACCGGTCAGGGGTTCAGTGCCCGGTCTTGCTTCGGTTTATGCCATGGTCCGCTCCGCCGGGGGAAGGGTGGAGTACGAAACCGTGGACAACAGGGTTGAGTTCAGTGTCTGGTTCCCCAGGGCGGGAATGAGCGACCAGTCAGCCAGTGTACTCATAGCCCTGCCGGACAGCGTGGATGCCGCCAGGGCATATGCCTCCCTCCGCGATGCCGGTTATTCGGTTGCCATCGAAACAGCATCGACCAGATCAGAAGAAGGCTGAAGGAAGATGGCACAGGGGTTCTGGTGGCCTCGGCTTCCATGCCGGACTTCACCCCTGAAGAGCTCATCGCCGGAAGCAGTGTAACACTTGTTCAGGTCGGGGGAAAACCCCCGGAGACGGCACACGGCACCTCCCCGACGGTTTCAGGACATCCGAGCTGGTGGCAATGGTCAACGGGATCATTTCTAGAGTTGAAAAGCCTCCGGCAGAAGGTCCCCAAGCCGGTATTCTCTGGGCGGCACCCCATCTGACACCACCGTTATCCTGAAATCCTCATCACAGAACTCCCAGAGGACCTGTCTGCAGGCGCCACAGGGCACCGGAGGGCCGTCAGGTGAATAAATGACCATCCTTCTGAAGGTCCTTGAGCTGGCCGCCACCGCCGCGAATATCGCGGACCGCTCGGCGCACATGGTCATCCCGTAGGAAGAGTTTTCCACATTGACCCCGCCGTGAAGGTGCCCCTCGGTGTCTTCAAGCACCGCCGCCACACGGAATGAGGAATAGGGAGCATAGCTGTTCCGGATAAGATGCCGGGCCTCGTCGGTCATGTTCTGAACCGTCACCGTGCCTCCTTGAGGAATGAGCATCCGGGGAGTTCGTTGGGCACATCGAATATATCGCAGAGTGTTCCTGCGATGTCCGCAAAAGTTCCTCTTGTTCCCAGGGGCCGTCCCTTCATTTCCGGAGAGTAGAAAAGAAGGGGGGCATACTCCCGGGAGTGGTCCGTGCTTGGCGTTGTGGGGTCATTGCCGTGGTCGGCGGTTATGAAAAGGAAATCACCCCTTCGAAGAATGGCCAGCAGTGATGGAAGCCAACGGTCCACATCCTTCAGCCCTTCGGCGAAGCCGGTAAAATCGTTCCTGTGGCCCCATTTGGAATCGAAATCGCAGAAATTGGCGAAGATGAAACCCCCGGCGGGATCCTCCACCATTCTCCTGAGTGTTTCCATTCCCTCTCTGTTGGAACCGGTGTGGACCGTGGTGATGTTCCTGTGGGCGAAGAGGTCATCTATCTTGCCCACCCCCCTGACGGGTATTCCCTGTAACGCAAATAGATCGAGAAGGGTTTCCCCGGGGGGTTCCAGGGAGAAATCCCTCCTGTCCGGGGTTCTGGTGAAGTTTCCCGGTTTTCCCGTGAATGGCCGGGCGATAACACGGCCAACGCCAAGGTCAGGGGGCTGAAGCATTTCCCTGGCAATTTCGCAGTATCGGTAAAGATCGGTCAGGGGAACCACACCCTCATGGGCCGCCACCTGGAAAACGCTGTCGGCGGAGGTGTAAACTATCAGTCCTCCAGTCCGCATCTGTTCCTCTCCCAGACGGGCAATGATCTCGGTGCCCGATGCAACCTCGTTGCCAAGAAGCGTTTTTCCGGTGAGCCTGGAATACTCCGTGAGAAATGCCCCGGGGAAACCCTCCGGGAATGTGGGCATGGGCACTCCGGATACCAGCCCCATCATTTCCCAGTGGCCAGTGGTGGAATCCTTCCCCCTGGATATCTCAGCCAACTTTCCCCATGATGCTTCCGGATCATCAGCCGGTAACACTCCCTTTATGGGATGTATGTTGCCCAGGCCCAGCCTCTGGAAACAGGGCAGGTCCAGGCCTCCAACCGCACCGGCGGTGTTGCCCAGGGTATCGCTGCCCGTATCGCCATACTCTTCGGCGTCTGGCAGCTCGCCCACCCCTGCTCCGTCCAGTACCAGAACGATTGCTTTTTTCAATGTTTCCCTCCATCTTCTTTTAACATAAGATTGAAAGGCGAAAAACGAAACTCTTGCCCATTCGGGAAAAGGAGGCGGAAATGAGGATCCTCAACCTGTTTGTTCTGCTTTGCCCGGCGGTGATCTTCGCCGGGGGGGTCAATGGCTCACTTGAGACAACTGGTGATATTACCATAGTTAACCTCTGGGGAACCTGGGAGGAGATGGGAACCGCCCACGGTTATCTGCTTGGACCGGATCTCATGGACCTGTACGAAGGCTATTTCCTTGAGCTCGCAGGAGGTCAAACGAACATAGACATCCTTCGTGCCGGCTACGATTCATACTTTACCGTGCCGGAAGAGTTCAGCGCCTATGCCTCGGGGATCATTGCCGGGGTCGAAGACACCGTTTCACTCTGGTCCCCTGTTTACGGCAGGAACCTGGATACCCTGGACATATTCATAACCAGCTCGGTGCCGGATCTGTCCGCAATGGTGGACTTTCGCCAGATACATTGCTCCAGCGCCTCCTCGTGGGGAGAGGGCACCTCCGGGGATCCATTCCTTCAGGGGGATCCGGCGGTATCAAGAAATCTGGACTACTATGTCGATCAGAATGAGTCCATTCTGGAGAAGAGTTTCCTCTTCGTCCACGACCCCTCACAGGGTCAGGATTATCTGTCGGTCTCCTTTCCCGGTTTCATGGGAATCCTTTCCGGTATGAACGAGTCAGGGGTGAATGCAACTCTGAACATGGGCAACTATTCCGGAACATCCCAGACCAGTCCCTCCTTCGTCCCCATATGCATGGCCCTTGCCCTTGGCCTGACCGGTGAGGATTTCGATGGTAACGGAACCCACGACATCGAAGACATCAAGGCGGCGGCAACCTTCTGGAACAGGTCCAATACCTACGATATCCACATAACCTGTCCCGGGGATCTGTCCGCCGGTGGAGATCCGGCGGTGGTGGCGGAAGTAAACAACCATCAGCTCTGCCTTCAGATTTTCCCAGGATGAACCGGCTATAGCGCCCTGCAATCTTCTTCTCACGAATCACCACAGAGTGCTCTACCCCCCTGTCTACTGCCAGCGATACGCCACACTGCTCGACTCCCTCGATGCGGATCCCGGCGTAACTCTGGAAAGACTCTGGAACTTCATGGGGGCAGTTGGAGAAGCCCCGGTCCCCGGTCTGGGCGGTACGCTGCAGACCATGATCTTTATCCCGGATGAAAGAAGGACAGGGCTCGCCTTCGCATCCCCTGGAGTTGCTTCCTGCGAGAAGGAGCCCCTGTGGATCCATTGGAACGACCTGTTCCCCAACCACGATCCCCAGGGCACCGGGGGCGGAGGGGCAGGACAGATCCGGCTTTCAACGCTGAGGAACCCGGTGCGCTCACTTCTCGAGGTGTCCGCCCGGGTGGATTCTTCCGGAGACATTGATGTTTTCGATCTCCGGGGAAGGAAAATGGAGATAACCTTTGTTCCTATGCAGGAGAACACTTACAGCGCCGATGTATCCAGGCTGCCTTCCTCTGTATACCTGATAAGGGCCACTGACGGCGGGAATGTGGAATATGCTGAAGTAGTTGTACTGCAATAACTCACAGCATCTATTTGTCAAGTTTACGGATGGCTTCAGGCCTCGGCGAAGATCGTTTTTTCCCTGGTATAAACCACCTGGCCCGGGCCGCCGCCCCTCATCCTTCGCACGTACCGGGCAAGGGTCCAGTCCACGGGGACCACACCGTTGGTTGTGCTGTGTCTGGCGGCGATGGTCGCCGCCTGCTCCAGAACCGTTCCCGCCGGGTTATCCGGCCTGCCGTCCCGGCGGATAATAACATGGGCTCCCGCCACCCCCCGGGCGTGAAGCCAGATATCATCCCGGCCGGCGATCTTGAAGGTCAGCCTGTCATTCTGCCGGGCGTTCCTTCCCACAAGGCACCTCCAACCGTCGCGGAGGATGTATTCAATGGGGTCACCGGTGGTCTTGCGCCTGGGCTTTTTCAGTTTCGCAAGCAGTTCCGCAGCCTGGTCGTCATCCATGCTGTCCAGTGATCCCAGAAGGCGGTTCAGTTCACGGAGCTGCTCCTGCACCGCTTCAAGCCTTTTCTCCAGGCGGTTCCTCTCCAGGTGTATCTTTCCCGCCTTCCTGAAGAAGCCCTCGGCGTTCTCAGCTGGATTGAGGGATGGTTTCAGGGGAATGCGAACCGGGGTTCCATCCCAGTCCTGAAGCAGGGCCTCGGTCATTCCCTTCCTGAGATCCTTCCTGTAGGTCAGGATAATGTTCCCGAAGTTCCTGAGCTCCCCGGGGCTCTTCAGATTTCCCAGGGACCTTTCGGTGCTTCTGATCCTTTTCGTTTCAGAGCTTATCCTCCTTCTGAGAAGGGATTCAAGCTCCCTTCCCGAAGGGCGGTATTCACTCTGCTCTCCCTTTTCAGCAGGGGGAGGAGCCAGGGGGGCGGAGACAGGCCTGCCGGTGCCCAGGGGAACAGGTACCGGTCCGAAGGGGGTTTCCCAGGGAGTGAACTCCCCCTGTATGAGCTTTTTGCCAAGGTCTTTCACCGTTCCCGGCACATCCTTTGAATGGCTGATTATGGCCTTTGCCGAAACCGGACCGACCCCCTCCAGGTTCCTGTAGAGAACCCCGGGGCCGGAACAGTCCGCAAGAAGCCTCTGAACCTCCGGGGTACCCCACTCCACGGGAGGATGTCCCGATGACGGCGGTCTTTTGTAGGTAACCCCCGGCGATACGGTCCTGTAACGGCTCACCGATGACAGTACCTTTCTCATGGAGGCAAGTATCCTTCCGTCGGACCTCCTCAATAGGATCACATTGGCATTTCGGCCGGTGAGTTCAAAGACGAGTGTGACCCCACCGGCTGGTAGGGGGTCTTCTCAAAGAAGTCCATTTCCAGGACCCTGTCGAAACCCTGCTGCCTGATGCCTTCCAGGACGGCGCCCCGGAGATGATGTTCCCATGAGGGTGATGCCGGAGGAACCGTTGCGGCTTCCTTAGAGCACCAGAGGCCCGGGCCGTCGGGCCTTGCGTGGAGATGAAGCCACTCTCCCCTGAAACCAAGCGACATTGTGAAGGAGGAGGAAAGGCCCAGGGCTTTGCATGGCGAACCACTGAACTTCTCCTCCAGCAGCGGGATGAGTGCGCTTAGATAGATTCCCTCCATGGGTATTCTCCTTGTAATTGTGGACAATGGGCACGGCTCTATAGATAATAACATTTGTGCCGTGGCGACATTACCGGAGGGGATACATCCGCAATGGAATCGATGACAGGGTTTGGCATTTGCAGCAAAGTTATTGAATCGCATAAAATTACCGTTCTGACAAAATCGGTGAACAACAAGGGGCTTTCCCTGGTTTTCAGGATACCGAGGGAAACGGCCCACCTCGAGCAGGCGCTCCACAGGATCGCCAGGGAAATGTTCTCCAGGGGCCGTATCGATGTGAACATATCCCTGGAAAGAGATAGTTCAGAAGCCCCGGCTGAACCGGACATCGATCTGGCCGGGGCCTACCTGAGGGGTGCCGCGGCACTGGCCGAGGAGTTCTCCCTCTCATCCTCCCCCGATGCCTTTCAGCTGGTGACCCTCCCGGGGGTCATGCGTGAGCCGGAACCATCCGTTGGAGAATGCTTCGACTCCGGAGTGTTATCCGCCTGCCGGGGTGCCTTCGAATCGCTTCTGGCATCAAGAAGAGAGGAGGGGAAAGGTCTTGCCGGGGCCTTCAGTGTATCCCTGGAGAGAATAGCGGACCTTTCCGGTCCCGTTCTCAGGGATCATTCCCAGAGGGTCCAGGCCATTTTCCAGGAGAGGAAGAAGCGGGTGACTGATCTCCTGAACGACGCGAACATCGATGAGAACCGCCTTGCCCAGGAGCTTGCCCTGCTTTCGGACAGAATGGACATAAGCGAAGAGCACCAGCGGCTCTCCGCCCATATCAGATCCGCCCTGGGGATCCTTGCCGAGAACGATTCCGGCAGGAAGCTTGGCTTCATCCTGCAGGAAATGCACCGTGAGCTGAACACAATGGGCTCCAAGGCGGACTGCTCCGAAGCGGTCCACCGGGTGATAGAGATGAAGGACCTTCTTGGGGGACTCAGAGAGCAGGTCGCCAATGTTCAGTAGCGGCGTTCTCATTGTGATCGCCGGCCCTTCAGGTGCCGGGAAGACCACCCTGGCACACCATCTGGTGAGCACTTTTCCCGATACGGCCTTTTCAGTTTCCACCACAACAAGGGCTCCCCGGGGAAAGGAGGTCCACGGAGAGGACTACTTTTTCGTAGACCGCGACACCTTCAACGAAAGAAGGCGAAACTCCTTCTTCCTTGAGTGGGCCCTGGTTCATGGCAACTACTACGGAACCGACGGAGAGTGGGTCAGGGACCAGCTTGCCCGGGGCAGTTCCGTGGTTCTCGATATCGATGTTCAGGGTGCTGTTCAGGTTAAGAAGGCCGTGCCTTCAGCGGTTCTGGTGTTCGTTCTTCCGGCGGATCGCCACACACTCCTTGAGAGGCTCCGGGGAAGGAGCACCGATTCCAGGGAAACGGTCCTTAAAAGGATGGAAGCCGCCTCAATGGAGGTGGCCTCCATGGGCTCCTTCGACTATTTCATTCCCAACGATGACCTCGCCGCCTCGAAGGATTCCATTGAGACCATCTTCAGGGCCGAGGGGCTCCGCATGAAGAACACCGGATGGCCGGTTCCCGCCATGGAGTACCACCGGGAACACTTCAAAGGCCTTTCACACTGGCGGGGGAAAAGTGTTTTGGTTTCCTCCGGACCCACCAGGGAAATGATCGACGATGTAAGGTTCCTTTCCAACAGGTCCAGCGGGCTCATGGGCATTTCCCTGGCGGAGGCCTTCCTGGCCGCCGGGGCCAGGGTTACACTGGTCAGCGGTCCCGCGGGGAGGACCGATCCCCCCGGACCGGTGAAGCTTGTTCCCGTGGGAAGCGCCGAGGAAATGGGTCAGACCCTTACCGGGCTCCTTCCAGGGGCAGACCTCTTCGTAATGGCCGCGGCGGTTTCCGACTTCAGACCCCGGGGAAAACTCCCTGGAAAAATGAAGAGGGGCGGTGAGCCCGTCAGTCTTGAACTTGTACCTACCCCTGACATACTGGCCTCCCTGGCCCCGGAATGTCCGGTGGTGGCCTTCGCCCTGGAATACGGAGATAATGCCGAAACCGATGCCCGGCGAAAAATGCTGCGAAAGGGAGCCGATGCCATCTTCCTGAACCGGGGGGATATTCCCGGAAGGGGTATGGAAAGCCTCGACAACGCCGGAGAACTGATTTTCCGGGATCATTCCCGGCAGGTTCCATACCCGCCGGATCGAAGAAGTTCGTTGCCTTCGGCATTGCCGCCGCTCTGGGAAGGGTATTCAGTGGCTGAAAAGGTCGATCCCTTCTGGGAAGCCGTGGAAAGCTTCGGGGTGAGTTCCGTTTTCGTTCTTCCGGAATGGATCGCTGACAGAGCCGGGGAAACCCCGGCGGAACCCCCCGGTGACGTACTTACACAGATGGCAGGGCTGCGGGATCATATCCAGGGATGCATGAAATGTCCCCTGGGGCGCACAAGGAATAACATCGTTTTTGGAGAGGGCAATCCCCATTCAGGCATTCTGGTGATAGGAGAGGGTCCCGGGGCCACCGAGGATGAAACGGGAAGACCCTTCGTGGGCAGGTCCGGCAAACTGCTCGACAAAATCTTCGAGTCCATAGGCCTGAACAGGGAGTGCCTGTTCATAGCCAACATCGTGAAGTGCAGACCCCCAAACAACAGGGCTCCACTCCCCCTAGAGGCGGAGGTTTGCGGTAAATACCTCCACAGGCAGATGGAGATCATGAAGCCCGGTATAATAGTAGCCCTGGGTGCCAGCGCCGCCAGGCACATCCTCGATACCAAAAGGGGGATCGGTGTGCTGAGGGAAGAGTTTCACTCATACCGGAACGTTCCGGTCCTGGTGACCTACCATCGCGGCCCTTCTCCGTTCACCGCTTCTGAAAAGACCCGTATGGGAGGACATGAAGAAACTGAAAGCCTTCCTTGACAGGCTGGTCTTCCCAGAAAAGAAGGCAGCTGATATGTCCGAACCGAAGAAACAGCCCTGGAGCGCCGAGGCCGAGAGAGGGGTGCTCGCCGGAGTCCTTCTGGACCCGGAAATGGCCGTTGAGGTTTTCGCAAACCTGACCGCGAACGATTTTTTCGACCCGAGACACCGCATTCTGTTCACCACTGCCCAGAACATTGATTCCAGGGGTGAACCCATCGATTTCGTAACGGTAACCATGGAGCTTGAGCGACTGGGGCAGACAGAACAGGCTGGAGGCATGGAGTATCCCGCTTCCATAGCCGAAGACCTCCCCTTCCTTTCCAATGTTCTCAGCTATGCCGGTATAGTGAAGGACTGTTCATTGCTCAGGCAGTTCCTCAACGTGGCCAGCAGGGGAATGGACCGTGTCTATTCCACCAGCGTGAAGGCGGCTGACCTCCTCGACGAGGTAAGCCAGAAGATCTTTGACATCGGTACCAACGCCGCCCAGAGGGACTTCGTAAAGGTATCGGAGCTCGGCGCAAGCGTAATGTCAGTAATAGAGACCATGCGGAACTCCCGGGACGGAGTTACAGGGGTTTCCACGGGCATAGCCCCCCTCGACCGCCTTACCACGGGTTTTCACGGCGGAGAGATGAATGTCATTGCCGCGAGGCCCGGTGTGGGCAAGACCAGCCTGGCTTTGAACATGGCCAGACACATTGCCGAGCAGAGCGTGGGAACGGTGGCCTTCTTCAGCCTGGAGATGAGCGCACTTCAGCTTACCCAGCGCCTGGTCTGTTCAATGGCCGGGGTGGGAACCCAGCCCATAATTGACAACACCATATCGGATATGCATTTGAAGGATATTTACGCCGCTTCGGAAAGGCTTGCTCGCATTTCCATAAGCATCAACGACACCCCTTCCATATCCTCCGCTGAGATCAGGGCCAAGACCCGAAGGCTTGCCCAGCGTGAGAAGGAAGGCGTTGCCGCGGTATTCGTTGACTACCTGCAGCTCATGTCCGGGGCGGAGGACATAGAGAACCACCAGCTGAAGGTGGCCAAGAACTCCGCCGATCTGAAGGCCCTTGCCAAAGACCTCGATGTGCCGGTGATCGTTCTCTCCCAGCTCAGCAGGGGGCGGCTAAAAGGGAGGGGCCGCCAAGGCTCAGTGACCTTCGTGATTCCGGCGCCATCGAACAGGACGCCGACATCGTAATGTTCCTCCACGACGAGAATGCCGATTCAGGGGACGATGACAGGAAGACCCACGGCGGGCTTCGCAGGATACTGCTGAAGATAGCCAAACAGAGGAAGGGCCAGAGGGGGGAGGTCAACCTTATCTTCAACGCCGCCACAACAACATTCACCCCTGAGGAAACAAGGGAAGAATGGTGACAGCCGGAGGCAGGAGGAAACCTGTTTTTTTCTGTACGCAGTGCGGGGGGGAATCCCCGGTGTGGTCGGGAAGGTGCCCCACTGCGGAGTCTGGAACACCATGGTGGAGGAACCCGCCACCGAGGGTGTTACCCGGGCTCCGGTGTCCGTGGCTAAGCCCGTCAGTGTAAAGGATGTGGAGATAAAGGAGGGGGCAAGGTTCTCCACGGGTCTTGAAGAGTTCGACAGAGTCCTTGGCGGAGGCGCCTTCTGCGGTTCCATAGTGCTCATCGGCGGCGAGCCCGGTATAGGCAAGAGCACCCTGATGCTTCAGTCCGCCATGAACATGGCCCGGCAGGGCCTTCCGGTGCTCTACGCAACCGGAGAGGAATCCCTTCAGCAGGTTGCCCACCGGGCGGCAAGGGTTGGCGAACCGCCCTCGAACCTCATGCTGCTTCCCACTACGGACCTGGAAGCGGTTCAGCGGGAAACCCAGAGGGGGAGCTACCGGGTTCTGGTTACTGATTCAATACAGACTCCGCACCGGGAACCTTTCCAGTGCTCCGGGCTCTGTTTCCCAGGTCAGGCAGTGCGCCGCGGAACTCAGTGCCCTGGCCAAGCCCACCGGCCTTACCGTTTCATAATCGGCCATGTGACCAAAGAGGGGTCACTGGCGGGCCCCAAGGTCCTTGAGCACCTGGTTGACGCCGTTATAAGTTTCGAGGGTGATTCATTTCACCAGTACAGGCTTCTCAGGGCGTCCAAGAACCGGTTCGGCTCCACTAACGAACTGGGAGTTTTCGAAATGGACCACAGGGGGCTCACCGGGGTCACCGATGCCGCCGGATATTTTCTCAGGCGGGAGGGGGGACCGGTGAGCGGCTCAGCGGTGGCTGCGGTCATGGAAGGTTCCCGCCCCTTTCTGGTGGAGATACAGGCCCTCACCACCCAGACCAACTACGGGTTTCCCCAGAGGCGGGCATCGGGTATGGATTCCACCAGACTGGCCATGCTTCTGGCGGTCCTCGAGCGCCGGTGCGGCATAGAACTGGGAAATCAGGATGTTTATGTGAACGTTGCCGGGGGGTTTTCAGTGTCTGACCCCGGCGCGGACCTGGCGGTCTGCCTGGCCATCGCTTCCAGCAGACTTGAAAGACCACTTGCCGACCACATTGCCCTCAGCGGTGAGGTGGGTCTTTCAGGGGAGATCAGACCTGTTTCCGGAATTGAAAGAAGACAGGCGGAATCGGGCAATCTGGGATTTACCCGTCTGGCCCGGGCCTGCGGTAGAAACGCCGAAGCCAAAGATGAATTCGCTACCCTTTCCGCGGCTATCGCGGGGCTTCTGGCGGAAAAAGGAGGACAATGGCTAAGCTGAAAAAAGGCTGGGAAGTGCGTATTATTTTCATTCTCGCCCTCGGCCTTGCAGGAACCCTTGCATCACCCCATAACCCCTGGATGGGGCTTATCGGTCTCGCTATCGGTATTATCGCCGCTGTACTCGAGCGGCTGATCGTGAACATTTCCGCGGACAAGCTGGTTTACATGACAACCGGTTCCACCGTGGGTCTGGTGGTGGGCATCCTTTCATACTGGTGCTCAACATCGGCATACAGAGCGAGGAATCCCGCAGGGGTGGACGGACCTTCTGGTACTCATTCCCATAGCCTTGCCTATGTGTTCGCCGTGGTGGCGGTGAACAAGGGCGAAAGCTTGAACTCATAAGCGTTGAGGACGAATCGGATCACCACTGGAACATGCCTGTTCTTATCGATCTGTCCGCCGCGGTGGACGGCAGGGTAGCGGACCTCGCCCTCGCCGGGCTCCTTCCCGGGCCATTCGTAATACCATCGTCGGTGAAGGACGAGATCGATGAGATGCAGAAGGGCCGGAACATAGTGAACAGAGGCCGGGCCAGAAGGGCCACAGAAACCATACAGCGTCTTGAGGAGGCGGTGGGAAAACCGGCGGCCTTGTGGAATACAGGGATTTCGGCGAGGGAGAGCGTGAAAAGAGCCGAATACTGGAATGGCTCCGCAGGGAACGGACCTGCCTTCTGTCCTCCGAGGAAGAAATGTGCGATACCGCCGAGCGGGAGGGGATTCGGGTCATAAGACTTGCCGATGTGGGACCCGCCGCCAGGGAGGTGGTCCTTCCCGGTGACAAGGTGACCGTGAAGATACAGAAAAAGGGCAGAACGCCCACACAGGGTGTGGGTTTCCTGTCCGACGGAACAATGGTGGTCATTGATGACGCCGGCGACCGTATGGGGCAGGATGTCACCGTTCTGGCCCATACCACCTTCAGAGCCAGCGGCGGCACCATGATATTCTGCAGGCTCGGAGGGGACGAGAACGGCTCAGGTGATTAGCGAAAAACCTGTCTGGGCGGCGGTTGTGGTGGCCGGTGGTCAAGGCACCCGCTACGGAGGGGATGTCCCCAAGCAGTTCACCGATCTTCTGGGTATGAAGGTTATAGACAGGGCAATAGCCCTTTTCACCGGGGTTGCCGAACACATCGTAACGGTGGTTCCCCGGAGCTGTGAATGGTGGACCCCTCCGGAACACGTTCATGCGGTTTCAGGTGGACCCCGGCGCCAGGATTCCGTAATGAACGGTTTGAGATCCGCGGCGAACCTGGGCGCCACCCATGTTCTCGTTCATGATGGCGCCCGGCCTTTGATAGACCCTTCCTGTCTTGAAAGGGTAATGGAGAAAACACTCTCCTCCGGGGCCTGTCTTCCATGCCTGCCGGTAAGGGAAACGGTGAAGCGGGTAAAGGACGGGCATGTGAAGGGAACCGTTGACAGAACCGAACTTGAACTGGCCCAGACCCCCCAGGGCTTCAGGGTGGACATACTTCTTGAAGCCCTGGAAAAGGCCGGCGATGTAACCGACGAGGCAGCGGCGGTGGAAGCTGGGGATCCCGGTGGCTGTGGTCGCCGGGTCCAGATGCAACATCAAGCTCACTGACAGAGAGGACGGAGAACTGCTGGAAAACATTATCAGACATTCGGTTACCGCCCTGGGAACCGGGCTTGATTTCCACCCCTTTCACCGGACCGTCCTCTGATACTCTGCGGCTGCAGGCTTGGCGAGAGCAACGGTCTTTCGGCCACTCCGACGGGGATGTGGTTCTCCACGCGGTGGCAGACGCCATCCTGGCCGGTTCCAGGGAGGGGGATATTGGTACGCTTTTTCCTCCGGATGACATGAAATGGAAGAACGCCGACAGCTCCCTGCTGCTTCGGGAATGCAGTGACAGGGCTTTAAGGAAGGGCTGGGCGGTGCAGAGCCTGGACATTACCGTTATAGGGGAAAGACCCAGAATAGCTCCCCTGAGGGAAGACTTCATGGAAAGCCTTGCGAAGATACTTTCAATCCCGCGGGAGTCCATATGGATAAAGGGAACCACCACCAATTCCATAGGGGAACTTGCCCGTGGGAAGGGGCTGGGCTGCCATGCCCTGGCCAGACTGGTGCGTATATCAGTGAGATGAAAGGGGCAAAGGCTGAAACCATGAACACAGGCGGTCCATTGCGGGTTCTCCACGCCGCTTCCGAAGTGTATCCCCTGGTCAGCACCGGAGGCCTTGCTTCCGTTGCGGCGGACCTGCCCCGGGCCCAGATCCGTTATGGTGATGTACAGGCTGCGGTGGTTATCCCCCTGTATGAAACAGTGGCAGGGAACTGCGGTGAGATACGTTGGCACGGTTCGATGGAAACCGCTCTCGGCGAGGAGTTCGGGCTTGGTTCGGTGGATCTTGACGGCCTGACGATCTTTCTCGTGGCGAAGGAGGAATACTTCCGGAGGACAGGGATCTACGGGCCGGGGTCCGGAGAGGCCTGGCCGGACAATCCAGACCGTTTCGCTTTCTTTTCCAGGGCGGTGGCCGCCCTGGGGTGTTCCGGGCACTTTCAGCCGGACATCCTCCATTGCCACGACTGGCAGACGGCTCTGGTCCCGGTTTATCTCAGGAACACCGACATTCCCACAGTACTCACCATACACAACCTTCAGTTCCAGGGACGTTTCCCCCGAAGCATATACCACTCCACCGGGCTGCCGGACACCCTGTACAACATCCATGGACTGGAGTTCTGGGGCGACTGGAACTGTCTCAAAGGGGGCATTGTCCATGCCCGGTGCATAACAACGGTAAGCCCCGGATACGCAAGGGAGATACTCACGGAGGAGTTCGGCTGCGCCCTTGATGGTGTGCTCAGGGAACATTCTGCCAGACTTGCCGGTATTCTGAACGGAATAGACACCGATGTGTGGAACCCGGCAACGGATTCATCCCTTCCCTGCACCTTCGCCCCGGGCAGGATGCAGGGCAGGGCCCTATGCAGAAGGGCCCTTGTCAGGGAAATGGAGCTCCAGGGAACCGGGAACGGAATCATTCTGGGAATGGTGAGCAGACTCACCGCCCAGAAGGGAGTGGACACGGTGCTCGATTCAATAGGGACCATGGTCTCCTCGGGATGCAGAGTGGCTGTGCTGGGCACCGGTGAAGCCTGGGCCGAAGAAGCCCTTATGGAAGCTGCAGGTAGGTTTCCAGGAAGGGTATCGGTGAGAATAGCCTACGACGATTCCCTTGCCAGGCTGATCTTCGCCGGATCCGACGGTTTTCTGATGCCCTCCAGGTTCGAACCCTGCGGTCTGGCTCAGATGATGGCCATGAGATATGGTTCCGTTCCCCTGGTACGGGGTGTTGGGGGTCTTGCGGACACCGTGGACGAAGGGCGGGGCTTTTCCTTCAGCGGTGACGACAGTGGTTTCCTGCCGGCCCTGGGTTCCATGCTTGGTGCATGGGAGGACCGCCGCCGGTGGTCCTGGTACAGGAGAAGATGCATGAACACGGACTTCTCCTGGAAGAACAGCGTTCATAAGTATTTGAAGGTTTACGAAGAAGCATTGGAGAAGAAGTGAGATCAGCCGGCCTTGAATCGGTATTCCTTCAGTTCGCCGATCCCGCCCGTGCCTACGGAGCCCTCAGGGGCAAAGACCAGGGCAGGGCCCTGGCCGCCGCCGGTGCAGTCATAGTTCTGATAGGATTCATACCCCTGATGCTTCAGGGTGACATCCCGGGCTCCGGGGTAATGGTTCCCTTCCTTATCGTCCTGGAGAGGATAATGGTATCCTCCGCCGCCGGTCTTGCCGTTTATGCGGTTTCCTTCGCCACCGGGGAAAGAAAGCCTCTCTGGGCCGCTGTAACCTCATGCTTCCTTGCCATGGGCGCCTTCATGATCATGGTTGCCCTTATCGCTCTGATCTCCCATGTTCTTTCACTTCCCCCGGATCTTACATGGAGCCCGGCGGAACTGCTGATGGGGCTTCCCCTGAGCAGGCTTTCCGTTTTTCTTCTTGTTTTCGCGTCAAGGCTGGATCTAGCTTCCCTTGTCACCGTGTATCTCTGGGGCAGGGGGCTTTCCACCGTATGGAACATAGACAGGGCAGCAGGCCAGAGGATGGTCTGGGCTGTATACCTGTTCGGAATACTGTTACTTGCTTTACCGGTTTCACAGCAGCACCGGGAACGGAGGGAGCGTTATGACTTTTTTGACCGTTCTGCTTACTGTCCTGTCCCTCAGCGTGGCCGATACCGATTCGGTCCGGAGGCTTGACCTCGCCGGCTGGGTATCCCTGGCCCTGGACAACTCACCGGAACTCCGGTCAGCGGAGGCTTCCCTTCTCTCGGCCAGGGCATCCCTCACCGGGGACAGATCATTCCTGTGGCCCACCCTTACAGGGTCGGCATCGGCATCCAGGACCTGGTCCGATACACCCCTTGAAGGCGGTGGAGCTGTCCAGATCGACAACGACAGCTACTCCGCCGGGCTGACCCTTTCCCAGGAGCTGCTTCAGTCCGGTGGACAGAACTGGCTGTACATGAGGGCTTCCGAGCTGTCCCTCGAAGCCGCAGAGGCTGAATATGAAGGCGCAGTCCTCGGGGTGGTGCGGGACGTGGTGAACTCCTACTACGATGTTCTAGAGGCAATGGAACTCAAACGGGCGGCGGAGGATTCCCGGGAAAGGTCACAGAGGCAGCTCCAGAGAACCGAAAATCAGTATGAGATGGGCGCGGTGACCACACTGGAACTCCTGCAGGTCCAGGTTCAGGAAAGCAACGACAGGCTTCTGGTTAGCAGAAGGGAGCAGAGCCTGCTGGCCGCCCTGGATGGCCTCTATACCGCCTCCGGGGTGGATCTTCACGGAAACCCTCCCGGGATCGATCCCGGGGCGGTGGTGGAACCCCTTCCCCTCAGCGCGGTGTCCGGTATTTCCCTTGATATCTCCTCCAGCCCCTCACTTCGGGCGGCTCTCCTGGGCAGCAGAGCTTCAGAGATACGGTCCGAAGCAGCTGAAAGATCCTACTGGCCAAGCCTCAGGCATCCGCCGGGTGGAGCTGGAACGACGGTACCCTGGACGATGTAGACCGGATGTTCGATTCCGATGCCTACAGCATAGGGATGAGCCTTTCCTGGAATATTTTCGACGGTTTTCTCAGGGAATCCCGGATCAAGTCCGCCAGGGCAGCGGCTCTGGGCTCCGAAGCATCACTGGAGAGCCTGAGGAACAACCTTGAAGCCGGGGTGCGGACACTTCGCGATCTGCTTCTTATAGACCTGCAGTACTATCACGATTCCCTGCTTGCCCTGGAGCTCGCCCAGGAAAGGTACAGGCTCTCGGCAATGTCCTACGAAATGGGCTCACTTTCCCTTATAGACCTTCTGGAAGCCCAGTCGGACCTTTCGGCCTCCGAGGCCAACCTGGTTTCCGCCCGGGCATCCGCCCTGCGGAGCGAAGCCTCTCTGCTGGTGGAGCTGGGTAGAATGCCAGGGTAGGAGAATAGTTGAAGCTTTCCGCCGCCGCTTTGCTGCCCCTGCTCCCCGGTGTGATCCTGGGTGCCAACATGTGGTCCGCCCACGGGCACAACTATTCATATCCCGCCTCCGGCGGCGGAAGGACCATATTCCCTGTGGTGTGGGATGTAAGATCCGCCAATTCCCTTCTTTCGGACTGGCACAGGATCTATGGCCCCGGGGAACTGAACCCGATCTACGGGATCTTCCAGGAGGCCTATGATAGCGGAATAAACTCCCTTATCATAAGGTCGGAACTTGGCAACAAGTGGTTTCCCGAGATGCCCGGCACCTACGGCGACAAGTTCTTCCCCCTGGCCGGGGCAGCAAGGGAGATCGGGCTCCACGTGATCCCCGGCGGTATTGAGACCGCCCTTGACCACAACGAGCACAACCACTCGGTTATGGATTACCTCAAACTGTACATCTCCATGACCGAAGGGGCCTACCCCGGTGATGTGATCGGTTTCTTCGCCTTCGACGAACCGGATGTGAAATACCTCGAGAATCCGGGACTTCAACAGGAGTGGACCGATCTCGTCTCCTTCTGGAGCCAGCATTCCCGCACTGAACTCGGTCTTCCTGTGATCTCGTATTTTGCCAAGTACGGTACCCCGGATGAATCCGGTTACATACAGTACTACACCGACACCACCTCTGTATTGAACCGGCTGGCCAGGTTCACCGACGCCGTGGGCATGGGAATGTATCCCGCCACCGGCAATTTCCGGCGAACAGACCTTCTGGATTCGGACATGGGATCCCCCCTGTTCACCTGTGCCACCGATCTTGTCCAGAACGACCCCCTATACATTGATGCCCTGGCGGGGAAGGACGAGGTGATACGGATCTATCCCAGGGGAGATTCCGCCCTGGTGGTTATCGAGGAAGTTGCCTGGGACGGCTTTGATCTTCACCTCTCCCCATACCTGGAGACAGGGATCCCCATCCAGCCCGACGGCTTTGCCTCATCGGACTACAGGGCCGGTTACGCGGTGCATGAATCCACCGGCTATGTGAACTCCGGAGTGGTCCTCTGGGACAGTTCAAGGCCCGTTCATGAGGCGGTATTCATCTCATCCCGGAATGGTCTTCCCGAGGTGGGTTCAATACCTCGCTTCGATGGTTCCGAGGACATGAAACCCTTCTTCTTCGCCGTGGGACAGAGCGACTACTGGGCGGATGTGTCCGATGTTCAGGGGATCATCGGAAGGGGAAGACTGACGGTCCTCGCCGGGCTGGAGGACTCCGGAGGAGACCGCTGGCTCATGCTCTTCATCCATGGTCGTCCAGGTGTAAGCTCAAGCCTGGAGCTGGCCTTCAACGAACCGCGAAAGCTGTATTTTCCCGCCTCCGGTGCGGTTTGGGGCACATTCTGGGGAACCTGGTACGAGTTCGGCACCGTTCAGCCGGTTGCCAGGAATGGATTCATCATTTATGACCACGACGGCAACTATGTTTCCCTCAGTCAGCTTGGCAGGAACTACTGGCAGGTTTTTCCCTCCTACGGAATGTCCCAGTACCATCAGCTTTTCGGCTCCTCCGGGATGCCTGATTTTCTAAGGGTTTCCAGGAATGACGGAAACTACCCGCCCTTCTTCACCGGATATGACAGACTGGTTGGCTACTTCAGCGACCGGTCCGGAATAGTCACAGCCTCATCCCTTATCTACGGCGGTTCCATGACAGAGATCGACAGCATGGATGTCACCGGTCTCACGGGACAGGTTACCGGTTTCGACCTCTACAGGAACGACTACCGATACTGGGACAGGCCGCTTTTCACCCTTGATGACGGCGGTGTTCATTCAGGCCAGGGTTCCATAGATAACGGCATTGAATCCGGGACCATCGGCACGGAACAGGTAAGGTACTGCCAGGGGGACACCATCATCACCGGCATCAGGGTCATGCCCACCAGAGACGCCATAAGGAGTGCCCTTGTGGTTTCTGAGGAGGGCTTCTATGTCCCGGAGTGCGAGCTTTACGACGATAAGTTCGACGACTGGCGGTATCAATGGTATTCCAACGCCCACCGAACCGGAATGGAGATGGGCATTCAGGAAACCTCCAGGGATAATTCCCTTTTCGCCGTTGTCCAGTCCTTCGGCAGGCACGGGTTTGCCCTTCCCAGTTACTGTCCCTCACCGGACACCCTTCTGTACATGGCAACGGCTCCCATCGTAGATGGGGCCAGGGGCATAATATTCTATGCCCTGGACCTGGCAATGATGTCCGGCAATGGAGGGGACGACGGCTTTTCCAGGGCACCCTTCGTTCTTCAGAACTGGGGTCCCAGCAGGGATGCCGGGAACACCGATCTGATAGGAAGGATCCACGAGACCACCGCAATGCTCACGGGAAGACACCAGCAGGGAACCGATTATCTCAGTCCACTTGTGAGCCCGGACTGGAGCGTTCTGGGGCCTGAACGGGCCAGGAATCTTCACAGCGCCGATTCCCTCCTTGATTTCATCGCCCTGGAGAACGCTCAGATGGATACGGTTATCATCCTTGCCGTTAACAATGCCACCGGGGAATCTCCCTTCACACCGGGAATCGAACTGGTGGATCTTCCAGCCGGGTTCAGCATGACAGGCTGTCACGGCTTCGTACCGGGGCTTTTCAACATCCAGCTCAACCCCGACGGCACCACCCTTACCGAACTGGATTTTTCCGCCATACCGCCCCTTACAGCAAGTCTCGTAACGCTCACCACGGTGGAGGATGGCTCCTGCCAGGGCACCTACCTGGAAACCTCCACCAGTTCCCAGGGAAATACTCACCTGGTCTTTTCTCTCTGCGAAGGCCAGTCCGGTGAGCTCTCGCTCTATGATATGGCCGGAAGAAGGGTTTCGACCCTCTGGAATGGTAATGGCACGGGAAATCAGGTCAGTGCCCTCATCAGAAGGAACGAACAGGCCGCTGGGCTCTACTTCGCGGTTTTGCATACAGAAACCGGGATCGTTACGGGCAAGTGCCTGTTGTGGTAGTATCCAGGGAAAGGGGAACATGAGCTTATCCATTTTCGCGCTTTTTTCCGGAGCCGGTGTTCTGCTCAGCCAGATCGCCTGGAACAGGCAACTGCTGCTGATCACCGGAGGCAGTATGGACTCCACTGCCATAGTCCTCACCGCCTTCATGCTCGGGCTGGGTTTCGGAGGCGCCTTCTTCGGAAGAAAGGCTGAGAATTCGCCCTCACCTGTCAGGGTTCTCAGGACCGCCGCCGGAGGAGCGGCTGTTCTCTCCTTCATTCCCCTTGCTGCAGGCTCCCTGACCGCATCGGTCTACCCGTACCTCTACTCCACCGGGCTGCAGCTCCCCGCAAGGCTTCTGCTGGCCCTTCTGCTGGTCTCCCCGGCGGCATTCTTTGCCGGGGGGATAGTACCCGCCATGGCCAGGCTGGTTGAGGGCGCCGGGGGACATTCCAGGGCATCCAGGCTCTACGGCCTGAACTCTCTGGGTTCAGCACTGGGAGGCTTCCTCGCCGGTTTCATCCTTCTGGAGGCGGTGGGGGTTACCTTTACACTGCTCATCGGAGCCTTTCTCACCGTTGCATCACTGGCCTCGGTAAGGCCGGTCTTCGTGAACCCCATCGCTGAGCGGAGCTCCGGGGGGGTCAGACCGGGGTGGTTCTTCCTGTGGATATATCTCGCCAGCGGAGCCCTTGCCCTCTGCTGGGAAATGGTGTGGACCAGACAGCTGACATTCGTTCTGGGAAACAGCACCTATGCCTTCGCCACAATGGGCATCATGGTTCTCCTGGGAATAGGTGCCGGAAGCATTGCCGGGAAAAGGGTAGCGGCCTCGGTAAAGAGCCCCCTTGCCGCCTTCGGGGTGGTTCAGGTCCTTCTGGGGATCGCCAGCGTTCTTCCGCTCTCCCTTCTGGGGCGGTTCACCGCCCTATCGGCGAATCTCAGCTTCTTTCCCGGGCGAATGGGAAGCATGGCGGGGGATCTGCTGGCCGCCTTTGTCTACATGATCCCCTCCACATTCCTCATGGGCGCCACCTTCCCCATAATGATAAAGGCCGCCGCCAGGGAAAACCGACTGGGCGAGGACGTGGGTATGCTCAGTATGGCAAACTGCCTGGGCGCCGCCGCGGGACCCATCATAGCCTCACAGATCCTTTTCCGTTTTCTTGGTGTAACCCCTTCGGTCCTGCTGCTTTCCTGCCTGACGCCGCCCTTGGACTCTCCGCCTTTCTGAGATCAAAAAGCCTGAGGACAGCTTTTCTGGCCCCAGTGGGAGCTGCTGTTTCCGTGGCCCTCATCCTTTCCGCCAGGATCCCGGGCTCCAGGCCCCCTGCGGACATGGAGGTGGCCTACTTCCAGGAGGGCAGGACCGCAACGGTTTCGGTTTTCCGCAGGAACTGGGATGACCACAGAAGCCTCAGGCTCAACGGTGTGGAGGAGGTTCCAGTGGATCAGGCTTCCCTGGAGGCATTTTACCTGCTGGGGCATCTGCCCTGGGGATACAATCCGGAAGCCAGAACAGCCATTGCGGTGGCAATGGGGGGAGGAATAACCAGCGGAGCCCTTCTGACCCACCCGCTGGATACCCTGATCTGCGTGGAGATCTGCCCGGAGGTCATTGAGGCCGCGGTCTTCTTTGAAAAGGAGAACAACAGACCGGACCTGGACCCCAGGTTCGAACTCATTGGTGACGATGGCAGGAACTTCCTTTCAGGTACACCTGACCCTGTGGACCTCATTATCTGTGATGCCACCCATCCCGGTTCAAGTGAGAGCTGGCTGCTTTATACAGAGGAATTCTACGGCATCGTCCTCTCAAGCTTACCCCCGGGGGGTCGCCGCACAGTGGGTTCCCCTCCACCGGCTGCCCCGGGAGGAGTTCGCAAGGATACTGGCGACCTGGGCCAGGATCTTTCCCCATTCCGCGGTCCACGCCGCCGGGGGAAGGCATGCTGTCCTCATAGGTTCCAACCGGCCGCTTGCCCTTCACATCGATGCCATGTTCAACGATGAGGAGGCCCGGATCCAGCTTGAGGAAACAGGTTTCAGGGCAGGTGAGGAGGAGTTCCTTCTTCCGGTGGTAACCGGGGAAGACCTCCTGTCCCTCGTCGAATCACCCCTGAGGTCCAACACCGACGACCTGGCGCCATGCCAGTTCCTGATAAGGAAATCCCCGGGAGATCCCCAGCTGACCATAGGCGACAACATGTCCCTGCTGCTCCACCTCAGCGGCGCCGAACAGGTCAATCCGGTCCATGCGGGACAGATACTCTACTGGAGCATGCAGCTCCCCGGAGCCACGGAGCTTTTCAGAACCGAGGATCCCCGGACCGCCATGGGCAGGAGATGGCTTTCCGTCTCTCTATCCACCGGGGCGGAACTCTTGTATAATGAGGGCCGTTACCGGGACGCCCTTGAACTCGCGGACATGGCATGGCAGGCCGATCCCGGATGGCAGAGAAACCTTGATCTTGTTTTGGAGATCAATAGAGCAGATACTTTTTCGCAGGAGGAAAATTAATGGGACGAATCGCCTTTCTGTTCCCTGGACAGGCATCACAGGCAGTGGGAATGCACACCCATCTGAAGGAATATCCTGAGGCCGCCGAGTTCCTGGAACGGACCTACGAGTTCAGCGGTCTTTACGACCTTACACAGACCATGGCCGAGGGCCCGACTGAAAAGCTCACAAGAACTAATTACGCCCAGCCGGCCATAACCATGGTCAGTATAGCCGCCCTTCGCATACTGCAGGTTGCCGGATCGATCCCGAGGCACCGCCGGTCACAGTCTGGGGAGTATTCAGCCCTGGTCGCCTCGGGAATACTCATGCCGGAAACAGCTGTAAGGCTCACCAGGATCCGCGGCGAACTGATGCAGAAATGCGCCGATATGTATCCCGGCGGTATGCAGGCGGTCCTGGGGCTTGACCTCCAGCGGGTAACCGAGATAGTCGAGAAGGCAAAGGTCAGGGGTCCCGTAGGTGTAGCCAACATGAATTCCGACGGGCAGGTGGTGATAAGCGGAGCAAAGGCCGCCCTGGAGTACGCCGGTGAACTTTGTACCGAAGGCGGAGCGAAAAGGGTGATCCCCCTTCAGGTTTCAGGGGCATGGCACAGCCCGCTGATGGAGGATGCCGCCCGGGGCCTTGAACGGCCCGTGCGGGAAGCCGCCTTCTTTGACCCGGGAATACCGGTGGTGGCCAATGTAACGGCCAACTACATAACCGGAGTGGAAGAGAGCAGAAAGCTCCTCATAAGGCAGGTGACCTCACCGGTTCTCTGGGCCGATTCCATGAAGCTCATGATAGAGAACGGCTTCGACACCTTCGTGGAGGTCGGTCCGGGGCAGGTCCTTCAGGGTCTTCTGAAGAGGAACAGGGATGTAAAGGTATACGGAACCCACAATGCAGAAGCCCTGAAGAAAACGCTTTCAGAACTTTCCTGAGGATTCCGGGGGATATCAGGAGGCCCAGCCGGTTCCGTGGCAGCCTCCGCACTTGCCGTCCTCTTCCAGTATCTCGTTGTATATTTTTCCCCTTCCGCCGCACCTGGCACAGGGGGTAGGCGGGTCTGCGGCCTTCACATGGCCGTCGCCGCCGCATATGTCGCAGGGGGAATCTCCAGGGCCGTCGATCCCTGTTCCATTGCACCACGCGCATTTTACCAAAGCCATTTTCAGTCCTTTCTCCTTATCGATTCGATGACCCTGTCGTGGGCGGAAAAGGCAAGGGCGGGAACCCTGTCAAGTTCCACCCATCTCAGTTCCGCCACATCGTCCGCCGGCGAAGGGGTTCCCCTCCAGCCGGTTGCTTCATAAACGAAGAGGACCACGCTTCCGTACTCCGTGAGGTCGCTCAGGCTTCCTGTAAGGATCATTCTTTCGGGAATGAGTGATGTTTCCTCGGTGAGTTCCCGTTCTGCGGCCCTCAGGGGAGATTCGCCCAGGTCGATGAAACCTCCGGGAAGACACCACTCCCCCGCTGCCGGAGGAAATGCCCTCTTTGCAAGGAGCACCCGGTTCCCGTCCCTGAGGACCAGTATGACCGCCGGGAGGGGATTACGATAGAAGACCAGGCCGCAACCGGGGCAGATGGGATGGGGTTTTGCCGCGGCCAGCTCTCCAGAGCAGGCCGGGCAGAATCTGGGAGTTTCATAGAAGGCGGTTCGGTTGTTCCTCCCTGGAAGGGGACCCATTCCAGGGAAGTGTCCCGGCAGGATTCCCAGCTTCCTGCTGAAGCTGGCGGTGATGGCCCCCCTGAGATAGAGCAGCGAGTTGTTTACCGCCTCCTCGACGGAATACCCCGCGCCCAGGAGCGTGGCGCAGGCTGAAGCCAGGGTGCAGCCGGTTCCATGAACCTTCCCCGGGACTATTCGTTTTCCCGGAAACCATTTGAAGCCCCTTTCGGTGAGAAGAACGTCCCAGGGTTCTCCCTGGAGATGTCCTCCCTTGAGAAGAACGCTTTCCGCTCCCATCTCCCTTATTCGCAGGGCCGCCTCCTCCATCTGTCCGCGGTTCCTTACCCGCATGCCGGTGAAGGCCTCGGCTTCATCAAGGTTCGGGGGTAACCAGGGTGGCCAGGGGAAGCAGGTGCTCGGTAAGGCTCTTTTCCAGGCTGGTTTCCGCAAGGCCGTCCCCGGAACCGGCCACCATTACGGGATCCAGTACCAGGGGAACACCCTTGAGCCTGTTCCTGATCACCTCGGAAATGGCCGAGACCGCGGCAGAGCTGCCCAGCATTCCGGTTTTCACGCCCTGGGGAATGCCGTCGTCGCAGGTGGCGTTCATCTGGGCGGCTATCATATCCGGGGGGATCGGCATCCATGACTCAACCCCGCCGCTGTTCTGGGAGGTAACAGCGGTTACCGCAATACAGCCGTGCCCTCCCAGGGCCGCGGTGGTCTTCAGGTCGGCGGCGAGCCCGGCGCCTCCGCTGGGGTCGGTTCCGCCGGTATGGAGTATTACAGGTCTGGAATTCACTGTGGCCTGTTAACCTTTCCGTGTGTTAGGTTTCGGATGACTATGCATAAATCAATACTTACCGTCGGTCTGCTGATGATAGCTGTAATGGTTCTGTCAGCCCCGGAAGCCCGGGCTGTCTCAGAACCTACTATAGACCGTATCATCTTCACGGGCAATCAGTCCATTTCACCGGGAGACCTTCTAAGGGGCAGTGGCCTCCACGAGGGTGTGTCGATCTTTCTGGTTTCCTCGAACCAGGTAAGGGATGCGGTAAGGGCCAACATGAAGTCCAGGGGGTATCTCGACTGCGCCGTTTCCGTTAACTGGCCCAGGTGGGGTTCCGAGTCCTACGAGGTTCAGATCGATGTAATGCCGGGCCCGCGCACCTTAAGGGGCGAACTTCACCTCTATGGCGACAGCTGCTCAGCGTCGGGCAGCTTGAAGGGCTCTTCCCGGTGGAGTATGGCGAACCGGTGAGCCCCTCGGACACCACCTCTTTCAAGCTGGCTGTCCTCTCCAGGTATTCATCCCTGGGGTTTCTTCGGGCCTCTGCGGAGGTGGAACTTGAAAGGTTCTCTTCCGATTCCGTGGATCACCACAGGGATGTGACCATTATCCTGGACAGGGGCGAAGTGTGTTATTTCGGCGGTATAACGGTATCCGGGAACGACAAGGTCCGGGATGAAGTTGTTACAAGGGAATTCGACCTTCATCCCGGTGAACCGCTGAACATGGATGAGGTGCGGTCGGGGCTGGGAAGGCTGTACGGCCTGGATCTCTTCAGCGGAATACAGGTTGAATACAACGGCCTGGCCCAGGGGCTTGATACAATTCATGTTGTGGTTTCGGTAAGGGAGAAAGACTACATCAGTGTAAATGCCGCCAGCGGCTATATTTCCCCCGAAGCAATTTTCGGTTCCGTTTTCTGGCAGCAGCCGAACATCATGGGAAACAATCAGAGGCTCAGGCTCGGCGGGGTTTACACCAGGTACATATCAAGTGACAATTCCGGCGACGAGTACGAGCCCCAGGTGGTTTATGAGGAACCATGGTTCCTCTCCACAAGATGGTCAGCACAGCTGAAGCTGGATTACTTTCATCTCCAGCGGTTCCACCAGGAGGAGCGCAGCTATGGCGCCGAGCTGGGTTTCACCAGGAAGTTCGCCGATGTATGGAGATACAATTTCGGATACAGGATAGGGAGGCTGCGGTTCAGGTCCACCGGAGAGGATTCCACTGAGATAGTGCAGGACTGGGTATCCTCAGGGAGGGTCAGCAGCGGTTCACAAGGGACACGCGAGCTCCCCTTCTCAATCCCAGGCGGGTTCCTGGTTCAAGATCGCCGGCAGCCTCTCCGGAGGCCCCGCCGGCGGAAGGATCCAGTTCTATACCGTGGACGGTGAGATAAGGAGATTTCTTCCGGTGAACCGTAGACTGGTCCTTGCTGGGAGGGTAGCCGGAAGTGTTTCCCTGGGCTACGGCGGAAACACCGATGTTCCTCCGAACGACAGGCTCTATCTGGGGGGCGGCACAACGGTGAGGGGCTATGGCTACCAGACACTGGGCCCGGTGGATGAAGATGGCAATCCTCTGGGAGGCAATGTAATGGCCTTGTTCAACGCCGAAGCCAGGCTTTCCGTCTGGCGGGGTCTCGGAGCGGTTGTTTTCTGCGACCTTGGCGGTATCTGGACCGATGTTCAGGAAATATCCCGGGGAACCACCGGATTCGGGGCCGGTCTCGGGATCAGATATGATACCCCCATAGGTCCAATAAGGCTCGATTACGGTTTCGCTCCCACCTGGACCAACTCACTTAAGAGGGGAAAGGTCTATTTTGCAATCGGCCAGGCGTTCTAAACGACCCTTCCCGAAGGGATGCGTCTTCACCGCTGCGGGAGTGGTAATACTCCTCGCAGTGATTTATCTGATCCTTGCATCGGGTTCGCTGTCTGGGCTTATTCGGCGGGTGGTCCTCATGGCCACCTCCGGCGGGGAAGCCGTTGTAGATGTTTATGGAGGATCCTCGAACCTCTTCAGGTCCACCAGCGTCGATTCAGTGGTGGTCACCAATGACAGTGGCTTGCGGGTTGCGGTGTATGGAGCGTCCGTGACCGGCTCTCTCTACGGTTATCTTGTCGGCGGGCATGTGAAACAGATATCAGTTGACAGCCTCATAATTGTTACCCCGGAGCCATCCGACGATCCCCCGGACTCATCCCTTGCCCCCATATTCACCGGAACCATGGCGGGTATCGTTACCCGGGCGGACCGTGTACTTCTTGGCTATGGCAGAATAACCGATCCCGCCGGGACTGTGCTCACGGATTCCATGTTCCTCGATGCCTCGATCACTGACATCGATATCCCGACCATCGAGATCACCTCGGCCAAGTCCTTCATTCCACTCTTTGGAATGGTGAGTGCTTCCGGTCTGCTCCAGGTGGACTCCACCAGGACCACCCTGACCGATGTTTCCCTTCAGTCCCCCCCGGGTCTCATGAGCGTTTCAGGCCATCTCAATGCCGACAGCACATTTCCCTGGCCGCCGCTGGAAGCGTCTCCACCGCCTTTCTTCCGGAGCTGCCCCCCGGGGCCACGGAGTTCGAGGGCACTTTCACCGGTTCCATTTCCGCACCCTCGGCGGTCCTCACGCTTCCCGGGGGTTTTGTTAACTACATGGGACTTACCATAGGCATCTCCGCGGATACCATCCTCGCTGACATGACGGGCTGTTCCCTTGTGAATTTCCAGGCCCGTACGGGAAGCTCCTCTCTAAGTCTGTCCGGTGAGGCTGGGTTTTCTGAACTGAACTGGGAGGGAACCCTTCTCCTTTCCCTCCAGGATACCGACCTGTCATCCTACTTCCCCGATCTGCCCCCAACGGGCATTACCGGCAGGGTGAGCGCCTATGCCGAGGGGGTGGCCGGGTATCCCGGCTATGTGGATGTTCAGGGTGAGTTCTCAGGGTCCAGCTTCGGGGAATATTCCCTGGATCAGCTCTCACTGGGCTGCCGGGGCAACTCCTCCTCCGTGAGCGGAAACCTCCTTGCGACAATGGACGGGGGTGTTGTCTCTTCGGATTTTCCGCCTCCCTTGGGATGGGCTTTCTTCCGGTCTCATGGCAGGCAACGGCCTCGGCTTCCCTGGATGATTGCGGTCTGCTGGCCGATTTCACCGATCCCCTCGCCGGCTGTTTTTCCGGAGCCACCGCAGATATCTCCGCCCGGGGAAACATGACCTCCTTTTCCGTGGACGGCAGGGCGGGGGTGAGGTCATTCGTCAACGACTCACTGACCATGGACAGGGCCGGCTTCACGGGCTCCTTCTCTTCAAGACCTTCTGGAATATGGCTATCCGGAGACCTTCAGCTTGACCGGCTGTCCCTGGCGGGAACCGATACAGTGAACCTCTCAGATGTTTTCGCCGCGGTGGATATTCGGACTGCCATGACGGATTATCAGGCAACATGCTCCCTGATGGTTGCCCGGGCTGAGTACGGGGAGATACTCGCCGACTCAATATCCTTCGATGGTAATGTGCTGGCCGGGAGGGATATTTCCGGGAACGGCGTTCTCAGAGCTGACAGCATTTTCATCGCCGGCGGGCACTATTCATTCATGGCAGGCCTGATGGCTGAACCGGAGAGCATCAACCTCGACAGCCTGAGGATAACCGGTCCGGGCAACCTCGACCTTCGCCTGTCAGGCCATCTCATCCATGGTCAGGGGAACTACAGTTTCTCCCTTGACGGCATAGCCCTTACCCGGGCTGAGAAACTGCGGCTGATTTCCTCCGGGGATGTGGAGCTTGTATCCGATTCCTCAGGTCTGCTTCTTGATACCCTATGGTTCGAACTGCCCTCCGGCGATATTACCGCAAGTGGCTGGCTAAGGAACGATTCCATGGATGTCTCGGCGGTTCTGGATAATGTGGACATCGCGTCATTCACCTCCATGGCAGGACTGACCGTGCCCTTCTCGGGGGTTCTCGCAGCGGATATGTCGCTGTCGGGCACCATGGGTGATCTCACATCGGACCTCAAGCTCAACATAGATGATCCCACATATGACGAGTGGGCCCAGTCCGACAGCCTTACCTTCCACGCCGGCTCCTCAGGTGATTCACTGATCATCCACGGGCTCTGGTCGTGGTCCGACGGGATCCGTTCCGGTCTTCGGATGGGCCTTGACGGCATTTGGGACAACGAAGGGGCCCTGAGTGTTTCCCCGGCGGATGTAAGATGGCTGGAAGCGGAGCTTACCGGTGTGGGGGACGAGCTCTTCTATCTTCTGCCAATGCCCCTGAAAACCAATGGGGCCAGCGTAAGTGCCCGAATAGAGTACCAGCGGGATACAGCGCTGCTCTCAGCGGGAATCGCCTCCCATTTCGACAGGCTCTATCTCACCGATCCCGGCATCGAGTTCCCCGGTGTTTCCGTATACCTCACATATCCACATCAGGATGAGGGGGGCGAGTTCAACGGCAAGCTCTCCATCACCTCCGCCAACGGGGAGGGAACAACCCTGGAGAGCACTGTTCTCTTCGATGTTCTGGAAGACCTTTCCTTTGCCACGGGCACGCTGCCAATAGAACTGAGAGGCTACAGGTTCCAGGCGGATCTCAACCGTTGGCAAACCCTCATAGCCGGTGTGGGATGGCTTCAGTTCTCCGGCTCACTCTTCTCGGAATCGGACCGTATGCAGGATAAGCCAGGGTGGTGGGAAACTGACCATAGACCAGGCCACCATATCCATGGGAGGCGGCGGCGCCATAGAGGGCTCCGCAGGCGGTGGATCCTCAGAACCGGCTGAAATGCCCTGGAACTCAGCATAAGGATATCCGGGGACCGGGGCATCTGGTTCAGGAATAATTACGCGAATGTGGAGCTGTCCACCTCCGTGGACATTACCACCGTTCAGGGGCAGCTGAGGATAGGCGGCGACATAAAGGCCGTACGAGGCGCCGTATATCTTCTGGGCAGGGAGTTCCAGATAACCCAGGGTGAGGTGCGAATACTGGAGACCACCCCCCTGGGAATAGAGCTCGACGTCCTCGCCGAGGCCAGGATAAGAAGTTCCGTCAGCGGTGCCGAGTACATCATTCAGGTGTCGGTAACCGGCGATCCTGAGAATCCTGAGATATCCCTTTCAGCAACCGGTCCCGCCGGTGCACTTGCGGAGCAGGACATAGTCACACTGCTCACCGCCGGAATGACCTATGGCGAGCTTCAGCAGTTCGACAGCACAGCCCTGGGAAGCGTTGCCGGATCCTATCTCGGCCAGTGGCTTGCAAGGAGCATCAGGGACGATGTAGGCCTGGACGCCCTGCAGTTCACCCCGGACTTCTCCTCGGATTCCACCTCTCTTGTGGTGAACGCCGGGAAATACGTGCTTCCAGACCTCTTCGTGAGCTATTCCAGCGATGTTTTCTCCTCCGACGCGGGAACCATTCGAGCCCAGTACTTCATCAACCGCGACTTCTTCCTGGAGGGCAGCACGAAGAGCACCCTCACAGGAAGGCACGATCCCTCCATAGAGCTTCACTACACATACAGATACTGAAAGGGGGAGCGCCCTCTGGCGCCCCCCCTAAGCAAGGTAGCGGACTATTCGGCAACCACGACCCTGCGGCTGACGGTAACACCTGAGGGATCGGTGATCCTTGCCATGTATATGCCCCGGGGCACCTCGGAGACATTCCACACAAGGGTATGGGCTCCGGGATTGAGTTCCCCGGAAGCGGCTGAGTGGACCGATCTTCCGGTTATGTCGTACACCGTGATGGAAACGCTTCCATGGTTGTCCAGTGTCAGCGGGAAGGAAACGGTTTCCACCGCAGGGTTGGGGAAGGGGTTTCCCACCGAAGCGGTGGCTATGCCGGAGGTCATGTCCCCTATTCCCACTCCGTTCAGCACTCCCTGGTATGGCAGGGAGTTGTGGGAGGTTACCATGTAGGTGATGTCGTTCAGGGCGCCGATCGGGTCGAAACCAAGGGTTACGTTCCCGGATTCGTCGGTGGTTCCAGAGACCCAGAAACCATCGGGATGAAGCATGCACACCAGGGCGTTCTCAACCGGTCCGTCGACTTCGCTCACCGAGAAGACCGCGGATGAGGAGCCTCGGGAAGGTTGTAGGGGCTGAAACGGGTGAGTTCCTGGGGAACGGCGGGTCCTCATGTCCATTGTGGGGTCTCCGAACCAGTGGAAGAGGTCCCACTCGGTCTCGGCCCTGTTGGTGGGATATGGGCACATGGGGGCAGGAGGTTTCCATTTCGATCTTGGCGCACATGAGGGCCTGGCCTGTGAGATAGTTTCCCGTGGGGTCGGTGTAGATAGCGGGAGGCTGGTGTACTGGTCGTTGAAGGATTTGTAGAGGCCGTAGCAGAGGTAGTCGTTCCAGTAAGAGTAGCTCACCTCAGTGGCGGCCAGGACGCCCACGGCTCCCCCCTCCATCTTGAAGAAGTTTTCCGCGTAGGAGTTCTGGCTGAACTTACCGGTGAGGCAGTTCACGCTCATTACCATGGGGGTCATATCACCGTTGGAGAGTCCGGCGAGGTCGGAAATGTAGTAGTGGGGTCGCCCATCCGGAGACATTGCCATGGTCCCGGTGCTGCACCAGGAAGACACCGGAGTTGATGCTTGCGTTGATCCCGGCGGCGTCGCGTCCCAGACTATGTCCGAGGGTACCATCTGCCTGCGCTGGGGAGGTCGTTCCTGTAGTAGTAAGGCGGTGGAGCGCTGGTGTTCTTGGTGTATTCCCTCTGGACGGTCTTGCCGTAGATGTCCTGGTATGTGTCCCGGACGGTTTCGCAGGTAAAGCAGAACCATCTCTCCGCAACATTGCTGCTTCCGCTGGTTGCCTGGAAGTAACCGGCGCAGAGAACGTTGTTCCAGAAGGAGGAGTCCATAAGAGGATCGAACTGCCACTTCAGTATCTTTTCCTCGACTATGGGATAGTGGCTGGTGCCGGTGACGAAACGGCCATGGAAGATGTCTCCCTGGTAGTCCGTGGACCCGTCCATGCAGACATACCTGTTGTCGCTGTACATCCCCGTGGGAGCGCTGTAGCTTGTAAGATCAGGCTGGTCGCCAACGAAGAGAATGAAACTGGGAGGCACCGACCAGTTGTTGTAGGCGTTCTCTATGTAGCTCTTTATCTCGGTCTGGGACCAGGACCCCGCAGCCACCAGGGCGGTGAGATAGCCCTGTTCCATTTTCTGGGTAACGAACTGGTCCATCATGGTGTCCACGAAGTCGTCCCCTGCCAGAATGAGAAGGTCCGCGGCGGTTATCTCGTCGGCCTGCCTTCTGTTGTAGGCCTTGACCGGTTCGGAGCTGGCGGCGGTGATCACCCTTGTGGGCTCACCGATCAGCTCGGCGTTAACCAGGGTTCTGAAGGTGTTGGTGAAGAACCTGCTGTTCAGCCTCTGGTCGAAGGAGAGATTTTCGCTGAACTGAACCGTAACCCTCATTCGAGGGGTTACGGTGAGGTTTCCCGTTTCCGCGTTCCACTGGAAGGGGAGGGCGGTGAATTTGCCCATGGTAACGCCCCTTATGGTCCCGGTTTCCTCAAAGACGGCGTTTTCAGCCGGATAGGTACCTGGGAATATGCGGAGGGGTCATAGGTGAAGGGAACCGGTTCATAGCTGCTTTCGATGGGAATGGGCTGCATGGGGGAGGGGTTCATTCCCTGGAACACCACCGGGTCGGAAAGGGCCTCGGTGGTGATGGTCACATCGGCCCCCGGGGCACCGCCGCCATGAAGGAGCCCTTGGGAAGCATAGGGGCTCCCTCGTGGGCCGCATAGGGGGTCATGGCGGGGACGCTGATGGTGTTGAAGGGGATACCGTTCTGAACCCGGTGAAATTGTTGAAGCCGGGAAGGGTCAGATCAACGGTGAAATCGCCGGGATGAACCTCCACCACTTCAACAAGGGCGCTGCTGAGGTCGGTGGTGCCGAAATCGATCCATTCCCCCGAGGCGAAGGCGGCGAAAAGGATATGCCCAGAATAAGGCCGTATCGCATTTTGCTCCTTTCATCTGTATGCGGGTAATTGTAAGCGGAAAATACATCCATCAATAGCCATAGACAATACATGGAAAGATATGATAGCAAATTAGTAATGAGAAAGTGTTATACAAGGGCAAATCGTTTTCTGTGAGGAATTCCATCACCGTTTTCCACCGGTTGATACCTTCGATGTCCAGTTATTATGTTGCCGGTGGAGTTCAGGGAGGGGCAGTTTGAGCCATCTATTCCCTGGCGGTGTGCTCAGCTACGATATGGGGCTATCCTTCCCGGCCCTGACCGATGCTGCCGGCAGGATATCCATTTCATATCTCCTTCCCTGAGATCATCCGCTTGTGGAAAAGGGATATGAGAATTATCATCCCTGCGAAGGAGGTTGAAATGCTGGGCAAGGGATTTCGATCATACGCAGCGGTGCTGGCTCTCATGGCCATTCCCGCGGCCGCCGGTTCCATTCATATCGCGGAGTACGAATACCAGGCCGATCTGAATGTCTATGTAACCGACTACGAGTACCAGGCCGACGCGTGGTATGGGTCTGCGAGTATGAGTACCAGGCCTCCGATGAAGACTGCGTGTGGTTCTTCTGCGAATACGAGTACCAGTCCGATGTGGTGATTCATTATGTGGATTACGAGTATCAGGCGGACCTCAAGGTGTACTTCTGTGACTACGAGTACCAGGCCGGCTGGAGGGAATCCCATCCCTGGATGGAGAGAATGCACTGAACCCCTCGAAGGACTTATCGGAATACCCGGGCATTTCCGAAAGGGCTGAGGAGCTTCTCGGAAGCCAGGAGAGCCGGGTCATGGACTTCAAGGAGTCCGTGGGTGGCCTCTCTTCGGAGGATCTGGTTGCCTTCGCCAACAGCCGGCAGGGAGGCACCATATTGCTGGGTGTCAGGGAGAAGGCCGACTTCAACGGACGCCAGATATCCGAAGTGATCGGTTGTGAGATTGGTGATAAGGCCAAGCTCTCAATACTGGGGAAGGCCTCCAGCTGTGTTCCCCCGGTGCATGTCACCATAATCCTTGAGAACAGCGAGGGCAGAAGACCATTTCTCCGGGTGGAGATCCCCTCGGGCCCGGCGAAACCCTACTGCACATCCGGCGGAACCTACAAGATAAGGGGCGACGCCAGGAATGAACCCCTTACACCGGACAGTCTCCTCCAGCTTTTTATGGATACCGAGAACGAGAGGTTCCTGAAGAGGTTCCGTCAGGCCACCGAAGACCTCGAAGGAAGCATCTTCGATGTGAAGAGCCGGCTTCTTTCTGAGATGGAGGAGATATACTCACAGGTGGATGAACTTCACAGGAAAATTGGTAAGTGAAAACCACCAAGGTTTGCAAAATATGTGCCAAGGATTGACAAATATGAAAAAGCAATATATCATATTGTAAATAAGCTCCAGGCACATGAAAGAGGTGGTGAAATGAACGACGAGAGAAAGAGGATACTTGAAATGGTGTCCGACGGCACCATAACCCCCTCCGAGGGAGCCCGTCTGCTAGACGCTCTGGGTTCTTCCGGACGGGGAAGGGACCGGGGCGGCAAGCCGGGAAGAAAGACCCTGGTGGAAGCCTCCGCCATGCTTTCTGAGATCGGTCCCATGATACAGGAAACCATGGGGGACATATTCCGTGGTTCCAGGAAACAGGATCCCCTGGGTTCACTTGATTTCCAGGAGTATGACAGCTACCAGGGGGAGCTTCCCGAAGGCAGGGACATAGTAATACACGGAACCATGAACCGGGGGAAAAGCATATCCATCTCCCTGGGCCGCAGCGAAGACAGCCAGCTTCGAGCCTCGGTGGACGGCGGGGAACAGCCGGTCAACCTTTGTGAGAACAAAGGCAGGACAATGGTCATGTGGAAGGAGGGAAATCTCAGTGTTCAGGTTCCCGACACTGCCGGTTCGGTTACCGTGGTATCCCGGGGGGAACCATAGAAGCAACAGGTCTGAGGGTTCCTTCCACGCTTAACACCATGGGTGGAAGCATAGGAATTTACAAACCCGGGGCTTCCTTCTCCGCCAAGACCATGGGCGGAAGTCTGGACATTACCATCGACGGCGCATGGAGCGCCGGTTCCAAGGCAAAAGCATGGGCGGCGGAGTATCAGTAACGGTGGAGGAAGGCCTGTCGGTTCTCATCGACGCAAGCACACTGGGAGGAACCATAGACCCCGGCCAGCTGGATCACGAGGTGGTGTCCACCTCCGGCGGCAAGAGGGAGGGGCAAAGATGTGCCTCAGGTACGGAACCGAGGCAGATCCTCCGAAACTCGCCGTGAGTACCATGGGCGGAGACATAGCCGTGAAAGGACAAAGCGAATGAGCACTGCACAGGCACCATCAAGATGTCCCTCCTGCAACGGAGTACTGAATCCCGTGAAGTATGTCTGTTCCCAGTGCGGAACCGAAGTTTCCGGGAATTTTAAAGTGTGTCCCTTCTGCACCCTCGAAGGCGAGAACAGAAGCCTTCTTGAACTTTTCCTTCTTGCAAGGGGAAATCTCAAGGCGGTGCAGAGGATGCTCGGCGTGTCCTATCCCACCGCCAGGACCAGAATAGAGGAAATGTTCAATGCCCTCGAGGAACGGATGACCGGCGAAAACCCGTCGATCGATGTGCTGGAGAAGCTTCACAGGGGAGAGATCAGCGTTGATGACGCAATTGATTCCCTGGCAGGCGGGTCCAGATCCCAGGAGCGGTAACATGAAGCGAACTGCATTCCTTCTGTCGGCACTTTTCTATCTGCTTTCATGCAGGATGGTAAACATAAGCAACGATATTCTCAGCACTTCCTCCGAGGACTTCGTTCTCGCCCCGGGCGGAACTCTTTCATTCAGCAACACCAACGGTGATACCGAACTGAACGAATGGAGCGAAGACTTCATAAGGGTTGAAACCAGAATATACGGGGATTCCTGCAGGGGAATACCCGAGGATCTGAGGATACTCACCGAAGAGGGGAACAACGAGTTGGCGTTCTCCGTGGAGTATCCCGGTGGGCTTTCCTACAACTCCGTTGACTACGAAGTGAGCATACCGGAGAATTCCGGGTTCCACATCAACTGTGAAACGGTGAACGGAAGTACCACTATCAATGCCGAAGCCCATGTATTCGTGGAATCGGTAAACGGCGACATCCTGGTGAAGGCACTCAGTTCCCGGGGGCTCTTAGCTGTGAACGGCGACATCCATGCCGAGCTGAGCCGTCAGGCCGGGGACCTCTCCGTTGAAACTGTTAACGGTGACATACTGATAAAGCTTCCGGGGGAGGTGGGCCTGAATGTGGAAACGGTGAACGGCGATCTCATGATAAGGGGACAGAGCTACTCTTCCTCCGTCAGCATCCCCGGCACACTGGAAGCGGTGGCCTCCATAGAAACGGTCCTTGGGGATATAACCCTGGAAGATCTCATCTGACCCACCCGCACTTCGCCGAATCCCTTGAAGGGGGCCAGGGATGGAAACAGGAATGACCGAAGCGGACAGGTTCATCATAGACCAGCTCACCGAAGGTTTTCTTCTGCTTGATCCCAGTCTCCACATCCTCCACTGCAACCCTTCCTTTCTTTCCCTGCTTGAAGGGTCCCCCGAGGACCTATGCGGAAAGCCGCTTTCGGTGATTGCCGCCTCTCCGGAAGATGCCATTCTGCTCTCAACCCCACCCTCCAATGGTTCACTCACGGTAAAACTCCGTTCCCTCCGGGGAAGGCTCATCCATGGCGAGTTATCATTCTCACCCAATATCGGCGAGGGGGAAACCATCGAAGGTTTCTCGGTGATCGTGAGGGATTCCCGCAGCAGGATCGATCTTGCGGAGAGCTTGCGGGACCAGGCAGGGAAGTACAGGGATATGGTTATTGCAGGTTCCGACTGGTTCTGGGAAGTGGATTCCACGGGAACCTACACCTTCGTCTGTCCCGAGGTGGAGGATTTCCTGGGCTACACACCGGAGGAACTCTTCGGAACATCAGCCTTCGACCTTATGCCCCCCGGCGAAGGGGAAAGGGTTGCCTCCATCTTCAACCGATTCGCTTCCCGGGGGCTTCCCTTCAAGAACCTGCTCAACAGGGTACTGACCCGTTCAGGGGAGGTGCGAACCGTTGCCAGCAGCGGAACTCCCCTCCGTGACTCCCGGGGGGGCTCCGGGGATACAGGGGCATGGACAGGGAAGTGCCCCCGGGAAATGGCATTCCATGGGCGGAGGAACTGGAGCTTGACACCCTTGGCAGACTCACTACTAACCTTCCCTTCCCCGCGGCGGTGGTGGAAAACACCGGCCGGGTAAGGAAGGTAAGCAATGCCCTGTGCGAACTCACTGGAAGAACACCGGAGCAGCTTGTGGGGAAAATGTATGAGACCGTTCTTTCCGGAGGTCCTCTGGAAGGCCCGGGCCAAAGCTGGAACTCAGCCCACTGGGAGGATAATGTCCCATCCCGGGGGGGCTTGGTTCCCGTGGAGAAAACCCGTGTGCCGCTGGAAAACCCGAGAGCATTTACTGTCTGGAAATACTTTCCCCAATTCAGGAGCCACAGCCGGTTGCCCCGGAGAAGCCGACGGGTGTTACCGGCATCCATGAAGGGTTCCTGGTCTCCCTGGCCAGCGCCCTGGGAGGTATCGGCGGCTTTTCTGACATACTGGAACAGGGAGAACCCCAGCGGGAGCCCCGGGGAGAACTCATTGAAATGCTTCGGCATCACTCCAATGCGGTTTACAGAACCCTTGGATCCATGAGGAACTATATCGAGTATTCCACCGGTGATTTCACCACCGGAGAGGAGTATTTCATTATGTCCAATCTCACCGATCAGGTCACTGACGCATTCAGGCTGAGGGCCGAAAGCAGGAAGATACGCTGCAGGGTGCAGAAGGAACTGACTCTCCAGGGGTTATGGAGGGGGCCCTTCCGTGGGATGAAGACAATTCTAACCTGTCTCCTTGATGGCCTTCCGCCCTCCTGCGAGGTCCTTCTGGGAGTATGCGAGGTGGGCTCCACATCCGGTTCATCCATTATCAGGCTTTCCATCACCGTTTCTCCAACCGTTTCAATGTCCGCCCTGAACAGACCCGGCGGGTTACCCGGTGCTCCTCCTGGATTTCAGAGGACCCTGTCCCTCTCAAAAAAACACGCCGGGGCCATGGGAGGAGAACTGCTCACAGGCACCACGCCGTCGGGAGGTTTTCGAGTCTGGGCGGACATCCCACTTGCCCGACACGGTGAAATGCCCCTGTTCGATGGCAGAATGAACGCCATGATACTCTCCGGGAATCCCCACATGACCGTTCTGTATTCCAGTATGCTTCAAAGCCTGGGATGCGAAGTGCGCCGGTTCGATGATTCTTCTCCCGTAGGCTCTGTCCTGTCCCTTGGCGGACAGGGCTCCGACATTTCCTTTCTGATTTTCGATACCGATTCTGTCATGAAGGGGGGGGATCCCCCGGGTAGTCTGGACAGCATCCCAGGTTGCGCCGGAATGAACATTCACAGGGTACTCCTCGCCTCAAGGGTTAAACCCGGTGACATCCAGGGAAGCCTTGCCGGAGGGGTTTCAGCCCTGCTTCTCAAACCGGTGCGCCTGGGGAGGCTGAAGGCCTGTCTTCAGCTTGCGGCATCAGTGGGTAAGGGCGGCAGAGCCCTGATAACCGACAACTCCTTTCCCGGTGAACCGATCTAGAAGTAGCCCAGGTCCCTCAGTGCTGAATCGATCATGTTCCTGTCCACTTGTTCAGCGGTCATGAGAGGGGGTGTTGCCCAGTAGTGCAGCACCGAATCCATCATATCCTCATCTGGAGCAAGTGGCAAAGTTTCCAGTGAGTCTGAGGTAAGATCATACATTGACGCAGTGTCATCTTCACTGTTCCAGATGAGTTTTCTGTTCTCCATGGTGATCGAAGCGGTGGGAGGGACGAACCCGCTGTTGACGTTACTGGAGGGAACTGATCTTTTTTGAGTTACAGGACACAGAAGGGAGTACCCCGGGGCATTGGCCGGTTCTTCCACCGAAGCCAGCTCCAGCACTGTGGGAAGAATGTCGATATGAGCCCTGAGGGAATGGTCAACGGAATCGGATGGTATCCCCGGGCCGGTGATTATCATGGGCACATGGATCACCTCCCTGTGCATTGTGAGGCCATGGCCGACACCACCATGTTCAAGGAACTCCTCTCCATGATCAGCGGTGAACAGGATAACCGTATTCTCATCAAGCCCGGCATCCCGCAGATAGGCGAACAGCCTTGCCAGCTGAGAGTCGGTCCAGGCTATTTCGCCGTCGTAAAGGCCGGTGAGGTGCTCAATGTGCTCTTCCGGGCTGTCCAGAGCGCCATTGGCCGTTGCCGGCCACCATGTTATTCCCTCCGCTCCGGAGTCGGTGAATCTTTCATCGAAGGGAGGAGGTGGATCATAGGGATCATGGGGATCGAAAAGATGGAGTGTAAGAAAAAAGGATCGGAAGATTCCCGGTTAGATAGCCAGTCAATGGCTTCATCAACCGATTCACCGGCCCTTCCATGCCCGAGGTATTCGTTTGAGAAACTGTCAAATCCTCTGTTGAAGCCGAACTCTTCGGAAAGGAGGTACACATTGAATATCCCGGCGCAGTCGTAACCATTTCTGTTAAGCAGAAGTGGAATGGTCGGAATCTCGTAGTTCATCTCATAAACCTCATCGTTCCTCCTTCCGGCGCCGTGTTCCCTCACATTCAAACCGGTGAAGATGCTGGTGACCGCGGGAAGGGTCCAGGGTGCCTGGGAATGGGCATTGGTGAACCGTATTCCAGTTTCCGCCAGGCTGTCAATTGAGGGGGAAGTGTTCCTTGAGTAACCGTAGCATCCAAGGTGATCGGCCCTCTGGGTATCCACTATGACCAGAATAATACCGGGACGTGAGATTTCCCCGCACCCGGAGAGAAGAATGAGAATCAGTGCAATGAGAATCGGTAACATATTGGACATGCTTACTCTCCATAGATTGATGAGCGGGAAACAGATTTCAACAAAACTCCGCTTCCACGAAACAGAAGCATTGAAACATGCTTTCTCATCCTGTATTATAACCCGGATGAGGTCAGCTTAAAAAAAACCAGACCGGGAGAGAGCCCATGAACCTGAGAACCATGCTTTTCCTTGCCGCGATCCTTCCGCCAGCGGCTGCATTGGCCGACCCCCCCGAGGGCTACTATGACCCCGCCGAGGGGCTTTCCGGCGAAGCTCTCCAGTGGGCCCTCCATGGGATAATAGACAACCACGACCCCGTAAGCTACGACTACATCTGGACCGCTTTCTACACCACCGACAAGATTTACACAAACAATGTGTGGGACATGTACAGCGACATCCCCGGGGGGACGCCGCCCTATCTCTACACACTTGGCGATGACCAGGGCGGTTCAGCATCCGGCGAGGGTGAGGGCTACAACCGGGAGCACAGCTGGCCAAAGAGCTGGTTCGGCGACTCCTCCCCTATGAACACCGATCTTTTCCACATCGTTCCCAGCGACATCTATGTGAACAACCGCAGGGGAAACTGGCCCTACGCCGAGGTGGGCAGCGCCACCTGGACCTCATTGAACGGAAGCAGGCTTGGCGCCTCCTGCACCCCGGGGTATTCCGGCACCGCCTTTGAGCCCGTGGACGGCTACAAGGGAGACTTCGCCAGGAACTACTTCTACATGGCAACAAGGTACAAGGGGGAAGACTCCGGCTGGCCCGGCAGCCCCATGACCGACGGAGCCGACCTCGAGGAATGGGCGGTGGCCCTTCTTCTTCAGTGGCACCTTGATGATCCTGTGAGCGACAAGGAGATCGACAGGAATGACGCGGTCTACGCAATTCAGGACAACAGGAACCCCTTCATCGATCACCCGGAGTTCGCCCAGATGATCTACGATCCCCAGTCCGGCATTGAAAACGGTTCCGCCGGGGCTGCCATCATGTGTTATCCCAGCCCGGCTTCGGCATCGGTTTCCATCTCCATTTCCACTCCGCCGGGGCAGGTTGCCTCGGTGAGGGTTATCGATGTCGCGGGCAGAACTATTGCCATTCTGTCAGCCCTTTCAGGTCAGTGGGGAGGCTCACTTGTTAACTGGGACTGCAGCAAAGCCGATCAGGGGCTTTATTTCGTAGTTGCTGAAACCGCCGGCGGCATCCTTTCCTCCCCCATGGTTGTACTTGACTGATACCGGGCATATCCAGAGCCTTCCCGGCAGGGTATCCAGGGGGAAAGCCCTGGTATTCCTGGCCATTCTCATGATCTGCTGGCATCTCTTTTCCGCATACATAGCACAGGAACCAAGGTACGGATTCCATCAGATGAAGGCGATCCCTCCCTGGGAAGCCGTTGCCCTGTTCACCGCCGCCATTCTTGCGGCGCTACTGGTGAGGCTTCGAGGCACAGCGAGTACGGAACCAGCACTTCCGCTTCCCTATTCCCGGCTTTTCCCCCGGGCTGTTCTTGCCGCCGCCCTTTCGGCGGTTGTTTTCTGGCTGCTCAGGAACGGCTTCATAAACGATGACGGCCTTTTCAACATGGTTTCCCTTCAGGCGGGAATGCGGATCCTTCATCACGATGAAATGCTCTCAAGCCTCATGGTGACGAAGATCTGGCAGTCGGGGACAGCGGGTTTACGCCCCGAGGATTCCATCTCCCTTTTCTCGGCTGTATGGGGAGGGGTTTACGTTCTCATCATCGTCCTTCTCGGGGGGAGAACGGTGGGAAGAAGATGGCCTCTTTTCCTATTAGGGTGCCTCTCCGCCGGTTATGTACAGTTGTTCGCCGGCGATGTGGAGTTCTATGGTATGGTGGCCTCGCTGATCGCCCTCTATCTCCTTCTGTGTCTGGAGCACATCCGGGGGAACATCACCCTTGTGCTGCCTTCCATGGCCCTTGCCCTGGCCATGTGCAGCCATCTCCTTGCGGGATGGCTCCTGCCGTCACTTCTGTTTCTTTTCCTGAGGGCGCTCAAAAAGGGGAAAAAGCCGAATCGGCAGTTTCAGCTGTGGCCTTCCTGCTGACCATCGCCTTCATCTTCATTATAGTCAGCGCCCAGGGGCTTCCCGTGCACACGATTACCCAGAGCCACGCCATGGGCACCGCGGACAGGAGCACCCTGGATATGCTCGCAGTTCCTTCGCTCCACTACCACGCCGGGGTGCTCAATGTGCTTTTCCTGGTGTTCCCCTTCTGGCTGGCATTTCCTCTGATCATGGGAAAGGGGTGGCTGAAAGAAAGACCCTTCAATCTTGTTCTGGCCGTTTGCACAGGAATGCTGATTCTGCTGGCACTGGTATGGAACCTGGGTCTGGGTCCCTATCATGACTGGAATCTGATAGCGGCGGTGGGTGTTCCCGCATCGGTTCTTCTCTGGTCCAACGCCCTCAGAGGCAGGCTGGGGTCCTCAATGAAGGCCTCACTTATCCTTCTGATGCTCGTGGCGGCCATTCATTCATGGACATGGATCGCAGCCAATCACTTCTCATTCTCAATAATGAACAGGGACATCCTGGAGGGTATTCACTTTCCAACGGGAAAACCGGTTCAGATCGTTCCCATGTATTCACAGACCGATACCGGCCCCCAGTGACCATATCCCCCGGTCATCGCCGTCTCCCGCCAGGTGCTCATAGTATCCCGCTGTGAACACAAGAACCCTCAGCCCCAGCCGGAATTCTCCTCCGGCGTATGTCTGGCCTCCCTCCACTCCGCCCCAGGGGTCGTTCCATGTCTGCATCAGCGAACCTGTAACGTCCACCGAAGCAACGGGAATTGACAACATGCCGAATAGTGATCTCAAGCCCAGATGGAACTTGCCCCCGGAAATCCCCGGCTCCACACGGACCAGCAGCCCCGATGACGGACCCAGCATGGAGGCACCGGAAAAGCAGTACCCCAGTGACAGATTCATCCGCTGGGGCGTGGATACCTGAACACTTCCGGTGGGGAACCCCCCTGAAACGATTGCCGGCAGCATAAGCGCTAGCAGAAGGAACAGCTTCATTAATGTCCTCCCTGGTTTGTTTGGTTTAATTATTCTCTTATCTGTTCGATATTCCTGGCGATCGGCATCTTAATCAGAGATTGCCGGGGAATGCCCAACCCTTTAGCCTCTTTGTCCAAAGAGTGAATCGTCCAGATCGGAAAATCTACATTCACTCTCCTCTGTTCCTGCTCAACTCTTCGAGCCTTGGCCAGGTAAAGGTCACCTGCGGAATCGGCTTCATTCCCGGCATAGGAACCGAAGAGGTACACAGTATCGATCCCACGGGATTCGCAGAGCTTCCTCAGCTTCTCTACTGTCTGGTCACTGATTCCCATAAGTACCTCCTTCTCTATTATGTGCAAGGTATGATACAGAAAAACCGCCCGGTCGGGCGGCTTATCTCTTCTGGCGAGCCTGACAGGAATATCTTCGAAAAAACTAGTGAGCTGGCTGGCGGGAATTGCCTGCCAGAGAAGAAAGGAGGACAACACTCTCTTTGCCTTTGAACCTTGAGAGTCAGGATTCAGTACTAAGCCATTGCCTCTTCTAAATGCTTTGCGATCAGCATCTTTATCAGGGATTGTCTGGGTATGCCAAGGCGCCTTGCTTCCTTGTCGAGGGAGTGGATCATCCAGATAGGGAAGTCTACATTCACCCTCCTCTGTTCCTGCTCAACCCTTCTAGCCCTGGCCAGATCAAGGAATGCCGTTACATCTTCGGCGTTGTCGAACTTCTTATCGAAAACCTCAGCTTTCATACAATGTCACCTCCTCGGCACGGGATATCCTTACGGAAATGATCCTGGTAACTGAATCTCTATATGTAACCACACCTGACCAGTGTTTCCCCCTTATTCGACCAATGATCAGATACCTTGGTTCGTCCGCAGTCCGGGCCGGTATCTCCAGCAAGTCAGGATCATCCCACAGGGCTTGAGCTTCCTCGAAGTCAATGCCATGCTTATTCCTGTTTGAACTGCTCTTGCTCAAGTCGAACTCAAATTTCATGGTATAGAATCTATACCAATTAGATTACTCTCTGTCAACACTATCATCTCTATATTCATACCTACAAGGTGAAGAGGAATGAAGTCCTTTAGTCCGTGGATCCCCAACACATAAAACCGTCCAGTGGGGCGGCTGGTCTCCTCCGGCGACCCCGACGAAAAATGTTCGAACATATTCATCAGGCTTCTTCGCGGTGTGGTGATGTTGTGAGCAACCACCTGTTAAGCAAGTGTGGCGGTGATTAGTTAAGATTCAATGGGTCAAGGTGAGAGTATTGCATTCTGAGTGTCAGCCACATGGAAATCTCAACTGCATGGAGACACCACATTTGACCAATTCTGATTTGCTCATCCGAAATGTCTTGACTTGCCCCCCCCCCGCTGTATTTTTGGTGCAAAAGGTTAGCATCTTTTGTGCTTCTGCACTTGAAAAAGGTCGATTTGGTTTCCAGATTACCCTCAGTCATTCTTGTCCTATCTCTGCCGGTAATGATTCGCTTCAATGCTTTCTCAGCCGCACCTCCTTCGAAGACAATCCCCATCATCGGTCTCAAACCTGCATACGATGATATTGATACCGAGTTCTTATGCTTCCTTTTCTGGCGTCATTTCGATGGAATCAGCAGACAGTTCTATCCTGCTGAATCCATTCTGGCCAGGGTGGTGCCTCCAGCGGACAAACTGGGAATGCTTACCGTGGTGAATCCCTGGAACCTTACCTGCATCACGCACTGGTATTCTCGGATGTTCGAAATGAATACCGATTCCGCATATGCCAGATCAGGATGGGATGGCCACGCAATCAATGACAGCAGGGCACAGGCAGACTGAGTGCAATCCGTTGAGCCTTTTTATTGTAGGCGGATGTTTGCCCCGACCACACCCTCGCCAGACTGGCCAAGGGGGAGATATCCTTTGACGAAGCCCTGAGTAACTCTGATGCCGGCGCTTTTCCTGCTGCCTGTGGCTCTCCTGGCCCAGATCACCGGCATCGTGGCAAAGTGCTTCACTCAGAAGCCCTGGGCGGTGCTCCTGGCGGTGGCCTTCGGGCCTGGGACCTTCTGCCGGGTCTACGGGGCCTGAATGTCCATGTGCGCTCCAGAGGGGAGCGCGTACAGTTGCGGTTTCTTTGAACGGAAGGACGGTCCCCCGGTGAACGACGCAGGCATGAAGATCCTCGAGATGCTCAGCAAGGGCAAGATCAGCGTGGAAGAGGCTTCGGCCCTGCCGGAGAAGGTAATTGTCCGCGAGCTGGCTCCCGAGCCGGTGTCCCCCCTCCGAGTCTGACGCCCTCAATCGCCACCACCGGGGCATCCCCAAGTATCTCCGGGTGGTGGTGGACAGCCACGACGGCGACAAAGCCCGGGTATTCACGAGTAGGAGGGCGGGAATGCAGATCGCCCTGTCCGGGGCTCCGGGCTGCGGCCGCTCCACCCTCTTCCGGGCCATGTAGGGCTCGACGGGGGTCAACACCGGAAACCCCTCACGGTCGGGGTTCCGGACCCCTGGCTCGACTTTCTTGCGAAACACTGGAACCCTTAGGGGCCGTCCACGCGCGGTGACCTTCACCGATGTTCCCTCCCCCGCCTTCAATACCCGGGGGATGAACCTTCTCCACCTGGCCGCCCCCTTCGCCCTGGTCTCCCTGAAGACCCTGATGGCGGTGTGCAACCGCTCCGGCGACGGGGTATCCCCCTAGGAAACGGCCCGAAGCGCCCCAGAGAACGCCAGCGCGCCGTTTCTCGCCGTAGACGCTGGGCTGGAACTGGAACTGCTGGAGATTCCTCAGGAGGAGAGGCTGGACCTCCTGAATGACATGGGCTACCGTCGTACGGGTCTCGACGCCCTCCTGCACGAGGCCTTCGTCCTGCTGGACCTGGTGGTCTATTTCACCATGGACCCTGAAGAGGAAGGTCCTGGTGGGGCTGGAGGGAAAGGACTGCAGGGTGAAGGACGGCGACATCCTGCTGTTCCGGTTCTCGGTCTGACCGTCCCGGGTGGGGGATTCCGAAGCCTCCTCAGAGGCGCACAACCCGGAGCAACGCCTCCTGCCCTTCGGTGGACCGGACCTGGACGAAGTACACACCCTGTGGCGAACCGGATGCCTGCCAGGTGAAGACGCCCGGGAAGGGAGCCTCCAGGACGGCTCTCCCCGCGGTGTCGAAGACGGTGATGGAAGCGACACCCTGGATCCCGGTCCCGAGGAACGAGACGGTGCCGGAAAAGGGATTTCTGGATGGGCTCACCTCCAGCGGAGGCAGACACACGCCGGAGCTTTCGGCGATCATCACTGCGTCCAGCTGGATCTGGTAGATCCGATGTTTTTCGGGATTGCTTGCCCAGAGGTACCGGGACCCGTTATCCGTGCTGTACGCCATGCCCCGCACGGGATTGACCTCGCTGATCCAATCGGTCAGGACCGCATCCAGGGTGTAGGCCCGGATGGGAGAGTCAGGGTCGTTCGTGGCCACCCAGAACAGGTCGTCTGACGACAGGTTGTCGTCGCCCTCACGGGTGAAGTCGTAGGTGGTGAGGCTCGTGGGGATCTGCCCGCCGTAGGGGGCCAGGTGATGAACCCCGGAGTGGGCAGTGGAGTGTAGTACATGAAGTGGTTGGTGTAGACCTGAACACCGATCCAGAACACGTGGGTGGCGCTACCCGCGGCGCCGCTCACCGGCCAGTACATGTGCAGAGCGTCGTGAGAACGATCCGCGGAGAAGCCTTCCTCTCCCTTCATGTCATCCAGCGCGGTGTAGCCGGCGTGTTCCCCGGAAGTGGTGAACTTGGTCACGTGTTGGGTGCCCCTGGTGATGTACAGCAGGTCCCCGGCGTAGCCGATGCCGTCCGCGACGCTGAAGTAGGTGGGAAAGGACGCCAAGACCGTGCCGTCGGAAGGGTCCATCCGGTAGACCATCCGTCGGAGGATACCGAGAAGAGGTGCCCTTCGGCGAAGGCGAGCCCCGTGACAGATGTATCGGGTGCATCGAAGGAGTTCACCACGAACCCGCCGGCCAGGAGGGCGGGAGAGAGAAAGAGGAGAAATCCCGTACTCCGCAACGATCCCATTATGAACCTCCCTACTTTTAACTTTACATTTTATACTCATACGCGAATGTATGTCAAGATGCAGGGTTAGGGGCACCGGTGTCCTGCAGGAGCGCGGGGTCCTCAGAGAGCCGCCGGTTCTTTTCCATTGACCGCCATTTGGTGGATGATTCTGACCACCTACGCCGATCCCAGGAAGATCACTCACAGCCAGTAGACCCAGAGCAGGGCGGCCATGATGTCGATGAAGGACCCGTACACGAAACCCCACTGCGGTCGGGAGACGGACCACATGTAGAGGCAGGTGCCCAGGGCCGTGAGCAGTGTGCTGTCCAAGGAGGTGGGAACTGTCAGCTTCAAGGGGATCCTTCGGTTAGGGCCCGACCTCTACAGGAACCTCAGCTTTGCCGCCGTATGCATGAACAGCAATCCCAACGCAACCCACGGCAACGGCGCCGTGGCACACCTGTGGTGGATCGATTCCTTCGGAGACACCACCTCGGTTAACATCAGCAATGAAATTGGCGCCATCCGGAACGGGAACACCGAATGGAGAGAGTACGGTCCCCTTGACCTCAGTTCCGTGAGCGGGCTGAACTGGAGTGATTCGGATGCGGTGGAACTATGGCTCAGCTTCAGGACCGGAAAGCCGAACCCGCCTGCTGTTCCTAAGCCTGTGGACATCAGGATAGGGTGGGTCAAACTGACTGAATAGAGGACTGATCATGAAAAGATTGCTCTTACTGCTCGTTCTTCCTGTTTCGACAGGCTTCGCGATGGATCCGCCTGACATTGAATGGATAGTGCTTTATGGCTATGACTTTTATGACGTTGCTGAAACATCCACAGGTAACCTGATCCTTGCCGGGTGGCGTCAGTTAAACTATCCAAGAACAATATTCCTCTATTCCTCAGATGGTGACTACATCTGGGAATCCTCTGTTTATCCTGTTAATCTTGAAAGCGCTGCTGTCATCGAGGCTCATGACGGGGGTTTTGTGGCTACTGGATATGGCCTTGAAGATACCTCAAGCACTCAATACTCGCTTTCCCTTTACAAGGTTTCCCCGGAGGGAGATGAACTCTGGTCCAGGCTCTTTGTGCTGCCCGATGGTACCAGGGGGTGGGGGAACGATCTGGTTCTTTTGCCGGACGGCGGTTTTGCCGTGTGCGGCAGAAAGGATCCCCTTGAAGGCATGGATATTGCCTGGATCCTCCGCACTGACTCCCAGGGAGACACTCTCTGGACCAGGGAGTGGGGATGGGTGTACAACGACACTGCCGTGGACATTCTCTATATTGACGATGGATTGACTGTATTCACACAGGGTCGCACACCTTCAACGCCAGGCGGACCTCATCTACTCAGATATGACATGGATGGGAACCTTCTCTGGGAAACTGACTTCCCTGACTGGCCGGGGTATGTTATTTAAGGTATGAAGGCGATGTGTGAGGCCTCAGAAACTCCGGGACTTGCATTTCTGGCTAAGCTGGTGGTGTACAGAGGTATGATAAGAATACCGCCCCATCGGGCGGCTTATCTCTTCTGGCGAGCCCAACGAGGATTCTTTGGAACACACTGTTACCATGGATGATAAGGATCCTCTTACTGAAGGAGGTCCTGCAGGTATTATGATAACCTCTTAAGATAAGGAAGACTTTCTGCCAAAAACGCAGTTCCTTGTAACATTCGAACTGGCTGCATTCAACCTTAAGAGATAACAGCCAGCACCAAGGTCAGAAGGGCTCCATTCGATGGTGTTGTTACCCTGCTGATAGAGATCATCAGTTACTTCCCTCAATATCCTGCTGCTCAGATTGAATACTGTAAGAGTAGTCGTCGCTGCAGCCGCTTTCACCTGAAAGCCATTTCCAAGCCGCTACTCCACAGATATAGTGTATCAGAGGCGTAAGGAAAAATATGCATTATACGAAGGAAATTATTAAGGAAGCGGAATCTCTGCCTGTCGAGGAGAGGGCAATAATAATTGACAGGCTTCTTCAAACTCTCAACACGCCCAACCCAGAGATCGATATGGCTTGGGTTGATACTGCAAAACGTCGACTTTCAGAAATACGCTCAGGCAAAACAAAGACAATACCAGGCGAAGAAGTGTTTGCTCGTGTTAAGGAACGCTTTGAGGTATGACCTTTTCATTTCATCCGGAAGCGGATGCGGAATTCACAAAGGCTATTGATCACTAAGAAGATTGTGAGATTGGGCTCGGTTACGACTTTTCTATAGAAGTTACTCCGCTATTCAGAACATTCTAGAATATCCTGAAGCCTGGCCGGTTCTCGACGGTGAGATACGAAGAAAACCAGAATACTGGAAACAGAGGCTGTTTAATAACTGAGTAATTATAGATTTGGACCACAGATATACCGCCCCTTCGGGCGGCTTGTCTCTTCTGGCGACCCCAACGATAATAAGTTCGAACTATTTCACTGCCCACCTCAGTGAGATTGTCTCGCTTATGCAACCCCCCTAAGCACAGTATAGAGGGGGGGTTGCGGACTCCAATACTTTCATGGAAAACTGTTCCTCCATGATGGAAACTTCACCTCTGTCGGGATTCAAATCCCCCAATCCTGTTCCAACCCGTTATCTGGAGAGAGCCATTCCTGTTCGGATTCGGTTAAGGATGGAAGCTACACTTGAACAACCTTGTGAGGCCGTTCGGGCTGACGGCTATCTGATGAAGACGCAACTCCTCGTAACGCTATCCTCAGCGGTGTTCAGCCGAACGAAGCAGCAGCCGGAGCAGAGGGCGGAAGGGGCCATCCATTCGGTGGTGCTGGTGCCACCCGGATAAGAGCCTCTTACCGTTCCTCCGACCGTTCTGCCGTACAGGTCGTATACTGTCAGGGTTGCCTGGTTCTCTTCAGGAAGATTGAAGGATGCTGAAAGGACAGAGTTGAACGGATTAGGTGAAACCTCAAGCGACAGAGATGAAGCTGGATCTGGTGAAGCAATGCCGGTCTCTGGGGCGTATCTCACCAGGTAACCGCTGCCGCCCCAGGTACCGCAGGCCATGTAGCCTCCCTGAGGGAGCTGCAGGCAGGAGTAGAAGTGATGATCCACACTTACAAGGTTGTTGATGTTCCAGAGCTCGTTCCCATCGCTGTCGAAACGGACAAGCCAGCCCTCCTGGTAGTCGACTGCATTCCCGTCGGGTTCATATACATTGTATCCGTCCCAACCCGAGAAGATGTAGCCGCTGTCCATCGTCTGCCTGATGCAGAAAGCCCTCGTGCTGATCGCCTGAGCTTACGTACACGCTGGTAACCCAGAGGGTTTCTCCATACTGGTCGGTATGCCAGACATAAGGGAAGGTCTTGGTAATGAAGGTGTAACCTCCATCAGTCGCCAGGCACATGTCCGCAGGGAAGTGCTCCTGGAAAGTCTGCAATGAAACAGACTCAATCCAGTTCGCTTGATCAGTTGTCTGATCTGCTTGAGCGCAATCACTGGAAACAAACCTATTCTCATAACACTGGTGTAATTGCCTGAATAACTCTTTTTGCGGTTTGTCGTCACAGTTAGCTCCTTGAACTCAGAGCAAGACATTTTGCATGAAAGATTTTGGATCAGTATCCTATTTACTCAGGAGGGACACAGTTCCCCGTTGTCATAAATCCAAGAAAACGAAATCGCCCACTATGTATACACTGGTTCCTTCTCCAATCGTGTGCATTGCCCAACCAGGCCAGGGAAGTGTCCAGTATAAATATCCCCAGGCAATGCTCTCAGCAGAGCTTGTATTGAAGGGCCACTGAACATACTCAGCATAAGCGTCCTTATCATTCCACCTTTGGAAACCAATTGAATTATGCCAGTGCGCTACAAGGCAGCTCCCAACGGAGATTGTATCCTGACCGATAGAACAGGTGCCTGTTCCGGATCCGTACACAGTGGAAAACAGGGTATCACTAACTTCCGTAACCCAGTGTCCCTGCAGCTCAGTGACATTCGTTGAGCTTCCATTGTAAACTGCATAGTCAGTGGTAAATAAAACACAATCCATCCTGATCGATCCTGAATCAGGGATTCCCGCAGGTCTGACAATACCCCTTGATATCCACCACATCACCTATGCAGAACGCCAGGCAACCAACAGAAAGCAGTATCAAGAAATACTTCATCACTGCCTCTCTTGCAGTATTTGCCTGCATGATGCTAAATTAAGGTTAGCAGGTCAACTCAGATAGCTCACCTTGGCAGCCTGCCTTTCGAAAGAAGGTGATCGGCATGCAGTGGGTATTGTTCTTTTCAATTGTTGTAGTTGCATCTAAACTGTATGCCGGTGTTCTGGATCCGGCAAGTTCATCTTCCGGAGGATATTTCACACCCAATGAGGGTCAGTGGAGCAGTGAGGTCCTGTTCCTCTCAAGAACTGCAGACGCAGATTGCTGGTTTACCGATGACGGTATTCGTTTCTGTTTTCTTAGACCTCTCTCAGCGCCTGAGGGACTCAACCAGGTCTTCTCTTCTCACCTGGAATCTGAAGAAGACACCGTTTTTGAGAGACTTGTCATCTCCACATCCTTCCTGGATGCTTCTTGCGAAGCTGTTATCTCTGGAGAAGGCCTTCTCTCCCATCGCTCCAACTTCTTTCTGGGTGATGACCCGTCCTTATGGCGAACAGATGTACCCGAATACTCCAGGCTGGTGTATAAAGGCCTTTACCCAGAGGTGGATGTCATCTACCAGCCAGGTTATTCTAGTATCGAGTACGACATTGTTGTACATCCAGGCGGCAGGATTGCAGATTTCCGGATTCAATATGAAGGAGTGTCATCACTTTCCATCAGTGAACACGGTGCTCTGCTGATAGAAACCCCATGGGGAACCCTTAAAGAGGAAATGCCCCTGGTTTATCAGGAGGTCAATGATGTGTTGGTGCGGGTGGAAGCCGGATATGCTGTGGACAGCCACGGATCGGTCGGCTTCAAAGTGGGAAGCTACGATCCTGAAATAGATTTGATCATAGACCCTACTGTGGAACTCAGTTTCAGCAGTTACCTGGGCGGTTCTGCTACTGATTATCCCTACGGAGCTGCCCTTTCCGGGCAGAATGCGGTTATCACCGGCTATACCAACTCCGCCGACTTCCCATTGGAGAGTGCCATTCAGGACACCATTCATGGAGAAACTGATGTGTTCATCACTGGGTTCGATCCCATTCAGCAGGAGATGATGTTCAGCACTTATCTGGGGGGAACGCAGGCTGACTATGGGAGGGGGATAGCCTCAGACGAGGCGGGTTGCATCTACATTGCCGGAAATACCTTCTCCAGCAACTATCCGACTGTGAACCCCTATCAGTTACAGAACCTTGGCTCGTGCGATGTCTTCGTTTCGAACTCTCTCCCATAGGCAATCAACTGCTTTACAGCACATACATTGGAGGATCTGCAGCAGACTTCGCATGGGATGTAGCTGTTGACGCTGAGAGTAATGCTTACATCTCAGGTACCTCATCCTCCTCAGATTATCCCCTTGTGAATCCGTTCCAGACTCAGAACGACATTCAGACCATAATAGTGACCAAGCTGAACAACACAGGTAACGTTCTTTGCTACAGTACATTTCTGGGTTGCGGCCAGAGCGGAGGCAATGGATGGGCCATTGCGGTTGACAGTCAGCAGCGCGCCTCGGTGACAGGTTTCACCTGGGAGGAGGATTTTCCCCTTCAAAACCCGATACAATCATCAATACAGGGTCTTTGTGACGCATTTCTTACCATATTCACACAGGAGGGGAATGAGGTTGTTTTCAGCTCTTATCTCGGTGGGTCTTCCATGGATGAAGGACGCGGAATTGCCATTGGCCCTGATGACTGCGCTACGATTACTGGCAGTACAGGGTCAAGTGACTTTCCCACTCTGAATCCATTTCAACCAGTGATGGTTGGAACGAAAGACGCCTTTGTCACCAGGGTCGATCCCCTTACAGCAGAGATCATCTTCAGTACATTCCTGGGTGGTGCTGGAGGAATTGACGAAGAAGCCTGTGCTGTATTTGTAGATGAGACGGGAAGTGCCTTCGTGACCGGAAGAGCTGGGACAGGTTTTCCCCTGCTGAATCCCTGGCAGGAAACCTATGGCGGGGAGTACGATGCATTTGTGACCAGGTTCACCCCATGGGGAGACACCATCTTTTACAGCACCTACTTGGGCGGTTCCGGTACCGACTTTGGTATGGGCATCGTTGCGGATTCTCTGGGTTATGCCTTCGTGACGGGTCGCACTTCTTCCACTGACTTTCCGGTAATGAACGCCTTTCAGGGATACGGGGGAGGAGAGTTTGATGGCTTTGTCGCAGTTTTCAACCCTGAGGGCAGCCCAGTTCTGAATCACGATTTCAGTACCGTTCAGACCTCAACTATGCTTTCCGTTTCCCCCAATCCGTTCGGGTCGACACTTCACATTGAGATATTGCCGGGAGCAGAACCTGTAGAAGTACATCTCCTTGATCTGGCAGGACGCAGGATCGAAACACTCAACCCTGGATATGTTGCTGAGGGCATTCACTGCTTCCAATGGGATCCTGCCGGGTACCCATGCGGTGTCTACTTCGTGGAAGCGCGGGCAGGAGACGGCATTCTTGCCCTGGAAAAGGTGATCCTGCTTAGATAACAGCATTCCATTCTGTTATGAATTCAAACTCCGATTCATTGGAAGAGCTCAGTCAGCTGTGAGAGTTGGAACGCCCCAAAGTGCCTCTGAGGTGGGCTTGCTTGACCTGTTTGGAATGGGGGATTCTCTTCTGGCGAGCCTAACGATAAAAAGATCGAACTTTATCATTAGGTGTCTCAGGGGAGTTTCGAGCTTGTTTCAGCATATCCCGTGGTCCTGTCAGGAGTGATTTGCAATTTCCGGCAAGGTGAAAGACAGGTGTTTCTCTTTAGTTTAGCAGGAGCATGTTACCTACTCACATTGGGAGTTAACAATCACTGGACTATATTCTCCAGAGCAGAGAGGGTGTTCTGCTATTCAGCTGAATTCCACTCTTGTTGAAAGGGATGTATCCGCATGATATCAAGTCTTTCAGCTCTGCTTCTTCTGCTTCTGATTACCACCATGGTCTCGGCGGATACTCACAGGATTCGGACTACAGCAACGGACAGCTCAAGTGTTTCACTCATTGCTCAAACACCTCTCACGTGGGAAACGGTTGAGCACGATAACCTCAGGTACATCCGTTTCACAGATTCCCCGGTAACCGACATTACAGGACTTCCTGAGCTGCCCGCGATCACCTGCCTCGTAGCAGTTCCAGACAGTGTAACACCGAGCATCGAGTACGCTTTCGGTCCCGAGCTGGAGCAGTCTGTTCTACCTGTTTACCCAGTACCAACCCTCTATGTTGATACAACACTCTGTACTAGATCGATCGCAGATTCATTCTACCAGGACTCGACAGCTTATGCTTCAACTACTTTCTGGCCTGCTGAAAGAGTACGCCTTATAGGTGAGACCCGCATATGCGATCAGAGACTCCTCATGATCCAGCTGTACCCCGCTCAGTACAGGGCAGCTGATAGTACCCTGAGCACTGTGACAAGCTTCAGAATTTCGGTATCCTGGGACAGTACCGAGGCAGTTTGGAGCTCTGTTGGAATGGGTGAAATGCAGCGGATAGCTGACGGTTCTCCCATCCTGGGCTATTCACCCAGAGAGATAACCTATGCTCAAGTACCTGAGTACCTGGGTGTTGTAGACGCTTACAACGGCCCTCCATCACCGGACGACAGGATGCCTGACTACCTGATCATTTGCGCTTCGGGGCTTTTCGATTACCAGTTCGTTGAGGATGCCATCGAGAACCTGGCGGAGCACCGAGTCTCTCAGAATGGGTTCGATGTGGCAACGGTCCTTACCGACGATATCTACAGGGATTTCCACGATGAAGGAGAAGAATATCTTACTCCCGGGATGATCAGGGACTTCACGGAACACATGTGGGAGAACTGGCCCCTGGCAAGCAGCAAGAAACCCTCTTTCATACTTCTTATCGGTGATCACGAGGACACATCCTGTGCCAGTGAAGCCTGGTTCCTGCCCACGTTCGAGTACAGGGCCGTCGTTGATGGCACCCCCGTGCAGCACATTGGGAATGATGAATGGTATGCCTACATGAATGGGGATCGCCAGATCTTCAACGATTTCCCTGATATCATGGTAGGCAGACTCTCTGTCAGAAATGGAACTACAGCTCAGACAGACACTCTCTCAGCTATCATCGACAACATCATAGACCTGGAGGATCCAATAACAACTCCTCCAGTAACGGACAACAGGAGACGGATACTTCGCCTGGCGGGGACCGGTCAAAATGACAGTAGCGATACAGGTATACAGTACTACCGTAACTGGGGGCCCGGAAGAGAATGGACCGGGGAGTTCTGCGACTGGCTGGATTACGATTACTACTGCCATTACTGCGGTGACGGAAGGGATTTCTGCTACAAAGACGGCAGTCTTCTCCAGAGTGAGGAGTTTCGTGATGAATGTGTGGATGAGTTCAGGACAGGGGCAGGAGTCGCTTTCTATACCGACCATGGTGAACTCCACATGTTCAGCGCCGGCTTGGAATGGAGCAGACCGTACTTCCCCTACCAGACCGACTGGACCAAGGGGCTCCTGACAGCACCTTCAATAACATCATTCTGGAGAACCAACTGACTACTACCTACACCAGCTACTCTGCTCCATTCGTTCTCATGTTGTGCTGCCTGGCGGGTACCTTCAATCACACTCAGGATCAGCATGAGACCAGGAGTTCGCACACCTACTTCTGCTGGTGGGACTCCCAGGGATATGACTACGACTTCGGTGTTGACTGCCTTGCAGAGAAGATGCTGAAGAATACTGCGGTTCCAACAGCAGGGATCTTCGCGTCTTCAGAGATCTCGGGAACTGGCTCCTATGGTTGCTATGGAGAAGGCATTCTTCATGGGATCTACCATCAGGGTTTCGGGAGGATTGGTGAAGCAATAGCATACTCCAGATTAAGGTATGCAGACTATTTCCTGATGGGTGATGGCGGCTGTCAGGTAACTCTCGGGCAGTTCAATCTCCTTGGAGACCCCGCTCTTGACATAAGCGACAATGTAAGGTATCCGAACAAGTGCGATCTGGTTATCCATGAGGAGGATATCAGTATCGGCTATCCTGTGACAGCTGCGGGGGGTTTCGATCTTCCGGTTCAACTGACGATCCACAACAACGGACACCAGAACTCAGGTAGCTTCAATACGCGTATAGTGTTCGGGGATGGCTATACAACGGATACGGAAACTATCAGCTGTTCTTCAATCAACCGACAGGACTCTGATGTGGTAGATCTCATCTGGAACTGCACCAGCGGTTTCACTCCTCCAAGAACCCTCACCGTTTCAGTAGAGTTGGACTACCAGTCATCCTGCTCAGACAGCTGGCGACCAAACAATTCAGCGGTTACTACAGTTACGATTAACGACTCATATCCAATAGACGACGATTGGCCGGTGGAAACACCCGGAGTTGTACAGACAACGCCGATGCTGGTGAATCTTGATACTGATCCGGAACTCGAGATCGTTGTTCTTGCTGGAACGGTTCTGACGGCATACGACTGGGACCAGTCGGTTAACATTCTGTGGACTCTCAGTAATCAGGGGTTCCGCTCTATGATACAACCGATTGCAGCCAGTCTTGACAGCGATTTATATCCTGAGTTTCTCCTATACAGTACCGATGGCCTGGTATTGGTAGACAATGACGGCTCAAGTGCCGGGTTGCTTTCTGGAGCAAGTAATGTGTTCGCTGCAGGAGATATGGATGAGCGATCGGGTCTGGAGATTTGCGTATCATCAACTGATGCAAAAACTCTGAAGCTGTATTACTGGGATAGTACGAACGAAAGATTCGTCCAAATATCATCAAAGGGTTTCAGTTACGGCACAGATAGAATCCCGCTTTCCATGTCGGTCAGTAGCGTCTCAGGCGGTACTTATGACGATGTGTGCTACTATAATGGAGGAAGCAGTGGATTTCCTCCTCAGGAAGAGAAGTCGTCAATTGAAATCTACAACTGGAGTTCAACAACCCATGTTCACACCGAGACCTGGAACGAATACGGAAGGGGTTCAATCACTCTTCCTTCAGGAGAACTGGCGGGTACAGGTTCTGTGGGAATTCCCCGGGGGACATTCGATTCAGGCTCAACCACCGATGATCCTGCTCTTATCATAGAACCTGATGAAACCATCGAGGAAGTGTCCTGCAGCAAGACGAATGTCGTCAGCGCAAACAACCTCAGGTACGGAGTTTTTGCAGACTGGGTCGCAGGCTCAGGCACGGATACATTTGTTTTGTCTTCAGAGCGGCAGCTAACGGCCTGGGATGTTGATGGTGATGGGTTTGAGAGCTTCCCTGTGCCGGAAATCAGCGGCACAACTCTGGGTTCCTATGTAAGTCCAACTGCTTTAGGTAATCTGAATGGTTCAGGAAATGCAGAAGCACTCTTTGCCACAAGCATCAATGGTTATTGGCACCTTTTGAGCTATCTTTCAAATCGAAACATTCTTGCAGGATTTCCATACATTCTTCCTGAAAATGTCACAACAAAAGGAGGTTTCGCAATAGGAGACATCGACCGAGATGGCAATGTTGAGATCGTTTTCGGCACTGATGACGGTTTTCTTCATTGCTGGGAGTTCGGTACCTGCACCACGGGTTATCTGCCTTGGCCGCAGTTCCAGCATGATTATGGAAGGTCAGGTGCTTTAGAATGACAGCGTTAGTTATTCTTACTTGCTTTAGTGTCACAGTTGGTCCTGGTTGGAGCAATCCTGTTGTAGTTACCGATTCATCAAACACCGAGCGGAGAGTACAGTTTATCCACATGAATGACCAGGGGGAATTCCATCTTATCTGGGCAGGCTATAATGATTATGACAGGATCGGTTACAAAATGTTCGACATTGATGGCAACACCATCTACACGGAAACCATGCTCTCGCGGGATGAGCACAGTCTGTACCTGTCAACAGTTGAGATGGGTGATAGCCTGTACGGTTTCTGGAGAGAAGTTAATCCAGTCTACACTGCTGCTCGAAGCCTTATAGACGGTAGTGAAGAGTTACCGGCGACCCACCTTTTCACCAGTTTCACCTGGATACCACAGATAAGGCTTGTCCTGACTCTCTCGGACGACTACATGTGCTTCACAATGGTGGTTTCGAGGGTAAAGAGCTGTTCTACGAAGTATGGGTTCCTTCACCGGACTCGGGATTCGCTACTGAATACGGATGGACTATCGAAGGTGTTGATACCGGCGGCTCAATACTGGTCGACGGTAACAGAGTTCACATTGTTGCTATGGATACATTGGTGCACGACTACGTCTACCTCCAGTATGACCTTGAGGGGAACACTGTAATTCCACTAACTGATTTTACAACACCTGATGAGATATACAGCCTAGTCAACTTCCCCAATGTTGTTGTTGATTCCTCTGGGAATGTGCTCGTTGTTGAGTATGCGTATATCAACCCATATGAAGCTATTCTTCTCTGGAAGATTGACTGCATGAGCGGAGTGTCTTTGCTCAGCGAGTTTCCCCTGGTGGAACCTGAGTTCCCAGACATGGACATAACCTCACCAATAGTTGTCCCAACCAACTCACCCAACGAGTTCCACCTTTGCTGGATTGGCCAAACTGTAGAGAACAAAATCTTCCATCTGGTCTTCGACTCCGATGGCAACATCATCCACGAATGGCAACTGGCTTACGATTACTCGGATGAGGATCCAGAGGACCTCCTATACATAGACGGAGTCTCTGATAGTAATGGAAACCTGTACATCGTGTATGCTCAGGTTGAGACAGAACCTCAAGTTGATTATTTCCCTACCTTCGGTTGGCTTGATTACAGCACTATGGGAATAGATGACTCGTCTTCAGAAGCCCCTGAGCAGTTTGAGTTCACTGTTTCACAGAATCCGTTGACAGGCTCGGTAACCATCCAGACTAACGATACTGCTCAGCTTCAGTTAAGAGTATACGACATTGCGGGTCGGGAGGTTTCAGCCATTTCAGTTTCAAATGGAGTAGGTGTCTGGAACGGAACAGGTTTCTTCGGGGAGCGTCTTCCTACCGGTGTCTACAATATAGTGGCCGAATCAGGTTTTTCTCATCGGATCACTCTACTCGCAGACTGAGCCCTCGCAGATATGAAGCTTCATCGCGCTTATCCCTTAGGAAGCACCTTTGTGTTGCAACACCTCTTACGCCCATGAGATGGGGCTGCTTGACCTGTTTGGAATGGGGGATTCTCTTCTGGCGACCCTAACGATAAAAAGATCGAACTTTATCATCAGGATTCTTCGCGGTGTGGCGATGTTGTGAGCAACCACCTGTGAAGCAAGTGTGGCGGTGAGTTGCCTATTTGAAATGTACTTGACTTGCCCCCCCCC